>OCAK01000018.1_pt1 | contig 204236 bp, 150 predicted proteins | sample 1538301 | NCBI WGS metagenome assembly OCAK01 (sample SAMEA2580285, study PRJEB22360) | human gut metagenome | biome: human gut; feature: human-associated habitat; material: faeces | place: Denmark | collected 2008/2010 | reverse complement strand
TAACAGCTTGCAAAGACTTACAGGGATGCTGTGTCGCTGCTTCTTACGGTATGACGGACACCATGGGTCGTATGCACTCAGACGCTCAGTTCGCTGGTTCTTCATCAGTTCCTGCCCACGTAGAAATGATGGGATTCCTGGGTATCGGTAACAACCCGATGGTAGGATGTACAGTGGCTTGTGCGGTTGACGTGGCTCAAGCTTTGAGCAAGTAATCATCTGATATACAGATTATATATGAAGAGCTTTCCTTAGGGAAGGCTCTTCTTGTTTTAACAGACTTCCACGCTATCCTTGCTCTACTCACCTTTGCCTATCATCCTTTAATATCATCACTTTATCAATTGTGACGGTGTACTATATTATACTCTATAAATTCTCTATAAATTGCCACATTATTGCTAATTCTGTGACGTACTTGTGACGGGGTATCTATACCGTCACAACAAAGCAAGACATTCATAAGTCACTATGTATCAACTAATATCAAAATCATATTAAACACCTCCTATCTTATATTATTAATGGCATGTGACGAAATTACTTCAATCATACAACTTTATACTATTTGCTTTACACCTCTACCTTCAAATTCAAGAACATTTAGTTTACATTAGTTTCCCCTCTGTAATATGGTTAACTTCGTATCAGATTAATTCAATTATCAATTATCAAATTAATACAATTATGAGACTTACCAAGAAGAACTCTCCTAAGAGTTACACTATCTACTACCTACCACAAGAGATTAAAGAAACTATGGTTACAGAGGTCAGTTACCTGCCTATTACCAGAGAGAGACTGGAACAGTTCTTTAAAGATGCGGCAAGTAAGCGAAAGCCTAAATTAGTCAAGAAGCGGAAACAGTCAAGGCAGCAAGGGGGTTAATTCCATGCTGCCTTTATACTTCAATGTAATAATATTTAATTACTGTTTAGTCCAAGTTGTTACATAAGAATCATCTCCTATTTCATCATCGAAGAACTGTCTTGTTGTCATGGTATTACCGCTAAATGTAACATAATAAGTATCAATATCCGTTGGAACCAAATCTCCGTCCTCTTTATATGTAACGGTTAGAACGGTAGTCTTAGCATCATAAGTATAAGTAAATGAAACTGGAGATTCAAGGCCTCCATGATAATATTCTTGTTCTATTCCTGTACCGTCTGCATTAAATTTCCATATAAAATAATCACCTTCTCCATAGCTATCTATCCAAGTACCTACCAACGGATTATTACCATTATTACCATTATTATCTTCATCATCATCATCACTACATGCTGCGAAGTTAACACTCATAATTACGGCTACGATAGCCATTCCAATAAATCTTAATGTTCTCATTTTAATTAATAAATTAAGTTAGTAATATAGTTTATAAATATTTATCCACTCCATTTGTACAGCGTACCGTCTTCCGTTCATCCAGCATTCTCATGTACTGCAAGTTCTTTGTCTTATTGTACATGAACTTATCCTCATGCCAAAGGTGGTAAACAATACCTGCGAACTTCAAATACCGTTTCCGGCAACCACTGTTCAGCAGACGCTTGCCCAAATCAATATCCTCACTTCCCCAACCCTCATAGAATTCATCATAACCGTTTACCTTGATAAAATCCTCACGGAAGAAGGACATGTTACAGCCCAATGCAGCCGAACGCTTTCTACGGTATCTCGGAGCCAAGAAGCGAGCCAGCCATATACAATGGATTGCATTCTCCGGCTTGCTTTCAATTCCTTTCGTCCAGACATGAATCGGGCGTACCATACCGGACTTACATATTTCCTCTGTCAGCTCTTTGCCCAAGTTTACCCTTCCACCTTTCACGTAAATGCCACGGCCGGCTTCACGGAGATGGTCGGCTATCAGCTTTGGATGCAGGAACACATCACCGTCTATCTCTATGATATAGTTTCCCGTACTACGGGCTACACACTTGTTGCGCATCATAGCCAATCGGAAACCTTTATCCTCATGCCACACATGTATGATTGGAAACGGTGCCTGCTCTTGCAGCCTTGCTATCAACGAGGCGGTCTCTTCCGTAGAGCCATCGTCTCCTATAATGACCTCATCGGGCAGGACTGTCTGCTTGAACAAGCTGAGTAAACATACTTGCAGAGCATCGCAACGGTTGTAAGTAGAGACTATTACGGAAATCTTCCCCAAGTCCTTTCTATTCATTACTACCAGATTTAAATAAGTTAATCAGATTAATTATTACCACTCTATACACTCTTGCCTTCTTTTATATGGATATATGGATGAAGTGGCTTGAATAAGTGCACAGAGTACACAGCATAAAGCTGCACGCAATTTGATTGATTGCCACGTTAGAAATAGAACTGTCTGTTTTGTGAATATCTGTATCGTTGCCAGTGTTCCCTAACTGACCGTTATACAATAAAGAAGCGTGGGAACATTGAATATTACTGCATTGAGGCTCTGGACTTGCCCTTACCCAATAATAAACAATAGCCCACGCCAAACGTTATATAGTCCACTTGACTAAGTGGGTATATAGCATCGACGTGAGCGTTCTTGCCTATTATCTTGGGTAATAGAATTGTCCAGATTCCAATGCAAGATAATATCTCAAACGCTCTTCGTTAACTATGTCCTTCCAACTTCCCAACGCATTAGGCTGTTAGAATTGCTGCAAAGTTACGAATTTACGTCTGATTGGCAAGAACTTATTGTTTATAAAATGCAGAAAGGCATTCCTACTCCATAAATCAAGGTTAGGAGCAAATTTGCAAAAGGTCTATATAAGTAGAAATTTATAAATTTACTCCCAACTTGAATTATTGGCTTAAAAGGCTGTTCCACTCCATTCTTAATAATTGGTGAGCGCAACCGCCAGTAATCAAAAACTAAGGCAGTCATAGGTATTAAGTAGTTCTTCCTGCCTTAATCCCAAGTATCTCTTGGTAATTGATACACTGGAATGATTGAATAGCTCCATGAGTTTGACAAGTGCAAGCTCCGAACTTTCGCTGTTCATGTTATAGACCTGCCTGCCAAAAGTCTTTCTAAGGCTGTGGCATGAGAAGTTGCCTATATGCAGCCTATACTTCCTTTTAACCTCTTTGAGGATTACATTTATCCTCTGTATGGAATAGACCGTACCTTTCCGGCTTACCAATATAGGCGCGTCTATGCCTATAGGACTGATATGCTTGTAGCAGTCACAGATATGCTTCTGTAGCTGCATGTTAATTCTTACAGTCCTTTGCTTTCCCGTCTTGATTTCGATAACGGTAAATTCCTCCGCATCCAATATCTGCTTCCAGCGTAAAGCCAGAATGTCAGATATTCTTAAGCCAGTAAAACAGCCCAGAGCTACAAGAAGCGAAATTTTATAATTCCCGTCTTTGGCTAACTTCCTTATCAAGTTCATTGCCTCGCTCCATTGCAGATAATCTGCGGTTGTACTTGAATATTTAAGTGACATAACGTTCAGTCTTATAATGAAATGAATAAAAGTGAATATTAATTTTAATCCGGAATATCCAACTTGCTGATAACCAGAGGAACATTCACTAATAATAGAAGTGAATATAATAAATAAAGGACACCAAGTTAATGATGTCCTTTGTTACGTTCAAGCCTATATGAACGGCAAATAGGCTTCATCCAATGCACCGCTCTCAATAATCTTTTTGCAAAGTTCATGTGAGGCTTGATTTCTAAGGTCTGTACCATAACTTTCATCACCAACCATTTGAATGATTGCCACAATGGTTCTCATAAGCTCCTGCTGTAGTGTACGGTGATAATACCTCGTACTCTCTGCAAACCTTTTAGGATTCCAACTATAATCGTTCAAGGCTCTTTCAAGTTCTTGCGCTGCCTTGTATTCGCGACTGTCTTCTATTACCATATCTTTTAATATTTAAGAGGTTTATAAATAAAAAGAGCACCTATACCTTATTATATAGATGCCCTCCATACCAAGCTATCCTTTAACAATGGCATAGCCCAGCAGCAGGATATATCCCACCGCTATAAATGGAAACAATGCCATTGCAATGAAGAATACCAAAGTCGCCAGTAACACATAGAATAAATTCCGTAGCATAATCTCCAGTTTTGAGAAATCAGTAATAGAGTATAATTCCAGATACAGCTAAGAGAGAAACCAACTGTATCTCTCATCACCATGCAGAGCGGATGCAATACCCGTTGCAAGTTCTGTAGCGTTGTAGGCTCTATCCAGAAAGCTGTCTATGTAGCTGCTCTTGTTGCTGCCAGTAAGCAGGTTGTAGAGCTTCCACATGGATAGGTCACTGCCAAGACTGCCAAAGTTATCATCATTGATATACGCTTTAGCCACACTGTTTATCTGCGTATCAGTAAGCAGCATTCTGGGGATAGCCTTCTGCTGTCCTTGCGGTAACAGTGGGTAAAGTCGCATTCTCCCAAGTAACTGGCAGAACTGGTGCTCAGTCAGATATGAGCCGCCAAGTGTCTGCATCAGATGTATGTGCTTGGCAGGGTCGTACTTGTTGAACATTTCCAATACGGCACGATATAATTCGTTGGTATTGGTTACTTCCAAACAAGTAAGATAACCGTCCGTAGATACGCATAAGTTGGTGCAGACATTACAAATGAAGCCTATGAATACCTTAAACCGTTCTGCACCCTTTTTACTGTACAGATTGGTATGGTTATAGGCTCTCACCCCACCTACAGTAAGGGTCAGCCTATTACCGTTCACCGTCTCGTAGATGGTAGGTATTTCAATCACGAAAGCGCAACGCTCGTAATAAATGGTCTTGTCACTCTCCAATAACTGATTGGCAGGCTTATGTATTGCTTCTGGAATACGACCTTTGATAACGTGTGACACCCTTATATCCGGCTGCCCTATCCGTTCACCGTTAAAGAATGTATTAGCTGCATCCTGCACCGTTTCAATGAACGAGACGTGCGACAATGTAGCCTCGTTGTCTTTGGCGAATACTGGAATTATACAGTCGTCCCTCAAATGCTGTAAAGTCGCTTCGACTGTATTAGCCTCTATGAACAGAGGTCGTTTCCCCTTTGTATCGTCCGTTACAACCGTTGCATCCTCTGCAAATTCGCCTAAATTGCCGTTCCTTCTCTGTGCCATGACTGGCATAATCTGTAATGCTTCCATAATCTGTAAATTATTAAGTTGATAATTAGAAATTTCTCCATCTGAATGCCATATAAATGATAATGTACAGCACTATGGCAAACATTACCTTTGGTGCTGCAATGAACGGTACAACGAGTATTGCACCAACCGTCAGAATTGCCTTTAAATCTTCCATAAGCGATAATTTATTGGTTAGTAATAAGTGAATTAAAGGGAATGGCACTTTATAATGTAATGCCCCATAGACTTCCGCAATTGTGCTCTGTAATACACAGACATTACTGTAGTAGCCAGTAATACCGTAGCCAAAGCGTTTGCGGTCTGGAATGCGATTGCGTTAAACCGTTCATTTCCCATCTAAGAGAGGTGAGGGACATTAGGGGTAACATGACAATAAAGCGCATAATATACACCTTATGCCTGCTTTCTGGCTGATAATTGCACTTTATGCAGTCTTAATAACTGTATGGAAAGAGTTTCCGTATCTGGAAGGGAGGGGGTATTATTTAGAGACTGCCTAATTTGAGTTGGGGTATATAATGCAGCGTATTGGACTTTAGGATAGCAGGAATGCCCCTAAATGCAAATAACTCCATGCCCATGAAGGTTGGAGCTATTTATTACTACATCACAAGCATATGGAGGTAGTATATTCCGAGAGGCTGGTATTTCTGGGAGGGGGTCTATAAAGTAAGCTTCCTCCGAATTTCCCCAGACCTCGCTAATAAAGTTCGCTGATTATCTTTAAACCCTCCTTACCGTTGATGGTGGTTCGGGTACAGTTAAAGTAATCATTCAAAGTCTGTGCCGTTACTCTTTTAGGGGGTTCGATACCGCATTCTTCATAAATCCGCTTGATTGTAGCCTTTACAGAGGTCAGCAGGTATCTGCCGCCAACTTTGAAATGGTCATGCATTAACTCCGTTACTTGTGGAGACTTGCATTTAGCCTTATAGATAGCCAACTTCAAGTTATTGGTGATGTATCGCAGCTTGCGTACTTCTGCAATTCCTAACGTATCAACCGCTTCCACTATCAGAGGGTCAGCCTCATAGATGCCATTCCTAAATTCATAGTCGGATTCGGTCTCATAAGGTAAGACCTTCTCCAAAATATCCACTATCACTTTCCTTTTGGAAATGATAGACTTATTGGCGTTACGCAGTTGCAGCCATTCCGCATTGCCTGCTTTATACAGATATGAGCCCCTAAATGCAAAGAAGTATCTCATCAGCGCCTCGTCTGTATAAACAGCAAACAGAGTGTCTTCATTCAGATATATATTCCTTACCATTACATCATTCACATAGTTATCTACCTTACAATACGACTTTCTCTTATTGGCATCCAGAAATTTGTTGAACGGGGAAGTCTCAAGTAATTTGCGGAAGGCATATTGAGCACCGTTATCAGTGGCATTGTTAAGTTCCCTTCTTGTGAATTTATAGCAAACCTCGTATGTATTCACTTCACGCAATACATCTTCCTTACTTCTATAAGTGTAATCATTGAATGAATTGGTAATGTGCGTAATGCGGTTGAGCCCGTTTCTGAACCTGCCTATTATCTGTATCATATCGGAATAGGGGTCCAACACCGTATGCTCAACCAGATACATATCGGACATCATTATAAGGTCGGGCTTGTAGTCCAGTTCTATATCCATGCCTGCGTTAAATCTGCTTGTGAAGAAGTTGAACTTCTTCATTAATTTAGGGTCGAATTTGGAATGGGCGTTCTTGAAATTCAATGAATACTTTAACTTACGGACACTCTTGGGAGCACAGAATATGGTAGATTCTTCAAGTATTCCAGTCTTATTCATGAGGGCATGAATGGCGTCCGTAGAGTTGAAGAAGATACAGACACAACCGCTGTCAAATTCATGGATAGTTCGTTTGAAACGTTCCAGTGTGTTATTGGTGTATTGGATATGTATATCCACATGATAGTCAAATTGTGGCTCAATCACCAACATCTGGAAATCCTTGAACCGTGGGTCGGACAGTTCAACCGGAGTGGCAGATACCAGTGCCTTGCCTTTGAACTGGAAGAAGTCGTCTAAAGGCAAGTCAATGCTTTCCCTATAGTCCGCATCCTTCACGAGCTTGTGGGATTCGTCAATCAATATGAAGCATTCACTGTACATATACATATCCAGTTCCTTGAATGCCGCTTTAACCTTGCTGAATGATTCGGGAGTTACCAAGAATTTGTAGAACTTGCCTTCAGAAGCGATGATATACTCCTTAATGTCATCCACTCCCACTTTCTCAATTATCCCTATCAGATTGTCATGGACGTGTTTCGGGTCATCACATTTGCACTGGATGGTTGACACATTAGGCTCGATGATTATGGAATGGCGTTTGGCTTTAATCTCGCCATAGGTAGCTCCCAAACCTGTCAGTGTCTTACAAAGTACCGTATCAGTCGGTATCTCTTTAAGGATGGTTGTCAGATAGGGAATTTTACCGTTCTTGTCTTTATTCAGTTTTATTGTATTAATCTTCATAATGGTATATCTTTAAAATGTTATTGATTGGGGGAAACAAGGAGAGAGCTTTACTGGTAACTCTCCCCTTGAGTGTACAGATTACAACAGATTCTTATCTGCCAAGTAGTCCATCAGTTCGTCGGTACGTTCAAGATTAAACTCCATCCGTCCTTTGGGGAAATGGAATATCGATTTGACCTTGCCATAGACTGCCCTAAACAAGGGAACGGTCTGTGGTTTGAACCCATTATCGATCATAAGCTTGAACAAGTCCATTGTGAAGTCCTTGCCTTCTCCATAAGGCTCTACATCATTGGGCTCTACTTTCACATCCCCCGTTTCATTGTTGGTCAAGTATTGCATTATCTTGAGTAAGATGTCTTGGTTGAGTCTCAGCTTGAATTTAGATACTACTCCGGTCTGAATACCAAATGAGGAGTAACCATCCTTGTCTGTGTAGACTTCTATAGTAAGCCGTTCACCTTTATCCATTCTTGAGAGTAATTCTTTGTACGCACTCTCATTGGCGTAGGATGCACTTTTAGGTGTGCCCAAACCTTTTAAACTAAAATTAGACATAATCTTAAAATTTAGAAATTAAACGTTGGTTTATTTTGTGAATCGAGAGTGGTGCGCACCGTTTGTCTTTCGATTACGCTGCAAAGTTGGGGATATTAGGGGAGGGCATTAGGGAATAAAATAATCCACCTTTATACTCCCCTTAAGAGAATATAAAAGTGGATTGCTTAATTATCAGATAGTTATACTATCCGTATATGGGGCTTATTGTGTTTATCTTAGTATCTTTGTATTGCTTGATTATCTTCTTTATATTATCGTCATTGTCATTATATGCCTCATTTCTGGTCAGCTTGGTGAAATAGACCAGTTTGGATATGAACAGTAGTTTGCTCTTGGGAGTGTCACCGCTCTTGCCACGCTGGTTATCGAACTGGGGATAGGCTTCAAAGAAGTACAGTAGCATTTGGGTGAACAGCCATATCTGTACGGAGTCTGATGTATTGTAGCCGTTTGGCTCAAACCTTGCTTGATTGAGCAAACCATGTTCTGAAACCTCTGCCAATACTTCCTCACAGAAAGCTGCCATGAATGATATGGTATTGGGGTTATCGATGATTAGCCGTTTGCCTTTCACTTGTAAACTTAATGTCATTGGGAGTTTATGGGAGAAACCTATTGCATCATTAAAATCAGCTTCATTCAGCTTTACCATTTCAATGAACTTTGTTATCTCCCCTTTGGGCGTGTCATTGAATTTCCAAGTATTTAATGCCTTCCCACTAACGTAATCGCTTATAAACAGAAGTAGATACCAGAATTTGTCGGGGTCAATGCCCAACGCCTTTATGATGGCTTGAATACTGTCTATATTGTCATTCCTCATATAGTTGTCATAATTGAAGAATACATTTAGCTTACCTGCATTGTACCGTTGCATGAATTGATAAGGGGATTGTGACGGTAAAAGAGCAGAGCTTCCATCTTCTTGAATTTCCATGTCTGGGTGAAACTTATCGGCAATTACAGTTACATATTCCAGTAATTCCTCTTCTTGCCCTACGTATTTATCTGTTGTGAAATTATCTATTGGCATGGCTAATTGTATTAGTGCCGTAAAGATAGATAATGCCACTCCATTATGCAACAGAGCGGCATTATAAATTAGAGTAAATGCTTCATTACATCATTCCTTAGTACAGAATGTCCCCATTAACTTATCCATTTCTTCACCTATACACTTATCAACTAATTTAGCATAATGTTCAGTCATTCGTGTATTAGAATGTCCCAACATTTTAGACACCACAATTAAGGATATATTATTAGCTAAAGTAACCGTACTTGCAAATGTGTGTCTTGCTGTATGATAGGTTATTCGTTTATCTATGTGACATAGAATAGCTATATCCTTCAAATATAGATTTATATCCTTATCTGAATATATAGGCATTAAGGTATCTCCACCTGCATACTTATCAATCAACATTTTAGCATTAGGTAATAATGGAATACGAGCAAGAACACCAGTCTTTACCCTCTTCTTCTTAATCCACATTCTTCCTTGATTATCACGTTCTAAATGTTCAACCTTCAATGTTTTAACATCAATGTATGATAAGCCAGTATAACACGCAAATAAGAACATATCCCTCGTCCGCTCAAGTCTGGGTAAAGGAGAATTAAAGTTTATAATTCTGCGCAGTTCATCTTCATTCAAGAAATCAGGAGATACCTCTTGCCGCTCCAATTTATATGATGCAAATGGATTAAATGCAATCTTATTATTAGCAACAGCACGATTTACCACCTTCTTTAATAGTGATAAATACTTCACTGCCCCATTCTGAGATAATCCATGTTCTGATAGCAACCATATACGGTATTCTTCAATGAAATCACGATTTAATTCTCTTAAGAACATATCATCACGATTATATTTAGATTGAATAAATTTCTCAAGAAGTGATAAGCCATGCTTTGAATTAGCGTATGTCCCTTTAGATATTCCACAGCCAATCTGTTTATGCTGCATTTCATTATGTCTCTTATAAACGTTAAGAATAGTTTCTTCCTTTATCAGTTCCACCTTATTTAATAAGGCATCACGAAGTAACATAGCTGTTATAGCAAATCCATGCTTCACTAACTTAATCTCTTCCTCATAAATTCGTACTCTCAAACTCTTTAGAAATTCATTCAATACTACAGCCTCAGAATTTGTACCACGTACACACTGTTTATCTTTATTCCAATTCTCCAATGCAACTAACTTACCAGTTGAGAATACAGTTCTTTCATCACCCACAGCTATTAATACCTCAATTGGCGCTTTACCTGCCTTATTCATTTTACTTGCCCTAACAGTAAATGATAATGTATAGTTACTCTTATTTATCATATTCCATAATTTGTGACGTCACAGTGACGGAATACATAAATTACCGTCACAGACATCTATTTAATTCAATATCAAATAGAGTATAATACACTATATTACAACAACATATACATTTCTAAACCGTCACAAGTTTACGTATGACGGACACCATGGGTCGTATGCACTCAGACGCTCAGTTCGCTGGTTCTTCATCAGTTCCTGCCCACGTAGAAATGATGGGATTCCTGGGTATCGGTAACAACCCGATGGTAGGATGTACAGTGGCTTGTGCGGTTGACGTGGCTCAAGCTTTGAGCAAGTAAGTAGCAAGTAAATAATTACATAGAAAAAGAGGATAGCCTTCATTGGCTATCCTCTTTTTCTATCTACCCACAATCGCCACCTTTATCACCCCCTCCAGCCTATTCTCAAAAATACGGTAGGCTTCGTCAATTTCCTCCAACGAGAAACGATGTGTGATAAGCGGTGTGGTATCTATCTGTCCCGCCGCTATCAGGCGCAGTATCTCGGCACAATCGCACCCATCCACACCACCGGTCTTGAAGACAAGATTCTTGCCATACATCTCCGGCAAGGGCAATAACTGAGGCTGGTCATAAAGCGCCACAATGGTGACAATGGCATTGGGACGGGCACACTCCCATGCCAAGCGGAAAGTATCTTCCGTGCCGGCAACTTCAAGTACGACATCTGCCCCACCATGGTCGCTATGCTTCCTCACAAAGTCTTTGCAGTTTTCCGGCCCAATGACCAGCACCTCCGGATAATGCTCGCGGACAAAACGGATTCTTTCGGCCGACTGCTCGCAGACAATAATGCGACGGGGCTTCTTCAGCATGGAACAAAGCAGGGTACAAATACCCGTCGGCCCGGCACCGATGATGAGTACAGTGTCTTCCTCGGTTATTTCGGAGATACGGGCAGCCCAGAAGCCGGTGGCCAACACATCGCCTACCAAGAGCGCCTGCTCGTCGCTTACCGTATCGGGAATACGGTTCAGTCCCTGGTCGGCATAAGGCACACGTACATATTCCGCCTGGCCGCCATCGATACGGCACCCCAAAGCCCAACCGCCATTAGTGTCGGTACAGTTGTTCACATATCCGTGACGACAAAAGAAACATTTACCACAAAAAGTCTCCACATTCACAGTCACACGGTCGCCGGGCTTTACCGACTCAACTTCGGCACCCACCTGCTCTACGATGCCCACCATTTCGTGTCCTACCGTAATTCCGGGTACGGCGCGCGGTACACTTCCATGCTTTATATGCAAGTCACTGGTGCATATGCTACCCAGTGTCACCCGCACAATAGCATCACGTGCATCTTCCAATACCGGTATCGGTTTCTCAAGCAATCCGAACTTTCCGTGTTCAATATAAGTATATGCCAACATAATATATGCTTTTTTGAGTTATCACTTCTAAACGCGAAGTTGCCAGAAAGCAACAGCCGCTGCGGCCGCCACGTTCAGCGAATCTACACCGTGCGCCATGGGGATACGAACCACATAGTCGGCTCCCGCAATCGCTTCGTGCGAAAGACCATCTCCCTCAGTACCCATCACAATAGCCAACCGGGGCTCGGTCTTCAAAACGGGATTGTCTATGGAAATGGAATTGTCCGTAAGCGCCATGGCCGCCGTGCGGAAACCCAACTCACCGAGCGTATCCAGAGGACCGTCCATCCACGTCCACGGCACAAGAAAAACCGTTCCCATTGAAACCCGGACCGCACGACGGTTCAGAGGATCGCAGGAATTACGCGTCAACAGCACAGCATCCATGCCAAGAGCTGCCGCCGAACGGAAGATGGCCCCAATATTGGTGGTATCCACCACCCCGTCGATAACCACAATACGCCGGGCTCCCCGGCAGACGTCCTCCATACTCTTCGGAACCGGACGGCGCATGGCACAAAGAACACCACGTGTCAAAACGTAGCCAGTCAGCTCGGCAAGCAATTCCCTACCGCTTGTGTAGACGGGTATATCGCCACAACGCTCAATGATTTCAGCAGCATCCCCATAAATGTGCTTGTGCTCACACAAAAGGGCCAAAGGCTCGTAGCCGACATCCAGAGCCACCTTGATAACCTTAGGACTCTCAGCTATAAACAGCCCTTTGTCCGGCTCAAAGCGGTTGCGCAACTGGGCTTCGGTAAGGGTACTGAATATCTCCACACCGGGATGGGTCAAAGATGATATTTCGATAACAGGCATCGGATGATTTACTATTTGACGATTACTATTTACAATTCATGGCAGAAAGCCCTATAACCCCTTTATTGTCTTCATCAGTTGTTCTCCCAGTCCGATGGTATATCCTTGCGATACAAAGACCACCCGATTGAAAGTATCGGCTATGATGAATATCGGCAGGCTCTCTTTATGCTTCAACTTCATGCTTTCTGCAATCTGCGCAGCGATACCGTCCGTATCTATACCATAAATAATGGTAGAGGGCAAATCGGGGAATGACTCGCGGGCGAACTTGCCGGCTTTGGCCTCATTAGGGAACAGCAACACCATCTTACGCCCCCACTTCTCCAAATCAGCCTTGAATGAAGCGATGTCGCGCAACGCATGATTGGTTGGCTCTTGATTGACACCCAGAATGCCTACGACAAAGTAACCGCGCCCACAAGCCTGCAGCAGACTCTGCCGGGCTGCGGAGCCGGCGTCCGGCAGCGGAGTGAAGAGAGACTCCGAATTAAAGTTCCCGATAACCTGCACCTCATCCTCGCTCTCGCGCATCACCAATTCAATTTCCGTTGTCTTCTCCGGCAGAATATTGAAAAAGGTGGTTTTAGAAAGTACCGCACCGCTGGCAAGGCGTGTACCGGTCACCAAAACATAATCTCCGGCCTCCAGAGCTGTTCCTTCCTTCAGAAGATTGCTCCATGTAGTACCGCCGCCCATATCTGCATCGCCTTCGTCATAGGAAAGCAATTGCAAACTGCCCTGCGGGGTCTGTTTGGAAAGAGTGAAATGAGAATAGTATTTCGGGTTATCCAACGAACGGATAGGCTTATAGGAAGCCACCAACTTTCCCTTCGAAGCAATTCCTTCTGCCATAAAGACCGGCTCTTCCGGATGATGGTTCAAGTCCACATCCATCGCACCATCATCCCCTATCAACTGTACTTTGCCGGTCACTCCGTTGATACGGGCAGGGATTGCCATGCTGCGTGCCATGGAGACGAAGAAAATGTCACGACTATGGGCATCAGCCACACGGGCCTTCCAGACCCCTTCCGGAGAAATGGGAGCCCCTCCCAAATTACAGTCATTGTCTACCCGGATATTTTGGGCCACCCATGCCACCAGTTTCATCGGCTCTGCCTTGTATGCCTCAGCATCTTCCTTTGAGACGGCTTTCTTGAAAAATCCTTTATAGGGGGTCAGTATCTCGTTGCTTACGCGTGGATTGCGCACATATCTGCGGAAATGGTCGGCATTCTTGCACATACGGGATTGCATGTGGTCCATCAGAACTTCCAGTGTAACGTCGCGGAGGTCTTTTGCCGAAATCCGTTGGAGCAGGTCCAGACCTCCTCTTTTGGACTTTTCAGAGCGCAACCGTGCCATGAAGTCGGCAATAACCCGGTGGTTTCCTCTGGAAGCTACCAGAATCCGGGCAACGGCATCCTCGTCGAGCTGGTACTGCCGGGCAAAATAGCGAGCAGTCTCATCTGTCATAAACGTAGCCACATAGGCATTGCGGATAGAATCTTCATGAGCCATGCGGAGGTCGTTCTCAGCACGCTGTTCGGGAGTAACCTCCGGCAACTCCGCATTTTCGGGGGGCGGCACAAGTTCGAAATCCGCCGTATGACCGTCACCGGCAGTCTTGTCCATCTTCACAGCCAACTCATGGTCCTTGCCGAAAGACAGTTTGGCATAGCCGAACTGTCCGTCTTTCGATGCCCATACCAGCATGTCGCCTTTACCGGCTGTCAAAGAAGCCTTTCCCTCCGCATCGGTCCGCTTCCGGGCTACGGTATAAAACTCAGCATAATTGTAGAGTTTGAACTCCACACAAGCATCGGGCACCGGCTTGCCTTGCCCGTCCGTTACCGTAACCGTGGCCTTGGCCGTCGGTGCATAGTTACCGATTACATTGATTTCCGTATAATTGGGAGTGACGGACATCACTTCTTCCACTCCTTCATAACGTCCGAAAACTTTGGTATGCATCAACATGCCGCGGCTGGCCGGAGCATTGAACCAACCAAGGTTGAGTACCGGTTCGGGTTCGCAGGCTCCAAGAAAATACCATTTCCCGTCTGCCCATGCTTCTACCCACGCATGATTGTCGTCGGTATGCGCCCACCGGGGTGTGTAGACCTGACGAGCAGGGATACCCACCGAACGCAAGGCGGCAACCAGCAAGGTAGATTCCTCGCCACAACGCCCGTATGCCGTGCGTACCGTTGCCAAAGGCGAACTGGTACGGGCATCGGAGGGAGTATAGATAGCCTTCTCGTGGCACCAGTGGTTCACCTCCAGAATGGCATCATAGAGGGACAGAGACTTGACACGATTCTTCAGTTCTTCGTAAAACACTACCCGTGCACTGTCCAGATGCTCATTGTTGACCCGCACCGGAAGTACAAAATGACGAAACAAATCCTCAGGAATAACTTTTCCCCAAGGCATCTCATCGGCAGCCTTTTGGGAGGCGCGCACGTTCATCAGATGAAATTCTCCGGAATAATCGGCAATGTCTGCCAAAGGCATATAGGCATAAAGGAACTCCAAAGCTTCGCGTTCGTACGACGTCAAGTCCGTATCAAATATGGCAAACAAATCGCCCTGCGGCAACCTTTCTTTTTTTTGATTGAAGTCTTGCTCCACACGTTGGCGGTAAGAAGTGTCTGTAATGAAAGAACGTTTGCCGCAAGAGGCAAGCAAACATACCAGTCCGAGAAATCCCAGAAGTCGTGCAACTCGTTTCATAACGCAATTATTAAGGTTGAACCACAAAAATAGTGTAAATCGTCCGCAAAAGAAAATTAATTCCCGTTTTACTTACATAATCACTCTACTTCAGATGTATCACCAAAGTCGTGTCTCCGGAAAAAGTGAAGCTGCATTTGTCATAAGACGGCGGACCCATAACGCCTTGAGCATCATTACTGAACCCGTACTTCTCTGTAGGAATGCCGAAAACGGCAGTATCCAGTTTCCCGTTTCCGTTCTCGTCTTGAAACAACGAAATGGCATACGTACCCGTAGGTAACCCCTGGCAAGGAATGGAGAGCGACGTATCTTTCACATCTATCCGGAAGGCGGTCAAGGGTTTCTTCATGAATGTTTCTTCCGAATTGTAGATGGCGACATAGAGATGCCCCTCCACCTTTTCAATGTCACACACTTCAATAGTCAGGTTCTGGGCAAAGAGCAGCTGGGCGGCACTTTGCATTACAAATACTAAAAAAATAATCATTGCTTTCATCTTTGTTTATTTAAAAAGGGTTATTGTCTAAAAATTGGATACATCGTAGGCGGCCTTCTTGCCTAAAGTCACATATACTCCTACATAGAAAAAATGGTCGCTGGAAGCCAGGACAGCCTTGTTATCCACCTTACCGAACTCATTCTTCCGGCAAAGGATATTGCTGGTGGAAGCATGGATGATTACCTTCTTGCTTGCCAGGAAGGTCACACCCAAATCCAGACTGTTATAAGGCTTCACTTCATCGTTCATCAGACCCGGCAGCATGGAGTTATGATAAGGACGTCCGCTACTGAAACGGTCGGTCACGCTGACAATGGAACGCAGGCGAGGCAAGGAATACTTCACCACCCAGGCTGCATTATGCCGTGTAGCATACTGAGGAGTAGTCAGTTCCAGATACTCCCGATATTTACGTTTGGCTATATTATAGGTATAGGATAACTGGTATTCCAGATTCTTGAAGGACGCTCTATCACGGAAGAACAAGTCTATGCCTTTGCTGTGTCCATAACCGTTGGAGGTCAAGAATACAGCTTTCGTATCGGCATCCGTTTCCTCCAATGCCAGACGGTCATAATCCTTATAATAAAGTTCAGCTTTACAGAAACGCCCTTCATAGTCGTACTGAACGCCCAAATTGTACTGCATACATACTTCCGACATCAACTGCGGCCGACGCACCAAACAGTTGTTCTCGGGCAACTGTGTGTATCGCCCTACAATCCCCGACAGCATCATGTTTCCCCAATAATAGTTCGCCGCCAGCCGGGGAGAGAAATTCATCTTACGGTTCGGAGAAGTGTATTCCGTGCGAAAAGAAAACTCCATCTTCAATTGTTCCATCGGATAATAAGCCATCGAAAAGAAACCCGCACCAATGGTAGGCGACATGCGATTGCTGTCATCCGTCCCGCACAACAGATAATGATTCCTGTAATTGCGGATATAGCTCTCTATCCCCATATCCAGGCGGAATACCGATGACAGCCGTTTGGAAACTTTAGCCTTCAGATGCGTCTCTTGCTGACGTTCCAGCCAGTTATCACCCGAAACAACTGCTCCTCCGATTCTCCGGTTATAGTAAGAATAGGCCGCCCCTGCAAACCAACTCCACTCTCCGGAAGTATGCCTGCGAAAGGTTGCATTTACATAGATATTGTCTTCACCCAGCCCGAACAATCTGCGGTTATCCCCTTCGTAAGTGGAAAAGTCCGTCCGGTCGTATTGTGCGTAAACCTTCCATACCACTCTTTCATCAAGAGTATAACGGAACTGGACAGCTCCGGAAAACATCCGGTAAGGCTTCTCGAAATCCCTCCTGCCCGAATAAACCTTGTCATACAAACCCAGGTTCTGATAATTCAAGTCAACAGACAAGGATCCTCTGTCAAAAGTCTTTGTGCCCCCTCCACCAACACCGACAACGGAAGCGTTCACTCCGACTTTATCGACCTTGCTGTAATCTTTTGTTTCCAATGGCAAGACTGCCGAAAGCGCTTCTCCATATTCTTGTGAAGCGCCTCCCGAAGCAAGGTTTACCCCACTGAACATAAATGTAGAGTAACGGCTGCGAGCAGGGGTATTTATTCCGTTCGAAGTATAGGGATTCAGTACATGCATTCCATCAATAAAAGTCTGCGTCTCGTAACTGCCTCCACCACGTACCAGCAATTCACCGGTTTCACCCTGCACTTGCGTACCGGGCAAAGTCTGCAATGCCTTGTATAAATCACCGTTCGCACCGCCCACCGTGACCAGTTCCACCGGATGCATATCGCTCCAACGGCTGTTGGCAGCAGGAGTTCTGGCTCCTTTTACCACTACTTCTTCCAAAGCGACACTGTCTATATTAAAATTCAGACGTACTGTATCGGTCACTGATTTCTGCGCTACGGAAGGCTGTGTATAAAGTAATACACCCAATATCCCAAAGACTGTTTCCCGTTTCATATCTTTACATTCGTTGTGTTTCCTGCCGCAAACATAAAGGAAGGGTATAAGACAAAAAAATATCCGGGACAGACAGCCCGGATATGTGACAACCAACAAACTCTTTGTGACGAACAACGTATTTCTGTGACGAGTGACTAACTCTTTGTTCGGTTTTCAATCAATGCTTTCACCTCTTTGGCGTATGCGCGTGAAACCGGAACATCTTCTTCGCAACCCTCCAGATTCAGCTTATATCCCTGAGAGTTTCCATCTACTTTCACCACCATCCGGATGTTTACAAGAAAGGCCCTATGGCAACGGATAATAAAAGGGCAAGCAGAGACAGCTTCCTCTGCCTGCTTCATGGTGGCACGCAACAATCTCCATGTAATTTTCTTTTCTTTATCCGAATCTGAACGGTAACCTACTTTTACGTAATTCCCCTTTGCCTCTGCATAAAGGAAATCTCCGGCCTTTACTTCCAGCATTTCTTTGGTGCCACCGGCAAACACCAACGCTTCTTCCGAGGAAAACACCTTGTCTTCCAAGCTCGCTATCCCAACTTCCGGGGATATTCTCCTTGAAAGGTGACCGTTCATCTCCATAGCTTCTTTCAGATTGCGGGTCAGTTGCAAATTGCGGTTCCACATCAGAAAAAATATGGTAGGAAAAGGTGCCAGCACCATTACCCAAGACAAAGCCAGAAAGAACAACCGCTTGTCCAACCACATTCCCATCAACCATGATTGATAGGCCCAAATCCCCACTGCTATCAGCAACAACATCAGCAGCAAATTCAACACATGCTTACCCAATGTCCAGTTCTGCTCCTTGTAATAAGCAGGAAATAATGCCGGAAGCAAATAGGTGAAAACTCCCGAAGCACCTGCCGCAATCAATGCAGAACCGGCAACCACCCCAAACACACTTCCCTTTATCCGGGAAATACCGAACGGCTGAAGTATATATAATATCAGAAAAATAATGGCCGAAGGTATCACTACTGCCTTCCAGCGTTGATAAAACGTAGGATAAGGACTCCGCCAAAGTTCCACCAATTTCCCCATAAGTATATAGTCTCTCTTGTTTACATGGTAATATATGCAAAGATAATACATTTACTCAACACATGCTCATACAGATACTATATTATCAATCTGTTTTATCACACGACAAGGATTTCCCACTGCCACACAATTCGCAGGAATAGAACGGGTAACCACACTCCCCGCCCCGATAACGCTGTTCCTCCCGATGGTGACACCAGGCAAAATGACAACCCCTCCACCAATCCATACTCCATCCTCTATTCGTACAGGTAAGGCATACGTACGGCAGATTTCTTGTTCTTCCGGACAGTCCTGCACCATACGTTCATCTACTTTGGTAGAATGGGTTGCCGTATATATCTGTACATTAGAGGCTATTAAGACGTTGCTACCTATGTCAATACGATTGTTGTCCACAAAGGTACAATTCATGTTGACAATTACCTTGTCGCCCATAAAAATATGCTTGCCACATTCACAATGGAAGTCAATATCCACATGCACATTCTTGCCTACATGTCCCAACATCTCACACAACAACTCCCTCCTGCGCTTGCTATCGGCATAATCTGTGGCATTGAATTGTGCCAGGAGACGTTTTGTACGCAAAATCATCTCCACTATTTTCGGATCCCTGCTTCCTATAAAAGGTTCGCCAGCCATGCACTTTTCATATTCTGTTTTCATACGCATCCTGTTTTTGCGGACAAAAATACAAAACTCTAATGTATAGGAATTTATCCTATGTTAAAAAATACCCCTTTGCCCTGATACGACTCAATGATTGTTGTGTAATGCCAAGGAAAGAAGCGATATGTCCCAAAGTCACTCTATGAAAAAGGGCCGGACACTCACTCATTAATTTTTCATAACGCTCATACGCAGACAAGTTGAGGCGAGATATATGAATATCTTGTAAGCGAAGAAAATTTTCCTGTTGTAACACCCTCATCCAATTTGCAATATCTATATCTGACTTATACAACTCATTAAGCGTTTCAATGGAAATAGAATAGACCAGTGTTTCTTCCAATGTTTCCACGTATTCAAAGCCTGCTTTGTTCCTATATAAATCCCACGAGCCACAAGCTACATCACCTTCCATAGAGAACCATGTCGTTATTTCTTTTCCATCGTGCAAGGTGTACGAGCGTGTCATTCCCTTCTCTATGAAGTGGACTTGCCTATCAAATTGTCCTGCACGGATAAAGTGTTTTGACAGGAAACACTTGCTTTTCAAAACCATGTGCCAATGTCGCCAATGCTTCATCTGAAACCGGATAATAAACTCTTATTGTTCTGACAATATTCTCCATACTAAAATATCCCTTTTTACAAAGGTATAAAACAAGGAAGAGTTTGCGAAACTTGCGTAACATATTTGTCATATATAGATTGCAAAATCTAGTATTTCTAAAGAAAATAAAGGATGAATGGCTATTTTTTATGTTATAAAACACATTTCTCGCAAACATTTCGTATCTTTGCAACGTTATAAGATAAAAGAAAAGATGTAAAAACCCGCTTTCCGAAACGCGGAGAGCACAAAAAGATGAGAATTATGAAAAAGAATGCAAATGAAATTTTTATGTTACAGTACCAAATCAAACGCTATCAGGCAATGGGTAATGGAACAATGTGTCAAACACTGAACGGTAAACTACAAAAGCTGCTTGCAAAGCAGTCACTCGTAACCATGTAAAAAAACACCTTTAAATACAATGAATAAAGGGCAGGGAACTTTTCTGTTCTCTGCCCTTTTTCTTTTTTATCCATCTATACTAATGGTTAGCACCAACAACAAACTCACTTTGCATCCTTATCTCCCTACCGTCAACCGAAATTCCTTGTAGGGTAATTATATATATTCCGTTCATATCCGAAGTATAAAAGTTGAGTGTACCCATAGCGGAAGTTATCTCCGGATTCCAATAAAGTGTATGCCGAAAATCCGGTAAGCGAGAACCGGCTTGTTTCTCTGAATTGTATGATGGAGCAACAAATGCGATTCTCTTTTGTGGAAACTCATAAGAAAACATCTGTGAATTCTTATCCAAACGTATATCAGGCAATGTTCCCCGATGGGTTATAAACGAAACAATTCCATCATACAACTCCCCGCCAAAAGTATATTTGCCAGTATAACGATGTATATAGTGTATCAAACGGGCATCATAGTTCAGAATGGTTTCATGGTCATCAAACGGAATCCCGTCTAACAACACCAGTGTTTTCATATTACTGAATCTCCTTATATCCGGTTGCAGTATCCGGATGACATCTTTACCTTCCAGCTGACTGATACGTATTCCCTTGACAAATTCCACAAAAACATCCCTCACAGTCCTGAAACGAACATACTCATCCAGATTATAAGTGGAAGCGGGAACAAAATCATAAAGTTGTTGCAATATACTCTTGCTATACGAAGAATCTACCGGCAAAAGAGAATGTAATTGCGCGCTGAAACCACGCTCTATCAAGTCTTCTTTCCGAAATGACACACAGACTTTAGGAAGTTTTTCCGCCAACACCCCGACAAAAGGAGAAATAAGCTCCAATCGGCAGGGACTTTCCTCCTCCGGTAATGCAGTTAATACAATCTCCTGCATATCCGTTATTCCGGTCGTATAAAAAGCATAAATAGCGTCAGCCTTAGGCTGTCCGCCAAAGACACGAATATCCTTGCCCACACATGCCAGACGTGCATTTACATTGTCAGCAGGCGCTCCCATCAGCCTGCCGGTTACAATATGCCCTTCACACTCTGCAGCAAATGACCGTTCCGGAACACTTGTATAGTTCTTCTGCCCGTCGGCTGATATTGGAAACCCCTTTAGCACATAGTCTTTTCGTACTACGGACAAAGTAAGCTCCTTGACATCAGCAGGCAGATTGGGTAATGTCAAGGCTACTTTACTCCGGTTCCCATAGACCGATTTATCTGTCCATAAGTCCGCTCCGGAAAGCTGATTGCCGGAAGCTTGTGAAACGGTAATGGAATCCGTGAAAAGTTCCACATTATCCTCCTCTGTTGTCTGAACAGTATTAAGCAAGGCTATATACTTCTTTGGGAAACAAGCCATAGGATAGTTCCTCATATAACGCGTATATGCCGTCAGTTGGTAAGCTCCGGTATGCATGACTTGCGGAAGTCTGATACGTCCCCATCCATTCCCGTTCTGCAAGTCGATTTTACCTTGTGCGTATACCAGCTTCGTGTCACTTATCTCTACATAAGCTACTTTGCTTAATACGCTTCCACGAGACAAGGAATCCGTCACACAAACTTTTATCCACAAATCTTCTCCAGCCACATAGCAGTCCTTGTCTGTATAAATACGCATATTCTCAACAATTTGAGCGTGTAATCCCAATACAAGAACCCAACCTATAATACAAAATATCACTCTCTTCATATCATTTCAATATTAATTCATTTCATCCGGCCAGAAGGAAGGCTTTTCCAAGCTGGCACCTAAATAGCGTACGTCTGTACAACCTCCGGAAACCCATGCATAACCTACCATCAATGGATAAGCAATAGCATATCCCATCACATATAAATCCATGTACGAATCTGCCCAACCTCTAAATTCTTGGCAATAACCGTCAGGAAACCTATAATATATATCATCGGCAGAAATGAAAATACGATATTTTGCCACATTCATGCTAACTCCCACATAACCAACTACATTTTTGCCTGAATTGTTGCAAATAATATTCGTAGGAAGTTCTGAAGGCTGAGGAATAAACAATCCACCCATTTCTTCATTGATTTTTATTTTCTCCTGATAATATTCGTACTCGCCCCTCGAAATCTTACGCTGTTTCACCAAAGTGCTATAATGATGAAAGACACGGTTATTATCCGCCTTTATAGAATAGAGCCACTTATCCTTCAATTGAGTATCCTTATTTGTTCCTATATTACCTACTATGATTTTAGCCGACTTATCATGACACCATCCCCGTGCATATGGTGTAGTATCAAAATCAACCACCTCATCAGTGGTAGGGTCATAACGGAACTTGGGATTATATACTGCCCTCACTTCCCAATCTTCCTCGTAACTCCAGAAATAACATCCGCCATCTTCACTCCGCATAGAAAAGCGGATAGAGATGTCACCGTATTTTTCCGGTTGCTCGTAGGTAACGTCATTTATTGTTTCTGTCTCCAATGGATATTGAGGCTCCGAAGTATAAATATCCCCTTCATACACAATTTTCAGACTATAGCTGGCATCTTTATTCAAAGAGCCAATTACAACTTGGTATTTTCCATCTCCCAAAGAAGTGCCATTAAAACAAGAACCATCACTTCCTACTACACTGACTTCTGCATCTATCTTGTTATAATCCTGAGGAATTCCTTCTACATTCAAAGGAAAGGAACAGCTCAAGGAAAAAACAACTGTACTATCTGATATGATGTTACCTTCAACTATAAGCACCCTCGTACTACTCTCCGGCAAGTGCGCATTGAATTTATCCACACAACTGCCAATAGTGAGCCACAACAAGCATATCCATGTTACTATATATTTTGCATTATTCATCGCTTTTTCTTATTAAAACAGATTGATTTCAACTGGCCAGAAGGAAGGCTTTTCCAAGCTGGCACCTAAATAGCGTACGTCTGTACAACCTCCAGAAACCCATGCATAACCTTTGAATCCCGTACGTGGGTCCGGGTCCGGATATGCAATGGTATACCCCATCAAGTATAAATCTAAAAATGTATACTCTTCTTTCAGCCCTTTCGCTCCCTGACAATACCCCTCAGGAAGCCTATATTGTATATCATCTGTAGAAATGAAAATGCGATATTCCGCCACATTCAAACTGACACCAACATATCCAATGGCCTGTTTATTTGAGCTTTCACATCTAATGTTCGACGGCAATTCCGAAGGCTGGGGAACAAACAACCCGCCCATCTCCTCATTAAGCTTTATTTTCTCCTGATAATATTCATATTCACCCTTCGAAATCTTACGTTGTTTCACTATAGTACTGTAATAGCAAGAAAAACGAATATCGTCTGCTTCAATGGAATAGAGACACTTATCCTTTACACGATTATCCTTGTTTATTTCCATATTACCTATTATTATCTCGGACGATTCACTATGACACCATCCGCGTGAGTATGGTCTAGCATCATAATCAACGATCTTATCTGTTTCGGGGTCATAAGCACACATAGGATTGTATACGGCCCTCACCTCCCAATCTTCTTCATAACTCCAAGAATAACATGCAGCATCTTTGCTTTGCATAGAGAAACGGATACTGACATCACCATACTCCCCTTGCTGTTCGTAGGTGACATCGTCTATGCTTTCCGTTCCTATCGGATATTGAGGTTCGGAAGTATAGATATCTCCCTCATAGACAATCTTCAAGCTATAGCGGACATCCCTATGCAATGTTCCGACAGCAACCCGGTACTTTCCATTACCCAACGCAACACCCCTAAAACTGGAGCCATCCTCACCGGTTACACAAACTTCAGCATCCACCTTATTGAAATCAGGAGGAACCCCTTCCACATCCAAGGAAAAGGAACGGCTCAAAGAAAACACGACAGCACTATCCGATATTATACTACCTTCAACTATGAGAAGGCCGATACTACTTTCCGGCAAGTGGGCATTGAACTTATCCACACAATTACTAAGGAACAACCATAACGGACATATACATATCACCCAATATACTTTATTCTTCATACCCTTTCAGAATTTAATATTATAAGTAACAAAAGGAATGGGAGCACCGAATATGGACATCTTGTATCCTTGAATCCTACCCTCCTCGGACACAAAATAGACAGAGTACACATTCTTCCTTCCGGTCAGGTTATAGATACCGAAAGAAAGGGAACTGTGGGTCAACAATGTCAGGTGGTGACTGGGTTCAATATTGAACGACAAATCCATACGGAAATAGTCGGGAACACGATAACTGTTACGGTCGGTATAGTAAACCTGCATTTTCTTCAAACCCTGGTCGTAGTATTGCCCGGCAGGAATTGTGGTGGGACGGCCCGTACTGTAATCCATATTGAAAGACATGCTGTAACGGCGGGTAAACTTGTAATTGCCTACAAGCTTGAAGTCATGCGGCTTGTCATACTCGGTCGGATACCATTCTCCACCATTGATGGGACGGGCTATGCGCGGATCATTCTGACGCAAGAAAGTGCGCGAATAAGTATAGCTCATCCACCCGTTCAGTTTTCCAGCCGGTTTTTTCACCTGGAATTCCACGCCGTAAGCATATCCCTCCGTATTGATGACATCCGTCTCCAGATGGTGGTTCATCAGGATTTGGGCGGAACTGCGATAATCCAGATAATCAATCAGCTTTTTGTAATATCCTTCTACAGATAATTCCAGAAGTTGCCCCGGCGTATTATAGTAGGCGCCTGCCGCCACCTGCCAGCCACGTTGAGGCTTGATATTGGGGTCGCTCAGCTTCCAGGTATCTGTAGGAGACATAACGGCAGTATTCGATACCTTATGGATATACTGCCTCATCGTATTGAAACCGGCCTTTACGGAAAAATCATCTGTAAAGGCATAACGTGCCGACACTCTGAATTCCGGTCCGTGATAGGTCTTGATGACCTTTCCATTCCCCGCCGTGATAGAATCCACCACCGAAGACATGGAGGGCAGTATACCTTCCTGATATGTATAGTAAGTGCGCGGTCCCAAAGCATTGAGCATAGAATAGCGTATACCCGCATTGATGGAGAGCCTGGAAGTTATATCCCATTCATCCCCTATATAAACGGCACTTTCCAGTGCTTTATCCTTTTGCAGTTCATCATATCTTACCAGCGAATTAGGCCCCACCGGCTCGTAGGTCCCGGAATTCACATTATACAGCTGGCTCATCAAACCGAAGTTCACCGCATGGCTATTGCCGGCTTGATAAAGAAAGTCCGCTTTTCCAAACCATTGGTTAATGGCAAAAGACAGCCGTGCGGCAGACGCTTCCTCCACCGTTTCATCATTTCGGTAATCGTAGTGGTCATAACCGAAAGAGAAGTTTCCGGTCAGCTTTTCTGCAAAGACAGTCCTCCAGTTTGCCGAGAAATTCATATTGTTGTAGGCATACTTCTCATTGTCATTAAAGGCAAAACGGTCGTGACTATAATAGCCATAGACATTCAGCTTGTTGCGCTCGTTCACCGTATGCGAGAAGACAGTCCCCAAATCATAGAAACCGGCTTTCCCATCACGATACCCGCTTTTGTTGGGTAATGTCTTCATTATCCAGTCCGAATAGGTCGTACGTCCACTCAGCAGAAGGGAAGTCTTTTCCTTAATGATGGGAATCTCGAGATTCAACTTACTGGTCACAAGCCCGATACCTGCAGAACCGGTAAACTTTTCCTTGTTCGCCTCCTTGCTGGTGATGTTCAGTACGGAAGCGATACGCCCGCCATACTGGCTGGGGATACTGCTCTTATAAAGTTCCGCATCCTTTATCATGTCCGAATTAAAAGCCGTGAAAAAACCGAAAAGATGATTGGGGTTATAAATCGTTCCGTTATTGAAAAGAAGCAGGTTCTGGTCAGCGGCACTCCCACGCACATTGTAACCGCTTGATGCCTCCCCCACTGTCTTGATGCCGGGAAGTGTCTGTATCATCTTCAGCACATCCACCTCACCCATAGCCGTAGGAATGTTTTTCAGCAGGGCAGGCTGCAGCTTCTCCATTCCCAACTGCACACTTTTCACGTTCTGTATACGCCCCGAAACAATAAGCACCTCATCCAGCATATGGTCTTCCTCTTCCAACTCGATATGGACAATGCCTTCACCATAAAGCATAAATTGCCGATGGGTCACTTTGATATTCATCCCACTGATTTCAAGAATATTATAGCCTGCAGGCAGGTCAATGGTAAATTCCCCCTGACGGTTGGTCGTCGTAGCTACCCACGGCTCTCGATGAATGATGTTGATACCATCCAGATTCTGGCCGGTCTTAAAGTCAGAAACTCTTCCGGTCAAAGTTATCATATCTCCGGGGGCAGGCTTGTACTTGTTTCCTATCTCATAGACCTTGTTTTCTGAAGAAGACTTCACAATAGGAATGTATGAAGGCAATAGTTCCTCATCCGTCTCCAACTTTTCCCCCATCAATACCGGTGGCAGCGAGGTGGCCAGAAAAACCTCCGGCAAGACAAATATTCTGTCACCATAAACCGTCACCTTATAGATAGTAGCTGCCAAAGCCTCTCTCAAGTACTCGGCAGTGGGGTTCTTCACCTCTGCCCGCTTCACTTTAAAAGGAACCGTTATCGTTGTATAAATACGGCAAGACGTGCCCTTTTCTACTGCATCCATCAATTCGAATATGGAAATGCTGTCCATAGCCATCTGTTGCTGTGCAAACATGCCGAAAGGCGACAATAGGAGGAAAAAGGCTACTGTATATTTAAGATTATGTGCTTTCATATTATTTTCCATGAATTAAGGAATCAATATATTCCGTTAACCGGGTCATTGCCCGGACACCGCCATCTTCCTTGAAGTCCAGCCGCTCTTTCCGGCAATAAGCCTTCAACAGCTTCTTGTATGTAGGAAAAAGTTTCAAGAAACCCGAACGGGAAGTTATCACATAATCGGTTCCGCCACTGCGAAGACTGAAATAGCTCTTTTTCTTGAACCGGCTGTAATAAAGATCGTTTTTCTTCACCTGAGACTCCATTGTGGATACGATATACTGTGTCAGGCACATTTGCGGACTATCATATAGCAACGCAGCGAAACAGTCACCCTGCGGTACAAACTTCTGTCCTTCTATGACAAAATAATCCACTTTCCGCATATCTACCTGCAAGGTTATCCGTTTCTCCGGAGTAACCACAATCAGACTCTTTTTATAGGTATCATAACGGAGCTGCAAATCCGAGTAAAGCCATCTGCCATAACAGACAGCCCCCTCGCGAAATTCATCCGTATTCCAATAGGGATGGTTAAGATACTTCTGCTGGTTATAATTTTCCTCTGCCTTACCGGAGTAAAGAGCAGCATAATCTCCTGCCGCTTTTCTGAATTCATCAAAAACGGCTTGTTGTGCACAAACCAAAGATGGAAAACATAGGACGCATAGTAGCGTGTAAAGGTGTGTTTTTCGCATATATGTGAAGTGTTATAGGTGAGGATAATCACAAATATAACATTTCACTTTTAAAAATAAAATTATTATTATATATAATTCAAATAAAAACAAAAAATAGAGCCATAATCGGATGCTAAACACAAAGCTAAACATTTAGCATGCAAGCAGAAGCACATTACGATAAGATTAAAGCACCATTCATCCTCCACCATCAATTATACTTACATATATTTATAAAAAAACGATACAGCACAATCGCTCAAGCCACAACAATATCCTTCCCGAAAGGAGTCAATGCCAGCCCTGCCAACTTAAAATGTTGAATACCGAAAGGAATGCCTATAATAGTAATGCACAGCAACAACCCAAATCCCAAGTGCGAAAGGCAAATCCAAATGCCGCCCAAGAATATCCAAAGAATATTCATCAGCACATAGAGGCAACCGTTGGAACGTTCCCCGCTACGAACCTCTTTGCCGAAAGGCCACAAGGCAAGGCTTGCCATTTTCAAGGTCTGCATGCCAAAAGGGATGCCAATAATGGTGAACATCATCAATAAACTTGCAATAAGATACTCCACAGCAGTGATGATACCTCCAAACATCAACCACAAAATATTCATAAAACAGCCCATAGCTTTCCTTTTTTTAATACTGAACACAAATATAGCATTATTTATTTGAATGTTCCGTCTCCCAGTCACTAAATTCAAAACTCAGCTGTTCCCAGACTCCTTTCTCCTCCCCCTCTTCACGGGGGTTGGAAACGGAAAGCCCAATCAAACGGATAGGATGATGTTCATAATCCACTTCCTGCAGCAATTGCTTTGCCAAAGGCAGAATCACGTCAAGGGCAACCAGCTCCTTTGTTTGGGTCATACTGCGGGTAATCTGGCTAAAATCATGAAACTTGATTTTCAGCGTCAGCGTATTCCCGCGGAAATTGGCGTGCTCCAGTCGCCCCACCAGCTCCACTGCCGCATGGTACAGCTCTATAATGACGGATGAACGCTTGCTGATGTCCTTCTCCAACGTATGTTCGCAACCCACAGACTTGCGGATGCGGACAGCCTCTACCGGACGGGTATCGATGCCACGGGCAAAATCATAATAGACTGTCCCCACTTTGCCAAATTCGCGGGTCAGCATCTCCAAAGACTGCATGCGCAGCTGTTCCCCGTTGTGAATCCCCAAGGTGTGCATCTTCTTCGCCGTTACCGGTCCCACTCCCCAGAAACTTTCAATGGGCAGCCGGGCAACAAAGTCCAGTGCCTGGGCAGGATGTATGGTGCAAAGCCCATCCGGCTTGCGGTAGTCCGAGGCTATCTTGGCAAGAAACTTATTATAGGATATGCCGGCGGAAGCCACCAGATTCAACCTCTCCCGCACCTTCCGCTTTATCTCCTTCGCGATGTCTACAGCCAATGGAATGCCCGGTTTATTCTCCGTCACATCCAAAAAAGCCTCGTCCAGCGAAATGGGCTCGATGACATCCGTATATTCATGAAAGATTTCGTGTATCTGGCGGGAAACGGATTTGTAGACTTCCATCCGTCCCGGGATAAAGATAAGTTGGGGGCACAGCTGCTTTGCCTTCAGTGACGACATGGCAGAACGCACCCCGAAACGCCGTGCCTCGTAACTGGCTGCCGCCACCACTCCCCGTTCCTCCGCATGGCCCACGGCAATGGGCTTGCCCCGCAATGCAGGATTATCACGCTGTTCTACGGAGGCGTAGAATGCGTCCATATCGATGTGTATAATTTTTCGTCCAGTCATTCTTCTTTCAACTCCCCGATACAAAGATACACTAATTTTTCTTCATCCGAAGTATCCGCCGATAGACATAAATGAAGGCTGGTATTAAAAAGGCATCTGCAAAAATCCATGCAGTAGGGTCACCAAAACAAACAGCCAGACAACCGAAGGCTGGAACAGCCAGTAGGCTGACCAGTATCCGGGCAATCATCTCCAAGACACCGGAAAGCATGGCAAGATTGGTATATCCCACCCCCTGGATAGTGTATCGCAGGATGCAGAGCAGTCTCCAAACCGGGAAAAAAGAAACGGAAATGTATAGGAACAACTCCGTATTCTTCCATTTCTCTGGATGTTGCCATAAATCTAATACCTCCGAAATTGGGTGTAAAAATAGGGAAAGATAGCGTTTAACTCGCGAATTACCTCTATCAGCTACCGGAAATCTTCGGGATGAACATCTCCGATATTGCCGATACGGAAAGTGTCGGCTTGCGAAATCTTTCCCGGACATTCCGGAAATTTTCACTTTGCAACCAAGTTGCATCTCCTTTCCGCTACCTTTGCTGCAGAAAATAGAAAATAGGAGGAAACAATATGAGTTGCAAATGCTGCTGCACACACGGACATACAGCGATACAAGAAAAAAGAAACAGTCTGCTGAAAGATTATTGGAGAATCATCCTCTCCGCCCTATTGCTCTTCGGAGGGCTCATCCTGAATGCTACTGACACCACCTTCTTCAAGGGAGAGTATGTACCTTTTATATGGTACTTGCTTGCCTATCTCCCCGTAGGCCTCCCGGTGATGAGGGAAGCCTGGGAAAGCATCCTGCAAAAGGACGTGTTCAGCGAATTCACCCTTATGTCCATCGCCACCCTCGGCGCCTTCTATATAGGCGAATATCCCGAAGGCGTTGCCGTCATGCTCTTCTACTCCTTGGGAGAGCTCTTTCAGGACAAAGCCGTAGACAAAGCCAAGCGTAACATCAGCGCCCTGCTCGACGTACGTCCCGAAACGGCAACGGTCATCAGAAACGGCAGTACACTTGTCGAAGCTCCCCAACGTGTGCAGGTAGGCGAAACCATCGAAGTAAAAGCCGGAGAGCGCGTCCCCCTGGACGGAACGATGCTGGACGAAGTTGCCGCCTTCAACACCTCCGCACTGACGGGAGAAAGTGTTCCCCGCAACATCCGCCAGGGCGGGGAAGTGCTTGCCGGAATGATTGCGACCGACAAAGTCGTACGCATCCAAGTCACCAAACCCTTCGAGAAAAGTGCTCTTTCCCGTATATTGGAACTGGTGCAGAATGCCTCCGAGCGCAAAGCGCCGGCAGAACTTTTCATCCGTAAGTTTGCCCGTATCTATACGCCCGCCGTCACCGGACTGGCGGCATTGATTGTACTGCTCCCCTTCCTCTATTCGCTGGCAGATGCACAATTCTCGTTCATCTTCAATGACTGGCTATACAGGGCATTGGTCTTTCTGGTTATCTCCTGCCCGTGCGCCCTCGTCGTAAGCATTCCGTTAGGCTACTTCGGAGGAATCGGCGCCGCCTCCCGCCTGGGTGTCCTCTTCAAAGGTGGCAACTACCTTGATGCCATCACCCAAGTCAACACGGTGGTATTCGACAAGACGGGTACGCTGACCAAAGGTACCTTCGATGTACAATCCTGCCAGGCACAACCGGGAGTTACGGAAGAGAAGTTGATACAGCTTGCCGCCTCGGCAGAGCGAAACAGTACGCACCCCATAGCCAAAGCCATCATAAGCTATGCCAAACAAAGAGATATAGAGCTGATTGCCACAACGGACGTTACGGAGATTGCCGGCCACGGACTGCAAGCCACTATGGATGGAACGCGTGTCCTGGTGGGCAACACCCGCCTGCTGACTAAGTTCGGGATAGAATATCCCGATGAATTGTCATCAATTGTCGATACGATTGTGGCCTGCGCCATCGGAACAAAATATGCCGGTTATCTGTTGCTATCAGACACATTAAAGGAAGATGCCGTCAACGCCGTCAAAGAATTAAAAGCTTTAAATATCAATAATATTCAGATATTATCGGGAGACAAACAAGCCATTGTTACTAACTTTGCAGAAAAGCTAGGCATCACCCAGGCATACGGAGACCTGCTGCCGGACGGAAAGGTGAAGCACATCGAGGCACTCCGCAGCAACCCTGCCAACCGGATAGCCTTTGTGGGCGACGGCATCAATGATGCCCCGGTTCTTGCCCTTAGTCATGTGGGCATCGCCATGGGCGGACTTGGCAGCGATGCCGCCATCGAAACCGCCGATGTAGTGATACAGACAGACCAGCCTTCGAGAGTGGCCACCGCCATTCATGCGGGCAGGCAAACCCGCCGGATTGTCTGGCAGAACATCTCGCTGGCTTTCGGAGTGAAGCTGCTTGTCCTCATCCTCGGTGCCGGTGGAATCGCCACACTTTGGGAAGCTGTCTTTGCCGACGTAGGCGTCGCCCTCATTGCGATAGTGAACGCCATACGCATACAAAAACTTATTAAATAGAAAAAATGGAAGAAAAGAAATATTTGGACCTATTGGCCAAAAGGGACATACAGCCCACTGCCATCCGCATCCTGGTATTGCGCACCATGATGCAGGCAGGCCGTTCCGTCTCATTGCTCGACCTTGAAACCATGCTGGATACGGTGGACAAATCCACCATCTTCCGTACCCTTACCCTATTCCTCTCCCATCATCTGATACACAGTATAGATGACGGGACGGGTTCCTTCAAGTATGCCGTGTGCAGCGACAGTTGCTCTTGCGACGTAAGCGACCTGCACACCCATTTCCATTGCGAGAAATGCAACAAAACCTTCTGCTTCACCAACATTCCCACTCCGGTGGTGAAGCTGCCTCAAGGATTTACACTGAACAGCATCAACTATGTACTGAAAGGCATTTGTCCGGACTGTGCAGCAGAAGTCAACCGGGAGGCTTAGTTAAAAAATAAAAATCCATGCAGTCATTCATGTTCTTCTCTATCCTTAAGAAATAACATTGAGACAAACACATGGATACAAAAGCTCTTGTCACTTTATGCCAGAAGGGAAACGGGCAGGCCTTGAGCCTGCTCTACGAAAACTATTCAGAGAAAATGCTGAAAGTATGTCTACGCTATATTCCCGACCCAACGATAGCCCAAGATCTTCTTCACGACGGTTTTGTCATCATATTCACTTCCATTCATTCGCTGCGCAACCCGGAGAAACTGGAATACTGGATGAAAAAGATTATGAGAAACCTGGCACTGCAATACCTCAACCATGCCAATGCCAACCCCACCATCCCATTGACAGATATTCCGGAAGAGGAAGAGCCTGCTGAAAATCCTTTTTGTCCGGATTTCATTTCGTACGATAAGATGCTGGATATAGTGGAGAGCCTTCCGGAGGGCTACTGCAAGGTATTTAAACTGGCAGTACTGGAAGGATTGTCCCACAAAGAAATCGGAGATTTACTGGGTATAGCGCCACACTCCTCTTCCTCCCAATTGTTCCGGGCGAAAATTTTACTTAAAAAGATGCTGGCAGGATACCGTGTATTCATTGTTTTGACAGTATTGCTTCTCTTTCCAACGCTGTATGACTATCTGTACAGAGAGAAAAAGAGTATCAGGGAAAACCGTTTGTCCAAAGTTTCTTCCAGGCAAGCCGGGAGTACGCAACAAACAAAGAAAACCGATACTCCCCGAACCGACGAACAATGCTATACCAAAGAAAATCTGAACAAAAGGGAACGAATCATCCCTCCCGTTCCAGTTTCCACAGAATGGCCCCTTGCCATACCCACAATGAAAGATAGTATCCACAAATATCCCATACCTTCTCCATTCACCGGACAGACCATCACCAACCGACAGATGGCTTTCGTCTTCTCCCCTTCCCTGATGCCGCCAACCCGCAAGAAGAAATCCGGAAAATGGAAGTTGATGCTGGCAGGTTCACTCGGACCGCAACTGGCACAGAACTTATATAAGCTGATTGCCACTCCACATACCGACGGCATTTCAAGTGACTTCCCTCAACAAGTCAGCACGTGGGAAGAGTATTATTCTTATCTGCACACCCGCTATCAGCAGGGTACTCTGGGAAAAGATTCCATCGGACTCATGCAGATTGCCCAGAATAACAGCGGCAGGATTGTTGAGAACCAGCAGCATCATGCCCCCATCGTCGTGGGACTCTCTCTCAGCAAGAAATTGAATGAGCGTTGGAGTCTGGAAACCGGATTGCAATATACGCTTCTCAGGTCGGAGTTCACTACCGGCGAAGCATTCCGCATTCAAGACAACCAGAAGCTACATTATATCGGCATCCCTCTCCGGCTTTCCTACCGTTTCTGGCATTACAAACGTTTCTCCGGTTATGCCACGGCAGGCATGCAGGTGGATATCCCCATAAAAGGGACACTCCAAAGCTTCCACGTCACAGACAGTATTCCACACAAGCTCGGCAGTCATCCGGTAAGTGCTCCCTGGCAGTGGTCGGTCAACACAAGTATAGGCATACAATATCACCTCACACCCCAGGCAGGCATCTATCTGGAGCCGACTGTAAACTATTACATCCCCGACGGCAGCCAACTGCGCACCATCCGAAAGGAACATCCGTTCACATTCACCCTCCCGGTAGGCCTCCGCATTTCCTGGTAAAAAAACGATGTGCCACGCAGTCTTTTACCCGACTGATTATCTATTTATATGGATAATCAAACTCAAGAAGGAACAAAGAACATGCAGAAACGACATACCGACCGGGAAAGCTACTTTGATGAACAGTCACAGACCAGCAAGAACTATTATATCCCCTACATAAAGGAAGTCATCGGACACATCCCCGATAAAGTGCTGGAAGTGGGCTGTGGAGAGGGAGGCAATCTGCTTCCCTTTGCCAAAGCCGGTTGCCGGGTGATGGGCGTAGACATTGATGCCATGCGAATAGAGCAAGCCAGGACCTTCTTCACCCAAAGGCATCAGCAGGGACAGTTCATTGCCACCGACATTTTCCAGCTTGAGGACAAGGCTATGAATTTTCCCCTGATTCTTCTACACGATGTGATAGAGCATATCAGAGACAAAGAACGGTTCCTCTCCGGCCTACAAAAACATTTGTCTGCCGACGGAGCTGTATTTGTAGGGTTTCCCGCCTGGCAAATGCCATTCGGAGGCCACCAGCAGATAGCACACAGCCACATTGTTTCACATTTCCCTTTTCTCCACCTCCTTCCCCGCACTTTATACAGATGGATATTAAGACTATGCGGTGAGCAGGAACGCGTAATCACGGAGCTACTGGATATAAAGAGCACCGGATGCACCATCGAACTGTTCAATCGCATCGCCCGGCAAGCCAACTATCAAATCATTGACCGGAGACTGTACCTTATAAACCCACATTATAAAATCAAATTCGGCTTGTCCCCACGAAGGCTCAACGGAGTTATTGCTGCTATCCCGTACATAAGAAACTTCTTTTGTACAAGTTGCTTTTACATATTAAAGAAAGGGACTAAAACTGTTAATCACTACTGATTTCCCAGCTTTAGAATTGATTCCGAACCATCAATTTAAGATTATATATTCAGAAGAAACCATTAAATTTTTGAATAGCTCTGATGAAAGAGGGGGTGTAGAAACCCTCATAAACTAAAAAATCACCCTCGCTGCAGATGGTTGTAGCGAAGGTGATTTCAATAAAAGGGGAACTTGCACTTCCTCCCTTTTAATGTTTTTACATCGTTACTTGGTTCATTACAGCCTCGTCAGGTGTCGTTCCTATTTCATCGGCAAATAATATGTGGGTGATAGACCCTCTCGGGGTCGGAGTTTCGATTTTAATTCTTTGACCTTGGTACATCTCCGGAATATCCACCAGCTTACATCTATGGGCTTCGTTATTGCCAAAACTGACATAATAATCTTCCCCTATTACCAGCTTTACAGGTTTACGTTGAGAGAAATGAGTCGGACAAACAGAGCTATCCACTTTTATATCTATCACAAAACCAAGAGCGGATGTTACCTTAGATAGTATATCAATGCTCACATTATAAGCCCCTTTCTCTATCTTGGCTATATTAACACGATTAACACCACAAAGATTAGCCAATTCCTCTTGGGTCATATTTCTCTTCTTGCGAAGAATGGCTAACCGACTACCAATCCGTTCACGTTCTTTCAAAATCTTCTCTGTACATTTTCCTTCGTGAATTTTCATAAATCTGTTGCAGAATTTAAAGTGTTGCCCCCACTTCTAATAGTTATTGGTTTTTGAACAGACAAAAGTAGATATTAATTTTGAATTGTAGCACATTTACTACAACTATTTTCTAAATGAATATAAAAGGTAGGGGGAGTAGAAGAAAAGAAAAAGCCCCTGAATTACTGGAATTCAAGGACTTACAAACTTCTTTTTACTATATCCGTGGAGCTGGAGGGAATCGAACCCTCGTCCAAACGAGGAAATCATAAGCTTTCTACATGCTTATCTTTGCCTAAATTTTCGTGCAGCGGCAGAACCAAAGCCATCAACCGTTGCCTTATCCTCTAAATTTTCACCCGCGCCACGAGGCTGACACGAACTATCCCCGATTTGACTGCACCACTTTATCGGAATGCTTCGGAGCAACAGCTTCCGAGTGATGTCACGTCCCAGCACCTGGTGCCGGGATTAAGCTTCAATCTACTATACTTCGATTAAGCAGCGAGAGCGTAACGAGTTTCGCCAGATAAAATTTTGAGGACTGAGATTAAAGTGCAAATCAACGACGCACTGCATGCTTACTTACCATTTCTGCCCGCTGTCAAATCCAGTCAACCCCATGACTTTGTAACGGTCTGAAATTTAAAAGATTGCGTAACTCATTGCTAAGTAGGGAGGGTGAAAAAGGGATAAATGCTACTTTATTTTTCATCCTCTACCGCTTTCTTTGGCCCAAAGATACATATTCTTTTATTAGCAATCACCATATATTTACAAATATTAGCTAATACTGACTTTTCGTGATAAAAACAATAATCTTCCATACATAGAATATGTGCACCCCATTGTCATCAATGTTCAAACAGCTACCAAAGCCAGTATCCGTTGACGGAATTACCCCCTGCAAGAGGGAATATCTATCTTCTGTAATGGATATTTGCACAAAAGAGATGGGAAGTTAACGGAAAAAGTCTCTGAAGTTAACTGAAAAACCGGAAAGAATTAAGGAAGCAATCTATCCCAAACTTTGGTTTTTCCATACCCAGCCTTGAGATGTCTAAACCAAGGTTTGGTTTAGACATCCCAAGGTTGAAAAGAAAGTTCTTCCGTACAAGCAACAATTCCGCCAACAGATTCCTATTATATAAATACACCCTCGTTTAACAGATGTAGCCGTAATACTTGTATACACCGCGATTGCATCTACTTTTCAGGTTATTATAGTGTTCTTTCTTTTTAAAAGTGAATGATATGTTTCGTCTAATAATGATTTGAATTCCCCGGTAGCGTCTTGGAGGATATTTTTAGTAAGAGGAAGACCCTTCGGACAATAAAAGCCGATACTTCGGACTATTTTATCCCTTTATTTCACACATTAGCCGTATTTTTGTCAACAAAAGAAACAATAATAACCAAGAGATTTTTAGAACATATCATGAAGAACCTTATTGCCCTAACCCTGCTGCTTGGAGGAAGCACACTGCTCTGCGCACAAAAGCCTGCCAAAACACCGGCAACCTACAAGCCGGTGAAAAGTGAAATGTACCGCAAAGGTTGGATAGACTTCAACAAAAACGGAGTGAAAGACGTGTACGAAGACCCCTCCGCCCCGCTCGAAGCACGCATCGAAAACCTGCTGCAACAGATGACGCTGGACGAAAAGACCTGCCAAATGGTCACCCTCTACGGCTACAAACGCGTACTGAAAGACGACCTCCCCACCCCCGAATGGAAAGAGCTGCTCTGGAAAGACGGCATCGGCGCCATCGACGAACACCTGAACGGCTTCCAGCAATGGGGGCTGCCTCCCTCGGACAATGCCTACGTCTGGCCCGCCTCGCGCCACGCCTGGGCACTGAACGAGGTGCAACGGTTCTTTGTGGAAGATACCCGTCTCGGCATCCCCGTAGACTTTACCAACGAAGGCATACGCGGCGTGGAAAGCTACCGCGCCACCAACTTCCCCACCCAACTGGGACTGGGACATACCTGGAACCGTGAACTGATTCGCCAAGTAGGACTCATCACCGGACGCGAAGCCCGCATGCTGGGCTACACCAACGTCTACGCCCCCATCCTCGACGTAGGACGCGACCAGCGCTGGGGACGCTACGAAGAAGTTTACGGCGAATCTCCCTACCTCGTAGCCGAACTGGGCATCGAAATGGTGCGCGGCTTGCAGCACAACCACCAAGTGGCCGCCACCGGCAAGCACTTTGCCGCTTACAGTAACAACAAAGGCGCCCGCGAAGGCATGGCACGCGTGGACCCGCAAATGTCGCCGCGCGAAGTGGAGAACATACACATCTACCCCTTCAAACGCGTCATCCGGGAAGCTGGCATGCTGGGCGTAATGAGTTCGTACAACGATTACGACGGCATCCCCGTGCAGGGCAGCTACTACTGGCTCACCACCCGCCTGCGTGGCGAAATGGGATTCCGTGGCTACGTCGTATCCGACAGTGACGCCGTAGAATACCTCTACACCAAGCACGGCACCGCCAAAGACATGAAAGAAGCCGTCCGCCAAAGCGTGGAAGCCGGGCTGAACGTACGCTGTACCTTCCGCTCGCCCGACTCCTTCGTCCTTCCCCTCCGCGAACTGGTGAAGGAAGGCGGGCTGAGCGAAGAAGTCATTAACGACCGTGTGCGCGACATCCTCCGGGTAAAGTTCCTCATTGGTCTGTTCGATGCCCCCTACCAGACAGACCTTGCCGGTGCCGACCGTGAAGTGGAAAAAGAAGAGAACGAAGCCATCGCCTTGCAGGCATCCCACGAGTCCGTCGTTCTGCTGAAGAATGCCGATGAGCTGTTGCCCTTAGACATCAACTCCACCAAGAAGATTGCCGTCTGTGGTCCCAATGCCAATGAAGAAGGCTACGCGCTGACCCATTACGGCCCACTTGCCGTAGAAGTGACCACTGTACTGGAAGGCATTCAAGAAAAGACAAAAAGCAAGGCAGAGGTGCTCTACACCAAAGGCTGCGACCTAGTGGATGCCCACTGGCCCGAAAGTGAAATCATAGACTATCCTCTGACCGACGACGAGCAAGCCGAGATAGACAAAGCCGTAGAAAATGCCCGCCAAGCTGATGTTGCCGTCGTAGTATTGGGCGGCGGACAACGCACCTGCGGCGAAAACAAATCGCGCACCAGCCTCGACCTGCCCGGCCGGCAGTTGCAACTGCTTCAAGCCATACAAGCCACGGGCAAGCCCGTCGTACTGATACTCATCAACGGACGCCCGCTCTCCATCAACTGGGCAGACAAGTTCGTCCCCGCTATCCTCGAAGCCTGGTATCCCGGCTCCAAAGGCGGAACAGCCCTGGCCGACATCCTCTTCGGCGACTACAACCCCGGTGGAAAGCTGACGGTGACCTTCCCCAAGACCGTAGGGCAAATCCCCTTCAACTTCCCCTGCAAACCTTCTTCACAGATAGACGGCGGTAAGAATCCGGGACCTACGGGCAACATGTCACGCATCAACGGAGCACTCTACCCCTTCGGTTACGGCTTGAGCTACACCACCTTCGAGTACTCCGACCTCGACATCACCCCCCGAGTCATCACCCCGAACGAGTCTGCCACCGTCCGCCTGAAGGTGACCAACACCGGCAAACGTGCCGGAGATGAAGTAGTGCAGCTCTATATCCGCGACGTACTGAGCAGCATCACCACCTACGAAAAGAATCTTGCAGGCTTCCAGCGCATCCACCTCGAACCGGGCGAAGCCCAGGAGCTGTCCTTCACCATCGACCGCAAGCACCTGGAGCTTCTGGACGCCGACATGAAATGGGTGGTGGAACCCGGCGACTTCGTACTCATGGCCGGCGCCTCTTCCGAAGACATCCGCCTGAACGGAACGCTGACCGTAGAAGACTACCAGACCCGTGCCAAAGCCATTGAAGCCCAAAAACCAGCAAAGCGTGTGAGTGCCAGCACCAACCCAGAGGATGCCGAAAACGTGCTCGACGAAAAAATCAATACCGCATGGCAAGGAAATAAGGGAGATTATATTACCTTTGCCTTGAAGAACGGAGCCAAGGTAGATAAAGTTGCCATTGCCTTTACACGTGACAACAACCTGCCGGCAACCTTCGAAATCCAGCTCTCGGGCGGTGGCGGACAGTTCCTCACCGTATATTCGGGCACCGTCAGCGAATACGGCAAACTGATTTCCTATCCGTTCAAAGGCACTACCGCCAGCGACCTCCGCATCGTGCTGAACGATGACCGCGTCAGTATTGCCGAAGTTAAATTTTAATGTGCTAATGTGCCAATATGCTAATGTACCAATGACCATGCAGCATATACAGCGCAGCCAATTAGCACATTAGCATATTGGCACATTAACACATTAAATTAATGAAAACACTTCTTTTCTGTATGCTCGGATTAGGTTTGACAGCATGTGGCTCTTCTCCAAAGGGCACTAACGGTGACCAGGACGAACTCGCCATGCTAATAGGTACTTACACGAATGGCTCAAGCAAGGGTATCTATACCTTCCGCTTTAATCAGGAGACGGGAACAGCCGTTCCGCTCAGTTCAGCGGCATTGCCCAATCCCTCCTACCTCGTCCCCTCGGGAGATGGCGAATTTGTCTATGCCGTCAGTGAAATGAACGACAGCACAGCAGCCCTCAGCTCCCTTTCCTTAGACCGGGAAACGGGAGAACTGCGCCTGCTGAACACCGTTCCCACCTTCGGCGCCGACCCCTGCTACGTGGCCACCAATGGCCGGGAAGTGTTGACTGCCAACTACAGCGGTGGAACCATGTCCGTCTTTCCTTTACAGAAAGACGGTACTTTGGCTCCTGCAGACACGCTCTTTCAAGGCTCTGCCACCGGTCCCGACGCCATACGGCAAGCCACTCCCCACATCCATTGCACGGTCTTTTCACCGGACGGAAAGTATATCTTCGCCACCGACTTCAGTGCCGACCGCATCCTGCGCTTTGTGATGCACCCCGACGACCCTATTCCTCATGCTTCTCTGGAAGCCGTTGACATTGAAGCGGATTCCGGCCCGCGCCATCTGACATTCAGCCCTAACGGGAAGTTTGCCTATCTCATCACCGAACTGTCCGGTAAGGTCATTGCCTTCAGTTACGACGACGGCTGCCTGGAACAGATACAGACTATCACAGCCGACACCGTAGCCGCCCGTGGAAGTGCAGACATCCACCTCAGTCCGGATGGGAAATACCTCTACGCCAGCAACCGTCTGAAAGAAGACGGCATCGCCATCTTTGCCGTGAATCCCGAAAATGGGACCTTGGCAAAGGTAGGTTATCAGCCCACCGGCATCCATCCCCGCAACTTCAACATCACGCCCAACGGTAAATACTTGCTTGCCGCCTGCCGCGACAGCAATGTCATTCAGGTATACAAACGAAACGAAGTTACCGGACTCTTGGAAGATACTCATCAGGACATTGTAGTCTACATGCCGGTTTGCGTACAGTTCGTCAGCTCTGTTAATAATTTATAAAGCAATATTTAGCAAAGATAACTTCATTAACTTTGTCCCTTAGCTAAATCAGTCTAAACGAATGTACATTATGAAGAAGAATATATTGATGCTCTCAGCTCTGTTCTTGTCTATCACTGCCATGGCGCAAACAGACGTAACCACCGGTGTGATGCGTGGCAAAGACTACGGAGTGACTTATATGTTGCCCAAAACAGAAATAGAAATCGTATTGCAAGCCACCAAACATACTTACACTCCCGGAGAATTTTGCAGATATGCCGACCGCTATCTGCGTCTCAACAACGTGTCTGCCGAACCCGAGGAGTTCTGGACACTGGATAAGATAGAAACCCGCATAGCCGGTGTACCGGATAAGGACAACGTCTATTTCGTGAAGATGAAAGACAAGACCGTAGCACCCCTTATGGAGCTTACCGAAGACGGAATTGTCCGCTCCATCAACATTCCGTTCAGCGGTAAGCCTGCTGCCAAGACGCCCGAAGCCAAAGCCACCGAAAGCAGCATTGACCCACGCAGTTTTCTGACGGAAGAAATACTGATGTCCAACTCCAGTGCCAAGATGGCCGAGCTGGTGGCTAAGGAAATATACAGCATCCGCGAAAGCAAGAATGCCCTCCTGCGCGGCGAAGCAGACAATATGCCCAAGGACGGCGCCCAACTCAAGCTGATGCTTGACAATCTGAACCAGCAGGAAACGGCTATGACGGAAATGTTCTCGGGCAAAATAAAGAAAGAACCCAAGACATTCACCATCCGGCTGACGCCTAAAGAGATGAAAGATGAAGTGGCTTTCCGTTTTTCCCGAAAGCTGGGAGTGGTGGCCAATAATGACCTTGCCGGTGAACCGTATTATATCAGCGTCACCGACCTCAAAAGTCCCGATGTATCTGCCACCGAGGAAGGCAAAAAGAAAGTGGACGGTGTAGCCTATAACCTTCCGGGCAAGGCACAAGTGACATTGGTGTATAACAATAAGAAATTGTTTGACGACCAACTTCCCATTACCCAATTCGGCACCGTAGAATACCTCGCACCGGTACTGTTCAACAAGAATTCTACCATCAAAGTGCTGTTTGATACGGCAACGGGAGGATTGATAAAAGTGGATAGGGAATAAAGGAATTCTAATTCCGGATTGTCAACTGGATAAATCCATCCTTACGCAACTGCATTACGTAGGCGGTGACCCGGGGAATATAATTCTCTTCCTCCCCAAAGTGCCTGGCAAGTAGATAGATGATTTCGCGCACGGTACGATGTCCATCTATCAGATTCCAGACAGCTGTACCGTGTTCTTCCAGCCTCACATGGATGTCAGGAGACATCCCCTTCGGCAATAAAAAACGACGCATCCATTCGTATTTAAACCGTGGGTAGGCGAGTACGGCGCACTCACCTTCCCATTCGGTTGTTATATGTCCACAGCGGACCGGAACAGCGTCCAACAGACTTACTTTTCCTTCGGGTATTTCCATCATACGGTATCCGCTTTTCCTATTATTTCTGAATATTAGGCTCTTCCAGCTTATAACCATACTTCTTGTCTGCCTTCTTCAGCAGTAGAGCCACTATAAGGGACAAGCAGGCAATACCGGTAAAAATGCACATAGGCACCGTATAGTCATACATATTCGTTCCATCTGGTTTCTTGCCGGATATACAATAGGCATCAAGCACCCACCCTATCAATGTAGGAATACCCCAAAGACCGATATTCTGGATAAAGAAAATCAATGCGTATGCCGTACCCAACTGGCTTACCGGGAATATCTTGGCCACAGCCGGCCACATGGCAGAAGGTACCAGCGAGAAAGCGATACCCAAAATTATCATCAGCACAATAGCTACCAGCCAATAGTTTATATCGGGAATAGCATAAATGAAATGCACACATATCAGCATGGCCGAGCCCAGCAGCATGATAGATGCGGACTTGCCCCGCTTGTCAATGAAACCACCAAAGACCGGAGTCAGAATCAGCGCTCCCAATGCCGGAAGTCCGGCAAATGTACCGGCCACATTCTCATTGATACCGTATTTGATAATCATCAACTCGGAAGCAAACTTCTGGAATGGGAATACACAAGAGTAGAACAATACACACAGCAATGCTATCAGCCAGAAACCGGGATTGACCAGAATATTCTTCACATCCTTAAAAGAGAACTTCTCTTCCTCATCTTCCGTACCGGCAGCAATGGCAGCAGCTTCCATCTGTTTGTCCAGCTTCTTGTCCATCACTGCAAAGACGAAGAAAGCAATCATACCGCCCAACAACAGAACCAAACCCAACAACACCGGTGTGGAAATACCGAAAGCGCGGGCCAAAGGAATGGCTACGGCATAACCGGCTTGCGAACCGATACGTGCTAAAGCGACTTGTACCCCCATAGCCGTGGCAAGCTCTTTCCCCTTAAACCACTTGGCTATGATTTTGGAAACTGTAATACCGGCGACCTCCGCTCCTACTCCAAAAATGGAATAACCGGCAAAAGCAACAAACACACCCGTTTTATAGCCAAATATTTCATTGATTCCGAATAAAGTCGCGTCGGCACCGGCAAGTCCCGTCATTGCATAGTATTCAAGTGCTGTACCACCTACCATCAGGATAGTTGCCAGCTTTCCGGTGAAACGGATACCAAAGCGGTCGAGGATTAATCCTCCCCAAATCAACATCAGGAAAAAAACATTCAGAAAACTATAACCACCGGTAAAGAATCCGAAATCGGTACTCGACCAAGCCAAGTCCGTTTCCAACATTGTCTTCAACGGTGCTACCACGTCGTTTACATAATAAGCTGCCATCATCGTGAAGGCAACAATCACCAATGCCCCCCAACGGGTAGCCTTGGAATCATTCAATTTAAGTTTGAGTTGTTCTGTCATTGTACTATTTGGATTTCAATTTATTAATCAGATTGCATAAATTGCTGACAAAGGTAAATAAATACTTCATCAAAACGAAAAAAGGCTGACACCTTTTCAGTATCAACCTTTCTCTTATTTTTCCAAGCGGGAGTCATCCGCAATATCCTTATCTTATTCTGCTGCAGGGGCTTCTGCTGCAGGAGCAGGAGTTTCAGCCGGAGTTGTAGCTGCAGGGGCCTCCGATTGCGGAGCTTCTGTACCTACGGGCATGTTATAAGGATTAGTTTTTTCTTCTTGTTGCGCCTGTTCCAGAATCACATCACCGCCCTTGCCTGTGGAAGAAGGAATAGTGTAAGCAGAAACAATACTGAAGACTACCATGACAGCTGCCAGAGTCCAGGTTGCTTTTTCCAAAAAGTCCGTAGTCTTGCGCACACCCATAATTTGGTTGGATGATGAAAAGCCTGATGCCAGACCACCTCCTTTAGAATTTTGAATCAATACAATGAAGCACATCAGCACAGATGCAATCAGCATTAAGATAACTAATAATAAATACATTTTGTTATTTTGATTTAGCGTTAATAATCAATTTCTCCAAAAATCTGATTTGGTCTGCAAAGTAAGCATTTTTTTTTGGATAATTCAAACTTAATTTTTTAATAATTTCAAGCGCCTTGTCATATCGGTGCTGTTTTATATAGATTTTGGCTAAAGTTTCCGTAAAACAGCTATCGTCCAACTCTTCCGTTACCGGCGATACTGAGGGTTCTTCCTCTTCTTCAGTCTCTTCCTCCTTCTCTACAAGAAACTCCCTTCTCGTATCCGAGGCATCCGAAGACTCACTCTTTTGGATAAAGTCATCTATCAATTCATGCCCACGCAGTTTAGGCACTTCCGACTCATCTTCTGCATCCACACCGGGTTCTTCCTGCATTAAATAGGCCGTATAATCCACCGCATAATCCAGCTCCGTATGCTGTGAATGCTCTTCGGGAACAGTAGCCAGAAATGCGTCAATCAAGGAAAGGGTACGGTCCACACTCGGCTCTTTCTCCAAATCGCCGGAAAACAGCGACGAGACCTTCCGGGATTTCAAAGTATAGCGGTCACCCTCTATAAAGTAAAACAGCACACGACGGTCTGCCACATACAACACAGCCTTGCGCAACTCCGCGCCAAAGTTGATGTCGTGCAGTAGATAGAGGTTTTTCAGATAGAGCAAACGGAGCGACTGGAAATAAGGATAGCGTGCCACCAATGTGCGAAGCTCGTACAAAGTATCCCTATTCAGCGTCTCGGGATGCTGAATCCATTGTTGCAAATGGGTAGGCGTCATGAGTTTACCAGTTAGCTACAGTTGCATTGAAAATCTGTTCGGCAATGTCTTTCACCATCAAGGTTATCAGCTGGTCCTGCACTTCGGTCAGCAATTTTGAGGAATCATAGGTCTGGAAAGCCGAGAACTGCTGTTCAAAGTCCTCCTCATGGTTCGTGTTATTGGTGTAGCGCACGTTGACAGTCAGCGTCACCTTCACCTTCGAAGAGTAGCCGCTGGCATCCACCGATTCATTATATTGATTGTAGCCGGTTATTTCTCCGTCTATTTCCAGGTCTCCTCCGGAATTCACCAGTTGCAGGCGAGTCTGCTGAATGAACATATCCTTCATTTTCTGGTTAAATTCTGTTGCCAGCGGTGCATATACATACTCTGCCCGGTTCTGGAAATCGGCAATGGAAATCGTTTTTACCTTTGTATAGTCGATAGAGCTTATCGGAGCAAGTCCCAACTTCATACTACATGAATTCACCAGAAATAACAAGCTTACCAACAAGGAAGCAAATGCCGCTTTTTTAATCCAATCCATATTCTTTTATCTTTCTGTATAACGTACGCTCAGAGATATTCAAATCCTGAGCCGCACTCTTACGCTTGCCGTGATGTTTTTCAAGCGCCTTACGTATCATTTCTTTCTCCACTTCATCCAGGGAGAGTGACTCCTCCACATATTCTTCCGTATCCTGGAAATCATCGTCCACCGGAGTAACCGGCTTTACCGAAGGATGTATAATGGTGGGAACACTGGATGTTACCGGAGGTACCACCGCCGGAGTAGCCGGCGTATAGTAGGCCGATGTGGCAACCGCCGGATTGGCTACCGTTCCCCTTTCAGCCATAATCTCATGCACCAACTTTTTCAAGTCCGTTACATCCTGGCGCATATCAAACAGAACCTGGTAGAGAATTTCCCGTTCACTCCCAAAGCTCTTGTCCTCCTTCACTCCAAACAAGGCAGGCAGGCGCTGCATATTGTTCTGCTCAGGCAGATAGCCCTTCAGTATGGATGCATTGATTTCACGATTGGTCTCAATGATGGATATCTGCTCGGTGATATTCTTCAACTGGCGCACATTACCCGGCCATGAGTAGCCCAGCAACACTTGCTTGCCGTCTTCCGTCAGCTGAATGGCAGGCATACGGTACTTTTCTGCAAAGTCCGAAGCAAACTTTCGGAACAGCAGCACCACGTCTTCACCGCGTTCGCGCAATGGAGGGACCTGAATAGGAACTGTGTTCAAACGGTAATACAAGTCTTCACGAAAACGTCCGTCAGCAATGGCTTGTGTCAAGTTTACATTGGTAGCGGCAACAATACGCACATCGGTCTTTTCCACCTTAGAAGAACCTACTTTGATGAATTCACCGCTCTCGAGCACACGCAACAAGCGTGCCTGGGTAGGCAAAGGCAATTCGCCGACTTCATCAAGGAAGATTGTTCCGCCGTTGGCCTCACCGAAATACCCCTTCCGTTCGCCGATAGCCCCGGTAAATGCGCCCTTCTCATGACCGAACAGTTCCGAGTCAATCGTCCCTTCGGGAATGGCTCCACAGTTCACGGCAATGTACTGTCCATGCTTGCGCCGGCTGTACTGGTGTATTATCTGCGGAAAGCTCTCCTTTCCCACACCACTCTCTCCGGTAATCAGTACAGACAAGTCGGTAGGCGCTACCTGGATAGCGATATCAATGGCACGCATCAGCGCTTCGTTGTTGCCGATGATGCCGAAACGTAATTTTACTTGTTGTATTTCCGCTTTTGTCATTCTACAAATCTTCTTCTACACTATCGAGTTTCAGTTTGTCGCTATCGTCACGTTTCTCGTAATATTGCTTGCGCAGCGGATTTGCATGCGCCTCTTTCTCACGCTGGCGGTTACGGAACACATCTATTGCCACATAGATAGCCTGCCGGAATGAATCTTCAGAGGCAATTCCTTTCCCGGCAATATCGTAGGCCGTGCCATGAGCAGGCGAAGTGCGTATCACCGGCAAGCCGGCAGTATAGTTCACGCCCTCGTCCATAGCCAATGCCTTGAACGGTGCCAGCCCCTGGTCGTGATACATGGCCAGGATACCATCAAAATGGGTAAAGTTATCTGAGCCCATAAACCCGTCTGCCGGATAAGGACCATAGCAAAGCATACCCTTAGCAGCCATTTCGTTGATGGCCGGAATGATAATCTCCTGCTCTTCAGTTCCCAGCAATCCGCCGTCTCCTGCATGCGGATTCAGCGAAAGCACTGCAATACGCGGTGCGCTGATAGCAAAATCCTGCTTCAAGGAGCGGTTGAATATCTTCAGTTTCTCTTGTACCAGTTCTTTGGTGATGCTTCCGGCTATCTCTTTAACGGGAATATGTCCGGTCACCAATGCTACCCGGAAGTCATCTTTCATCAGAATCATAAGGGCCTTCTCGCCATCTCCTAATTTTTGCTCTATATACTCCGTATGTCCGGGGAAGGCAAACTCCTCCGACTGGATGGTATGCTTGTTGATGGGAGCTGTGACAATCACGTCTATCATTCCCTCCTTATATTCCTCAATGGCTTTTTCCAGTGCACCAAGTGCAGCTTTACCAGCTTCAACGTCAGGTTTAGAGAACTCAACCTTTACTTCATCATCCGTGCAATTCACTACACTCAAGCGATTGGGAACCGCTTCGGAGGCAGAGTTGACGATACTGAAATTGGTAGGCAAGTCCAATGATTTACGATGATAAGCTGCCACTTTAGGCGAACCGTAGATAATCGGCGTGCACAATTCCAGCATCACCGGGTCTGCAAACGTCTTTAAAATCACTTCATACCCTACACCATTAATGTCGCCTTGTGTAATGCCGACTCTTATTTTGTTGTCTTCCATTTTTATTACTTATTATTAGTAGTATCTTTTGCGGTTACGCCTACCGGAATTTCCGCACCTTCCTGCTTGCTGCCAGGCAGTTTCAAGGTATAGAGCGAAGCCTCCATCTGACGTACCAGATTACGTTTCATTTTATCAGGTGAATAAATAAATATTTCAGATACGATAATACGCTGATTGGCTTTGTCCAAACGTACATGCGATACGAACGGACCGCCCATGAAGTCACCCTTTATGCGCCACAAGCCGCGGGCCTCCAATGCATAGTCTCCCTGCACACTGATGGGGCGTACATCGGTCATCAGAGAATCCGTCGACATATACATGCCTTCACGGGCACCAGGGATGTTAGCCTTCATCACGGAATCGCGTTTATGAACAAAATATTCTTTAGTAAACGTATCCTTATCCGTATAAGGATAAGAGTAGATTACAAAGTTCTGGTCGCCGGTAGCTGCATTCGTACCTGCCCAGAAGAAGTTCTCACCCTCCTTGGTAGATGTCAGTTCGCCCGGCACCCATACATCGCAATCGAACTGGCTTTTCACCTTCGTTGCTATATAGTCGCTATGCTTGTCCTTCAATACTGAAATCTGACGATTCATTTCCGCATGAGTAAAGAAATCGATGATTACCCGCCTATTCTCCTCCACAAATTTCTCGAACGAAGCCTCGTCCGGCGCCTGAATAGTAAGAATAGACTGAGGAGCAGCATATACATTCCTTGCATACTTGAATTTAGGCTGGGTATAGAGGTCCTTGTTCACATCGACAATAATGATATTGCGAATCAGTTTTAAAGTGGCATCATAATTGGAAGGGGCAGTATACATGATTCGGAATGAACGTTCTGACTGGGGAAGCCCCGGAACATCAGAATCAAGCACATCGAAAAGCGCCCTACCGGCAGGACGTTCCCACAAGCCGGGCTCCACCACTACCAGAACTTCATACGCACGACCGCTGGAGGTCGGAGTAAACACACCCTTTTTACCACCACCGCAAGCGGAAAAAAGCGTCAGTACGAGAACCATACTCAAATAAAACAAGTGCTTTCTCATATCTCTATCATTTTAGTTTTTCACAAAGCTACGAAGAATGCGTAATATCCTCCCTACCTAAGTTAATAATTTATATTAATTCTTCTTTATTCTCCTCCTGCTTGGCAGTGGACAACATGCCACAAGCGGCAAATATATCCTCTCCACGTGATGACCGTATAGTGGTAAACAGACCGTGCGAAGTCAGATAATCACGGAACGCAGTCATGATTTCCATATCAGCCCCTTCAAGATTCACTCCAGGTATGGCATGAAAACGAATCAGGTTAATCCGGCAGTCCAGCCCGCGTAGCAGCTTCAGAAGTTCCTTTGCATACGGTAACGAGTCATTCACTCCTTTGAAAACAATATATTCAAAAGATAGTCTGCGCTGTTTGCTAAAATCATAGTTTCTTAACAATTCCACAATCTCCGTGATGGAGAAGGCCTTCTCTGCCGGCATCAGCTCGCGGCGTTGCAAAGGTATCGGCGAATGAAGGCTGATAGCCAGATGGCAGTCCGAGTCCTCAATAAAACGCTGCAAGCCCTTCTTCAATCCCACTGAAGAAAGGGTGACACGCTTGGGACTCCACGCATATCCATAAGAGGCGGTCATTATTTCCAGCGCTTTCAATACCTCGTCCAGATTATCAAGTGGTTCGCCCATGCCCATCATTACCACATTGGTCAGCTTGTCCCTTTCGGGCAACGAACTGATTTGGTTGATAATCTGGTTAGATGTCAGATTGGCGGTAAAGCCCTGCTTGCCGGTCATACAGAATTTGCAATTCATCTTACAGCCCACCTGAGAGGAGACACAAAGCGTAGCCCGGTCTTCGTCGGGTATATAGACAGCTTCCACGAAATGTCCCTTGCCTGCCCGGTACAAGTATTTCACCGTACCGTCTACAGAGCGCATGGCATCTACCGGCGCTTCGGCACCTACCTCATAGATTTCTTTCAGCAATTCCCGATGCTTCAACGAAAGATTGCTCATTTCGTCTATAGAAGTCACCTTCTTGCCATACAGCCAGGAAGCTATCTGCTTGGCAGAGAAACCGGGCATTCCCAGATTCTTCACCACATTCTGCAATTCAGAGAGCGTCAAGCCCAATAGAGGTCGTTTCTGCATATCGTTTTTCATTAAAAACAAAACTCTTTCAAGAATGCAAAGGTAGGAATAAAGTTGCACAAAGACAACGGAGAGTATAGAAAATGAAATGTACAGAGAATGAAAAAGCCGCCCGGAAGTACCGAACGGCTTTTCAATATGGGTTTTCTATTCTTAGAAGAATAAATAACGTTGGTCTTTTACGTTGGCTTTCAGATACAAGTCACTGATGAACTGGCTTGCCATGCGTGCGTGCATGTTAGCCAAGTTAGCCTCTTCAGTTTCCTTGTTGAATGTTTCGTTCAGTTTCTCTTTTGCATAAGGTTGCAGAACGAATACACCACCATTACCCTTGATAGGAGCACTCAGCTTGTTCACTTCGGCAATAGAAGCGTATGCGCCTACCAGAGGTTCGCTGCTACGCAATGCCGGGATATAGGCAGGAGCAGAGAAAGTAACGTGCTTTACAGAATCACTGACAGCATTTGCCATATTCTTGTACTGCTCGAACGAAGTTGCATTGGCAGCCTTCATATCAGCCATAATCTTCTCTGCTTTCTTGTCACGGAGAATTTCAGCTCTCAACTGGTCCTTTACCAAAGCCAGTGGGCGATAACCTTCAGGAACAATACTTGCAACACCTACTACCAGCATACGGTCGCTCTCGCCACATTCGTACAAACCGGAAACTTCACCGGCTTTTGCCTCAAACGCCCATTTCAAAGCATCTTTGGTACCTCTGATACCACCGATACCATGTTCAGAGCTGTACAAGTCGGCTCTATCCAGCAACTTATAACCGGCATCTTCCGCATTGGCAATCATTTTCTCTAAAGTATTGTTTGCGGCGATAAACTGGCTGAATTCATTGTATGCCTTGCTGTAAGTTTCCTTGCTGAATTCTACCGGACGCTTGATAACGGCTACCTTATATTTATCCTTGACAGCCTTCTTGTTGGTTACTTGCAAAATGACATTTGCTTGTCCCAACGCCAGATTGGTCAGTTCGTTCTGTCCCAAAGTTGTGACAGCGGTAATGTATTTCAAGTTGTCACCGTCAATCTGTGCGCCTTCGTAGTTAGCAGAAGAAATCCAGGTAGGCTCACCGGTCTGACCGTACTTCTTCGCAATTTCAGCAAAGCTGGCACCACCCTTAATAGCATTGTAGATGCTGTCGGCTAAAGTCTTCGTCTTTTCAGCATCTTCGGCAGCTACCTGAATCTGACGGAACTCGATAGAGTCCGGCATAGCAGCAGTAGCCAATTTCTTGAAAGAGTTAAGAGTATTGTCCGATACGTTATAATAAGGTCCGAATACACCACCCACCGCAACAGAATCCAAACGGGCTGTCACATCAGCAGGCAGAGACTTAGTAGTGTAGAACAAGTCTGTATAAGGAGCTTCGGAACCGGTAGAACGGATGAAGGTAGTATAGTCAGAAGGATTGGCAGTAAGTTGTTCGGTGTATTCTTCCATTTCCTTCTGGAGAGCAGCTCTGTCTTCTGCACTTGCAGTAACTTGCACATCAATGAACTTGATATTGCGAGTTTCCACATATTGCTTGAACTGTTCTTTCTTCTTGTCGTATGCAGCCTTCAAATCAGAATCCTTGATAACGATGGTAGAGTCAACGATAGAGGAATAGGGAACTGCAGCAAGCAGCAGGTCTGACTGCTCTACTCTTGCATCAAAAGCGTCCTGAGCTTCTACCGGGTTGGAGAAAAGAGATTTTGTAATCAAAGCCTGATACTTTTCCTGAAGACGTGCCTGGATAAGGGACTTTTCAAGGAAAGACCAGAACTTGTACATGGATTCATAGTATTCTGCATATTGTGAAGGCATCTGTGCCTTATTCATTTTTGAATAGTCCACCAAGAACTTCTTCAACATATCCTTATCAAACGCACCGGTCTGAGGATTACGGAACGGAGTCTGTTGCAGCATCGGATGCACACCGGCATTAATGATAGCCTGAATCTCAGCCTTCGATACAACCAGACCGAGTTTCTTTGCTTCCTTTTCAATCAGCTTATTATTGACGTATGTTCTCCATACTTCATCTTTGATTTGGTTTGTCTGCTCATCGCTCAATGCACTGTTGCCACTGGAGAACTTGATGACTTCTGTATATTCTTCTACCAATGCTTGAAAATCCTGAGCGGAAATTGATTCCCCGTTCACTTCACCTACGTCTTGTGACTGGTGTGGCTGAAGCACTTTCCACGCGTCACCTGCGATGAAAGCAAACAGCGCCAAACCAATAACAATCACCAATAAAGGTCCTTTAGACCGAATGTTTTGTAATGTTGCCATTTTAGTTAATATGATTTATTTGTTTATTATTATTTTCCTAACACGTTCATTTTAGCGCACGAAGATACAAAAAATGCTAATACGCATCCATTTATTCTTTAAAAAATTATGCCTAAATGAAATTATTCAATGACTTTCAGTCTTACCAACTCAATTTTAGTGGCTGTTACCTTGATTATTTTAAACTGATAATTATCCACTTCAATCACTTCATGCAGCTTCGGGAAACTTTGATAACGGTTCAGAATCAGACCGCCCACTGTCAGATAATCATCCGATTCCGGCAGGTCGAGCCCGAAAGTCTCATTTACCTTTTCTATTTCCAGACGGGCCGAAAGCACATATTCACGTTCACCCAGCTGCTTACATACATAGGACGTATTATCATGCTCATCCTCAATATCGCCGAAAATTTCTTCCACCAAATCCTCCAAAGAGACGATACCCGCCGTACCACCGAATTCGTCCACCACTACAGCAATCGTTTTTTTCTGTTGCATGAACAGTTTCATCAGTTTGTGGGCCGACATCGTTTCGGGTACAATAGGCACTTCCTTCACGTTATTCCTCCAGTCCACCGGATTCCTGAACATCTCCGACGAGTGAATATATCCCACCACATTATCTATATTTCCATCATATACTATGATTTTGGAAATACCCGACTCCACAAAAAGACATTTCAATTCTTCCAATGTAGTGGTCAGATCTACAGCTACCACCTCTGTACGCGGTACAATACAGTCGCGTATCTTTATATTCGAAAAGTCAAGCGCATTTTGGAATATCTTTACCTCTGCATCCAGTTCTTCTTCACTTTCCGCATTCTCTATGCTCGACTGGATGAAGTAATCCAAATCCACTTTGCCAAAAGCCTTGGCCGACGCCTCCTTGTTTACTTTCATCCCAAATATCCGAAGGAACAGATACGACAATCCCGATGCAAACTTTGAAACAGGAAACAGAATGACATAACATATGAATAAAGGAATGGCACATACCCTCAGCATCAGATTGGGATTGATTTTAAACAAAGTCTTCGGCAAGAACTCACCGGTTACCAAAATAATAAGAGTGGAAATTACAGTCTGCACCAACACCATTACAAAATGATTGGAAATAATTCCGGCAAGAAGATTCACCTCTATGATTTGTGCCATCAAGATACCATAAATGACAAGCGCGATGTTATTACCCACCAGCATGGTCGAGATGAAGTTATTCGGGTTGCGAAGGAAATAGGAAATGATACCGGAAGTGACGCCTGACTTCCTTTCCATCTCAAAGCGCAGTTTATCTACGGAAACAAAGGCAATCTCCATTCCTGAAAAGAAAGCAGAGAAAGCCATGGTTATCAATAAAAAAATAACGGTATCCATTTTATCAATTTATGGTATCAGTCTGCAAGCTGTCTGCTGCGGCAGTCTCCTCGTCAACATAGAAGATACCCTCCGGCTTGCGAATCGTGTAAACAGTCATCTGCTGATTGGATTCAAAGCCATGTCCCGTAATGATACGGTCAGGCTGCTCGATACGGATAAACTCATCCGAATAAATTCTTTGTGCCCGCTGGTCCCAATACAGCAGCTCTGTATCAAACTGCTCACCTTTCAAATTCTGTATATGCACATTCCCCATCAGTTTCCACAACTCCTCCTTATTAAAGAAGTAGGCTGTATCAGCCTTGATACTTGCCTCCACTTGGAAGATAGAGTCGAACTTCTCCAAATAGACCCCCTTTTCAAAAGCCCAGTAAGGAGGATTCTTCCGGTCAAAGACCAGCCACTCTTCCGTATTGATGCGGTAACGCGTTACACCGGAATCAGAAACCAGTGTAGTCACCCCGCGGGTATCCATCACTGCCATAGAGTCACGCTCGGTAATGGCATCTCCCAGCTCCTTCTTCTTCCCGGAACACGAAGAAAATAAAAGAAGCATAACCATTGCCCCAAGGACAATGGTTATGCTTGCATTTTTATGATAAACAATGTTGATGGGTTGTAGCAACATGATTTTATCTGATAGTTGTAGATTCACCTATCCATCCACCGATAGTGATACGGTCACCAGCTTTGTAACCCAACATAAAGAGGTCTTTAGCCTGGGGAGTATGGCGGGAATAAGTACTAATCAATTCGTTAGCACGTTCTGTAACTGAAGGATCTACAGCTTTAGCTCTCTGCAGCTTGTCAATTACTACAAAGTAAGTACACTTATTCAGAGCAGGCTCATCAGTCCAGTTAGGATTGGAGCCGTAAAGCTGTGCCAGCAAGATATAAGGATCACCATAGTTTTCCTTAAAGCTAATAGCCTTCTGGCAATATGCTCTTGCCTGAGAGAGTTTTTTAGCCTGCATCAAGGCTGCAGCAGTAGCATATGCCATTTCAGCTTTCTTGTCATTATCGGTTTCCTTAGCCAATGCTTCGTCAAAGTATTTCACGGCATTTTCATAGTCGCCTTTCTTATAGTACATGTATGCTACACCTACAGCAGCATCGGCAGTCGGGTCTATTTGATACATATATTCAGAAGCCTTGAAATAAACTTCACTTTCGTTACACTTCATCAACTTCAAAATATTCAATGCTTTCTTCAAGAAAGTAGAGTCTGTCTTATTTTCTTCTACCTTAGGACCATAAATATTCTGCAAAGATTCACAATCAGCCACACCACTCTGGATGAACATAGCTACCAGATTATCCTTGATAGCTTGCAGGTTTGCCTTCTTTGCCTCTTTGGTCTCAGCTGCGATAGCATCATCCGCATACTTGGAAGCATCGATATAGTCTTGGAAGAACTGGTCAGTATGATTGTCATCTGCCTTTACCTTCTGCATAGAGACATCCAGAAAATAGTGCAAAACCGCACCTTTGGAACCACCCTTTTCAGCTTGAACAGATTCTTTCAGCCAATTGTAAGCTGTATTAAGGTCCGGAGTAGGAGCAAACTGAAGATAATCCACAGCTTTAGCGCCCAAGGCATCAGCCACACTCGGCACGCCCTTCATTCCTTTATTAATGAATTCAGGAATGTACTTCATTCTCAAGTCATACACATCCATCAATTCATCAAAATACTTCTTGTAATCAGCAGAATTTCTATCCTTAATCTGACTCAAGAAACCCACTAAAATCTTCTGAGCATCTGTAAATGTGTAATACCGCAGCGTAGGGCAATCCTTCAGCACAGCCATACAAGGAGCGTATGCATCCTTAAAGTTACCAGCTCTCACTGCTTCATGAGAGATACTACTGTTCGAATTACAATTTTCAGTCTGTGCGAAAGTGCTGGTCACTCCACCCGAAAGGAGCAAGACAGCCACAAGCGTCTTAATTTTCATTGTATTTAAATTTTAGTTGTTATATTTTTTGTCTATTCAATTTCCATTAATCCACTTTACGCTTGAAGAACCAGCGTTCGTTAAAGGTTACTCCGATACAAATACGCAATGTATTTTCGTTCAAGAACGCTGCTTGGGTTCCTTTAGTCCGCACGTATTGTGCAGAAAGACTCAATACGGAACGGGTTCTCGGTATGGGCAATCCAAAACCGGCAGTAACGCCATATTCATCAGCGGCACGTACACCGTCTATCTTATAATAAGGTTTGGAATAATAAGCTCCCAAACGATACTTCACATGAGACAAATAACTTCGTCCCATAGGATTCGGCAGATACTCTGCACCAACGGATATTCTTCCACGGTCGCAAAACGCCTCGTCATTGTTCATATAACTCACTTTACTCCAATTCTGGAACATTACATCCGCGCCTACAGTCAGTCGGTTGTCGTACACGTAGGTCACACCTGCGCCAAATGTTGTCGGAATGCCACAAATAACGACAGTATCCCTTGTTACCGAAGTAGCTCCCGTATTGCTATTACCAGTCTGCGTAACTTCGTACGCATCGTTACTCAGATCATACCCCGGAGAAAAGACAACTCCCAACGTTGCAACATGTTTTTTCCCAAACTGGTGAGTGTACTGCGCTCCAAAATCCAACTTATAACTCTTTACAGCCACATTAGACTGTATTGTAATAGGAAATACACTTGAACTGGACGGAAAGGTCTCCGCAGCGGTTCTTGTTATATCTCCCCAAAGATACGAAAAATTCGCACCGACAGAAAGATTTTTAATTATTTTAAAACCGGCACCTAAATAAAGCTGGTGCAAGCCTCCTTCTCCCGAATAGCTTACCGTAGTAGATTTGTCTGGAAATTCCGTATCTTCCCGATATTCTCCCATACTGTATCCAACGTTTGAATAAGGCAGCAACCCCAAGCTTATGGCAGCCCATTTACTTGCACGAAACTGCATCGTGATATAGTCAAAACTGGAATTCTTGGCATTTCGTTTCAGAGTACCGTTACTGAGATTTGTATTCTGTAGAGAGACTGCTCCATCGAAGATAAAAGTCAGCGAATCTACCGCCGTATAGGATGCAGGATTAGCAAAGTTAGTCTGATACTTGTCCCGTAAACCATAGGCAATACCACCCATCGCCCTACTGTTGCTCGAGCCTTGTTCAGATAACTGTCCATATCCATATCGTGTATAGGGAGAATTTGTATTATTTTGAGCGACTGCCGCTCCTGATAATATCGTGAGCAAGAGCACTAACAGTGTTTGTCTATAGCCTGTCATTATTATAGTTTAAAATTCTATTTAATCCTTTCAACACTAAAAATCTGTCTGCAAAGATGATACTTTTTAAGTTTGTATCAAAAGAAAAATCATCCCCGCCCGTTAAAAAAACCAAAAGTTCAGGATATTTATGCTTCATAACCGTAATGTAACCTGAAATTTCATATTCAATACCCTTCAGTACTCCGGCACGGATAGCCGTATCGGTATCCTTCCCCATGGGCACCATCCGCCCCTCAAGAGCCACCATTGGAAGCCGTCCGGTAAACTGATGAAGCGCCTTGAAACGCATCTGCAGGCCGGGAGAGATATTCCCGCCATGATAGCGGGCAGCAGCATCGACAAACTCATAAGTGATACAGGTACCGGCATCAATCACCAGTATATCCCTGCCAGGAAATTGCTCATTGGCTCCTACCACCGCCGCCATACGATCATACCCCAGCGTCCGGGGAGTTTCATAGAGGTTTTCTACCGGAAGAGAAGTCTTTTCATTGAGCCACAGAATGGGGACAGCCATATCTTCCAGTTGCGACAACACCTCTCTACTCAAATCAATGACAGTAGCCACTATCGCTTTTTCAATCGTATATGTACGGCATACTTCAGGCAACCGTTCCAACGTCAGATTGGAGTCATACACCACCTCCACGATACGTCCACCATCAAACACCGCCATCTTGGCGATTGTATTTCCTATATCAATAATGAGATTCACCGTATTGCATAAATTTAGCGGCGCAAAGATATAACATTAATATTGAAATTCAGCAGAAACCATCTCTTTATTAGAAGAACAACTGCACAAGAATTCTTATTCACATCCACACCAAACAACCACAATGCCACTTTTACATTCTGTTGAGATTTATTAAAGCCGCAACATCATACCACAACCACCTGATTATCAATACAACTAAATGCGCTACATTCAGTATACGACTGAGCCCTATTCAGTATACGATTGAATGGCATTCAGTATATGACTGAATCAGGTTCAATATACCACTATTTCTTGCACCCGTATCGTTTGTAAATAGAAAATACCTACCACTCGTACTCGACAGTTGATTCAAAACAACCAATAATGCGAATTAAGAATTGTATCAAGTTCATAATTAAAAAAGATTCTTCGGACACAGATGACCGGAATAACGCGAATAACCGCTTTAGTTCCTAATCACAAATTGGGATAATATTAGTTTTTTCCGTAAGTTTGCAGCATGAAACGAAGCCTACTTATACATATATATATAGTAATCTTTTTCTTCTGTTTGCCTTCAGCAAATGCCCAGGTGACACAACAGCAAAAGACTGCTGCAACAGACTCCGTACGCGTCAGCCTACTGACTTGCGCTGCAGGAGGAGAGATTTATTCCCTATTCGGACACACTGCCATACGGTACGAGAACTATACACGTGGCATTGACGCCGTCTTCAATTACGGCATGTTCAACTTCAACGCCCCTAACTTCATCTTCCGTTTTGCCTTGGGAGAAACGGATTATCAACTTGGAGTAACCGATTATGAGCATTTCGCCGCCGAATACAACTATCTGGGACGCGATGTCTGGCAACAAACGTTAAACCTAACAGAAGAGGAAAAAGAACGCCTGATAGCACTATTAACAGAAAACTACCGCCCTGAAAACCGAGTATACCGCTACAATTTTTTCTACGACAATTGTGCCACCCGCCCGCGGGACCAGATAGAGCGTGCCATCAACGGCACTCTGCAATACGCTGACAATATGACTGCTAACAGTACGGGAATCTCTTTCAGGGATTTGCTGCATAAATACAGTGAAGGCCATTTGTGGTCACGTTTCGGCATGGACCTATGCATGGGCAGCAAAGCAGACGAACCCATCAACCGGCGGCTGGCAATGTTCGTCCCCTTCTACATGCAGGAGTATTTCAATAAAGCGCAGATTGTGGACAAAGAAGGACAAGCACGGCCACTGGTTGCCAAAGAAGAAAAAATCGTAGTAACGGGTAAAACACCAGCCGACTTCGTCAGCAGAGGCATCACACCGATGCAGTCGGCTTCGCTATTACTGATACTTGTAGCAGGCATCAGCATTTACGGCATACGAAGAGGGAAAACTCTTTGGGGCATAGACCTCATACTCTTCTTGGTTGCCGGAATGGCTGGATGTATACTGGCATTTTTAGCACTATTCTCACAGCATCCGGCAGTAAGTCCCAATTATATATTATTTGTATTCCATCCATTTCACCTTTTCTGCCTTCCATTCATGCTATCCAGGGTACGAAAAAGGGAAATAAGCCGCTATATGCTGGTTAATTTTGTAGTTTTAACACTTTTTATAGGGCTTTGGACAATAATTCCGCAGAGAATTCCGCCAGCAGTATTACCTTTGGCACTGTGTTTGCTGATACGTTCTGCAAGCAACCTCATTCTAACATACAAACGAAAGTAATGAAAAAAGGACTGATAACTTCCATACTCGCACTTACATTCAGTGGTCTGCAAGCCCAACCGCTGCCTGCCTCCCCAAAGCTGGTGGTAACATTGACCATTGACCAGTTGCGTACAGACTATATGGAAGCATTTTCGTCCTTATACGGAGAAAAGGGGTTTAAGCGCTTACTGCGTGAAGGTAAAGTATTCCGTCAAGCAGAATTTCCTTTTTGCGGAACGGACCGAGCCTCGGCCATTGCCGCCATCTATACCGGGACAACACCGTCCATGAACGGCATCATTGCAGAGCAGTGGCTGGATGCAGGTACACTACGCCCCATAAACTGTGTAGAAGACCCCAACTTCATGGGCAACTATACCGACGAAAGCACTTCCCCCTCCCAATTACTGACCTCTACTATTGCCGACGAGCTGAAAATAGCTACCCGCAACAAAGGTCTGGTCTATGCCATCGCGCCTTTCCGCGATGCCGCCATATTGGGTGCCGGGCACGCGGGGAACGGTGCTTTCTGGCTTAATAACAATACCGGAAAATGGTGCAGTACGACTTATTATAATGAATTTCCGTGGTGGCTGAGCCAATACAACGACTGGAAATCTCCTGACTACCGTATCAAGGATATGGTATGGACACCTGCACTTCCTTTTACCAACTATACATTTCTGCCCGAATGGCGCAACGAGCCATTCAAATACAAGCTGGATGGTGAACGGACAAACAAGTTCCGCCGCTTGATAACCAGCCCTTTCATCAATGAGGAAGTCAACCTGCTGACCGAAGAGCTGCTGAATAAGAGCACTATCGGACAAGATGACGTGCCCGACCTATTATCGCTGACTTACTACGCAGGAAATTATAACCACCGAAGTACGCAGGAATGTGCCATGGAAATGCAAGACACCTACGTGCGACTGGACCGTAGTATAGCTTCCTTATTAGAGCTCATAGAACGTAAAGTTGGGCTCCACAACGTACTTTTCTGCATCACCTCCACCGGCTATGCCGACCCGGAAGCAGCCGACCCGGGCGTATACCGGATACCGGGTGGTGAATTCTACCTGAACCGCTGTGCCGCCCTGCTAAACATGTACCTCATGGCATCCTATGGCGAGGGACAATATGTGGAAGCTTATTATGACCAACAAATCTATCTCAACCATAAACTTATTGAGAACAAGCAGTTGAGCCTGACTGAAATTCAAGAAAAATCTGCCGAATTTCTGGTTCAGTTTAGTGGCGTGAGCGAAGTATATTCAGCTCATCGCCTGCTTTTGGGCCCCTGGTCACCGCAAATAGAACGTATACGCAATAGTTTTCATCGCAAGCGCTCTGGCGATTTGCTCATGGAAATACTCCCGGGCTGGACTATCATGCAGGAAAATAGTACTGATAACCGTGTAGTACGTACGGCCGATATTCCTGCTCCCCTCATTTTATTGGGAGGTGGAATGAAGGCTGAAACCATCCGTACCCCCATCAGTATTGACCGCATTGCCCCTACCTTGGCAAGTGTAATGCGCATCCGCGCCCCTAATGCAAGTACAGCATCTCCCCTTGACTTTTGATTCTAAAATAATCTGTGCAAATCTGGATAATCTGTATAGAAATCAGTAACTTTGCACGCTCAACTAACTCAGCAATAATAATAAAAACAAATATATAATGGGATTTAATGAATTTTTAAGCTCGATTTTCGGCAACAAATCCACACGCGACATGAAAGAAATACAACCGTGGGTGGAGAAAATCAAAGCCGCTTACCCGGAAGTAGCCAAACTCGACAACGACGCCCTACGCGCCAAGACAGAAGAACTGAAAGCCTACATCCACGATTCGGCAGCCGAACAACGCGCCAAAGTGGAAGAACTGAAAGCCAGCGTTGAAGATACCGAACTGGAAAAACGCGAAGACCTCTTCAACCAAATCGACAAAATCGAGAAAGAGATATTGGAGATTTATGAAAAAGCGCTGGACGAAGTATTACCCACCGCTTTCTCTATTGTAAAGGAAACAGCCAAACGATTCTCTGAAAATGAAGAAATAGTGGTTACAGCTACCGATTTTGACCGCCAACTGGCTGCCACTAAAGACTTTGTACGCATCGAAGGCGATAAAGCCATCTACCAGAACCATTGGATAGCAGGTGGTAACGATACTGTATGGAACATGGTACATTATGATGTACAGCTATTCGGTGGTGTGGTTCTACATAAAGGTAAGATTGCCGAAATGGCAACCGGTGAAGGTAAGACATTGGTAGCTACCCTACCGGTATTCCTCAATGCCCTGACTGGTAACGGCGTGCACGTGGTAACAGTGAACGACTATCTGGCAAAACGTGACTCCGAATGGATGGGTCCTCTTTACATGTTCCACGGTTTGAGTGTAGATTGCATCGACAAGCACCAGCCCAACTCTGATGCCCGTCGCAAAGCTTATCTGGCAGATATCACGTTCGGTACAAACAATGAATTCGGTTTCGACTACCTGCGTGACAACATGGCTATCAGCCCCAAAGACCTGGTACAACGCCAACATAATTATGCCATTGTCGATGAGGTAGACTCAGTATTGATTGATGATGCCCGTACTCCGCTGATTATCTCCGGACCGGTTCCCAAAGGCGATGACCAACTCTTCGAACAGCTCCGCCCGCAAGTGGAACGTCTGGTAGAAGCTCAGAAAAAACTGGCTACCCAATACCTGGCCGATGCCAAGCGCCTGATTGCATCAAACGATAAGAAAGACCAGGAAGAAGGCTTCCTCGCTTTGTACCGCAGTCACAAGTGCCTGCCCAAGAACAAGGCACTCATCAAGTTCCTCAGCGAACAAGGCATCAAGGCCGGTATGCTGAAGACCGAAGAAATCTACATGGAGCAGAACAACAAGCGCATGCACGAGGTGACTGACCCGCTGTACTTCGTTATTGAAGAGAAAATGAACAGCGTGGATTTGACGGACAAGGGCGTAGACTTGATTAGTAGCAATGTAGAGGACCCCACTTTCTTCGTACTCCCCGATATCACAGCGCAACTCTCTGCCTTGGAAAACGAAACAGAGCTGACAGACGAACAGCGCCTTGAAAAGAAGGATGCCCTGATGACCAACTATGCCATCAAAAGCGAACGTGTGCATACCATCAACCAACTGTTGAAGGCATACACCATGTTCGAGAAAGATGACGAATATGTGGTAATTGACGGCCAAGTGAAGATTGTGGATGAGCAGACGGGACGTATCATGGAAGGACGTCGTTATTCTGACGGTTTGCACCAAGCCATCGAAGCCAAAGAAGGCGTGAAAGTAGAAGCTGCCACCCAGACTTTTGCCACCATTACATTACAGAACTATTTCCGTATGTACCACAAACTATCCGGTATGACCGGTACGGCAGAAACAGAAGCCGGCGAGTTGTGGGACATCTACAAACTGGATGTAGTGGTTATTCCGACTAACCGCCCCATTGCCCGTAATGACATGAATGACCGCGTTTACAAGACAAAACGTGAAAAATATAAAGCAGTCATCGAAGAGATAGAAAAAATGGTGGCAGCAGGACGCCCCGTACTGGTGGGTACCACTTCTGTTGAAATCTCTGAAATGTTGAGCAAAATGCTTACCATGCGTAAGATTGAACATAGTGTATTGAATGCCAAACTGCATCAGAAGGAAGCGGATATTGTGGCTACTGCCGGTTTGAAATGTGCTGTAACCATCGCTACCAATATGGCCGGCCGTGGTACCGACATCAAGCTGAGTCCGGAAGTGAAAGCTGCAGGCGGTCTTGCCATCATCGGTACAGAACGCCACGAATCACGCCGTGTGGACCGTCAGTTACGTGGTCGTGCAGGACGTCAAGGCGACCCGGGTTCTTCTGTATTCTTCGTATCTTTGGAAGATGACCTGATGCGTTTGTTCTCCAGTGACCGCATTGCCAGTGTAATGGACAAACTGGGTTTCAAAGAAGGTGAAATGATTGAACACGGCATGATTTCCAAGTCCATTGAACGTGCACAAAAGAAAGTTGAGGAAAACAACTTCGGCATCCGTAAGCGTCTGTTGGAATATGACGACGTGATGAACAAGCAACGTACAGTAGTCTACACCAAACGCCGCCACGCTTTGATGGGCGAACGTATCGGCATGGATATCGTGAACATGATTTGGGACCGTTGTGCCAATGCCATTGAAGCGCCCGACTACGAAAACTGCAAGATGGATGTGCTCCAGACACTTGCCATGGAAGTACCTTTCACCGAAGAGGAATTCCGTAATGAGAAGAAAGAAAAACTGGCAGACAGAACTTTTGACGCTGCCATGGAACTCTTCAAACGCAAGACAGAACGTATGGCACAGATAGCCTATCCGGTCATCAAACAAGTATACGAAACGCAGGGACACATGTACGAAAACATACTTATCCCCATCACAGACGGAAAACGTATGTATAACATCTCCTGCAACCTGAAGAGAGCTTATGAGACAGAATGTAAGGAGGTGGTGAAGTCATTCGAGAAATCCATCTTGCTGCACGTCATCGACGAAGCATGGAAAGAAAACCTGCGCGAGCTGGACGAGCTGAAACACTCCGTGCAGAATGCAAGTTACGAGCAGAAAGACCCGCTGCTGATTTACAAGCTGGAATCTGTGAACTTGTTTGATGCCATGGTGAATAAGATTAATAATCAGACTATCTCTATCTTAATGCGTGGACAAATCCCGGTACAAGAGGCTCCGGCTGAAGCCCCTGAGGCTCCCCAGGCTCCCCGCCAAGTAGAGGTGCGCCAGGCTGCTCCGGAACAACGCCAGGATATGAGCAAGTATCGCGAACAGAAGGTTGATTTGAATGACCCGAACCAGCAGGCCGCTGCGGCACAAGATACACGTGAACAACCAAGACGCGAACCTATCCGTGCCGAGAAGACCGTAGGACGCAATGATCCTTGTCCTTGCGGAAGCGGTAAGAAATACAAAAACTGCCACGGAAGGAATGCATAAATCAAAGCTATAAAATGATAAGGCGATAGGGTGATAAGATGATACCGTCAGGTATCTTTTATCACCCTATCACTTTTTCTCCTGCCACATTATCACATTTTTTATTCGTTCCAGCTTTTGAATATTCAGCTAAAAGAGTACTTTTGCTCCAAAGAACAAAACCAAAGACTATGACCAAATATCACTATTGTCTGTTATTGATGGGTTCTCTGCTGTTAGGCAGCTGCCAGAGTGTAGAACAACTGTCCATTGATTATATGCTTCCGGCAGAAGTCAGTTTCCCGGCAACACTGAAACGTGTGGCTGTTGTCAACAACATGCCAAACGTACCGGACAACAAACTCATCATCACTGAGGAAGAACAGAAAAAAAGCGAGAATGAGGTGGCACGCCTCACCAACTACTACAATGGAGACGCCGCAATAACAACCGAATCCCTTGCAGAGGCCCTTGCCAACGAAAACTACTTTGAAGAGGTTGTGATATGCGACTCTGCCCTCCGGAGTAAAGACATCAATCCCCGCGAAAGCACATTATCGAGAGATGAAGTACTGGAACTTACACAGAATTTGGACGTAGATTTCCTGATAGCCCTGGAAAACATACAAATGCGTTCCAATCGCAAGATAAGTTATATGCCCGACTGGGGTGTGTTCCTCGGCACAGTGGATGTAAAGGTATATCCTACCGTCAGAATATATTTACCTAACCGCAAAGGTCCTATGGTGACCGTCAACAGCAATGACAGTATTTTCTGGGAAGAGGCAGGAAATGGTGAAGCGTCAGTACGTTCCCGCCTCATCAGCGAAGAAGACATGGTGAAGCAAGCATCTGAATTTGCAGGAACGGTTCCGGTAAGACATCTACTCCCCTATTGGAAAACCAGTAACCGCTATCTCTTCAGTGGTGGTTCTGTAAATATGCGTGACGCAGCCGTATATGCCAAAGAAGAAAATTGGAGTAAAGCAGTAGAGCTCTGGAAGCAGACCTACGAAACAAAAAAAGGAAAACAGAAAATGTATGCAGCCTATAACACCGCTTTGGGCTACGAAATGCAAGACAGCATAGATACTGCCTTGGAATGGGCATTAAAAGCGCAAACCCTTGCCCGTGAGAAAAGCAAGACAGACAAAAAAGAGACAGGCGAAATACATGATGGAACCATCTCCTATTATATCTTTATCAGCATGTATGTAGACGAATTGGAGAAACGAAAAGAGGGAATGGCACGCCTGAACATGCAAATGAACAGATTTGATGATGATTTTTAGTCAAATGATGCAGAGATAACCGTTTTTTTTATACCTTTGAACAACCATTAAGAAAAGAAAGTTATTATGAAGCTCAGTCAATCGTCATTAGCACTCTTGGAGGACACTCTTAAAAAAGCAATCGGCAAATACACCTGCGGTTGCGAACAGACTATCGTTACAGACATTCATCTGCAACCGAATCAGAATTCGGGCGAACTGTCTATCTTTGATGATGAAGATGAAGAGCTTGCCAATACTTCCATTGAAGAATGGATGACATACGAGGGGGATGATTTCTACGAAAATGTAGAGCGTATCTTGTCCTCACTGCTCTGCAACATGAAAAATGAAGGAAAGTTCGACAAGCTGACTATCCTGAAACCATTCTCTTTTGTACTGGTGGATGATGATAAAGAAACAATAGCAGAACTGTTGCTGATGGATGATGATACTCTATTGGTCAATGAAGAGCTACTGAAAGGATTGGATGAGGAACTGGATTCTTTTCTGAAAGAGCTGCTGGAAAAATAATATTCCAAACAATCAGCCTATAAGGAAAAGAGACCTTCTTATAATAAATTAGCCCCTGCGATATAAAACGACCGCAGGGGCTAATTCTTTTTTACCTATACAATACCTAACGTATCTTAATTCCATAGAAAGAACTTGAGGTGGTAACAAAAAGCATATCCTTCTGCCTTCCACCAATTGCCAAGGAAATCGGGCGTTCTTCTATCTGAATACGTCTCTGCTCTTTACCATATTTGTCATAGACAAATATTTCACCATCAGCAACATAGACATTTCCGTCAGCATCGGTCACATTACTGTATTGGCCATAAGGACATATTATTCCTTGTTCTGTCAAACGGCCATCCCCACCAACGGAAAGTTGTACTGTCGTTTTATTCATCTCATTTACAATATAAACCGGTTCTGACTGACCGGGAACTGTAACAGTCAAAGCACAAGAACGTCCCAAATCATAGGTATCCGGAATAATTGTCACGCCATCCGGAGCGACAAAACTATACTCAGGCATACTGGCAACCACCTTGTCAAAGTCACCTCTCCAACGACTGGAAGGGTGAATGACTTTCTGTATATTCTTCATACCGGCTGTAACGACACGTGGCATAGGCTTCATCGTAGCATCCACGTTATCCGGATTAAAAGAATACCCCCAAGCACTCCAGCCACTGTTACCCCAACCACTGTACATCGGATTATCATCCGGCAAGCGCACTACCGTTTCCTGCTTGCCGTTCACCAGATAACCCGGCTGAGGGTCATAGCGGAAAATAACCAGCAGATTGTCTTGCGTATCAGTAGTCAATGTAAAAGGCTTCCAGGGATAATCGGCTATCAAAGTAATCTGCTCCGTGTCTGCCGACCATTTATAGATTTTCTTCAGACGGTTTTCACAGAAGTAGATATTTCCTTTACTGTCGGTAGTAGCTCCGGAGGCCAGTTCAAAACCGGTAGCCAGCTTCACAGGCTTGTCCATGACCGTGCAGGAAGGGCGAAGGCTCTTCTCGCTACCCGAAACAGTGAGACGGGCAAAGTCCCACGAATAAACGGGCAACTTCTTATTCATATCATATATAGGAAACTCTATGACTGGCAATATCTGCGTATAATTGTGCATATTACGGAAAGTGATATTCTTGCAATCCCATATGCGGAAACCTATCCTCTTCGGCATAAAGGCACGGATCACGCGATACATCCACACATTTACCATTTCGATATTTTGACAATTGGACATTTCTGCCATATAACAATCAGGCCCTTCACGACCTTCTTCCTCAAACTGGAAAGCATAAATTTTCCAGTTGGCCACATTATGGAAACGGGCTTCAGTACGGACATGATGCTCCAAAGACATGGCATAAATACGTCCCGGAGTCTTCGTTTCGCTAATATAAAGCCCACTGGCAGCATACGTACTGGCTGTCCAAACATCCTTAATTGTCCCACCGCCATTGTTTGTAATCCACAAACTCCAATACTGGTTGTCCCAAGCCATATCCTTACCGGTCTCCATGACCGGAGAAGACGGGGAACTAATTCGACGCTCGCCCCTGCGGTAAGACGACTGTCCGGAAACATTCGGAGCCGGTTTGCGCAAGGTGCCGTGCCCGCCTACAAACTTCACATCATTCAAGTACGAACGCTCACCCGCCATCCATTTACAGCCGACAGCACGGTAATTATACGCACCGGTATTAATACCTATACCATTCAGCATGTCGTCGCCGCCTTCGGAAGATTCAACCAAAGGCACAGGCACGCCGAAACCACTGAATGCAGGCTCGCTTTCCTTCAACAGAAATTGAGTCCCAAAAGGATGCAGCCCAATCAGCTTAGTACCGGGAGACAGCTTCAACGTTCTCGTCAGGCGATACCAACCCTGGGGCACATAGATGTTTTTATGCAAAGAGACAGCTTTCTCAAAAACTTCCGTATCATCAGTCTCGCCATCACCTTTTGCCCCTAAGTCTCGGATATTGACCCATGTCTCCATTGCCGGAAGAACCGGAAGGTCCTTGCCAAGTGTAACCGGCAGTTTTGCCACCGGCTCTATTTCACATATTTCCCTGAAAGAAGAAGCATCATTCAAATCCTGATACACCAGACCGTAAGTAAACTCCTTGACTCTGTACATTTTTGCTTTTCCGGCAACTTTCTTTCCACTTTGAGCATAGCCCACCAGTACGGGAACATTCCTGCAATCCACATTCACCAGATTCAATTGCGAAAAAGTATTTCCCTCTACGCTTACCCTGACACCGGCTTCCGAAACATTCTCCCACAACGAATTCTCCACATGAAGGCGGTCTGCCAGATTTTCTGCCATTTCAAAGGCAACGGGCGTATTCTTCACATGCATATTGACGATGGCAAACCCCACCTCTTTTGAATAGACAGCCGCCTTTCTCTGCCCCTCAAAGTAAGTATCGACCATCATCATAGGCCACCCCGGAGAAGTCCTGGAGGAAATTATCCCATATTCACCGCCATAGAACCTGACGTCTTCCAGTTCATTGCCAACATCATACATGCCGGCTTTTCCCGAACCAATCCGAATGTCGCAATGATTGATAAATCCATGCTGGGCAAAATGCGCACGAATGGCAACGGCTTGAGGATTACCTTTGTCTATACGGAAATCCACATTGGACACCGCACTATAGAAAGTACCTGCACCGGCATCCGAAGGCTTCCTGCCCTCTTGTGCCAGCCCTCCCGTAAACCATATCATATAATTTTGAGTAGTCTGAAAACCGGGTGTATCGGCTCCCAAATAAATCACCGGCCGTTTCTTTCCATAACCAATCAGCCGAATGGATGAGGGAATTTGAATCGTCTTGCTAATGCGATAATTTCCTTCCGGCAGAAACAGTATCCCAAAGTTCTTTTCGCGCTTCACCTGATTGATTGCCTCTTGAAGTGCATCGGTCACGTCGGACTTTCCATCAGCCTTGAAGCCGTAATTCTCCGGGGTAAAGTAGAATGCTTCCGGATCGTCCGGTCTTTGCGTATAGGTGGAACCACCCTCTGCCGCCCACCCGGACGGCATATTACCGATAATCCAACAGACTATCAGCAGGTATCTCATTATTTGATAATTTCTCATTACACAGATTGTTTTAATATGGATTTTCCTTATTTAATACGTACACCAAAGAACTTGGAACGGCCTGTGACAAACAATGTATTGCCATCCTTACCGCCAAACTGTAATGTGGACGGACGTTCGGGAACACGAATCATCCCTTTCTTCTTGCCATCCTTATCAAATACATATATTTCTCCGTCAGCCACATACAAGTTCCCTTCCTTATCTACAGCAGAACCAAATTCGCCCTGCTCCACAAAATAGCTCAAGTTGGAGAGCGTGCCGTCATTGGCCACATCCATCTTCACCATTCTGCGGTCATATTCATCAGATGTATAGAAAGGCTTTCCCGGATAGGCTTCCAGCAGGGAAGAACTACGTGACAAGTCGAAATAATGAGGAATGATAGTTTTTCCATCCGGTGCCAGGAAGCACATTTCAGGAACATAGACCGACACCGCATTGAAATCGTGGAAGTCTCTCCAACGGTTAGAAGGATAAAGAGCCTTATACACGTTCTTCACTTGACCCATCGGAACACGCGGCAACAGTTTGATGGTCTCTTCCGGATTTTCCGGGTCAATGGAGTAGACTCTCATTGTATATGCGGAATTACCATATCCGCTGAAAGAAGTACCTTTTGTATCAGGCATTACCGGCATTTCCTCCGGCTTACCATTAATCAGATATCCCGGCTGCGCATCATATCTGAACAATACCAATAGATTATCTTCTGAATCAAAAGCCAGGTTGGAGGGTTTCCACGGGAAATCTGCCAGCAGCGACAAGCTGTTTGTCTCTACCGACCACTTAAAGATACGACGCATCCGATGGTCGCAGAAGTAAATGTTACCTTTACTGTCGCGCGCAATGCCTTCGGCAAATTCCAAATCGGAAGCCAATTGGTTCACCTTACCTATTTCATTGCCTAACGATTGCTGATGAGGTTCTTTTCCGGTTACAATCAAGCGAGAAAGTTCCCACGGGCGGATGTCAATGTCTTTGTTGACATCGAACACTGCAATGTTATTCGTATATTTAATCTGAGAATAGTTATGCAGGTTCAGAAATGCGATGTTCTCGCAATTGCGGATACGTACAGAACTGTGATACGGTTCATTGACACGGATAACGCGGAACATATACAAGTTTGCAAAGGTCACATCTTTGCAGTCGTCCATCTCTATCGGTTGGCAATCGGTACTTTCGCGGCTCTCTTCCTCGGTTTGCATGCAATACACCTTCCAGTTGGACACCTTGCTGAAACGTACTTCATTTCTTACATGATGCTCGATGGACATGGCATAGATACGCCCCGGAGTAGAAGTATTGTTGGCATAGAAACCATTGGTGGCATATGTGCTTGCTGTCCAGATATCTTTAAAGGTGCCACCACCGTTGTTGGTCACCCACAGACTCCAATACTGGTTGTCCCAAGCAAGATCCATGCCCGAAGCCGCTACCGGATTATCGGGAGAGCTGATGCGAACCGGTCTTTCCCACCAGCCTCTTGGTTCAGCCACACCGGGTTTCGGTTTCCACAAGCCACCGTGTCCACCTACAAATTTCACATCGTTCATATAAGAATCGGCATTTGCCATCCACTTCACGCCTACTGCACGATAGTTGTAACCACCGGTATTGATACCGATACCTACCAGCATATTAGCACCACCTTCGGACGATTCAACCATTGCCTTCGGACCACCAAAGCCGCTAAATGCAGCAGTACTTTCGTTCAATCTGAATTGTGTTCCAAAAGGATGCAAGCCAATCAACTTGGTATTGGGCTTCATCTTCAATGTTTCAGTAATGCGATACCAGCCCTGAGGCACATAGATGTTATCGTATTTATCAATAGCCTCTTGAATAGCCTTTGTATCATCTGTTTCTCCATCACCCTTGGCACCAAGTTCGCGAAGATTCACCCACGTTGCCATAGCAGGCAGTGCAGGAATATCCATTCGTTGAGCTACCGGCATCTTCTGTATCGGCTCAACTTCAACCAATGTTTCATATTCCGGCATATCAAGCAGGTTATCCATTTGCAGACCGTGGTCGTATGATTTCACTTTATAGATTTTATGAGCAACTTTTGTATCTGTATTGCTACGTGTGTACTTAGCCAAAACCGGCACATTCTTACAATATACATTACGGAAAGTAATTTGATTATTGCTGTTGTTCTCATTGGTAATTACCACAGCCGGACCACTTACATTTTCAAAGTAGCTGTTTTCCAAAAAGAGCTTGTCGCAATAATTAGGGTCGATGTCGAATACAGCCGGTACATTCTTAGCATACAGATTTACCATTGCCAAACCAGACTCTTGGCAACGAAGCGCTGCAATGCGTTGTCCCTCAAAATAAGAATCAACCATCATTACCGGCCAACCCGGAGAAGCTTTTGTCGTATAGATACCATAATCACCTCCATAGAAAGCTACGTTTTCCAATTCATTACCTACATCGAACAGACCGGCTTTACCCTTACCGATATATACTGCAACATAATTGATAAAACTATGCTGTGCAAAGTGAGTACGCAATGCCACTGCATGCGGATTACCGTCTTCTATGCGCAGGTTAATATTAGACATAGCACTATAGAACGTACTGGCACCTGCATCACGCGGTTTCTCACCTTCTTTAACCATACCTCCTGTAAACCAGAACATATATTTTGCTTTTCCCTTATCGCTTGGTACTTCTTCTTGAAATCCCGGAGAGTTTTTAGCCAAAATAAATTCAGGACGGTTCTTTCCATAACCAATCAAACGAATGGCTGTAGGAATATAAATAGTCTTACTGATTTTATACTTGCCTTCAGGTATAAAAAGAATACCGAAATTCTTTTCTTTCTTCACTTGATTAATGGCTGCCTGCAAAGCGTCCGACACGTCCATTTTTCCATCCGCCTTTATCGGATAGTTCTCGGGAGTGAAATAGAATGCTTCCGGATCATTCGGTTTCATTGGGTAGATGGAGTTCAATTCCACTGCATAAAGTTGCATACTGAGCATTCCCAACAAAAGCATTAAAAGATTGGTTGTCAGTCTTTTCATAATAATTTGTTATTAAGATAATTATACAATAAAGGCGTTCTGTTCTTCCAAGGACAGAACGCCTTTGTCAGTTAAATATACATTCTTCTTAGAACAAGAAGTATATTATGTCACAAATATAAGGTTTATATCGTTACAGTTTTTGTTTAAAACGGTATTTCAACCAACGGACTGTAATTATAACGTATTGTACCTACATCAGGAATACTTGCCTTGGCGCCAATACGGAAGAAATAATTCTTTCCTGTATATTTAAATGCACTTTGGTTAGCAGCCACATCAATAGTCAGCGTATAAGTCTTAGCCGGGTCAATTGCTATAGGCTCATCAAATGCAATTTTGTCTGTGCCGCCGCTCAATCCGAACTTCACGATATTACCTACCCACATATCAGAGAAAGCAAACAATTGGAGATCCGAAAGTTTTTCATTTCCCTTTCCACCTTCCAATGAGAAAGTAGCAACAATCTGGTTACCATTCTTCTCAATTCTCGGGTTCTTGATACGGATGTAAGGAGTTACCTTGAAATCCAAGGTATTATCACCCTTCTTCACTACCACGCCTTCTTGTTTGAAAGCATAGCAGTTATTATTCTCCATACGGATGTCATAGGTAGCGGCAAAAACCAAATTGTTGCGGTATTCGCCCGTATTCATAATTTTCCAGCTTTGAGTCTGCGGGTTGGCAAAACCTAACTCCACAACTTTCAGTTCGCCTCCGTCTTGAACGTCCATTCCAACCAGCTCACCTGTCTTCTCATCAATAATAGAGCCATGAATAGAGGCATTGGGAGATTCATAGTTATCAATTTCACAAGATGTCAATGCAAACAAACAGCATGAGATCATTAACAATATTTTTTTCATAATCTTCTAAGAATTTAGTATTAATAACCAGGGTTCTGAACTAAGCCATTTGATGCTGTTCCAGGAATAGCACGATAGTATGACTGAGGAGCAAAGGTACGACCGTTCTGTTTTTCATCTCCGTGGAAGTTTGCACGTACAAAGATGTACGAAGGCGTGTCGGTACGCAAGTCAATCATCGGAACGAGAGCCGAACGCATACCACCATTATAGTACACGTGGTTGTCGCGACGACGAACCATATCCCAGAAACGTTTACCTTCAAATGCCAATTCTACACGACGCTCTTTCAATACATTCTCCAAAGTAAGAGGAATGTTATCCTTATGAGCAGCACGATGACGGAGAGCATTCAGCAAGGTAGCAGCCTTGTTCTGATCGCCCTTACCACTTTCAACTACAGCCTCGGCATAGTTCAAATAGATTTCTGCCAAACGAATGTCGATAAACGGAGTAGTAATGGAGTTATCACGGCTGGACAAAGAAGAGAATTTTTCTTCTTCCATATACTTACGTACCGAGAAACCGGTAGTAGTATAGTTACCATTTTCTGAGTTACCAATGTTACCGAAACCAGAGTAGCCACTTGTACCTTCGGCACCAAAAGCAAAGTAAGTCTTTCCATCTTTACCCTGAGCAGAAGAGTTGTTATAAACAACGACTTTTCCTGAAGTTTCTACCAAACCACCTTGCATCAAGATAGGTACACTGGCATAGCTTGATCCGGGAATGATGACACTGGCTTGCAGACGTGCATCCTTATTCAAGAAAGGTTCAGACAAGCTGCTATATTGAATGTAAGGATCGGTAGACTTCACATTACCTTCCAACTGAACATTAGGTACATTGGCTTCATTGCCATCTGCACGAGTCTTGATAGGAGCACTCTTACCTGTACCATCATCGGTATAATCTTCGAACAAATCGACCAAATCAAGCGTAGGGCTGAAACGTCCGTAACGCAAAGCACCCGGATTTACCTGTGCCAAGCTGTAATACAAAGACCAACCATGACCTGAACGGTTGTTATTAGTCGAACCATCTACATAGCCACGAGACAGCAACACTTCATCTACCGGAGTAGACTGTATAAAGAGCTTTTGGAAATTTTGACGAGCTTCGTCTATGCTACCCGGATTGGCTCCATACAATGCACCACCATAATTATTCAGAATTTCATCTGAAGCAGCAATACATTCACCATAGAAATAATCAGCTTCGCCTTTGCTTAAACCAACCAATTTCTGATTAACAGCTTCACCTGCCAACGGAGCCTTGTCCCAATATTTGGCCAAAGAAGCAGCGAACAATGCCGCACGCGACTTCATACCCAATGCGCCCCATTTTGTGAAACGATAACCGTCACGAGCAACAGGAAGATCCTTTGCAGCTTCGCCAAACTCGTTAATAACGAATTTCCAAGTGTCTGATTCTGTACTACGCGGCACTCTCAAAGCTTCTGAATCACCCGGCACATAATCACCATCTTGCACGCGGTTAATGATAGGCACACCACCGTAACGCTTCACCAAACCAAAATAGATGTAAGCACGGGCAAAGCGAGCCTCAGCAATCATACGAGTAGCATCTGCTTGACTCAAAAGCCCTTTTTCTTGTGAAGATGTCACAGTTTCTATAAAGATATTCACCTGACGAATCTCATCATAAGGCCAATAATCGAAACCTTCTGTAATACCGCCACCACCTTCACTACGGGCAGCTTCATCAGAAAGGAAAGCAATGTTGGAAGCACCGTTTACACCGTCATAGTTACGGGCATTGAAACCTGTGTAGGGACGGAATACAAAATCTTCCATAGGGACTGCGGCATAAACAGTAGCCAATAAAGCCTTCATACCACCATCAGTTTCAGTCAGTTTGTCGCCGGACACTTTATCAAGCGGCTCCAATTCCAAGAAGCTATCGCAACTTGAAAGTCCTACAACCGCACATAGGGCCAGAGCGGATAATATGTTTTTCTTCATAATAATCTAAGTATTAAAAATTAATATTCAAACCAATATTATATGATTTCATCAACGGATAAGCCAAGCTGGCACCCCAGTCGCGTTCTTCACGTTCGGGGTCTGCATCTTTCAACAAAGAGTTACAGAATGTCAAGAGGTTGAAACCATTTACAAAGACACGCAGGTCGCTGATACCCACCTTACGAGTAAGATTCTTCGGAAGTGTGTAACCCAATTCCAAGCTCTTCAAACGCAAGTAAGTAGCATTCGGATTCCAGAAAGGAATAGCACCTACACCCCAGCTGTTACCATTATCCTGTGTACCGACGAAGTCACGACGCAAAGCGGGGAACTTACCAGATACCCATTGAGTAGCAGGATTGTAGGGGTCATCAGTAACGTTAGCTGTATGCCAACGGTCCATATACTTCTTCATCAAAGTCGGGTTAGTCTTCGAACCGTAACCGAATACGTCATCATTAGCATAACCGATTACATAACCGGCAGCACCCTGCAACAGAATGTTCAGGTCGAAGTTCTTGTAAGTGAATCCCAAGTTCATACCAAACTGGTAAGGAGGATTGGCTCCTGCACGACGTGATTCAGGCAACTGGTCTTCATAACCAATTACACCGTCACCATTGCGGTCAATAATACGGAATGCACCGGGAAGCATCATGGAGTTACCATTGCTGCCACCATACAGAGGTGCTCTTTCAAATTCGGAAATATTCTGGAACTGGCCGTCTGTCTTCTGAATCCACATACCACCACCTGAGTGATCCCACATACCGCCGATGGTACGATTATCATGACCATTCAAGAAGCGGTCCATTGAACTTTGGTAAGGATTGTGTTCTACATCCAAGAATTTGTAACGAGTGAACGAGTAGTTGGCACTGATGGTATAACCAAAGTCCTTACCAATCTTACCGCGTGTTCCGAGTTCAATTTCAAAACCGGTGTTTTCTTCCGAGTTAATGTTTTCTTTCGGGAAGCTGGCACCGAATGTATTCGGAATATCCATGATGCGGCTTGCCAAGATACCATCGTTGACACGACGATAAACTTCGACAGTACCGAACAATTTACCATTCCACAAATCAAAGTCCACACCGATGTTAGCAGTCTTGGTTACAACCCATGACAGATTATCAAGAACCACACCCGGAGCAACCATACCCATGGTCAGCTTATCATTAAATACATAACCTTTTTCACCTTGTGTATATGCAGCCACGTATTGGAACGGATCACCGGCATCGTATCCACTCTTTCCGTAAGAAGCACGGAGTTTCAAGTTAGAAACAAACGGCAGACCCTCTTTGATGAATTTCTCTTCAGACATACGCCAACCGGCACTTACCGAGGGGAAGAAAGCCCAACGATGTCCAGGAGCATAACGATAAGAACCGTCGTAACGTCCTACAACTTCCAACAAATATTTGCCAGCATAATCATAGTTGGCACGTACCAAATATGCAGCCAGACGAGTTTCTCTGCGGTAACCGCTATTGGTTGCTGTACTGGCATCAGCCTGATTCAAAATGTCGTTCGTGAAATAACCGTCATACAAACGACGTCCATACAATTCATCGTAACGGCTACCTGACAGTTCGACAACTCCGGTAGCACTAATGTTGTGGTTGCCAAAGCTATTTGCATAGTTCACCTGTGCACGTCCATAAAGTCTTTGGAAAATACCCATTGTGTTCTGATAACGGTTTTCACCAAAAGTCTTAGTCGGCTGGTCAGTGAAGTAGTCGTACAACTGATAAGATTTCTGCAATTCTGAGTTGTTGCGGTTGTTACCATTGAAAGAACCCAAGATACCTAAGCTCAAACCCTGTACGAAAGGAACTTTCCAAGTCAAATCGAAGTCTGCGGAGTAGTTCACACCACGATTACGACGATATCCGTCTACATTCGGGTCAACCAAAGCTGCCGGATTCTTACTTTCGGGAGCAATATCAGAATAGTGGTTTGTAGACCCCATAGCGTAAGGACCTACACCACGGTCATTTACCAACAAAGTCTTGAAAGTCCACATAAAGTCTTCTCTCGGACGCTGTGTTTGGTCCCAACGACCGGCCACTTTAACGTTCATGGTCAATCCCTTAGCCAACTCGGCTGTCAAGTTTGAACGGAAAGTGAAACGTTCGTAATACTGCACATTGTTTTTCAACAAACCGTTATCGCGGTTGTAACCGGCACTTACAAAGTATTTCACCTTTTCATTACCACCACGAATAGAAAGAGTATGGTTCGTAGCGAAGGCCTGCTTGTTCATATACATATCAATCCAGTCCCAATCACGATAACCTTCTACACCATTCTTATATTTATCCAGAATGTCTTGTGAATAAACTTCAGCCTTCTTACCGTTGCGGCTCATTTCGTTTTCCATCATACGGAATGTATAAGCGTCTACAGTTTCTTCCATACCGGTAGCATGCTTAATACCGAACAAACCGGAGTAAGAAACACGTGTCTTTTCGGAAGCACCTTGCTTGGTAGTAACAATGATAACACCGTTAGCCGAGTTCATACCATAAATAGCAGCCGAAGCATCTTTCAAGATAGAGATATTCTCGATATCTTCAGAGTTAAGTTGGGCAAACTCTTCATATTCACGTGTTACACCGTCGATTACGATCAACGGTTCACCACCACCACGAATACTGATCATGTTATCGAAGGTACCCGGTTCACCCGTTTTCTGACGAATCATAAGACCCGGCATCTTACCTTGGATATTATTGATAAGGTTCTCACTCTTAGTGGTCTGAATAGTTTCAGAAGTAATCGCTGTTACAGCACCCGTCAATGACTGCTTCTTCTGAACACCATAACCCACAACGACAACCTCATCCAACACTTCGGCATCTTCTGCCAATACAATGTTGAAAGAAGTCTTACCATCTACACGGATTTCTTGAGTCTTATAACCTACATAACTTACAAGAAGAGTAGCAGTCGGAGCCACATTGCTCAGTGTAAAGTTACCATCAATGTCGGTAATCACACCGTTGCTGGTACCTTTCACCAAAATACTGGCACCGATAATCGGTTCACCCGTTGCATCAGCCACAGTACCTTTTACGGTGATCGCCTGCATAGTAGCCTGTACTTCCTCGGCTCCTACAGCCTTATCATAAAGGATTATATTACGGTCCAACACCTTATAGCCTATATTGGTTCCTTTGAACATATCGTTCAAAACCTTGAATATAGTTTTGTTATTTACCTGAACCGATACACGACGATTTACATCAACTTGTTTGTTGTTGTAGAAGAATACGAATTCGGTGCCCTGCTCCAATTCCGTCAATACTTCATCGACCGTTCTGTCTTCAAGCGCAAGGCTTACCATTGTTTTTTGAGCATAACTATCATTGGCAAAAGTCATACCAACCAAACAAAACAACATAAATAATGTGCATCTCATAGCAAGAGGAATTTTTTTCATGCATCTCATCAGGACACTTTTTGCCCTAAATGATTGGATACAATAGTGTTTTTTCATAATTTTGTATTGATTTCTAGTGAAAAAATAAAGTTACTTTATCTGTCGCCAAACAGATATTTAAAAGTTACTGTGTTTCATGCAGGAAAATGCGCCAACATTTTCCTGCATGTTTTTCTAAACGGACTTGTGTTTCATCATACTACTTTTTAAAGGGTTAATAAACTTCTATTACCTGTCTCTCGGCATTCACATCACCATCTTCAACAAACTTGAAATGAATATTCGAGGAGATTCGGAAGTGCTCCAATATTCGCTCCAAACGTTGTTTGGTAAATGTAGCCGTAAAGGAATTCTGCTTCAATGAAGCCTTTTTCAGAATGAATTCCACATTATACCTTTTGCTCAGACTATTCAATATATCTTCAAACGGAGTGTTCCTGAAAATCAAGCGTCCGTCCTTCCAACATGTTTCCACGTCTACATTGACTTCTTTCACAACGACCTTTTCCCGCACTATATCATAAATAACCTTTTGCCCCGGTATCATCATTACATTATTCCTCCTGCCGTTATTCACATAGGAGAAACTGACTTTACCCGAAACCAAAGTGGTCTGTACCGTCCTGCTCCCTTTGTAAGCCTCTACGTTGAACTCCGTTCCATGTACCACTATCTTGGAATTGTTCAGCGTGCCGACAATGAACTTCTTTTCATCTTTTGCGACAGAAAAGAATGCTTCACCCACCAACTTCACTTCCCTTTTATCATCGGCAAACCGGGAAGGATAACGCAACGACGACGACGAATTCAGAACGACTTCCGTTCCATCCGGCAATTCGACAGAAGTAGTCATTCCCGGATTTGTCCTGACTTCCATCATATGTATCTCTTCTTTATCCTTGTCCCAATAAAGGATAGACCACGATACCATCAAAGGGATGAATAAAATGGCGGCCGCCCGTTGCATCCCTCTAAATAATACCTGATACCTATTGACCTTTTTCTGTTTCATCTTACGATGTACATCCTCCAAGGCCTTCTTTACATCCAGCCTGGATGAAATCTGCGCCATGTCCGCCGCCAGGCCGAGTGTCTGAACCTGGCGGGCTGTCCTGCGGTTCTCTTCCGATGCTTCCAGCCACTCCTCTACCAGAGCAGTTTCATCCTCCGTTGTCTCTCCTTCATAATAGCTGAGAAGCAGGTTCTCCATTCCCTCTCTTTTTACCATAATTTTTATTGCTAGCTTTAATCTAAAGACAAACGGGTGAAAAGAACTCCTAAACAAAAAGCTAAAAATATTTTATACACATAGATTATAATGGAAAAAAAAGCTATTTTTGCCCAACAATAATGAACCCCCACACCCAATGAGAAACAAACCATTAGAAGATACATCTTTATTATCCGCCATACAAAAAGGAGATAGAAGTGCTTTTGATGTGTTATTTCAAAAGTACTATTCTGTGCTCTGCACCTACTGCTATCGTTTTGTCCGGCTGGAAGATGCAGAAGAGATTGTTCAGGACGTCATGCTATGGCTTTGGGAAAACCGCGAAAGACCCATTGTCGAATATTCGCTCAAGCAATATCTGTTCAAGGCTGTCTACCATCGTTGCATGACCCGGATTGCCCAAAATGAAGTGAAGCAACGGGCAGACACCGCTTACTATGAACGAATGTTCACCATGCTGCAGGAGGTGGATATCTATCAAATCAACGAATTAAGCAAGCATATACAAAGGGCCATCAACGAACTGCCGCCTACTTATAGGGAAGCTTTCATCATGCATCGTTTCCAGAATCTGAGTTACAAGGAAGCTGCCGAACTACTCAACGTTTCCCCCAAAACGGTAGACTACCGCATTCAGCAGGCTTTGAAGATATTAAGGGTCAAGCTGAAAGATTATCTGCCACTGATATTGATGCACCTGCTCACCTCGCATTAAGACCATACACAAGCAGAACGTCCCCTATACCTTGCCGGCTACACACCGGGACTTAGCCCTAAAGAGTATAGGACTGAGAGGTCAAAACATCCGGATGTTTTACCCCAATACATGGGGATGTTTTCACCCAAAACACCCGGATGTATTACCCCAAAACATCCGGGTGTTTTAATGGAAAGGATGCGGATGTTATGACCTCTCAGTATACGGGTCAGACCGGTTCAGTCTTGATGGGAGAGGCACTAAGTCCCTATACATCCCGTATTCATTAATTATTCTAAAAAAAGTTAGGGAAAACTCCGGGCCACCGGTCATATAAGCAAGAAGTAACCCTATTATTATCATAACCTCAAAATGCACGCAATGAGAAAACTGATTATCCTATTGTCGGCGCTGGTGTACGTCATCCATGCACAAGCGCAATTTTCAGTGACAGCCCATCAGGAAGGATGGGACAATATTCCTCCACAAGTACAAAAACCGGGATTTTCCTTTCAGCAATCCGTATTTGCCAATATGGACGGGGACGATGCCCTTGAAGAAGTAATGCTTTTCGGACGTGACAACGGACACTACCCCACTTTCGACCTTTTCAAGGCCTACTATGCAATCGTAGACAACTATACCAAAGAAGTACAATACATTTCCGACGAGATTTATGTCACCGACAAGTACAATCTCCTTGTAGAAGACCGCAACAAGGACGGCATCTCCGAGCTCTACATATCCTACTTCAAAGACGGAAAGTTCAGCGTAGACGAACAAGGTTACAATCTGCGCACCACACGCTGCTACGACCGTATAGAATGGAACCCTACTGGCAAAAACTTTAAATCTTCCGGAAAATGAAAACAAGACTGACACTTATCCTGGTACTCCTTATTTATATAGGAGCTGCCTCGCACACACACGCACAGCAAAAGAAAGTAATCAAAACCATGATGATAGCCGGGCAGGACGGCAGCCATTACTGGCAAGGCGCCTGCGAAGCCATGAAGCAGATATTGGAAAACAGCGGAATGTTTAAAGTGGACTTTGCCTTTACACCCGACTTTGGTGGAGACATCGCCACCTTCAAACCCGATTTCCACCAATATGATTTAATCGTCATCAACTACGGCGGAGCTACATGGACAGAGCCCGTACGCAAGAATTTCGAGAAATACGTTGCCGATGGAGGCGGTGTGGTAGTGATACATTCTTCCGTCGTCCCGATGGCCGACTGGAAAGAATACAACGAGATAATAGGCATGGGGGCCTGGGACGGACGCAACGAAAAGGACGGTCCGTATCTGTACTGGAAAGACGGACAATACGTCTACGACTACTCTCCGGGGTATGCCGGCTACCACGGCTTGCAGCACGAAACCGTCATAGAACACCGCGCCCCCCATCATCCTATCCTGCAAGGATTGCCTCCTCAATGGAAACACTTCAAGGACGAGATATATACCCGCCTACGCGGTCCGGTAAGAAACATGGAAATATTGGCCACCGCCTACGAACGCGGACGGCATGAACCGTTGATGTGGACAGTAAGCTACGGGAAAGGGCGCATATTCGTCGACCTCCTGGGGCACTGCGGCAACGACCCGAACATGACTTACTCCATGCGCTGCACCGGTTTCCAGGTGACTTTACTCCGGGGATGCGAATGGGCTGCCACCGGTGCCGTCACCCAAGAAGTTCCCGCAGATTTCCCACTGAAGGATACTTATACATTACGTCCGGAGTTCAAGGCTCCTTTTCATGCTTACCCTAAAACCAAACACTGAATACCATGAAATACATCATCCGAACACTGCTGCTGGCATGCTGCTGCATGCAGGCACAAGCACAAGCTCCGTGGAAACCCGATACGGAACTGGAGAAACAATTACAGCAAAGCAATCATGTGCACCGCATAATGAAAGCTAATCCCGCACACGCCGGACTGACGCGGTGGGAAAAGAAAGAGGTATTGAAAAGCAGGGTACTCCCCCTGGCCGAAGATTTCGGCGCTCTGCGCCACACCGGACCCGGAACCATACATGTGGACCGTAAAGTCACTGTCTCAGGCAAAGGAAGTGTCCGTCTGGACACTCCTGCCTCCCTGGGCAAGAAGAATCCAACAAACCGGAATTACGCCACCCCGGAGATTATCCGTCCCCTCGACCGGGAAGACTTGCGGGAATACAACCGCTTTTCCGTTTGGGTATATGTGGATGCACCGGGCGTTTATCTGACCTTTGCCGGATTCACCCTATACAATGAAGGAGAGAAAATCATGCCGACTCCCGGACGCTTTGAAGGACAACACTTCGAGACTGTCTATCCCAACAAATGGCAGCACATCATATGGGAGATACCGGACCTATACCGTGACTGTGTCACCGGCTTTTCGGTAAACATCATGCTGGCAGGTGCTCCTGCAGGAGCCAGCGAACGCATGAGCCTATACATAGACGACATGCGCATCGAAAAGGTAGAAGCGGAAAACAGCCGGGGATTCGACCTGCGAAAAGACGCAATGGCCTACTGCCACAGCGGATACAAGCCGGGAGCACGCAAGCAGGCTTTGGTGCAGCACATGCCGGAAAGGGCTTTCAGCCTGCACGATGCCGCCACGGGACAAACCGTTTATCAAGGTACGGCCAGTCCTCTGAATCAGGACAAGAAGCTGGACAAAGGATTTCTTGTACTGGACTTCAGCAGTTTCAATACGCCCGGACAATACTTCCTCTCCATCGGTGATGTACAATCAAAGCCTTTCCCCATCGGAAATGATGCCTACCTGTCTACCGCCTGGCACACGCTGAAGTTCTTCTTTTCCGAACGTTGCGGTTTCGACCAGCCCGGCATTCATCAGGAATGCCATCAGGATGTATTCGCCTATCATCCCGACGGACGGAGCATGAGCATTGCCGGAGGATGGCACGATGCAGCCGACCTGACTCAAGGAACGGGAAATACAGCCGAATCGTGCATCGCCCTCCTCGAAATGGCCGGTGCCGTACAAGGCAAAGACAGTATCTTCTACGAACGCCTGCTGGAAGAGGCACGCTGGGGAGTGAACTGGATTCTGCGTACCCGCTTCGGTGACGGCTACCGACTGGGTGGACTGATTATCGGCATTTGGACAAAGAATATCCGTGGTGACAAAGACGACATGCAGACAGAAGCACGAAATACGCCTACGGACAATCTGAAAGCCGCTTCCAGTTGCGCACTCGCCGCCCCTCATTTTGAAAAGAAAGACCCAGTGTTTGCACGGTGGTGCCGGAACAGTGCCATTGAGGACTTCCAATTCGCCATCGACCTGCTGGATACGCAAAGGACGGAACAGAACGAAACCGAACTTTATGCCCTTGCCACCGTCACAGCCATGCGTTTGTACCGCCTTACACAAGATGTTTACTATCTGGACTGGGCAACCCGGCTGGCACGTACCGTCATGGCGGGCCAACAGTTGGAAAAGCGTACCGACTGGAAAATCCCCCTGCGAGGTTTTTTCTATGAATCTTCCCGGAAAAAACGTATCCTGGCCTATTATCACCAAAGCCAAGAGCACTTGATGGCCGAAGGACTCTCGATGCTACTGACAGATGCCCCTACCCATCCGGACGTCCCGTTGTGGAAGGCATCCTGTGAAGCCTATGCAGACTATCTACGCGGGATTTCACAACTGATTGAGCCGTACGGCATACTGCCAAGCGCCGTATACGAGGTGGATAATACCGATTATAAGAATCTGTACCACGAAGGAGAGCAGGTAGGGCTTCCCAGCCTGGAAGAATACAATGCACAAGTGCGCAACGGCATCCCTCTCTCGAAGGATTTCTATCTGCGCCGTTTCCCCGTCGCCTATCAGTTCAGGGGATTCCACGCTGTTGTCATGGGCAAAGCCAAAGCTGCCTTTATTCTTGCACGCCTATTCAACGACAAAGCGTTAAGGGATATTGCAACCCGCCAGGTAGAATACATATTAGGCTACAACCCGTTTGCCATGAGTACCGTTTATGGAGACGGATATGACTATCCGCCGCTTTACGGGGCATACGCCGGAAATGTTGTGGGAGCCGTGCCCGTAGGAATCGAAACATTCGAAAATGAGGACGAACCCTACTTCCCGATGCAGAACAACTGTACCTATAAGGAAATTTGGACTCACACTACCGCACGCCTGCTGTGGTGCGTGGCAGAACTGTTCAGACAACCTTAATCCATATCCTTAAAAAAGAAGCTGTCTTAAATATATCAGTTCTATATTTAAGACAGCTTCTTTTTATGCTATGGCAGATTATGCTTTTTTCAATGCAGCAATACTTTCCTTGAGAGACTTGATGATACTCTCGGCATCTGCCTGCTTCTTGCGTTCCATCTCAAGCACTGTGGCAGGAGCGTTGTTCACAAACTTCTCGTTACCCAGCTTCTTCAGCACGCCCTGCAGGAATCCTTCCTTGTGCTTCAGTTCAGCCTCCATACGGGCTATCTCAGCTTCCACGTCAATCATATTGCCCAGAGGTACGGCATATTCCGTGGTACCCACCATGAAGGAGGCAGCGCCGTCGGCCTTATTCTCCACTACATTGACGGACGAGAGGTTACACATCTTCATAACAACCGCATTGAATGCCGCAACCGGATTCTCGCCGATAACCTGCAACTCAAGCGCTTCCTTTTGGGCAATGTTCTTCTGCAAACGGATGGAACGGATATTACTGATAACCTCTTTCACCGTTTCAAAGCGGACAAGCAACTCCTTGTCTGCCACAGTGTCTATCGTTATCCTATCCACCATCAAGCTGGCTTGTCTTTCTTCAATCTCCTCTTCTGTACGGTAGAGGTGTTGCCAGATTTCCTCAGTGATAAACGGCATAAAGGGATGCAACAAGTGCAACAGGTTATCAAAGAAACGCAGGGTACAGTCATGGATACTACTCGGAATGCCTTCACCGTAAGCAGGCTTGATGATTTCCAGATACCAGGAAGAGAACTCATCCCAGAACAGTTTGTAGACAGCCATCAAAGCTTCACTCAAACGATATTTGCTGAAAAGGTCAGCCACCTCGGCAGCCACTTCATTCTGTTTGGATTCAAACCAGTCAGCAGCCAGGCGCGATGCCTCGGGAACCGGTTTCTGGTCGTCCACTCTCCAACCTTTTACCAAGCGGAAAGCATTCCATATCTTATTACAGAAGTTACGTCCTTGCTCACACAGCGCATCATCAAAGAGTATGTCGTTTCCGGCAGGAGCTGCAAGCATCATGCCCATACGCACACCGTCGGCACCGTACTTCTCTATCAAGTCCAATGGATCGGGAGAGTTACCCAACGACTTGGACATCTTACGTCCCAGCTTGTCACGGACAATACCCGTAAAGTAAACGTTCTTGAACGGCATCTTTCCTTCATATTCATAACCTGCCATAATCATACGGGCTACCCAGAAGAAGATAATGTCCGGACCGGTCACCAAGTCGCTGGTAGGATAATAGTAGCTGATTTCCTCATTGCCCGGATTGTTGATACCGTCAAACAAAGAAATAGGCCACAGCCAGGAAGAGAACCAAGTATCCAGACAGTCTTCGTCCTGACGAAGGTCTTCCTGTTTAAGACCGGCATTACCTGTTTTCTCTTTTGCCAACGCCAAGGCTTCTTCGGGAGTGGCAGCCACTACATAACCACCTTCCGGCAAAAAATAAGCAGGAATGCGATGCCCCCACCACAACTGGCGGCTGATACACCAGTCCTTGATATTTTCCAACCAGTTCTTGTACGTATTCTTATATTTGGCAGGATAGAACTTCAACTCATCATTCATCACCGGTGGCAAAGCCATGTCGGCAAAGTGCTGCATCTTCAGGAACCACTGCATGGAAAGTTTCGGTTCGATGGGCACGTTGGTACGTTCGGAGAAACCTACCTTGTTGGTATAGGCTTCCACTTTCTCCAACAGACCGGCAGCAGCCAGGTCCTTCTCAATCTGCTCGCGCACATCGAAACGGTCCATACCGATATACAAGCCGGCAGCTTCACTAAGCGTTCCGTTATCATTGAAGATGTCGATGCTCGGCAGGTTGTACTTCTCACCCAGCATGTAGTCGTTCACATCGTGGGCAGGAGTTACCTTCAGACAACCGGTACCGAACTCTATATCTACGTAATCGTCCTCGATAACCGGGATAACACGTCCTACCAACGGAACAATCACCTTCTTACCCTTCAACCAGGTATTCTTGGGGTCATTCGGATTGATGCACATGGCTGTATCTCCCATGATGGTTTCAGGGCGGGTGGTAGCAACCACTGCATAACGTCCTTCGGGGTCACCTTCTACCATATACTTCAGATAGTACAGCTTGCTGTGCTCTTCTTTGTAGATTACTTCCTCGTCACTAAGTGCGGTCAGTGCCTTAGGGTCCCAGTTCACCATGCGGACACCACGATAAATCAGACCTTTGTTATACAAGTCAACAAAAACCTTGAGCACGCTTTCACTGCGTTTCTCATCCATAGTAAAAGCTGTACGATCCCAATCGCAAGAAGCACCCAGCTTGCGGAGCTGCTTCAAGATGATGCCGCCATGTTCGTCAGTCCATTCCCAGGCATGCTTCAAGAACTCGTCGCGGGTAAGGTCTGTCTTCTTGATGCCTTGTGCGGCAAGTTTGTTCACCACCTTGGCCTCGGTAGCAATGGATGCATGGTCGGTTCCCGGCACCCAGCAGGCATTCTTGCCTTCCATGCGGGCACGGCGTACCAGAATATCTTGTATGGTATTATTAAGCATGTGTCCCATGTGCAACACACCGGTGACGTTGGGGGGCGGGATGACGACGGTGTAAGGCTCACGACCATCGGGTTTCGAACTGAATAATTTGTGGTCCAACCAATACTGGTACCACTTTCCCTCCACGTCAGCGGGATTGTACTTACTTGCTAATTCCATGTTTTTAAATCTCTATAATTAATTTATTGCGAATAACGGGCGCAAAATTAATGAATTAAAATTTAAATATATATTTTTGTCCCTACAAAATGAGTCAGGAGTTAGTAGGAGTTAAAGGGAGTTATCGCCCTCCGGGCTTAGGAGTTAGAGGTCGATAGTCCTCTTAATGGTAGGTTGAAAATAAAAATGAGAGACAAATTGAAAATCCGGTATGTCGTATTAATCGTATTACTGTCTGTTGTATGGGCAACGCAGCTCATTCCAATATTGGGAGAAGTATATGCACAGTCTGTATATCCGGTGATTTCTCATTTCTTGTCCTCCTTTTCAAAACTCATGCCTTTTGCCATAGGCGACTTGTTTATTTTCCTCAGTGTACTCGGACTTCTTTTCAATCCAATCAGGGCACGCTATATCCAAAAGAAAAAGTGGAAACAGATTCTGCTGAACGAAATGGAATACTTGCTGTGGATATATGCATGGTTCTATCTGGCATGGGGACTGAACTACTCACAGAAAGATTTCTATGGCAGGACAAACATTCCTTATACTGCCTATACTCCCGAAATCTTTCAGTCATTTGTAGACAACTATATAGACAAGCTGAATGCTTCCTATACAGATGTCACCTCCATTGACGAACCATTGGTCTGCCGGGAAAGCGTACACGGATACAACCAAATCAGCGATACGCTGGGGATACATCGCCCTCCCCACTCCTCTCCGCGCGTGAAGACCATGCTTTTCACTCCGTTCATTTCCATGGTCGGTGTTACGGGAAGCATGGGACCTTTCTTCTGCGAATTCACGCTGAACGGCGATTTGCTTCCACCACAATATCCTGCTACTTATGCCCACGAGCTGGCACACTTTTTAGGCATCACCAGCGAGGCAGAAGCCAACTTCTACGCTTACCAGGTCTGCACCCGTTCGCAGGTGAAAGAGATTCGTTTCAGTGGGTATTTCTCCGTACTCCCACATGTGCTGGGCAATGCCCGCCGACTGATGAGCGAAGAAGAATACGCAGAACTTTTCAACCGGATACGTCCTGAAATCATAGAACTGGCCCAAAAGAACCAGCAATACTGGATGGAGAAATACAGTCCGCTCATCGGAGACATCCAGAACTTTATCTACGACTTGTACCTTAAAGGAAACAAGATTCAAAGCGGACGCAAGAACTATTCGGAAGTAATAGGCTTGCTTATCTCATACGAAGAATGGAAAAACTAAATTTCAAAATCATGCATACAAGAAAAGAACAGATGGAAGCCTTCGGCCGCTTCCTCGACATACTCGACGAGCTGCGCGAGAAATGTCCCTGGGACCGCAAGCAGACCAACGAAAGCCTGCGCCCCAATACCATCGAAGAGACTTATGAACTTTGTGACGCCCTGATACGCGATGACAAGAATGACATCTGCAAAGAGCTGGGCGATGTGCTGCTGCATGTGGCTTTTTACGCAAAGATAGGCTCCGAAACCGATGATTTCGATATGAAAGACGTATGCGACCGTCTTTGTGAGAAACTTATTTTCCGCCATCCCCATGTCTTCGGCGATGTAAAGGCCGAAACCGCAGGCCAGGTTTCTGAAAACTGGGAACAGCTAAAATTGAAGGAAAAAGATGGGAACAAAACAGTGCTGAGCGGTGTACCCGCTGCCCTACCCTCACTCATCAAGGCCTATCGTATCCAAGACAAGGCCCGCAATGTAGGATTTGACTGGGAGGAACGCGAGCAAGTGTGGGATAAGGTAAAAGAAGAAATCCAGGAATTCCAGGCTGAAGTCGCCCACATGGATAAAGAAAAGGCTGAAGCCGAATTCGGCGATGTCATGTTCAGCCTCATCAATGCTGCCCGCCTCTACAAAATCAATCCGGACAATGCACTGGAACGCACCAACCAGAAGTTCATCAACCGATTCAACTATGTAGAAGCACACAGCATCAAGGAGGGTAAAAATCTCCATGACATGACGCTGGAAGAAATGGATAAGCTATGGAATGAAGCGAAAGCATTGGAAAAAGAAAGCAAACAAGATGATTCTTCTAAAGGTCAGGTTTAGCTGGCTAAAGCGAGGTATCTATCATTAACAAAAGAAGGTTGCTCACATCATTGTGGCAACCTTCCTTATTTGTATTCATTCACTATTCATCTTTTTCCTTGTGTTTTTCGTGGAGAAGCATCCCCCTTTTTATGCATGCCTTTCAGTAATTCACGGTGGAAACGCATTTCAGCCCTTTGCACCAGATAAATCTTTTTACAAGGCAATATTTTCTTGAACTTATCAAAGTAGGTCTTGTCCAACCGGTCAGAAGCGATACGGGCATCATATACACCTTCCATAATTTCCTCATACTGGGCTTCGGTTGTTTTTTCATCTTTCCCTTGTCGAAGCAACTTCCAAGCCTCGTCATTTAGCTGCTTTTTCCGGTCCTGCAATTCAAAATACAATGGGAAGAACTTGGCTGCCTCCTCACTCGTCAGTCCGGCTTTCTCCGTTATAAACGCTTTTTGTTTGGCACGAAACTCTTCAGGTGACAGATGCTGGTCACATCCATCGCTAGCCCAAAGCAGAGGCATAATGCCACATATCATAACCAATAAAACAATTAGTTTCTTCATTTTTAAATAGTTGAGTGTTGTTACCTTATTCTGCATCAGAGTCTGCCAAATAAACATACAATGAATAATCATCCAGCATGGAATTCTCTACGGCCATATTAATATATTCCATTTCTGTTTCCGTATCATCAGCAGCCATACGCTCTACAGATGGAGTATGCTCCGAAGAAGCTACACGGATAATCAATGCCGCACCTATAAACATGGCGGTCATATACAACCAAGGCCTTACCTTCTGCCACATTGTAGGCTCTGTCTGCACAGCAATGAGTTTCTCTTTTTCGGGAAGCCGGTTCATTACCTCTGAAGTAAGATTCTCAAAGTAGCCTTCAGGAACGCGGAAAGGATTTTCCGTCCCTATCTTTTTCTGTATTTTATCTTCTTCTTTCATAAGCTTTCTCCTTTCTGTTTAATTAGACATTGTTTTGTGGCAAAGGTTTAATACTCCTCACCCAAAAACTTTTCTATTTTCTTCACGGCATGGTGATAGGAAGCCTTCAAGGCACCTACGGAAGTACCAAATATATCGGACATCTCTTCGTATTTCATTTCCTGGTAATACTTCAGGTTAAACACCATACGTTGTTTTTCCGGCAAGGCAAGCAAGGCTTTTTGCAAAGCCATCTCTGCTTTATCACCGGAGAAGTAAGGATCACTTTCAAGCTTTTGAAGTGCATCTGCCTCGGGGTCATCCAAAGAGACTGTGGAAGCAGCCCGTTGTTTGTTCAGAAAAGTGAGGCATTCATTCAAGGCTATGCGATAGAGCCAGGTAGAGAGTTTAGCCTCTGCCCTGAAATAATCTATATTAATCCATGCTTTAATGAAAGTATTCTGAAGTAAATCATTGGCATCTTCATGAGAGAGGACCATACGACGAATCTGCCAATACAACTGCTCGCTATATTGGGTAACAATCATCTCAAATCCCCGCTTTTGTGTGCTTTCTTCTTGTAGAAGAGCCAACACTTCGCGTTCATTATAGGAAGGGGTCATAAATTTCTATTCGCATTTGTTGTTTTAGACTGCCAAAGATACGAAAAGTTTAATTCATACCGATACACAAAGTGTTTCTTTGGCAAGCTGAGTATCCGGAAAAATAGCGGATGCTTCTTGAAGCAAGATATTTTCATCTTCGTATCGTGCCGAAAAATGTCCTATCAACAACTTCTTCACCTCAGCCCTCCTGGCTATTTCGGCCGCTTGTGTAGCAGTTGTATGAAATGTTTCTTTAGCACGCGGTGCATCCTCATTCGCAAATGTCGCTTCATGAAAAAGCAAGTCAACTCCTTTTATCTGCTCTACGATAGAAGGAAGATAGATGGTATCCGAGCAATAGGCATAACTGCGGGACGGAGCAGAAGGGCGGGTCAACAAGTTGTTGGAAACCGTTTTTCCCTCCGGTGTCACGTAATCGGCCCCATTCTTTATACGATTCAATTCGTATACCGGCACTTGGTAGAAATCGACCATTTCACGGATAATATGGTTAGGACGCCGCTTCTCTGCAAACAAAAAGCCACAACACGGCATACGATGACGCAAAGGAATGGTAGTAACCGTCAACGAACGGTCTTCATAAATCTGCATCGGTTCTTTCGTATCAAACTCATGGAAAAGGACCTTGTACGTCATCTGCCTATTAAAAAAATCCAGCATAGGTGTCAGTAATGTTTCCAGCCCTTTGGGAGAATGGATATGCAACTCGGCTGTACGTCCTAAAAGGTTAAGTGTAGAAATCAGTCCTAATAAGCCAAAACAATGGTCTCCATGCAAGTGAGAGATAAAAATATGATTCAAACGTGAAAACTTCAGATGTGATTTACGGAACTGCAACTGCGCCCCTTCCCCACAATCAATCATAAACAACTTGTCGCGCACGTTCACAATTTGAGACGTAGGGAAATGACGCGTTGTGGGTAAAGCGGAACCACAACCAAGAATATGTAACTCAAATTTTTCCATTCCAAACCTTCCGAACTGATTTCTACTCCTTGATTTATAGAAGAGCCTTTATCTCTGAAACTCCAAAGGATATTTCAAAAGTTTCTCCGGATTTATTCCCTTTATACAGATAGCCCACCCCTTTATCACACTTCACACATACTTCCAAGAACATGCGCAAGGCTGGATCGGAGGAGTTCAAAGAGTTCTTCACATTTGCCTTCATCTGTTCGGCATTTTCCTTCAAAGCAGACATCTGTACTACAGATTCGTCAATCGTATAATGATAAAGCACCTTATCCGACTCGATTGTCAGTTTATTGAGCATAGTAGCTTCATCCACCTGCATCGGGCACGATACGTTGGTCATCTTCACTTGCTCTTCCAGTTTCTTCTCGTCACTGCTGTCGGCAGATGCACCACCACCATTCAATATATCTTTCAAGTCCTGAGTAGTCAGATAACATTCCACTTCGTTACCGGATGTCTTTCCTTTATATATGAACTTTATACCGGAATCAGTACCGACAACCAAATCCAGCATCTCTTTAATAGACCCTTGTGGATTACCGAACATAACAGTCACAGCAGACTTCATTGCATCAGGATTCTCTTTCAAAGCGTCTATATTGAGGAAACTTTCATTCATAAGCAGTACATATACCACATCCGACCCATCAAAAGTAATACTGGATATTTCGCCGGAAGCTCCCATATCCATGGGACATTGTTTGTTGGCTGCTGCGATAGCCAGCTTGAGTTTAGACTTCTGGCCGCATGCGGTTAGTAACATCAGCGACAGGCAAGTGAACAACACCATCTTCCCTGCATTTTTGAACATGTTTTTCATAATAAATGAAAATTAAATTATTGAATATTTCTATGATTGCAAAAGTAACCACCCTGCAAAGATAAACATTTATGGAAAAACCATCCTTAATTCCATAAAATTCTATTGACAAATCATAAAAAAGAAGGGCACTTGTTTGCGCAAGTACCCTTCCTTCATTTATAGAACGGAGTAATTATTTCTTTCCAGCTTCCATCTGTTCCTTCAAGGCAGCCAAAGCATCAATGTCACCCAGAGTAGTAGATGCAGCCTGGTTTTGGATAGCAGGAGCAACGTCTTCTCTCTTACCGGTTGACTTCTTAGTAGCAGCCTTCTTTTCAGCTCTTTCTTCTGCCTTTGCAGCATCTTCGAAGATACGGCTGTGAGAAAGGATGATACGCTTAGCGTCCTTGTTGAACTCAATTACCTTGAATTCAAGCTTCTCGTCCAACTGAGCTTGTGATCCGTCTTCCTTAACGAGGTGCTTCGGAGTAGCGAAACCTTCTACACCATAAGGCAGAGCAACTACAGCACCCTTATCCAGCATTTCGATAATAGTACCTTCGTGTACAGAACCTACTGTAAATACAGTTTCAAATACATCCCAAGGATTTTCTTCGAGTTGCTTGTGGCCAAGGCTCAAGCGACGGTTTTCCTTGTCGATTTCCAGAACTTGTACGTCGATGTCTGCACCAATCTGAGTGAATTCAGACGGATGTTTAACCTTCTTCGTCCAAGACAGGTCAGAGATGTGAATCAAGCCGTCAACACCTTCTTCGATTTCAACGAATACGCCGAAGTTAGTGAAGTTGCGAACTTTTGCAGTGTGCTTGCTGCCGATAGGATACTTCTCTTCGATAGTTTCCCAAGGATCAGACTTCAGCTGCTTGATACCCAAAGACATCTTACGCTCTTCGCGGTCCAAAGTCAGGACTACTGCCTCAACTTCGTCACCTACCTTCATGAAGTCTTGTGCAGAACGCAAGTGCTGTGACCAAGACATTTCAGATACGTGAATCAGACCTTCAACACCCGGAGCGATTTCGATGAATGCACCGTAGTCAGCCATAACTACAACTTTACCCTTCACGTGGTCGCCAACCTTCAGGTTAGCATCCAGTGCATCCCAAGGATGCGGAGTGAGTTGCTTCAAGCCGAGAGCGATACGCTTCTTCTCATCATCGAAGTCAAGGATAACGACGTTGAGTTTCTGGTCGAGTTCAACCACTTCTTTCGGATCGCTAACACGGCCCCAAGAAAGGTCTGTAATGTGAATCAAACCATCTACGCCACCCAAGTCGATAAATACACCATAGGAAGTGATATTCTTAACGGTACCTTCGAGAACTTGTCCTTTTTCGAGTTTACCGATGATTTCCTTCTTCTGTTGTTCCAGTTCGGCTTCGATAAGAGCCTTGTGGGAAACAACCACATTCTTGAATTCCTGGTTGATCTTAACAACCTTGAATTCCATAGTTTTGCCAACGAATACATCGTAGTCGCGGATAGGCTTCACGTCGATTTGAGAACCCGGCAAGAAAGCTTCGATGCCGAATACGTCTACAATCATACCACCCTTTGTGCGGCACTTGATGTAACCCTTGATAATTTCTTCGTTTTCCAAAGCTGCGTTTACGCGATCCCAAGAACGGGTAGCACGAGCTTTACGGTGAGACAGAACGAGCTGTCCTTTCTTGTCTTCCTGGTTTTCGATGTATACCTCAACAGTATCACCAACCTTCAGTTCAGGATTGTAACGGAATTCACTCATCGGAATGATACCGTCTGATTTGTAACCGATGTTCACAACTACTTCACGCTTGTTCATTGCGATTACGGTTCCATCAACTACCTCGCGGTCGTTAACCTTGTTCAACGTATTGTCATACGCCTTTTCCAGTTCTTCGTGGCTTGCACTGGCTACTGATTCGCCGTTCTCATAAGCATCCCAGTTGAAGTCTTCAATAGGAGCTACATTCTTTAAATTTTCCATTAATAAATAAATTGTTTAACTCGTTAATTAAGTGAGACTTTATGTTGACTCATTGTAAATCGGGCGCAAAGATAGAAGTATTTTCTTGAACTACAAAACAAAAAGCATTCAAAACAGCAGTGGAATAATCAATTAAAGAATAAAAAAAATGTTACCTTTGCATCGTTTCATTTATACATAATCTCAATAATTTATCATGAAAAAGATAATCGCATGCATTTCCATCATTTGCTATACATTATTATGTTATAGCCAAAATCAGACAACGGACAACAACTACCGTACGCAAAAGAACATTTCCTATCTTCATCCCGGCGAAAAGGACAGTTATAAGCTGGAGCGTTGTAAGCTCGACCTCCATTATCCTACTGATAAAAAAGGATTTGCCACCCTTATCTGGTTCCACGGCGGAGGACTGGAAGCCGGAGAAAAACATTTTCCGAAGGAGTTCCTGGAGCAAGGCTACGCCGTGATAGCCGTAAACTACCGACTCAGCCCGCGTGCCCAAAATCCTGCCTACACGGAAGATGCCGCAGAGGCCGTTGCTTGGACTTTCGAGAATATAGAAGAATTCGGAGGAGATAAAGACAAAATATACATAGCCGGTCATTCAGCCGGTGGTTATCTCTGTCTGATGCTCAATCTGGACAAGAGTTACCTGGCAAAGTGGAATATTGACGCCAACAGCCTGGCAGGCGCTTTCCCCATCAGCGGACAGACCACTACCCACTACACCATCCGCAAAGAACGCGGGCTGCCTTCCGACACTCCGATTATAGATAAATATGCTCCTTCCAATAACGTAAGAAAAGACGCTTCACCCATGATACTTATCACTGGCGACAAAGAGTTGGAGATGCTGGCACGCTATGAGGAAAACGCCCATTTGTATGCTCTCCTCAAAGCATTGGGACAAAAAACCACCCTCTATCAGATGGAGGGATTTGACCACGGTACGGTGGCCGCTCCCGCATGTACCTTGATAAACAGCTATATGAAGAAGGCAGGCAAGAAGTAACCACTACCCTTGCCTTTCTTTTACGTATGCCAATGCCGCTCCTATTGCTGTTCTATATTCAGCATAGGGCGGTATATGAAAATGTACATGATAGATGGCTTCCATTTTAGAAAACACCTCCCGGCACTGGGGCAGTTGGGTGAGATTTCCTATCAGAACGAAATCCTTGATAGGACTGTTCAAAGCTGACAGTACAGCAGCTCCTCCAATGGTTTGAAGTACCGTATAAATTATACCGCAGGCAATATCTTCTTGAGAAGCATTGCTATCTGCTTTCCCGAAAAGAGAGGCGGTAGCACTCACTGGCAAGTCAGGCAAAGCAGTGTTGCAAATATCACCTATCTGCAAGTTGACACGAGTTACATCCCCTTTCTCAGCCAACTCGGACACCTGATGAATATCATGAGTTTTCAACAGCAACCTCGATAATCCCTGCAAAGTACCTCCACCAATCCCCAAGCCGCCAATATGCTGCACCTTGTCTCCGTCTATTTTCACAAAAGAAGTGCCGGTACCCATGCTGACTACAATCAGTTGGTCTATATCCGTTGCATGTCTGGCTCCCAAACCATTGGCAATAAACTCATCCGTTTTGCGAGTAGGCAGTCCATATAGAGGGCTGTTGACAAATGCGCTTCCCACTCCCGTCAGCATCACCTGCTCCACATCGGCCAGCTGTATACCATTGTCATAAATATACTTACCGAATGCTCCGAATAAGGAAGTCACCGGGTCGGTAGCCGTAATAAACATTGGAGACTGTATCTGTTCTCCATTGATTCCAACGATTTTCGTGGTACTTCCACCCACATCTATTCCTATTACTATACCCATAGCTCCAAGTAATTTGCAGCAAAGTTACAAAAGAATCAATAATTGACAATTGATTAATGTGATAATGTGCCAATATGCTAATTGGCTAATTGGCTGCGCTATGTTTATGCTACGCCATCACGTCCTGGTCATTGACACATTGGCACATTAATCACATTACCACATTGCTATCTGTTAAACAGTTCGAAGGTAAATTTGCAACCTATTTCCTGATACTTCCAGTTTGCAAAGCTGGCAAACAAGCCAAAGTCAAATATATGTGTACCAATGCCATATCCTACTTCCAGATAAGGTTTCAAGTGAGGAACCACCAATGCATTCAGATACAGACGTTCATTCAATACATATTGGGTATATTTCATCAGATGGCGGAGCAGGAGGAAAGGAGCTTCATAGGTAAGGTGTCCGCGGATATATTTACGGGAAGAGTTATACCAGCGGCCGTCCAGCAACTGGAACACCCCGCCAATATCATCACTCCAACCCATAGGAAGATTGGAACGCCGCAAATTGGCAAAGTCCACAAAGTACAGTTCCTTCTGATTGGTAAACTCTCCCCAACCAAAACGCCAATAAATATCACGCATCAAGCCCAAAGAAACCTGATGCTGCAAATCAATCTCTACACGCTCGTACGAACCACTGCTCTGCAACACTCCACTGGGTCCCCGCTCCCAATCTACTGAGATGGAAGGATACTTGGAATGAAGATTTACTTTACGGTCGCCATTCATATAATAGTATTGTCCCGGAGTCCAGGTGAGGCGGACGCGGGGAGCAAAACTATTATAGGTATGGCGGAACTTGTTCAGGATATTCGGGTCAAAATTCGGAAAGAAGGATGAACCTCCGGAACCGGCACGGGTGGCCGACTTGGTAGGCGGCATGCTCGGGTAGTTCAGTTCAAACCGGGAGCGGTTCACTTCCGTACGTCTGTGCATGGATACACCCACTTCCAGCGACAGACCGTTTACTATTTCCCAGCTATGACGCAGATTCAGATACAAATCCTTGAAATAATCCAAGTGTATCTGGTTGAAGTCAAAAATACTGTCGGGGATGGCTTTCAGGTCGTCCAGCACATCACTGCTGTAAATCCGGTTACCGTTACCAAACTCCAGATGCAATGCTGCACGCTTACGGGGCCAATAATCAAAATCGGACCTCACCCTCCAGTAAAACTCTTTTTCCTTAAAATTATAACCTATCCGGGGAACGATGCGCAGCAGGCGATCACCGGTAAAAATACGGTTGTACTTGAACTCCTGCCGATACGAAATTCCATGCTTGCCGCTATAGCTCAAAAGAAAAGGATTGATTAGTGGTGAACAGCGCACACTCCCCAATTTATCAAGGTCTACCGTATAGCGACTGATCAATGCATCTCCAATCTGCCCCCAAAACTCCAAGTTCTTATTCACCGGTTTCTTTTTCCGGGCGAGCGTATCCCGACGCAAGAAGAAATCCTGGTACAGTGTCTCCTCATGCGGAGTCAAAGGAATGGGACGCAAAGTTTTAAAGTAAGCAGTATCACGTAGATAAGCATTCGTATCAGTACGCAACGTGTATGAATCGGACAAGTCATATTTACTTTTCTTCACCGACCTCCGTATATCACTGCCAGAAGTTTTCTGAATGATGTTCTTATAATCGAGTACAGCTTCATAAGTGCCATCTACCACATTTCCCAAAAAACGAAACGTTGCATCCACATCATACTGCAACGGAAGAAATTCGTCCGAATCGCCCACATTACCCATCTTCACCAGATTATTGAACCGCACCATCTCATTACGTCCGGAAAAACGCATCTCGCGTACACTCCACACGTTATCACTCACAATCAGATAACCGCCCACCAGCTGAAAGCTTTTGCTTTTTGGCATAAAACGGATTTTATACTGAAGGGCATGCCGTTCCCCCATCACCGTATCAATCCGATAGGTATAATATTTTTTGGCATTGGGTGCTAAAGGAGAGAGTAGTTTGTCATATAATAAGGTAGAAGAATAGATGTTGATGTGAAAATATTCCGGCAGCCGTCCGTCCATTTCCCAAAACTCGGAAGCAGTACCGACACTTGCCTTTACCTTCTGGTCATAGATGTCGGGAGCAGTAAAATGCAAATCGCTATAAGTTTCCATCATATATTCCCGCACCCCTTTCTTGGGCCGGAACATGGAAGGGATGTAGCGGAGAATATGATTCTTCTTACGGATATTCACCCAGCCCTTTATGTAAAGCTCAGCCTTGTAACTTTCAATAATACGTTCATAAAGGGGGGCAAAGAAGATGACTTTCTCCATGATGGAGTCTGCCGAACTCACATGTTTGTCAACCGGATAAGATACACGCTCCGCCCCTGCCTTCTGTACAAAAGAAAACAAGAAGCAAATCCAAATCCATATAAACAACAAACGTTTCAACCGCAATTTCTCCTTATAGAATCGGGACAAATATACGGAAGAATTTGTGTAATGCAAAAACATGTTCCATAAAGAAGCGGGAATGACACTTGTGACACCCTTTATTATAAAACATATGTTACGCGCGCGAGACAATAATACACAAGCACACATAGTTTGTGCGAGATAAATACGAACCTATATTAATTGTTATAAAAAGGGTGCCACAAGTGTCATATACAGAATGATTCGTAATTGTGACACATGAAAATTACTAATCACGACGCACTAAGATTACTAATCGTGATGCGGAAAGATTACTAATCATGGCATGTAACAAACGCAAGCTTTTGGTCGTTTTTCCATAACAAGCAGACTTTTTAGGGGGTCTATTCTCAAAAAACACTAATATTTTCGAGAATACCCCCTAAAAAAGAGGGGGTAGTTCAGAAAAAACATGTATTTTTGCGCCCAACAACCAATAAAAGGAGAGACTTATATGTCAAAAATGCGATTTTTTGCTTTGCAAGAACTTGCCAATCGGCAACCTCTTGAAGTGACCACCCCTTCAAACAAACTGTCCGACTACTACGGCAGCCATGTCTTCGACCGTAAGAAAATGCAGGAATACCTGCCTCGTGAAGCCTACAAAGCCGTGACCGACGCCATCGAAAAAGGCACTCCCATCAACCGCGAAATGGCAGACCTGATTGCCAACGGCATGAAAAGTTGGGCAAAGTCCCTCAACGTCACCCACTACACGCACTGGTTCCAGCCTCTGACAGACGGAACAGCCGAGAAACATGACGGCTTCATCGAATTCGGAGAAGGAACGGAAGTGATTGAACGTTTTTCCGGCAAACTGCTCATCCAGCAGGAACCGGATGCATCCTCTTTCCCCAACGGGGGTATCAGAAACACATTCGAAGCACGAGGATATACAGCCTGGGATGTTTCCTCACCCGCCTTTGTGGTAGATACCACGCTTTGTATCCCCACCATCTTCATCTCTTATACCGGCGAAGCGCTCGACTACAAGACTCCATTGCTCAAAGCCTTGGCAGCCGTAGACAAAGCAGCGACAGACGTATGCCAGTTGTTCGACAAGAATATCACACGCGTTTATACCAATTTAGGCTGGGAACAAGAATATTTCCTCGTCGACTCGGCACTGTACAATGCCCGCCCGGACCTTTGTCTGACCGGACGTACCCTGATGGGACACTCCTCGGCCAAAGACCAGCAGCTGGAGGACCACTATTTCGGCTCCATCCCCCCACGTGTCACAGCTTTTATGAAAGAACTGGAAATCGAATGTCACAAACTGGGTATCCCGGTCAAGACCCGCCATAACGAAGTAGCTCCCAACCAGTTTGAGCTGGCGCCTATCTTTGAGAATGCCAACCTTGCCAACGACCACAACCAGCTTGTGATGGATCTGATGAAACGCATCGCACGCAAGCATCACTTCGCCGTACTGCTTCACGAAAAACCCTACAACGGCGTGAACGGCTCCGGCAAGCACAACAACTGGTCGCTTTGCACCGATACGGGTATCAATTTGTTTGCACCGGGCAAGAATCCGAAAGGAAACATGCTGTTCCTTACCTTCCTGGTAAACGTACTGATGATGGTATACAAAAACCAGAACTTGCTGCGCGCCTCCATCATGAGTGCCGGAAACAGCCACCGTCTGGGAGCCAATGAAGCACCTCCCGCCATTCTGTCCATCTTCCTGGGCAAACAGCTGTCTTCCATCCTCGACGAGATAGCCCGCCAGATCAGCAGCAGCAAGATGACATCGGAAGAAAAGACAACACTGAAATTAGGCATCGGACGTATTCCCGAAATATTACTGGATACCACCGACCGTAACCGTACTTCTCCATTCGCCTTTACCGGCAACCGCTTTGAATTCCGTGCCGCAGGTTCATCTGCCAACTGCGCCGCCGCCATGATTGCCATCAATGCGGCTATGGCCAATCAGCTGAACGAGTTCAAAGTATCCATCGACAAACTGATGGAAGAGGGAGTCGGCAAGGATGAAGCCATCTTCCGCATTATGAAAGAGACCATCATCGCCTCCGAGCCTATCCGCTTTGAGGGTGACGGCTACTCCGAACAATGGAAGCAGGAAGCCGCCCGCCGTGGGCTGACCAACATCTGCCACGTTCCCGAAGCCTTGATGCACTACATGGATAACCAGTCCCGTTCCGTACTCATCGGCGAACGTATCTTCAACGAAACGGAGCTTGCCTGCCGCCTGGAAGTAGAACTGGAGAAATACACCATGAAGGTACAGATAGAAAGCCGTGTATTGGGTGATCTTGCCATCAACCACATCGTACCGACTGCCGTTATCTACCAAAACCGTCTGCTGGAAAATCTCCGTGGCCTGCGCGAGACCTTCTCTCCCGAAGAATACGAAGTCCTCAGTGCCGACCGGAAAGAGCTTGTACGCGAAATTTCCAAGCGCGTAACAGCCATCAAGGTACAAGTACGCGAAATGACCGAAGCCCGCAAAGTAGCCAACCACATGGATAACTACAAAGACAAGGCCTTCGCTTACGAAGAAACCGTACGCCCTTATCTGGAAAGTATTCGTGACCACATCGACCACCTTGAGATGGAAATTGATGATGAAATCTGGCCGCTTCCGAAGTATAGGGAGTTGCTGTTCACTAAGTAGGCCTCTCCCCTAACCCCTCCCCCGCAGGGAGGGGGATAGAGATACTACGATAAACAATTAAGTTACTACGATTTACGATTTGACGGTTTACGGTTGGAGTTACTCATACAATCATAAACCCACCTGCTAATGAGCAGTTGTTTAACAATACAAACTTCAATCGTAAATCGTCTAATCGTAAATATATAGATTTTCCTTTATCTCCCCCCCCCTACGACATCTTTTTGTCATATTTGTGCAATATTTAATTTTTTCTTTTTACATTTGTGCTGTATAACACAGTTTTGCAGCAGTTATGGTAAAAGTAAACTTGTCTGATATTAATGTTCCGGAGTTGATTGCAGATATATGGTCTCCCTTGAATGACGAACAACGGGAATTCCTCGCCAACCACTTCACACTCCAGAACTACAAAAAAAACGAAGTCATCCATTGCGAAGGCGAGACACCTACGCATTTGATGTGTCTGCTGAGTGGAAAGGTCAAAATCTATAAAGACGGAGTCGGTGGTAGAAGCCAGATTATCCGTATGATTAAACCTGTCGAATATTTCGGTTACCGCCCTTACTTTGCAAAAACAGACTATGTCACGGCAGCATCTGCATTCGAGCCGTCTCTTGTTTGCCAAATCCCCATGACTGCCTTGATGACTCTGCTCACACAAAACAACGACCTTGCCATGTTCTTCATCAAGCAATTGTCCGTTGACTTGGGCATTGCCGATGAACGCACTGTAAACCTGACGCAGAAACATATCCGCGGAAGACTCGCAGAATCCCTGCTATTCCTCAAAGAAAGTTATGGTTTGGAGGAAGACGGCTCCACCTTGAGTATCTATCTCTCGCGTGAAGATCTGGCCAATTTGTCAAACATGACCACTTCCAACGCCATACGTACGTTGTCACAGTTTGCCACAGAACGGTTAATCACCATCGACGGACGTAAAATCAAAATCATAGACGAAGAAAAGCTGAAGAAAATCAGCAAGATAGGATAAGGATAAGGGATTAGGGATGAGCTTATACCTCTTGTTATATGTATAATACTGTCACAAACTAATCCCTAATCCTTAATCCCTTATTAAATCACTCCTTTTGCAGAAAGATACCGTTCCGCTTCAATGGCTGCCTGGCAACCAGTTCCGGCAGCGGTGATGGCTTGACGATAGTGAGGATCAGCAACGTCTCCGGCGGCGAATACGCCCGGCACTTTGGTACGCGGTGTTCCCGGCTCGGTGACGATATAACCTACTTCGTCCGTATCTACATAAGGTTTGAAAATATCTGAGTTGGGTTTATGGCCGATAGCCAAGAAGAAACCGTCAATAGCCACATCATAGCGCTTCTCATCAGGTTCACCCATACGCTGTACCAAATGTACACCTTCCACACCGTTCTCTCCAAACAAGCCTACGGCATTATGTTCGAACAGTACTTCAATCTTGTCATGCTTCATCACACGCTCCTGCATAATCTTGGAAGCGCGAAGATAAGGTTTGCGGACAATCAGATAAACCTTGGCAGCCAGTCCGGCAAGGTAAACAGCTTCCTCGCAGGCAGTATCTCCACCCCCTACAACAGCTACCGTTTTCTTGCGGTAGAAGAAACCGTCACAAGTGGCACAAGCGCTGACACCCATTCCCGCATATTTCTTTTCATCCTCCAGCCCCAGATACTTCGCAGCGGCACCTGTAGCAATAATCAGCGTTTCAGCCTCAATCATCTTTTCGTCATCAATCGTAATCTTGTAAGGTGCTTCAGCAAGATTGGCTGCGGTAGCAACTCCATAACGCAAATCTGCACCAAAACGTTCGGCTTGCTTCCGCAGGTCTTCCATTAATTCCGGACCTCCGATACCTTGGGGATAACCGGGGAAATTCTCCACATCAGTAGTGGTTGTCAACTGGCCACCGGGCTGCAATCCTGCATAAAGTACCGGTGAAAGATTGGCACGGCCTGCATAAATAGCGGCAGTATAGCCGGCAGGACCCGAACCGACAATCAGACATTTTACTTTTTCTGTTTCCATCATTATATTATTTACTATTTGACTATTTACAATTTACTATTTAGCGCATGTCGATGACTTCAGCCGTGGGATAGGCTTTTTTGTCAAAGACAAAGAAACTATCCGGATAGGATTGTCCGGTCTGGTAGTTATTAATAAGGATAGTAGTCATATACTTACTCCCCCGTGGTGCCAAGTCCACTTGATGCAGACGATACGTATCCTTTGTCACAAACAGATAGACACTTTCAGGGTCTCTTCTCTTGTCGGCAGCAGTCATGGTGATGTAATAAACAGACTTGTCTTGCTTACCACCGACACTGCTCAACTTCAATCTGTATCCCTGCTTGTAGAGGGACAACCAAGCATACGGATTAAGAGTCTGCAATTCCTCCTGCGTAGGTTCCGATACATTCACCTCATCTGCCGAAGCCACATAGCTCCACTGCGTATGTCCGTCAAACCAAGTCTTCATTCCCTCGGTCTCAACCACAAATTTCTCACCTTCCAGATAGAGAACTCCCGCATAAGAGCCTTGTTGTTCGTTCACGGTAAACGCCAGCTTCACCCCTCCCGCTTTCCGAAAGGCTTCGGCTGTACGCTCCAATATATTCTTGGCATCCGGTTGTTGTGCCGACATCGGCACAGCAAACAACAGCAATAGCACACCAAGTAAAAGCTTATCAAGTTTCATCATTCTATAAATAACCATTCCTTATTGCAAATTGTTTAACCGCATTTCCAGGTCGCTCTCATCTATACAGAACACCTCACGCGCCTTACTACCTTGCGCCGGTCCCACAATCCCCGCTTTCTCCAACTGGTCCATGATGCGGCCGGCACGATTATAACCGATGGCAAACTTACGCTGAATGAGCGATGTGGAACCCTGCTGGTGAATAACAACGAGACGGGCTGCATCCTCGAACAAAGGATCGAGACGTCCCATATCCACATCCCCCAAATCACCTCCTGTATTTTCATCCACATATTCGGGCAGATAGAAAGCAGTGGGGTAACTCTGCTGGCGGGCGATAAACTTCGTAATCTCCGCCACTTCGGGCGTATCAATAAAGGCACACTGCACACGCACCGGGTCAGCTCCCTGTAGGAATAACATATCACCGCGGCCTATCAGCTGGTTGGCTCCCGGACGGTCGAGGATGGTACGCGAATCGACCATTGCCGATACACGGAAGGCGATACGCGCCGGGAAGTTGGCCTTAATCGTACCCGTAATGATGTTTGTTGTCGGTCGCTGTGTAGCGATAATCATATGTATACCCACGGCACGCGCCAACTGGGCGATACGTGCGATGGGCAGTTCCACATCCTTACCGGCTGTCATAATCAAGTCACCGAACTCGTCGATAACGACTACGATATAAGGCATGAACTTATGCCCCTTTTCCGGATTCAGACGACGGTTGATGAACTTCTCGTTATACTCCTTGATATTGCGCACATGGGCAGCTTTCAGCAAGTCATAGCGAGTATCCATCTCCACACAGATGGAGTTCAAAGTCTGCACCACCTTCGTGACGTCCGTAATGATGGCATCTTCCCCGTCGGGTAATTTCGCGAGGAAGTGATGCTCAATCACGGAGTAGATGCTGAATTCTACTTTTTTGGGGTCTACCAGCACAAACTTCAGCTCTGCCGGATGCTTCTTATATAATAAGGAAGTGATGATGGCATTCAACCCCACGGACTTACCCTGACCGGTAGCACCGGCAACGAGCACGTGCGGCATCTTGCACAAATCCACCATAAACACTTCATTCGTAATTGTCTTACCCAGTGCGATGGGCAAGTCGTAAGTAGACTCCTGGAACTTCTTGCTGCCGATAATGCTCTGACCGGATACAATCTTCGGATTGGAGTTGGGCACTTCGATACCAATCGTACCCTTTCCCGGAATGGGAGCGATGATACGGATGCCGAGCGCCGAAAGGCTGAGGGCAATATCATCTTCCAGACCGCGTATCTTCGAAATGCGGACGCCCTGCTCGGGAGTGATTTCATACAGCGTCACCGTAGGACCTACCGTCGCCTTAATGGTACTGATTTCTATACCGAAACTACGCAGAGTATTGATAATCTTATCCTTGTTCGCGTTCTGCTCTACCATGTCAATGGTCGGACCATTGTCATCGTAATGCTTCATCAAGTCTATTGTGGGGTAATGATAGTTTTCCAAATCCAGACGGGGATTGTACGGCTCCTTCTCCGTTCCCACATACTCCTCCTCTTCGGCCTTTTCAACCTGGAATGCCGGCTCCTTCTCTACCGGCTGTTCCCGAAAAGGGGGCACCGGCTCCGGTGCAGGAGTCTCAAAAGTCATGGTAACATCCTCATCCGCAGACTTGGCTGGCTTTACCTTTCCATCACTTCCACCCAAGTCAAGGGTGATTTCATTCAGCGGTTCGTCCTCTTCTTCCTCTGTAGCAACCTCCTCCTCCTTTTCAAGAACCTTTTCCGGCTCCGCAGCTTCCGGTGTCGGAGCAGTAGTCTTTTCCTTTGCACCCCAAGAGGTCTTGAACTCTTCCGGCGTTTCACCCAGCACGCTTTCCGCCTTCTCCTTACGCTTCAAGAAGCTGAGACTAAACAATCTGCGCAACCAGATGACAGTCCGTGCACTCAGATAGATGAGGAAGCAGATGGCAGTTACCAACAATAGCAGCCATACTCCCGGCACACCGACTTGAGACACAAGCCAGTTGCTGACATTGTATCCGTGCATACCGCCCAGATAGAGGAAAGAGTCCTTGTACTGGTCTACAAACACAAAACCGAAAAATACCGAGAACCACACCAGCATCAACGAACAGCCGATGAACCACTTCCACAAGCGCACCACACGCACCCGCATCAGCTTCAATCCCGCCACAGCCAGGAACACGAGAATCAGGAAAGACGATACGCCGAAACAATCATTTATCAGATAGCTGGCCAACTGCGCACCGCGGCTACCGGCGTAGTTCTTCACCCCATTATTGGTGGAAATCAGCTCCTGCGCACTGCCTCCGTCAATGATGCTCTGGTCTGCCGCTCCCGTGAAAAAGAACGACGAAAAGGCGAGCAACAAATAAACCGAAAAGATTACCAGCACCAAGCCGATAACGAAATGAACCGTTTCACTTCTAAATAACGCTGCCACTTTCCCCAAAAACGAGAGTGACAGTTCCGTATCTTTAGCTGTTGAATTTTTCTTTGCCATATTTTTTAAATAACTATTGAGAATTGATTGCAAAAATAATAAAAACTATCCTTCTGCCGCGTTGTTTTCATTCTTTAATTTCTCGTCTGCCGATTATAGGTATTCCTAATCTACAACTGTAATTTTATCGCATGTTTTACTTACATACTTGCATGAAATGACATAGCGCACTAATTTACAACAGATTGCACCATGCAAGCAGACCTCATGCAAGCATGCAGGCAGATTTTGCCTACATGACGCAATCCATGCAAGCCCTATACGCATCAACCTACTCTTTTTCCTTCAAAAAATAAATCGGCTGTTTCTGCAACCCTTTGTTTACCAACACATTCTCCTCACAAAGACGACGAATCTGCCGCGTTGCAGTCGTGCGGGTCATGCCGCAAATCGACTGTACAACACTGCGGGTGATGAACTCATTCTTACGTAGATAGTTCACCACTTTTTGCTTCACCTCATCATCCGTCAGCCTCTTTTTCATGAGATTCCGCAATTTCAGCGGCTTTACTTTCAATACTCCTATCTCACTGCGCAACGCCTTGTCCGGTCTGAAAGTGATGTTTTTCAACTTCACCTTAGTACTTTTCCGCTTTGTCTCCAGTGTCACCGGTTCCGTGCAGGTCAGCGTGGGAACAAAGTAACCGATGCCGTCCAAATGTACCTGCCTGCCCTCCCCCAGCTCGCGTCCCACAAAATGCGACAAAGCATCGAGTACCGCCAGTACATCCGTCTCGGTCAGCGAGCAGTATTCTTGTATATGCCTGCGCAGCTCATCGGTCGTCGTGGAGCCGTTCAGTTTAATCCGGGGATGCAGGGTCAGCTCTTCCCCTTGTTTATCCTTCGTTTTCGGGTTTTCGTACCAATCAAATAAAATTGCCATATTCTTTCCTCCATTTTTAGATTCATTTCTGTTGCTGTCTGCAGGTTTCGCTCATGCAAAGTACCGGCTTTCATTAGGCAGAGCATAGGTCTTCCTTACGCAAAGAAGCGTTCTTCCTTCTGCTGAAAGCTTATCAAAAAAAAATGCGCACAGCTGTGGTTTACCTTCTTCATATTTGTGATACACCTTCTTCACAACTATGAGAAAGACATTCCACGACTGTGCGCAACTACAAACTACAGAGGCAAAGATAGTGAAAAGCAGGGGGCCTGGCAAAGGAATGCTAATCTTTTTCAGATTGAAGCATGTAATAATGCGGTAATAATAGCGCTATTTGCCCAGCTCCATAATTGCAACAATTAATCTTCTTCTTCATCATCGTCATAATCTTCATCGTAGTCATCATCGTCACCATCCCATCTACACCCACAAGCATCACAAGCATAATCATTAATACCACTTGAATCAGGATAGACCAAATGCGAGCCACATTCAGGGCAACGCAACTTGTCGTTATCATCATCGTCATCCGCAATTTCATCACATGGCCATTCTCTTCCACAATCCGGACAAACATAATTCACGCCATCGAAATAGGCATTCTCATTCAAACAAAAAATACATTCCATAACTATCTTATTTTTAATTATTACTTTTATTCATTATTCTTTTTGCATATAAGCAGCATTTAATCAGCACAACTCCCACCAGCATAGAACAGACAATGCCAGTTGCAATGAAAAGAGGGCTTCTATCAGCGGAAGCAATGCCGTTTTTTGCCAACACCAAAAGTCCCGTCTGAAAACAAACGGCCGACAACAAGCAGAACAGCAGCACACTGCGTTTCCAATGTTTTGGCATCGGTTCATTTTTTTCTACCTCTTCTACCATTTCCTTCATTGCTTCTTCAATCCATATCTTCATCTTCATTGTCTTGAGGATTTATTTCATATTTGGGGTCTAAATCATATCTGTACGCAAGCAAAAAATCGGCCTTTTTATCTTTGGGTTTACAAAGAGAATACAATATGGCCCCTACTACCAATGGGGCAGCCGCAACAACTGCAATCCCTGCCAGCATACCACCTCCTATTATACCGCCAATTGCAGCCAATCCGGAGGTTATTCCTGCTGCCGACAACCCAGCAACAACACCTGAAGCCGAAATCAAGCTTATCATTCCTGCCACCGTACAAGCAGATCCTCCACTTGCCATTATTTTGGCAACCAAATCATCTTTGTCTTTTCTAGTCATCTTTTTGTAAGCATCAAAATCTTTACCTAATACAACGGTGAACATGATACAGAATTCTGCGTAGCACACGTCAGTAGGATAACTCTTGCCCTCGGCCAAACGTGTAATTGCGTACTTCGACATTGTCATAGCCACTGCAAGTTCATCAATAGAAATAGAAGAATTACTCATGAATGAACGCAAAAACGGAGCGAAACCGACTCCTTTCGGAAATTCTTGATTTTCCATAATCTTTTTTTTAAAGTTTATATTATGGCGCCCTCTGCCTATAAGAACAAAAAGCAACCGTTAGCATTAACGATTGCAAAAGTATGGGGGAAGAACCAGCTGTGAAATAGACGTCTACAAAAAAGACAATCAACCTCTTTATCCATTTCCACATTTATCTTTAAAGGTTTTCCATTTTTTCTCTGGTAAGCCTAATGTGTCATTTACGATTTTCCAAGCGTCCTTTGGCAGGTCTAATAGAGTTTGCAATATTTTCCATGAATTTATTATTATAGATGTAGCATCCTTCTTACTATCACACAATTTTCTTATTGTTTCCCCGAAAAATCCGCCGTTCATAGTCATCAAAATCTTGCTGATAGACGTGTAAGGAGGTGACACCACTCCTCTATTATGTTCTATATCACACTTAGAAGTATCTAATGTTCCCAAATAAAATTGCATATACCCCAAAAGAAGTCTAATCATGTAGATAAATTGTTTATTAGTTTTCTGCTGCAAATCTCGCTCCTTCACATCTGCATTTCGTACTATCCGCCACGCTGCCTCATAGTGTTTTTCTTTTCTCAGATATCCACTTTCAGTGGTCTTTTCCAGTAGTTTCTCAAACATTTCTTTATTTGTCTTCTCCTTTCCCTTTTTCGACATTTGGCCTATCTCTTCAAGCAGTTCCTGATACGCTTTTTTTGTAAAGTTAACATCAGCAGAGAAACGTATCTTATCCTCTTCCTGAGGCTCTTTCCGAGAGCCAGAACGTTTTCTCAGAGCCTCAACATCTTCATTTTCAAGATACCCCTCATATATACTTCTTATAAGACGAACCGCCCTTGCACCCACCTCCACAATATCCTCATCTTCATGAAGAGTAATCCAAAAGGGCCAATAAGTATGGTTGTTCGCATTATTTGTAGGCTTAAAGCGATGAGTGAAAGATTTCCCCGGAAATGTATTTTCAAGAACAGCAGTAACATAATAACGAATATCTTTCCATTCTTCATTGAACATTTTTTCCCCATCTTCATCATTCCCATCAAGAATCAGCCCCTTACATCCATAATAAATGCCGACAACCGGTTCATACACATCATATTCTATCAGAAATTCATACCCTCTGCATCCATCCTTACTGTACAATGTCCCCAGCTTGTACATCATGTGATGTGGAGCCTTGTTCCCATGAAAAGAAGCATCCGCTTTAAAATCCTCCACTTCATCCAGCAGCCTCATCTTCTTTTTATAAAACTCTGAAGCTTCGTCATTTAACCTTTTCCAATGCTCCCGGTTCCTCTCTCTGATTTTATCTTTCTCCATCTCAGAGACAACCTCCTGACAGTTCACATCACATTCGGCCCCATCAAAATCAATGCTAACACTGGAAAAGTATTCAAGGGCTGCCTGCACTTCTTTCTTTTTAGCATAGACCTGCCTCGCTATAAAGATGCAAGCCTCCCGCGTAAGGTGATAGTTTTCCACGCTCCTACGCGCACCAGAGCCTACCCCAACCATTTCAACCATCAGGTTAAAATGCTCATCCACATTTATACCATCCGCTTCGGCAGACCTCATGGCTTTTGCCAATGGAACGGAAAATTTCTGGTACGTACTATACCCCAAAGCAGCGCACAATTCCCTCGAAATCCAGTATGACCGTCCTTGCCCATCAAACTTCCTTATTTTCTCAAAAGGTGATTTATCACTGATTTTCAATTCTTTATTCATAAAGACAGAAACAAATTACATGATATAAAAATCCTCATCTATAATGACGAACACTCAACAACACTAATATCAAGCATGAAGATAGCAATAAAAAAACATCCCGTCACATAATTGGAAACATTTTGTATACAGAGAGACGGGAGCAATGCCCTATATTTGCAACCGGTCAATCAATCACCGGCCATGAAAAACAGGTAGTTTATGAGAAATTTCATTGTATTATGCTTATTGGCATGTCTGGCATCATGTACAGACAAAAAAGAATTCCAGACAATAAGAGAACGAATCGATTTATCAGGAAATTGGAACAGTTCATTAGGGAACTGCACATTGCCCGGTACGACGGATGAAAACAAGTTGGGAGACGGCAGGCATCCCACCAATGTAACCTCCCAGTTGACACGGACTTATCCCTACTCCGGCATCGTAGAATATGAAAAAGATGTTGAAATTCCCGTACAGATGGAAGGGAAACGCCTGATACTCTTCATGGAACGTACAAAGCCCAGTACTCTCTGGATAGACGGGGACAGCGTCGGCACGTTGGGACATATCTATGCACCTCACTGCTATAGCCTGCCGGCCTTGGCACCCGGCAGCCACCATATAAAGATACGCATTGACAATTCCCCCAGCTCCGTACCAGCCGAAATCCAAAGCTCGCATGCCTGGACCGACGGCACACAAACCAACTGGAACGGCATTCTGGGCGATTTCTACATCGAAGCGACCCCACACACCTATCTCGAGCAGGTACAAGTCTACCCGTCTGTAAAGGAGAAAAAGGCCCGCATCCATGTAAACATATACAGCGATTCGGAGCAATCGGGCGTAGTGACCCTTTCTGCCAAGACGTGGAACACCCAACAAGAACACCTGTTACTGGACATGGAAAAACAAGTCGGCTTAAGCAAAGGTGAAAATAAGATAGAACTGACGCTCGACATGGGCAACCGGATGCAGACATGGAGCGAATTCCACCCCACACTTTATGCACTGAACGTGTCCCTTGCCACAAACGAGGGTAAAGACAATATAATAACAGATTTCGGTATGCGCGACTTTGCCACCGAAGGTACTCAGTTCACCATAAACGGCTTCAAGACCTTCTTGCGCGGCAAACACGACGCTTGCGTATTCCCACTTACCGGATATGCGCCGATGGATGTAAAGTCCTGGCGAAAAGTTTTTCAGACAGCCAAGAGTTATGGCATCAACTACTACCGTTGCCATTCCTACACCCCGCCCCGCGCCGCTTTTGCCGCTGCCGACATCGAGGGTATCTATTTCCAGGCCGAGTTGCCTTTATGGGGAAGCATTTCACCGGACAACCATCGCCTGAATGACTTCTTGCTGAACGAAGCCTATATGACCCTCGACTACATGGGCAATCACCCCTCATTCACCATGTTGGGACTGGGCAACGAGTTGGGTGGCGACGTTGACCTGATGCGCAATTGGCTGGACGGATTCAGAAAACATGACAACCGCCATCTCTATTCGCTCGGTTCCAACAACTTCCTGGGTTGGGGAGGTACCATAGACGGTGAAGATTATCTGACAACCTGCCGGGTAGGAGGAGGCGAAGGCTATACAACGCACGTACGCAGTTCGTTTGCCTTTGTCGATGCCGAAAAGGGAGGTATCTTGAACAACACCCGTCCCAATACCCGTGCGGATTATACTGCTGCCATAGCGAAATCTCCCCGACCGGTCATCAGTCACGAAACCGGACAGTTCCAAATTTATCCCGACTACAAGGAGTTGGAGAAATACACCGGCGTATTGCATCCATATAACTTGGAGATATTCCGTGACCGGCTCAATGAAAATGGACTGCAGAACCAGATTGACGCATTCCATCAGGCTACCGGCCGTTTTGCCGTCGAATGCTACAAGGCCGACATTGAATACGGCCTGCGCACTGCCGGCCTGGGCGGATTCCAGATGCTCGACCTTCAGGACTTTCCCGGACAAGGCTCTGCACTGGTAGGCATTCTGGATGCTTTCATGGATAGCAAAGGCATCGTCACTCCCGAAACATTCCGCGGTTTTTGTGCTCCGGTGGTACCGCTGGCGCTTATGGACACCTACTGTTACAGCAACAAAGAAGAGCTGAACATAGGCCTCGCCCTGACAAATTACAAAGAACAGCCATGGTCTGATGCATTATGCTGGCGCCTGGAAAGCCTGAGTGACGGCGTAGCTTTTGTTCGTGAAGGAAAAGTCCCCGCCCATGTAGAGCAAGGAAAAGTGATGCAGGTGGGCGAGTTGAAGAGCGCCCTTGCCGAAATAGACAAGCCTGCCCAACTGCGACTGACACTGACCACCGGGAATTATCATAACTATTACAACCTATGGGTATATCCCGACCGGACACCGGAAAGCGAAGCCGGCATCTTCATCTGCCAATCCTTGGATGACGAGGCGCGAAAGAGACTGAGCCAAGGAGGGAAGATACTGCTCATGCCCGACCACAAAGCCATTGAAGAACAGAGCGTAGGCGGACTTTTCACTCCCGACTACTGGAACTATGCCATGTTCAAAAGCATTTCGGAAAACGCCGGCCGCGAAGTTTCGCCGGGCACCCTCTCCTTGCTGATGGACGAGAGACATCCCTTGTTCCGGCAGTTCCCCACCGAATGCCATAGCAACTGGCAATGGTGGAGCATCGTACGCCATGCCCGCCCCTTTATCCTGAACGCTACACGCCACGAATACAAGCCGCTTATCCAAGTAGTAGACAATGTGGAACGGAACCACAAGCTAGGCTTGCTGTTCGAGTTTGCCGTAGACAACGGCAAGGTGTTGGTTTGCATGAGCAACCTCGAAGCAATTCGCCACACTCCGGAAGGAGGTCAACTGCGCAATGCCATTTTAAGCTATATGAAGTCGGCTGAGTTCTCTCCCACCGAGACTCTGACCTCACAGCAGTTGCAGCACATATTAACAACCGAGGTGAGGAAGCAAGACATCGTCGGCGTGAAAAACCAGTCGGATTACGACATACAGCCGGAATAAAAAGGCTATTTTTACAGGTTTCAACAATAATAATAATTTCACTTTTCCTCGGTTGCCTCATTATTTTTCAGTAGCTTTGTAAACTTTAATACAGCAAGCACCCGATGAAACTTACCCTTATACGCACCGCTCGTGAAACCGGCAAAGAGACATTCAGCACATGGCCTACCGACACCTTGATGGAAAAGATGAAAACCGAGAACAAAGCCGGACACGTATCTGCCCTGCGCAACCTCATCCCCCACATCACCGGAAGCAACGGACACTACCCCTACATAGACAAGCTGCCACGTATCTGCCCTGCCGCAGAATATGCCCGCAGCAAAGAGGGGGAAAGATACCTGAAAACCTACAACGGACTGGTACAGATTGAAGTCAACCACCTGGCCAATGCCGTGGAAGTGGAACAAGTAAAGCGCCAGGCGGCCCTGCTGCCGCAAACTTTTGCCGCCTTCTGCGGAAGCAGCGGACGAAGCGTGAAAATATGGGTACTGTTTGCCACCCCCGACGGTTCGAGACCCAGGCAGGAAGAAAAAATCAGGCTGTTTCATACCGCTGCCTACCGGCTTGCCGTAAACTGTTACCAGCCCTTGCTTCCCTACCCCGTCACGCTGAAAGAACCTACCGTGGAGCAAAGCTGCCGCATGACGCTTGATCCCCGCCCCTACCATAACCCGTCCGCTGTCCCCTTTTGTCTGGAGCAGCCCTTGTCCTTACCCGACGAGCCCACCTTTAGCCAACGGAAACAGACCGAAGCAAACCCGCTGATGCGCATCACCCCCGGCTATCCGGCCTCGCAAACCTTCTCCATCCTATTCGAAGCCGCCTTGAACCGCACCTTCGAAGAACTGGAAAACTGGAAACGGGGCGATGACCTGCGTCCCTTGCTCTACCTGCTTTCCGGACATTGCTACAAAGCCGGCATCCCCGAAGAGGAAGCAGTGCGCCAAGTCATGATGCATTATTATCGCGAAGCGGACGAACAGTTGGTGCGTATGACCCTGCACAACCTCTACCGCGAATGCAAAGGCTTCGGTACCCGCAGCAGCATGACCCGCGACCAAATCACCGCCTTCCGTCTGGAAGAATTCATGAACAGACGTTATGAGTTCCGCTGGAACACCGTACTGGGAGAATTGGAATTCCGTCAACGGGACTCCGTACATTTCCACTTCCGCCCCGCCGACCAGCGGGCAAGAAGCAGTATCGGACAAAATGCCCTGAAAGAAGGAATCAGCGTATGGGACAGAGATGTGGCACGCTACCTCAGCTCGGACGCCATTCCCTTGTACAATCCCATCGAAGAATACCTGAACGGCACCGGACATTGGGACGGAAAAGACCGTATCCGCGCACTGGCCGACCTCGTTCCCTGCAACAACCCGCATTGGAGGGAACTCTTCTACCGCTGGTTTCTCAGCATGACGGCGCACTGGCAAAACATCGACCGCCAGCATGGAAACAACACGTCTCCCCTACTGGTCGGAGCCCAAGGCTATCGTAAAAGTACCTTCTGCCGCATCCTGCTGCCACCCGAACTGCGCTTCGGATATACCGACAGTATCGACTTCAAAAGCAAGCAGGACGCAGAGCGGAGCCTCGGCCGCTTTTTCCTGATAAACATCGACGAATTCGACCAAATCAGCGTCAATCAGCAAGGTTTTCTAAAGCATCTGCTGCAGAAACCCGTGGCAAACCTGCGCAAGCCTTACGGCACCGCCATCCAGGAAATAAGACGCTACGCCTCCTTTATAGCCACCAGCAACCAGAAAGACCTGCTGACAGACCCCAGCGGTAGCCGCCGTTTCATCTGCATCGAAGTCACCGGCCCCATCCATACCAATGTCACCATCAACTACCGGCAACTCTACGCACAAGCCATGGATGCCATAGCCAAAGGTGAACGCTACTGGCTGGACGATTCCGACGAAGCCATCTTGAAACAGACCAACCGGGAGTTTGAACAGCCCACACCGTTGGAACAGCTCTTCCTCTGCCACTTCCATCCCGCCGAAAATGAAGAGGAAGGAGACTGGATGACCCCTATGGAGATTCTCTCCTTCTTGCAAACCAAGACCAAAGACCGACTGTCCATCAATAAAGTGGCTCTGTTCGGACGTGCACTCCACAAACTGGGTATCAGCAGCCGCCGGAAGACAAGAGGAACAGAATATCATGTAGTGAAAAAAGAATAATCCTGCCAATTAATTTGCTTCTACTTTCGGTTTGCGCTATCTTTGCGTTTCAAATCAAGAAGATATGAAAAAAGAAAGTCAAGTGATATTCGACCGGAATGCCGTAGAGTTTGTGACCGTAGCCGCCGAGTTTTGCAAGTTTCTGGAACAAGCGGAAGGGGTGAAACGTTCCGCGTTCGTCGATACCTCCTTAAAAATACTTCCGCTGCTCTACCTGAAGGCCTCCATGCTGCCCGAGTGCGAAACCATAGGAGACGAGGCGCCGGAAACATTCGTCACCGAAGAGACCTATGAGGTACTCCGCATGAACCTCGCCAATATCCTGGCCGAGAAAGACGACTACCTGGACGTATTCGTATCCGACATGAAGTATAGCGACCAGCCCATCACCAGGAACATTTCCGAAGACTTGGCCGACATATACCAGGACATCAAGGACTTTATCTTCGTATTCCAACTGGGTTTCAACGAGACGATGAACGATTCGCTTGCCATCTGCCAGGAAAACTTCCGCCTCCATTGGGGACAAAAGCTTGTCAACACCCTGCGTGCCCTGCACGAGGTGAAGTATGCGCAAGGCGAGGATGAAGAGGAGGAAACCGCAGACTTTGAATATTAAATTATGGTTATCAAAAGAACAATAGATAAAGAAACAGTGAAAGACCTGCCCAAAGCCGCCTTTCCGGGACAGATACATGTCGTACAGACACCGTGGGAAGCGGAGAAGGCAGTCGCCTATCTGAAGTCCTGCCCGTTGCTGGGCATAGACAGCGAAACTCGTCCATCGTTCACAAAAGGACAGATACACAAGGTGGCCCTGCTGCAGATTTCCTCAGAGGAACATTGCTTTCTGTTCCGCCTCAACCTGACGGGACTGACTCTGCCGGTTATCACATTGCTGGAAAACCCAAGTGTAACGAAAGTAGGCCTTTCCTTGCGGGATGACTTCATGATGCTGCACAAGCGTGCTCCTTTCGAACAACATGCGTGCATTGAATTGCAGGAATACGTCCGCGCTTTCGGCATCCAGGACAAAAGCCTGCAAAAGATATATGCCATCCTCTTCGGGGAAAAGATTTCGAAAAGCCAGCGCCTTTCCAACTGGGAAGCCGAAACCTTGACCGAACCGCAGAAACTGTATGCCGCCACCGATGCCTGGGCATGCCTCAACATCTACAACAAGCTGCAAGAACTGAAACGGACAGGAGATTTTGAGATAGAAGCCAATAATAATGTGGTAATGTAATGCACATTATCACATTACCACATTAATCACATTATATATATGTACAAAGTATACCTTAAACCCAATAAAGAGGAGTCATTAAAGCGTTTTCACCCGTGGGTGTTTTCCGGCGCCATCGCACATTTCGACGGAGAGCCCGAAGAAGGGGAAGTTGTTGAAATCTACACGTCCAAAAAGGAATTCATAGCCAAAGGGCATTTTCAGATTGGCAGTATCGCCGTACGCGTACTGACCTTCCGTCAAGAAGAAGAAATCAATGCGGACTTCTGGAAACGCAAACTCAGCATAGCATACGACATGCGCCGCAGTATCGGCATAGCCGGAAACCCGACAAACAACACCTATCGCCTGGTGCACGGGGAGGGAGACAACCTGCCGGGGCTGGTTATCGACATTTATGCCCGTACCGCAGTGATGCAGGCACATTCTGCCGGCATGCACCTCGACCGCATGGCCATTGCCGATGCCCTTACCGAAGTGATGGGCAGCCAGATTGACAATATCTATTACAAATCGGAGACGACCCTTCCCTTCAAGGCCGACCTCTATCCGGAGAATGGTTTCTTGAAAGGCGGCAGCACGGACAATGTAGCCATGGAGTACGGCCTGAAGTTCCACATCGACTGGCTGAAAGGCCAAAAAACCGGTTTCTTCGTAGACCAACGCGAGAACCGTTCGCTACTGGAACGTTATGCCAAAGGCCGCAGCGTACTGAATATGTTCTGCTATACCGGCGGCTTCTCCGTATATGCTATGCGTGGAGACGCCAAACTGGTGCATTCCGTGGACAGCTCCGCCAAAGCCATCGACTTGACCAACAAGAACATCGAACTGAACTTCCCGGGTGACACCCGCCATGCCGCCTATGCAGAAGATGCCTTCAAATACCTTGACCGCATGGGCGACCAATACGACCTGATAGTTCTTGACCCTCCTGCTTTTGCCAAGCACCGCGATGCTCTGCGCAATGCCCTGCAAGGCTACCGTAAACTGAACGTCAAGGCTTTCGAGAAAATCAAGCCCGGCGGCATCCTCTTCACATTCTCGTGCTCGCAAGCCGTCAGCAAAGAAAACTTCCGCACCGCCGTGTTCACAGCCGCTGCCATGTCCGGCCGCAGCGTACGCATCCTGCACCAACTGACGCAACCTGCCGACCACCCGGTCAGCATCTATCATCCGGAAGGGGAATACCTGAAAGGACTGGTTCTATATGTAGAATAAAGGAAAAAGCAGGCTTTGTTAGCCTGCTTTTCTTAAATAGAGTTAATAAAAAGCAGAAATACGCCAAAACAGCATGTTATATAACATAAACCGTGTATATTTGCACTGTGTTTTTCATGGTATTAGATTTAAGGTTAATAAAGATTGGGTGTCTGGGATAGATACCCTTCTTTTTTTATAATTCATTCCTTCCCAAAACCCATCCCTCATTAATCTCTTTCGTTGAAGAAAAAGCCGCACAGAACTTGTTTTTCTCCTAGTCTCATTGTACATTTGCATCTATTACATAATTCAAAACATAAAAAGCTAATATTATGAGCATCAAATTCCGACTCACTGCCATGCAATTCCTGCAATTCTTCGTTTGGGGAGCATGGCTGATTTCATTAGGTGGTTACATGGGCGGTACGTTACATTTTGAAGGCGGACAAATCGGAGCAATCTTTGCAACCATGGGTATAGCCTCACTGATAATGCCCGGACTGACCGGTATCATCGCTGACAAATGGATAAACGCCGAACGCCTTTACGGCATACTTCACCTCATCGGTGCCGGTGCTCTGATTTATGCTTCCACTGCCACTACGTACACCCACATGTACTGGGCCATGCTGCTCAACATGCTTGTTTACATGCCCACGCTATCCCTGGCCAACACCGTGTCCTACAATGCGCTGGAAAGATATAAAATGGATTTGGTGAAAGACTTCCCCCCCATCCGTGTATGGGGAACGGTAGGCTTTATCTGTGCCATGTGGGCTGTGGACCTCACCGGGTTCAAGGCAAGTTCGGCACAGCTCTATGTGGCAGCCATATCGGCAGGCCGTAAAGGCCCGCTTTTTTGCCCCAGCCATATCGGCAGCCATGCTGGGACTTTATGCTTTCACTTTGCCAGCCTGCCCCCCCATGCGCAGCGAAGGAAAAACGATGCTCTCCGCTTTCGGACTGGACGCACTGGTGCTGTTCAAGCGCAAGAAGATGGCTATCTTCTTCTTGTTCTCCATGCTGCTGGGAGCCGCCCTTCAAATAACAAACACATACGGCGACCTTTTCCTGGGTTCGTTTGCTTCCATACCCGAATATGCAGATTCGTTCGGTGTAAAACACTCCGTCATCCTGCTCTCCATCTCGCAAATGAGTGAGACGCTGTTTATCCTTGCCATCCCCTTCTTCCTGAAACATTTCGGAATCAAGCGTGTTATGTTAATAAGTATGTTTGCATGGGTATTCCGTTTCGGGCTCTTTGCCCTCGGAGACCCGGGAAGCGGACTCTGGATGCTCATTCTCTCGATGATTGTCTACGGCATGGCATTTGACTTTTTCAATGTATCGGGCTCGCTGTTTACAGAAATGGAGGCACATCCCAGTATCCGTGCCAGCGCACAAGGCTTGTTCTTCATGATGACGAACGGTGTGGGAGCCATCATCGGAGGTTATGCCAGCGGAGCCGTGGTGGATGCCTTCTCGGTATATGCCGAAGGCGGAGGACTGGTAAGCCGCGACTGGACACCGGTATGGCTTATCTTTGCAGGATATGCTTTAGTCATTGGTCTGCTATTTGGAATGGTGTTCCGCTATAAACATAATCCGGAAAAAATAGAGAAAAACTGATTGAGAGTCAGGTTGATTTAATAGGTATGAATAAGAAAAAGATAGAACTACAAGTACTAAACATTTCCAACAGCCAGGCGCAAGCGGGTGCCTATGCCCTGGTACTGGGTGAAGTGGGTGGCAAACGCCAGCTTCCGATTATTATAGGTGCCACCGAAGCACAAGCTATGGTCATCGAGATGAAAGGTATTGTACCGCCCCGTCCGCTGACCCATAACCTATTTGCTTCCGTTCTTGAGGTGCTGGGTGTAAAACTGATGCGTATTCTTATCTATAAAGTAGACAACGGAGTATTCTACTCCTACCTTTACATGAAAGCCGAAGAGACTATTCTCCGGATTGATGCCCGTACCAGCGATGCCGTCGCCCTGGCATTGCGCATGAATGCTCCTATCTTTGTCTACGAAGAGATTCTCGAAACAGAATGTCTGAAAACCGGCGAAAGCACCACCGACCCTATGGGAGGCAGCGAGCCGGACAAAGACGAACTGTTGCAGGAAGACACAATAGGCATATTGAAAACAGCCCTGCAGAAAGCAATCGAAGAAGAGGATTACGAACGAGCCGCACAGATAAGAGACCAAATCAACCAACTCAAAAACAATTTGTAACATGCACGTATTCTATACTCCCGACATACAGACCCACGCAGAACTGCCCGAAGAGGAAGCAGCACATGCCGTACGGGTCTTACGCCTGCAAGCAGGCGACGAGGTTATGCTGACAGACGGAAAGGGCTGCTTCTATCGCGCCGAAATCAGTACGGCTACCAACAAACGCTGCCTGGTGAATATTCTGGAAACCCTTCCGCAAGCCCCCTTGTGGAAAGGTCATCTGCACATTGCCATGGCACCTACCAAGAACATGGACCGTACAGAGTGGTTTGCCGAGAAAGCGACGGAAATAGGGTTTGATGAACTGACATTCCTGAACTGCCGTTTCTCGGAACGGAAAGTCATCAAGACGGAGCGCATCTCCAAAATTCTGGTTTCTGCCATCAAGCAGTCGCTCAAGGCACGCCTGCCCCAACTGAATGAAATGACAGACTTCAACAAGTTCATCACACAGCCTTTTCCGGGTCAGAAATTCATCGCCCACTGTTATGAAGGCGAAAAACCGCTTTTGAAGGATATGGTACATCCCGGAGAGGACGCTCTCGTACTAATCGGTCCTGAAGGAGACTTCAGCGAAGAGGAAGTCCGGAAGGCGACGGAAAACGATTTTATCCCCATCAGCTTGGGAAAATCAAGGTTGCGTACAGAGACGGCGGCACTGGTTGCCTGCCACATCCTCAATTTACAGAATCAATGATACTCACTAAAACAAAAACTATATGAAAAAGAACCTATTCTTCCACTTCTCAGTACTGGCAATGCTCATCGTGCTGATAAGCGCTTGTTCGTCCAAAAAGCCAGAATACACCAACGTTATTCCTTCCGATGCCTCGCAAGTCATCGCTGTCAATTTAAAATCATTGGCAGACAAGGCCGGTACCAAAGATAAAGAGACTAAAGAAGCACTGCAAAAGCTGACAGATGCCTTGAAAAGCGATATGAATGCAGCTACTTTCCAACAATTGGAGGCTGTACTGAAAGACCCTGCCAAATCGGGAGTGGACGTCAATGCGCCGATTTATGTCTTCAACGCTCCCTCGTTCCCCTACACCACCATGGTAGCCAAGGTTCAAAGTGAGGATGATTTGCTGAAGCTTCTGGAAGTTACGGAGAAAGAACAGATAATCAGCCATGTGGCAGAAGCGGACGGTTACAGTTTTGCACAAATCAACAAGCGGGCATTGCTCGCTTTCACTCCTACCACGCTTATGATGGTGAACTACACCGGCACATCGCAACTGGAAAAAGTCAAAGAAGGAATTCCCGCCTTGCTGAAACAGACCGGAGAAAACAGCATCAACAGTAACACCGCTTTCAAGAAAATGCAAAAGCAGGATGGAGACATCAATATGCTCATCTCTCCTTCCAGCCTGCTGAGTGCATACGCCAATCCGCTGAATTACGGAATATCCCACAATATCGACCTGAAAGACTTGAAGATGCTGGGAAGTCTCTCCTTCGAAAAAGGGAAAATAGAACTGAAAGTAGAGAGCTATACCGAGAACACAGAATTGAAAGCACTTTTCGAAAAGCAAATCAAAAGTACTTGTCCCATCGAAAACACGTTCTTGAAGTATTTCCCAAAATCTACCCTGGCGCTATTCAGCATAGGTATCAATGGAGAAGAGTTCTACAATGTGCTGCAAGAGAATGAGCAGTTCCGCAACGATTTCTCCATTACCAAAGCCGCTGAAGTAAAAGACTTGTTCAGTGCTTTCCACAACGACCTGACCATAGGCCTTATCAATGTAACCATGAACAGCAATCCTTCTTTCCTGGCCTATGCCAGCGTAAAGAACGACGCTCCCTTGAAAGCTCTTTATGAGAAAAAGTCCGAACTGGGACTGAAACGCGGCGAAGACATCGTGAAATTGAATGAGAATGAATATGTCTATAAATCACGCGCTATCAACATATTCTTCGGCATACGAGACAAACAGATGTACGCCACCAATGACGAACTGCTGTATAAGAATGCATGCAAGACCGCTGACCCGTCTGCCAAAGAGACGGACTTCGCTTCCAGTCTGAAAGGCAAGCGCACAGCCTTTGTCATCAATGCGGAAGCCGTACTTGACCTGCCCGTTGTAAAAATGCTAGCTGGATTTGGCGGACAAGAGTATAGCACCTATTACTCGCTGCTCGGCAATATCTCGTATCTGGAAGCTGTCGGCAACGAGGACAAGGCAACCGTCACCCTGCAGCTGAAGAACAAGAATGTTAATGCACTGAAACAGATTGTGGACTTTATCAAGCAGTTTGCAGGAATGTAATTTAAGGATTAAGGATTAGAGATTAAGGATTAATACCACTCATGAATAGGATTCACCTACGGCAAACACTACCTCAAGTGTTTGCCGACCGTGATGCCATTACCTCAGACGTATGGCATCGGGACATTACGTTCCACAAAGGGAAACGTTATCTCATAGAAGCCGCTTCGGGCACCGGAAAATCATCGCTTTGCAGCTATGTTTACGGCTACCGCAACGATTATCAGGGAATCATCAACTTTGATGAGCGCAATATCCGTTCACTCTCCGTCAATGACTGGACAGATATACGCAAACACTCCCTCAGCATTCTTTTTCAGGAGTTGCGTATCTTTCCCGAACTTACCGCCATCGAAAACATACAACTGAAGAACCGGCTTACCAACTTCAAAAAAAGGAAAGAAGTCCTTACCCTATTCGAGGCAATCGGCATTGCCGACAAGGTAAACGAGAAAGCCGGGAAGCTATCTTTCGGCCAGCAACAAAGAGTCGCCTTTATCCGCAGCCTCTGCCAGCCTTTCGACTTCATCTTCCTGGACGAACCCGTCAGCCATCTGGATGACGAGAACGGAACAATCATGGGCAGGCTGCTGACAGAAGAAGCCAGCCGCCAAGGAGCGGGAATCATAGTGACTTCCATCGGCAAACATCTGGAATTGGATTATGATGAAATTTATCAATTATAAATGTGGCTAATATGAACCGACTTGTTTGGAAACTTCTCCGCCAGCACATCAGTGTCGGACAGTTGGCAGGCTTTTTCCTCGCCAATCTCTTCGGCATGATGATTGTATTGCTGAGCGTACAATTCTATCGTGATGTCCTTCCCGTTTTTACGGAAGGGGACAGTTTCATGAAGAAGGATTATATCATTGCTACCAAGAAAATCAGTACTTTGGGCAGCTTTGCCGGGAAAAGCAATACCTTCTCCAAAGATGAGATAAAAGACCTGAAAGCCCAACCTTTCACCAAAGGGGTAGGCGCGTTCACTCCTTCCTTGTTCAAAGTCTCTGCCGGACTCGGTATGCAGGAAGCCGGTATCCGCTTGTCGACAGAGATGTTTTTCGAGTCTGTACCCGACGAATATGTGGATGTCAGTCTGGACAAATGGCATTTTGATGAAGATACCCGGATAATTCCCATCATCGTTCCGCGCAATTATCTGAACCTCTATAACTTTGGCTTTGCACAAAGCCGGAGTCTGCCGAAACTCTCCGAAGGTTTGATGAGTCTGGTACAGATGGATATCATGATGCGGGGCAACGGACGTGTGGAACAATATAAAGGCAACATTGTAGGATTCTCCAACCGGCTGAATACCATTCTCGTCCCCCAATCCTTCATGGACTGGGCCAACAAGAATTTTGCACCGGAAAAAGAAGCTGAACCGTCCCGACTTATTGTGGAAGTGAAGAATCCTACCGACACAGCCATCACCGACTATTTCCAGCAAAAGAATTACGAAACCGAAGGCAACAATCTGGATGCCGGAAAGACAACTTATTTCCTGCGCCTCATTACAGCTATTGTCATGGGAGTAGGACTGTTCATCAGCATTCTGTCATTCTACATCCTGATGCTGAGCATCTTCCTGCTTCTCCAAAAGAATACGGTAAAACTGGAAAACCTGCTGCTGATAGGATATAGCCCTACGCGGGTAGCCACGCCTTATTATATACTGACAGTAGGGCTGAATGTACTGGTACTGCTCCTCGCCATCGGCTGCGTGGCATGGGTACGCAGTTACTATATAGAAGTAGTCCAAAACCTCTTCCCGCAACTGGAGAGCGGTTCACTGCTTCCATGCATATTGACCGGCGGTCTGCTGTTTCTGGCAGTATCACTGCTGAACGTACTGGCAATACAACGGAAAGTCAGTAACCTCATCAGGTTAAGAAGATAAAGCCAGGCTCATCGGAAAACAGATAGATAAGTCCCGAAAATCAGGGTATTGCTCCTATCCCAACACTCGAAACAAACTTTATCCGTTTTCCTTTTCATCCAGCTTTTTCAGCCTCAACAATGCCTCCATATAGTAGTAATCAGCATAGATGATAGAGGCATCAATCTCCGACTTGGCAGGCCAGTGTCCGGTAGAGTGCAACAAGAAAGAGGGGTTGCTTTTTCTACTCTGATATTTATCCGAACTAAGACTTTTCAACATCTTTATGGCAGCACCCTTGTACTCCCTCCCCTTTTCACCAGGCAGATAAGTAGAAAGCTCCAATAATGCGGAAGCTACTACTGCGGCAGCCGATGCATCACGTGGAGCATCCGGGATGGCAGGGTCATTAAAATCCCAGTACGGCACATAATCTTCCGGCAAATTCTTGAGATATACATCCGTCACCTTTTGCACAAAATCCAGATAACGGACATCTTTTGTTTCACGATAGACAGTAGTATATCCATAAATTCCCCAAGCCTGCCCACGGGCCCACATTGAATTGTCCGCATATCCCTGATGGGTACATCCCCGGATAAAATCTCCCGTCAGCGTATCGTAAACTGCTACATGACAGGAAGTATAATCCGGACGGAACTGGTACTTCATTGTCTTATCGGCATGAGAGACGGCTATATCTGCCAGATATGGATTACCGCCATTCTTGGCTGCCCAGAACAACATCTCCAGATTAATCAGGTTATCCATAATCGTATTGTGCCCACCGAACATCTCCACATTGCGCGGCCACGAAAGGATAGTGCCTACACGAGGACTGAACAAGGTAGCCAATGAATCTGCCGTATTCAGAATCACCTGCTTGTATTCGGGATTATGGGTCAACCGGTACCCGTTTCCATAACTGCAAAAGACCAAAAAGCCCAAATCATGGTCGAAAGCCGGGATTTCGGAAAGGAATTTCAGAGAAGCTGTGAATTTCTCCGCTTCCTCTTTAATCTTTTCATCACCGGTGTACTCGTAATCATACCACAAAATACCCGGCCAGAAGCCGCTGCACCATTCATCTTTCGTAGCCTTGCGATAATTCCAGTCGTACTGGCCATCCAAGATATTACGAGGCATCATCGTATAGTCAATCTTACCTCCCTTTCCACGCATGATGTCCAAAGTACGATGCACCTGACGATTACAATAATCCAGTTCCTTATCAACAATCAACTCCTCTTTTGAAGTTGAACAAGCAGCAAGCAAACATAGTCCCAAGCCTGCCAATAGTGTTTTTGTTTTTGTTTTCATTTATCTTATCTTTTTATTTTTCTATGCGAAACCAGTCAGCATCAACCCAACCTCTGTCTTTACCGAACGGAGCCGTACTGAACAAACCGACTTTAGCGCCAATCCACTTGCCTTGACGTGCAGTAAACGGTTCACCGGCCGGTTGATATTTCTTTCCGTCCAAACTATAATGGAAATGGCAGACCCCATTCTTACCTACCTTTACCCGCAAATAGATGTCCCGTTCATAATTGGGGAACAGTCCGGCTTCAAGCTTCCGGCTTACCGGCAATTCCATCAAACGGGTAGAAGTTTCCTTATTTTGTTGCTCGGCATCTTTGCAGACCACCTGCTTTAGTACGAATCTGTCGCCTTGCTTCTCCACTCCAATGTAACAATAGTCCCATCCCATCACAATCAATCCGGATTGCTGTCCGTCAGCTTTAGCCACCACCTTCAACTTGGTCGTGGCAGCAAACTCTTCTGCCGGAAACTTTTGCAACAACAGATTCGGCACTTCCCAGAAATTCACGAAGTCCTCGGACAGCACATGCCCATAGATACGCATATACCCCAAATCGGAAGTAAAACCAAAAGCATCCTGATAATTGGCATGCCATTCCCATTGCAGCCCCAACCGGCGGGAATTGAACTCATCACTCTCTGCCGGAGTCTCTACCGGATATGTCTTCCCGACATTCGTTTTCCGATACCGTCTTACCGGTTCTCCGCAACCGTCACCGTCCTTATCTTCACCAATGACAGGCCAACCCTCCGTCCACTTCACCGGATTAAGATGAATGACCCGCCCATACATTGCTTTATCCTGAAAATGTACAAACCAGGATTCACCGGAATTCGTCTCTACCCAAGCGCCCTGATGCGGGCCGTTGATGTCCGTACTTCCTTGCGCCATCACCCTTTTCACTTCGTAAGGGCCATAAACATTCTTTGAACGGAGTGCCAGTTGCCAACCGGTAACCACCCCACCGGCAGGGGCCAATATATAATAATACCCATTGCGTTTGTAGAATTTGGGGCCTTCCACCGTATGGTTCACCCCGTCATTGCCATCAAATACCAACACCGGTTCGCTGATGACTTTGGTTCCTTCCGGATTCATTTCGCATACCGTGACGACACTGTTGAAAGCTGCACGGCTTCCGGCCCACGCATGAACCAGATAGACCTTCCCGTCTTCATCCCACAAAGGCGTAGGGTCTATCATGCCTTTTCCGGCCTTTACCAATACCGGTTTATCCCATTCACCTTGCGGGTCTTTGGCCTTCACCATAAAAATGCCGAAATCCGGATCTCCCCAATAAATATAGAACTCACCGTTATGGTAACGTATGGAAGGAGCCCACACGCCCTTTCCATGCTGAGGCTTGTTATAGAATTCTTCCGGTTCGATAGTTTTCAACGCGTAGTTTACCAGTTTCCAATTCACCAAATCCTTGGAATGGAGAATGGGCAACCCCGGAGTACAATTAAAGCTGGAAGCGGTCATATAAAAATCATCTCCCACCGCACACACATCCGGATCGGAATAGTCGGCATGCAGAACAGGATTCATATACGTCCCATCCTTCCGGTCGGCAACCCAAACTTTGGAAACGGACTGTCCACATACAGCCTGACAAAATGCAAGTACTCCAAACAGTATAAAAAACATCTTTACCATAACAACACCTTCTTTGAATAATCTATCATCTATACGTTCAAAGGGAGAATTACACCCAAACCTTTATAATATTTTTCCTTTATATTTTTTAAATCCCTTCGCCTCTTTCGCCTCCACCGGTACAAAACGAACCGCAGCACCGCCACTGGGTTTCAGGTCAAACTTCATCGTCATGGAAGCATCCACCAATAAATAGCTGCATTCCACCTGCGTACGTGTTTTCACCTTTTCGCCGCCATCGGTATAGACAGAAGCAAGATAGACTTTATTCTTATCCAAGAAATCCAAAGGAATTTCTTCTTCGGAACCTTCATTATTGGTCATCGCCCCCAAGAACCATTCCTGCCCTTTACGACGGGCCATGGTTACGTTCTTGCCGGGTGTGCCGTTCAGCACTTTTGTATCATCAAACACCGTTTGCAAATTCTCGAACCATTCCACTTCCGATTCGCCGTGATAAAAAGAAGGTTTGTCATACCAGAAAATAGTCTGCAAAGGGCTATAGAAAACAAGCGAGGCAGCCAACTGGTGGGCATGGGTAGTCTTAAGCCGTTTGTCGAAATAGCAGATGGTATAGTCTGCCGCACCATTTATCATACGTGTAAAAGGAAGTATCGTATTATGCGTAGCATCCGGAAACTCCTCATTGCCACAGATTCCTTCCTGCGTCAACAGATTCGGGTAGGTACGGCTGAAACCGGAAGGACGGAACTCATCATGGATATTCATCATCAGATGGTTTTCCGCAGCCAACCGCACAAGGTCGTGCAGCCAAGTAGCCCAACGATGGCTGGCATATTGTACAAAACCGGACTTCACACCCACAATACCCCATTGACGCAATATCGGAAATAACTCCCGTGCCTGCTTCATCAGTGCATGCTGGTTGACGTATACCCAGATGCCGACTCCTTTTTCCTTTCCATAAGCGACTACCCGCGGCATATCCAGCTTATCCACCACTTTCGTAGCGTCGCCGTCATGCGAAGTGCAAGGCAGATACCATAACCAGTCAAAAAGCATATAAGGAATATGATGAGCAGCACAGAAGTCTATGGTAGCAATGGCTCCCTCGGTAGTAATGGTTGTCTCACGCATAATCTTTCCGGGTTTCACCCATGCGGCAGCATCGGCTATCTCACAAGGTGGATTCAGATTCTCGATAATCGTGTTATGTTCCAGCAACTCGCCCGGTTTGTCGGCAGCCATAATGATTTTCCACGGAGTGGCATAATACGTCACAACATCCACGGGGCTATACATCACGGAAGTCAATGTATTTTCCTTCTTATCAGAAGCGAGATATTTGGTCAGACACCAGTCATCCACATCCGCATCGGTAAGGGCAGCCCATACTCCACCGGGAAGTTCCAGTGTCAGGGCGCGTTCCACGGGTCGCTTGATGTCATCAATGGCCAAATGTTCGAAGTGCGCTTGTGCCCATTGTTCCGTCCATGCCATCGTTCCTTCGGGGAATGTATATTCCGTCAGGTCAGCCACCACTTTATGGAAAATGGCTTTGGGATGTTCGGGAAAGAAATAGCGGAAAGCGATGCCCTCATCGTAAGCACGCACCTCGATGTCAAACCGATAGCCTGAACCATCCTTCTTGGATAAATGCATGGTAGCGGCATTATAATTATCACGTACCGTACTGCGCTCTCCATAAAAAGGCTGCCAAGTATTATCCACGCCCGGCAAGACAGTGACCGAGTCCACCTCCAAGTTGTCCATCCAGCAAGCCGGTTGTTTCAGGTTACGGACACCCAACGCCATCTCCCAGATACGGTTGTCCAATCCAAGTCCGGCACGGGACTTCTCAACGACTGGTATTCCTTTGTACGTCACTTGGTAACACAATTCACGGGTATCCGGCACCACCTGTTCCTGCCGGAATACAACGGTCTGATTTCCATTAGGAGAGGAAAGCTTCAATTCTTTATCACTGACGGCACCCAATGCCGTAGTTGCGACAAACGTACACAAAAAGAGTCCTATTTTCTTCATATATTCAGTTTTTCATGATTTTGAATACTCAGCTATAAAATACGAATAGAACAAGGTTTCTACTCAATCCGAAAGAAAAAGAATCTGGTAACCGAACTACTCATCACCGGCTTTCATCAGAAATTTCAACGTTCCTCCCTGCATCAAATTGAAATGGGACAGTTGCATATCCGTTAAAGGCTTTCCATTGAAAAAGACGGATGATACGTATTTATTCTTACGATGATTATTCTCGGCTTCAATAACCAGAGTCTTCCCATTTTCCAAGTGTAGGACTACTTTATCAAACAAAGGTCGCCCCAATGCATAGTACGGCTTACCCGGGCATACGGGATAAAGCCCCATTGCGCTAAACACATACCATGCCGACATTTGCCCCACATCTTCATTCCCACACAATCCATCAGGTTCATTTCTGTAAAGATTATACAAAATAGAGTCGACCAAGGCTTGAGTTTTATGATATTGCCCCACGTGATTATATAAATATGGCACATGATGTCCAGGCTCATTACCATGTGCATATTGCCCTATCATGCCTGTCACGTCCAGCGCTGCACTTTCATCTCCCGTCAAATCTGAATTCATGGTAAACAATGAATCCAGTCCGGCAGCAAAAGCATCCTTACCACCCCATAAGTCAATCAAACCTTCTACATCGTGCGGAACAAACCATGCCCATTGCCAAGCATTTCCTTCAATGTAATTGCCCGGACGTTCTACAGCCTTCGGATCAAAAGGCGTAAGCCAACTTCCATCGCTCAACCTGGCACGCATCATCTTTGTTTCAAAGTCGAAATAGATACGATATGTTTCTCCCTTCTTCAGATAACTTTCATAAAGAAGTGTGTCACCCATTTCGCAAGCAAGTTGCGCTATCAGCCAGTCATTATAAGCATACTCCAAACCTTTAGATACGGTTTCAGTCTTCACCTTGTCACACGGTATATATCCCCATTCATTTTTATACTTAATATCCAGGGGCATCACCTTTACATTCTTGATACTACAATTCATAGCCTTATTGATACCGGCTGTATCGTATACCGAAGAACGTACACATGCTTCCAACGCTTTCTTCGTATCAAAATCACATTGCCCCTTCATAAAGGCATCTGCAATAACCGACACTGCATGATATCCAATCATTGTTCCGGTCTCATTCGAGGCAAGCTCCCACTTCGGTAAAATGCCCATCTCATCATATTTGCGTAGCAAAACCTTGATGAGTTGCTGATTAAAAGCAGGCTTTATGATGGTATAGAGCGGATGAAGAGCCCGAAAAGTATCCCATAAAGAAAATACAGTATAAGCCACATAAGAAGAATCTTTCCTGGTTTCTTGCCCCATCGTGCGATAACGTCCGTCTACATCCGAAGCCAAACTTGGCTGAATGGCCGTGTGATAAAGCGACGAATAGAAAATCGTTCGGCTTGTTGCATCGGCAGTCTCAACTTTAATCCTGCCCAGTTCTTTGTTCCATACCTCGTCCGCTTCTTTCACCACACTTTCAAAATTCCAGTGGGGAATTTCTGTTTCCACATTCTTCCGGGCTCCTTCCCTATCTACACTTGATATACCAACCTTAGCTATCACCTGCTGCGACTGTCCGGCATTGTCCGACGGATGAAATTCTATCAATGCTTTAGCTGTATGGGTACTGATGGAAGAAGTTCCTTGCACACATGTTGTATCAGCAAACAACTTATACTCAAATGGCGTGGAAAATACAGCATAGAAATAAACATAATGTTGTTTGGCCCACCCATCTGTAAACTTCATCCCGCTAATGGTAGAATCGTTCAGTATCTCTATTTCAGTAATCGGATGCTCATAGTTCTGGATAGTGGGTCCCATATCCACTATCAGCCGATTATCCCTGCCCAACGGATAGGTATAGCGATGCATGCCAGCACGTAATGTTGTCGTCAGCTCTACATTGATTGAATCATCTTCAAGTAACACCTGATAATAACCCGGACGAGCGCTCTCATTAGAATGCGAAAAACGGGAACGGTATCCTTCTTTTCCCAAATGGCCGTCGACACCTGCCTGCAAAGGCTTTTCACCCACCACCGGCATAAAAAGTATGTCACCATAGTCCCCTCTTCCCGTACCGTTTAAATGAGTATGCGTAAAGCCATGTATATGATTATCATCATAATAATAACCTGCACAAGCATCCCAACCCGACAGGCGGGTATCAGGGCTCAGTTGAACCATTCCATGAGGATACGTTGCTCCGGGAAAGGTATGTCCATGCCCTCCGGTTCCAATAAACACATTCACATAATCCGTATATGAAATGGCATTCTGTTCGGTGCAAGATGTTCCTAATGCCACCAATATGATTCCCAATAATCTGATTTTCAACCTCTGAATCTTCATAGTATCTTTATTATTTAAATTTTCCACTCATTCATTCTATACATTGGTTCAATCCTGCCTCTACAATGCAATCCTTTCCCTGCCATGTCAATCTAATCCTTCCAGTAGCAGAACAACGGATTTCATTCTCCTGCCTATACACAGCTGCATAAACGGGATTATCTCCCAACACCTCAATTCTACAACCATCCTTCTCCAGCAAAAAGCCGCTACCCAAATAGAATGAACATATTTCTTTGTCCTGCACCGTAATTTGTGCAAAACTCCCTCGAAGCGATATTCCTTCTATATCAACTCTCGTATGTTTGTCTTCCGCACTCAAGAAATAGTCCTTCCGATTATCCACAACGCCCACTTCTATACCAACTGAAGAAGTTCCCGATAACAAGGCTCTTACACCTATCACAGCCGGTCGGCTATTTTTAAACGACTCATAAACAGACATAAAAGGTCTGCTTTTTGCATTACTTCCAATCTGCCTCACCAATAAAACAGGAGTATGATTCGGCGTTTTGCCGCAATCATCCGGAGTCAGCCCGTCTACCAGCGTAGTAGATGGTGCATTCATCCGGTAAATGCTCCGTCCTTCATTGCCCGTCATCCAAAGACGCGAAGTGATACCTTGCGGCAATGTCCAGTCAGCTTTAAAATTTCCGTCAAACTTGCTGATTTGTTTCTCGGTAAACCAGCTGCCGGTATCACCAGAAAGCAGTTCCAGCCGGTCAACATCTTGCGAGGACAACTCTCTTCCTTCTCCATCGGTCAAGGCAAGTGCTGTGCCAACATTATGAAACAAAAAATCATTGTCTTCCAAGTCCGAACGGAATATATCTACATAATATCCTGCCTCATCCGAAACAGACATCAAAGCCACCGTCCGTCTTTTCTCCGCAGCTTCTACATCGGCAAAGTTCAAATAAGGAGTCAAAGCCCTTGTTGTGGAGAAACTGGTAGAATCGACTTCCGGCTCCATGGCCAGAATATTGATACTGCCTTCGGTATAACCCGGCAAAATTGTATTTGCCCCCAACGGACCTTGATGATAGGCATAATCCCTGCTCCAATAAGACTCATAAGCTGCCGCATCGGGTGCCAACGCATAACCGTAACCATAAAACTGCAATGCCAATCCATTGGCAGAGAGATGATAGCCTTTCTTTCCCCCATACAGGGTAGCCATCAATTTATAAGTCTTATCCCAGTTCTTCATTACAATAAAACGATGATGCGACGAATAAGAAGCTCGTTCACTCAGCCCCGGTTGGTCTGCCGGTATCATCGGCGTATACGTACAGATGCCCGGCCAGCCTGCATCGACACGGCTATATTTATTCAAAGCGACACCCTTGTTCAAGGCTTCCGCAACCTTTCCGGCATTTTCTTCTTGTCCGGTGGCCGAATAATAAGTCAACAAGTTCTCAAATGTTTTGAAGTTGACATTGCCGCCTCGCGAATCACCGAAAACCATGAGATTAGCCCGCTCATCCATCCATGGAAATGCTGCCATGGCAGCTTTCTGTAATATCGGATAGTCAGCGATTATATCTATTCCTGCCCGTTTCAGCAATACCGACCAATCCAATATCATCTGAATCGTACTGAATGCATAACCAGGCGATTCGGGCCATAACCCTGTTATTGGATTGTAGTTCTTTACCATATCCGGAATAGCTTCATGAAAAGCCGTCGATTCATACAGTAGGAAATTCAGATAATACTCCTTACCTTTACCATCAACATACGCGTCGTTACTGTCCAATGTCAGAATAGGACGAAGAATCATATTCCAACCGTTCACATTCCAGTTACCTTTCTTATCTCCCCTAATCAACCCCAGTTCAATAAATCGTCTGAATACTTCCTCGGTCACTTCTTTTGTACTTTTCCCGATAATTCTCAAGTGAGGATGAGGATAATCCTTCAGATAATCAAAAAGGAAGTCGTAAACAACAGCCGCATGCATTGCCAGTTCATCATGAATCTGCTCATAATCATAATATCCGCAAATGCCTCCGGGTTCCCAACCACCGGTACTGCCACACGATTTTTCAGGATCCAGAATAGGATTCATATAATACGTACCTACCAGCCACGTATTAAAAATATCGGCGGCAAAGCGAGCGTATTTTTCCTCATCGGTTATCCAATAAACAAAAGCAGCATTCTCTGCCAAGGAGAGAATTTCAACATTATTGCTACGAACCATATGCCCACTTTCTTTGTATGGTATCATCACGGGTGGCTCTGCCGGATTCAGTTTATTAATTCCCAGCATATCTCCTGTCTTGTTATAAGGTATGCGCTGTTCCAAAGGCACATTCACAAACTTGTTCCACGTACGCATGCCAGGCATACGCACCGTAGGTACCGGTGCATCACCCTCGCCTCTGTCCCAATTTTGGTTCTTCAAGTAACACTGCGTGTATCGTTTCCCTTTCTCCCAATACATGGCAAAGCGAGACACCATCCATTCCGGGTCAGAGCGATGTCGGTCGGCATATTTTTCCACTTTTTGACGCACCTGACTAAAAGCAGCATACGCCCACGCCTCGCTTTCAATTTTAGCCTTGATACTCTCCTTATCAGCAGGACACGCATACATGCAAGGATGTTGCTGGGAATAGACGCATGAAATATTCCATAAATAAACGAACAAGCACAATACGATAGGTTTCATGTTTTTCTATATCATTTTATTAAAGTTCAACGTTGAATATAAAATATCCGTTCCACCGGCTCGGCAGTCTGCACCTTTCCAGACAGCCCGTATTGCCAAGCCACCACCGTCACTTTCAACGGGAACTTGCTACGGGGAGGTATCTTTTTCAGTACCAGCTCATTGCCTTCCACTTCAGCCGGGCCTTCCTTCACATAATAATATACCGGCAGCCCGCAATCCGATGTGGCGCGAAGTGGAACAGACTTTGCATCTGCGCTTACATTCTCTATCCCGGGGAAAAGAATATGTTGCCGCCTGCCTTCCGTCAAGGGATAAGGGATAGAGAAGCTAAGTTCCTGCACACATTCTTTATATTGCCGGTCGCCATCGGCGCTTGCCACAAGGGTGATGCTTGCTGTCCGCTTTTTGTTGTTCATACCCATGCGATAAAAGTTGAGTACAAAAGTCGTATCATCCGTCTGTCTCACCGGACCGCAGATTCGACTGATGCGGGGAATGGAAACAGCATGCTCCTTTGTCAGGGAAGAACGAAGACTATCTGTATAGACTGCTTTCAGCCTGAATGTCACCCCATCAGCCTCCGGCAGGAAACGTGCGGAAAGAGTGACATGTGATGCAGGATTATAAGGAACCGGTTCGCCTGCCTGCATAAAGCTGACATATTGCGGCAGCAAATCATGGTCTTGACGATAAATCGCTTCGGTCAGTTCTGCCATTTCCCCGTCGAAATACCAAAAGGCATCATGCTTGTCTCCCTTATACTGAGAATAAGGAGCCGGTCGGGAACGGCGGGGCTGTCTGGCAAGACGAGCGGTACGCACTTCTCCTTGCGGCTCGTCTTTTCCGGTTCGCCAGCGTTCGGCAAGCCATCCGTCGCGAAGATGGAGTTTTTTCAGAGCAACCGGGCGGCTGCAATCGGCTGTTTCAGGAATCCTTTGTTCTACCGCTTTCTTCAGGAACAGTCCGATATACTCCGCAGTACGGTCGGCTACATCAAAGTGCCCCCGTCCGGCATCACAAAGAAAAGAAATACAACTTTCGGGATACATCATACGAAAAGCCAACGCCGGATTGACACGTGCCTCCCACCATTCGTATTCCCCTTCGACCATCAGTCCGGGAATACCATCAATATTGCGTGAACGTCCCCATTCCAGATTGGCACGACCATAACCGGTAAGATTGGTGCGCGGCGCGTCTCCATGATAAGAAACCACCGCCAGCGTCCGTTCCGGATTCCAAGCAGCAAAGTTCCAAGGGAAAGTCGCCATGGCAGAATGTCCCAAAGGCACTATCGGAGCAAACCTCAATTCGGTATAACCGCTTACTTCCGCCAAATCATCCAATGCAGTCAATAGGGCATCGTTGCACCCGTTTGTCACATCCCAGGGGAAATCGAGTATCGGAGTAATCCATACCAGAGCAATGCCTGCTTCCTGCATTTTCCTCCGGAAAGCCGGATTCTCAAACAAAGTCTCCTCACACATATTGTGCTGGCCCACTACCACAGCCTTCACTTGTCGGCAATCCGAAGGTATCCACAAGAAAGCCTGCGGATGCTCCTCCGTTTCTGCCGAAGTTATCGAAGGAACAATTACCGACCACTGCCATTCGGCAGCCCTCGCCTCAGGAGCAGCCCCAGCTACCGCACACAAAACGGACAGAAGGACATAAACAAAAGTACAGAAATGCAAAGTAACCCTATCGAACATCATTCTTTTGATTCTAAATGTTTTAAAATAATTGAATATCAATCTGTTTCTACAAGATTCCAATAAACGACATAGCGCTGGCGATGTATGTCATACAGCGGACGGATAACGTCTCCTTGTGAAGTCGTGAAGTTCAACCCGTCACCTACACGCTTCAATACCTCACCCAACTGTTTCCTATTCACCCGCAACGTTGTCGGCAATTGGGCCGGAACATGATAATCGTAGGTATAATAATCATTATACAGTTTCGGATTGGAGAATGGCGCAGGTTCCTGCATCCCTTCTGTGCCACGTTCGCCGGCCAAAACAATAGGGCCATAGAGCAATGCGCCTTTCTTCGGGTTATCCGACGTTGTTTCCAAACGCACCTGCATTGGGTAAACAGCCTCTATGCAGTCACCCTCTTGCCAACGGCGGGTCAAAGCGATATAAGAACTCGGTTTCTGCCCGACAGCTATCTTCTTTCCATTTACACGCACCGTTGCCTTTCCACTCCATGACGGGTAACGCAGATAGACGGTGGTCGTCACCGGTGTTTTCGTATGCACGGTCAGCGTTGTTTTTTCTTCGGACGGAAAAGCGGTTTCCTGACGGAGCACCATACCTTTTTCTTTCCAGTTCACTTCCGAAGGAATAAAGAGATTCACATAAATGCCTTTATCATTATGGTAGTAGATGGCTTCACCATACTTGGCATGGCTTTCAAATCCACTGCCCACGCAGCACCAGAAGGAGTTGTCCTTCGTGCTATACACCTTGTGCGCCCCGTTCAATAAAGGCAAGAAGTAACATACCATTCCCGATTCCGGGTCTTGTTGGCCAAGTATATGATTATAAAGCGCCCGTTCGTAATAATCGGCCACCTTCACGTCGCCTGTCCAGCAGAACAAGTGACGGCTCAGCTTCAGCATATTATACGTGCAGCAAGTCTCCCCCGTATAGCCGTTCAGGAATTTGGAGAAGTGAGCAGTGTCGAAGAAATGTTCTTTCTGGCTGCTACACCCCGGTGCAAAGGTATGATGGTCAATCATCGTATGCCAGAAGAAATCGGCCAACTTCCGGCTTACTTCGTTTTGCGTCAACTCATAGTTACGTGCTTCGGCAATCACTTTCGGGATAAAAGTATTGGTATGCTTGGTTCCCAAATCATCGCGCAGTTCTTTCAGCGGGTCTATCACATCGTTGTGATAAAAATACTCCGCCAGCCAGCGATAGTTGTCATCACCGGTAATGGCATATAGGTTATAGAATGACTCATTGATACCACCAAATTCATTGCGAATCATTTTGCGGCGGGTTTCTTCGCTCTGTGGTTTCAGTTTGTGATACGCCCAGTCACCCATTCCCTTCACAATGTTCAATGCCTGCTGATTATCAGCATACAGATATTGGTCTATCAAGCCCGAGAATAACTTATGCAACGTGTACCAAGGTGCCCAAACACTGGTTCCAAGCAGATTACGGTTTATCAGTTCCTCCGGAAAAGCGCTGAGATAACCATTTCCAAGAGCTTTTTGTACATCAGCCAAGACATTAACGATACTATCTCCCTTCAGCTTGAAGATGTCACTGCCGGTAGCTGCATACATCAACCCGTAAGCTGAAAGCAGATGTCCTGCGGTATGCCCGCGCAACTCGCAATCCAACGACTCCCAGCCTCCAAGCTTCTTCACTGTCATATATCCGCCTTCACGTCCGGCAAACACACCAGCATTAGTACGGAAGCTATGCAGCAGACGGTTCACATCAATAGAAACCATCCAAGCCGAATCGCGCATCATGTTTTCACGAAAGCGGCTCGGCAACAACCGGACATCCTTCAAATCAAAGCTCTTCACTTGGAGAGGAGCAATTGTTTCTTTCTTCATTTTCCCGGCATGTTGCCCGGGATAGATAGATTGTGCGGACAGCGTGCCGCACATGCCGAAGCACATCGCTGCAATAATAATCTTATATCTCATAAGTTCTTCGTTTATCTGAACATACGAACGAGTCAGTAAAAACACTCAAACATAAAATAAGAAAGTGAATGAAAAAGCACCTTGATTATATTATTCACAGAAGTTTATCAAGCCGTTAAGTGGATGCCGCCCATAAAACGTATTCTATAAGTAAGAATATAAAATACATATGTCCATGAAACTTAAAAAGCTGTTAATCATTTCAGGCATCCTGCTCGGTTTTATCCGAACCTCCTACGCGCAAAACCAGTTAATCACCTATCCCGCTCCTCAGGAAGCGGAATTGAAGAACGACTTCACTGTCAAGGTACGCCAACCGGGTGGAGAGTGGCAAACGATAGCCACCTATCCCGTCAAAGTGGACGAAGTTAAAGAGGCGCGGCACCACGTAGAGCTGGCATCCATGAGCTATTTCGACTTCGACGGTGAAGTGGAAGTATCGGTCACCGCCCATAAGGAAGAGATAAAGGCAGCCCGCATACGTCCCCTTTCCTACGGCATCACTCCGCAAGTCAGCGGCAACACACTCACTTTCAAACTAAATTCCCCCCGCAACTTGTCGATAGAAGTCAACGGCGACATCTTTCACAACCTTCACCTCTTCGCCAATCCGATAGACCGGAACAATCCGCTGAAACCGGGCATGAACCCGAAGAAGTTGAAAAAGGACCGCAACCTGATTTATTTCGCTCCGGGCATGCACCGGTTGCCGGGCGATACCTTGAATGTTCCTTCGGGCAAGACCGTGTACATTGCCGGAGGAGCCATCGTGAAAGGCTGCATCCAAGTGGTAAACGCACAGGATGTGAAGGTTTTCGGAAGAGGGGAAGTACACCCCGAAGGCCGTGGGGCAGGTATCAGAATCATCAATTCCAGAAACATAGAGGTAGAAGGCGTTATGACCACGCAATGCCCCACCGGTGGCTCGGACAGCGTGACGATACGCAACGTAAAGGCTATCAGCTCCTACGGATGGGGTGACGGGATGAACGTGTTTGCCAGCAACAACGTACTGTTCGACGGCGTGTTCTGCCGCAATTCCGATGACTGTACCACCGTGTATGCCACCCGTATGGGATTCAATGGCGGGTGCCGGAACATCACCATGCAGAACTCCACGCTCTGGGCGGACGTAGCCCACCCCATCTTTATCGGACTGCACGGCAATCCCGAGAAGAATGAAATCATGGAAAACCTGAACTACATCAACATCGACATCCTGGACCATAAAGAAAAGCAAGTGGACTATCAGGGATGCCTTGCCATCAACGTAGGAGACAACAACCTCGTCCGCAACGTCCGCTTCGAGAATATCCGCATAGAAAACTTCCGCCAAGGCCAACTCGTCAACCTGCGCATCTTCTTCAACAAGAAATATTGTGCGGCTCCGGGCAGAGGGATTGAGAACGTGCTCTTCAAGGACATCACCTACAACGGAGAGAACGCCGAACTGTCCATCATTGCCGGCTACAACGAAGAACGGAAAGTGAAGAACATCCGCTTCGAGAATCTCAGGATCAACGGAGAAGTGATTTACGATGACATGCCGGGCAAGCCGAAATGGTACAAGACGGGAGACATGGCACGCTTCTTCATCGGTGAACATGTGGAAGGGGTGACATTCACGAAATAATCACCTCACTATCCACTCTCCTATCGTGCGGGTGGCACTGTCGAAGTTCACACCGACTTTGACCACCCTCCTGCCATCCGCCTGATAGGGAACGGCATACTGCTTGCTGTCTATCTGCGCCAACGCCTCCTCGGGAGTGCCGCAGATAGCGCTGAAGTCATCGCGCATGCTGATATTTTGCAGATTGTTCAGCTCGCTGAAGATACTCATCTGGCTGAACTTGCTGATGCCGGTGATGAAAAGGAAGCGGAGATACTGCCCCATACCCTTGAGGGGGCTGAAGAAATCGCGCATGATTCCCCGTAGCTCGCCCTGCAAAGCCACGTCACTGTTGGTGTCGAGCATGGGAGAGTCGTATTCGTCTACCAATACCACCACCGCTTTCCCCGTTTTCTTATAGGCACTCTCTATGACATTGCCCAGCCGGACACTGAAAGGCGTGCCCTTCTTATCCTCCACACAGCAACCGTATTCTCTCTCCCACCGTTCCAAGAACCAGTTTATGGCGGAGCGCAGATAATGGGCGGAGAGGTATTTGCTGATGCTGAAATCGATGTGCAGCACCGGATAGCTCTCCCAGTCCTGCTCCAGGCGCTCCATGGCCAACCCTCTGAAAAGGTCTTTCTTTCCTTGGAAGTAGGCTTCGAGCGTAGACACGAGCAGGCTCTTGCCGAAGCGACGGGGACGGCTGAGGAAATAGACCTGGTCGGTATGCGTCAGTCTATAAACCAGCTCCGTCTTGTCTACATACACACAGTTGTTGTTGCGCAACTGTTCAAAGTTCTGTATTCCTATCGGGTATCTTCTGTAGTCTTCTAACATGGCTATGGAGGAAATCAATGGTTATAAAGACAAAGGTAGGAATTTTACTTATTATATTCACAAACATCTCTCATGTTTCTCATGGCTTTTTCATTTAAGGGAGTTAGAAGGAGTTATCGCCCTGCGGGCTTAGGAGTTAAAAGCCGATAGTTCTGTTGATGTATAGCTATACTATCGGCTTCTAACTCCTTTTAACTCCCGATAAGTCCTCTAAATGAAAGAGCCGTATATGTTTCTTCTGTTTGCTAAATATAAGGGGCAAAAATGAAGCCTGTAAAAGGTTGGAATGATTCATCATCGGCTATGAGAGTAAAAAGGGGAGTAACTTATTTCTGGAACAAAAGCGAAAGCAGGGCATCCGCTTATATAGATAAGGCTCCAGCCTATTATTCTATTTTCAAAGCAAAACCACCACTACTTTTCAAGTTAAAGGTAAGTTTGTCTTTACTCGACACTTTTCGGTTTTTAATGTCAACTTTGTCTTCCGATAACATGTCATCGGTATAAACCGTTGCTTTATATTGTTGTCCGGACTTTAAAAAAGAACAGTCCAGAACCAGAGTTCTTGCGTTTGCATTCGTAATACCACCTACATACCAAGTCGTGCCACTCCTACGCGCTATCACAACATACTCTCCGACAGCTCCGTCAATCACCTTGGTATCATCCCAGACAGTTGGGATATTTTCCCAAAGTTTCAACTCCGGACGTTCATGCCGAACTTCGGGACGTTCACGCCAAAACAAGAATTGAGCAGGGCTATAGAATAAAATCGGAAGTGCCAAACGATGCGTCCAAGTACTCTGCAAACCGGCACGCAGATACCCCGGAGTATAGTCTCCGGCACCGATAGTGAAACGAGTAAACGGAAGCATGGCATCATGGTCTGCATTAGGTTGCTGTTCATTACCATGAATACCCTCTTGGGTAATGAGATTGGGATAAGTGCGACTAAATCCAGTGGGACGATAGGCATCATGAATATTGACCAGTAAATGATGCTTCGCCGCTTTCTTTACCATGTCTTCAATCCACTCTTGCCACTCCTGATTGCCCGTACTTACGAATCCCGGCTTTATGCCTTTCACTCCCCATTTTTCATACAAGGGGAAAAGTTCATCAGCATAACGTTCTACCGCTATCTTATCAAGATACAAAAAGACACCAACACCTTTCTCTTTAGCATACTTGATGGCCGCAGGCAAATCCAAACCCGGCTTAGGAGTGCCCGGATAGCTCAGAATATCCTTATCAGGCCCGTACCATAACCCGTCATACAATATGTAATCAATACCCTTACGTGCACAAAAGTCTATTAACTTAAAACTGGCTTCTGTCTTCAAATCAATTTCACGCATTACCGTACCCGGTTTTATCCATGATGTGTCAGCAAGTCGGCAAGAGTCATTCAAGTTAAGCACCAAATAATTGTTTTCAATGAGTTCGCCCGGTTTCTCTGCAAGCGTTATAGCCCGCCAAGCGGTGGTAATGCCATTCTCACCTTTAGCTTCACCACGTATGGAAATACCCAAAGTTGCGCCTCTCCTATTGAGAGAACGTACATAAGCACGTGGATAATTGCTGTTACCCGCTTCGAATATCGCTCCATAAACACCATTTTCAGTCACACATGTAAGCGGCAGTTCACAATTCGGCTGAATCTCATTGACATAGACTTTGGAATATTTGCCTTCATGACCATACGATTGCCATACAGATGTGTATTGCGGGAAAACGAATTCGGTCAGTTCTCTATTAATAACCACTTTCTCAAATCCTTTCTGCGCAGGTATTTCATAACGAAAGGCAATTCCTTCATTGTAGGCACGGAAAACAATTCTCAATTTACGATGTGGGGGAAGAGACTCTTCAAGCACAACAGTCATTTCATTATAATTATCGGGATATTCACTGCGCTCGCCATACACAGGTTTCCATGTGCTACGCCTTTCATCCCGGAGAACATCAGTCACTTTCAGAAAGGATTTTATTTCAGCCGTTCCCAACACATCAAACCCCAACCGGGAAGGCAACAGGAAAGGCTTGCCTTTGTACGAAACAGCATACATAGGTGTACCCTCGAGGTAGTTAAGCCGCTCCACCGATGAAAATTCAATCCGAATATCTCCGTTAGGAGAATCTACTGTCTGGGCCATCAGCCGGCCACTATAAGTGACTACAAACAAAAATAACAAACAAACTAATCTCATTTCAATACTTTTTATTAATTAAAACTACTTTATTTCACTTTTATATCTTTTACAAACTCATTTGTAATGAATTCATCAACATTCTTCATTCGTTTTCCATTGATGACTACATTCTCAAAAGTAACGTTCCTAACACTATGATTCTCATCAATTCCTTTAATTATAGATGGATTTTCACCTACTCCGTCATAAGTTATGTTCCGAAAAGTAATTCCTTCTATAAGGTTTCCGGGAGCCTTATTGTATTTAGGGTTATAAAGAACTTTCAGACAGAACAAACGTCCATCTTGAATACTCTCCACACGAATATCCTCAAAAAGGACATTGCGGACAATATTCTTGTCACCGCAATCGATGTTCATGCTACCCTGATAAAGAGAATCGTCTTCATCATGCTCCAGAATGTCAACATTACGAACCGTAACATCCTCAAGCACTTCACCAGTCAAAGAATCCGAATCACCGTGTCCACCCATGTTTATTGGATGAGCCACGTCCGCCCATAATACCGAGTTTTGCACAATAATATTAGAGGAACCTCCCCTCCAGTTCCAACGATGGTTATAGATAGCGATACAATCGTCGGAATTACGCAAGAACACATTATCAATCAGTACATCGCGGCAACACATCAAATCAATGCCATCGCTCCAACCTTTGCAACTGAATGCTTTAAGATTCCTGATTGTCAATCCGTTAGTGCCTCCCCCGAAAACCGTATAATGGTCAGGATTGACTACCGTAACGCCCTCAATCAACACATTCTTAGAATCCGTCACTTCTATGCCGCGCATCGGATGGTCTAATATGCCGCGCCCGATAATCCGTACATTTTCAGCCTTGTCCACCAATAATTTGGCCTTTACAACTGCTCCCGGAGCCAGATAAACAATAGTATTGCTGGGAATACGAATTTGGTTGTTAGGCAAATCCTTCGGTTTATGTACCCCTGGACCGAAATACATCACACCCTTCCGGGATTCAGTGTAAGTTTCCGTTTCCATCGGGTTGGCAAAGAGATGTAAGTTATGCAGCCGGTCTCCATTGAACTCTACTGAAAGGTACTGCGGACGCTCTAAGGTAAAAAATATGGCATCCCGTATTTGCGTATACTTCACTTCATTATTTAGCGGACGTATATCCACTTCACGGATTGTACCATTGTTTTTCTTTACCATTACTTCTACCGAACCTTTCATATCAAATTGAACCATGGAAGCCTCTTGTACTTTATCCATGTCTACATGAACCTTATATTCATACAGATTCTTCCACTCACCTCCAAGTGTTCGCACTTTCACGGTAAAATCATCATTATGTGCTGAATAGAACATCTCTCTCGGTACTTCATAGGTAACAAGTTCCTGAGCTTGTACAGCTACTGAAGATATGACAAATAAAATAAATAGCATTTTTTTCATCCCAACAAATAACATTAAGTTTATTGAATAAACAAGGAGGCACCGGACGGTTCCACTTTCTTTATATTTCCGTTTCCGTCAAAGTTCAAACTATCGAGGCAAAGCTGCCTGAGCACATAGTCTTCCTTTTGTGGAAAAATCCGATGATAAAGAATATATTCTTGCCCACCGCGAGAAAACACACAATGGTGGCCGGGACCATACGTAATACTATCGGCAGAGGTTTCCAGTATCGGGCTGTTTATACCTTCTTCAAATGGCCCCCATGGATTCTTTCCCGTAGCATACCGGACATTATAAGTATAATCTATCGCTTTCCCGTTTGAGTACATCAAATAATAGATGTCTCCCTTTTTCATCATTACCGGACCTTCGAAATAGTGAGGAGGAGTCACATCCGTAGGGTCTTTAAGAAAATCAACCATATTCGTCGCTAAAGGAACCATGAAACATTTCCCGTTCACCCAGTTCAGGCCTGACCCCCAATACAGATATGCCTGGCCATCATCATCGATAAAACATTCCGCATCAATCATGTGATACCCCGGAATCATGTTACCCGGAATCAGAGGCGTACCATTTTTCTTGGCATTTCTCCAAGGTCCAAGCGGATGTCCAGCCACACCCGCCCATATTTCATTACCTACTGAAACATACATATAAAACAGACTGTCGATTCCTTGTACAACAGATGGAGCCCAAACCATATCTTTTCCCGAAGTAGAGCTGGTACATGCTTCCTTTGTCGGCCAATTGATGTACTTTTGTTCAAATTGTCGGAAATCGGTAGTCTCAAACACCGCCAATTCGTTGCTGCCCCATGGGTCTATCGTAGCGTAAATATAATATTTACCTTCATAAAATACAATGGAAGGGTCAGCATAATAACCATCCACAATAGGATTGGAAATTTTCACTTGTTCTTTCGAGGTACAGCTGAAAAAACAAATGGCAATAACGATGAAGAAAAAATAATTCTTTATCAGCATAACTATAGAAATTTATATAAGAGGAATCTATTTATTCATATTATAGATTCCTCTTATGCAATGTATATCCCAGAAACAATATCTATTTGTTTAAAACAACAGATTACCAACCGGGGTTATTTACAATCTGCTGTCCGTTTTTCAGTGAGTTTAACCAAGCAATTGGAATAGGACGAAGATAAAACTTAGTAGATCCTTCAACAAGTTGTGTCACAGCACCGCCACTCTCATTGGTAATGTCCCAATTGTAAGTACGTGCACGCTCTACCAACTTGCCAGTACGTTGCAAATCGTTCCAACGAGAACTTTCACCGAAAAGTTCTAAAGCACGCTCATCCAAAATCATATCAATAGTAACAACTGTCCCTTCGGGATATTGGAGTGCTCCCTGAGTAACCTCTGCACGTTGACGTATCTTATTCAGATATTTCAAAGCATTGGCATTATCATTACAATTAAGTGCCGCCTCGGCTGCTATTAGGTACGTTTCTGCCAATCGGAATAGATAAGTGTCTCGCGTACCGGTCTTTGAACCATTTTCCGTGAAATAAGAATCTCTATCTTTAAATTTCCATACCGGCAGAAAAGTACGAGTAGTCGGATTGGTATTCGGAGTTCCCATTTTCCAATAATCATTTCCTTCTCCTTCGGGTGAGAAATCTTTTGGATTTCCAGTAGGATAGTGTAGGGTAACCGTCGATGGTTTCAATTTGTCAGTCGGAGGAGTAGCACTATATGCTGGGGTAGGAAACAAGATGGTCGCATCTCCCTTCTCATATGTGTTAGTAACAGAAGCTGTAGCCTGCATCCAATTCTTACCATTTTCCAATCCATTAACAGAAGTTTCAGAATTACCGTTATAGTCACTCATAAAAGTTACTTTAGCACGACTGTCCTTTTCCCAATCAAAAAGCATATAAGCAAACTTAGTCGGAACAAAACTGCCATCATCATTACCATAGTAATTGTCTTTCGACCCACCAAGGTATCCCTCACGATAAGGAAACATAAAATAAACATTCAATCCATTACCGCGTCCTGCTGTCTCATCTTTTCCCCATTGTACTGCAAAAAGAATCTCTTCGTTTGTTTCGTTCGACTGCCGATGCACTTCGCCAAAATCATTCAATAGTCTGTGGTAAGGACTCGTAATATCCGCATCTCCTTCTATCAATCCTACAGCATCCTTATAGGCATTTTGGAAATCTGTAGTTTCTGCATAAGCCTGATAACCACGAGTTAAATATACCAAAGATCTCAAATGCTTCGCAGCCGATGCTGAAGCACGTCCGTAGTTATTTCCGGTTTGTGATACCGGAAGAGTTCTAATAGCTTCATCCAAATCGGTCAATATGGCTTCGTATATTTTGGATGCCGATACTCTTTCTGCTTCATATATAGGTTCAAGTACCTCTTTTTCCATCAAAGGAGCATCACCCCAGTTACGTACAATCTCAAAATTATATAAAGCTCTTAAAAATTTAGCTTCAGCCACACGTTGGCGACGTGTGGTCTCATCAATCACTGCATTTCCTGCACGATCAATTACGGAATTAGCACCTTTGATACCTTCATATAATGATTTCCAATAATTGAAATAGCTACCTGTACTACTATTCAATTGAGCTGTATATTGGTTTTGAGCATTTACTTGATCGTAACGGCTCTGTGTGATAATATCAGTACCAAGCCAAGTCAAACTTAAATAGTCTTTGGAATTATAAATAGTTCTCAACCGCGAATAAGCTCCATTCACCAATACCTCGAACCCTTCTTTGGTAGGGAAGAGTTCTGTAGGAGTTTGCGAAGACCAATTCTTTTCATCAAGAAAATCTGAACAAGATGACATCCCACTACAAATGAGTAATACTGCCATACTTTTGATGAATATATTTTTTGTTTTCATAAATTACCTCTATTATATAAAAAATTAGACATTATTTAAAATGAAAGATTTACACCAAATAAATAAGTAGCGGTCATTACCGAGTCGTCACCTACAGTTGATCCGGGATTTTCAGGATCTATACCTTCCACACCAGTAAACACAAATGGATTTTGTACCATAGCATATATTCTAAGCTTGCTCAATGGAGTGCTTTTTAACATCTTGTTGCTGAAAGTGTAACCAAGGTTGATGTAGCCCACCTTCAAGTAATCTGCTTTCAAAAAGATGCGTGACGAATTATTGCGGTAAGCACCTTGATTACCGGGCTGTGCATACTCATTAGTCGGATTTTCAGGAGTCCAATAATTGTGACGTAGGTTTTTGAAGTTATCTTGCTTATTTTCACCAATATAGCTTACAAAAAATTGATTACGGGCCGTAAGTCCTGTACGGAAATACATTTGTACACCCAAATCCCAATTTTTGTAAGTAAACGTATTTGTCATACCGCCAGTCCAACTAGGAGTACGTTTTCCTACAATAGCCTGATCTTTATTGGCAGTAATCACTCCATCTTTATCAAAATCCCTTACCTTCCACTGACCAGGTTTAGCACCATACTTCTTTGCTTCCTCTGCCTCATCAAGTTGCCATACACCTTCACAAATGTAAGTCCAGTTAATACGTACCGGTTCGCCAATGATATATTTGTTTGCAAAATCTCCCATTTTTCCTTTCAGTTGGGGAGAGTATGTTCCTAAATCCTCTTTGAACTTCAAGTCATGAATACGGTTTTTGTTATAAGCAAGATTGATGTTGGTACCCCACTGGAAATCACGTGTCTTCACATTAATAGTATTCAGCACCATTTCGATACCGTTATTACGGATTGTAGCCACATTATCTTTCACAGTACTATATCCGGTATGGATAGGCACACTCTTATCCATAATCATACCATCAGCAAAGCGATCATAATAATCAATACTGGCACTGATGCGGCCATCCAAAAATCCGAAATCTATACCAACATTATATTCAGTAGTCTTTTCCCAAGTAAGATTCTGATTGGCCAAACCTCCAGGAAGGAATCCTGATGCAACTGCATCACCAAAAACATACTGTGTACTTGAAAGTGTACCCAAGGAGCGATAAGGGTCGATATTGTCATTACCAGTTTGACCTACACTCAGACGCAACTTCAGATTGCTTAACCATTCTACATCATTTAAAAACTCCTCTTGATTGATGCGCCACGCCACAGCTGCTGCTGGGAAAAATGCCCATTTATGCCCTTCGGCCAATCGGGAAGAACCATCGTAACGTCCACTAAGTGTAACCAAATAACGGTCTTTATAATTGTAATTTAAGCGTCCAGTATAAGACATTATAGTGGTCTGCTTGTAATTTGAACGATAGCTGGTAGCTACACCGCTACCCAAATTATGCCACAATGATTTGAACGGTAAATCCTTTACTTCCAAATACAAATCATCATAAGTTGTCTTTTGCATGGAAAAAATACCTGTAAAATCAAATTTATGATTTTCAGCAACGTCAAATTTGTAATTAACGATATTATCCCATGTGTAATCAATATTGAACCTATCATTTTTGTAAGCAGTAGGCTTTTGGGTTCCTTGCAGAGCTTTCGACCAAGTATCCCTGAAACGACCAGAAGTACGAGCGCGCAGATACGGAGAAAAAATAGTTTTTAAAGACAGGTTGTCAATAGGAGTCACATCCAAATACACATTCCCGAAAGCTTCTATGCCCCGATGCTGCACAGTCACATTCTTCTGAGTGGTCAAAGGATTGAAAATACCGTTGGAAGAAAACTTCCATTGCTCACTCCCATCTACCAAACTCACAGGATGTTGCGTAGGACGTGCCCGGAAAGCATCCTGAAGTATATCATGATTACCCATATCATTATGATAGTAGGTACTATATATACTACCACCAAAAGACACATATTTATTAGCCTTTACATCCAGTCCTGCACGAAAATTGTAACGCTCATATTTTTCCGGTTCAACCATACCGGTCTCATTATAATATGCAGCACCTATAGTATACTTTACTTTATCGGTACCTCCGGTAGCTGAAAGGCTATGACTAGTTTGCAGGGGTGTTTTTGAGATGGCATCATACCAATCAAAATAATTGTGCTCCTGCACAGCTTTTAATTCTGACGGATCGGTGAATATCTGTTCATCAGACACATACTCATTGTTGTTTATTGCACGGCGATATTCACGAGCCAATTGTACATATTCGTCTCCATTCATAAATTCGGGCATGTGAATTGTTGACTTAAATCCCACATACCCATTGTAATTGATGGTCGGTTTACCAGATGCGCCGCGTTTGGTAGTAATCATTACAACACCATTAGTACCTCTCGAACCATAAATGGATGCGGAAGAAGCATCTTTCAGCACATCAATCTTTTCTATATCTTCTGAACTGATTGTAGAAATATCTGCACCGGCTACGCCATCTACCACAATCAACGGAGAAGTACTTCCACTCATTGTACTTATACCGCGGATATTCATTGAATACCCTCCTCCAGGCTTATTGTTGTTTCTTACAATGGCCAGTCCCGGTACTTGCCCCTGCAATGCACTCATAACGTTCTCTTTACCAGATTTAGTCAGTTGCTTATTGTCTATTGAAGAAATGGAACCTGCCAAATCTGAACGCTTCATTGTACCATAACCAACCACTACAACCTCATCCAGCAATTCAGCATCTTCTTTTAAGGTTATTCTAAGATTACGGTTCGCACCAACAGCGACTTCTTGAGTTTGATAACCAACATACGAAATCTGAAGTTTATGATTAGGGTCAATGTTTATGATGAATCCACCATCTACATCTGTAATAACCCCATTATTGGTTCCTTTCTCCATTACTGTTGCACCTATAACAGGTTCACCTTGGGCATCAATTACCTTACCGGTAATTCTCACTGAGTTTTGTAGCACTTCATTAACGATAGGAGCCACAGTTTCTGATTGTTTTGCCGCCCCATGTCCAAATGGTAGGCAAGACAATGCTAATAACATAAAGAATCGGTCTCTCTGATTCATAGTGTTCTTATTAAGTTTAACATAAATATAATTAATTACAAAAAATCTACTCGCCAAAACGGAACTCAAATAGTCTCTTAGTATAAATCTGCTATAGAGACAATAGTCTTAATACCCACTTGCTCCAAAAAGCCAAAATCGAGTAATAAAGTTATTTGCCTTTTACCTTCAGTAAAAATTGTCCCATTATTAGAACGCATGTTCTTCACACAAAACACATATGTATTTTCATCCTTCCAAACAGCATCTTTTTCATAAAAAGTCCAATACTCCGGGGCGCTGTTTACACTATAGCACACCCTTAACCAACCATCTTTACAAGTTTTAGGGTAATGATTGAAAACAACCTTTATATAAGGATATTTTGCAGCATCATATGTTATTCTGCTTTTTTCCATCCTGATGCCCGGATTAACCAATAATAAATCTCCATTTATAGGCTTTAACGAAGGAGACTCCATACTCCAACCTTTCCAAGCATATTGCAGATTCTCGTTAATTTGTCCTTCAGAAGGCAAAGGCTCAGCTTCTCCTAAATAGAACAGCAAAGTACCCAATCCCGGGTTATCGCAAGTCCATCCCACGCCTTCTGGACGAATACGTTGCAAAACCTTTTCTGTATATGGCATTTTCAAACCACGTCGCATCACATAATGATTGTAAGCAATCTCAAATACCGCCCGGAATTCACCTAAGGAAGCCTCGCCAATCGTCTGCCAATTACAATATTTACCGGTAGCATCTTTCCAGACCTTAAATGGAACTTCTGAATATCCTAAATTGAGTTTAGACAAATATTCATACCCCTTCAAAATACGATTATCCAACGCACCATATAAGTCATCGCCCTGCTTCCATGCACACTCTGCCAATTCGGCCAAGACACCGACACCCAACATACAATGAGCCTGGTCTCGTCCCGTTTCCTGCAATTGTCCTATCTCCGAAATGTAATTAGGCAAACTACCATTATCTCTACTATAGTAAAAAAAATCAACAACTTTATTATACAAATCCACATCATTGGAAAAGATAGCAATGGCCATACGCATTTTATTTACTGATCCCCCCCAATTTCCATTGGCATATGGTTTTGCCTCAACAAAAGTAGTCAGTACAGGGAGAAACACCTCTCTAAACATTCGTTCCACCTGTTGTGTGTCTTCCTTTGTCCATCCATTAGTATATTCGACCTGCTTATAAGTATAACGCATTATCTCAGCAGCATTTATCAACATAAATCCTTGTAGACCGGCACAGAGAGGGTCATCCGGACCATGTATTTTCTGCAATGTCCCAGCATATCCTCGAAGTATTTCCATTGCCTTATCGGCATGACGCACATCATTAGTAATATTCCACATTAAAGAATTATAATAGGCCGCATTACAATCACTTTCGCACGGATACTTGGTGTAGCCATATTTACCGGCCCGACTAATATTTTCAAAAGGGCCTTTCATTTCATAATTGTACGAAGATTCTTGGGATTTTTTTAATAACTCATAAGAGCCCATAGCAGGATAAGCCGCCTGCTTCACCAATTGTTTTATACGATTCAAGTCTTCTTGTGAATGAAGAAGTCCCGGGTGTTTGAAATCACGCGCAATCATCGAGAGACTAAAGAATAAAAAGAACAGGCAGTATAATCCTGTCTTTATCATCATTTTTACATTTCCCATTTTTATCATTATTATATATTTATCAACAACAACTTTACTTAAAAATATAGCATTACTATAATTGTCAGATGCATTGCTTCATATAGGAACGCATCTCTTTCCGACTAATAAACAAATGATTTTCAACCGTACGCCGAGACAAGTTCAGTTCTTCAGAGATTTCCTCAATGGTCTTATCTTCAAAACGGCTCATATTATAAATTCTTCGCCGTTGGAGAGGAAGTAATTTCATACGATATTTTTCACATTCCAGTATATCCTCGGCAACTATTTGCTCCTCAACCTCATTGGTAGAACCGGAATAAGTATCATATATAAAAGAAGTAATTTCTCGTTTTTTATAATAACGACGCAAATAGTCCGTCACCAGATTACGTGCAATTACATAAATGAAGTGTTCCACTGTATCAGCACACAGTATCTGCTTATAGTCCATTAACCGCAGAAAGACATCTTGAGAAAAATCCTTGGCCTCTTCCTCATCATTTATCCTATAATATATATATAGCAAAACTGAATGATGATATTTCTCATAAGAATCAACTATCAACTGAAAGAATGGCTTTGAATTGTTTTTCATAAATCAGATGCCGATTAATAATTTTACATTTGATTAACAATGCAAATATAGACAGTATAAAATAATAAGCATTGTTTTATAGGAGTATAGAAATCTCACTTAATATGATTAGACTAATAACGAATGAAATCACTGTCTCACAACGATTTGACAATTACATTTCATAGTCTCAGCTAATAATTTGAGACTATTCCAACAAAAACGCTCTATATTGACAGGGGTGACAACCGTGAAACTGCACACCGGGTAAGCTTCTACAAACTGCTCGGGATATTTGGCAATAGGGCTCCATTTAAATTGGAAAGCAGGTATTCTGCCATCCTCTTCTTCGATATAGTCGATTTCCTTCTGCTGCTGAGTGCGCCAAAACCAGTAATTACAATAACTACCGGAATAAGCGTTCCGCTTCAAACGCTCCGAAATGATGAAATTTTCCCATAAAGCCCCAACTTCTCCCATTGGTACACTTCGGTTCCAATAGAATAGGTTGAAAAGACAAAATCCACAAATCTTATAAAATTCGTGGAAAGCAGCATGTCAGTCGGACAATGATTCGTTGTTTCCTCCGATGCTTCGGATATATTCATTCGGAGTAATTCCCGTAGCTTTCTTGAAATAGCGGAAGAAGGAAGCGCGGGAACTGAAGCCACAGAGTTCGGCAAGGGCACTCAGCGTATATTTGGAATACTCTTCCGTATTGACTAAACGTTTAAACTCGGCAATGCGGTAATCATTGATATAGTCATAATAATTACGTTCCAAGTATTGATTGAAAAGATAAGAAAGCGTATGGGCAGACGTATCAATAGCAGCAGCCAAATCGGCAATCTTCAAATCAGGATGCTTATAAAGCTTGTCTTTATGCATAATCTTTTCCAGCTTATCCGTCAGTCGCCTGCACTCCTCCGGACTGACCTTTACGCTTTTATACTTTTCTTCGGACGCCGACTTTGCCTCTGCCACAACAAATTGCTCTTCTCTCACAGCCTGTACCTGTTCGGAGGCTTGCTTTTTTCCACGCCCGAAGAAATAATAGCCTCCACCGGCCAACAGTACTGCTACAACAATCCCCCAAGCAAGCCAACCACTGAAAACAGAAGCGATTTCCACCTTCAGCAGAGTTTCCGAATCCGGTTCCCCCATACGGCGCACCTTAAACACATAAGAACCGGAAGGCAAATCATAATAGGTCACTTCCGAACGCCCTGTAATTGCTATCCAACCGTCATCCCTACCCTCCAACTGGTATTCATAGGACATAAAAGCAGGAGAAGTATAGGAAAAGTCGGAAAAACAGAAAGTGACATTTTTCTCCGAAGGCTCCAACCCGATTCTCGAAATACCACTTCCAACGGTGACCATCGGATAAGTAGACGGCTTGCCATTGATATGCACATCAGTTACCTTGACCGGATAAAAATCATGCTTCTTCTGATTCATGTGAGCAACATCCAAAGAGACCAATCCTTTAGAATTTCCAAACCAGAGATTCCCTTCCGCGTCACAAACCGGCGGGCATAGGGTAAAAATGGAACTCGGAATACCGTCTACAAAGTTATAAGGGATAAAATTGTCATTCTTGTCATAATGGAACAAACCGTCACTCGTCCCCATCCACAGCCATTTTTTACGATCTTCTATAATGAACATCCCGTCTCGCCCCTCCAAAGGAGTACCGGGATGCAAACGCCGGAAGCTGTTCATAGACAAATCGGATATGAACAGAGAGCCTTTGTCCGGAAAAAAATAAAGATTATGCCCGGAGTCCTCATAAACGACCCTGATTTTCTCCTTATGGATAAATCCCTCAGGAAATATATCCGTACGAAGCTTTTCAGAAGAAGGGTCCCAGATACATACGCCATTTTCCGTACAAATCCATCCTTTACGGGTAGAGTCAAAATAGATTTCGTAGACATTGCCTTCAGGAAGCCTGGAATTGGAACTGGTATAGTGAGCTACCTGCCTGCCGTCTTTATAACAATAAACGCCTTGAGAAGTTCCTATCCATAAATTTCCTTCCGCATCCTGCTTGATACAGAAGATATGTCCTTTTACAAAAGGTTGCTGTTCACCGTCAGGTGCAAAGTCACGTATGGTCAACCTTTCCGGATTGAAGATGTACATTCCTCCGCCGTAAGTTCCTACATAATATTCTCCTTCATAAAATAAAATACAGAATATCATGCCGGAGCGCATTTCGGGCGACTGGAAACTTTTGAAACGATTCCTTTTCTCATCAATATAGAATAAGCCGTCACGCGAACCTACCAGCTTTTCATGCCCATTGATGGCAAGGGCACGGATAGGCATGTCTCTGGAATTGAAATAAGGAGGGAAAGCATAAGTCTCAAACAAATCACTCTGATATAAAGTATAATCAAGTCCCAACTGGTAGAACCCTATCCAAATCATTCCGTTCCGGTCTACCAAAAGCGAATAAACGGAATTGGAACGCAAGCTTTCATTGTCACCCGTCTCATGCCGCATGGTACGGACCACCTTCCGCCGGTCTGTGGCTATGAAATGCACTCCATTGCCATCCGTTCCTACATACAACATATTTTTGCCGTCGCTGGAAAGGGAAGAGATGATGTTGCACCCCACCTCCACAAAATGCTCAAATTCTCCGGAACGGGTGTCAAAGGAAATAATCCCTTGGTCCATAGTACCCAGATAAATGGTAGAACCGATACGGGTGATATTGTTAAAAGCACACACATGCTTGCCGTCTTTTACATTATGATAGGCTTTCACTTTTCTGTCAGACAATCGTAACGAATACAGTCCCTTCTCGGTTGCCATCCATAGCATGCCCTGCTCATCCAATGAAAGTCCGGTTACAACATTCGAAGCAGAAAGGGCATTTTTATCCAGTAATATTTGCTCCAAGTTTCCTTTCTTGTATAAAAAGAGCCCTTTCGCACTACCGATATAGAGTGTCCCTTTTCCATCATGAAGCAAAGAGTGGACTGCACAATTTATCATATCGGGGACAATAAGTTCCAAAGCATCCAATTCTTTGTTCAAACGCCACAATCCCATGCCATTCCCCATCCACAATTGGTTATCTTCCATTTCGGCAATAACATTGACACGTTTCAATTTCTCATTGGAACCGGTTATCGGATAGTGTTTGATATGGCTTCCGTCAAAACGCTCCAAAGAATTACCCGTACCTATCCAGACAAATCCCAAAGAGTCTTTATAAATGGCATTGACCAGCAAATCAGACAGTCCGTCGGATACCGACAAGCCACGCAAGGTATATGTACTTGGATAGGCCCATGCACAGAACATCAACAAGTGAAAAAGAAAAATGTATTTTATTATGTTTTTCATTACACTGTAGTCTTTACTCTATGGTGCAAATATAACGAAAAACATCAACTGTATAGCTACCTCAAGCTTAAAAATAGAGGGAATGATATAACTATCTTCCCAAATATTCCAATCCTTTTGTAGCCTTAGCTTTGTATGTCTGTCCCTTTATTGTAATCGTACAATCGGCAGAGGCTTCATAATACCACCCATCCAGTTGATGTTCCAACAAAACATTTGCAGGTTTTTCAGATTTTATAGTAACCCGAGGAGTTTGCAGCAAAGTACCGTTTCCCAAAAACAATGTAGTTTCTTTTCCCGCCTTGTTTCCGCATAAAGCATAAACAGCCTTTGCCTTCATATCCCCCATGCCGCAAGGGTGCGACGCGTTGTCTGAGGATAAAATACAATCCTTACGACCATTCCTCTGTTCAACGCAAACTGCGACATGGCTCCCTTTGTCCTTACATTCCACCTCCGGAAAAGTGACAGACTCAATCTGTCCCGGTTCGTTTACCGAAGACGGCTCATAGATTGCCACAAACGGACGGCTCCATGCCTCTCCTGACTGTCTGGCAACAAATGTCAGGGTAGGCTGTTCCTTGATATTATAGGGCATCCCCGGAGTACGGCTATAACCTTCAGTCATGGGAGACAAAGCGGTAAAGACTTTACGGCCTTTTTCCCCTTTCATCCACAAGTTCATGGAAATATCATCTCCGTCTTTCATGTCGATAGTGAAAGAGGCCTTTACATCCTTAGCCGTCTGCACTGCTTTCTTGTTGTAGATATAAGAATAGGCATACAAATGTGCGCCGGCAAAAGAGAGTTCTTCGGTAGGCTGTAACCCCAAATCGGTACCGTCTGTACCGGTCAGTGAAAGCGTCTGCCCAAGATTGTGATAAAAATAATCATGCATTTTGTCTCCACCCTGCACTTTACGGCTACGGAATATGTCAACATAGTAACCGGTTTCCGGTCCCGTGGTGACGATGCTCGTCAGACGGGTCTGGTCGGCACAACTCTCCGGTTCGCGGAAGTAAACTTCACTATATGTAATCGGATAAAATTCTCCTTTCTTTGATACCGGTGCCGGAAAGCAAGAGTTCACACGGAAAGCATGGTTACTCTTCATTACCGGATAGCTCGATATACCGTCTACACAAACCGTATTATGACTGGGAAACTGGGAATAATATTCCAAGTAATCCAATCCGCTATACAGATACAAGCCGATACCGGCATCGGGACCCAAAACATAGCCTTTGCCATAAAGCTCCATAGAGATTCCGTTGGCGTGCATGTGATTGCCTTCACTGCCATTCAGCGATACCATAAGGCTGTGGCGTGGATGCATCCCGTTGCGCTGCACCAACCATGACACATTCGGAGCATAGAACAACGGTGATACATAATCTTCTATCTTGCCAGCCTTAATATCAGGATTCAGCACCAATGGTTTATCGTCAAAAAAAGAATTGATGGAGACACGGGCATTCCGTTTCCCGTTCGCCTCACCCATATCCGGCTTCAAGCACTTCAACAAAGCCGTGAAATAATCCTCCTGCTCTTTCTTGCCATTGACCTGGGCATTCTCTATCATGCGGATTATTGGAGAAGTATTCAAATAACCGGGATGGGTATCACCAAATCCGCATATCATCCGGTTGGGGAACAGATATTGGGGAGTAGCGGCTACTGCTTTCGGAATAACCGGCAAATCCAGAGTCAAATCATATCCCAAATTACGGTCGAACAGATTGGTGAAGTTGGCATAGTCATTAAGTACAACACCACTGTAACCGGGACACTCCGCCCAAATACCGGTATTTGAGTCATAGCCATAATCCGCCAGTTTCTTCAGGCTCCATTGACGGATACTGGAACGGTTGAGCACATAATCAATGTAGTACTCACGCCCCTTACCGTCGGCATAACATCTATTATCTTCCAAAATCATGCCAATGTCCATGACATAACGCGCCTGCATCAGGTTCCAGTTGTTATGAGGCACTCCGTTTGCTATGATATTGTCTGCCCATTTCTTGAAAGCTCCGGCATAGATTTCCAGTTTATCGGCATAATTGCTATGTAAATAGCCGTAAAGAAAATCATAAAGAGGAACTATATCTTTAAGAATATCTTCGTGGATTACCTCGAAAGAAGTCATGCCCACCAAAGTTTGCTGGTGCCCATGATTCAGGTCAACGGGGACATTCCGATAATAGATGCCCTGCATGTAGGTATCAAAAACTCCGGCTGCCAATTTTGCATATTTCTCATCATCCGTCAGCCAGTAAAGGAAAGCTGCATCACGGGCAATGCCCATAATTTCACGGTTCAGGCTTTCTATGTTACGACCGGTTTTGGAAGGGTGCACACTTTCCATGGGGCGTCCCGGCAAAGAGTTGTTGCAAAACGTAACATTGCCACCGGCGTCATCGTAAGGAACGACATCTTCCAACTTCGGACGACTGTGTGTAGCAAAGGTCCCTCGTGTCCCCGTATAGCGTACGGTTGGAACTGGAGCTTTTTCTCCACCGGCATAATCAAAGGTTTCACCTTTTACATATACATCCGTGGCATGCGATTCCCAATACATGGCAAGTCGCGAAAGCAACCATTCCGGCTGTGCTTCTGTCAACCGGACATAAACATCCGTCTTGCTTTTCAGCTTTCCGAACACTTCTTCCGCCCACGGTTCATTACTTATCAACTTCAAAGTAGTCTCTTTTCCACCGGCATCAGTCAGATAACGCGGATGCCCTTGGGGAAGATTCATAGACAGAGTGTTGAGCTGTGCCTGCAATAATACAGAAAAGAAAATTGCCATTAATAAAAGAATCTTTTTCATAGTATCTATCTTTTTTCCTTTTAATACGTACAATCTCCTCTTTACACTCAACCAATAAGTGTGTTTTTTCCAATTAATAAGAATATATCTAAAAAGGAAACAGCAACGGCAACACAAATACCATCACCACTCCCATAATAATCTGCAACGGGAGCCCCACTTTTATATAATCCATGAATGTATATTGTCCTGCCGGCATCACCAGTGCATTGGGCGGTGTAGAGAACGGAGAAGCGAAACACATGCTTGCCGCAACCGTCACGGCAAACAAGAACGGAACGGGACTTACTCCAATCTGAATCGCACTTTGAAGAGCAATAGGGGCCATCAGCACTGCCGTCACCGTATTGCTGATGAACATGGTCATCAATGAAGTGGTGAAATAGATACCTGCCATCAACACAATAGGACCATAACTGCCCAATCCGCTCACAAGACTGTTGGATATATATTCCGAGGCACCGGTTTTTTCGAGTGCAAGAGACATGGGGAGCATGGCTGCAAAGAGTACAATTGTTTCCCAGTTTATCGTTTTATAGGCGGCTTCCACATTCCTGAAACATCCCGTCAGCACCATCAGCAAGCCGGCAATCATCACCGCTGTCACCGGGGCCACGGGAATAAAGTCGAAGACCATCATAGCAACCATCAGCACCATGATAGCGGCAGCTATGGGCGCTTTATAATCCAGCGTCACTTTGGCGGCTTCTGCCAAAGGCTGCCCCAATACCACCCAATCGGAATCTTCCCTGCTTATCCGTGCGATGTCCTGCCACGCACCCTGCACCAGCAAAACATCGCCACTATGCATACGCTCACGTCCCAATTCACGTAATATATATTCCTTCTTACGACGGATGCCCAATACATTTACATTAAATTTATCACGGAACCCCGCTTCCTTCACCGTCCGGTTCACAATATTGGAAGAGGGCATCAACACGATTTCGGCAATTCCGATGTCATAAAAGTCAAGGGACTTGTCGGCTTTAGAGGCTTCTTCAGTGGTATGCCCGTCGAGCATTTCCATTAAAAAGTCTTCAGCAAAACGATTTACGTTCGATACCTCTCCCGTAATATAAAGCACGTCGCCCACCCAAATAGTCGTATCGGGTGATGCCAATTTCTGGGTAATAGTTTTCAGGAATCTATGTTGGGAAGAGTCTACACGCCGTACTTCAATGATATTCAGACCATACTTGCGGCGTACATCCAGGTCTATGATGGTTTTTCCTATCAGACGGGAGTCATTGACAGCCCTCAAACGGAACAGATTGCTGGAAAGTCCGTACTCCTGTACCAGTTGGTCCAATGATTTGCCCGACAATGTTCCGTCATTCTTTTTACCTTTCTTGGAGAGAAACCATTTGGTCAGAGGCATTAAAACCAAAGTTCCCACTATCACGCACACAATGCCCACCGGCAAAAAGGAGAAGAAAGACAGCGGTTCAAAGCCCGCTCCCGTCAATGTATTCTGAATGACCAAGTTAGGAGGCGTACCGATAAGTGTCATCATACCGCCCATGCTGCTGGCAAAAGCCAAAGGCATCAATAGACGGCTAGGATTCATTCCGGCACTCAGTGCCAAGCTCACCACGATAGGCAGCATCAAAGCCACCGTTCCCGTATTGCTCACAAAAGCACCAATGGCAGAGGTAACCAGCATAACCAGCAAGAAGAGTTTCAGCTCGCTTTTGCCTGCCAGCTTTAAAATGCGCGAACTTATCATTTTAGCCAGCCCGGTCTGAAAAATGGCGCCGCCCACAACGAACAAGCCCACCATCATAATCACCACCGAGTTGGAGAAGCCGGAAAGGGCCTCTTCAGGAGTAAGAATCTGAAATATCAATAAACCAATCAGCGCACAAAGCGCCACAATGTCCGAACGGACTTTGCCTGCTACAAAAAAGGCAGCGGAGAGAACAAGGATAATAAGGGTAATCAGCATAAATATGTATATTAAGAATGCACAAATATACTTATTTACGCATGATCACACAACCCCTTACTACCTCAAATTACTGATTCAGAACTCGAATTTTTCCAACTTCATGGCAGCCAGCCCCTGGATTTTGGGCACCAGGGCCACAAAATGGTCTGCTTTTTCATGGGCAGACAATGACTCTGCATCTTTCCATGTTTCACAAATCATAAGAACATCGCTGCGAGTGGCGCTCTCAAACACATCATAAGCAATGCATCCATTGTCCTTCAAGGAATATGCAACCAGTTCTTTGGCAGATTCCAATACTGCGGCACGGTTCTCCGCACTTACCTGAATAAAAACATTTAATCTAATCATACTTGTATAAATTTTAAGTGCATCGCAAATTTAAGCAGAATAAATATCTCCACCAACAAAAGTAAATTGTTATTAATTCCTTTCCCGCCGGATGAACCAATCTTTGGCAAGTATGTTGTCTCATCAGAATTGATTCTAACTTTAACTATTAAAAACTGACTTGATTATGAAATGTAAAGATTCTAATTTCTGGATTGGACTGGGAATAGGTTCGGTTGCCGGTGCATTGGCCTACCACTTCTCCCGTACGGAGAAAGCTAAAAAGCTGGAAGATGCCATATGCCGTGCCATCCACAAAGCAAGTGGCGAAGCCAAGGAGTTCATCAACACTGCTGAAGAAGAAGCATTGCACGTTGGCACCAAAGTAGCAGACAAGATGGCCCATGAGGCCCATGAGGCCGCAGAGAAAGCTGACAATCTGAAAAACAAGGTTCACAATTTTGCCGATGCTAAGAAATAAAACAAGCACTTGGAAACTTCTGAAGGGGTGTGTCAAAATTCACCACAGATTACACGGATTAACACAGAATGAGCTTAATCTACTGATAATCAAAGATGCTTATCTGTGCAAATCTGTGTAATCTGTGGTGAATACCAGTTTCGACACACCCTCTTTGCATATCGACCCATCAGTTCTGCAGACTGCGCCGATTCAAAATATCATTCATATGCTCCAATGCCCATCCTACCAAAGATTCAATATGCGGCATCAGGCTACATCCGGTTTCTGTAAGGTTATACTCCACACGGGGAGGAACTTCCGCATAGACTTTCCTGACAATCAGCCCGTCCGTCTCCAATGAGCGCAATGTAACCGTCAACATCCGCTGGGAAATATCCCCTATGGTTTTCTGTATATCGCAAAAACGCATCGTTCCATTCGCTTTCAGTGTGACCAGCACAAGCATTGTCCATTTGTCTCCCAACCTGCTCAGTACATCCCGTACCGGACAAGCATCCATACGATGAAAATTTTCCATTCCTTTATTTTACCAATCAGTTCAACCTCAGCAATGGCGACTCTATGCTTAGTGTCCGGCATTGCACCACAAAAGTAATAAACTTACTCAAAATAACTATCGTTTCATACGATAATTAAAACATTCTTTATACTCGTAAATGCATCTGCCTCATCCGGATTATTTGTATTTTTGCAACATCGTTTCCTATTCATATGTAACTGCAAGACTCTTATGAACGTAAAAATAGAAGAAAGCTGGAGAAAACGCCTGCAAGAGGAGTTTGACAAACCTTATTTTGAGAAGCTGGTAGCATTTGTAAAAAGTGAGTACGGGCATGCCAACGTGCTACCTCCCGGCCATCAGATTTTCCATGTCTTCAACTCTTGCCCGTTCGAAAAAGTGAAAGTCGTCATACTCGGACAAGACCCTTATCCTAATCCCGGTCAGTATTATGGAGTCTGCTTTTCCGTACCGAAAGGAGTAGCCATTCCCGGTTCTCTGGCAAACATATTCAAGGAAATACATCAGGACCTGGGAAAGCCCATTCCGACTTCCGGAAATCTGGACCGTTGGGTAGCGCAAGGCGTGTTTCCTATGAATTCCGTCCTCACAGTACGTGCCCACGAAACCGGCTCGCACCGGAACATGGGATGGGAAACCTTCACAGACGCTGTTATCAAGAAACTGAGTGATGAACGGGAGAATCTTGTATTCATGCTTTGGGGAGCGTACGCCAAAGAGAAAGCTGCTTTAATCAATAGCAGCAGACACTTGATTCTGACTACCGTCCATCCGTCCCCACGTTCTGCCGAATACGGATTCTTCGGTTGCAGGCACTTCAGTAAAGCCAACGATTTCTTACGGAGCAGAGGGATACAAGAAATTGACTGGTAACACGCTACAATACTCCGCTGACTCCGCTTCCAAACAAAGCAAAGTCCCCCAGGCACGGGTCATCCGGAAAGGCCTCTGCCAGAGCTTCAGTAATCCGGCGGGCATTCTTCAAAGAAAATGTTTCTGTCTCGATGAGTCCCAAAGCATAGGCCACACGGCAGACATGCGTGTCCAAAGGCACAATCAGGTCCCTGCAATCAAATCTCTCCCAAATACCAAAATCCACTTCTGGACCTTTCCTTATCATCCAGCGCAAAAACATGTTCAGTTTCTTTTGGGGGCTCTTTGCCGAGACTTCCAAAAATGCACATAACCTTTCCATCGGATTACCGGCATACGTACATAAGGCATCCTCCAGACTGTCAAAAGCAGAATAGGCAGCATGCAAACGCCTGAAATAGGAATGAAAGTCAGCATAAGAAAGCATTCGGTAAAAACTGCTTCTGTCCGTAGCAGGGAAGTCATTCTTCCATCGGCAGGACAACACGTATTGATGAGGTGATACCCCCATCAACCTATGCAACTCATCAGCCTTTTTCAATATCTGCTTACGGTTGCCGAAACTCATGATGGCAGTCAGCAGCCCACTGATTTCAATATCCTGCTTCCGTTCATAGCGATGTGGAAACTGTACGGGGTCGTTCTGAATGAAGCCGGCGCAATGATAGGCCGCCGCCCACTCCCAAAGTTGTCTTTTAATCTCCTCGGTCATCTGCAAGCATTTGTTTTTTCATCTGAAATGCAAAGATATTGCAAATCGAATGCAAAACTTTCATGCTTGCACGAAAAAGTTGTGCCGGGATATAGCTTATCTTATTTAAAGATATTGCATTTATAGCAACATCGGACAAGTAACCTATTTCTTTTCCTCCTATTTTTGCAACATGAAAAAGCCCAATAGAACCATGCAACAGAAAAAGACAACCCAGGAGGAATACCAAAAGTGCGTGAACGCAGTAGTGGATTATATAAATCTGCACCTCGGAGAAGAAATTGACCTGAAATCTTTGGCCAGGATTTCCCATTTCTCTCCCTTCTACTTCCACCGCATCATGAAAGCTTTCCTGGGTGAACCCGTCGGTACGTTCATTGTCCGGACGCGTACCGAAGCCGCTGCCCGGTTGCTTCGTTACTCGGACATGCCGATAGCGGACATAGCCTACCGTATAGGCTACTCTTCGCCCTCGTCACTGTCAAAAGTATTCAAGCAGTTCTATGGCATTTCACCATTAGAGTATCGTAACAATAAAAACTTTGTAATTATGAAACCAGCCATTATTCGTCCGGAACTGGAACTGAAACACGAAATCAAAGAAGTTCCTGCCCGAAATGTAATTTACATCCGCCTCTTTGGCGACTATAAACTGAACGACTATTGCAGCGCATGGATGCGCCTTTGCCAGTTCATCCAGGAAGAAAAACTGCCTATGGGAGAAGTGATGCCCTACTGTATCTATCACGATGACCCCAAAGTGACGCCCGCTGAAAAGCTGCGTACCGATGTATGTATAGTCCTACCCTCATCTGCAACGGCCAAAGGAAACATAGGATTTAAACAGCTCGCGGCAGGCCGCTATGCCATATTCCTATACAAAGGTCCATACGAACATCTGCAGGCCGTATACGATACCATCTACGGGAAGTATATCCCCGAAATGGAATGTAGCTTACGGGATGAGTCCAGTGCGGAACGTTACCTGAACAACCCCGCAGATACGGCGCCGGAGGAACTGTTGACAGAGATTTATATTCCGGTAGAGTAGGCAAACTGTTCTGCCGGAGCTATCAGACTTTCTCCCCGGAAGAGTTTAGGAGCCGGACAGCGAACAAGTATTCGTTCCTCCATGGAGTAAAAATCGTTCCACCATGGTGGAACGATTTTTACTCCGCGGTGGAATGATTTTTACCTCATGATGGAACGAATAAATATCAGGCAAGCTGGTCGATACTATATTAGATACCCATATCTATACTGTATTGTAAAAAAGGGACACTCCCTTGTCTGTATGCTTGTTTTTATTCATTAATTTTGCACGACGCAATGCGAATCAAGCAATTGACGCAAACAGATAATTTTAAAATCTCCATTAAAATCAAGATAAAAAATGCAAAATGTTTCCATAAAAGGGTTTATATATGCGGCTCTCTCCTCTGCCACCTTCGGGCTGGCTCCTTTCTTCACCATTTCATTACTCCTTGCGGGCTTCTCCTCTTTCGAAGTATTGGCCTACCGATGGGGAATAGCTTCACTTACCTTGGTCGTTTTCGGCATTATGCTGGGCGAGACATTCCGCATCAGCAGGAAAGACTGGGGAACGGTGTTCATCCTCAGCCTGCTCCGAGCAGCTACCTCCTTCAGTCTGGTCATCGCCTATCAGAACATATCCAGCGGAGTGGCATCCACCATTCATTTCATGTATCCGCTGGCCGTGGCACTGGCCATGATGGGCTTTTTCGGAGAAAAGAGGTCATTCGCCATTCTGTTTGCCGTGTTGGTGTCACTAAGCGGAGCTGGACTTTTGTCATCCGGCAAAATAGACTTTGAAGGAGGAAACACGACCATCGGGCTGATTGCTGCCGGTCTGTCCGTATTCTTTTATGGAGGATATATCGTAGGAGTAAGGAAGAGCCGTGCCGTGCAGATTCCCTCCACTGCATTGACATGCTACGTAATGGGGCTGGGAGCCTTGTTCTTTATTATAGGAGGATATCTGACCGGAGGCATCCGGCTGGCCAATGATACCTACACATGGCTGAATATTCTCGGACTGGCGCTGCCGGCAACAGCTATATCCAACATCACCCTGGTAAAAGCCATTAAATACATAGGGCCTACACTGACTTCCATTTTCGGGGCCTTGGAACCTCTGACAGCCGTAGTTATCGGTTGCCTGATATTCAATGAAAGCTTCACACCGGCCAGCGCCATCGGCATGGCGCTGATAATAACGGCCGTTACAGTCGTGGTGGTACACGAAAAGAAAAAGGAGAGTGAGAGTTGATTGTCCTTATTTCGCCTTTTTATAATCCGTGATGAAACCCTCCATCATCCACTTGGCCAAGGCCTGGCGGTTCGAACTGATTACAAAACGGCGCTGGTCAAAAGTGTTCTGGATATTTCCCAATTCCACGAATACGGAAGCGGGAGAAGTATTGGCTAACACATAAAGATTGCGTGCGCTGACAGTTCCGGTAAACCCACGGTTGGGCTGGTGCTTGTCATATTTCGATTCGAAAGTTTTCTTCATGGTCTTAGCCAGACGCTTGCTGTCGGGCTTGCTTTTAGAGTGGTAAAAGAACACATCGGTCTGATGGCTCTTACTGCGACTGTCCACATGAAGAAAAATGGCACGGCAATATTTATAGTTCTTGCGGTCCTTCTTGTAAAACTCATTGATTTTGGCGCAACGTTGCCGGAGACGTGCCACTTGGTTCAAGGGTATGGGAGCTCCCATGCACGTCTCACGTTTGCTGTTGGAAAGGTACTTGTCATCACGGATTCCGTCTTTAGCATCCTGGATAATGATACGGACTTCCGCCCCCTCTTGCATCAAGTTACGGGCAAGGCGCAAAGCCACATCATACGCATACTCATCTTCATGCAGTTCTATTTTGCCGATTCTGCCGATAGCTCCGGGGTCGGGGCCTCCATGCCCGCTCACTACATAAAAACAAGCGCCCTGCAAACGGTTGGATGTCACTTTTACACTGGCAAGCGCTTTCCCGAACAAAGGTTCATTGATTGTCTTCTTCCCATTGCCAACCGGCTTTGATAATGGGGGCAGTACATACTTCACTCCCAGCCGCAATTCCTCCTTCCCTTTAAGAAGTTTCTTGTTCAGCTCCAAAAACTCCTTATAATAGGCTCTCCCCGGGCGCTTGTTACGTTCCAGGAAAACAGAGATTCCTTCTCCACGTCTCGGACTATCCCGCTCTTCCTGAGCCGAAGCATTAAAAGCAAACAAAGTACAAAAGAAGATGGTCAGTAAACAAAATATGCGTTTCATATTCCAATTATTCATCATTTATTCGGTTCGCTACAAATTTCCAGCCGCTAATTTATAGCATTTTACCATACTTAAGCACAAAATTATAATTTTTTCCCTACTTTTGCGACAACTTACGCGATAATAGATAAGAAACTTTTAAAACAGATAACATTATGGCAAAGCAATTCAAGCCGGAGACGCTGTGCGTACAAGCCGGATGGACTCCTAAAAAGGGCGAGCCCCGTGTACTCCCCATCTATCAAAGTACAACTTTCAAATATGATACCAGCGAACAGATGGCACGCTTGTTCGACCTTGAAGACAGCGGCTATTTCTATACCCGCCTGCAGAACCCTACGAACGATGCAGTAGCCGCCAAGATTGCCGCCCTCGAAGGTGGTGTGGCCGCTATGCTGACATCCAGCGGACAAGCAGCCAACTTCTATGCCATTTTCAATATCTGCCAGGCAGGAGACCATTTTGTTTGCTCCTCTACCATCTATGGCGGAACATTCAACCTCTTCGGAGTAACTTTGAAGAAATTGGGCATCGACGTCACTTTCGTCAACCCGGATGCCAGCGAGGAAGAAATTTCCGCTGCTTTCCGCCCCAATACCAAGGCCCTATTCGGCGAAACCATCTCCAACCCTACGCTCGAAGTGCTCGATATAGAGAAGTTTGCCCGCATTGCCCACAGCCACGGCGTGCCCTTGATTGTGGACAACACCTTCCCTACCCCCATCAACTGCCGTCCGTTTGAGTGGGGTGCCGACATCGTAGTACACTCTACCACCAAATACATGGACGGACATGCCACCAGCGTAGGTGGAGCCATTGTAGACAGCGGCAACTTCGATTGGGATGCACACGCCGACAAATTCCCCGGACTGTGCACCCCGGACGAGTCTTACCACGGACTGACTTATACGAAAGCCTTCGGCAAAATGGCTTACATCACCAAGGCTACAGCCCAACTGATGCGCGACCTGGGCAGCATCCAGTCTCCACAAAACGCATTCCTGCTGAACCTGGGTCTGGAAACACTGCACCTGCGTATGCCCCAACATTGCAAGAATGCACAAGCGGTAGCCGAGTATCTTGCCCAGAACGATAAAGTGGCTTGGGTGAATTATTGTGGTCTGCCGGGCGACAAATACTACGAGCAGGCACAGAAATACATGCCGAACGGCTCTTGCGGCGTTGTCACCTTCGGCTTGAAGGGCGGACGGGAAGAGTCTATCAAGTTTATGGATTCACTGAAACTGGCAGCCATCGTGACTCATGTGGCCGATGCACGTACTTGCGTGCTGCACCCAGCCAGCCATACACACCGCCAGTTGACAGACGAGCAACTGATGGAGGCAGGTGTACGCCCCGACCTGATTCGCTTCTCGGTAGGTATAGAGAATGCAGAGGATATTATTGCCGACATCGAACAAGCGCTGAACGCCTAAAGGAATAAACAAAAGGGAGTGCATTTTCGGACAATGCACTCCCTTTTCATTTCAATATTCTCTATTACTCAACATTCAATATAATCGTCAAACTTTCCTTGCCTTGGTAGAAGGTCTTTGCTTTCACTACCAGGGAACCACACTTCACCGGTTCTTTCCATAAGGTTGACTGGGCAGTAGGTTCCGAACCATCAGTTGTGTAACGTACTTCAGCACCATCAATGGCCACATTAGCATACAGATTTCCATCTTTTACCAATAATCCCGGCTGAGGCAAGCGGAAGTTAATCCCATTCTTTGCCCAATAAGGCATTTCACTCTTGCTGATTTTCTCATAATAAAGTGCCAAAGCCTGATTGAAAGCCTGCTCCTCCCGTATACCGGATAAATTTTCCCATGCCGGATGGGCATTCCAGCCACGTTCTGCCAGCCCTAATATTTTTGGGAAAAGAAGATATTCCACGCCATCAAAACTACGGATAGTTTCGGCGAACAATTGCCCTTGTACACCCATAATATGCTTCTTGCCTATCTCTGTCAAAGCAGTCTTCCCCTTTTCCGCATTATTCAAATCAATGGGATTGCCTGCCATATCCACACGCAGCGAACGATAAATGCTGAAAGGAAGCATAGAGAAAGAGACAGACTCATCCACATAACCTCCCCAATCGAGTCCACGCTCGTCCGGATGACCATTGTAAGCCATATCCATATAGAAATTGCCCACGTTGCAAAGGATGACCGGGTAACCGTTATTGGCTGTCTGATAAACCACTTCATCAGAGCCCGGTACAGTATTCCAGCAATACACACCGGCAGCCTGGCCCCTCAACTGTTGATGAGCCTCTTCGGTATGCCCCAAAGCAACTTCCTGCCAACCACTGAATTTCAGTCCGTTCTTCTGCATCACATCCGCCATTTGCGTAATGAAATACTCCGACAAATCATGAGCTTTCGTCATGCCTTTTTCCTTCATCAGTTCCTGGCATTTCGGGGAGCCCATCCACACACCGCGAGGCACTTCGTCACCACCCAAATGCACTGTGTACAGTGAAAAACCAGCTTCCTGATACATCGCATTAAGTTCCTGAATCACCTTCTCCATAAAACGGTAGGTAGAAGGCAAGGCGACATTCATCACATTGTCCGTATAATATTGTACAGAAACATAACGTGAAGTATCTTCCGGTTCACTCAATATATATTCTGTAGCTTTCCCCGGATCAGTTTCAAAATATTTGTTATAGCGTGCCTTCATGGAGACAATGGCAGCGCGGGCATGCCCCGGAGATTCTATTTCCGGAACAATGCGGACATGTCTTTCGGCAGCATACTTCAGCAAATCAATAAATTCCTCGCGGCTATAATATCCATTGCCTACAGTCTTTGCATCAGGGTCATAGCCACCGTCATAACATGGGTAGAGGCACTGGCTTTCGTCAGTGGTATGCCCGCGACGGCTACCCACAGCAGTCAGTTCCTCCAAACCAGGAATCTCCAAACGCCAGGCTTCATCATCACAAAAATGGAAATGCAGGACATTCAATTTATAAGATGCAAAAATATCCACCAGTTTCTTCAAGTTCTCCGGAGCGGTGAAATTACGGGCAATATCTATCATTTGTCCACGATATGCCAAGTCCGGATAATCCCGAATGGAGACTGCCTCCAGCAAATAAGGTGTCTGCTTGTCCTTCAACATTGACAAAAGTGTCTGTGTACCATTAAAAATGCCATGAGGAGTGGCAGCACTGATTTTTATCAGGTTGTCACCTATATTGATAGTATAATATTCATCATTTACGGCCTCCTTCCTATCAAGCAGTTCTTCCAGCACAATCTTCACGGAAGCATTTCCGACAACTTCCAAACCATACAAACCAGTCAGTTTCTCTTTCAGCAACTTGGCTTCACCGGCAAAGTTCTCCGGAAATGCCAAAGCTACCTTACCTTCCAATACGACATTATCGCCTTCAATGGCTACCACTTTCTTTACAGACGGAAGAATGTCTGACTGCACCAAAGCAGGAGCACCAGCCAAGCGAAGATTGGATTCATAAATCTTAGTCGCATCCGGATAGCCGCTCATTGACTCGGGAGAAGGAAGCGGCAGCGCCTTCAAAGCCACGGGCAACGGACTGCCCTCTTTACCATCCACAGTCTCCACCCAATAAGTTCCTTCCGGTACATGGGAGTTCCGGTCCAGCTTGTAAGTACAAAGAAAAGTGATCCGCATGGAATCACCGGGAGCCAGCGGAGCAAATTCGTCTGTCGGATACATTTTGAAAAAATTACCGTTCACTACCTCTACCTTCACTTCAGAGGCTCCTTCCTGCTTCACCCCTCGGGGAAGCTGTGAATAGTAAATCGTCCAGTTCTTTTTTAGAGGTTTTTGAGAGATATTCTTGAGAATAAAGGTATTCTCATAATATCCGGGTTCGATGTCACTTGCACCCATTTCCCAGGTCAGAGCAACCGGTGCCTTAGGTTCATTACTCGTTTTACATCCAGCAAATAGTGCCATTACACAAAATAATAATCCTGCCAGAGGAAGTTTCAAAATTCTCATGCAACTCATGTGTTAAGTTAATAAATGGGGGTAATTTCTAAAATCTGATGCCAAAAATAAGCATTTTAAGCTAATTAACTGATAAAAGTAATAGATTTTATTGACAGCGAGCTACAATTTAGAACTTTTATACCTACATTTGCAGCCAAATTATAACCAATTTAACTATTCTACCATGGCTAAAATAACCAAAGAAGCAGCCTTGCTCTACCATTCGCAAGGCAAACCGGGTAAGATTGAAGTAGTACCCACCAAGCCTTACAGTACACAAACCGATCTTTCTCTCGCCTACTCTCCGGGCGTTGCAGAACCGTGCCTCGAAATTGAGAAAAACCCGCAAGATGCATATAAATATACAGCAAAAGGCAATCTGGTAGCTGTCATCTCCAACGGAACCGCCGTGCTCGGCCTGGGCGATATTGGCGCCCTCAGCGGCAAACCCGTCATGGAGGGTAAAGGTCTGTTGTTCAAAATTTATGCCGGTATCGACGTATTCGACATCGAAGTAAATGAAAAAGACCCCGACAAGTTCATCGAAGCTGTCAAGGCTATTGCCCCAACATTCGGAGGTATCAACTTGGAAGACATCAAAGCACCCGAATGTTTCGAAATAGAACGCCGCCTGAAAGAGGAATTGGACATCCCCGTGATGCACGACGACCAGCACGGCACCGCCATCATCTCCAGCGCAGGATTGCTGAACGCCCTGGAAGTGGCAGGCAAGAAGATAGAGGAAGTGAAAATCGTCGTAAACGGTGCCGGGGCTTCTGCCACCTCATGTACCAAACTGTATGAAGCGCTCGGTGCACGCCGTGAGAATATCCTGATGCTGGACAGTAAGGGAGTCATCACCAGCGACCGCGAGAATCTGACCGAGCAGAAACGTTACTTTGCCACCGACCGTCGCGACGTACATACACTGGCAGAAGCCATCAAAGGTGCCGATGTATTCCTTGGACTGTCAAAGGGTAATGTGTTGACCCAGGACATGGTTCGCAGCATGGCAGACCATCCCATCGTGTTTGCCCTTGCCAACCCTACTCCGGAAATCTCTTACGAAGACGCCATGGCAGCACGTCCGGACGTACTGATGTCCACCGGTCGTTCCGACTATCCTAACCAGATTAATAATGTAATCGGTTTCCCCTACATCTTCCGCGGCGCCCTCGACACGCAGGCAAAAGCCATCAACGAAGCCATGAAAATTGCTGCCGTGCACGCCATTGCCAACCTTGCCAAGCAGCCCGTGCCCGATGTGGTGAACGAGGCATACCACGTAAACAACTTCACCTTCGGTCCCGAATACTTCATCCCGAAACCGGTTGACCCGCGCCTCATCACCGAAGTGTCCTGCGCTGTGGCCAAAGCTGCCATGGAAAGCGGTGTAGCTCGCAAAGACATCGAAGACTGGGATGCCTACCGCCTGCAACTGCGCGAGCTGATGGGTTACGAAAGCAAACTGACCCGCCAACTCTACGACACCGCCCGCCGCAACCCACAACGTGTGGTATTTGCCGAAGGCATCCACCCCAATATGCTGAAAGCTGCTGTGGAAGCCAAGGCTGAAGGTATCTGCCATCCTATTATATTGGGCAACGACGAAGCCATCGAGAAGCTGGCAAAAGAACTCGACCTTAGCCTTGAAGGTATCGAGATAGTAAATCTGCGTCATCCGGATGAAGCGCCGCGCCGTGAACGCTATGCCCGCATCCTATCTGAAAAACGTGCCCGCGAAGGAGCCACTTACGAAGAAGCCAACGACAAAATGTTCGAACGTAACTACTTCGGTATGATGATGGTGGAGACGGGTGAAGCAGACGCTTTCATCACAGGTCTTTACACCAAATACAGCAATACCATCAAGGTTGCCAAGGAAGTCATCGGCATCCGTCCGGAATACAAGCATTTCGGCACCATGCATATTCTGAACTCCAAGAAAGGCACATACTTCCTGGCAGATACGCTGATTAACCGTCATCCCAATGCCGAAACGCTGATTGACATTGCCAAGCTGTCGGAATATACCGTCCGCTTCTTCAATCATACACCGGTAATGGCCATGTTGAGTTACTCCAACTTCGGTGCGGATAAGGAAGGAAGTCCGGTAAGTGTACACGAAGCAGTGGATTATATGCAACAAAACTATCCTGACCTTGCCATTGACGGAGAAATGCAGGTGAATTTCGCCATGAACCGCGAAATGCGTGATGCCAAGTATCCGTTTACGCGCTTGAAAGGAAAAGACGTAAACACACTGATTTTCCCGAACTTGAGTTCTGCAAACTCTGCTTACAAGCTGCTGCAGGCGATGGATACGGACTCCGAACTGATTGGTCCTATCCAAATGGGGCTGAACAAGCCTATCCACTTCACCGATTTTGAAAGCTCCGTGCGAGATATCGTGAATATCACCGCAGTGGCAGTTATCGATGCTATCGTAGACAAAAAGAAAGCAGCCAAATGAAACGACCGTTATCAAAATTCCAAATAGTTTGCATTATGCTGCTTTGGGCAGCACTTTGCTACATTGTTTTGACATCTGTCGAACGAATTGACGGTCCAATCATTCTAACGCTTGCCATTTCGGCGGCTTTAGTATTTATTCCCGTCATAAAGTCTCTAAAAAGAGGATAAATAATATCTTTTTATTCCATTTTGCGGTATAAAACAATAAAATTGTTGTTTTATGCCGCATTTTCTTTATAAAATGTTTGCTCGTTTCATTTTTATGTGTACTTTTGCAACCGCAATGAGAGGAAAAGGAAACAAACCGAAAATCGAATTGTTTGAGGTAACATATAATAGCAACCAATAAAAGAAATAGATTATGAATGCAGCTAAGGTATTAGAAGACCTGAAAAGACGGTTCCCCAACGAACCGGAGTATCATCAAGCAGTAGAAGAAGTTCTTTCTACGATTGAAGAAGAGTATAACAAGCATCCGGAGTTTGACAAAGCCAATCTAATTGAACGTCTTTGCATCCCCGATCGCGTTTACCAATTCCGTGTTACTTGGGTAGACGATAAAGGTAACGTACAAACCAACATGGGCTATCGTGTGCAGCACAACAACGCTATCGGCCCTTATAAAGGCGGTGTTCGTTTCCACGCTTCTGTAAACCTGAGCATCCTGAAATTCCTTGCTTTCGAGCAGACATTTAAAAACTCATTGACAACTCTGCCCATGGGTGGCGGTAAAGGCGGTTCGGACTTCTCTCCGCGCGGCAAGTCGAATGCTGAGGTTATGCGTTTCGTTCAGGCTTTCATGCTGGAGTTGTGGCGTCATATCGGCCCTGAAACAGACGTACCTGCTGGTGATATCGGTGTAGGTGGTCGCGAAGTAGGTTTCATGTTCGGTATGTATAAGAAGCTGGCTCATGAATTTACGGGTACTTTCACCGGTAAGGGCCGTGAGTTCGGCGGTTCGCTGATTCGTCCGGAAGCTACCGGCTACGGTAACATCTACTTCCTGATGGAAATGTTAAAGACTAAGGGTACTGACTTGAAAGGCAAAACTTGTCTGATTTCCGGTTCCGGTAACGTAGCTCAATATACGGCCGAGAAAGTATTGGAATTGGGTGGTAAGGTATTGACCATGTCTGATTCTGACGGTTATGTATACGATCCGGACGGCATTGACCGCGAAAAGTTGGATTACATCATGGAGCTGAAAAACCTCTATCGTGGACGTATCCGCGAATATGCTGAACAATATCCGGGTGTCAAGTACGTAGAAGGTGCACGTCCTTGGGGTGAAAAAGCAGACATCGCCCTGCCTTCTGCAACTCAGAATGAAATAAATGGAGATGATGCCAAAAAACTAATTGCTAATGGTGTCATGGCTGTGTCCGAAGGTGCAAACATGCCTTCTACCCCTGAAGCAATCCGCGTATTCCAAGATGCAAAGATTCTGTATGCTCCGGGTAAGGCAGCCAATGCCGGCGGTGTATCAGTATCCGGTCTCGAAATGACTCAGAACTCCATCAAGTTGAGCTGGAGTGCAGAGGAAGTGGACGAGAAATTGAAGAGCATCATGAAGAACATTCACGAAGCTTGCGTGCAATATGGTACGGAAGCCGACGGTTATGTAAATTACGTGAAGGGTGCCAATGTAGCCGGATTTATGAAGGTGGCAAAGGCTATGATGGCACAAGGAATTGTGTAAGGATAGGAAGCCATAGTTATTATAAAGGAAGGCGAAGGGAGTTGCACCTCTTCGCCTTTCTTCATAATAGTAACCTAGTCAGCAAGATCTAACATATTAAGAATTTCCTTGTCCTTCCCCCATTTTTTATTCGGTTTCGGACTCATCCATAATTCTAACAACCCTCCATTAGCAAACACATCGTGAGAAGACCAGAATACATCATGATTTTTCACATAATTAAAACTTCAGTACCCCCTTAATCGGATAGTGATCAGAAATAAAAGTTTTTCCTGCATATTTTTCTCGAATTGTAACGTATTCCGTACACATTTTAAACCCTTTATAATAAATATAATCTATAATGGAGCTACGGGTCCCCCATCCATTGAAAGTACCAAAAGAATCCGTTTTTTTAGCAGAGGTTCTAGCATCTATCATTTTTTCATTCAGTTTTTGTATGGAAGAATCCGTATTATCCATATTAAAGTCTCCGGTCAAAATTAATGGGAAATTATCAGGATTAATCTTCTGTATCTTTTCTAAGATGAGACTCAAACCTTCCTTCCGTGCCACTTTGCCGACATGATCCAAATGAGTATTAACGTAATAAAACTTCTCCTTTGTCTTTTTATCCTTCAAAAGTGCCCATGTAGCAGTACGGGTACATGCAGCATCCCATCCTATAGAAGGAATGTCAGGAGTTAAAGAAAGCCAAAAATTTCCCCACTCCAACAATTCTATTTTTCTCTTATTATACATTATTGAAGCATGCTCTCCGTCGTGTTTACCATCAATGCGTCCAACACCTACAGCCTCATAGTTCGTGCAATTCTCAAGAATAAACGCCAGCTGAAAATCCAAAGCTTCCTGAACTCCCAAAATATCGGGCTTATGCTTTTTAATCATTTTTATAGTAGCTGGTTTTCTGAATTCCCATGCATTAACACCGTCCTCTGCCGTACCATACCGCATATTATAAGAAATAACAGTAAGTTGTGAACTATTTTTCCCCCTTTTTGCAGAAACGAACTGAGGTAACATAAGGGTAATTACCATAAAAATAAAAAAGGACTGTTTCATATTAATATCTATAAAAGAGATGAGAGTGTAAAAACCCAGACCAAACAATGTGCTTATCAAGGTTCCAATACACTCTCATCCAGATTATTACTAATTACGTGCTATAGTTGTGATTTCTTTAATTGTTGTATAGTTATAACGATTGGTACCGCTAAAGCTTTTTGTAGTACGAGCACCTACACGCAAAAAGAATTTACGCGAATAATCAGGGAATTGTCCTTTTGTCTTAATAGTAATTTCTTTACCTAAAACATCGGTTAAAGCTGCCCCTAACAACTGAGTAGAAAAACGCGGACTGAAGCTGAAATCTCCGACATAACTCGTTTCGCTCACAAATAGCCAAGCTTCGGTAAGCGGTTGTTGGTAATCCGGATTATTTGTACCACGAGTAATTATAACCTTCACCTCCACAGTACCATCTGCATTGACCTGAGGTTCGCCTACCCATTTCACGCGCAACAGCGGCTCAATCTCATAAGTTTTCTCTACAGTACCTTTTATATCAATAATCTCTTCATCCAATGGTACAAAAGCACCTTCAGGAATAATACCATAATTGCCTGCAAATATTTTGGTATTCTGGAAAGTACCATCCTGCATACAATTAAAATCATAAGGTTCCGGAGTATCACTCCAGCTATACTCCATCATACGGATACGAATGCCGGTATTACCAATAGCTGTTTGGAAAGGTTCTTTGGTTTCCTTATCAATAAAAGCACCACGGAAAGTTTCTTCAGGTTCTCCATAATTATCCACATCGCAAGAGGTAAAATTTACCAATAAGCATAAGGACAACAAAATATATGTTAACTTTTTCATAATTGAATGTTTCGTTTCTTATAATTAATAACCTGGATTTTGTTTACAGTTCGGATTCTTAGTGATTTCACCAGTCGGAATCTGCTGATAATAATTACGTGTATCATAAGTATAAGTATATCCATATTCCTGCTCCTTGATATCCATGAAATACTTCATGGCATCTGCTGCAAAGAATGGCTGCAGAGTGCGATATCTGCGTGTAGACTGCTCATCATCAATAATACGCCAACGCTTCAAATCCCAATAAGTTTTATTTTCGAAAGCAAGCTCTTTACGACGCTCTATACGCACTACATCAATTGAAGTTTCTGCAGAAGAAGCAAGCAACGTAGCACCTGCACGTTCACGAATAAGGTTCACACAGCGGAAAGCCTCCTCTACATAATTCTTACCGGCATCATCGGTAACACTACCCGCAGCTGCAAGTTCCATAGCCGCCTCGGCACGATTGAGCAATACTTCTGCATAACGGATATCAATCCAATCTGTAACAGACTGATTCCAAGTTGTATTCTTCTGTTCAGGATTCAGATACTTACGAATAAGGAAACCGGAAACCGTACAGCCTATCTCCTGATTCTTCACTGTACCACTTTTCCCTGCACGCTTCATCATTGTACCATCCTTTAACTGAATTGCATTAGCATCCGTATTTTGCGATTCGCGACTGGCCAATTTCAGCAAACTCGTCGCATCGTTAGCATAAGCACTATAATCATCATAAAAGCCATAGGTATCTTCTGAAGGAAGAAGAGGAGAAATTTTATCACCTTCTCCAACCCAAATACCACGACGGATTTCAATGGATTCACCCTTGAACTCGTCACCCGGCAGCAATACAGTAGCACGCAAACGAGGTTCGGCATTCTTGAAAGGTTCCATTGTTGTTTCATACAATTTATAATAACCTTCCGTGTTCATGTTGGCAAAATGCCCATCGGCATCTTTCTCAAAACCTTCAAACATTTCTACAAAATCCAATGTAGGACAAATTTCTGTGTTGCTACCACCGGTAGAGGTTTGCGTAGGCTGTGCAAAACAATCATATGAATGTACACAGTCCGGGTAATCAAAATATTTCACGAAAATATTCTCTTCCGTATCTTTCAAGAAAATATTCACGAAATTAGTATATTGTGCATCTTTATTATTAGTTGCCCAGTCCCCTTTGTAAAGAGCATAACCTCCTTCATCAACAATCTTCGATGCTTCATAAGCCTGTTTAAAATAATCGGCAGCACGATTTGCTGGAATTCCGCAAATACGCGCATCATTATAAACTTCATTCACATCATTATATTTGGCAATACTTCCGGCATAAAGCATAGTACGCGATTTAAAAGCTGCAGCTGCATATTTATTGGCACGTCCTTTTTGGTTCTTTGCAGACAAATGCGCAATAGCGTAGTCCAAATCACTGGAAATAAAATCCCAGACAGCCTCTTCCGAATCACGGAACAATTGTGTTTCAGGAATGCTTACTGTAGCCGGATAATCAATTACTGTGTTAACAATAGGTACACCACCATAACGCTTTACTAATGCAAAATAAGTATAAGCACGAATGAAATACGCTTCGCCCAACAAACTTTCAATTTCAGCAGCAGAATGTGAATCAGCATATTTGGGAAGTGTTTCTATAAAATAGTTCGTTTCACGTATTAAGGCATACGCAGCATCCCAATAGTTTGCTGTTTCAACTTCTGCCCCCTTCGTGTCACGGCTAATAGCTTCACCAGTCAAACAAGAAGGTTGCGCAAAATTAGAACCTCCCGAAAAGAACATGTTTACATGCGAATAGCGGAAGTCTTCTACAGGCAACGTACTATACAAACGGGCCATATAGCTTGTAACCCCCGCCGTACTTCCAAAAATATCATTATCACCAACAATATTCATTGGTGGGATGTCCAGATCTACACAAGAAGTCAATGACCCCATGCATAATGCAAATGCGAAGATATATTTTTTAATTTTCATGTTGATATTCATTTAAAATTTAAGATTTGCTCCAATAGTAACTGTTTTATTTAAAGGATAGTTATATCCATAATTTCCTGACGGGAATTCAGGATCACAATATTTCAATCCGGTAATGGTAAACAAGTTATAACCGCTTAAATAAACACGCAGCCCTTGTACACCAATTTTAGTCAACCATGGTTTAGGAAGATTATATCCCACTTCAATCGTTTTTAAACGCAGATAAGCAGCATTTTGCATATTGAATTCTGAATTCCGGTTCGGCAATGAACCAGTGTAAGCATAATGACCGCTAATCCATTTAGTGGCCGGATCATAAGGATCTGCATGACCATCAGCAGGACGCCAACGATCCATAAATTGATCCAAAGCATTTGTATTGGCCCACAATGGATTGTAAAGCAACTCATCATAAGAGATATGGCGTTTGGCAGCTCCTTGCAACAACAGACTTACATCAAAACCTTTCCAGCTTGCATTAAACGTCAAACCAAAATTTATCAAAGGACGGTCTCCTGTATTCGTCAAAGGATGTTCGTCCAATTCATTAATCCAACCATCACCGTTCCAATCCTCATAGTTATAATCACCGAGTACAGAACCACGTCCTATATAAATAGAATTGTAATAAATTTGATCCCATGAAGTAAAACGTTCGCCGGCCCCATATCCCCACCAAAGATCTGTAAAACGATCGTTTGAATTTTGTTTCCAATTCAAATAAGAATTACCTTTCCGCGCACCTTCCACATGTTTATTTTCTGAACGGGCATACGCAAAATTTCCTTTTATCTCATAACTGAACTCATTGATGGTATTACGGTGACTTATTTCTATTTCATATCCACGGGTCATATCTCCATTCAGATTCTCTTGTGGCAATGCGGTTCCCACTACTCCCGGAAGACTCGCTGCCCGAGTGGTCAGTAGTCCATCACGATCACGTCGGAAATAATCAACAGTCAATCCCAATAAGCCATCCCATGCTTCCAAATCAAAACCTATATCAAAAGTTTTAGCTTCAATCCATGAGATGCTTTGATTAGCCAATCCCTTTGTTGCAGAAGCATTGACAAATGAGCCATCAAAAATGGCACCGCCCGGCATCGCATATGCTGCCCCACCTACCGGATACGTATAACCATTAAGGAACTGATACGCTAAAGCACCATCGTCTCCCATCTTACCCCAAGAAGCACGTATTTTAAGGTTATTAATGAAATTCAAAAAAGATTCTTTCCAGAACTTTTCTTCAGAGACACGCCATCCCCCTGACACTGAAGGAAACATAGCCCAACGTGAATTTGCAGGGAATTTTGAAGAACCTTCATAACGGAAAGCAAATTCAATAAGATATCTGGACTTATAATCGTAAGCTACACGCCCTACCAATGCTTGATTGGCATTATCAAACAAGGCAGAAGCAGCAGTACTCTGTCCAAATTGCTGGTTATCAGCATTTCCGGCAAATACTTGATCTATAGGAATAGAAAGTTCCTTTTTACCATTAAAGTTATCCCCCTTATAAGTCGATTCCTCAAACAGCAGCATCGTATCAATATTATGCCCATTAAACTCACGAGAGTAATTAGCTTGTACTTGCCATAAAGTATTATCTTTTGAATAGAATGTACGACCTACTTTAGGAGGATCATTACGTGTCCATACCTGATCATCTCGATATGATTTCCAAGTATTTTCAAACTCCTTATTGTCATTCATTATATAATCGTAACTATACAACCCCTTTAGTTTCAATCCTTCTACCCAAGGTACATCATAACTCAATGAAAAACTTGACTGAAACCATTTGCTCTTATAAGTTTTATATCCTACAGCATCCTTATCCATCATCGCCACCGGATTCATCAAAGTAGAGTTTGAAGGCTGGGTAAAACCGCCATTCTCCTGATAAATGGGATCCATCGGCTGCATCAACCAAAGACCACGAATAATATCATAAGCACCATAATGCGGCGTATTACGCTCATCCATCAAACCTGAAAGATTAACATCCAATTTCAGATTCTTAGTAATATTGGCAGAAAGATTACTACGCATTGTCCATTTATCGTAATTCATATCATCTGTCTGCAAGAAACTTTGTTGCGCTTGATAGCCAACACTCGCATAATAATTTACACGTTCCGTCCCACCTGAAATATTGATGGAATGTTGTGTCTGAGGCGCAGAACCACGTAATACTGCTGATTTCCAATCTGTAGTCTGCGCAGCAGCTATTTCTTCATCAGAATAAGAAGCTCCTCCACCATCTGCATTATGACGTCCCTTTTCATTAGCCAATGTCATCCATTCTTGTGAAGTAACCAAGTCTGGGAAATTGGAAGGCATTTGCCAAGTAAAGCTACCCGAATAATTAATTTCTGGTTTCCCTTGCGCACCTTTTTTGGTGGTAATAAGAATCACGCCATTGGCAGCACGCACACCATAGATAGAAGCAGAGGCATCCTTCAAAACAGAAATACTCTCAACATCTTCCGGATCAACGCGTGCCATATTATCGCGAGGAATACCATCAATTATCACCAATGGATTCCCCAGTCCACGAATATCCATCGATGTATTGAAAGCTCCCGGCTCACTTGAATTTTGAACCACACGTAAACCGGCAATCTTACCAGTCAGCATATTCTGTAAACTTTCATTTTTTGTAGAAACAATGTCCTTCGTGTTTACGGCAGATACAGCACCGGTCAATGTCTGTTTCTTTTTCACTCCATAGCCTACCACTACCAGTTCATCAATCAAAACATTGTCACTTTGAAGGATGACATTATAAACCTTCTGTTCTGCCTTGATGGCAATCGTCTGTGACTTATATCCGATAAAACTTACTTTAATCGACGAATTTGGCGTCACCTCTAAAGAAAAGTTTCCATCAACGTCCGTCACACATCCATTTTTTGTCTTGGTATCAATGACAGTGGCGCCAATCACCAGCTCACCGGTGTTGTCCTTTACTGTACCCGATACCTTAAAAGAGTTCCCTTGTGCATACAACGTCACTGTCATGAACGACACCATTGCACACAACCAAACCTTTAAAAGATTCTGTACCACTAACTTTTTCATACTTATTAAATTTAAAATTGCAATTTGATGATTATTCTATTATTACTTTCAACATGATATATTCATAAGGCTTCATCCAAAACATCTCGTCATTAAAAGATCTTAAGGCCTTCTGACGATAATCACATACACTTACTTCACGCGGCCTTATACTACCCCAAACAAATGATGAACAAACACTCTGCTTACCCATATTGTGCAGGCAGACAATATACCCCTTTCCATCGTCAGCAGGTTTGATACTGGATAATGCAATACGATGGCGTCCTTTCAACCGAAACAACTGCTCTATATTCTGAGAAGAACGACTGGCTACAGCCACCAATTCCATCTCGCGTTCAGCTCCTCGCTGTTTCAATTTCAGGTCAAGCGGATTACAAGGCTGCAAAGAATAGCGAAACTTCGCTGTGCCTCCTTGTGATGCTTTATAATTAGTCCTCCATGTATTCGTCATTACCCATGAATAGACAATCGGCGATATCTTGGCAGACTGCCACCAGCCATATCCATGACGGGGATTCAGGCGATAATCAAGCCCTGAGGGCGAACCCAGTTCAACAAAAGGCGCATCAACGGTGGTCAGGCAGACTGCATGCTCCAAATCTCCCACAGCCAATCCGTTTTGCAATGAATAATAATGTTTGTTTACTCCCTCCAGTTGCTCACGCTCAGGATGAATTTCACTCATGGCAAGATCCATTGTAATTTCAGGTTGCTGAATATTGAACGGAAAAACAAAACGCACATTTTCAAAATCTAAAATATCCTGCTTATCCAACGTATTACAAATATCTACCCTATCTATCCCTTTGTAAACTGTCACATCACGCCATAAAGTATTACATCCTGGAGCTTTAGACTCTATACGCAGTGTAGCAGCAACCGCTCCATCATCCAACACTCTTATATTTAATATCTGTTCGATTCCCTGTGGGTCAGAAGCATATCTTCCAGTATATAAATAATCATTCAAACCGCTATTCGAAGCATATTCATAAGAGTCACCAACTCTTTTGAAAGAACTAATTGTACCTTTCACCTCATCAATTTCAACGCGTACAATTCCATTATTTAATATTTTATTCTCTGCAATCATGGAAACGAAACGTCTTGAACTCTTTTTCTTCGAGACGATTTGATATACCTCAGAAGAAAGTGCTGGTATATTTTCAGCAACAAAAGCCCAACGGCCATCATACAGACGCTGTGTCTCTACTTTTTCACCAGTCCTGGTTATCAATTCTTTTTCATTCAAATTGACCATTGAATCCAAAAACACTACATCCGTACGATTCCAAAGATTTGTATTCAGCACATGTACAAAATCCCCACCTTTGTCGACATGCAATGGGCTTAAAGCCTGTTTATATAATATTTGAGACTGATTACTTGCATTATCAGCATAAGCTTTTTTCCCTTCCCACAAATCTTTTGTAAATTTAGAATGTGGGTCAGTTCCACTAGCAGAAGCCCCCCAAGTGTACTCAGAAAACAGTACCACATTTTTCCATGCTTCTTTAAAAGCTTTATCTGGGAAAGCGTCTGTTTTATGAAGCATGCTCCAAATAGTTTCAGTCTGTGCCAAGCGTGCAGCAGTAGTACGATTCATTGCTGTCTCACAAGCGGTAGAAGCCGCTCCGTCTTCCCAAGTGGGAGTCATGTCACCAGCAAAGACGGGTAATTCAGCGCCATATTGTTCTTCGAATTTCATAAAGAACTCACGGGCAGTTGATATACGGAATTGAGGAGACTCATAACGTTCATTCCACTCACGGATTACATCAGACATTGATTGATCGGGAGGGCCGTTATCACCATGAACTGTATAACGTAAATAACAAGTTTGATATGGAAACTCCTCAGTTTCTAATTCTGTTAAATAGTCCCAGATTGACTCAAGTCCACAAACTCCGATACGGTTAGCCAACCAGCCATGAAACCATGAGTAACCGCGCCCTGCCTGCCATACAAGTACTTTATCAGTACCTGATTGAGATTGCCAATAAAAAGGTCTATCACCCCATCTGACATGTAAAGCAGCAGCACGATCATTTCCTATCCTCCCATAAAAAGGTACATAATTCGGTCCGGGTGAATAATATTTCACTCCATTCTTAGCCATTGCAGTGACCAATCCCCAAGCTTGCCCAGGCACATCACTCATCATTGCAGTATTCAGCTCCACTCCCACTTCATCACTAATCCAATGTGCATCATCAAAAATATGCATCAATTCTTCTTGTCGGCTAATCCCAGTCAAAATACTTCCCAAAGACATATCAACATTAATAATACCATCGCGAATGGCCTGCTTCAAACGTTCAGCCTTTTCAGTGAGGGTGTGTCAAAATTCAAAACTCCTTATCATTTTGTCATTCAGAGGAGCGTAGTAACTCATATTGATTGATTTAGGCTATTCACTAAGGTTGTCGGAGTTCGGTAGCAAGTGGTTTGCAATACCTCTTTTATATGAGAATCCCTGTTTTTGTAATATCACAATAAAGGGGATTGTTCATGTCTTCTGTAAGTAAAACAGGTTCTATAAGGTTGCTTATCTTACGTCTAAGTTTCCACAATAAAGGGGTGTCTTCAAAATAGTTTTCATTCAGGTGCTCTACTATCACGGCAATATCTATGTCGCTATCCTCTCTTTGATTTCCTTTGCTATATGAACCGTATAGATAGAGTGCTTTCAATGGTAACTTTTCGGCTACCATTTTTTTTATTGTTTGGCAAGGGGTATAGCTTGTTCTTTATCCATGATTGCAAGTCTTTATCTTTCTGCTTCTATGGTGTAGGTGAAACTGTCTGCCCGGTAGTATCCTATATTATATTCGATGGGAGTTCCCTTGATATCATAAACGAATCTTTTCCTTATTAATATAGGGTCACTGGATTTGATGTCCAGTTTCTCTGCTATAAACTCTCCGGCCAGTCGTGCGGAAATTTCTTCTTTGCTGGTTTTTACAATGATGTTGTATGTACTTTCCAGTGTCCCATAGAGGGGTTGCGTAAAGTCTTCATCACCGGTCAATGGAATTTCGGGATTGAAATAGGAAATGAAAGAGACAAATGGATATTCTTTATTGCCTCGTACTCTTTCTAATACCAAGCACTTTTTTTCCTCTTCCGGACTTATGTTGAAGAAGGAACGGATTTCTTCCGATGGTTTTTTGAAGCAGATATGCAGTTCGAAGTTTTTGATTTCGATGCCTAACATCTTCATTTCTTGTGAAAAACTCAGCCAGTTTTTCACTCCTCCTGTGATACCTTTACGTACCACTTTTGTACCATGTCCTTTTTTTCTGACTAATAATCCCTCGAATACCAGTTTGTTGATAGCTTGACGAAGCGTATTTCTTGATATGTTTAATTGTTCAGACAATAGTACTTCGTTGGGAAGTAGCTTCCCATTTTTGTACTCATCTGATTCTATCAGCTTTCTCAGTACTTCTTCTGCTTGGATATGAAGAGGTTTCTCAGAGTTTGGTTCTAATTTCATGGTTGCATTTCTCTTTTATTCGTTGGTGTTGCAAAGATAAATCTTTTTTCTGAAAAAAACTTCAGAGTTTCTTTTGTTTTATATTTAAAGATTATATCTTTGCATAAAATAAATATATGTTCATACATACATAATGGTTAAGCATACATATTATGAGGAAAGTGAATTATGACAAGTTCCCTTCTACTAAGATTTCGGGGACTATTTTCCAAGGATGGAGAGATGTTGGTGCTTTGTTAATGGAGTGCTTTAATACATGTTCGGTGCTTGCGGTCGAGTTTTATGCTGGAGTGCGTGAGGAAGAGGTGATGGAAGAATTGAGCCTATTGTCTCCCACCTTATTTATTAATACACGCGATTTGATGAAGTCGGAAGCTGAGATTAATGCGATGACAGAACGCTTTATGACGGATGATGTGCTTTTTGGTTATGTGACTAATCTGACTTTGAAAGATTATTTCGATGTTGATAAACTGGAGGCGGCTCGCAAACAAGTGGCGGAAAGTGACAAAACCGTTGTAGTGGGAGCCGGAGCTGCTATGTTGGCTTCGGAGAAAACGACATTGGTATATGTTGACATGGCTCGTTGGGAAATCCAGCAACGTTTTCGTGCTCATGAGGTGAAAGCTTTGGGGATAGATAACCGGGCAGATGCTGTATCCTTGCAATACAAGCGTGGCTATTTTAATGATTGGAGAATTCTTGATAAGTATAAAGAAGGGCTGTTTAGCAAAGTGGACTTTTGGTTGGATACTCATGTAGCGGGTGAGCCGAAGTTGATTGATCGGAAAACTTTCTTTAAAGGGATAGACGCAACTGTCAAAACTCCTTTTCGGGTAGTGCCTTTTTTCGATCCGGCTCCGTGGGGTGGGCAATGGATGAAGGAAGTGTGTGGCTTGAATCCGGAAAAAGAGAATTACGGTTGGTGCTTTGACTGTGTACCCGAAGAGAATAGTTTGTATCTTGAGGTGAACGGTGTGCGTTTTGAATTGCCATCGGTCGATTTGGTACTGCTGAGATCAAGAGAACTTCTTGGGGAACCGGTAGAAGCGCGTTTTGGCAAGGATTTCCCTATCCGTTTTGATTTTTTGGATACGGTAGGCGGTGGAAACCTAAGTGTGCAGGTACATCCTACTACGCAATTTATCCGTGAGAATTTCGGCATGTATTATACTCAGGACGAGAGTTATTATCTGCTGGATGCCAAAGAAGGTGCTTCTGTTTATCTCGGATTGAAGACCGGTATCAATAGGGATGATATGATTAATGATTTGCGTGAGGCTCAGAAAAGCAATATTGTTTTTGATGCGGAAAAGTATGTGAACAGACTACCTGCCAAGAAACACGATCATTATCTGATTCCTGGTGGAACGGTACATTGTTCTGGATCGGAGGCTTTGGTGCTGGAAATCAGTTCTACACCCAATTTGTTCACATTTAAGCTTTGGGATTGGCAGCGCTTGGGATTGGATGGTAAACCGCGCCCTATTAATGTGGAAAGAGGCAAGTGCGTGATAGATTGGAAACGGAATACGGAGTATGTACAAGAGCATCTTGCCAACCATTTTGCTGATGTAGCCGTAGGAGACGGTTGGAGAGAAGAACGCACCGGATTGCATCCGAATGAGTTTATTGAAACGCGCCGTCATTGGTTTACCAAGTCGGTTACCCATCATACTAACGGCAGCGTGAATGTGTTGAACTTAGTAGAGGGTGAAGAAGCTGTAGTCGAAAGCCCTACAGGTGCTTTTAAGCCGTTTGTGGTGCATTATGCCGAAACATTCATTGTGCCGGCAAGTGTAGGAGTATATACGATTACTCCTTGTGGAGCGGCAGCGGGCAAGGAATGCGGAACGATTAAGGCTTATGTGAGATTCTGAAAAAAGTATTGGCTCAATTTAAATCGGATATTATATGTATGAACATGATAATAGGGTGGTGATGACTTTGGATGCAGGAGGGACAAATTTTGTTTTTTCGGCTATTAAAGGTTGTGAATTGGTGATAGCGCCCGTGTGCTTGTTATCCGTGCCAGATGATTTAGACAGATGTCTGTCAGTACTTGTAGAGGGATTTTGTAGAATAAAAGATTCCCTTTCGGAAGCACCGGTTGCCATTAGTTTTGCATTTCCAGGTCCGGCCGACTATGAACATGGAGTAATTGGCGATTTGCCTAATTTCCCTGCTTTCTGTGGTGGAGTAGCTTTAGGTCCCTTTTTGGAAGAAAAGTTTGGAATACCTGTTTTTATTAATAATGATGGTAACCTGTTTGCTTATGGTGAAGCATTGTCAGGTGTGTTGCCGCAGGTCAATCGTGAACTTGAAGCTGCGGGGAATCCTAAACGTTATAAAAATCTGTTGGGTATTACTTTAGGTACCGGCTTCGGGGCAGGAGTGGTGATTAATAATTGTTTATTGACCGGTGACAATGGTTGCGGTGGTGATGTGTGGCTTATGCGAAATAAGAAATATCCGGATATGCTTGCTGAAGAAAGCGTCAGTATTCGTGCCATTCATCGGGTCTATCGTGAACTGACCGGTGAAGATACGGATGCTTTCACTCCGAAAGATATATTTGACATAGCTGAAGGCATGCGTGCTGGCAATCGTGAAGCTGCAATAAGGTGCTTCGACGAGATGGGCGAGATGGCGGGTGCTGCTATTGTCAATGCGCTTAATATGGTGGATGGCATTGTGGTGATAGGCGGAGGATTGTCGGGGGCATCCAAATATATACTGCCGGGTATGCTCCGTGAGATGAACCGTTCTATATCTACTTTTGCGGGTTTGAATTTTAAGTGCCTACAGAGTGAGGTTTACAATCTTATGGATGATGCGGAGCGTTCTCTCTTCTTGGAGAATAAGAGTCGTATGGTGAAGGTCCCGTTTGCAGATAAATATGCTGTTTATGATTGCTCGAAAAAGATAGGAATCATGATTTCCAGTTTAGGAGCTAGTAAAGCCATTGCTTTGGGAGCTTATGCGTATGCACTTTCACGGTTGCAATGATGCGAATCGTTATTTCTGGTACATGTTTTTTTGAATTTATAGTTTGATATTATGAAAAAGAAAGTGACAAAATCACTTTTGCCGATACTCTTTGGCTTTTTTGTAATGGGCTTTTGTGATATAGTCGGTATTTCGTCTGATTACGTACAGCGCAGTTTCAATTGGTCACCGATGATGACCGGCTTTGTACCCTCTATGGTATTTATTTGGTTTTTGTTTTTAGGTATTCCTATCGGAAATAAAATGAATCAATGGGGGAGAAAAAATACAGTCCTTCTAAGTATGGCAATCACTATTGTGGGTATGCTTCTTCCTTTATTTGCTTATGGGAGTGTAACATGTATGATGGCTTATGCTTTGCTTGGAATTGGTAATGCCATTTTGCAAGTTTCTTTAAATCCGTTGCTTAGTAATGTAATCTCCAATTCCGCTTATTTGACTAGCAGTTTGACTGCTGGTCAGGTTGTTAAAGCAATTTCTTCATTGGCGGGTCCTGAAATTGTATTGTTAGCTGTCAATCATTTTGGGGCAGACAAGTGGTACTATTGTTTCCCGATATTGGGGCTTATCACCGTGTTGTCTGCCGTATGGTTGCTTGCAACACCTATCAAACATGAAAATGTGTCAGAGGTGGAGAACTTTATTTCTGTAGCAGATACTTTTGGGTTGCTTAAAAACCGTTCTATCTTACTTCTTTTTATGGGGATTTTCTTTATAGTGGGAGTTGATGTGGCGACAAATTTTATCAGTTCGAAGTTGATGGCCGTCCGTTTCGGATGGAGTGATGAACAAATGAAGTTTGCTCCGCAGGTCTATTTCCTTTGTCGCACGTTCGGGGCGTTGCTGGGGGCATTCCTGCTTACTCGTATTTCCGGGATAAAATATTTCAAAGTGAATATCATTGCGTGCATCCTGTCATTTCTGATCTTGATATTTGTGGATTGTGCTTTGGTCAACCTTGTGTGTATAGGTTGTGTAGGATTTTTTGCTTCATCTGTATTTCCCATTATTTATTCAATGGCGTTACAAGTGCGACCGGATAAAGCCAATCAGATATCAGGCTTGATGATTACTGCTATTGCCGGAGGAGGGGTAGTGACTCCTGTCATAGGTTTTGCCATTGGTGAAGTTGGCATTATCGGTGGGGCGGTTGTAACCTTGTTTTGTGTATGTTATCTTGCATATTGTGCATTTGGCATTAGAACTGTGGATAATTGAAAGTATAGTTTTAAATATTTGATAATTTTAAATTTTTGTAAAATCTTAAAATGATAATTATGAGAAAGATTGGATTAGAAAGGCATTTTTTGACTTTTCTCTGTTTTTTCATTGTGGGAAGTGTTCAAATTTATGCAGGTAATTTGAACGAAGAAGAGTCTGTTGAACAAGTGAAACATACCTACACCGGAATGGTTAAAGATGTAGATGGAGAACCGTTAATTGGTGCTACAGTAATGATTAAAGGTACAAGTCTTGGTACTGTTACTGATGTGGACGGTCATTATTCTTTAAATGGTGTGAATGGAAAAGATGTATTGGTGTTTTCTTATATAGGCTATTTGTCCCAAGAAATAACCCCGGGAACAGACGGTAAGCCAATCAATGTTGTTTTAAAAGTGGATGCAATCGGAATTGAAGAAGTGGTGGTGACGGGTTACACATCAATGAAAAGAAAGGATTTGACAGGTTCGGTAGCCTCTATTTCTGCGGATAAAATAGCACAGATTCCATCTTATGATTTGACTTCCAGTTTAGTTGGGGTTGCGGGAATTCGTATGGATGGTGGATCCATTCGTATTCGTGGAACACGTTCTAAGAATGCAAGCAACGACCCGTTGATTGTTTTAGATGGAGTTCCCTATAATGAAACTATTTCCTCTATTAATCCTGGAGATATAGAATCTATTGATGTTTTAAAAGATGCCTCATCGACAGCCATTTATGGAGCGCGTGGAGCTAATGGAGTTATTTTAATTACTACTAAACAGGCTAAGAAAGGACAGACTATTGTTTCTTATGATGGATTTGTAGGTATGGGAGTGAATAATAAGGGAACATTTGACATCATGAATGCCGACGAATATGTAGCTTACAAACGCGAAGCTTATAGAACGGCAGGAACATGGAGTGATGAATCAGATGATTCCAAAGTGTTTACAGGTATTGAGATGGCTAATATGGGTAACGTTGATACAGATTGGGCAGGAGATTATTTCAATAAAAAACGTGTCTGGACCAATCATTCAATAACTATTGCAAACAATAACGAAAAAACACAATATAAAATATTGTTTAATTATAAAAATAACGATAGTCGTACAAAAGGTGAGGGTAAGGATTATTTGTATCTGACAACAGATTTATCTCATCAAGTATTGCCTTTTCTGAAAGTAGGTATTTCAAATAGACTTAGTTACACCAATCAGCGTTCGAAACCGTCAATACTTTCGTCATTGGGTTCAATGTCGCCACTTACAAAAGTCTATAATGATGATGGTTCGTTAAATAGATTCCCGTTGGGTGATCCTTTGACAAAAAATCCGTATGTCAATGAAAATGATGATTGTTATAAAGATAAAACTGAAGAATGGAAGAATTTCCTACGTTTGTTTGCAGAAATAAAATTATGTAGAAATTTTACATACAATACTAATTTTTCATATAACCCGGCGTTCTCCTCACGTGGTTATTATTATGATAATAGGAGTACGGCTACTCAGGATGATACTAATACAGCAGGAGTTCATAATAATAGAAAAGCAAGCTGGGCTTGGAATAATGTCCTGAATTATAACTTGAATATTAAGAAACATGCTTTAAGTTTGACAGGAGTATTTGAAATGCAGAATATTGAAACTGTTAATTCCAGCATGTCAGGGAAAAATCAGGAATCTCCAGCCTATTTGTGGTATAACATGAGCCGATTGACGGATTCTAAATCACTTTCGACAGATTTTGTCAGGACCCAGATGCTTTCTTATATTGGGCGTGTACAATATACTTATAATGACCGCTATATTGTGATAGGTTCAGTAAGGTCTGATGGTGCTTCTCAGTTGGCACCTGGTAATAAATGGGCTGTATTCCCTTCCATATCAGGCTCATGGAGAATGTCAGAAGAAGACTTCATTAAACGTATTTCATGGATTAGTAATTTGAAATTTCGTGTGAGTTATGGTATAACGGGAAATTATGCTATTGCGGCCTATTCTACAGCAGGAACATTGGGAAGTAAGTTCATAAATTTCTATGATGGTGGTGGAGCCATTCATCTGCCTGGTTTGGAGCCTTCTACTCGTCCAACGAAAGATTTGAAATGGGAACGAAATAAAATGCTTGATTTGGGGGTTGATTTTGGAGTTTTGAATAATCGTATTTATGGAACATTGGATTGGTATGATTCAAAAAGTTACGATTTGCTTTATCTTAAAACGCTACCTTATACTACTGGTTTCAATAGAGCATGGACAAATGTTGGTGATACAAGGAATAGAGGTCTGGAAGCAACTTTGACTTTTGTCCCTATTCAGCAAAAAGATTTGAATTTAAATATTACTTTGTCTTATTATCGTAATAAGGAGGAACTTGTATCTCTGCAAGATCCCAACATGAAGGAGGATATCAATAATGGATTGTTTATAGGATATCCGGTGAATGGAGTGTATTATAATTATAAAAAATTAGGTATATGGCAGACTGATGAAGCAGAGCTTGCTGCAATGTACGGACAAAAACCTGGCGAGGTGAAGGTGGCAGACTTAGATGGAAATGGTAAGATCGATGGAAACGACCGTTGCATTTTGGGTACGAACCGTCCTGATTGGGTTGGTGGATTACAAGTTGGTGGACAATGGAAGCAATTAGATTTCTCAATAGATTGCTATGGAGAGTTTGGGGCTATGGGTTATGATAGCTATATAGCTAACTGGGGAGGAAATGCGGCTCGAAATAATACATATAAATTGGATTATTGGACTCCGGAAAATCCCACTAACAAGTATCCTCGTCCAGTGGCAAGCCAAAGTATTCAATATCTGAATACAGCGGGTTATCATAAGAATAATTATATCAATATACGAAATATTACCGTGGGATATACTTTGCCTAAAAAATGGATGAATGGGGTTGTAAAGAAAGCTCGTTTTTATGTAACGGCAAATGATCCGATAAGATTTAGTCAGTTCCGTAATGAAGGTGGTATTTCATGGTGGGAATCTTTTTATATTTTGGGCGCAAACATTCAATTCTAACTTTGAAACATTATAAAAATATGAAAATGAAATTATTGAACTTAGTAATAGTAGCCGTTTCTGTAATAGGATTGGTCGGCTGTGATTTTTTAGATGAAGAGTCATACGGCTCGACAACGGAAATTTTTAATGAAGAGAATGGAATCAAGGCATTAGTCTATCAATCATATACAAAAATAAATAATTTGTATGGTGGGGATTCTCAATGGCCTTATCTTACGGAGCAAGGTACTGATTTGTTTTTGCGTGGTGGGAATAATTCAGAAACACAGGTTTGTGATTATAAAGGTTTGACAGCAACATCAAGTACTGTTGCTTGGCTGTGGAATCACTGCTATAAAGGATTGGCGAACATCAATATGTTCTTTGAAACAATAGATGATACTCCATTTGCTGATGAAGCAGATAAGAATATCTGCAAAGCTGAAATGCTTACAATGCGATCGATGTTTCTATGGATTATTACTGAAAATTGGGGAGATTCATATTTGCCGATGAGCACAGATGAAACGGAAGGAATGGAAGCCCGTCGTTCTCCTCGTTCTGAATTCTATAAAGAAATTATTGAAGGTTTGAAAACTGCGTTGGACTTATTGCCTGATACGCGCACTAAAGTTTATGGACGTATTGATGCCCCTTCTGTAAAGGCATTCTTGTCACGTATGTATTTATATAATGAGGAGTTTGATAAGGCTGCTGAAATGGCTTCGCAGGTTATTGATGGAGATTATGGGTACAAGTTATCATCTTCTTTGAAAGATTTGTGGGATGATAGTAAGCGGAATGATGAATTTATATGGACTACCGAATTTGTGGAAGATGCTGCATTCAAACAGAGTTCGTTTTATTGGAGGCATTATGCGATGTTTATTGACCGCTATCCGGGTTTACGCACACAATTGCGTTATACGGGGTATGGAAGTTGTATAACTATGCCTTCTGTATATTACATTTCGCTATTTAATCATGAAGCGGATTTACGCTGGCAAGATTTGCATCAAACGGTATGGTATTATAATGATCCGGACGATGATACGTCAATGTTTCCCGAGATGCAGGAATTATATGTCGATACGGCATTTTATCTGAGTGTAAAACCTTTATCTGTTGCAGAAAGAAATAGAATAAAGACCCGTTATACAGCGTTTGATATTGATGATATGTATGATAAAAAGGGGATACCTACAGATCGTAAAACTTTTATTGGAATGACAAAATTCTATGATCATACTCGTCCAGGTGATGTTTCGACTAATTCAGACCGTAATTATCCGGTAATTCGTTTGGCCGAACTTTATCTGATTCGTGCTGAAGCTAAGATTCGTGGTGCTAATAAGGATTTGTCTGGTGCACTTGATGATATCATGGCATTGCGTAAGCGTGCGACAAAGCAGGGGCATGAGCAAGAAATGGCACTCAGTGAAACTGATATGACTCTTGATTTCATATTAGAAGAGCGTGCAAGAGAATTAGGTGGTGAATGGCAGCGATGGTTAGATTTGAAACGTTTAGGTAAGTTGGTAGAACATGTGAAAATGTTCAATCCGGATGCTGCTGATAATATAAAAGAGTACCATATTCTTCGTCCTATTCCTCAAGTACAATTTGACGGTATGCAGGATTGGACAACTTTGGGACAAAATGAAGGATACTAAATAATAAATGATAGACTATGAATAAATATATTTGGAGAAGTGTATTTGTACTGACACTTTGTGCATTGATAATGTCATGTAGTGAAGATTTATCTGTTTCATATTTGAAATTGGAGGAGTGCATTAGAGAAGCTGAATCTTTAATTACTAATACTCAGGAAGGAATTGAGGAGGGAAATATAGCTCCCGGTTCAAAAAAAAGTCTTCAAAAACAAATTGATTGGGCTTATTTTATTTTGGAGAATTCGGGTCGTGATGAGGCTTATGAAAATGCGTTCTTGCAATTGCAGAAAGATATTGAGATATTTCATGCCAATGTTGTTTCTTCTGGCATCCCCTTGTTTGGATTTGGGTCAAAGATGAATTTGGGACTGGCTGAAATGTGGCAAATGGAAGAGAGCTTTTCTATAGAATGTCGTGTGTATTATACTGAATTTGCTCCTGGCAATCAGAATATAGTTTCATGTGAAGGCAATGGAAAAGGTTGGATGTTGAGATCTAGCGGTAACAAGATACAATTTTATATTCAACAAAATGGATGGAACGGTTTGTCAACATCACCTTTGGAATTGAATCGTTGGTATCATATTGCCGCCACTTATTATAAAAACGGAAAAATTTCCTTATATTTGGATGGCGTAAAAGTTGGTTCTGCCGTATGTAAAGAACTGAGTATTAGTAATCAAGTTGATTTGCAGATTGGTACTTCTCCATCTTATGCAAATCGTTATATGCGTGGTTATATTCAGGATTTTTCTATTTGGAGTGACGTGCGTACTGAAGAGGAGATTGCTACTGATATTAATGGTGGATTTGGTGGTACAGAAGAAGGCTTAAAAGCATATTGGCCTTTGAATCTGAATGTAGGAACGGATATTTTGGATAAAACAGGTACCTATACAGCAACAACGGCTGGTATCATTTGGCAAAAAATGATAGAGTAAAGTAGATATATAAGTCTTGTTTGAATTTTATTCTTTATTTTTGAATAGAATTTAAACAAGACTTTAGAAATATAGAAAATTAGATTTTTATTTAGTAATGAGATTGACATTGATATCTGTTTTGATGTGCTTTTTTTATACTATGTCATGGGGAACTCCTCATAATATAGCTTTGAAAGCTCATGTTACTGCTTCTTCTATATTAAATGAGGAAAGTGCTGCATCCATGGTAATTGATCAAAAAATCCGTATCCTCAATAAAGGAGAATGGGTTTCAAATAGTCGATTAGATGCAAGAGGGCGAGTGTATCCATATCCATGGATACAGTTGGAGTGGGATAGTATTGTGTGCATTAATAAGATAGTTCTTTATGATAGAGCTGACAAGAATACTCATACAGCAGCCGGTACTTTGTATTTTAGTGATGGTACTTCTATAATAGTCAATACGATTCCTGATGATGGTACTCCTAAAGTGGTAGAATTTGATTCGAAAAAGGTAAATTGGGTTCGTTTTCAGGTTACAGATGGGGAAGGCAAAAATTTAGGGTTGTCTGAATTTGAAGTTTATCCAGCTCCGGAATCTTATGAAGACTATGTGTCATGGGTAAATCCATTTATTGAAACTGCTAAAGGAAGATATTTCTTTTTTGTCACAGGAAGTCTTCCTTTTGGTATGATAAGTTCTGCTCCGCTTACTCGTAATATCAATCAAGGAGGTGGGGGATATAATTATAATTCCACTCGTATTTTAGGCTTTCCTCAAATTCATAACTGGATGATTTCTGGCTTGACAATTATGCCTATTAGTGGAGATGTGGAAGTGAGTAAAGGCGAAAATGAATGGTGCTCAAATTTTTCTCATAATGGTGAAATTGCTCAACCTGGTTATCATCGTGTATATCTTGACAAATATCACATTTGGGTGGAACAAACTGTAACAGACAGAGTTGGATTTTATAGGTTTACTTATACTCAAAAAGCCTTTGAGAAGATTCTGTTGAATTTGGGTGGACATGTTGCTACATCTACAATGATTAATGCAAAGGCTTTTAAGACTGCGGATAATGAAATATCCGGCTATTTTGATACAGCCGGTAGAGTTTGGGGAGGAGTTGATAAGGCGAGAGTTTATTTTGTAGTTCAGTTTGAAAGACCTTTTGAAACACTCAATAGTTGGAAAGGAGCACAAAAACAATGGAATATTGAAGAAATGGAAGGAGATTCTGAGTTAAAATCAGTGTCTGGATCTTCTTTTAAACAATCGTTGACTTCAGGGGTTGAAGTTGATATGGGAGAGCGGGAGGCTGGTGATCAAGTCTTGTTGAAAGCATCTGTTTCTTATGTGAGTATTGAAAATGCACGTGAAAATATAATGAAAGAATGCAAGCATTGGGATTTTGATGGAGTAAAACAGGCTTCTTGCGATATATGGAACGAATGGTTTGGGAAAATAGATGTAAATGGAGGAGAATATAGGCAAAAAATAAAATTTTATACAGATTTGTGGCATGTTCTGTTGGGGCGTCATAAGGTAGATGATTCTAACGGACAATATCCTGATTATCTGATAGGGGGAAAACGTATTGGAACTCAAACACGTATTCATACCATTAATCCAGAATTTCATGTGCGTACATTGCCCAAAGATTCGGAAGGAAATTCAATACATCACATGTATAATTCAGATGCTTTATGGCTGACTCAATGGAATCTAAATACGTTATGGGGAATGGCTTATCCGTCTGTATTGGATGATTTTGCTGCGTCATTAATTGAATATGATAAGTATGGAGGATTGTTGCCTCGAGGACCTTCCGCAGGAGCTTATACATATATTATGACAGGATGTCCAGCTACCTCTTTAATCACTAGTGCCTATCAAAGGGGGATAACACATAAGTGGTCGCCTTTGGTTGGCTATAAAGCGATGAAACGTAATCATAGTAGAGGAGGAATGCTTGCTTTTGATATGGATGAGGAATTGGATTTTTACGAATGTAATGGCTATTGTCCGAATGATGCAGGTTTGACTATACAATGGTCTTTTGAAGATTGGGCTTTAGGGCAGATGGCAAAAGCTATGGGTAAATCAAAGGAATATCGCTACTATAACAAAAGAGCTTCGGGATGGTCTAATTCTTTTCATAAGACTATTGGATTAATTATGCCAAGGAAAAATAACGGAGAATGGTTGCATGATAATCCACGAAGTGGTAATGGTTTTGTACAAGCAAATGCCTGGCAAGCTACATTTGGTTTGTCTCATGATTTAGAGGGATTAGCACTTCAAATGGGAGGAAATGATCGCTTAGCTAGCAAATTGAATTTTGCATTTGAAAAATCTGCTGCATCGGATTTTTTGTTTGGCTATGTCAGTTATGCGAATCAGCCCGGTTGTTCAAATGCACACGTCTTTTCACATGTGGGTAAGCCTTGGTTAACTCAGTATTGGGTGCGACGAGTGAGAAATCAGACTTATGGCTCGATTACTCCTGAAAGTGGATATAGTGGTAATGATGAGGATCAGGGACAGATGGCAGGCATTAGTGCTTTGATGTCTATTGGATTATTTAGTATAGATGGAGGATCTGCTTTTCATCCTTCCTATGATATTACAAGCCCCTTATTTGATGAAGTAATAATTTCTTTAGATTCCAATTATTATGAGGGAGAATATTTTAGAATAAAAGCTTATAATAATTCTAATGAGAATATTTATATTCAACGGGCTGCTTTCGATGGTAAGGAATATAATAATTTTCAGTTTTCTCACGAAATGTTTCAGAAGGGTGGTACGCTGGAGTTGTGGTTGGGTGATGAACCTAATAAAGCATGGGGAGTCAAATATGATTGATTTTTGTGCGCGTTGTTTCTATTTGCTGGTTAGGTGTTCGAAATGGGAGAGGTAGTTTGCCGCACTATTTATTGATGTCATAGCTTGTGGTAAGATATGAATGGAGGGACTGATAACTATGAATATTAAATTTTGAATATGTTGAAGTCTTCCGTAAAATCTTTTTAAGTATATTCAGAAAAGAATGTGCGATTATCCAACTGATTCATAATTAAATTGTTATGGGATGGTTGGCTTTTGCTCTTTAAACATTTCGCTGTTAATGAGATTTTGTACCTTATGGATATTTATAGAATGTTTCTATGTAGAATTATCGCTGGTTGATAAAACTTTTTGAATGGTTGAAAAATTGGGACTTATTCTGTTTGCAAGAGTCATCTCTAAATGGTCATTTTTTTCGTTTGTATGTGTTGATAGAAATGACGATGCCGGGGATGGATAACGAAAAGGCAAAAGTCATATTGCTTTTATAGTATTTATGGTTTTTCTCATCTGTGTGGTAGATATTCTGCAAGAAATGATTATTTTTACGAAAACGGAAGATTAAAACGAGGAAATTTATATGCCACGCGAAGAAACAAACAAGTTGCAATACACCATCGCCTTGATAGCCGATTTTGCAAAGACTTATCACATCAAGCAAAGACAGGCTTTCAATTACTTGCGCCGTTTCAATGGCTTGGAATTTTTGAAAGAACATTATGGCATCATGCACACGCAGTCGTTTGAAGACTCGATAGAGATGTTGGCGCAGGTGTGCCGCAGGCATGGAGGATTGTTAGAATAAAATTGTTAAAAAGAGGGTGTGTCAAAACAGGCACATCCTCTTTTTAATGCTCAAAGCCCAGACTTTCCCAAGCCCGGGCTTTGTTATTTCCTAAAGTTTTCGTATCTTTAGGCATAAGTTCAAAAGTTATGGCAAATATACATTTTCGTCCTTACACTCCCAACCAAACGGTCCTTTTTCCTCAAAGAATCGATGCGGATATTGCTGCGGATGCTCCGGTCCGCATAGTCAATGCAATTGTCGACAGTCTTGATCTTGATAATTTCAGTAGGCTTTACAAGGCAACCGGCCGCTGCCCTTACCATCCCAAAATGATGCTCAAGGCTATTCTCTATGCTTACATGAACAATGTCTACTCTTGCCGCAAGATAGAGCAATTGTTGTTGCGTGATATCCATTACATCTGGCTTGCCGGTTATGAGAAGCCTGATTTCATCACCATTAACCGCTTCCGCAACCGCGTAAAGGATGAGATCAACAACGTTTTCACCCAGTTGGTCCTCATCCTTGCCGACAAAGGCTTTATCAGCCTTGACGTGGAATATGTCGATGGTACGAAGATAGAGTCCAAGGCCAACAAATACACTTTTGTCTGGCGCAAGAGCGTTGAAAGGAACCGGGCAAAACTGATGGACAAGATACGCGTCCTTTTGGAGTAGGTGGATGAGTCCATTGCGCAAGAGAACGCCCCTCAAGACACACCTGTGGAATTTACCCCGGCCATGCTTTCTGAAATAGTGGATGAACTCAAGAATGCCTTGGACCGTGAACCTGCTCCGGTCAACAAGGAACAGAAGAAGGCCCGCGGTGAAAAGCGGAAAAGGATAAAGGAACTTGAGGCCCATCGTGAGAAGTTGGCTGAATACGAAAAACATCTGGAGATACTGGGGGAACGCAACTCCTATTCCAAGACAGACCATGACGCCACCTTCATGCGCATGAAGGAGGATGCCATGAACAACGGCCAGACCAAACCCGGATACAACCTGCAGATAGCCACAGAGGACCAGTTCATTACCGACTTCGCCCTCTTCCCCAATCCGACAGACACGCTCACGCTCATTCCTTTCTTCCATTCATTCAGAAGACGCTATGGCAGGCTTCCCGGCACAGGGGTGGCGGATGCCGGTTATGGTTCGGAAGAAAACTACAGATTCATGCAGGAGAACGGGATAGAGGCCTTCGTCAAATACAACTTCTTCCATAAAGAGCAACGTCCCCGTTATGCTCCCGATCCATTCCATGCGGAGAGCCTCCATTACAATGCGGAAGGGGATTATTACGTTTGCCCCATGGGACAGCACATGACCCGCATAGGAACCAAACGTGGCAAGACAGCCAGCGGGTACATCACTGAAAGTGCCCGCTACCAGGCACACAGATGTGAAGGGTGTCCTCTGCGTGGCAGTTGCTTTAAAGCACAGGGGAATCGCATCATAGAAGTGAACCACCGGTTGAACCAATATAAAAGGAAGGCACGTGAAAGGTTGATTTCAGAAGAAGGGGTCAAGTACAGGGGAAAGCGGTGCATAGAACCGGAAGCCGTATTCGGACAGATGAAATACAACATGGCGTACCGCCGTTTCCGACATGTTGGGAAAGACAAGGTCACAATGGATTTTGCCTTCTTTGCCATTGCTTTTGACATTAAGAAAATGTGCGCAAAAATAGCAAAAGAAGCTTATAAGCTACCCCTTGACCGAATTTGTAGGGGAAACACACGCTTAAGAACAATTCATGGGATGAATTGGGAGCTTTTAAAATCGCCGATGCGGGAAATGGCTGCATAGACAAATTGCCGAACTGTATCTGATATGAAAAGAGGATGTGCCTGTTTTGACACACCCTCACTGCCCATGTAGCCTCCGTATTCCAACAGTAACGTGAACCTTCCGGATATTCTTTAGTACGCTCAGCTAAATCGAGTGCGCGTTCCAAATTACGCCATTGAAGTTTCATCACATCATCCTGGCGATGTGTATATCCGATATCCAAATGAGAATGCGGAAAAAAGCAAACAGTCCACTTTCTTGCTCCCGGCACTTCATATTTACGTTTCACACAACCTTGACGGCTATTCACCTTTATCTCCAAAGAAGAGGTCTCTTCCATATATCCAGCAGGGAAATATCCTTTGTACTCATCCACCCCAGTCTTTGAAGCCTCTATTTCAGCATTCCATATTTTATCACCTAATTGACACGTTAAGGTAGCCCCAGCATACAATGGAGTATTAAAACGTAATAAGAATTCTCGTTTAGGACCTTCAGCACTCTTTAGATAACCTTGCCCAGCCACAAAAGAAATATCATCAAGCTTTCCCAATGATTGTACTGAAACCACTGTTTTTTTATAAAAACGAATTTCGCTCAGACCATAGTAATCCACATTCTGGTGCATATCAGCAGCTTCCTGCATCACAACCGGATTCTTACGGTCATAATGATTACCTTCTCCATCCAACGCAGCCGTAAAGCATATATAACGTGCTCTTATACCTTTAGTATCCAAAGAAAAATCCACGGATCCAGGATTACGTCCTACCGATTCAGGAATTAAATAATATTCCAAATCACCATTCTTTAGTAATTGCCATTTATTCCCATCCTCTGAGTACTCTATATATACCTTATTGAGTCCACGCCGAGTATGCTCATTCTGATTATAGTTCCATATCTGAATCAAATCTACTTCAGGACATTTTCTACTTTTACCAAAATCACACAAAAACCAGACAACTCCTTCATGAGTAGACTTATTGTAACGAACTGGCTTTTTAGAAACTTCAGACAACCACATGCCATGTCCCAGGTTATTAGCCACATGATAGCACCCCTGCATTCCATCTCCATTACCTACGGAACAAACAGTTCCTTTATTCAATTCGCTGCTGGCAGATACTTTAATTAAGCTCTCATCCAACTGTTTATACACAACAATACGTTGTGCATATCCGGTAATGAACATCATTAATAACAAAATAACGGTAATGATTTTTTTCATTCCACAAAATATTAGTTTTTAATAAAACTGCTAAACATATAAAGTAGTCTCAACAAAAACAAACCTCATTATATGTATGAACATATAGATGCAGCAAATATATATAATAAATTCAAAAAGCAAAAGTAAAACAAAGTTTTTTTTATAAAAAAATGAGATGTAATAAATTAAAAGTCAAACTAAACTTAAATTAATTTATCACTAAATTATTTATAAAAGAATACATATCAAAACTCAAATAATTAATAATCAACCAATTACGTTTAAAAGCATCTTTAACTACAATATTAAAAAACAAACATTTCAAAGAATAATGTCCCAGCAAAGCCCGTATTTATCGAAATGATTACATAATACGCATCAATGTTCATACATTAGTTATAAGATATAAATTATATTTTCATTAAATCATCATACCAAAGAAACCATACAACACAAAAAAAGAGGTTGTGTCAAAACGTTGGCACAACCTCTTTTATATTTTAAGTTCTGCTATATTTTCTTTTGGCTATGCTACTTTTTCCTCATGCATTTGGCAGCAAGTTGCTATATTCCAATTATATCGGGTTATAAATAGTCCCATAAACATATATT
>OCAK01000012.1_pt1 | contig 222378 bp, 191 predicted proteins | sample 1538301 | NCBI WGS metagenome assembly OCAK01 (sample SAMEA2580285, study PRJEB22360) | human gut metagenome | biome: human gut; feature: human-associated habitat; material: faeces | place: Denmark | collected 2008/2010 | reverse complement strand
AAGCAGGGGCATTCTCATACAGCTTGTTATTTCTTTCCAGCCATTCTTCTCCCACAGGAGTAAATTCCAGTGATTCTGTCAGAATTCCTCTTTCTATGCAGCTCTTAAAATAGCGGTTCACCGTTGAACGGTTCACGCCATAATATTCTGCAATACTTCCCTGAGCTCCACGTTTCTTTTCTACTTTTGACAGGCGTTGTAAATATTGCAGTTGCAGCATTGTAGGTCTGTTCTGTCTCTTTAGATGTTCACCTTTTTCCATTTTCTTGTTCCTCTCTTCGTCACCATACATGAATATTCAATTCCCGATAATCGATTGGCAATGGCTTCTGATCAAAGCGTGTAATCGCAATGATTGCCACTGCTTCTGTAATCGGGATTCCTGTATTGGCAGTATAAGTACAGATGTCTGTCGGTAACTGATAAACACCTTTTTCTTCTTTCGCTTGTATCCATTCATCATCTCTTCTGTACCATACATAGCCGATGGATTCGTCCTTTTTTGTCCTGAGCAGGAAGCAGTTCTGGGACTTTTTCACTCTTAATATAACAGAATGTTCCAGTTTCCCGTACTCTGGTGCAAGGAATCTTGGATTGCGTCGTTCCGGTTCATACAGTCCGAATGCCATCGGGAACTCACCATCCTCATAAAAGGTATACAAGTCCATATCGTCATAAACTCTGTCGTATACGTCACCGTACTGCAGAAAGTTTTCAATTCCTTTTAACCCTTCCGGACTGATATAATGTTCCACTCTACAGGCATCTTCCTGCGCCCTCTGCTGATCCATTCCACTTACCATCTGGAAGAACTGTGTCAGTTTCTCATGGCGTGCAAGGCACTCCATACCTTCCAGTTTTCCCTTATCGCTCAGTTCCAGATGTCCGTTTTCCGGCTCGCACAAAAATCCTTTTTTCACCAGACTCCGCACCAGGCCTGCCGCTTCATATCCGGTTATATTCACTTCTCTGGCATACTCTTTCGATGTGATCTGTCTGCCTTGCCTCCACATCCGGTAGACATATTCCAGAAGATCTTCTTCCAGTTCGCCTCTGGCTTTTGTCACATCAATATTTCTGTTTTCAATCTTTCTTTCCATGTTACCTTTCCTACCTGTCTTTTTTAATATTCATCCGCTACACGATATCCGGTATTTTCTGCAAAAGCCTTCCATCCAGTAAGCATATCGTTTTTTTCTTGGAGCCTTTCTTTTTCTCTGCGGCAAACCCCAGATTACAGGTGAAATGTATTTCACCCAACCACTGCTGTTCGTACTCTATGTGAAATGCTGCGGCAGGTATTTTGATGCTGTGATCATTTACTTCTGCCTTCTTCCAGATTCCATACATGTTCTGATACCAGATTGTCCTGTCATCCTCATTTTCCGGATGCTCCGTTAGTTCCAACCAAATCTCCCAAGGCTCTATGTGCAGCCAGCCATCCCTTTCAAACCGCATATCTTCGATAGCTGCTTTTCTCTCTTTTCCAATTTCTGTGGTGTAAAAGGAATACCACATCTGATACTTTCCCGGTTTCAACTTCTTCCACAGCGTGTGGCAGTCTACACTTTTCGGAATGGAACTTCTTCCACCGTCATTGATAAATTTCCATAAATTTTCGATTTTGTCCGGATCGGATACCTCACACGCCATGAGTCTGCCATCCCTGTCTGCTGTCTTTTCATTGACTCCACTCATTTGCAAGAACTGATTCCAGCCTTCGGCTGCCCGTTGCAGTTGTCTCGCATACTCCGTTCCGCTTTCTGTCAGTGCCGGAATCTTCGCATCACTGTCCGTTTCCAGAAAGCCTTCCTCTTGCAGTTTCTTAATGTTCGTTTTCCAGTGATACTCGGTCAGGTCATAGTCTAATACGATGATTTTTTTGATCTGCTTATCATCCTCCTGCCGTTTCCGCATCTGGAAAATCGTCCGCAGAATATCTTTTTTCAGGTATTCTTTTGCCACTTTCTTTGTTTCCATTGCTTTTTCCTCTGTTTCTCGTTTTCCGATTACGTTTTGGTTAGTTGGTTCAAACTATGTAATTTTAATTATATTGTCCTTTTTTCAGGTTTGTCAATGCATTTTCCCCTACAACATTATAATTCCATATAAAAATATCACTTAGTGCGACAGCCCCACTTTTCTGTAAATAGCCTCTGCTTTAATAAAAATCTTAAAAAACTCCGAGATTCTTTCATTTTAGATTCCCTGATTTCTAAAATTTTTGCCAGCTTTTTCAAATTCATACACGCAAACGTAAGCCCGGCTTTCATTTCCATCCGTGCTTTTCCTATGTATTGAGTGTAACGGAAACCATGTTGTTCTTTTGCTGTTCCGAAAAGTCGCTCAATCGTTTCCTTTCGTTGTTGATATATTTCTTTGTTACCTATTGTATGGCGAATATCTTCTGCTTTCTCCATGTATTCTTCCCATACATGTCTGGTAATGACTTTTACATGATCTTTACTTTCTGTGCATTGATGCAAGTATGGGCAACTACTACAGAACAATCCGCAACTCTTATATTCACGATATCCATCTCGATTTGTTGTACTGTATTTTAAAACCTGGTTTCCAGGACAGACGTAACAATCATAATACTCATCGTAGGCATACTCATATTTTTTGAAAAAACCTTCTTTCGTCATTGGTCGTTTGTACGGAAAAAGAGGTTGGATTCCATCCTCCAAGAGAAGATGGGCGATGGCAGGCGTTTTATAGCCGGCATCCATTATCATCATATCCGGTTTGAAATCTTTTATTTTCTCATACAATAGCGGAAATGTACGGCTATCATGTTCGTTTCCGGGATGAACAGTATATCCTAAAATCCAACCATGTTTATCACAAGCTGTTTCTACTGCATATGCAAAAACATGTTTATGTTCTCCTTTACGAAACCAGCCACTTTCCGGATCGCTGGTGCTGCACTTTTGTGTTTTTGCTCCTTCCGGAATCTGAGATTCTGTTTCATCTGCAAAACTTTCTCCTCCGCTTGCAGTTGGTGGTGGAGAATCATTTTTATCATTATCTTTCAAAGGTTTCTTCCCATGTGCCGCCCGGTCTTTCTGAATTTCTTCTTTTAATTCCTGCTCGTACCATAATGCCTGTTCATGTGCCACCCGTTTTCTCATCTTTTTACTATTTGCACATGCTTTCACATGTGTAGAATCCACAAAAATATGTTCTGTATCCACCAATTTGAATTTCATGCATTCTTCTAAAATCTTTGAAAAAATCTGTTCAAAAAGATCTGTATCTTTAAAACGACGTGTATAGTTCTTTCCAAACGTAGAAAAATGTGGTACGGGATCCAACATATCCAATCCAAGAAACCATCGATATGCAACATTTACTTCAATTTCTTTGATTGTTTGCCGCATACTTTTTATGCCATAAAGGTACTGAATAAAAGGAATTTTAATCAGCATAACTGGATCCATACTTGGACGTCCGTTATCAGGAGAATATTTTTCTTCAACAAGTTCATAAATGAAGTTCCAGTTAATCGCTTTGTCTATCAAGCGAAGCATATGGTTTTGAGGAACCATATCATCCATACAAAACATCTGTATTTGTTCTCTTTTTTTATCTGCATTTTTCGTCATCATAAGCACTACCTCCTGATACCCTAATTATATCATGAAGTGCTTGAAAAACCTTGGAAAATAAAGTTGATAACCGAACCATTTTTCTTGGTAAATCTATGGAAAAAAGTTAGAAATGTGGAAAACTTGATAAAAGAAAAACCCGGACTTCTGTCCGGGACTTTGTCTACAGTCTGAAGCGGACCTTTCCGGTCCGCTTGAAACTTTTTATTTCCGTTACTGTTCACTATTTTTCGTAACAATCCACTGCAAACAATGGCTCTCCTGCTTTCACCTCACCCTCGGCAAGCAGTCTCACTTTCTGGTTTTCTTTCAGATCTGTGCAAAGAACCGGCGAGCAAAGAGACGGTGCATGCTCTGTCAGATATGAGACATCTATTTTCATCAACAGATCTCCTTTTTTCACACTCTGACCATTTTCAACAAACACTTCAAATCCCTGTCCATTCAGTGCAACCGTATCGATTCCGATATGCAAAAGCATCTCAAGACCTGAGTCCGTCTGGAATCCAAGCGCATGTTTTGTTTCAAATACAAATGCAACCACACCATCTTCCGGCGCCACGATTTCTGCCTCTGTCGGGGTCACACCTGCACCGTCTCCCATCATCTTTCCTGCAAATCCTTCGTCCGGTATCTCTGCTACTTCCACCGCTTTCCCGGTAATCGGACTTGATATGATGATTGTCTCTGTCACTTTTCCTTCGTCTTTGACTGTTTTCTCTGTCACAGCGTTCTCCTCGGAAGAAGGTCTCTCAATCACCTCTTCTGTCTCTTCCAAGCTATCATCCGCTGTTTCCAGATAATCTTCCAGATTCGCCTTGATCACAGTCACCTGTGGTCCATAAATGATCTGCACTCCCTGACCTTTTTTTACGATTCCTCTGGAACCACTCTGTTTTAAAATATCCTCATTTACTTTTCCTGCATCTTCGACTGTAATACGAAGTCTTGTCGCACAGCAATCCACATCACTGATATTAGCCTTTCCACCAAGTCCCTTTGTGATAAGTGCACTCACCGGATCCATATGTGCCTCATTTGATGTCGTCTGATTCCCTTCTTTTCTTGCATTTACATCTGCTTTTGTGTACAGTTTTGTCTCTGCATCCTCATCTTCACGTCCCGGTGTCTTAAAGTTGAACTTCTTGATCATAAACGTGAAAATCGCATAGTATAAAATAAAGTAAATAATTCCAACCGGAATGACTCTCATCCAGCTTGTCTTTTCATTTCCCTGTAAAATTCCAAACAGGAAGAAATCAAGGAATCCTCCTGAAAATGTAAGTCCTACCGCGATATTCAGCATATGCGCCACCATATACGCAGAACCTGCCAGGATGACCTGAACAACGAACAACGCCGGCGCCACGAATAAGAATGAAAATTCCAACGGCTCTGTGATACCCGTCAGCATACATGCCAATGCTGCTGAAAGCAGTAATCCGCCTGCCGCTTTTCTTTTTTCCGGTTTTGCACAGCGGTACATCGCAAGCGCAGCGCCCGGAAGTCCAAAGATCATAAATATAAATTCACCTGAGAAATATCTGGTTGCATCTGCACTGAAGTGTGCGATATTCGCCGAATCCGCCAATTGGGCAAAGAAGATATTCTGACCTCCCTGCACAACCTGTCCAGCCACTTCCATACTTCCGCCGACACCTGTCTGCCAAAACGGCATATAAAACACATGATGCAGTCCAAACGGAATCAAGGCACGCTTAATAATACCAAAAATCAAAGTTCCCGCATATCCGCTTCCTGTAACCAGCCCTCCAAGCGCATAGATGCCATTCTGAACCGGCGGCCACACAAAATACATACCAATTCCAACAAACATATATACAATTGTAGAGATAATCGGAACAAATCTGGAACCTCCAAAAAATGACAATGCATTCGGAAGTGCGATTTTGTGGAAACGGTTATGGAGCGCCGCAACACCAAGTCCGACAATGATACCCCCAAATACACCCATCTGAAGAGACTGTATTCCACATACAGATGCGATTGTTCCTTCCAGCACATCTTTGGCAATCTGCCCATCCGCTGTAATTTCCCCTGTTACTACCAGCATACCATTGATTGCCACATTCATAACAAAATATGCAATTAATGCAGATAATGCCGCAACCTCTTTTTCTTTTTTTGCCATTCCAATTGCAACACCAACCGCAAAAATCAATGGCAGATTATCAAACACCGCACTTCCGACCTTATTCATGATCGTAAGCAGTGCATGGAGCACTGTCCCGTCTCCTAATATTTTCTGAAGTCCGTATGTGGCAATTGTTGTCTCATTTGTAAACGAACTTCCGATTCCAAGCAGCAGACCCGCCACCGGAAGAATTGCAATCGGAAGCATAAAAGATCTTCCGATTCTCTGTAAAATACCAAAAATCTTGTCTTTCACCTTTCTTTTCCCCTTTCTTGTTGACTCGTTTGGCTCTTATGAAGATACTTTGGAGTTTTACATGTATTTATGCAACAAAAAAGCATTAACCTACAAAAACATCCAAAATAACGTTCATGTAAGGTTAATGCCTGCCGTACAGTTACACACCCAATATGCCTACATTATAAGTTCTTCATCGGGAAATGTCAATTTATTTTTTCTCACTGTTCCCACTCTGCCCTATAAAAGTTAGCTCGCTTTCTAAAAATTTAATATTTCAAATCCAACACAAAAGGTATATTTCGATTTATACTAGCATACAGGAGGGATTTTATTATGGAAAAGAAACACTTATTTTCACTCAGAAGCTTACCAATCGGAAAGATTTTACTTCTCTTTTTGCTAATTTATATTGCGCTGCTTGCCATTCCATATATTCAACACAAGAATGTCTCTGTATCTTATCAGAAAAAGTTCGCAAAACAGTCATTTTACAGTGATACTGCCGGTACGGAACGGGTTGCATATATCAATGACAACACAGATGCCTTATTGTACCGATTACATATGCTTGACGAGGCAAAAGACGAAATCATCCTCTCTACTTTTGATTTTAATGCGGACAAATCAGGGCAGGATATGATGGCATCTCTGCTGCACGCTGCTGACCGTGGCGTCTCGGTTCGCATTCTCGTTGACGGGATCAGCGGATTTTTAGATGTAAAACGAAATTCCTGGTTTCAGGCACTTGCCTCGCACGAAAACGTATCCATTCGCATTTACAATCCTATAAATCTTTTAAAACCTTGGAACTTACAGGCAAGGATGCATGACAAATACGTCATTGTCGACCAGAAAATGTATCTGCTCGGCGGAAGAAATACGACAAATTTATTTCTCGGCGACTACTCCAGGTCCAAAAATATTGATCGTGAATTATTTGTCTATGAGACGGCAGAAAACGACTCTTCCTCCATTCGCCAGCTCACTGACTATTTTGAATCTGTCTGGGCTCTTTCTGACAGCAAAGAATATACATGCAAAAAAATGACCAAAAAGATTCAAAGCTGTAAAGCAAAACTAGAAAATCGGTACACTTCTCTAAAAGAAAAATATCCGGACGCTTACAGTACATGGGACTATGAAGCACTCACACTGCAGACAAATAAAGTATCTTTGCTCTCCAATCCAATCAAGTCCGAAAACAAAGAGCCGTGGATGTGGTATTCTCTTCATCAGCTCATGATGCAAGGCGAACAGGTGCGTATCTACACTCCTTATATTATTTGCGGAAAAGAAATGTATCAGGATCTGACAGAACTTCACGAAAAGAACATTCCGGTGGAGATCATCACAAATGATGTGGCAAGCGGTGCAAATCCTTGGGGATGCACAGATTATCTGAACCAGAAAAAAAACATCTGGGAAACCGGCGCCCGCGTCTATGAATTTATGGGAGCTCATTCCTGTCACACAAAAGCTGTTTTGATTGATGACCGCATGAGCATTGTCGGCTCTTATAATATGGATATGCGAAGCACCTATCAGGACACCGAACTGATGCTTGCAGTGGACTGCCCTGAGTTAAATTCCATCATCCAAACTGAAATGGAACGCGACAAAACATACAGCAAAACAATGGGAAATGACGGAGAATATGATTACGGTGAAAACTATCACTCCAAAGATTTGAGTTTTGGAAAAAAGATCTTCTATGCCATACTGCGTGTGATAACCATTCCACTTCGAAGATTCTTGTAACACACAATGGTTTGTTTTGTTAATGTTGTATAATTTTATTTGTTAAAACATAGACAAATGCCTCCTGTTTTTGTCTATATTACCGTTTTTTTACAAGTAGTCTCTATATACTTGACCATTTTTATCCAGTATTATATAGTAAATACAACCCGAACAGGATTGGGCGAAATGACTCAGGAGGTATGTATTTTATGCTGTTTACAAAAGAATGTGATTATGCGATCCGAATTATGAGAGCGCTCTCAGACGGAGAACTTGTCAGTGTCTCCAATATCTGTGCAGCAGAGCAGCTTCCTTCTGCAATGACATACAAAATTACCAGAAAACTGGAAAAACAGGGTCTTTTAAAAAGTTGCCGCGGCACAAATGGCGGATATTGTCTGAACCGGACATTATCTGAGATTTCTCTCTATGACATCTGTGCCGCCGTAGACCCTGACATTCTGCTTTTAGAGTGTATGAAAGACGGCTATCACTGTTCTATGAACAATCAGCAAAAACCATGTCTGGTACATCGGGAATTCTGCCGCCTGCAATCCATGCTTTTGCAGGAGATGCGTCAGAAATCTTTATCTGAATTATTTTTCGGATAATTTGTATACTCGAAAAATGTGCCAGGCATATTTTTCAGGCCTAATCTTTACTATTTTAGTCAAGTTTAAAAGGAGGATTTTATCATGAATCAATGTTATGGATGTACAACTTGCAAAAGCGCCGATAAACCTTTAGAAGGATTTATCCGTTCGCTCCCAGTGGAAACTTCTCATCACCGTGTGGAGGGTCAGAGTACCAAATGTGGCTTTGGTCTTCAAGGTGTCTGTTGCCGTCTCTGCTCTAACGGGCCTTGCCGTATCACTCCGGAGGCTCCAAGAGGTATCTGCGGCGCCAACGCAGACACGATCGTCACCCGAAACTTTTTAAGAGCAGTCGCTTCCGGCAGCGGATGTTATATACATATTGTTGAAAATACCGCATTGAATTTGAAAAAAACAGCTCAGATCCGCGGTGAATTAAAAGGATTGAAATCTTTGGATCATCTTGCTGAATTATTCGGTATCACAGATGAGGATATCTATGTGAAAGCTGAGAAAGTCGCCGACTCCGTTCTTGCTGATTTATATAAGCCTGAATATGTATCCGCTGAATTGATTGAAAAAATCGCATATGCTCCGCGCATCAAGCGCTGGAAAGAACTCGGTATCATGCCAGGCGGTGCAAAAGCAGAAGTTTTCAAAGGTGTGGTTAAATGTTCCACAAACTTAAACTCTGACCCTGTCGATATGCTCACTGACTGTCTAAAACTTGGAATTTCAACAGGCGTATACGGACTGACACTGACCAACCTTCTCAATGACGTACTTCTTGGTCAGCCAGAACTTCGTCTTGCTCCGGTCGGACTTCGTGTCATTGATCCGGATTACATCAATATCATGATCACCGGACATCAGCATACGATTTTTGTCGATCTGCAGGAAAAACTCATCTCCGAAGAGGCAAAAAAGAAAGCTTTGGCAGCCGGCGCAAAAGGGTTCAAGTTGGTTGGATGTACCTGTGTGGGACAGGATCTACAACTCCGTGGCGCTCATTATACAGAAGTATTCGACGGACATGCCGGTAATAACTACACAAGCGAAGCAATTCTCGCAACCGGAGCAATTGATGCAGTTTTGTCCGAATTCAACTGTACACTTCCGGGTATCGAGCCAATCTGTGACGAGCTGAAGATCAAACAGATTTGTCTGGATGATGTAGCGAAAAAAGCAAATGCAGAACTGATGCCATTTGAATTTGAACACCGCGCAGAACAAAGTGATCTCATCATCGATAAAATTGTGGAAGCTTACAAAGAAAGACGAGGATGCGTTCCGCTCAATCTGATGGAAGAGCATGGAAATGACCATACGTTAACCGGTGTAAGCGAAGGCTCCTTAAAATCCTTCCTCGGTGGGAAATGGACTCCTCTCATTGAACTGCTCGCAGCAGGTGAGATTAAGGGAATTGCCGGTGTCGTAGGCTGCTCAAACTTAACAGCCGGCGGACACGATGTCTTAAGCGTGGAACTTACAAAAGAATTGATTTCGCGCGATATTCTTGTTCTGACAGCCGGATGTTCTTCAGGAGGAATCGAAAACTGTGGCCTGATGACACCGGAGGCTGCCGAATTAGCCGGACCTCGCCTGCGTGCAGTCTGTCAGAAACTGAATATTCCGCCTGTTTTGAATTTTGGTCCTTGCCTTGCAATCGGACGTCTTGAAATTGTTGCGACAGAGATTGCCGCAGAACTTGGTGTTGACCTTCCTCAGCTCCCGCTCGTTCTGTCTGCCGCTCAATGGCTGGAAGAGCAGGCACTGGCTGACGGATGTTTCGGATTGGCTCTCGGTCTTCCGCTTCACCTTGGACTTCCTCCATTTGTAACCGGAAGCAAGACTGCCGTGAAGGTTCTGACAGAGGATATGAAAGAACTGACCGGCGGACAGGTGATTATCAACGATGACGCAAAAGCCTCTGCCGATATTTTGGAACAGATCATTTTAGAAAAACGTCAGGGCTTACAGATATAGGAGGTGCTGCTATGAGAAGAATTATGATCAATGCCTCTCTCTGTGACGGCTGTAAAAACTGCACCGTCGCCTGTATGCAGGCACACAGGGATACCCCTGGAACCGTCTATGACTTAGACCTTACGGATATTCACAATGAATCTCGCAATCACATTGAAAAAATGCCGGACGGCAGTTACCGCCCGATTTTCTGCAGACACTGCGATCTACCGGAGTGTGTCATGTCCTGCATGAGCGGCGCCCTCTCCAAAGATCCGGAAACGGGAATTGTCTCTTACGACGAAAAAAAATGCGGCTCTTGCTTTATGTGTGTCATGAACTGTCCTTACGGCGTTTTAAAAGCAGACACCGCAACCCATACAAAAGTCGTCAAATGTGATTTTTGTATGAAGGACGATGCAAAGCCAAACTGCGTGAAATCCTGTCCAAAGAAAGCAATCTATGTTGAGGAGGTGTCTTTATGATTCATGTAATTATCGGAGTCGGCGCTGCCGGTATCACCGCCGCAAAAACAATCCGTGAAAATGACCCGGATGCTGCTATCACAATGATTTCAACGGATGAGCATGTACATTCCCGCTGTATGCTCCACCGCTATCTGAGTCATGAGCGTAATGAGGATACGTTGTCCTTTGTAGAGCCGGACTTTTTTGAGACTTATCGGATTCAATGGAGAAACGGTGTCTCTGTCCGCACCATCGACACCGCAGAACAGGTCGTTGTTCTCAATGATAACACCTGCTGTTCCTATGACCGTCTGCTGATCGCAACAGGGGCGAACAGCTTTATTCCTCCGGTCGGACAGTTTCGGGAAGCTAATAATGTCTTTGGCCTTCGTCACCTGTCTGATGCGCAGGCAATCCGGTCTCTTGCTGTTCAGGCGAACCGTATCCTTGTAGTTGGTTCCGGATTGGTCGGCATGGACGCTGCATACGCATTTTTAGAGCAGGGGAAAGATGTAACCGTTGTAGAGATGGCAGACCGCATTCTTCCGATCCAGCTGAACGAGACCGCCGGCAATGCGTACAGAACTTTATTCGAATCACATGGCTGCAAATTTCTTCTCGGCAAAAAAGCATCAGAGACACATATGAACGAAGCCGGCGCAATTGATTTTGTTCTCCTTGATGATGGAACGAAAATTGACTGCGACCTGGTGATCGTTGCAGCCGGTGTCCGCCCTGCCGTGGAATGTGCCCTTGATACTCCAATTCATGTAGACCGCTTTATTCAGGTTTCTGATACCATGGAAACAAACTGCCCGAATATTTATGCGGCAGGAGATGTAACCGGTCTTTCCGGAATCTGGCCAAATGCAATGAAGCAGGGACAGATTGCTGCGCTCAATATGTGCGGAATACAGGCGGAATACACAGACCGCTACGCCATGAAAAACACAATGAACTTCTACGGGCTCGTCACACTCTCCCTCGGTCGCGGTGTTGCCGAGGAAGGCGATATCGTGCTTGAGGAGGAAGATGCTCACAATTACAGACGTGCCATCATCAGAGATGGAAAGCTTGACAGCATCTTACTACAGGGAAAAATTGACTATTCCGGTATTTATCAGTATTTAATCAAAAATCAGATTGATTTATCCGGAAAAGAACAAGATATTTTCCATCTTTCCTTTGCCGATTTTTATGGAGTCAAAGAAAATGGAGCGTATTGCTATCAGATATAACGTATAATGAAAGCGGCTGTGAGTTTGCCTCATAGCCGCTTTACATATTATGATTCTATTTTTCGTCTTTTTCTCATCACATACAACAATACTGCTACTCCCACAATTCCTGCGACTGGAACAGCAATGGCTGTAGTGTCTCCCGTTTTTACACTCTCCTTTTTGTGAGATGTATCAGAAGTTCCCTGTTGTTCGGAATCTCCCGAAGTGCCCGGATTCGGATCCTTTTTATCTTCTTCTCCGCTCTCTTTATCCTTGTATGTAAATTCAAATTTGTTCAGCTTTTCTAAGATTTCAGATACCTCATTCGGTGTTGCATTTGGATTGTCCAATACATTTTTCGCCTGTTCTCTAAGTCCTGTAAACTCTTTCCATGACTCATCCGTCGCCTGACCTTGTGTCATATCTTTAATCTTATCATACTTTTCTTGAAGTGCAGTCTTATCCGCACGCAGTCCGCTGATTCGCTGTTTCAAAATGGCCGTCTTTTCATTTACCTCATCCTGTGTATATGTGCCATTTAACAATACCTCTGCTTCTCTGATACCCTGCTGCAGTGCCTCAAAACTTTCTTTTGTGTATCCCTCCGAAGAAATTGCTTTCGCTGTCTTAATGACCTCTTTCAGTTCCGATATATCTACCGTCACTTTCTGGAGATTTTCCCTTGCCGCTTCTACTTCCGCTGCTTTATCGTTCATCTCAGATGTACAGGTCTCTTCATCTGGTTTTTTCAAAAGTTCTGTTGCACTTTTTACAACTTCTTGAAGCGCAGTCCAGCTTTCTGTTGTATACTCTTTTTCATTCAGACCCTCACAAAGCTTCAATTCTTCTTCAAGCTTGCATCTATCCACCATTTCTTTCTTTTCTTTCTGAATCGTCAGTGCGCCAACCTCAACCCAGCCTCTTTTATCCTGTGCCTGTGTGCTTTTTCCCACTCGCTCAAACTGAATCGTATACGAGCCTTCTGCAAATTCCTCCTGCATCAGCTCTGTTCCTTCCACTCGGTTTTGCGCATATGTATCAATCTCTTCCTGATAAATTTGTTTTCCGGATTGATCCTGAAGCGTCACCCGAATGACTCCGTGGTCATCTCCTTTTACAGTCGGAACCTGTATGAAATGTCCGGTAAATTCATACGTCAACGGTCCCGCATTGTCATCTGCTGCCGCCTTGAATTTACCTGCCTGAATCCATTTATCAGAGCCTTGCAGCTCTCCTGAAGGAACCTGTATCTCTTCAAATCCTCCCTGTTCCAAATTATCTAATGCTTTTTGCAGTTTCTGCGCTGTCTGATCGACTGTAGGCTGCTTTGCACTCTCATCAGCCAAAACTTCTTTTGCTTCTGCAAGCACTTTCTTTAACTGGTACAAAGACTCATTTGTATACTCGCCTTTCAGCGCTTCTTCTGCCCGTGCAATCAATGTCTCCAGCGCCGATTTATCTGTCTCCCCAAAGCCAAGACGGTCATATCTATTTGATAAAAATTCGGTTCTGGAATCCATCAAATCCTGTGATACTTTCAACATTTCTTTTCCATCTGAAATGCTTTCTTCAAATGCATCTTTTAGTTCCTGCGGTGCATTTACATAATAGTCTGATGTACGGTCTGCTTCCTCTGCCAATCCAATCATGCTCTCCAATTCTGCTGCGTCACCAGCTTTATCTGCCGGAACACCTGCACAAAGTGGTGTCACCTCATACAGAGATGGTTCGCCTAAGAATCCTGCTTTCAGTATCACTTTTACAGAATCCGTATTGATCTCCGGAAATTCCGCTAAGTAATATGCATGATATCCTTCGCTGTTTCCATCTACATCTCCCACCTTGTCATTGATATCCCCCATCTTTGTACCTTCGTACACTGTCTGGTAGGTTCCATCCACAAGCGCTTGAATTTCAAATGCACCAATCGCATTATTTCTTGACACAAAGAGGTCAAATTTCATCTGGCTGAGTGGCTCTGCTTTTGCAAATGTCAATGTGAGCTCCATCGGTTTGGAAGTATCTACACCTTTTGATGCCCATCTTGTCGCCGGATTTCCGTCAATCATCTTCTCTTTTGCATAAGTATCTCCCCAATGGTTTTCATGGGATACTACCAAATCTTTAACGGAAATACCTTCTGTCATATATTTCTTTGTATATACCGGACTGACTCTCTGCTCTTTATAGAACAATGCTGCTCTGACAACAGTGTCCTCCTGATTACTCAACTGAAGTGGTTTCTCGTAGTTTTCTGATGTCTTTCTCGGAACACTTCCATCTGTTGTATAGCGGATCTCATAATTTTTAGCATTCTCACTCTTACTCAAAGTAAGCGTCCGGTCCTCCCCAATGATTCCGGAATCTTTACTAAATGAAATCACCCGGTTCTCCATCTGTTTTTCTAATTGTGCCGCGGTATCAGTAAGCTGACTTTCTGCCTTCTGATAGTATTCCATATCCCCTGTGTTTTCCAGCAACGTATTGCGCAATTCTCTCAACTGATTGTAAATAGTATCAATCTCATTGTAGGCAAGCCCTTCCTGATCAGTCAGATAATATACGTTCTCTGCTTCTTGCAGATATGTGCGGTATAATTGATCCATCTGTTTTGCTTTTGTCAGAATACTTCCCAGTTCTTTTGAAGAACGGTCAATCGCCGACTGCAGTTCTTCTTTAATCTTGATCAGATCCGGATGGAGTTGTTTTAAAAATGCTGTTGCCTTCTCTTTCAATTCCTCCACATTCGTCTCAGACATATCAATTGTATACGTCTTTCCTGCTTTCGCTTCAAAAGAAATACGACCTGTTTCTTCTTCTTTTGTCACTTCAATTTCTTTTCCATCAGCATATACTTTTGCAGAAGTGATATCCTCATAAGATCCTGTAAATGTACTGCTTTCTTTGTCTCCGTCATAGCATACCGTAAATGTCTCCGCCACGCCGTTTGCCCACTTTTCTCCAATTGTAAAGTTGCCTCTTGCTTTCAGTCCCTGTACGCTTCCTTCTTCCCATGCGCTTGGAATTGCCGGAAGAAACTGTGTATATCCGGACTGTGACTGTACAAGCATCTCTGCCACACCGGATGTCAGGCCAAAGTTACCGTCAATCTGCCATACCGTAGTTCCATTCATCATAGTGTCTCCACCGCCGGAACCATGAGAATCAAATAGATTGTACTGAAGCCCGGAAGAATTTCCTCCAATCAGATGATTCAAAAGTGTATATGCTTTCTCTCCATTCTCTGTCCTTGCCCAAAGGTTAATCTTATTTGCCTTTGACCAGCCGGTAGAGTATTCTCCACGCTCTGTTAAAGACTGGATTGCCGCATTCATATACTCTTCATTGTCTTTGTTGATCAATGTTCCCGGGAACAGACCTACCAAATGAGATGCATGTCTTTGTTCTCCCAGATGTCCGATATTCCATCCGCTGTTTGGAACTTCGATTTCTGCAAGATCTCCTGCCTGTGCATAAGACTGGTTATGACCGTTCTTCTGTCCGACACGTGTCTCCTCATACCACTCCTTGATTCCATTTGTATCATTGATCTCAATCGGATCCAGTTTTTGCATCTTTTCTTCCCATGATTTCAAAAGTGCTTCGTCTTCTCCGACAATTTTTCCTGCCTTGATACATTCATTGTACAACTCCCACACAAGCGACTGATCATAAGTTGTTCCAACTGCTGTCGGTCCCTGTTCCTCTGAAAAACTTGGTGCAACTACAAGTCTGTTCTGGCCGTTATATGGCGAGTTCTCATCGTTAATTTTCTGATACTCCGATGTCCAGAGATATGAATCCCAAAACAGAGCTGCCTCTTTCATAATCGGATAAATCGTATTCTTCAGATATGCCTCATCCTGTGTAAACTCATAATGCCACCAAAGATTTTGGATTGCCCATGCAGCCCCTGTCGGATTCCATCCGTATTCCTGTGCATTTGTCGGCGCTGTCATACCAAACGGATTGTTCTCTGTATGTACGGTAAATCCGGTATGATTTTTCACTGCTCCTTCAATTCCGTGCACTCTCTCCGCAGTCAGGCGTCCCGGCTCTCTTAACTTATCCATATAATCTACAAACGTTGTCCCACATTCTGCAAGATTCGTTGCATAAACCGGCCAGTAATTCATTTGTACATTCACATTGAAATGGTAGTCTCCTGTCCACGCAGAGTTGCCAACTGTCCACAATCCAACTAAATTACTTGGAAGTGTTCCTCTTGAACCTGCGATTGTCAGATAACGTCCATATTGAAATGCCAGCACTTCCAGATAATGCGAATAATTTCCATTTCGATATTCATCCACAAGCTGGTTCGTCGGTACTGATGTGCGCTGTTCTCCCAAATCCAGACTTACTCTGTCAAATAATCCCTGATGGTCTGCGATATGTGTTTCCTTCAACTCATCATAGGATTTCTTCGTTCCATTGTTCACACGGTCAGCGACTACTTTTTTCAAATCTTTGTTCTTATCCCGATATGTCGGATAATCATTCTTATAATCCGTCTCTGCCGCCATCACGATCATCACGCAATCTGCATCCTGAATCTGATAGACTTGATTCTTTTCATCTGCGCTCAGTTTTCCACCTGTCAGAACGAGCTTCATCGTTGTGCAAAACTTCAGATCATTGTCCTTTACCTTTCCTTCGATCGTACATGTCTGATTCTTTTCATCAAAAGTGGTCTTCCCTTCTAAACCACTATTATTAAGCTCCATTTTTACATTCAAATCAAGTTTTCCTTTTTCAGATGCAGAAAGCTCTGTCACCATCACCTGATCCGGATTACTCACAAAATGTTCCCGCTTATATGTCACGTCTTTGCAAGAAAACTCTGTCGCCGCAATTCCGGTCTGAATATCCAGCTCTCTGCGGTAGTCCTTTACATTGTTATCATTGATTCCCATCTTGGAAAAATCAAGCCAGATATCTCCGAAATCCTGATAACTTCCTTTGTTCAGATTATTCTCTCCCGGGAACTTAATCTTTGCCCCCATTCCGTAACCGCCAAGACTTTTGTCATCGTTGAATACATTTGTAGATTTGTCATCTAAAAGCTTTCGATACTCCTCAATCTCCGTATCGGTATACGCTGTTGCCTTATTCCCGAACTGATAATTTGGACGACTTGATGAAGGTCCACCTGTCCAAAGCGTCTTTTCATTAAAATGAATCCTTTCCTTTGCAATCCCTCCAAAAATCAGATTTCCCAGATTTCCATTGCCCAAAGGCAGGGACTGCTGCATCCACTCGCCGCCATTTGTTTCTGCTGTGTCGATCTTAGCCGGCGAAGTATACCATAATTTCAATTCTTGATTGATCGACTTTTCCGCGGATACCGGCAATGCCTGTTCCGACTCTTTTGCAAGCACATTCTGTACAGTTCCGGTCGGCATGACCAACACTGCGCACATCCCTGCAAGAAACTGTTTGATTCCTTTTTTCACCATAACCTCTCTTTCATCTTAGCTTCTTTTTTCTATTCTTTCCTCTTTCGATGATACTACCGCTATTATACATTGTCAACTTTGACAATAAATTTATTTATCAAACATTCTTTTTTGTTGTTTTATAATATAATAAATATTTTCAGGAGGAGTTGTTATGAAATATATTGACAAATTAATTTGGTCACGAGCAGAATTATTTGACTTTTTTTCTACTGTGGATCATCCATTTTACAGTACAACTTTCCGTGTGGATGTCACGCAGCTTCACAAATACACCAAAAGCCATGGTATTTCTTTCTATTATGCACTGACCTACCTGGTTACAAAAGCGATAAATCAAGTGGAAAATTTCCGCTATACAATCCATGATGGAAAAGTTGCACTTTTAGAAGAGCGGATTCCAAGTTTTACAGACATAAAAAAAGACAGTGAACAGTTCTATATTGTCACTGTCCGCTGCCAGGATTCCATGGAAAAATTCTGCCGTATTGCAAAAGAAAAAAGTCATACACAGACGACGTTTATTGACCAGACCGAAGAAGGCGACGAGCTGATCTATATGTCCTGTCTTCCGTGGCTTGACCTTACCGGATGTACCCATGAACGTAATCTGGATATCGATGATATGATTCCACGAATCACCTGGGGAAAGATCATGGCCCAAAACGGTCGTGAGACACTCGGAATGTCCGTGGAAGTCAATCACCGCATAATCGACGGCGTTCATATTGGCAGATTCTATGAAGGTCTTCAAAAAATGATTGATGAATTATAAGTCTCAGAATGTGTCAGGCTGTGTCACTGCACAAAGCCTTTTTACATCTGTTTTCTCACAATCTGATATTCGTCTCCGAACTGATAGTACGGGCAATCCCGAAATTCTCCCCGAACAAACCGATACATCTCATCTTCATCCAGATTTTTCATACATACATAGTAATCATATTCTTCATCATACTCGTAATTCATACAACTCTCACAGTTCGTCTGAGCCATTTTTCTTCCTCCTTCCAATTCGTTCTTGCAATGTGATAACAAGATAATAACCTGCCGCTCCGGCTCCAAGCCCGACAAGCACTCCGCCTAAAATATCTGTCGGATAGTGCACATACAGATACATTCGTGAAAATGCAATCAAAACAGCAAGCACAAGCGAGACCTTCCAAAGCTTTTTCTTCCCCGCAAAATAAAGCGCCGCAACCGCCGCAAAAGATGCAGCCGTATGTCCTGACGGAAACGAAAAATCTTTTGGCGCTGTAATCAAAAGCTGCACTGCCTCATTGACATCAAACGGTCTCGTTCTGGCAAACAGATTTTTTAAAATTCCATTGCACACAATGACATCAATGCATAATGCCGCTGCCACGATCAATCCGCTCTTTCTCGTTTTCGGGATCAAAAGCAGAATGACCGCCAACACGATCCAAAAAATTCCCGCATCTCCAAGGTGCGTGATCCCAAGCATCATTTTATCAACTATTGGACTATGTAACGTCTGTAGCCAGTCTAAAAATTGTATTTCTATTCCCATCTTTTTCTCCTTATTTTCTAAAACCATTTTTTCTTTTTAAAGAACCATATCTCAATCAACACAATCAGCAGACAGATGCCGCAAATAACCACATATCCATACCGCAATGAAAGCTCCGGCATATGGACAAAATTCATACCATACCATCCTGCAATGAGTGTCAGTGGCATAAATATGGTTGTCACGATCGTGAGAAATTTCATAATCTCATTCTGTCTGATATCCACCTGTGTCTGATGCATCTCCCGAAGCTGCATGGAGTACTCCTTCAATTCCTGGACAGTCGAATAAAACCGTCCCGCCCTTTCACATAACAAAGAAAATAATAACTCTTCTTTCTCAGCCCCCTGCTCGGCCGCATTCTGCTTTAGCGTCTCTCCCATATCGGATAATTGTTCATAATAGGAACTCAGCACAGAAAGTTCTTTTCTGATAGCCAGAATCGTGCGGTTAAAATCTTCCAGATTGTTATTTAACAGTTCATCCTCGAGATCCTCCAAATTATCTTCATATCCTTGCAAAAAAATCATATCATCTTCCAGCAGATATTCCATAAATTTGAACAGAAACTGCAACGGAGATGCCGCATCTATATTCGGATAGTCCTTCATCTCTCTCAGCATCGGTTCTATCTTTGTCTCGTACTCAATAAAAATAAATCGGTTCGGTAATACACAGTATCCAAATGCTGTTTTTTCTCCTCGTAAATGTTCTTTTTGCGGAATTGCAAACGTCCCCTCCACTGCCTGACTCCAATTTTCCGCCTTGCAGAAACGAATGTAATGCAGTTTGCTTGACTCAAAACTTCTATGAAATAATTCCTCGTATCTTTCCGCAAACTTTTCAACTGACAAAATCTCCATATCCCACTTTTGGTCCATATCTACACACTCCTGTCTTCTGTCAATGCTTTGCCCTATTCTAACATACATTTCAGCATCTAACGAGGGAGAGCATACCGCTCTCCCTCGTTAGAATTCACTATTTTACTCTTTTCTTTTTGCTGATCAATATTCCGCCCACTGCGACAACACTTGCAAGCAACCATGCCATTGGCAGACTACTTTCTGTTGTGTCACCTGTGTGAACTTCATGCTTGTCATCCGAATCTGGTTTCTGATCCTGCTGTGGTTTATCTGGTTTTGGTTGTTCTGGCTTAGCAGCATCTTTCTCCACAAGATTTGCTTCCGCTGTCTCAAATGCATTTCTCAGTTTCAGATATTCTTCCTGTGAAACATTGTCAAGACGATCTAATACTCCACAAAGTTTCTGATATGCATCTTTATATACCTTGTAAGATTCCTCTGTGTATTTTGAGGCATCTTTCAACTCAATACCATTGATATAAGCTTTCACTTCCTCACCATTTGCTCTTGTCACAAGCGCTTTGATCGCTGCATCTAATTTGTCAACAGCCGCTTTTACAGACTCCTCTGTACTGTCTGTTCTGTCAAATTCTGCTTTTGCAGCGTTAAGTGCTTCTGTCAATGCCTGATAGCTGTCTTTTGTATAAAGCTGTGCATCTAAACCTTCCGCTGTTTTAATCAATCCAGACAACACTTCTTTTGATACAGGTGCTACCGGTACAAAAGTCAATCCCTCTTTTGCATCTTTCAACGCTTTCAATGCATCTTTAAATTCTGATGGGTGTACCGGTGTTGTCTTGTTCTTTTCAATCAGCTGTTCCACTGCTTCTTTTGCCGCAACAAAATTATTCCAAGACTCTTCTGTATAGATAGATTTATCTGTTGCATTGATAAAGTCATTTTCTGCCTGCACTGCGAGCATACATTCTTCCATTGCAGACGGATTGTATACAAGCGCTGATTTTGCCGCCTCTAAATCTGCAAGTAATTTTTCTACATCTGCTACTGATGTATTATCCGCATTTTCCATTGCTGTTTCAATCGCACTTACTGCGTTGCTGTATACACGCCATGTTCTTGCTGTGTAGTTCTCAGAATCTTTCAGCGCCTTGTCCAATGCTGCCTGCAATTTTGACATATCGCCTTTCAACTCTTTGTCTGCCACTGCATTTTTAATTGCAAGTACTGCGCTGTCAACGCTTCCTTTGCTTGCATGTTCGCTGTCATATACTTTCTGACCTGCTGCAATTGCCGCATCATATGCCTGCTTACTGTCTGTTGTCCAAGAAGAAGTATCTTCTTTGTTGTCTAACAGCTTTTTCAGTTCTGCTTTGTCCACATTCACAGTATCTGTTTTTGCAAATACTAATTCTGTGATAGATGGTGTCACATTTTTCCACTCTAATTTCACATCTAAGAGAACGGTATCTTTTTCTAATACGAACTCATTTACTGTCTGTGCAAGCGTTCCAAGTGTAATCCATTTGTCCGGATTTTTCAATGTGCGGGCTTTTACAGTCGCATTGGAAATTGCGTCTGCTCCCTGAATGATCTTAATCACATTGACATTGTTATTGTCAGAAACTGTATAGTTCAATGTTCCTGTTTCTTTTGCCGGAACAAATGCTGTAGACAAATCAGCATCTACCATGTATGCATATTTTCCGTTTCTTGTATCCAGACAGTCACTTTCAAATGTCGGGTCGTTCACTGTCGGCATATACTCACCGCCATTGATCTTAAATTCCTGGAATCTCACCCATTTATCTGAACCTACTTTTGTTCTTGTAATCTCAAACTTGATAAAACGAGCTTTCTGGTTGATATTTTCTTCCAATTTTGCATTGTAAGAAGTCTCATGTAACGGAAGTACATCATTGATATTATCTTCGTTTGAAGCTTCGCCTTCATTTTCTTTATCCTGATTACCGATTGTCATCACATCTGTCCACTTTTGACCATCTGTTGATACTGAAATCTTTGCGTGATGTGGGAAATCAATCTCACTGTCTCTACATACTACTTTCAATGTCTTCAGGTCAATTGTCTGTCCCAGATCATAGACAAATTTTGCGCCCTGATTTTGGCTTCCCTGATAGATAACCTGTGTCGTGCGGTCTCCGTCAAACAGGTTTGTTGCCGGATTGCTTGCCGCCTCACCGATTGCAAACGTTGTCTGATCAGCTACAAGTGATTTTTCATAAATCTCAAATGTCTTCAATGACAACTTCTGAATATCGAATGTTTTCTTCGCATCTGTCTTGTTGATGAGACGTACATAACGTGCATCTACATTCTTTCCAGCTGCATACTCAGTCCATTCGTATCCGTTTTTCGATACTTCTAATGTAATACCGTCTGCATCTTTTAACTGATTCTCAATCGTTGTAATCTCATGTACACGATCTAATTTCAGACCAATATATTGATCTTTCTCCAACGCAATGTCATTTTGTGGAGCCAGCTCTACTGAATCTGCAAATACGTTTGCCCCAAAATCTTTATATGCATCTACGTTTGTATATGCTTTCGCATTGTAAAATACTTTTGCATCTACATCAAATTCTCTGAAAGCAATCCAGCTCTCCTGATTTTCCAGACGAAGATACTGTGCCTCGATGTTTTTGTCCGAAAGATCTACCTGAATATGTCTTGTATTTTTAAACGGCTCTACACCCGGAATATCCTTCCAGTCTGTTCCATTTACTGAATACTGCAATTTTACATTCTTGAAGTAATCACCATCATTGCCATTCTTACCCTGTAAAATATCAATTTTACCTAACGTGATTGGCTGTGATAATTTCACTCCGACATAGTCACCTTTGATTGTAGTATTTGCCGGATTTCCATTCTGTCTTACATTATACCAGATTGATGTCTGTGTATTTTCGTCAATCAAGTTACTTTCTTCTCCTTGATATGGAGCCCATCCGTCCTGTGTACGGATGACTTCTTTCGTAAACTCAACTCCTGTCTCCGGTGTTGTGGATACTTTGAATTCTCTCATAGATGGCCATTTATTGCCTGAGCCTTTTTGTGTACATTCATAACGTACTGCCACAACATTCTCAATCTCGATACCGGATACATCTACACGCTCATCCAAAAACATGTTTTTGGATATTTTTTCGACATACTTTTGGATATTTTCATAGTTAATTTCCTGTTTCCTTTAATTTTGACTCATCTGTAGTTTGTGCGTCAATGCAGACTGCATGGATGGCAAGCCGCTTGCTGTATCCGTTCCCTGTACAGGTAGAAAGTGTCAGTATCTTGTTACTGGTCTGCGGCTTTACTCCTGTATCAACATCGGAATCTTTTATCATCTGGTCGATAAATTTCTGATACTCTTCGCCCGGCTGGTATCCTACTTTGTATACATCACCGCCATTGACTGCATCCTCATAAGAGAAGATTCGATAACGGTAGGCGGTTGTCTCAGAATATACAGTGAAGTATTGATTCTCTTTCCAGAAACCGTCATCCTTATATTTTTTCAGGCTCCCGAACATGCTTCCGTCATTCATATTATGACCGTAGATAATGTTGTAATAATCCGAAAAATCAGATTTGTTAAGGCCTTCCAAAAAGATACATCCTGCGATGTGACTGTTGCCATGCAGGTCGGTTCTCAGATATTTCTGATTGTCTCCTGAATACAGAATTGGATAATTGATGCCAAGTTCATCCTGATTATCAAACCGTATCCATCCGATGACATCTAGATTCTCAGCTTTCAACTTGTCAAACTCTACTTTTACATCTGTAGCCCACCAGTCTTTTTTCTTCTGCTTTCCATCATCTGGTTCGGACTCATCATTTACATACTCTTCGGCAAGTTTGTCATAATCTCTGGCAGATTTCCATCGGTCGATGTATGGGGGCAGGATATGCATAAGTGCTACCCCGATCAAAACCACTGCCAATATGATCCATATCAGCCATCGGTATGAGCTTTTTTTCTTCATGTTGTCTCTCCCATTTTTCCTGTTAGTTCTCTCGAACCACTATCGTCATTATGGAATGTGTGGTCAGAATTGTCAATCTTTTTCTTCTGGCGTACTGTCTGTTGCCTGTCCGTCTGCCCCTATCTGTCTATCTGCTCCTGTTTCTCCATCTGCTTCTGCCTGTCCGTCTACGAGGTCGTAGCTCATATCGAGTAAATCCAGAACTTTTGAATCGCTGACAGAACCGTCCAGCGGAACTGCCAGCCAGTGCTTCTGATCCATGTGCTTTGCCGGAGCAAGATGGTACATTTCGATGTAGTTGCCTATCATGTCCGGCTCTGCCTGAACTTCCATGAAAGTTGTTCTTTCGGCTGATTGGTAAAAGATGACATAAGGTGCGGCAGTTCTTGGGTTTTTGAAGATGGTGACGGGGTATCCGGATTTGGTGATGGTGTCTGGATGGACGGGGTATTGCTTTTGGATGTATGTGAATATTTCTTGTTGGTTCATGGGGATTCCTTCTTTTTTCTAATGAATGGATGACCTCTTGCCATCCATTATCATTTATTATAACTTTTCTGATTCGCTTATTACAATAGCTTTTTTAACAAGTCTCTGTTTTTGAAGCAAAAGAAAACTACCAGTTTTTTCCTCTGATAGCTTTCCATTCCTTCTCTATACCATTTATATTTATTATTATTCTGATTCATTTTTAGTTGATTCTTTTATCTTCTCAACTAATTTTTCTACCTCTTTTTCACTATAGCCAACACATTCTATTCCATTAGCTTTAAAACTTTTCGAATCATTTCTCTTTATAAATGCAATAATAATCTTACAAAGTTTTTCTATTAAAACAACAGCCGTACCTGTTTCCAAAAAGTAATATAAAAGATCGAAACCATCAAACCCATTTTGTTCAAATTTTTCAACCTTAATATCTTCTATTTCTTCCAACGCTGAATCTAATTGACTGATTGTTTCTTCATTCGTATAAGCTACTTCAAGTTTAATTTTCATTTTCTTACCTCCAATTTAACAATTTATATATATCTTGATCTGATAATTTTTCACAAGTATCAGATGAGAATATATTCTTCCAATATTCAAGAGCCTTTTCATTAAAAAAATAAGAATACAACATATTTTCAAGATTATAATTGTCCTCAAAACCATTATAATTCCATAGATTTTCATCTTCGTAATCTTGCAAATCTTGTTGTATGATTTGTATTGCAGAAATAACTTCAAAAAGATACATCCTCATTGATATCGCCTGTTGATGAATATTTACTTCATCAATATTGCAATTACACTTTTGCCAAAAAGTCTTTAATGAAATCAATATAGAATTATAATAATTCACGATACGAATTGTTTCTGAACATTTAGTAATAATCTCTTTTTCTGAATATTTCTTTTCCCAAACCTTTCTATATACCGAGATACAATTATTAAATGAATATGTATCACATAACAGTTCTTCTTTCAAATCAGTATCTGACATTGCAGAATTAATCATTTCTAATAATTCTGATTTACTTTTCAAATATTTTTCTTTACAATATGATTCATCATAATTCTCATAAAGTCTATGTACTATATCTAGCATATCTTCTATATTCTTTAAATCAAATGCTTTTTGAACTTTATCATTCTCATATTTAAAATGTGTTTGTTCATGATTTTATAATACGTGGAAAAACATAATTTGTAGAAATCATTTTTTTAGTTAATCCATAATTATTACAAACAGATTCTATCACCCTATCTATATGATCTGCTGTATATTCAGAACCATTATCACGTACAATACTATTTTCATATATAAAATCATCAATTGTCATTCATATCACCTTTTTCTAAACTCATCAATTATAAGGTCATCACAACTAATTGAATCATTTTTTATTTGTGCTTTTTATTTCCGCTACCAGTTCTTCATACTTACGTTCGTCAATGATATATTTCCGTTTAATCAGTATATAAGCAGCTCCTATAGAAATTACCGGAACAGCTACAATTCCAAGACGCAATATAAATCTTTGTCCGGCATCTGCTGTCTGGATAAATTTATCTGCCTGTACAATTACATTTTCCGAAGTAAGTTCTCCTATACCAGCTTTTATTTCTAATCCGGATATTTTCTGACTGATTGCATAGATATTGCTTATAATCAGTATTAACGCAACAATCGCCTGATCAACTGCACTGGCCAGCTTTGTTGCAAAAGATCTTACTGCTGAGATAATACTGTCATGTCGTTCATGAAACCGGACTTCATCATACTCTATAGTATTATTTAACATGACAATCATCGTCATATTGAATGCCCCCTGTGAAAAGAAGATCAGGAAACCGATGATATTCAGTAAAACAACACTCTTTGGTAAAATGTAGCCTACACTCATAAAAAGCATATACCCAATGACTGTAATGACGGTAGCTGCAGTTATAATCTGATTTCGTGTGAATTTTGAGGAAAGCCACGCAAAAGATGCCTCTGATGTCAGCGTTCCTAATCCATACATAATTGTAAACCAAAATACAAGACTGCCACCTACAGAATATCCAAATTCAAAATAAAAGAAATTCATTCCAATCATAATCAGAAGACCATTTCCGATTTGGAATAATAAACATGCAATTCCAATCACTATCAACTGATCATTCCTCAGAAATATATGAAACATATCTTTTAATGACAGTGTTCTCTTCTTTTCCGGCCGTTTTCTCTCTTTTACTCCAAACACTGTAAGAAGCTGGAAACCAATAAAACAAAAAGCAATCACAATCGCAGCCGTCCGATACGCCATAATCGCATTTCCTGCTACCATATCAGGGAGCAGACCCGCAACAGAAAACTGTCCGATACAGATAAAAATTCCCTGTACGGTTACCAGCCAGTTCCGTTCTCCCGGATCTGATGTAAGACTCGGCAGCATTCCCCAATAGGCAATATCATTCATTGTGTAAGTCATTCCCCATAAAAGATATCCCACTCCAAAAAATGCGACAAATCCCCATCCTTCCGGTCTTACTGTAAACAGGCAGATAATTACCAGGCTGTTTAAAATTACTCCTATAAAAATCCAAGGTTTAAATTTTCCGGCTTTCAAATGCGAATTTTCAATAATAATTCCCATCATTGGATCATTAATGGCATCCCACAGCAGACACACTACCATAATTGCTGATATTACTGCATATTGGGCAACTGTCAGTTTCATCGTATACTGAATATATGTAAGAAGAAACATAGAGACGAGTGCATACGCCATATCTCTTCCGGTTGCTCCTATACAATAGCTCCATTTTGTGCGTTTATCCAATTTATTGTTTTCCATATACGACTCCCCCTCTCTCTATTTCTTCAGCAGTCTTTTAAAAGCCTGCAAATATTTTTTATTTGCATTGTAAACTAACATATCGATTAACTTCGGAGTTGCAATTCCACCACTGGTTGCAATCAGACCTTCCAGATTTCCTTCTTCGACTCCCATTTTTACCATTTTAAAGGCCGGGTCCCGCTCTGATTTTCCCCGAAGCATAATCTTAAGTCCGATATGTACGATTCCACGAACAAATTTTCCAAACATTGAGACATTTACCACATCCTGATAGGAATCGTAAACCGTATACTCTCCACGCTTTTTTTCTTTGTCATGTTTTGGTTCACCGCCTAATAGCTGATAAAACTGTTCTGCACTGATTTCCATTCCATGTGGCTGCTCTCTAAAATAATCCGGAAACAGTTCTCTTTCATTTCTAAAATAACTATTTCCTACTACTTCTATATTCGCCTTTAATTGCAAATCATGTACCGATGCTCCGATACAGATCTGATATTTACCGCTTAACATGGAAAAGGCTTTTTTCTCTACATCATAGACGGAAAAACTTCTTTCATCCAGCTCTAGTATAACTTCTTTTTCTTCTCCCGGATGCAGATATATTTTTTGAAATCCCTTTAATTCTATATGGCTTCTGATAACATCTGATTCGTTCGGGCAGACATATAACTGTGCTATTTCTGCTCCACTCACTTTTCCGATATTTTTAATTTTAAAACGAATTTGTATCTTTCCACCACTATACACTTCCGATACATTCAATTCCGAATAGGAAAAAGAAGTATAGGAAAGTCCATAACCAAACGGATATTTTACCGGAACATGGAATGTCTCATAGTAACGATAACCCACAAAAATACTTTCCCTGTATTCTACATCATCATTCGGAGGTGCAAAATATCTCCATGCAGGAGTATCTTTTTCTGAAAACGGAATTGTCTCTGCCAATTTACCGGATGGATTCACTTCTCCACTGATTAAGTCAGCAACAGATTCTCCTACAGCCTGTCCTCCGAGGTACATGTGAAGAATTGCTCCTACATTCTTTTCAAAACTAAAATCCATAGGTGCACCACCAAAACTAATTGCTGCAATATTATCTTTTCCAACAGTTTCTGCAATTTCAGCCAACAGCTTTTCCTGATTTTGAGGGATTTTAAGATTTTTCCTGTCGTATCCTTCTCCTTCGTAAGATTCTGTAAGACCGATAAAATATAGAATCACACAATCTTTTTTTCTATATTCCTGTTTCAGTTTTTCTATCGTATCCTGTAGTTGCTTTTCTCCTAATTCTTCCTTTTCATTCTGATATCCCTGTATATAAGTTACCTGATATCCTTTTTCACGTATTGCTTCAATCGCATTTGTCATCTCCGTCGGCTGGATATGACTGCTCCCACCTCCCTGAAACCGCATCTGCCTGGCAAGCTCTCCAATAATGATTACCTTCTTCTCTTTTCCAATTGGCAAAACACTATTATTTTTCAAAAGTACTGCACTTTCATTTTCCAGTTTACGTGCCACCTGATTCTGTTCTTCCATATCTACCTCATAATTTTCTTCTATATTTTTATGAAGTGATACAAAATTCTGCAGAACATTCTTAGTCCAGTTATCCAGTTCCTGATCCGTAATCCGGCCATCCTTATACGCTTCTTTTAACACATCTGTGTGGAAGCCTTTCGGATCTGGCATTTCCAGTGTCAGACCATTTTTCATACAGCTTACAATATCATTTGCTGCTCCCCAATCCGACACCACACCACCTTGATATTTCCATTCTTTTCTCAGAACATCTGTCAGTAAGTATTTATTTCTTGCTCCAAATTCGCCATTAATCCTGTTGTATGAAGCCATTACAGAAGTCGGTTTTGCTTTTTTCACAACTTCTTCAAAAGCCGACAGATATATTTCCCTAAAAGTTCTTTCATCAATCTGGCTATTGGATGTCATTCGTCTTGTTTCCTGTGAATTAACAGCATAATGCTTTAAACTCGTACCTATCCCAAGACTCTGTACCCCTTCGATATATCCCGTTGCCAGCTTTCCTGTCAAATACGGATCTTCACTGAAATATTCAAAATTTCTTCCACATAAAGGAGAACGCTTGATATTGATTCCACAGCCTAACACAATGGATATCTGCTCTTTTTTTGCTTCTTTCGCGATCGCTTCACCCATCTTTTTAACAATAGCAGGATTCCAACTGCAGGCTATTGCACTTGCAGTTGGAAAACAGGTTGCTGGCTTACTGGTTTCAATATCCCCAACCTTTTCCTGCTCCAGTTTTCGAATCCCATGTGGTCCGTCTGTCATCATAATAGAGGGGATTTTCCCATTACAGTCATAAGTATGCCAGTCACCAACACCGCCTAAAAGCCGGATTTTTTCATCTATTGTTAACTGTTCACATATTTTATCAATGTTCATGGCTTATCCCCTCTTTCAAAGTCCATATCTAATGCCAATATTCTGTCGAAGTTGTTATCCATTGTGATTCATCTCTGCTTGGATATGTATCTGAGTATTTCTCTGCACGTTCTATCATTCTGATATACGCTTCAGCCGAATTAAATGTTGCATTAATATCCACAATATCGCTATTGGTTGACATCTTTTTCCAGAAATCTGGCACTAAACCATAATGTGCAACACCACGATCACCATTAACATCAAATGTGACATTTCCTGTAGTTTGTTTATTAACCTTTGCTGTTACTCCATCCGCATAAATTCCCGGATATAAATCTGTAAAAGTGTCATAATCAACTGTATCGAAACTTTCTTGTACTTTATCAAAGTTCGGTAACATGCATGCACCATTAACATCGCTTCCATACGGTATTCCAAGAATCATGTCATCTGACTCATCATCATTCATGTTATACCATGTAGTCGGCACTTCGTATGGTCCGTCATATTTAAAGTAATTTTGATTATCTAATATTCCTGTAGTCGGTGTTTCTGAATTATTACTCAGTTCTATCATATATTCCAGATAATCCGTTGCACATCTCTGATGTCCTGTTGTTGTTTCCCACATCATAGGTGATATAATTCCACCAAGCTGATATATTTTTATCATACGTGGAATATCCAATTGTTCCCATGCCTCATCTTCTGGATTAAACATATCCAAAATTCTTGTATGAGAACATATAATTCCCGGATATTTTTCTTCCCATAAGATATCCAAGGTATCATTTAAGGACTTGTCACTCATGTGATCAAGTTCTATAATCATGTGTCTGTTTATCATCTGATGAATCATCCATTTTCCAGTCTCTGTAAGTCCCTCAACATTGGCATGCCCCTGTGCATCTTCTGGAAGATCTGCTTTCGGCTGTTTGTAGAATACTCTTGGATTGGTGCTTACCTCTGGTTGATAAAAATCTGATGTTTTCAGGTAATTCATAATACTGAATATTTCCCCCTGATATAACTGACATCCACCGAAACCGTTATTCAATGCATGTATCATATAAAAACTTCTTATCCCTAGATCATATACTTCATCCAATTGCTTTTCTATATTTTCCAGACCTGTGTTCATTTCTTCTTCTGTGATTTCTCCAGCATTATATTTTCCAACAAAATCCGTATCTGCACCAAAAATTGTGTCTACTTCAATTCCTAAGAATACAGCCATTTTGCCCTGACTGATCACATCTCTTGCCTGTTCGGATGATGTTACAATTCTAAACCATCCTTCATTCGGTCCACCACACTGTGCATCTATATAATCCTGCATTTTATATACATACTCTATTTCCTGTCGGATTGCGTCCATATCATTTGTTACGCCATTTTTATAAGGCGGAAGTGGATTGGTAACTTTTCCTAATATTTCATTATTTACGCACTGATGTACCAGCACTCTTTGCCCCGCCAGATAGGAACGCTCCAGCCATTTATAGTATGTCTGTTCGTGGTTTGTAGAATAACTTGTAGGCCAGTAACTAAAATTTGGATATCCCGATGTATTATGTGTCGTTGCACCATCTACTGCTTTTCCCCAAATATCATACGCTCCATTTACTCCATGCAGATCCGTACAATCATTGAGTGCATCTGCAATTCCCAGGGGACTAAATGCATCTCCATTAAATACAACTTCTCCTGATCCTTTGTTATGACACAAATGTGCATGAGTATCTGCTGTTCCGATAATGTTTTCACCACTTGACGGTCTCGCCATCACGTTCGATGTCGTTATTGGATTCCCATCCCCGTCATAAAAATAAATATTTATATCTGCTTCCGGAAACGGATTATTTCCTTCTGTAAGTTCCAGTTCAAACCGGCATGTATCATCCACATTGTCTTTCCAAACCAGTGAAGTTCCCTTAATTCCAACATATTTCTTTTTAACATAAGAATAAAAAGAAAAGGAATTATCTTCATACTGCTCTACTTTAAATCGCGTCTTATCTGACAATGTCGTATTTCGGACAATTGCATTAAAAGTGTTATATGTGAGATACTTGCTATCCTGATCAAAAAGAATATATTCTCTCAAGTCAGATGCTTTAAAGTAGAATGTCATTCCACTATCGGCTGTATCTGCCTGAGCTTCATATCCTGCTTTATTTCCAAGCAAGTATTTCCCATTACTGATAGACTTGATTTTAAAATAATGATTGGCCAGTGAATAAATACTTTGTTCCGAAGAACTTTCTGTCTCTGCTGTTGCTGCATAACAATTACTTGGATATGCAAAACCACCAACAGAAGTTCCAACTAACAGCATTGCCAGTAAAAAAATTACTTCTTTTCGTTTCATAGCATCTATCTCCTCTCTCTTAATCTCTTAATTGCATTTTATCTATTTCCGGCATATAATTATATTGATTTATCGTGTTTTATGTCAATTTATCGTGTTTTTGACAGGAGGAATTACCTATGTATAAAATGAAGTCAGACATCAATTTTTCACTCACACATGAAATGTTGGAAAATGCAGAAAATGAACGGATACATACATCTTATGCACAGGAAAAAGCAATTCTCGAATGTGTTTCAAACGGAGATATTCACGCATTGGAGAATACCTATTATTCACTCCCAACAACTGTTTACGGAAAGATGACCTCTTCCAATTCCAAATTAAAATTACTTTTTTATGCAAGTATTGCTAATACAACTTTAGTTACCAGATATGCCATCGAAGGAGGACTTAATGAGGAAACTGCTTTTTCCTTAAGTGATGTATATATACGAAAAATGGAACAATGTACCGATGTTGACGCTTTAATGAAATTAAATGAACAGATGGCTATTGAATTTACGCTTCGTGTTGCTGAAGCAAAAAAGACGCCAAAAAACTACTATTCACCAGCTATTTCTCGCGTCATTGATTATATCTATCATGGTAAAAATAAAACTTTAACCTTAAATCAACTGGCATCTTTAGTTAATTTAACACCTAAATATCTGTCTGCCCTGTTCCATAAAGAAACCGGACAGACGCTTACTGTTTTTATCCATAAAGTTCTTATTGAAAAGGCACAGAATTTACTGGCACATTCCGACTATAGTCTGGGTGAAATCAGTACTTACTTGAATTTTTCATCTCAAAGTTATTTTATTTCTATTTTTAAGAGATACACTGGTATAACTCCCAGACAATATCGTAAAATGCATCGCCAGATTAGTTGGTAAAATAGAAAATAAAATAAGAATATCGATGATTAAACGTTACTATCGCCAGAACTTTTCTCGTCTTGAAGATAAAAGAAAGCTACCAGTTTTTCCTCTGATAGCTTTCCATTCATTCTTATTCTGTTGGGAACATCGCTGCTTCCAGCTTATTCATCTCTGTATCCGAAAGACCATATTTTCCTGAATTATCTTTTTCCACGGATACTTTTACAGTAACAGTTTTTCCATAACTGTTCTTTTCAAGACTCTTCTGGACACTTTCTGTTAATACAGCTGCAAAGACTTCTGGATCATTTCCATCCAATCCCTGCTTTATTTTTTCATTGCTTACCTCTGTAGAGCTTTGTTGCAATGTCTGAAATACATTGGATGGTTCAACTTGTACACTTACTGTATAGACTCCATCCTCTTCTTTCACATCCTGTATTTTGTATTTTGCCAGTTCCTTTACTTCTGCCAGTTTTTTCGCATAATCAGCAATTCCTTTGTTCGTAATGTTATCGGAATCATCAAATTGCTGTTGGATGCTCTCATTAAAATCCTCTTCGATTTCTTTCTTGGCATCTTTTTCCGAGATTTCTAACAGATTCGCATAGTCCTTATATTCTCCATGATAGTATGCATCAAGAGAACTTTGGACGTAAGATTTGGCATCGAAGTCTGGTTGTTTAGAGCACGCACTAATTCCAATACTTAACATTATCGTTCCCAAAATCATTAGATACTTTTGTAAGTTTTTCATCCTGTTATCCTCATACTTTTACTTTACAAAAAAATCCACAAATTTTCCGGCCTTTGATGGCAGTTTAAATTTATATTCTTGTCCTTCATACTTGAAAGAAAACTTTCCACCAAATAATCCGGCTTTTCCTTGGATATTTTTCATATTTGGAATATAAATTTTTGCTAATTGTTTGCCATAAGAATTATCAATATTGGCTCGGTGAATATATAAAATATCTTCATATACACTCAGCAATACTAATCCCTTAACGCTCCCAATAAGACCACCTATTTTATTGCTAAGTGATGCATAAATGTAATTATTTTTTTCATCTAAAAACTTATCACTATATAATTGCTTTTCTATTTTTTCTAAATTCATAATTCTTTTTCCCTGTATTTAATATTAAAAACAGAAGGGTCTTTCCGGCAGTTTTTCAATTTTATATTTTTCGAATTTCATTCTATAGTTTGCTTCTAATACTTCATGATTACTAGCTTTTTTTTCCAATTCCAACATCCAATTTTTAAAACCACCATCTCGTACAAAATATCTTTCTTCTGGCCATGATTTTAATTCATTGTAAACCGTATGCAATGCATTATCAAAAAGTTCTTTTTTTCTTGTCCAGCTACTGATGTATACATAATCCTCATATTCTACAATTGTTCCTTTATTTGGGTTTTTAAAATATCGTTCATATCCATTCTTTACGTCCTCAAAAGTCACTTCCCCTTGTAACGGAATATATGCTTTTTGGATTAATTGTTGGGCAATTTGTTCACTATAAATTTCATGCATTTGCATATCCATCGATCGTCCTTCTATTTCTAAACTAGAAGGTAATACACTATAATGGCTGTATAGATTTCCCACTTTATATAAAGGCATATAAATCGTTCCATCCCCTATTATTTGCAAATAGAACCCGATAACTAAAGGACCTACTCTATTATCTATATCTAGCATACGCAATTTACTTAATTCAGGACAATATTTCTGCCAATCATTTGTAATTTTTCTTTTATATATTTTTGGTCGTTCCATATTTTCCTCTTTTCTAAGCTATTGCAACATATTTGTTGCAATAGCTCAAATCAATAATTTAATTAGGGTTAATTTCTATTATGTCCTCATTACTTAATCCTAAAGGTCCTTCCTTCTTTATTTTTTCAACTTGTCTTTTGGAAAGTCCTTTGCCAGGATTCTTTACAAATTTGTAATCATATACCGTATTTGTGTCTTTATCATAAACATCTAATCTCGTACTTCTTTTCTCATTACCATTGATTCTAACATTATCTTTCCAATTTTTTTCAACTTCTAAATTGGTTCTCGACTTCATGTTATCTTGAGTTTGTCAATGTATTTTATCATGATTAGTACAGGTGGACAGCGTCAGGATCTTATAGACTGCCGAACATACTGCCATTATTCATGTTGTGTCCGTAAATGATGTTCAAAAGAAATTCTCCTCCGACTGTGTGACTGCGCAATCGGAGGAGGATTTTTTACCTACTGATTTTCATATTTATTCTCAAAATAATCTAAATATTTTTATATCAAACTAGAGCCTTTCTACTACAACTTTACAGCGTTTTTTATAAAATGCGATTCCATATGCGAGTATTTCGTTCCGTCCGTCCTCGCGTAATGCCTGGTCGTATCTTCGGTCTTTGATCTGTTCCAATGCCCTCTCGCATGCCTGATCCAGATTATTGAAAGAATTTGCATATTTCAACTCCATGATAATCCCTGCATCCGGATTCTTAGGTTTCACCAGAATATCCGCGAATCCATCTCCGGACTCTCTGTTCGATCTGACCGCCCAATCAGATTTGCTTTTCAGAATGCCAATCAAAATGCCATGATAGAATATTTCTTTTTCCTCATTCCGTGCCTTTGTATCCAGCACGCTGATTGTTTCCCCAAGGAACATCGTCAGTTCCTGTTCTATATCCTCTACTTTTCCTTCCAGAAATCCACAGTTGATTTTCTTTGTAGACGCCTGGTCATTTGCAACAACCCGGTCAAACCACTCCCGGATTTGAAGAACAAAAACTTCCAAGACTTCTTTATTTGGAATCACCAGCTTATACATTCCATTTTCAGACTCACCAAGCCGTGTGAGATATCCAGTTGTGAACAGTACACTCCACACATTTTCTGCGCTGTTATCAATCTCATCATAAGTCAGATCCAGCCGGATTCTCTTCTGGACAGCCTTTCCTGTAATCAACTGCTCGATTTCATCCCTGGTGGTCGTATCAGCCTTGTCTATAAAACGCTTCACAAGATCATTTCCACTGCTGTTGATCCAATACGCCTTTGGTTTTGCTTTTGAATCACTCATAAGATCATCGATGTAATTAATCACATCCCACGGACAGTAAATGTCCGCATTTCCAAAATGATACCCATCGTACCATTCTTTCATTTCTTCAAAATGGTCTTGTTGGTTGTAGGCTGCCAGAATCTTCTTGACGTCTTCAGTTGTAAATCCAAATTCTTCGTCATACTGAACATCATCGGCCGAATAAACTTTGAAGTTGTTCAGCCCTGTAAAAATGCTTTCTTTTGACACACGAAGACAGCCTGTCAGTACAGCAAACTGCAGAAAACTGTTTGTTTTTAACGCCTGCCCGAATAAGCCTCGGATCAGCGATACCATTTCCTTATAATATCCATGCTGGAATGCTTTATCCAGAGGCACATCATACTCATCGATCAGAATAATGGCTTTCTGATCATAATGCTTATATAAAAGCTGTGCCAAAACTTTCAATGATGAAATCAAGAAACCTTTGTCTATACAATATTTCCCGTTTTGGATGATTGTGAAACCACGATACTGCTCCTTTTCTGTTTCAGAAAGTTTATCACTGTTTAATAAAAAAGGGAACCTTGCAGCCTCACTTCCAATGAGCTGAATTAATGCATTTTCAGCTTCATCATACGTCAACCCGTCAACATCTTTCATTGACAAAAATATCACCGGATACTTCCCCATATATTCTTCACAGAGTTTCTGATTCTCGGAAATATAAAGTCCCTCAAATAAGGTCTCATCTGTTCCTATTTCAAAAAAGTTCTTAAGCATGCTCATATTTAAAGTTTTTCCAAATCGGCGCGGTCTGGTGAAAAGGTTCACCTCGCCCCATTTTTGCAGAAGATGCTCAATAAGTTGTGTCTTATCTACATAATAAAAATGATTTTCTCGAATCTTCTTGAAATCATCAAAGCCAACTGGCAGTTTTTTTAAATTTTCCGTACAGATCACCTCCTCAATTGGTTATTATGAGTATAGCCTTTTTTTCAGTCGTCTGCAACAACTTCCCGGTTTGCTCTCGGCTTCTCTTTGGTTTCCATGATCATTCCTCACTTGTTTTCTGTGTATCTATACATACCGCATGAACTGCGAATCGTTTGCTGCTATCATGATCAGTACAGGTAGACAGCGTCAGGATCTTATTTCTTGACTTTGGTCTGATCCCGGTATCAAAATCCGAATTTTTCACCATCTCGTCAATGAACGTCTGGTATTCTTCCCCCGGCTGATAACCGACTTTATATACATTGCCGCCAACTACTGCATCCTCATAGGAGAAGATCTGATAGCGGTAGGCAGTGCTTTCGGTATAGACCGTAAAGTACTGGTTCTTTTTCCAGAAGCCTTCATCCTTGTATTTGTTCAGACTGCCGAACATACTGCCATTGTTCATGTTGTGTCCGTAAATGATGTTATAAAGGTCTGAAAAATCCATATCAGCCATCTATAAGAATTCTTTTTCTTCATGTCACGCTCCTATTCTTGTTAGTTGTACCAAACCTCTATCAGTTTCAGTCCCGAACCAGCCGGATTGCTTCATCGGCAGTCATTATTTCATACATGGTGTAATTTCTCCTTATCCCAAATATTCTTACCGTTCATTATACACTATCTCAGGAAATCAATCATCATCAATTTCAGGATCTCCAAAACGCTTCATAGGGTTAATGTGTCAATTATATTCTTTAATGCGTCTGCTGATTCTTTTAGCTTCAATGCTTCTTCTCCACTAAGATTAATCGGAATATCAGATTCAATTCCGTCTGCACCCACAATAACAGGCATACTTAATACAACATCATCAATCTCATATACTCCATGTATCATGTGTGATACAGGTAGGATTGATTTTTCGTCACGCATAATCACTTCACAGATACGTTTTACTGACATTGCAATTCCATAATATGTCGCATGCTTCTTGTTAATAATCTCATAGGCACTATTTTTGACGGCAGCTGCGATTTCCTCTGTGTTTTCCTTATGATTATAATGTCCTCTCATCTCACACATGTCACTAAGTGGAACACCTGATACATTGGCAGATGACCATGCCACAACTTCACTGTCTCCATGCTCTCCTACTATAAATGCATGCACGCTTCGGCTATCCACTGATAAATGCTGTCCAAGCTTGCTTCTAAGTCTTGCACTGTCAAGAACTGTTCCTGAACCGATAACTCTCTTCTCCGGAAGTCCTGACAGTTTGATTGCAACCTGTGTCAGAATATCCACAGGATTTGCTACAACCAGAAGGATTCCTCCAAAATCTCTTTTGGCAATTTCCGGAATAATGGACTTAAATATTGCCACATTCTTATTTACCAGATCAAGTCTTGTTTCTCCTGGCTTTTGCCCTGCACCTGCTGATATAATTACAATCGCAGCATCTGCCACATCATCATAATCACCAGCATATATTTTCATAGGGCTGGCAAAGGGTATTCCATGACTGATATCCATAGCCTCTCCCTCTGCCTTATTCTTATCCGCATCTATCAAGGCAATTTCAGTGAATAATCCACTCTGCATAAGCGCAAATACAGATGCTGAGCCTACGAATCCGCAGCCTATCATAACTGCCTTTTTTGAATTTGATTTTTTCTTATTCATGCAACCATTCCTTCCTTTTGTTTTTCATCTGCTTAATTCCTGCAGCATTTTTTCAGGATCATCCGCTGCTTTTACTTTATCATTAGCTTTTACTATTATTCCATGTTCGTCAATAAAATATGTTGTTCTGATCACACCCATGGATACTTTTCCGTAGTTTTTCTTTTTTACTTTCTTTCCAAGATATTCGCTTAATTTATGTAATTCTCCATTCTGATCCGGTAATTCAAAATCTGGTGCTTTTGTTCCTACTTCTAACATTTTCTGGAGAACACTGTCTGTAGCTGTAATACATCCGTGAAGAGGCAAGAAGGATGTTGACAACATAAACTGTCCGTATCCGGACAATTGAAAAAGCGTGCTTGTTATCTATACAACTAACAAGCACGCTAAGAAACAAAGTTAAATCAAATTTCTTTCTTCCACCCCTATCACACAATCCAGCTCCTGATACTCTGCCGGGCAGCCATCTGTCAGAATCTTTGCATTCACAAAAGCAGAAAATGTCACAGAACTGATACATCCGAATTTCGAATGATCTGCAAGAATATATCGATTCTTACATCTCTCAATCGCTGTTTGTTTCACCAGGGCTTCATTCGCATCTGGTGTTGTGAATCCTTCTGCTTTTGTGATTCCATTTGCTCCAAAGAAGCCTTTCGTAAAATGATACTCCTGCAGATTCTTCATTGCCTGAGCACCGATCACTGCTTCTGTAGAACTCTTGAGTTCTCCGCCAATCAGAAACACTTTGATTCCCTTAGCTGCCAGCCTCTGTGCATGTGAAACAGCATTTGTCACAAAAACTGCATTGGTATATCCAAGAGCATCAATCATATAACCTGTCGTTGTTCCTGCATCGAGATAAATAAAGTCTTCCTCCTCGATCAGTTCTGCCGCATATTGAGCGATTTTTCTTTTCTCTTTCACATAGAGTTCGCTCTTCTGCTCAACTGTCGGTTCATAAGCAGAGACAGTGCCTTCATCTTCTAGCGCAACCGCTCCGCCAAATACCTTGATAAGCTTTCCGGCTTTATGAAGTGCAGTAATATCTCTTCTTACCGTAGACTCTGATGTATCTAAGATTTCTTTCAATTCTGTCGCTGTGACACTTTTCTTCTCTTTCAGCAAATCCAATATAATCTGATATCTTTGTTCTGTAAGCATTTTTAATATCCCCTTTTAAAAAAGAACCTGAAGCCATGAATCTCAAGCATCCGCTTCCAGATCCACAACTTCAGGTCCTGATTCTTATATTTCTTTTATTGGTTTTGACAGATTATTTTATTCGGCATTTCATCCAAATGATTATTGCTTTATGCAACTTTCTTCTTAAGGAGTCCAAGCAGTACTGCGGAGATGACTGTTCCTACTACGAGGGAAACAAGATACATTACTGCATTTCCAACAACCGGGAATACGAAGATTCCACCATGTGGTGCCATCAGTGTACATCCAAACAACATTGACATTCCACCGGCAATTGCTGAACCGATGATACAAGATGGTAGTACATGCAGCGGATCAGATGCTGCAAATGGAATTGCTCCTTCTGTGATAAATGCAAGACCCATGATAAAGTTTGTCGGGCCTGCATCTCTTTCTTCTTTTGTAAACTTATCCTTAAACAACAGTGTGGAAAGGGCGATGGCACATGGCGGAACCATTCCTGCAACCATAACTGCTGCCATAATATCATAATTACCAGCTGCGATTGATGCTGTACCGAATACATAAGCTGCCTTGTTGAACGGACCACCCATATCGATGGACATCATTCCTCCAAGAACCAGTCCTAATACTACTTTACTTGAATCTCCCATGCCTGTCAATGCATTATTCAGGCCTGTGTTGATTCCACCCATGATTGGCTCGATTACAAACATCATAGCAAGTCCGATCAGAAGAACTCCGATCAATGGATAAATAAGTACCGGCGCGATTTTTTCCAGTGCATCCGGAAGCTTATCGCATACTTTACGAAGAAGTACAATGATATATCCTGCAAGGAATCCGGCTACAAGAGCTCCGAGGAATCCGGATTTTCCGCTTGCTGCCATCATACCGCCTACAAGACCAACTGCAAGCGCCGGTCGGTCACCGATTGCCATTGCGATAAATCCTGCAAGCACCGGAAGCATGAATCCAAATGCAGTTCCACCGATTTGTTTAAATACTGCTGCTACCGGAGTGATCATACCAAAGTTTGCTCTCTGATCAGCCGGAAGTGCATTCAGATCTACACATATTCCGTCGATCAAAAATGCGATTGCAATCAGTATACCACCACCAACAACGAGTGGAAGCATATGAGAAACACCGTTCATCAGCTGCATGTAGATCTGATGTCCGACACCGCCGCTTTTCTTTCCTGTAGAAGAAGAGGCTGCTGCCGGATTATTTCCATGGAAAACCGGAACATTTCCTGATTTTGCCTGTGCCACCAGCTCATCTGCCTTGCTGATTCCGTCTGACACCTGACAGATGATTACTTTCTTTCCGTCAAAACGATCCATCGGAACCTGTGTGTCTGCTGCAACGATAATACAATTCGCATCAGCAATTTCCTGGTCTGTCAGCACATTTTTCGCTCCGCCGCTTCCTCTTGTCTCGATTTTTACGAAACAGTCGGCAGCTTTTGCTGCTTTCTCGATTCCTTCCGCTGCCATATATGTATGTGCGATACCTGTCGGACATGCTGTTACTGCAAGGATCTTAAAATCGCTCTCTGCATTTCCTGTATCTGCCAGTTGCTCATCAATGTCAGCTCTCTCATCATCTGCTTTATCAATAATAGAAAGGAATTCCTCCGCAGATGTTGCATTTCTCAGAGCTTCTGTAAACTGCTCATCCATCAGCATCATTGATAATTTACTAAGTACTTCCAGATGAACGTTATCCTCTGTATTTGGTGCTGCGATCAGGAATAGCAGTGTTACCGGTTCTCCATCCAGAGAATCGAAATCAACACCATTTTTAATGACCATTGCTGCAAGTCCCGGCTTGCTTACGCAATCACCTTTTCCATGCGGAATGGCAATTCCCTCACCAATTCCTGTTGTACTTTCCTCTTCTCTTAAGTAAACCTGTTTTCTGTAGGCTTCCGTGTCATTGATCTTACCACTTGCACACATCAAATCCACGGCCATATCCAAAGTTTCCTGCTTATTCGCCGGATTCTTGTCAAAGGCAATGCTTCTTTTATCGAGCAAATCTGTAATTCTCATCCTATCGCTCCTCCTTTACAACCTGTTGATATACTCCGGCAATCTCCTCTTTTGTTGCCAGATTCTCTGAAAATGCACTTGCACTTCCTGATGCAACTCCCATATGGAATGCATGTCTGTATTCATGTTTCTCCATCCAGCCTGCCATAAATCCGGCTACCATAGAGTCTCCTGCTCCAACACCGTTTTTTAATTCCCCTTTCGGCGCCGGAGTGTCATAAACACTTCCATCTTCTGCTACAAGGACTGCACCTTCTCCTGCCATGGATACAAGAACATTTCTTGCTCCTTTTTCCTGCAGTTTCTTTGCATATGGTACAACAGATTCTCTTGTCAGAAGCTCCACATCAAAAATCTCTCCAAGTTCGTGGTTGTTCGGTTTGATTAAAAATGGATGATATTCAAGAACGTTCAACAGAAGATCTCTCGTTGCGTCTACAACGATCATGACGCCTTTACCGTCAAGCTTCGCCATAATCTTCTGGTACATATCATCCGGCATAGATGATGGAATACTTCCTGCCAGGAATAAGACATCACCTTCTCCAAGTTTGTCAAGCTTCTCCATCAGCTTCTCTACATCTTCCGCTGAGATCACCGGACCGCTTCCGTTAATCTCTGTTCCATCGATAGATTTTAACTTCAGGTTGATTCGAGATACACCTTCATTGATCTCAATAAAATCAGATGCAACTCCCATCTCTTTGAGTCTTCTTTCAATCTCTTTTCCGGTAAATCCGGCTAAAAATCCAAGTGCAGTATTCTCGATGCCAAGATTACCAAGCACTGTAGAAACATTGATGCCCTTTCCACCAGGAAGGATCAGCTCCGAACTCGTTCGATTCGTAAGTCCAAGCTTAAAGTCCTCAACAGAGACAATGTAATCCAATGACGGATTAAATGTTACTGTGTAAATCATTTTACTCCTCCTTCTCTCACTCCAGTCACTTCAAACTGCTGCCACAGTTTATTTGTAAGCTTTATTCAGTCAAACTCGGTCAGTCTCGATAAGCTGCTTTCATTTATGACTGCTTGTTTTTCTTTATGTTTGTATTATACGTTCAAATTCGTTCATAGTCAATCAAACTAATCAACAAAATTCATGACTGTTTTTGGTGGAATTTGCACAATTTTAGTTTTTTGCCTTTAAAATAAGAACTCCGCCAGCACACAGTTGCTGACATCCATCCCCCGATGCGTCAGTCGGATTCGATTCCCACTAAATTCCAGCAATTGTTCTTCTTCTAATTTATCAAGAATTTCCCCATAGACATCATCCACATTCTTTCCAAAATAATTCTGGAAATCTGTTCTCGAAACTCCCTCTATTTTGCGAAGTCCCAGATACATGAATTCTTCCATCTGTGATTCCACAGAAAGGATTTCTCTGTCAATAAGAATCGACTCGCCGTTTCTAATCTTTTCAATATATGCTTTCCGATCACGGATATGGTCAAACCGTTCCCCTTTGATCAGCGATGAGGAACCTGCCCCAATCCCAAGGTACTCCACTCTGTCCCAGTAGCCGAGATTATGCCTGCATTCTTTTCCCGACTTTGCATAATTGGATATCTCATATCGATGCATTCCTGCTTCTGCAAGTCTTTGTATTGTCAATTCTCCCATCGCATACTCTTCTTCCTCTGACGGAAGTTTCCATGCACCGCGGTCTAATTTCCCTTTTTCATACCAGTCGTAGAATACTGTTCCTTCTTCCAATATCAAACTATATGCGGATATATGTTCCGGCTCAAGTGCCAGAACTTTTGAAAGTGTATCTTCATAGCTTTCCATCGTCTGTCCCGGAAGCGCAGACATAAGATCGATATTTCTGTTTTTGAAACCTGCCTGTTCTGTCAGTCTCCATGTCTCAAGGAATTCCTCATAGGTATGAATCCTTCCAAGCATCTTCAGTTCTTCGTTCTGTGCAGACTGAAGTCCGATACTCAGTCTGTTTACGCCTGCTGCTTTCATAGCACAAAGCTTTTCAATATCAACGGTTCCCGGATTCATTTCCATTGTGATCTCTGCATTCTCATTTACTGAAAATATATGATAAATCGCATCAAAAATTTGTTCTATCTGTTCCGGAGTCAGCAGAGACGGTGTTCCTCCTCCCAGGAAAATTGTCTGAACTTCATACTCTCCAGACAATTCTTGATAACTCTGAATCTCCTGAATCATAGCACTGACATAATCCGCCTGTTCTTTCGGTGTTCCACTTGCTGAGAAAAAATCACAATAATTACATTTTTTTACGCAAAATGGAATATGGAGATATAATTCTAAATTTCTCTTTTTCATCTTTAAATACAGAAAGATACTGTCTGACAAAAACAGTATCTTCCCCTTCCTTCTTTTATCTAGTTCTCATCCAGCTTCAGGACACTCATGAATGCACTCTGTGGAATCTCTACGTTTCCAACCTGACGCATTCTCTTCTTTCCTTCTTTCTGCTTTTCAAGCAGTTTCTTCTTACGTGAAATGTCACCGCCGTAACATTTCGCAAGAACATCCTTACGCATTGCCTTAACTGTCTCTCTCGCAATGATCTTACTTCCGACTGCTGCCTGGATCGGAATCTCGAAAAGCTGTCTCGGAATCTCTTCTTTCAGCTTCTCACACATCTTTCTTCCACGTTCATAAGCACTTCCCTCGAATACAATAAATGAAAGAGCATCCACTTCTTCTTTATTGATCAGAATGTCAAGTTTGACAAGCTCGGAACGTACATAACCAAGCATCTCATAATCAAAAGATGCGTATCCTCTGGATCTTGATTTCAATGCATCAAAGAAATCGTAAATAATCTCATTGAGTGGCAGATGATATGTCAACACGGCTCTTGTCTCTTCGATATATTCCATTCCCTGATAGATTCCACGGCGTTCCTGACACAGATCCATGATTGCTCCGATGTACTCGGATGTTACCATGATCTCAGCCTTTACCATAGGCTCTTCCATATATTCAATCTCTGCAGGATCCGGCATGTTTGTCGGGTTTGTCAGATCGATCACATCACCGTTTGTCTTATGGATCTTGTAAATAACACTCGGTGCTGTTGTAACAAGATCAAGGTTGTACTCTCTTTCCAGACGTTCCTGAATGATCTCCAGATGAAGGAGTCCTAAGAATCCACAACGGAATCCGAATCCAAGTGCTACCGATGTCTCTGCCTCAAACTGAAGCGCCGCATCATTAAGCTGCAACTTCTCAAGTGCATCTCTCAAGTCCGGATACTTTGCTCCGTCTGCCGGATAGAGTCCGCAATATACCATCGGATTTACTTTCTTATATCCCGGAAGTGGTTCTGCACAAGGATTCTCTGCATTCGTGATCGTATCTCCGACACGGGTATCCTTTACATTCTTAAGGCTGGCTGTGATATATCCTACCATTCCCGCTTCGAGTGCGTCACATGGAATGAACTGTCCCGCTCCAAAAGTTCCAACTTCTACAACTTCTGCTTTCGCACCCGTTGCCATCATAAGCATCGGTGTACCTTTTTTGACCGTACCTTCCTTGATACGGCAGAATACAATAACTCCCTTGTAAGAATCGTACTTGGAATCAAAGATCAGTGCCTGAAGCGGTGCATCCGGATCTCCGACCGGTGACGGAATCTGCTGTACAATCTGCTCGAGAACTTCATGTACATTCAGTCCTGTCTTAGCAGAAATCAGTGGTGCATTCTCCGCATTGATTCCGATCACATCTTCTATCTCTTCTTTTACACGCTCCGGCTCTGCGCTTGGTAGATCAATCTTGTTGATAACCGGCATAACATCCAGATCATGATCGAGTGCCAGATATACATTTGCAAGTGTCTGTGCCTCAACTCCCTGTGCCGCATCAACAACAAGAATTGCTCCATCACAGGCCGCCAGGCTTCGGGATACCTCATAGTTGAAATCGACGTGTCCAGGTGTATCGATCAAGTTGAAAATATACTCTTCTCCGTCATCTGCCTGATATACCGTACGGACTGCCTGTGCTTTGATTGTGATTCCACGCTCTCTCTCCAGATCCATGTTATCGAGAACCTGTGACTGCATTTCTCTGCTAGTCAAAAGTCCTGTCTGCTCAATGATACGATCCGCCAGTGTAGACTTACCGTGATCGATATGTGCTATAATACAAAAATTTCTAATATGACTCTGATCAATTGTTGACAATACTTCTTACCTCCATCTATCTTTCTGACTGTTTTACAATAAAAAGTTCTACCGCAAGATTGTCTGTCAGCAATCCTGTCTTTACATCCTGCTCCAACTGTGCCCCTTCTTCCATCACACGGCGCAGCTGTCCCATCTTAAACCGCTTCGCCTGTTCCATGTTCTTTCCTGCCACAAATGGATGTAATCCTGCTTTAGACGCAATCTCTTTTCTTCCATATCCCTGGTTTGCAAGTGCCTTGACATGGAAAAGTATCCTGTACTGACGTACCAGCAGAAAAAGAATACGCATCGGCGGTTCTTTTAAAGCCAGCAGTTCATAATACAGATCCAGTGCTTTCTGCTGATTTCCGGCTGCAACCGCATCTACCATCTCGAAAATATGATTCGTGATCTGCGTCACACAGACGGCATCAATATCTTCCTTCGTGATTGTATCCCGCTCCAGTGCATAACAGAATACTTTTTCCAGCTCTCCCTGGATATTTTCCATATCTGTTCCAACTTTATCCAGAAAATACACGATCACAGACTCCGAAATCTGCTTCTGCTCTTTTCGGACCAGACCTGCAACCCAGCGTTTCAGTGTTCCTGCATCCTGCGTGGACAGCTCTGCAATATATCCTTTTGATTTCACTGCTTTATAGAGCTTATTTCTCTTATCAATCTCTTCTTCCACAAAGATAAAACAGGTTGTCTCTGGCATGTCCTTAATATAATCCGCCAGATCTGCCCCTGCCGCAGTTTTAAAAAATCCCGTATTCTCAAATACGATCAGTCTGCGCTCTGCAAAGAAAGGTAAGGTCTCTGCAAGATCGATTGCTTCTTTCACTGGCGTATTCTTCCCTTCATAATACGAATAGTTCATCGTATCACCTTCCGGAAGCATTGCCTTCACAAAACGGTTCTTATACTGTTTCTTCAGATATCCTTCTTCTCCACAGAGAAGATATACCTGCTTAAATTGTCCTGATTTTAAATCTTCATTTAAGGTCTTCATAACTATTCTATTATAAATGAATAACCAACACTTTGACAAGAGCCTTTTTATCACCTGTTCCTATTCGCCTGTTCCTATTTCCATAATTTTATAAATACTTGTGAACCTTTATTTTTCGTCCATCACTCTTTAGTGTAATTGCGCCACATTCCTGCGTGGACAATACTTCACTTCCGATTTCCCTCAGGCGTTCCAGCGTCTCCGCATGTGGATGTCCATAGCGGTTCTCTATCCCCGCTGAGATCAATGTTAATCTGGGTTTCACAATCTGAAGGAAGTCTTCACTCCCTGAATTCTTCGACCCATGATGTCCTGCTTTTAAGATTGGACAGCTTTCCAACGTTCCGCTTTCCACCAGCTGTTCCTCTCCTCTTCCTTCCAGATCTCCTGTCAGAAGCATTTGAAATGCCCCATCCTTCAATTCAAGTACAACAGATGCTTCATTTCCCGCTTCCAGACGAGGTACCGCCTCCATTCTGCCACGTGTACGCTCATTTTTTCTCGTTGCCAACGGAGCTATGCATTTTAAATATGTTCCGACTTCTTCTCCTGAATAAATTGTCAGCACTCTCGTCCCGTTTTCTTTCGCCATTTCTGCAAGATGGAGTAATTTCTCATCCATATATTCTTCCGGCGGCAGAACAAGCGCATCGATTTCCACTCCCTGTTTCTGATTTTGCAGAAGTTCCTGAATTCCATTGATGTGATCCGCATCACCATGTGTCACAAAAACATACTCCAGTTTTCTGACCCCCTGCGATAATAGAAACGGCTCTATCCGGTAAGTACCGACAGAAGACAGATCACTGCTCCCTCCATCCACCAGCATTTTCTTTCCTTCCCTGTCTCTTATAAAAATACAGTCCCCCTGTCCAACATCCAGAACAGTCACCTGAAGGTTTTTTGAATCATTATTGAGTATTCCGCATCCGCAGATCGATCCTGCTATGACAATACAAACAAGAAGTGAAAATCCCGCCTGTTTTCTTCGGTTATCTGTCTTATTTTTCATTGCATAAAACAGGAAGCACAAAAAGAACAGCACACCATAGTAAATAAGCACCCACCATAACTTTGGCTGTCCGGTCACAATCCTGCTGCCCGGAAGCGCTGATGTCAGCTCACATAATTTATCATAGAAGGACAACAGGCGATCACAGCTTCTGAATCCAATTTTTCCTACGGTTCCCGATAATTCTGAAAATAAAAGTCCACCTATACCGGTCAACATCACAAATGGAAACAACGGAATTAAAATAACATTCAAAACGAGTGCATACGGCGGCACCTCAAAATAATAATACAGCATGATTCCCAGAAGCATTCCATTAACAGCTAAACTAATCTTAAATCCTTCCCATGCTTTCAAACGTGTTTTCTGTTCAAAAATTGGATACAATAATAGAATCCCAAGAATTGCACCAAATGAAAGCAAAAATGCTGCATCTAGCAGATACAGCGGTTGATATATGCTTAAGATAGCTGCTGTAACCGCCAGGCTTGTTGGCTGATCCACATCTCTCCCGGTAATTTCTGCGCCCATGCGGATAAAAAACATAAGAAGTGCACGAAGACTGGATACCTGTGGCCCTGTCATAACCAGATAGAAAAACAGGATCCCTCCTCCGGCAATTCCGGAAAACAGAAATGAATTTCCCATTCTTCTTAATAACCGGTAAACAGACATTCCGATCAGTGACATGTGTAATCCTGAAATTGCAAGCAGATGTCCTAATCCGTTCTTCTGATACAATTTTTTCATCTCCGGATCAAGTCCGCTTTTTTCTCCCAACAAGATTGCAGAAAGCATCGCGCCATGTGTTTTTCCCATCTGGCTTACAATCTTCCAGTTCCAGTAATTTTTCAGCCGGTCTAGCTGATTCCGTATGCTATTCCATCGTGATACAATCCAGTTCTTGTCTTTTTCAGACAAAACTATCTCAACCTGTTCTGCCTTTGTTAAAACCCCAACATGGATTCCCTGTTTTTGATAATAACTTTTTTGGTTAAAATTACCCGGATTCCTTGGCGGATGAAACGACTGTTTTGTCCCCCACACATTCAGCTTCTGTCCTATTTTCATTCTGTTTTTTTTACCGGATTTATTATTTTTTATTGTTACAAGGATTTTCTTTTCTTTGATTATCTGATTCTTACTCTTTTGATCTGTACAAGAAACAACCGCATCTTTCAGATAAATTGCAGTTGATTGTGATTTATTTTCAATTTTATAAACCGTGCCCTCGCAAATCACATCTTTCTCATCTGAAATCAATGTTTCTGCAAGGGACGGTTTCTGATCTTTTGTATTCTGTAAAAAACTCACTCTTACAAGCTGTATGGCAAGCAGTATAAGACATACCATACAGAGCGGGCGTTTTCTCATTCTTTGTTATCTGCTGCTATCCAGTCCTGCTCTTCATTCAATGGCTGTGACAAGTCCACCTTCTCCATGTATTTTGCATTCGATTCACCATTGATCGTAATCTGTACCTGCCTTACTCCTGCTCCCTCTACAAGAGAATCCACAATAGAATAAATCGTGATCTCAGGCAGTACATCATACGCACTGATCAGAAATGTGCTGTCAAAATTCACATAACAGATTCCATCCTTTGTCGTTACACTCAACAGATTAGCCGCCGGATTGATCGTTGGATATGCCCCCTCCTCAGATGGACCTTGCATCAGCTTTTCTACAATCAGCTTTTCTTTCAAGACATTACTGCTGTAATGAACATCAACCTCTTGCTTGACCAGTTTGGATCCATTCTGATCTGCAAAATACAATGTCAGTGTATCCGTTTGATAAGAACTTAACGAGGATCCTGTTGCATCAACAATGTCATCCTCATTCATTAAGCCAACATCATTTCCCTCATTATCTTTGAGCGGTTCCCCTTCCACACGGACAGATACTGCATCAATTCCATCAATCTGAAGCAGTGACTGCACAATTGCTGCCCGCATCAGTTTCTCATCTAAGGATTTCACTTCATAATATTCTTCACTGAAATCAATCTCAAGGATACTGCCCTTTAAAGCACAGTCGAGCAATTTCACCTGTTCCGGAATTGCCTGTGTATATTCAATTTCATTCGTTGGTTTCTTCATCTCATCGATTACAGATTCCGCCTTTTTTATCGCAGAATTGCCGCTGATCTTAGCTGCAACCTTTACAAGTCCTGTCTTGTCTGTATTCATACAGTAAATGTAAGATTCGCCTTCCTTTACTCCATAACGATCCCCACACGCAGTTACTGCGAGAGAAAGAATCAGAATAAGCAACACTGCGATTCCTTTTCTTTTTTTCATAACTTTTCTCCTAAGAAGCTGTATAGATCAGTGGAATTCTCACAGTAAATGTTGTTCCTTCGCCTTCTTCACTATATACTTTAATCGCACCTCTATGTGCAATCACAGCATTTCGCGCAATTGCAAGTCCAAGTCCCGTTCCTCCGATCTCTCTGGAATGAGATTTATCCACACGGAAGAAACGTTCAAAAACATGCGCCTGATCCTCTTTCGGAATTCCGATTCCTGAATCTTCTACTTTTACATAGAAAAATTTGTGGTCTGCATTCAATGATACATGAACCCATCCATTATCATGATTATACTTTACTGCATTTTCTACCAGATTAGAAATCGCAAGTGACAGTTTTGTCTCATCGATTTCAGCTGTGACCGGCCGAAAACTCTCCATTACGATCTCCACATTCTTTTTCTCTGCAATTGGTTTTAATCTCTTCAAAATCTGTTCCAGAAGTTCATTAATATTAACGGATTCAATATTCAGCGTCTGACCCTTCTTGTCCATCTTCACAAGTGATAAAAGATCTGTAATAATCTTATTCTCACGGTCAATCTCTTTTGCGATATCACCCATGAATTCCTGATACATCTCAACCGGAAGATTCTCCTGCTCCAGAAGTGAATCCGCCAGTACTTTCATCGATGTCATCGGGGTCTTCAGTTCGTGAGATACATTGGATACAAATTCTTCCCTGGAATCATCCAAAAGCTTCAGCCTTCCCATCATCTTATTGATCGCTTCGCTGATACTCTTTGTTTCTGTAAATGTATCCACATGCAGAACATCGTCGCTATACCCTGCACTTACATTCTCGATCGTAGCTGCAATCTGATGTAGCGGACGTACTACACGATCTGCTGCAAACACTGCAACAATCGTCAGAAAAATCATCACAAGACCAATAATCACGCTTCCCTGTGTGTATAATACATCCAGAGAATCCTCAATACTATCAGTTGAAACACTTGCCAGCATTACACCGCGAATCTGATCCTCTCCGGGTATTGCAATCGGTGCAGTCACCTCGATATAATGATTCTTCTTATCATAATTATTCGTGCTCGTCCCCTTCATACAGCGCACTACACTTTCAGATACATCCAGCTTTCCCTCATCCAGACTGTAAGTATCCTTGACTACCCTCAGCTGATCATCAATTACCATAACTCTTCCGTTATAAATGTTAGTCAGCTGATTCAGACTGTCATTGACCACCTCTTGTGAAGTGTCCTCAAAATAGTGGCTCGCACTGATCTGATTCGTTAAAATTGTACATTGATTCTGAATTTCTGCTGTTCGAAGTGACACAGCACGTGACTCATAGACTTTTACGATTCCAAATAGTGCTACTACGCTGGGCACAAGCCCGGCAAGAAGCACTATAATAAAAATTCGGAATCTAAGATTGTTAAAGATCTTTTTCTTAAATGAAAATGTATTCTTACCCCTGGAAATAATAACCCACTCCCCACTTCGTATGTACGTATTTTGGTTCACTTGGATTCTGTTCTATCTTCTCTCGTAAACGACGGATATGTACATCTACAGTTCTTGCATCACCCGGATAATCATATCCCCAGATCAGATTCAGCAGATTCTCTCTGCTGTAAACCTTATTCGGATTCATCGCCAGAAGCTCAAGCACATCAAATTCCTTCGCTGTAAGATTGATCTCACGTTCCCCGATGAAAACACGGCGTCCTTCGCAATCAATCTTCATATTCCCTTTCACAAGCACCGGACTGCCGGCCGGCTCTTCCTTGCGTTTCGCTGTTCTGCGCATGATTGCCTTGATTCTTGCCTTCACTTCAAGAATATTGAACGGCTTTGTGATATAATCATCCGCACCATATTCCAGACCAAGGATCTTATCCATATCCTCACTCTTGGCAGTCAACATAACAATCGGCATATCTGAAAATTCACGAATCTGCTGACATACCTGGAAACCATCCAGTTTCGGAAGCATGACATCAAGAAGTACAAGATCATACTCACATCTTCTCGCATATTCTAATGCTTCTTCTCCATCATAAGCGCAATCCACTTCCATTCCTTCCTGTTCCAGACTGAACCGGATCCCCTTTACGATTAATTTTTCATCATCAACAACTAATATCTTCTTGCTCATACTCCTCTTTCTGGCCGTTCTTCTGCCTGCTCCTATACCGTAATATCGTCTTTTATCTTATTAAATACGCCATCCTTGATTCCCTCGATCTTCTTGAGATCCTCTATACTCTGAAAGTTTCCATGCTCCTGCCTGTACTTCAGAATACTCTCTGCCTTTGATGCTCCGATTCCACTCAAGGTCATTAATTCTTCTTTTGTGGCTGTATTTATATTAATTTTATCACTGACTGATCCACCTGCATTTCCATTCGGATCTGCCCACTGACCGGAAACAGATTGTGCTGACTCCTCTGCTTCTTCCTGCGTTGGCACATAGATTCGCTCTCCATCACTCAAAGCTTCTGCCTGATTGATCCAATCTGCAGCAGCATCTTCTGTCATTCCACCGGCCGCTTCCAATGCTTCGTAAATCCGTGCATCTGTCCTCAGTTCGTACACCCCCGGAGCATTCACAGCTCCACATACATGAACATATAACGTCTCCGGCAGTCCTTCTTCTGCATCTGTGCCACCCTGAGATCCTTTTTCTGACTCTGTTTTGGAATTTGAGGAATTCTTCTCTACATCAGATTCCCCCTCCAGTGTGAACTCTTCAAGTTCTTCCGCTGCGTCTTGCTTCTCTGCACAGCCACACAATCCCATGGTCAAAAAAGCCAAAGTTAAAGTCAATACAATTCCTTTTAGCATCTGCCCTTTACGGCATCTGCATATTTTCTTCCATCCGTTCTTCATCCTATTGCCTCACTGTTCTCAGACAGTCAGACTTCCCCTTAAAACCGGACATAAATATTGTAACGAATTTTTCTCAAAAATACAATAGACAATTTAACGCTTTGTTACAGACTTATTACAATACCCGTAAAACTGTCTATTCCCATTGGAAAAGAACAATTCCACCGGCTGCGATCAGCAATCCAATCAGTTTTCTCCATGAAAATGGTTCTTTTTCCATTCCGAACATTCCGGATAATGAGATCAGATAAGCAACCGCCAGCTGGGAAACAACAATGAAAAGTGCTGACCTTGCAGGTCCCAGAGCATCCACACTTTTAATCACAGTCCATGTGATTCCTGCTCCGATCACACCTCCCAGCAACATATAACGCGGCTGGACTTCCATAAGTGCTGTAACAGAGTCTCTTCCTGTTGCCAGCCAGACAAACAGACACAAAAGAAATGCTGAAAGCTGTACCCACCCATTGCTTACCCAGACTCCTGTCGTCTTTGTCACCTGCGTGTTGAACACTCCCTGTACACTCATCAGCGCACCTGATAGCAGTGCAATCAAAAAACCGGCCATAAGCTCATACCTCCCTATAGAAATAGTATAAGCAAATGCCGGCTTTTTTATGTATAAGATCTCTTATACAAGTGCACGTTTCAGTTTTTCGATCATCTCATCGATATGCTTTTCTTCTACAATCAGCGGTGGAACAAAACGGATGACATTTCCTTGCGCCTGAATGATCAAAAGCCCTTCTTCGATTGTCTTTTTATTTACTTCTGCAAGAGGTTTTGTAATCTCGATTCCCTGCATCAGACCTTTTCCTTTTCTTTTGACAACACAGTCCAGCTCATCCACAAGCTCATCCAGTTTTTTTGTCAGATATGGAGCAACCTGATTCACATGCCCCACAATATCCTCACGTTCAAAGATCTCGATTACTTTCTTGACTGCAGTACATGCTAATGGGTTTCCACCGTATGTTGCGCCGTGATCTCCCGGCTGCAGAGAATATTTTGCCACTTCTTCTGTCATTGCAAATGCACCGACCGGAATTCCGTTTCCGATTGCTTTCGCCATAGTCAGAATATCCGGTTTTACACCAAATCCCTGCCATGCAAACATATTTCCGGTTCTTCCCATTCCACACTGCACTTCATCACAGATCATCAGGATTCCATTTTCATCACAGATTTTACGGATTCCTTCCATAAATTCCTGTGTTGCAAGATTGATTCCCCCTTCGCCCTGCAGCGGTTCCAAAATAATTGCACAAGTCTTATCATTTACCAGTGCTTTCACACTGTCAAGATCATTAAACTCTGCAAATCTCACACCTGGAACAACCGGCTCAAACGGTTCTCGATAAGAATCATGTCCTGTCACAGAAACTGCTCCGAAGCTTCTTCCATGAAAAGAATTCTGCATCGCTATAAATTCATATCTTCCTGTCTTCTTTGTGTAAGCATATCTTCTGGCTGCTTTCAAGGCACCTTCGTTTGCCTCACCACCACTGTTTGTAAAGAAAACTCTGTCCATTCCGGAAATGCGATTCAGTTCTTTTGCTGCCTCTCCACAGCTCTCGTGAAAATAAAGATTTGATGTATGGTATAACTTGTCAATTTGGTCTTTTAATGCCTGATTCAGTTCTTTATTATCATATCCAAGTCCTGACACAGCAAATCCTGCTGCAAAGTCAAGATATTCTTTTCCTTCTGTATCATACAGATACATTCCTTCTCCGTGATCCAGTGCAATCGGGAATCGATTGTATACATGGATCAGGTTCTCTTCTGCCGCCTGTATTTTACTGTTCACCATCATAATACCTGCTTTCTTTCTGATTTAAAATTGCTGTACCGATTCCTTTGTTTGTAAAGATTTCAAGCAACAGGCAATGTGGGATTCTTCCGTCCAGAATATGTACACGTGACACACCATTTTCAATCGCATCAATACAATTCTGAAGCTTTGGAAGCATTCCACCTCCAATATATCCGTCTGTAATCAATTCCTTGGCTTCTTTGATCTCCAGTTCAGAAATCAATGTAGATGGATCTTTCGGATCTTTATAAACACCTTCAATATCTGTCAGGAACGCAAGCTTCTCAACCTTCATGGCACGGGCGATTGCACAGGCTGCATCATCTGCGTTGATATTATAAGTATTGTATTCCTCATCCATACCAACCGGGCAAATGATCGGAAGGAAATCTTTTTCCAAAAGGTCATACAAAATCTCTGCATTTACTTTCTTGACATCTCCTACGAATCCGATATCCTGTCCGTCTGAAAGCTTCTTCTCAACCTGGAGTAGATTTCCATCCTTTCCACTGATTCCGATCGCACGCACGCCAAGACTCTCTACAAGCTGTACAAGACTCTTATTTACACGACCAAGAACCATCTCCGCAATCTCCATTGTCTCTGCATCTGTCACACGAAGTCCGTTGATAAACTCTGCTTCCTTTCCGACTTTTCCAACCCACTTGCTGATTTCCTTACCACCGCCATGCACGATGATCGGTTTGAATCCACACAGTTTCAGAAGTGTAACATCCTCGATCACTCTGCGTTTCAGGCTTTCATCTACCATGGCACTTCCGCCATATTTTACTACGATGATTTTACGGTTAAAGCGCTGGATATAAGGAAGTGCCTCGATCAGCACCTGCGCTTTATCCAGATATTTCTGCATATTGCTTGTCATTTTTTCTGTCTCCCTTTTTCTGTATTTTCTATTTTTTCAGCGTCTTTAAAGAAACAATAATTTCTCTATAGGTTAACTTCTGTAATCCGCATTGATATCAATGTATCCATGTGTCAGGTCACAGCCCCACGCAGTAGCTTCTGCATCTCCGGCTTTCAAGTCAGCAATCGCTGTCACTTTTTCCTGTGAAAGGATCTCTGTTGCCTTTTCTTCGCTATAATCTGTCGCTGTTCCATTAGCAATGATCTGAAGCTTTCCTGCACTGCTCTCGAAGAACAGATCTACCTGCTCCGGATCAAACTTTGCTCCGGAATATCCCATTGCACAAAGGATTCTTCCCCAGTTCGCATCATGTCCTGCGATCGCAGCCTTTGTAAGATTCGAGCATACAACAGATTTTGCAAGAACCTTTGCCTGCTCTTTTGTCTGTGCTCCGACAACCTTTACTTCAAAAAGTGCTGTTGCACCTTCTCCGTCTCCCGCCATTGCCTTCGCAAGTGTCTCGTTTACATAATGAAGCGCCTCTTTGAATGCGTCGAATGCCGGTGTGCCTTCTTTGATCTTCTCATTTCCGGCCATTCCATTTGCGAGAAGGAGTGCTGTATCATTTGTTGAAGTATCTCCGTCAACAGAGATCATGTTATAAGTATCCTCAACATCACTGCTCATTGCCGCCTGAAGTGCTTTTTTGGAAATTTTTGCATCCGTTGTAATAAATGCAAGCATTGTACACATGTTCGGATGAATCATTCCGGAACCTTTCGCCATTCCTCCGATCGTCACTTCTGTATCTCCTGCCATAAATGTAACCGCAACTTCTTTTTTCTTCGTATCAGTTGTCATGATTGCTTTCGCAGCTTCTGTTCCACTTGCCAGATCAGCTTTCTTTTCCTTGGCAAGTTCTGTAATTCCGGCTTTGATCTTATCGATTGGAATCTGCATTCCGATAACTCCTGTAGAACCTACAAGAACACCTTTCTCATCGATTCCAAGAACTTTTCCTGCCTCTTTTGCTGTCTCTTCACAGTATTTCATACCTTCCTCTCCGGTACACGCATTTGCAATTCCAGAGTTTACAATAACTGCCTGTGATTTCTGTTTGCTCTCTACAATCTGTCTGTCCCACTTCACCGGAGCTGCCTTTACTACATTCGTTGTAAATGTTCCGGCGACTTTACACGGTTTCTCACTGTAAATGATCGCCATATCTGTACGTCCCTGGTATTTGATTCCTGCTGCTGTTGCTGCTGCTTCAAATCCTTTTGCTGCGGTAACTCCGCCTTCGATTATCTTCATATAACTTGCTTCCTTTCTGCTTATTGTTCATTGAATGCTGTAATATTTTCTTCATTTAAAATAAAATCATAATAATTCACATCAAGTCGTTCCGTCCATCCGATTGTATTCCAAAATGCATTTCCTACATTATTCTGTGCAAATGCGATCAGACAAACCTTATTGATCTTCTCTGCCTGGAGTGCTTTCATTGTATGCACGACCATGTCTTTTCCGATTCCATGTCTTCGGTATGCCTCATCCACACATACATGATAGAGACTTCCCTGTCTTCCATCATGACCACAGAGAATACTTCCGACGATTTTTCCTTCTTTCACTGCGACAAAACTCGTTGTCGGATTCCGTCGCAGAAACCTTTCGACACCTTCTTTTGAATCATCGATACTGCGGATTCCGAATCCCCGGATCTTCTTCCATAATTTATATACTTCATCATAATCCTCTATTGTCATTACACGTATCATACATACCACCTTTATCAATATAACCTATGGGAACATCGGAACGAGTTCAAGTCCTTCACTCTCCGGAAGACCAAACAGCAGATTCATATTCTGAACCGCCTGTCCTGCGGCACCTTTTACAAGGTTGTCAATGGCTCCCATCATAATGATTCGTCCTGTTCTCTCATCGATCTTAAATCCAATGTCTACGTAGTTGCTTCCTTCTACCCATTTGGTCTCCGGACACTGATCTTTCTCCAGAACACGAACAAATTTCTCATCTGCATAATATTTATCATAAATTGCTTTTACTTCTTCATATGTAACTTTTTTCGTAAGCTTTGCGTACTCTGTAGCAAGAATTCCTCGATTCATCGGAACTAAATGCGGTGTGAAGTTCAACACAACTTTCTCTCCTGCTGCGTATCCAAGCTGTTCTTCAATTTCAGGTGTATGGCGGTGTGTTGCAACTCCATATGCCTTAATATTTTCATTCACTTCACAGTAAAGATTCGGAAGCTTTGCTCCTCTTCCTGCACCTGATGTTCCAGACTTCGCATCGATGATCAGAGTGCTCATATCGATCAGTCCTTCCTTTGCAAGCGGATATGCTGTCAGGATAGAACATGTTGTATAACATCCCGGATTGGCCACGATACGTGCATCCTTCACTTTGTCTCGGTTGATCTCGCACAATCCATAGACAGCTTCATCAATATACTGCGGTGCTTTGTGTTCGATTTTATACCACTCTTCGTAAACCTTCACATCTTTCAGACGGAAATCTGCACTGAGATCAATGATCTTTGTCTTTGAAAGGATTTCTTCATTGATCAGAGATGCACACAGTCCCTGCGGGGTTGCTGTGAAGATCACATCTATCTGTTCGGCAAGCTCATCCATGTTATCATCCATGCATTTTGCATCTACAATCTGAAACATGTTTCTATATACATCTGCATATTTCTGATCTACATAACTTCTGGATCCGTACCAGACAATCTCTGCATCTTTATGTCCCATCAATATTCTTACGAGCTCGCCGCCTGCATAACCGGTTGCTCCAATAATTCCGACCTTAATCATCATTCTCAAGTCCTTTCTTTTCTCATTCCCTCGAAATACTCCCGGGAATTACTTGTTTGCTGTACCACGGTAACGTATTACCGCAATCATTTCTCCTTATAATATACCACTTTAATCGGGATGTAAAGCTTTTCTTAAAATGAATGTATAAAAATACACGTTATTCATTTTCATGTGCATAATAATACATCTTTCATGTATAATATGCAAGTATTTTTTTCAAAAAGTTTTTTGCTACATAAAACAGCGATGATAAACGTAACTATTCCTACGTCTATCATCGCCGATCTACTTTTCTTCTATTTATCTATCTTCTATATAGAAAATATCATTCTTATTTTCCAAAGAAGGATTAAGGTCTAAGTCCCATTCCGCCTTCTAATGTAATTGTCTCGCCGTTCATATATTTGAAATCCGGTGATGCAAGCTGTACACACGCTCTTCCAATCTCTTTCTCTACATCTCCGTAATGTCCTGCCGGCGGCATCTTTACATTCGCCTTAAATGCATCCGGATATGCTTTCTGGAAGTTTTCAAGCTGTGCTGTCCATGCAAGCGGGCACACAATATTCACATTGATTCCGTCTACTCCCCATTCTGTAGCTGCTACTCTTGTCAGTCCTCTGACACCTTCCTTCGCTGCTGCATACGCACACTGTCCGTAATTACCGAAAAGGCCTGCTCCTGATGCAAAGTTGATTACGGATCCCTGTGTTTCCTTCAAATATGGATAACATGCCTGCATATAATAAAATGTTGCATAAAGTCCTGAATAAATCGCAAGATCAAACTGCTCTGTTGTATGATCTGCAAGAGTTACTCCTGATGCAGAAGCCTGTGCATTATTAATAAGAACATCAATTCTTCCGAATTCCTCAACTGCCTGCTTTACAACGTGCTCAACTGCTGCCTTGTTATCTGCTCCCGCATTGACATCTGCCTGTACTGCAAGCACTTTCACTCCATAGAGACGTTCCAACTCTTCTTTCGCGTCTTCCAGCTTCTTTACATTTCTTCCTGTAAGAACAAGATTCGCACCTTCTTTGGCATAAGCTGTTGCAATACCATATCCGATGGATCCACAGCTGCCATCACTTAGTACTGCACGTCCTCCTCCCGTAATGATTGCTGTCTTTCCTGTAAGAAATCCCATTTGTTTTCCCTCTCTTTCTTGCTCACATGCCCTTCTGACTTTTATATTAAACAGATAGGTTGTGATCCGTTTTCGTCTGACTATCTAAATATTTTTTAGGTCAGTTTCTTTGATATCTTTATATTATCAGACACATTTACTAAAATCAACAGCTTTTCACGATATATTTTTAACATATTCGTCAAATATATCACAATTCAAAATAACAGTACCTAACTTTTTTGTTTTTCTAGTTTCACATCTTCTCCGTCACATCTTGCATATTTTCACTCATTTTTTCTTCGTTTTATTCATTTTTTGTACATTATATGTAATTTTATGCATTTTATTCATTTTTTCAAAATAATACTTGCATAATTATAAAATGTGGTGTATAGTAGGTTTTAGCTTATTAAAGCGGCAAACTTTAGAACTCAAGAAACTGAGGAAACAGAAATTTATAAAAATACATTTAGGAGGCAATAAAATGAGTAAAGAAAAAGTTGTATTAGCATATTCAGGTGGTCTTGATACTACAGCAATCATCCCGTGGCTGAAAGAAACATTTAACTATGACGTTATCTGCTGTTGCATCGATTGTGGACAGGGAGAAGAACTGGATGGCCTGGATGAAAGAGCAAAACTTTCCGGAGCTTCTAAATTATATATTGAAAATATCATTGATGAATTCTGTGATGACTTCATCGTTCCTTGTGTAAAGGCCGGAGCTGTTTATGAGAACAAATACCTTCTCGGAACTTCCATGGCTCGTCCGGCAATCGCTAAAAAACTGGTTGAGATTGCACGTAAAGAAGGCGCTGTTGCAATCTGTCACGGTGCAACAGGAAAAGGAAATGACCAGATCCGTTTCGAGCTTGGTATCAAAGCTCTTGCTCCGGACATCAAGATCATCGCTCCATGGCGTATGACAGATGTATGGACAATGCAGTCCCGTGAAGACGAGATCGATTATTGTAAAGCTCATGGAATTGATCTTCCATTTGACGCAAAGCACAGCTACAGCCGTGACCGTAACCTGTGGCACATCAGCCATGAAGGACTTGAACTTGAGAATCCGGCAAATGAGCCAAACTACGATGATCTTCTCGTGCTGAGCACAACACCAGAGAAAGCACCAGACAAAGATGAATACGTTACAATGACATTTGAAGCAGGTGTTCCAAAGAGCGTAAACGGAAAAGAGATGAAAGTTTCTGAAATCATCACAGAACTGAACCGTCTCGGAGGAAAACATGGAATCGGAATCGTTGATATCGTTGAGAACCGTGTTGTTGGAATGAAATCACGTGGTGTTTACGAGACTCCTGGTGGAACAATCCTTATGGAAGCACATGACCAGCTTGAAGAGCTCGTTCTCGATCGTGCTACATATGAAGTTAAGAAAGATCTTGGAAATAAATTTGCTCAGATCGTATACGAAGGAAAATGGTATACACCACTTCGTGAAGCAATCCAGGCATTTGTTGATGTTACACAGCAGTATGTAACAGGAGAAGTTAAGTTCCGTCTCTATAAAGGAAATATCATCCGTGCCGGAGAGACATCTCCATACTCACTGTACAGCGAATCCCTTGCAAGCTTCACAACAGGAGATCTGTATGATCATCATGACGCTGACGGATTCATCAACCTGTTCGGACTTCCTCTGAAAGTTCGTGCTATGAAAATGCAGGAAGTAGAATCACAGAAGAAGTAAGAGGAATTTGTTGAACTTGGATTCATACAATTAAATCGAATACTTTCATTAGAATGATACGCAAGGACAGTCCTACTATTACCATGGGCACCGGCCCGCTCTACCTCATCCCTTTGAAAGTATGTAACATAAGAGCCAGAACAGTTACCGTGTGTGGTGCCTGTTCTGGCTCTTATTAACATACTGAACAAAGTGTATTCGGAACGCTCCTGCCTTACATGTGCCTATGGCAACAGTAGTACTGTCCTTGCTCACATAACTCAAAATAAAAATTTCTGTTCCAATCGGAGTGAATCCAGAAAACAAATACGACCATCAAAACGTAAAGTGAAAAAGAAACGTTATCGACTACGATTATGTTTCCGAAATTATTTCTTTCCCCAAAGTTCGTCTGCTTTTGTTCTCCACTCTTTGGCATAATGTTCGCATTTTCCGCAGAGATGTTCTACACTTTCCGGGGACTGTAGGTCTGTTGATTTTGCGCCGGTTTCGTGTACCATCTGCTGCAGTTTTTCCGGGTTTTCGAGCATTGGGCACGGACGCAGATGATTGTTGTTAAATGGCTGATTGTTATGGTAAGCCATAAACAGTGGCTGGCGTAATGCATCAAGAACGCTTACTTCTTTAATATTTGCACTTGAATAATGAACAAATACACATGGCTCTGCATCTCCATTTGCATTAATATGGAAGTAATTTCTTCCGCCGGCAATACATCCTCCTACAAACTCTCCATCATTCTGGAAATCGAATGCAAAGAGCTGTTTTCCACCTGTCAATCCACGGATCTCACGGATGCGGTGATACATGTATTCTCTCTGCTCTTTTGTTGGAAGCAGATCCAGTGCTGCATCATTTCCAACCGGCATGTAGTGGAAATACCATGCATAACGACATCCTTTTTCAATAATCATATCAAGGAATTTGTCGGATGTTACTGTATCAATATTAGCGCGTGTATAGCAGATTGATGTTCCAAAAATCAAGCCGTATGTTTTCAAAAGATCCATTGCATGCATAACTTTCTGATAAACGCCTTTTCCACGGCGTCCGTCGTTGACTTCCTCGTATCCTTCCAGACTGATGGACAATGACAGATTACCAACACGCTGCATCTCCTGGCAGAACTCATCATCTACAAGTGTTCCGTTTGTAAATGCGTGGAATACGCAGTCGTTGTGTTTCTCGCACAAACGGATGACATCTTTCTTTCTCACGAGAGGCTCTCCGCCTGTCAGCATATAAAGATAAATTCCAAGTTCTTTTCCCTGTGTGATCACACGATCCATATCTTCAAAAGAAAGATTCAAAAGATGTCCGTACTCTGCTGCCCAGCATCCGGTACATTTCAGATTACATGCGCTGGTTGGGTCCATCAGAATCAGCCATGGAATGTTACACTGATATTTTTCACGTGACTCGTGCATTAACTTTGTTCCATAAAGCATTGCGTCAAATCCAAGATTTAATGCTGTTGTCTTAAGGACATGCGGATCTACTTCATCAAAAAGTCTGTTCAGATACTGAACCCATTTGTTGTCCGGATCCTGAATCATCTTTCTTGCAGCTTCATAAGACCCTGGCTGGAAACGATCTTTTGCAAAATTTTCTGTAAGATCTACAAGCTTAAGAAGTGCTTTCGTTCTATCATCTGTCTTGTTCATATATTTAAGTACTTTATCTGCTGCCAAACCAAATGCTGCTCTTTCTGCCTGAAATTTTAATCCTGCCATTTTTTTCACCTTTTCCTTACTTTTCAAGGAACCTTTCTTAAGTATAAGCTATTATTCCATACTTTAGCATTTTCCTTTTTTTCATGTAAGATTCAGATTTTTTTGAATGTGTTGTGGTTTGAACATTTTCTTTCTGTTGTTCTTTTTCGGCTACAAATCATGTGAAATGTATCCGAAATATCAAGAAATCTCAACACTATGTTCTTGAAAAGTCATGTTAAAGAACTGTCAATCTTAGAAACTTTTTTAATCACATTCTCTTTTTTATGGTATAATATTTCCATTGTAGAAAGGATTTGAACAAATGACAGAAGAGAAAAAAGAACTGACAAAAGACCTGCTGACACTCTCTTTCAAGGAACTTATTATGAAGATGCCTTTTGAAAAGATTACAGTTAAGATGATTACCGACGGAGCGGATGTAATCCGTCCGACTTTTTATAGACATTTTCAGGACAAATATGAAATTCTCGAATATATCCTCGAAAAGGAAATCAAAGATAAAATCCGGGTACTGATTGAAAATGACATGGAAGACGATCTTCTCCGTCTTCTTTTCACCTGTCTTTCTAAAGACAAAGAATTTTATAAGAGACTTTATTTGATCGAAGGTCCTAACTCCTTCGATCATCTGATGTTCCAATTTATTTATGATACATTGCTTAGATTATTAAACAAATATCCATTGAAATCACCTGCGAAGCTCCAGATACTCAGTCGCGAGACAATTGCGCGATTTTATACCTTTGGGCTCGCAGATTCTGTAAAATATGCAATCATGCATGATATCACATATACCCCGGAAGAGATTGCAGCTGCTTATGATTATCTGATTCATAACTCTGCATTTGATCTTGTGGAACATCCAAAGATTTGATAATACACAAAGGGCTTAGGAACAATTTTTAGACATATTACCGCTGTCTTCCATTTACTCCTAATTTCATCATAAGCGCTTCTTGAAGAATCTGAGAGAAATTAAGATTCTCTCGAATAGCCGCTTCATTTAACCATTCTGGAATACTGAGCGTCTTTTTTACAGCCTTTGATCTGTGCTTTCTCCGATACTCTGCCATATCAAATTCTATAATTACCAAAATCCCATCTTCAGGATCCACCGTTTCAAATTCTGATGCTTTTGGGATATCAGTTCCTTCATCTTCTATACTGGACAATGACAAACCTAATGCATCTATCGCCATTTCATATGCTTCATCCATGCTATCGCCCTGTGTCATGCATTCAGGAAAATCTGGAAAGCTAACCCAGAAACCGCCTTCTTCTGCTTTATGAAAAACAGCTGGATAAAATAATCTATTCTTCATCAAATAACCTCTCTTTCAAGCGACAGGACTATCTAAGCCCTGCCTGTTTAAGTATTGCCTGCTCCAATCCTTTTTTCAAGTCCTTGGAGTGATAAGGAACAATTACTGTCTTATCATATTTATATTTTACTACGTAAAAATACGTGTGTCAACGTGTTTTTACGTATCAATATTATGTTAAGAACTATGAAATCATAAACTTAAACAACAAAAATAACGCAGACAATATCTCTACCATCTGCGCCATTTCTCGTTTTTTAATTATTTCATTACAATATTTATATCCACTTGAAAACATTGATTTTACGCTGTTTTTCGCTATCTATCTTCTGATTTACTCCATTTTTACTCCAAGTTTAAGCCAATATTTTCAGTTCGGCTACTTCTTCTTTTTTCTTTTCTTCTTTTGCCAGTTCAATTTCTATTACATTTATTTTTGCTACATAGTCGTTGATTGCACTATTGACGTTGTAATAATAAACTGGCGAACCGTCTGAACAGGTAAATACCAAGTTTTTTAAGTATTTACTAAATCTTTCACGCAGACAAAGATTACCATAGTTTCTTTTTCACATTACCATATTAGATACTTATAAAATCTTGCCACAAGGTATATATTTTCAAACATCGCTACTATCTACGTCATTTCTTACTACCCTTGAAATATTGACTTCTCTTTATCAATCACCTCTTCAGCAAAAATATTAATTTTTCTAAATATCCTGTCTTACAATACTAAAATACGTTTTATTATTTACAAGAATTCTTTTGGGAGAAATAATATTAACATTAACACCCATTTTCTTTTTCACTCTTATATCTCCATATGCTATTACCATCACATCTTCTGTTTTTGTCTCCACCATCTTCTTCACTCGATTTATATAAACTTCAAATTCCTCCACGCCATTTGCTTCTTCATTACTGTAAAAAGCTTCCGGAAAATAAATATTAACTACTGAATGATTTGTCTTAAGATTAAAATACGCATATGTTGCTCCCGACTTTTCCGACCTCAATTGTACATTATCAATCACACCAAATACCGACTTCATACATCCTTCATCATCCTTGGTAATAAAGTTAGCGTCTTCATATTTCAAATTAGGTGCGTTTCCACTTTTCTCACCATTTTCATCTTCTACTGAAACATCTACTGTTCCTTCTCCCGTATTTGTAATTTTAGCACTTCCATTCCGAGGATGTTCTATTTCATTTTCATCATGTATTTTTAATAGCCGTTCCATTTTCCATTGCAAACGTTTTAAAATAGTATCATCATCTAATTGTATTCCTTCATAATATGCTTTTAATTTAGCTCTTCCTCGCTTTCCCTTGTAATCCACATGATATGGACACCCCTCATCGTGTAAATCACCTTCTTTATTCCATGTACTAAAAAATTTCACATTATTTTTTCTCTCAGTGTATTTAATCCTAGCTTTACAACCTTTTATACAAGTCAAATGTCCTTTGTATTTTGTCTCATAATCATTTTTATCAAGGTCTTCACAGTGTATCGGTTTATCACAATCTCCTTCTGCATTTGATAGTGCTAACATAATTTTCTTCGGCATAAAATCCCCTCCTTTTCATTAGTTAAATCCGATTTCTTTTATATAATGTTAGCATATTTTTTCACTACTGTCATGTATATTTTCAATTATTCATACATATCCACCTTTAGGTTTCATTAATCACACATATACGCTATTTCCAAAACAAAAATGACACAGATAATGTTGATTTTACGCTGTTTTTCGCTATCTATCTTCTAATTTACTCCATTTTTACTCCAATTTTAATCCAATATTTTCAGTTCGGCTACTTCTTCTTTTTTCTTTTCTTCTGAAACGTGCGTGTATAAATCGGTTGTCATTGCCAACGTAGAGTGACCTAAGAGTTTCTGCACTACCTGTTGATCTACTCCATTTTCATAACACCTTGTAGCGTATGTATGCCGCAGAGTGTGACAGGTAAACAGTTCAAATATCTTCGGTTCTCTCTTTTCTTCCTTTGCCAGTTCAATCTCTATTACATTGATTTTTGCCACATAGTCTTTGATTGCACTATTGACGTTATAATAGTAAACTGGCGAACCGTCTGAACAGGTAAATACCAAATTTTGAAATTCTTTGTGTTGTTTCCATATTGAGCGTTTCCACATCTTCTGTTCTGTCTGCTTTATCTTCTGATTTTGCAAAATCTCATATACTTCATCTGTCATAGAAATAACACGATTGCTTGATATGGTTTTGGCAGTTGTGTAGAAAAACTTTGAACCCTCGACGGGACTAGAAGCCTTTGAATAATGAATTGTCTTATTGATTGTAATTTCTCTTTTTTCAAAGTCACAATCTTCCCATTTCAGCCCAAGCACTTCTCCAATCCGACAACCTGTTGTCACAGCAAATTTCAGAACATTGATGTGTATGTAGGAAGAAGCGAATGTAAAAAATTTCTCCTGTTCTTCTCTTGTTAATACACGTCTTTCTTTTTTCACTTCTTTTGGCATTTTGTCGAGCGACACGTTGCAGGCTATACTTAAAATATTCCGTACTTTCCATAAATTCTTCCAACTATTTTTCTCTATCGCAAGAATTTTTCTCATTACTCGGGACATTTTTTATTGCTATCTTTTCAAGCACATGTGATATTTCTAATAATTTTCTTCTTTTCATGTGTATATGTATTCCGAAACATACAATAAGCACAACTGAAATTATAATAGCAATTACAACCGAATTTTCCGCTTCAACTGTAACCTTTACATCTATTAACTTTAATAATCCTGCTATTGAAAGCACCAACGTTGCAATACTAATATTAGTCTTCAATATATTACTATCTAAATAGGATTGACAAGCTATTTTGTACTCTTCCAAAATCTCTTTTTCGTCATTATATTTCCTTGCCGCTAAAACAAGTTTATTTTCCAAACATCTATAAAACGAACTACTCTGATTATATTTATAGCATTTCTCTGCCTGTTTATAAATGTCCATTAACTCTGCAATTCTTTTACTTTGTATCATAATGTATCTCTCCAATCCTTTTTCTAAAAATAACGCAGACAATATCTCTACTATCTGCGTCATTCCTTTAATGTCTTCTTGAAATATTTACTCCATTTTCTTTCAACTTTTACTCCAAATTTACTCCTTTTTAAAAATCTGTTACGATATTTTGCGGCATTCTACGATACCTTTTCTTTAAAGAAAAATGTCTGTAAAGCTTGATTTCAAGCAAACTTTTCAATATTTCCAAGCACTTTATTCTGTTGTGAGAATTTCTTCTCAATTATTTCATTACAATGTTAATAATCTTCTTCGGAACATAAATCTCCTTGATCACATTTCCTGTCAGCTTATCAGCGATTGCCTCTTTACCTGCTGCGATTGCATCATCTTTGGAGATGTCAGCCGGGATCTCGATTACAGCTTTTGTCTTACCGTTGATCTGAACCGGAATCTTGATCTCATCATCTTTCATCTCGTTCTCGTCATATTTCGGCCATCCTGCATTGAAGATTGTCTCTTCATGTCCAAGCTGCTCCCACATCTCTTCTGCAAAGTGTGGTGCGAATGGAGAAAGAAGTACTGCTATTGTCTCGAGTGTCTCTTTGTCGATTCCGCCCTCTTTCTTTGCAATTTCCATGAACTTATTATTGTACTCCATGAATCCGGAAATAACTGTATTCAGGCTGAAGCTTTCAAGTCTTGTTGTGATGTCATATACCATTCTGTGACGAAGTTTGATCATCTCTTTTGTAGGCTGAATATCCTTCTCTTTGCTATCCATAAGGATATTCCAGAGACGTTTCAGGAAACGGTTTACACCGTCAATTCCACGGTCATCCCACTCTGCATCAAGTTCCGGTGGTCCTACGAAGAGCTCATACATTCTCAGGGAGTCGCATCCGTAATCACGTACGAGATCATCCGGTGATACAACATTTCCTTTAGACTTACTCATCTTAATTCCGTTCTTACCTGTGATCATTCCCTGATTAAACAGTTTGCGGAACGGCTCATCAAAGTCAATTGCTCCGATATCGCACAGGAATTTTGTATAGAATCTGGAGTACAGAAGGTGAAGTACAGCATGTTCTACACCACCGATGTACATATCTACCGGAAGCATCTCGTCTGCTTTTTCTCTGGAAACGAGTGCTTCTGAATTATGATTATCTACATAACGCAGGAAATACCAGGAGGATCCTGCCCACTGTGGCATTGTGTTTGTCTCTCTCTTGGAATCACTTCCACAAACCGGGCACTTGCAGTTTACCCACTCATCGATTGCAGCAAGTGGTGACTCACCTGTTCCTGTTGGCTCGTAGGAATCTACCTCTGGCAGACGAAGTGGAAGTTCTTCTTCCGGTACCGGAACATTTCCACACTTCGGACAGTGAATGATCGGGATTGGCTCTCCCCAGTAACGCTGACGGGAGAATACCCAGTCACGCAGCTTGTAGTTTACTGTTGCGCGTCCGATTCCCATCTTTTCGATCATATGTGGAGCTTCTTTCTTAAGCACAGAAGACTCCATACCATTCCACTCACCGGAGTTGATCATGGTTCCGACTGCATCTGTATATGCCTCAGTCATATTCTCAATCTCTTCTCCGTCTTTTGCGATAACCTGAATGATCGGAATATTGAATTTTGTTGCGAACTCGAAGTCACGGTCGTCATGTGCAGGTACACACATGATTGCTCCTGTACCGTAGTCAGCCAGTACATAATCAGACAGCCAGATTGGTGTCTTTGCTCCATTCAGTGGGTTGATCGCATAGCTTCCTGTGAAGACTCCTGTCTTCTCTTTGTCCTGCATACGGTCAACATTGGACTTCATAGATGCATCATAAATGTATTTCTCTACTGCTTCTCTTGTCTCATCTGTTGCGAGAGATGCTGCCAGTTCGTGCTCAGGAGCAAGTACCATAAATGTAGCTCCGTGGAGTGTATCCGGTCTTGTTGTATAAACAGTGATCTTCTCATCTCTTCCTTCTACCGGGAAGTCAACTTCTGCACCGTAAGATTTTCCGATCCAGTCAGCCTGCATCTTCTTAACCTTCTCCGGCCAGTCAAGTTTATCAAGATCATTTAAAAGACGATCTGCGTATTTTGTAATGCGAAGCATCCACTGACGAAGGTTCTTCTTTGTAACCTCTGCACCACAACGCTCACATTTACCATTCACAACCTCTTCGTTCGCAAGACCTGTCTTACAGGACGGACACCAGTTGATCGGGAATTCTTTCTCGTAAGCAAGACCTTCCTTGAACATCTTAACAAAGATCCACTGTGTCCACTTGTAGAACTCAGGATCTGTTGTATTTACTTCCATATCCCAGTCATACAGTGCTGCGATATCATTGATCTGTCTCTTGATGTTCGTGATGTTCGCCTCTGTTGATTTTGCCGGGTGAACGCCCATCTTGATCGCATAGTTCTCAGCCGGAAGACCGAAAGCATCCCATCCCATTGGATGAACGATGTAGTATCCCTGCTGTAATTTATAACGGCTCCATACATCAGAGATTACATATCCTCTCCAATGTCCTACATGAAGACCATTTCCTGATGGATACGGGAACATATCCAGGCAGTAATATTTCGGCTTCTTATTTCCGTCTTTTCCATTTCTTGGATTGACCGGTGTCTCTTCCCATTTCTCACGCCATTTTTTCTCAATGGCTTTGTGATTGTAAACAATCTTTGTACCCATGTACTTAATTCCTCTCTTTCATCAATATAAAGAAAAGCCTCTTCTTCTCATATATCCAAGAGACGAAAAGGCTTTAATTCCGTGGTACCACTCTTATTCATCTGACACAAAGTTCAAATGCACTCATTCATTCTATAACGGGAACTCCCGCCTCCGGCTAATCAATATAACATCTTTTCACCGAAAGAACTCCGAGGTCAGTTCAAAGTCTGTGCTGCTGCCTCACACCAACCGACAGTTCTCTGAAAAGCATCTTTTCCTTCTACTACTCCTCATCTGCGTTTTTACAATATACCTATTCATTATAAAAACTATATGATTATAAGTCAAGGCTTTTTCTTCTTAAAGGCCTCTTTTTATTGCCGGTTTCCATTCCACCACTTGTCCCTGCTCCAGTGATTTCTTCACATCGATCAAACGCTGATTTTCTGATCCTCTGAACAGCAGTGTAATATTTTTCTTATCTTCCTCAAATCTTCCATCCACAAGTACGTCCAGCATAGAAAGCATCTCATCCGTATACTCGCATCTCGCTCTGCTTTCTTTCTTCAGTTCCTCATCGAACAAATAACCACTGTAACACCAGATGTTCTTCTCCGGATAACGCTCTTTCACTTTTCTTAAAAGCTTCACAAGCACCTCTTGGTTCTCAGGTTCAAATGGCTCTCCACCAAGCAATGACAATCCATCAATATAACTCGGCTTCAACGCTTCCAGAATCTCTTCTTCTGTTTCTTCCGTAAATTTCTTTCCATAATTAAAATCCCATGTCATACTGTTAAAACATCCCTTACAATGATGCCTGCAGCCTGACACGAAAAGGGCAACACGAACACCCTCTCCATTTGCAATATCACATTTTTTGATTTCTCCGTAGTTCACTTTGAATCCTCTTTTCCACTTATTCCAAAATACATTTCGTATCATAGCATTGATTGGAATTTTCTTTCCATTTACTCCTATCATACCATATCTTTTCATCTTTTGCTATCTTAAGTGATGCTGCTCAGAAGCAACAGCTCATTATCGAAAAGCATTGAACATTGTACATAAATATGTTATCCTATTTTAAAGCATATTTTCTAAAACATCTAAATTCATATAAAAGGTTTCATTACAGGTAGAACGTACCTGCCAAATCAGAAAATTCATGCTTTTAAAATCCATTATTTAAAGCAGAGGTTTTCTGATAGAGAGAACTTCTGTGAAAATCACATAAGGAGGTCTCTTAGATGAAACAAAAGAGAAAGCAATTGCCGGAAAAACAGCAGCCGGCAGATGGAAAGCTGTTTCAGTGGCATCCTGCATTTTATGCAGACTTACAGATTGAATTCAGAGAAGAAAAAGAAAAATTAAAATTTGAACGGGAGTATCTATTAAGTTCAAAGCCAATGGCAATTGATGTGTTGATCATTAAAAAGAAAAATGCAGAGCCGATCCATAAAAATATCGGGAAAATATTCCGCAAGTATAATATTATCGAATATAAATCACCATCCGATTCACTTTCCGTGGACGATTTCTATAAGGTTTATGGATATACAAATTTTTATAAAGCAGATACAGGTAAAGTAAATGAAATCCCGATTCAGGAGCTGACGATCACCTTAGTGTCAAAACGATATCCAAGAGAACTGATCAGACATTTGAAAGAAGTACGCCACTACACTATTGATAATCCGGAAGAAGGGATTTATTATGTAATTGGAGATATCTTACCGATTCAGGTTCTTGTAACAAATCAGTTGTCACCGGAGAAAAATCTTTGGTTATATAGTTTGACAGATACCCTGGAAGATATGTCTGTTACCAGACAGCTTTTAGAGGATTATAAAAAGAACAAGGAGAATCAGCTGTATCAGTCTGTTATGGAGATTATAGTAAAAGCAAACGAGAATCGGCTAAAGGAGGGAAAACGAGATATGTGTAATGCGTTATTAGAATTAATGAAAGATGAATTAGATGAAAAAAGAGAAGAAGGCATAAGAGAAGGCATAAAAGAAGGGGAATCTCTTGGAGAAAACAGGATTAATCAGCTGATTTTGAAGTTATCCGAACTAAACAGAACTGATGAGATTCTCAAGGCAGCTGCCGACAGGGAATATCAGAAGAAGTTATTGAAAGAGTTGGGACTTTAAAAGCCCCAATACCCAAGGACAGAGTTTGTCAATATCCAAAGGACATTTATTGACCTGTCCCGCATTTCTTGCAAGACGCACAAAAATAATGAGCTATCGCGCGACAGCTCATTATTTTAATCTCTTATGGACTTTATCTGATTTTTCACTACATCTTTTCAACAATCCGCATCAGCATTAATCCATTACGAACAATCAGCATTTCTGCCGGATATCAATTCTACAGATGCAGAACTCTCTCCTTGATCTCCTGCGTTCTTCCCTGATTCCAGAACTGCGTTCCGATATATCCGCAGGTACGTCTTGCAACATTCAGTGTATCCTGGTTGCGGTTTCCGCAATGTGGACACTCCCATACGAGCTTTCCTTCCTCATCTGTTATAATCTGAATCTCTCCGTCATATCCACATTCCTGACAGTAATCACTCTTTGTATTGAGTTCCGCATACATAATGTTGTCATAAATGAAACGGATGACCTGAAGTACAGCTGCAATGTTGTCTTTCATATCCGGAACTTCTACATAGCTGATCGCTCCACCGGAAGAAAGTGCCTGGAACTGAGATTCAAACTTCAGTTTTGAGAAAGCATCAATCTCTTCTCCGACAAATACATGATAGCTGTTTGTAATATAACTCTTATCTGTAATTCCAGGAACAATGCCAAATCTCTTCTGCAGACATTTTGCGAACTTATAGGTTGTACTTTCAATCGGTGAACCATAGATACTGAAAGCAACGTTCGTCTCCTCTTTCCACTGGTTACATGCATCGTTCATGTGCTTCATAACATCCAGTGCAAATGGTGTAGCATCCGGATCTGTATGGGATTTTCCTGTCATATATTTCACACACTCGTAAAGTCCTGCATATCCAAGAGAAATCGTTGAATATCCTCCATAGAGAAGTTTATCAATCGGTTCTCCCTTCTTCAGGCGGGCAAGTGCTCCGAACTGCCACAGAATCGGTGCTGCGTCAGACAGTGTTCCTTTCAGACGGTTGTGTCTGCACATCAATGCGCGATAGCAAAGTTCCAGTCTGTCATCAAAGATCTTCCAGAACTTATCCATATCTCCACCGGAAGAAAGTGCAACGTCAACAAGGTTGATCGTAACAACTCCCTGATTGAAACGTCCGTAGAACTTGTAGTTTCCGTTCTCGTCTTTCCATGGGCTTAAGCAGCTTCTGCATCCCATAACCGGGAAACAATTTCCTTCTTTAAGCTCTTTCATCTTTTTCTCGGAAATGTAATCCGGAACAAGACGCTTTGCAGTACACTTTGCAGCAAGTTCTGTCAGATAATAATATTCGCTTCCTTCTTCGATATTATCTTCTTCTAGAACATAGATCAGTTTCGGGAATGCCGGTGTCACCCATACTCCGGCTTCATTCTTAACTCCCTGATAACGCTGACGAAGTGTCTCTTCGATAATCATCGCCAGGTCTTTCTTCTCTCTCTCGTTCTTTGCTTCGTTCAGATACATGAAAACTGTAAGGAACGGTGCCTGTCCGTTTGTTGTCATCAGTGTGATCACCTGATATTCGATTGTCTGGACACCCTTTGTGATCTCTTTCTTCAGTCTTCTCTCTACGATCTCATTGAGCACATCTTCTGGATATTCCATTCCGACCAGTTCCTGTTCGCTGATCACTTCCTTACGGATCTTCTCTCTGGAAACATCTACAAACGGTGCCAAATGAGTAAGTGAGATACTCTGTCCACCATACTGGTTACTTGCAACCTGGGCAATGATCTGAGTTGCGATATTACATGCTGTAGAGAAGCTGTGTGGTTTTTCAATCATTGTACCACTGATCACAGTTCCGTTCTGAAGCATGTCCTCCAGATTGACAAGATCGCAGTTATGCATATGCTGTGCATAATAGTCAGAATCATGGAAGTGAATGATTCCTTCTCTGTCTGCCTCCACAATATCATGTGGGAGAAGCATTCTTGTTGTCAGGTCACGGCTGACCTCTCCTGCCATATAATCTCTCTGTACGCTGTTGACTGCCGGGTTCTTGTTCGAGTTCTCCTGCTTTACATCCTCGTTGTTGTACTCGATCAGTGACAGAATACGATTGTCTGTTGTATTCGCCTTACGTACGAGGGATCTCTTATAACGATATCTTACATACTTACGTGCAAGTTCAAAAGCTCCGGTAGCCATAATCTGATTCTCTACCATATCCTGAATCTCTTCTACGGATACTGCACGATTCAGCTTGTTACACTTGAATTCCACATATTCTGCGATATCTTCAATCTGGCTGTCTGTCAGCGTACGCTCCCCATTATCCTTATCCGCTTTCGTCACAGCAACCACAATTTTCTGTATATCAAATGTCTCTTCCGACCCATTTCGCTTGATAATTTTCATTGATCAGTCTCCTCACTTTTTCTTATTTTTGCACGATATCTTGTGTTTTATCCGTTTCTATCGTGCTTTCTGATACTTATTCTAATACAAAATATAGTATAATGCAATCCCCAAAACACAGTATCATGTATTTTCAGAACATCTGCTACATTTTTTGAGTTTTTCATTTAACTGATAATCTTTACTCCATCTGTTATACAAAACCAAAACTGTCTATGAATTATCTGTCTACTCATTCTCCTTTCACACCTGCGGAAAAGGCAGCCAAACAGTCCTTATTCAAGGACTTTGGCTGCCTTTTCTTTCGTTTTATTTCAGGTAATAATTCTATTTATTTTTCGAATTCACAGATAATTCGGTCAATTCTTTTTCTAATAAGATCCGTTATGTTTTGCATGGAAATCTCTTGTCTCTTTGACGATCACTCCGTTCAATGCAAGAAGTGCAATCAAGTTCGGGAATGCCATCAGTGCATTGAAGATATCCGCGATATTCCATACTGCTTTTACTGTCATATATGGTCCAATGAATACTGCAAGGATATACAGGATACGATATCCCATTACAACAGCCTTATTTCTGTTAAACAGGTATTCCACACATCTCTCGCCGTAATAGTTCCATCCGAGAATTGTTGTGAATGCAAAGAATACAAGACACAGCATCAGGGAGAATGTCGCTACGAACGATGGGAATGGAAGTCCTTTCTGGAAAGCATCCATTGTGATTGCCACACCTTCAAGTTCCGGGTTCAGCCAGGAACCGGCGATCACGATGGAAAGTCCTGTCATCGTACAGATTACAATTGTATCAATAAATGTTCCTGTCATAGACACAAGTCCCTGACGGACCGGCTCTTTTGTTCTTGCTGCAGCTGCTGCGATCGGTGCACTACCAAGTCCGGACTCGTTTGAGAAGATTCCTCTTGCAACACCTTTCTGCATTGCTACAAACATGGATCCAACTGCTCCTCCCGCAAGTGCACTTCCTGTAAATGCAGATTTCACGATAGAAGCCAGTGCTGCCGGAACAGCTGTGATATTTGTAATAATGATGATTACTGCAAGTCCTACATAAAGAACTGCCATAAATGGTACGATAATCTCAGATACTTTTGCAATTCTCTGGATTCCTCCAAGAACAACAAGACCTACACACACTGTCAGGAATAATCCTGCGATCACAGTAGCCCATGAATAGTTTCCTCCGAGCAAAGAAACTGTATGTGCCATATCCGGATCAAAGAAGTTCTTAACTGCAGATGCAATACTATTCACCTGTGTAAATGTACCGATTCCAAAGAGACCAACTCCGGCTCCGAAGAATGCGAAAATCTTCGCAAGCCATGTCCACTTCTTACCCATTCCGTTTTCAATATAATAGAATGGTCCGCCGAGTACATGCCCGTCTTCGTCGATTGTGCGATATTTGATTGCCAGAAGACCTTCTGCGTATTTTGTCGCCATTCCAAAGAATGCCGCGATAACCATCCAGAACAACGCTCCCGGACCACCAAGTGCGATTGCTGTTGCAACACCTGTGATATTACCGGTTCCGATCGTTGCTGACAGAGCTGTACAAAGTGCCCCAAAGCTGGTCACTTCTCCGCTACCGTCTTCTTCATCTTTAAACATGAATTTGAAAGCTTTGCCAAGATGCCTGATCTGTACAAGACCAAGTCTGGCTGTTAGAAAGATACCTGTTGCCATGATGAGGCAGATTAACGGAAGCCCCCACACAGCATTGTCGATTGCAGTGATGATTTTGTCGATTTGTGCAAACATTTCTTTATTCCTCCATCCTTTTGCCTGAGAGACTCGCGGCATGTAACTGCATCCATGACCGCTTACACCTTCGGCGCTCTTTTTAAAGAGACTCTCCTGAGTATTGTTATCATTTACGTCAGATGTAAATGACAACAAATTTTTCTCTTTCGTGCTTTAACACGATAGAAGTAAGAATAGCACTATGTTATAAGAAATGCAATATATTTCCGGCAGTTTTTTCAATTAAGATTACTAATATTCATTAATAAGATACTATTGTTTACTCTGCCAGCTCTTTTCCTGCTTCTTTAAGTTCCTCAAGCACATCATCTTCCGGGGCATCGTTTGCAATGATTCCTTCTTCACGAATCAACTGAGCTCCGGCATTTTTCATGCGATCTGCCCAATCTCTCATCCATTCTCCGTCTCCCCATCCATAAGAACCAAACAAAAGAATCTTCTTTCCTGAAACAAGAGATTCCAATTCTTCTACAAATGGCTCCATCTCAGATTCTTCGAGCACCTCGGCCCCCATCGCCGGGCATCCAAGCGCTAACGCATCTACCGCCGCCACTATTTTTGCATCTGCATTTCCTACTTCCAGAAGTTCTGCTTCCTGACCTGCCGCTTTGATTCCTTCGACAACCGCCTCTGCCATTGCCTGTGTATTACCGGTTCCACTCCAATATACAACTGATATACTCATTTTATAAATTCCTCCACTTTCTTTGATTCAATGCGATTTCACGGATGTTTTTCCCATCCAGATACTCATTTACCGCGCAATCTTTTGCTCGGTCATATTCATGAAAAATCATTCTCGCTTTTTCAGGATTACTATATACTTTCCAGTATCCTGTCATAATAAAATCTTTGCCATCTTTTTCAATAAAGCTCTGCACATCTGCCATCGGATATCCAAGAAAAGCTCCTATCTCATGCGGAAATCCATTTCCTTGTGCAGTACACTCGCAGATACGTTCTGACAGATGTGCCAGCATTTCCTCGATATTGCTTTCCTTATATCCGTATTGTCCGATCAGTTCGCGGAGTTTTGGCTGGTTCATATATTCTTCCAGCTCTTTGGGGCGATAGAAAAGGACAAGGCATTTCCCCTCTGAGCAGGATAATTTATAAAAATTGATCTCCATCCCGGAAAACATTTCTTCCAATTCAGAATATGATTCATTTTCCATTGAAATCAGGCCAGATACTTTAAGCCCTTTCAGAAAAGGCGCACACTGTAATATAACCTGAAATCCAAGCCTCACCTTCCGATCTTTATTTTTTAGATAGTAGGATAATACTTCCGTCGGCATATCGTTCTCCTTAGTTTTATTTTGAGAATGGTTTTCATTCAAGTATTATGTTAACATAAATGAAAATGATTTTCAATACAGTTTTTGAGAACTTTTCTCATTGCCGTGGTAGCATCTTGCCGCTCATTTCTTATGGTAATTCCGCATAAAACTTTTTCAAATTTTAACACTTTTTTAGTTGTTACTCACATATCTTTAGTGTATAATGAATTTATAAATATTTGAGAGGTGAGAAAATCTCAAACATTATACACACTTACATAAAGGAGAGATTCGCCATGGTAAATTTAATCACAGGCCCAAGAGGCAGCGGAAAAACACAGCAGATGATCGATCTTGCAAACGAGAAGGTTAAGACTTCTTCCGGTAATGTCGTATTTATTAAAAGGAGCAGCAAAGACACTTATTCTGTAGATTTCAATATCCGTGTCATCAAAATGGCTGATTATCCTGACATCCTTACCTTAGAAGAATTCGTAGGTTTCCTCTATGGTATGGCTGCTGGCAATCACGATATCGAAGCTGTTTTCATCGACAGTATCTTAAAGCAGGCTAATATCACATTAGAAAGTCTTCCGACATTTATCGAGAAATTAAATAAGATTTCCGAAGATGCCAAGATTGACTTCTACCTCAGCGTCAGCGCAGATAAAGCTGAGATTGCAGATGTTGACACACTTGGATGCACAGTTCTGTAAGCATTTACAACGTAGTGTAACACAGGATTCGCCCTTCTGGGTCTGAATTAAATGTTTTCAGGAATCAAAAAAGAAGTACTTCCGTTCTCCGGTTGTACTTCTTTTTTTCGCTTCTTTCTCTTATTCTGTCTGTGCAGAATCCCCTGCCGTATCTTCTGCCTGCTCTTCTTTCGCAGCTTTTGTGCTGATCTGTTCACTCGCTTTTCCATTCAGGGAAAGAACTGTATCCACCTGCTCCCCCTTCTTATACTCAACTGTGACTTCATCTCCGACATTAAACCGGATAATATCAATAAAATCTACAACAGATACATCAAAGATCTCATCCGAACCTTCAAGCATGATATAATAATGAGAATCACCGTCTATAACGCCCTGGGCGATCTTTGTGATCTTAGCTGTCAGTGTCTCTACGGATCTTGTATCCTCAGCTTCTGTCTTGATCCCGTTCTTATACATCAGATTAGTGTAAGACTCCTCGCATTCACTGACCGTATCTCCAATTGCAACAATCTGATATTTCTGCACATTTACCATCGCATACTTCTTCACCAGACCGGCATCATCCTTCAATGCAATGAAATAGGTCGGTTCACCGGAAATATTTAAAAGCAGTGGGAATGTTGCCGTATAGTGCAGATTCTGTACCTGCCCTTCTGCGGAAGACATCGCTGAACTCTCTGTTGCCCCTTCAATCTCATAGAACTTTGTCTCCATTGTTCTCTGATTCATCAGAACAAACCCTACATTCGACTGGTCTCCGGTAATCGAGGTAACACCTGTGTATACCCATACATCGTCATCGATTGCAAGATAATTGTATCCGTCAGTTGTATTCAGGCAGTCTTTCTGCCCCAATACACTATTAAAGAAACCATGTTTCAATGTTCCGTGATAATTATAAAGCTCAACTAACAGATCTGCGGAATATACTCTGTCAACCCACTGTGGGACATCCTCAACTGCATAATCCTTCGTTTCTCCTGTGATTGCATTGCAAAGTACAACTCTTCCGATTGTTGTTCCACCGAATAATCCGATATTGTATTTCTTCACCGGGCAGATCCAGTACGGAACCCCGTCTTCATCAATTTCAAAACTCAGATCATTAAAAATATAGGTCGGATAGTTAAATCTCAGATGACGGTAAATATTTCTGTTAAAATGATCACTTGTCGTGTACTTCATCCCTTCACTCAGTTTTACGAGTTCCGTATTCTGTGTTGCCATATCAATCTTGATATAGGCCGGGATTCCTTCTCTCATGTTCGTAAACCATTTGATCACGCTGGCATATTTCAAAGGAGAAACTCTCACCGGCTGATCCTGATAGTTGATCTGGGAATACAGTTCATCTACCTCGAACTGGGATACCATATCTACCATACTTCCCATCTTCCTGTCACCAAGAAGCTCTGCTGAATCCTTATCAAGCAATGGAATCTGATCAAAAGATAATTCTTCGATATCTTTCGTAAATTCTCCATTCTTCACCGTCAAAAGTTCCTGATACTTCTTCGCATTCACAATCGGAGAAGACAAAACTGTTCCTGCCACATATGCGATCACAAGTACCGCAAGGATTCCAAGAATCACCTTTAATCCCTTTGACTCTTTCCAGTCGTAACGGTTTAAATTTTTCTTTCTGATAAATACCACAGCTGCCAGAATGACCAACACCACAAGATACATCCAGAATTCCGATGCATGAATATTGATTGCCGGGAGTGTCACATAGTAATAGATTCCAATCAACAGAATCACTCCTATGACAGCTGTCACTTTCATTTTAAATTTGTTCATCTCACCTCTTCCTTTCTTCAACAAGGTTCTTTCATTTTACCATAGAACAAAGAATGTGCCAAGGCACATTCTTGCGTCTGTGGCGGTCGCTTGCGACACCTAGCGGAGCGTTTTTATATATTAGGAAAGCTTTCCTAATATATAAAAATAAAATGTGCGAAAAAATCTATTTCATTCCAATTTTTCCGCACATGATTAACAAAAATCGTCTAGAATCTTCTTCTCCAGAGTTCCGGAGAAAGAAGAAGCAGGTATGGGAAGATCTCTAATCTTCCAATCAGCATATCAAAGCAGAATACCAGCTTGGATAATGCTGAGAATGGGTGAAAATTCATCACAGGTCCTACCTTTGAAATTCCTGGTCCTACATTGCTCATCGTTGTGAGTACCCCACTAAATGTTGTCGCAAAATCAAAATTATCAATAGAAACAAGTAAAATTGATACGATCAGAATCATAATGTAACACGTCAGATAGAGATTTACATTCTTCAATGTATCCTGTCCGATTTTTTTGCCATTGACTTTGATGATTGTAACGGCGTTCGGATGTAACATCTTACGCACTTCTCTGCGGATTGATTTCACAATGATCAGCAAACGGCTTACTTTAATACCTCCTCCGGTGGATCCTGCACAGGCTCCCACAAACATAAGTGCCAATAATATTGATTTCGAGAGTTCCGGCCACTGGTCATAATCTGCGGTTGCAAATCCGGTTGTCGTAATGATCGAACCGACCTGGAAAGATGCATAACGGAATGCATGTGCAACCGTTCCATAAATCTTGAGGATATTTCCTGTGATTATAGCGATTGACACACCTACTATTCCAAGATATGCCCACAGCTCTTCATTTTTCAGAATGGATTTCCAGTCTTTGAGCAATATGAAAAAGTACAAGTTAAAGTTAATTCCAAACAAAATCATAAATACTGTGATCACACCATCAATATATGCACTGTCGTAGAAGCTGACGCTTGCAGCTCTATTAGAAAATCCTCCCGTTCCGGCAGTACTGAATGCATGTAAAAGTGCATCATACAGGTTCATTCCGCCAAAGAGCAGGAAAACCACTTCTGCTGCTGTCAGTACAAAGTACATTCCATACAAAATCCGTGCCGTATGTCTTGCCTTTGGTACAAGCTTATCTGCCTCCGGTCCCGGTACTTCCGCACGCATGAGCGGCATTGCATTCTCATCATCCAAAGATGTGATCATCATAACAAATACAAGTACTCCCATACCACCGATCCAGTGTGTAAAGCTTCGCCAGAAGGAAATTCCCATTGGCAGAGCCTCGATATCTACCAGGATTGTAGATCCGGTTGTTGTAAAACCGGAAATCGTCTCAAAAAGCGCATCAATATAATGTGGAATACTTCCCGAAATTACAAACGGAAGTGCTCCGAATGCGGACCATAAAATCCATGCAAGCCCAACAATAACAAAACCTTCTTTTCCGTAAATCTGCTTTGAAGCCGGAAGTTTCCTTCCAAACACCATATAAATTGCGAGCAGGATTGCTGCTACAATCAGAAAAGAAATTACGCTTTTTTCATGATATATAAGGGAAACCAACGCTGGGATCAGAAGAAGTAATCCTTCGACTCCCATCATTTTCCCCAAAATATATACTATCATCTTCTTATTCATCGCGCTGCACCTACATTAAAATATCTTTAATATCTTCAATCCGTTTTTCCATCGTGATAATGATCACATTATCTCCTACCTGAATACAATCCTCTCCGCTTGGAAGAATGATCTGACGTTTTCTTGCAATACATGCAATCAGATTATTCGGTTTCAACGAGAGATTCTTCAATGGAATTCCTGTATAATTTGTCTCAGCCTTAACAATAAATTCCAGTGCTTCAACTTTGTCATCAACCAATTGATACATTGTCTCAACATTCGCACTTCCCTGAGAGTTTTTACGCGCTCTGACATAACTCATGATTGCGTCTGCTGTAGCTGTTTTAACAGAAACAATACTATCAATTCCAAAGTCTTCTACCATACGTGCGCGTCTATCTTCATTGACTTTCGTAACAATTTTGTCCACATTCTGACTCTTTGCAAAAAGAGAAAGTATAATGTTCTCTTCATCCATCCCTGTCAGGGCAACAAATGCATCCGCTTCATCAATCCCTTCTTCTACAAGAAGGTCGTGATCTGTTGCATCTCCATTAATGATGGTTGCTTTTGGAAGTAATTCGCAAAGTTCTTCACATCTTTGGCGATTCTGTTCTATAATCTTCACCTGCATACCAAGTGTGCTAAGCTGAAGTGCAAGATAGTAACCAACTCTTCCGGCTCCACAAATAATGACTTTTTTGATTTTGTCCTTACGCTTTCCATTTGCTTTAAAAAATGCCTCTAAATCTTTATGAGATGCCGCAATATGCAGACGGTCTCCTGCACGCATCCTGTATTCTCCATCCGGAATCCGAACTTCATCTCCGTGTTCCACTGCACAGACAAGCAGACGGATCTGGAACCGGTTATACATTTCCGCAAGGCTTAACCCTGCCAGGCTACTTCCCTCCGCAACCGGTAATTCAATCAATTCTACACGTCCCTTTACAAAAGTCTCCACCTGACTCGCATCCGGGAAGAGCAGAAGTCTGCTAATCTCATCTGCCACGATAAGTTCCGGGTTTACAGCCATGCTAAGATGCAGATCTTCTTTCAGAAGTCCGATCTGACGATAATAAATCGGATTACGCACACGGGCAATCGTATGTCTTGCACCTAATTTTCTGGCGATCAGACAGCTTAACATATTGCATTCATCTGCTGATGTACAGGCAATCACCAGATCAGCATGCGCCACATCTGCCTGTTTAAGTACTTCTGCGTCTGCGCCATCTCCCGTCACGCAGGCGATATCCAGACGATCCATAGCAAATCTCAACTTATTCTCATTACTGTCAATCATTACAATGTCGTATTTCTCGGCGGAAAGTTGCTTGGCAAGCTTGTAACCAACCTTTCCGTCACCGATAATAATAATCCTCATTTTCCTATCCCTCATATTATTATAATAATGTTATAACTGCTCTACACAGTCACTTTATGTCACTGTTCACAGGATTTCATAAACAATAACATACCTGTCTAATGTAGACAGGCAGATGAATTATAGCACCTTTGTTTTGAAAGTACAACCATATTCGCAAACTTGTGATTTTTTTGTGAAATACAATGTTACCGTTTTTTTCTAAAACAAGCAATAAGAGCGTGCTATCCACTCCTTTTTATCAGCCGGATAACACACTCTTTATATTGCCTGAATCTTTAATTATGCTTCTTCTGCTCTTGCAGCAATTTCTTTCTCCTGTACATCAGATGGAGCCTGCTCATATCTTGCAAATGTATATTCGTAAGATCCTCTTCCACCTGTCATGGAGCGAAGTGTTGTGCAATAGCCAAACAGTCCTGTCATTGGAATATCTGCTTCAATAACCTGCTTTCCTCCAGCTACCGGTATCATGCCAAGCACACGTCCTCTGCGTTTGTTCAGGTCTCCCATGATATCTCCTGTGTAATCATCCGGAACTGTAACTTTCAGGGATGCGATTGGTTCAAGAAGTACCGGAGATGCCTCCATGAATCCTTTCTTGAATGCCTGGATCGTAGCTGTCTTAAATGCCATCTCTGAAGAGTCTACCGGATGATAGGATCCGTCGTATAAAGTAGCTTTCACACCAACTACCGGATATCCGGCAAGAGGTCCTTTCACTACAGATTCCTGCAGACCTTTCTCTACTGCCGGGAAGTAGTTCTTCGGAACTGCTCCTCCAACGACACATTCTTCGAATACAAATGGAGTTTCAAGATCACCTGACGGTTCGAATTTCATCTTAACATGTCCGTACTGTCCATGTCCGCCGCTCTGTTTCTTATACTTGGAATCAACGTCAGAATTCTTACGAATTGTCTCACGGAATGCAACTTTTGGTGTCTCCAGTGTGATCTCTACTTTATATCTTGCCGCCAGTTTACTTGCCACGATCTCAAGGTGCTGCTCACCCATTCCATAAAGAAGAGACTGTCTGTTCTCACTGTCATTCACAGCTTTCAATGTAACATCTTCTGCTGTCATTCTTGCAAGAGCCTGTGATACCTTATCTTCATCGCCTTTATTCTTTACGCGATACTTCATATATGTATATGGTACAGAATAATCTGTCTTTGCGTAAGATACCGGTGTTCCCTTTACGGAAAGAGTATCTCCTGTTCTTGTATTTGTCAGTTTACCGATTGCTCCGATATCGCCTGCAAAAAGCTCTGTCACTTCGCTCGGCTTACTTCCGCACATGGTATAAAGTTTACCTGGTTTCTCTTCTGCGTCTGTGTCTGCATTATAAAGTACATCATCTCCTTTAAGTACTCCGGAGCATACCTTTACAAAAGAGTATTTTCCAATAAATGGATCCACCATTGTCTTAAATACATACGCTGATTTTGCTTTTGCGAAATCATAATTCGCTTCAAAGATCTCGTTTGTTCTGCGGTTGATTCCTGCACAGGTTCTCTTATCCGGACTCGGGAAGAAACGAACAATATCTGAAAGCAGGTTGGCTACTCCCTGTGCCTGGACATTGGATCCCATCGCAACCGGTACGATATCCCCATCCATTACTTCTGTTCTCATGGCTGCACGGATCTCTTCTACAGAGAATTCCTCACCATTAAAATAGCGCTCCATAAACTCCTCACTTGTCTCTGCTACAGCTTCCATAAGAGAATCTCTCAAAATCTCAAGGTTCGGCATACAGTAATCCGGAATCTCGCACTCTTCTCTCTGTCCAATGCCTGTATATCTTCTTCCGGCATTCTTAATAATATTAATGTATCCTACAAGTTTCTCGTTCTCACGGATCGGCTGGAAATGTGGTGCGATTTTCTTTCCATATCTCTCTGTCAGATCTGCTACTACCTGACGGAAACTTGCATCATCCACATCCATCTCTGTCACATAGATCATTCTCGGCAGATTATATTTGTCACAAAGCTCCCATGCTTTTTCCGTTCCAACCTGTACTCCTGCCTTACCAGATACTACGATAACCGCTGCATCTGCTGCACTGACTGCCTCTTCTACTTCTCCGACAAAATCAAAATATCCCGGTGTGTCAAGAATATTGATCTTCGCTTTCTCCCACTCGATCGGTACCAGACTTGTGCTGATTGAAAATCCACGTTTCTGCTCCTCTTTATCAAAATCGCTCACCGTATTGGATTCGGAAATCTTTCCCATACGATTCGTTGCACCTGATACGTAGAGCATCGCCTCTGCAAGACTTGTCTTTCCGCTTCCACCATGACCAAGTAATACCACATTTCTGATTTCGTCTGTTCTGTAAACCTTCATACTGCTGCCTCCTTGTTATGTAGCTATTATGTACATCATTTTCTGTCGTTGATATACATACCATGGGTATATTGTACTAAATATTCAGATTAATTACAACTATTTTTTACAATTTATACAATTTTAACTTTTATCCACAAAGTTATCTGGTCAAAAATTAGAACCAGAGGCATTTGTGAATAATAATTTACTTTTACAGAGCAAAGTGTTAAAATACGAATATATGTTTCTTACTGACTTAAGATTTCTGAATAGTAAGATATGTTTTGCACAACAACAGAAAGGATTTTACAACTATGAATGCTAAAAAAATTGGATTTATCGGACTTGGACTTATCGGCGGATCTATTGCGAAGGCAATCCGCCAGTATTATCCGGATTACGACATCATCGCATTCGATAAAAATAAAGAATCCCTTGCACTGGCAATACAGGAAGGCACGATTCATACTTCCTGTTCATCCATTGATGACAATTTCAGGGGATGTAACTACATTTTCCTCTGTGCACCGGTCACTTACAATGCAGCCTATCTTTCCCAGCTGAAAGATCTCCTGGATGAAAACTGTATTCTCACAGATGTTGGAAGCGTGAAGACTTCCATCCACGAAGAGGTGATCCGTCTGGGAATGGAAGCGAATTTCATTGGCGGACATCCGATGGCTGGTTCTGAGAAGAGTGGATTTATGAATTCCAAAGCTCATTTGATTGAAAATGCATACTATATCCTGACTCCTTCTGCTAAAGTAGCGGAAGAAAAAGTGGATGCTTACAAAAACTTTGTTTCATCATTAAAAGCTCTTCCTGTTATTTTGGATTACCACGAGCATGATCATATTACCGGAACGATCAGCCACCTGCCGCATATTATTGCATCCACACTTGTGAATTTTGTACATGATACGGATTCAAAGGAAGGTATGATGAAAGCGTTGGCCGCAGGGGGATTTAAAGATATTACGAGAATTGCTTCTTCCTCCCCGGTCATGTGGCAGCAGATCTGTCTGAAAAACAGTGAGAACATCTCCCAGATCTTAGGTGAATATATTGAAGCTCTTTCACATGCAAAGGATCTTGTGGATGAAGGAAATGAACCTGCCCTGTACGCTCTGTTTGAGAATTCCAAAGATTACAGGAACTCCATGCCGAACGGATCTGCAGGACCGATCAAAAAGCAGTTTGCACTTTATTGTGATATCATCGATGAAACAGGTGGAATTGCTACGATTGCCACAATTCTTGCAAGTAATAACATCAGTATCAAGAATATCGGAATCATCCACAACCGTGAATTCGAGGAAGGAGTTCTTCGTATTGAATTTTATGATGAAGATTCTGCAAACAGAGCTTCTGTACTTTTGCAGAAATATCGCTATGTCATCTATGAAGTCTGATAGCAGAAATGAGGAATAAGATTATGGAATTATGTAATATTACAGGATTAAAAGGAAAAGTTACAATACCGGGAGACAAATCCATCTCCCACCGCTGCATTATGTTCGGCTCGATTGCAAACGGAACAACGCAGATCCACAACTTTCTCTCTGGTGCCGACTGTCTCGCGACTATCCGTTGTTTCAGAGAGCTTGGTATTGAGATTGAAGTTGAGAGCGATTATTCTTCCGTTATCGTACACGGAAAGGGATTGCATGGACTGAGTGCTCCAGAGAAGATCCTTGATGTGGGAAACAGCGGAACAACAACGAGACTGATTTCCGGTATTCTCGCCGGACAGCCGTTTGACTCTAAATTGTCCGGAGATGAATCACTGAACTCCCGCCCAATGAAAAGAATCATTGAACCATTGGCACAGATGGGCGCACATATTTCCAGTATTCTCCGCAATGGATGTGCCCCGCTTTATATTACCCCTGCGCAGCTTCATGGAATCCATTATGATTCGCCGGTTGCCAGTGCGCAGGTAAAATCCTGTCTGCTACTCGCCGGTCTTTACGCAGATGGAGAGACCTCTGTCACAGAACCGAGTCTTTCCAGAAACCATACAGAATTAATGCTGAAAGAATTCGGTGCAGACATCCACTCTACTTTTGAGATTGGTTCTTCCAAAGCAACCGCTATCATCCGTCCTTGTGAAGAACTTTACGGACAGGAAATCACAGTTCCGGGAGACATCTCTTCCGCTGCTTATTTCATTGCTGCCGGACTGATCGTCCCTGATTCTGAAATTCTTGTAGAAAATGTAGGAATCAACCCGACACGCGCAGGAATCTTGAGAGTATGTGAAGATATGGGTGGTGATATCACCCTCCTTAACGAACGTACAGAAGGTGGGGAAAGAATTGCAGATGTTCTTGTCCGCACAAGTAGACTGCATGGAACTACAATTGAAGGAGACATCATCCCAACTTTGATCGATGAGATTCCGGTTATTGCAGTTATGGCAGCCATGGCGGAAGGTACTACTATAATCAAAGATGCTGCCGAACTGAAAGTCAAAGAAACTGATCGTATTGAGACTGTAACAGATAATCTGAAAGCAATGGGCTGTGATGTAACACCTACTGAAGACGGAATGATCATCAATGGCGGAAGACCTCTTCACGGTGCTTCTATTCATACTTTGTTAGACCACAGAATTGCAATGGCATTCAGTATTGCTGCACTTGTTGCAGAAGGTACTACAAAGATTCTTGACAGTAAATGCGTAGATGTGTCTTACCCAACATTTTATGACACCTTTGAGCAACTGCTCTAAAAGAGTTGCTCAGACATTTTTCAACCACAAAGAGCTGAACAGAAGTTTTCAATATACTTCTGTCCAGCTCTTGATTTTTTCTATTTTTATTTTGATATCTTTCTGACGTCATTCAATCCCATTTACAGGAATGCATATTTCAAAACAAACAGAATTGCTAAAATATACATCAGAAGACTTAGTTTCTTCTCTTTTGCTTTTCCTGTTAACAGATTCAGAACCACATATGTGATGATTCCCATTGAGATTCCTTCTGAAATACTATAGAAGAATGGCATTGCAATGATACATACATAACAAGGAATTGCTTCTGACAGATCATCGAAATCAATGTTTGTAATATTCGTCAGCATGTAAAGTCCTACAATGATCAATGCCGGTGCTGTGGCAAATGATGGGATTGCAAGGAAAATCGGTGACAGGAACAATGCAAGACCAAACAGGATTGCTGTTGTCACTGCTGTAAGACCTGTTCTTCCTCCCTCAGATACTCCTGAAGCACTCTCTACGAATGTTGTAGTTGTTGATGTTCCAAGAACAGCTCCCGCTGTTGTTGCAAGTGCATCTGCAAGAAGCGCTCCTTTGATCTTTGGAAGTTTTCCTTCTTCGTCAAGCATTCCTGCCTTTGAAGAAACTCCTACAAGTGTTCCGATCGTATCAAACAGATCGACAAATAAAAACGCACAAAGGATTACAACAAAGTCCAAAGTAAAGATTCCCTTAAACTGAAGTTTACAGAAAATCGGTGTAATACTTGGAATAGATAATCCGTGACTGAAATCCGGAAGCAGGCTGAAGCATCCAACTTCTGCATTCGGAACATAAATTCCTGCGAACTGACAAACAATACCGATTGCCCATGTGATCAAAATACCCCAAAGAATATTTCCTTTCACATTCTTGATTACAAGAATTCCAGTGATCAAAATTCCAACAAGCGCAAGAATAACTGTGATTCCGATATCGTTCATTGTTGCACTCACACCATTCAGCTGATTATATCCATCTAAAGAGAACAATTCAACTAATGTAGCACCACCCATAACGATATGTGCATTCTGGAGACCTACAAATGCGATAAATAATCCGATTCCTACACTAACTGCAGATTTCAGATTCTTCGGAATTGCATTAAAGATTGCCTCACGTACATTTGTTACAGACAGAAGGATAAAGATAATACCTTCTGCAAATACTGCAGTCAATGCATATTCCCAACTGTATCCCATACCGATAACAACTGTATAGGCAAAGTATGCATTCAGTCCCATTCCCGGTGCCAGTGCAAATGGATAATTCGCAAGTGCAGCCATGAGAAGTGTTCCTATAAATGCAGCTAATGCTGTTGCAGTAAATACTGCACCTGAATCCATTCCTGCCGCCGACAGGATACTCGGATTCACCGCCAGGATATACGCCATAGTCATGAATGTCGTAATTCCGGCAAGAATTTCAGTTTTTACATCTGTTTTGTTTTCAGAAAGCTTAAATATTTTTTCTAACATTTCGCCCTCTCCTTTCCCTCTAGGTCCTTTTTATAACCTCGGTTATTGTAACATATTTCTTCACACTTTACATCCAAAAGGCTTATCACCTTTTATGATAACTGGTAATAAGCCTTTTTAATAATTCGATTAATTCTCATTTTCATTCAATTCAGCAAGCATCTCACAAACTCTTTTTCCATTGATCGGATGACGCTTATACGGAGCAATCTCTCCCAACGGCTCCAGCACAAATTTTCTCTTGTGCATCTCTACATGCGGAATACACAGATCTACTTCTTCAAGAACGAGATCGTCATAAAATATAATATCAAGGTCAAGCGTTCTCGGTCCCCAATGAATGATTCGCTCTCTTCCTGCTTCTTTCTCGATTCTGTTCAATTCAGCTAAAAGCTCATATGGATAAAGCAACGTGCGAAGTTTCAGGCAGCCGTTCAGGAAATCAGGCTGATTTGTCACTCCATATGGTGGTGTCACAAGGTATTCAGATACGATCTCAACTTGACTCGTCGGAAGTTTATTCAATGCTTTCACCGCATAATCCAGATATGACTTGCTATCTCCAATGTTCGATCCTAATGCAATATAAGCTGTGTGCCATTCACGTTCAATCTTTACACTAACTGTTTTTAGCGGCAGTCGAACAGGAGCCCATGGTTTCTTAATCTCCAGAGATACTCTTTCTATTCTGTCCCACTCAAGAAGCAACGCTTCAGCCAGTTCTTCCGCTGCACGTTCTAATAACTGATAGGTGTTTTTCTGTAAAAATTCAGTAATAAATGCACTGACTTCTCCGTAGTGGATGGACGCTGTCAGATCATCTGTTTTTCCCGCCATCCTGGTATCTGTAAAAAGCACTGCTGAGACAACAAACTTCTGTCCTAACGTATTTTCCTCCGGAAACACACCATGATTTGCAAACACTTCCAAATCTTCAATTCTGATTTCATCGAACTTCTTCTGCATCTGTCCCCTATACCTCATGTTCTCTCATTAATGCTCTTGTCATACGGATTGCTCTCTTATTCTTCTCCACATCATGAACACGGACAAATGCACAACCCTTCTGCACTCCGTAAACTGTTGTAACCATCGTTCCCTCTTCACGTTCTTCTACCGGAAGATCCAGTGTCAGACCGATCACTGATTTTCTTGAAGTTCCAAGAAGTACCGGATATCCAAGTTCTTTCATTATTTCAAGTTTATCAATAATTTCGAGATTCATCTCGTATGTCTTGCCAAATCCAACGCCTGGATCAAGAATGATCCTATCATCTGCAATCCCCGCGTCCTTCGCAATCTTCACACATTCTTTCATGTCATCCATAAAGTCTGCAAGGAAATTCTGATAATCTGTATTCTCACGATTATGCATCAGACAACACGCTACTCCTGTTTTTGCTATCAATCCTGCCATCTTAGAATCGTATTTTAATCCCCAGATATCATTCACAAGATCCGCACCTGCTTCAATTGCCGCTGCTGCAACTGCACTTTTATAAGTATCAATCGATACCGGAATATCAAATTCTTCTTTGAGTTTTCGGATTACTGGAACAACACGCGCAATTTCTTCCTCTTCTGTAATCTGTACATGTCCCGGACGAGTTGATTCTCCACCGACATCAATGATGTCCACACCTTCCTGAATCATCTGCTTCGCATGTTCGATTGCACGATCCAATCCGTCGTATCTTCCTCCGTCAGAAAAGGAATCCGGTGTTACATTCAGAATTCCCATGATATAGGTATTTTTCTTCAGGTCAAATTCTTTTCCGCCAATTCTCATATCTCTATCTCCATATTCTTCTCTTCTTCCGTCCAGTTACACTGTTTCTGTGCCGGACAGGAATGGCACATACGCGAGCGTTTATCACTATCATAAAACAATTCCTCAATCGGTTCCATTCCCTCATGTTTTCTGCGATGACCACGGATAGCCAAAAGAATCTGCTGCTGTTCCTCTTCTGTAAACTGTGCATCTTCAGGTAATGTTGTTAAAATCTCTTTTGCAATCTTTTCTCCAGCTACTTCATGCGGAATTGTCCATTTATATTGAAATGATTTTCCAATGTCATGAAGTACTGCTGCCGTATAGATCACATCTTTCTCAAACCCAAGGTTCTCTTCCAGATTTTTAATATATGCGATCCTTGCTACATCCAGAAGATGTGTCATCTGATGACAGCAAAAGATACGCTCCTTCTCTAACCGCTTGATTCTTCCATAATAATCCTGATAGATCCAGTGATGGACCACTTCATTTAACCGATACATATTTTCCTGTTTCAAGTCTGTTCACTTCTTTTCCTTTACGTATTCTTTATCTTCCAAGCATACGGAAGAATCTTTCTTCTAATGTCGGGTCTGTCTCAAACACACCTCTCCGTGCCAATGTAACTGTCTGACTTCCCGGTTTCTTGATTCCGCGCATTGTCATACACATATGCTCTGCTTCCACCATAACGAGAGCTCCCTTCGGCTGCATATACTCCATCAATGCGTCTGCAATCTGTCCTGTCAGCTGCTCCTGGAGCTGAAGTCTTCTTGCAAATACTTCTACCGTACGCGCCAGCTTACTCAGTCCTACCACCTTACCATCCGGAATATAGGCAATATGGGCTTTTCCATAAAAAGGCAGTAAATGATGCTCACAGGTTGAATAGAATGTAATATCTTTCTCTATCACCATCTCACTGCTTTCTACCGTAAATGTCTTCATAAGATGAACTCCCGCATCTTCTTCCATTCCACCATATATCTCTTCATACATTCTGGCGATCCTGTCAGGTGTATCTATAAGACCTTCGCGGTTCACATCTTCACCGATTCCTTCCAACAAAAGACGGACTGCCTGTTCTACTTTTTCATGATCTATCATTTTATATTTCTCTCCTATATCTCACTGCCGGTTATTCAACACGATCCGCTGAACCTCCCCAAGATAAGACAGGGATCCGCATGCAAGAATCACAGTTTTCTGCGCAATATCCTTGCCTTGGGTCATTGCCTCTTTACTTGCATCCTCAACAGCTGTTCGGATGGTCTGTTCAGCTTTCACTTTCTGACAATGTTTCTTCACTACTTCTGCCAGCTTTTCTGCCGGAAGCGTCCTCTCCTTATTTGGAAGACTAACAGTATATATACTTTCTGCCAACGGGCAAAGAATAGATGTGATTTTCTCATATTCTTTATCTTTAAAGACTCCCATGATAAAGATTTTCTTATAATCCGAAAAATAACGTTCTACCGTCACTTTCAGCTTTAATGCTGCGTCTTCATTATGCGCTCCGTCTACGAAAAATAACGGGGACTCTGACAGGCAGGTAAATCGTCCTGTCCATCTCGTCTTTGAAAGCCCCTCTCGCACCTGCGCTTCTGTAATTCGATACCCCAATCTGTTCAGACAGCGGATAACTTCGAGCGCTGTTGCAAGATTCTCTCTCTGGCACTGGCCTGCAAGCGGACTATGCATCTTTTCATATTCTTTATAAGAAAATGTAATTCCGTGGTAGGAATCTTCAAAAATCATCATCTGTTCAGGCTGCGCTTCTGTGAAAGGACATCCTTTTTCTTCTGCAGTTTTTTTCAGAATCTCCCGGACATTTTCTTTCTGCTTCGCAGATACTACTGCACATCCCGGCTTAATGATTCCAGCCTTGTTCTGCGCAATCTCTTCCAACGAATCTCCGATCACACCAAGATGATCCACACTGATCGTTGCAAATGCTGCACACACCGGTGCTCCGATGATGTTCGTCGCATCCAGAATTCCTCCAAGACCGGACTCCAGTACGACCAGATCACATTTTTTCTTCTTAAAATACAGAAAAGCTATTGCCGTTTCTGCTTCAAAGACTGTCGGAGATTCCTCTCCGGCCGCCTCCATCCGGGCAATAGCTTCTTTTACATTCTCTGTCAATTCTGCAAATTCATCTTCCGGAATCCATGTTCCGTCAATCTGAATCCGCTCCAGATAAGAGATTACTGTCGGTGAGACATAGCGCCCGGTTCTGTATCCTGCCTCACTTAATATTGTTGAAGTGTATGCAAGCACAGATCCCTTGCCATTCGTTCCTGCAATGTGTATAAACTTTAAGTCATCCTGTGGATTCCCAAGCTCACGCAACAGACCTCGAATCGTATCTAAGCCAAGTACACTTCCGTATTTCGACATCTCGTCCAAATATACCCTTGCTTCTTTATAGGTCACGTTTTGTTCCCTCTCTATTCTTTTTTCTAATCAAACAGTCTTATAATACCACTATTCTATCTTTCTAACAAGTTCTAACAAAGTTTTTTTGCATCTGTTTTACATCTGATATAATAAAGCATTGCAAATACATGCGGCAATATTGCTTCCGCCTTTTCTTCCCCGTGCCACGATCGACGGTGTATCTTCCAGACTTAAGATCAGTTCCTTTGACTGCACGACATTTACAAACCCTACCGGAACTGCAATGATTAATTCCGGATTAATCTTTCCTTCTTTGATCAACTCATAAAGCCGTACTAAAGCTGTCGGTGCATTTCCAACTGCAAAGATAGCCTCTCTTCCCAGTGCAGCTGCCTTATCCATACTTGCCACCGCTCTTGTTGTGCCATTCTTTTTCGCCATCTCTGCCACATCTTCATCCGACATAAAACAAAGCACTTCACTGCCATACTCTGCCAGACGTTTCTTATTAATTCCTGCTTTTCCCATCTGTGTATCTGTGATAATCGGCACACCTCTGCGGATAGCATCCTTTGCTTTCTCCACAACACCTTCTGTAAAAACAAGACTGTCCGCATACTCAAAATCAGCGCTTGTGTGAATACAGCGTTTCACGATCAGTTCTGTCTCCGGACAGAGAATCTTTCCCATCTCTTTTAATTCTTCTGTTATAATCTCAAAACTTCTCTTCTCTATTTCAGAAGGAAGTACCTGTTCTATCTCTGAAAGCATCACTAATTTCCTTTCACTTTATTCTCTGCGGAATCCCACACACAACACGTTCTACACAATCTGCCTGTTCTGCAAGTTCTGTCATGACACGCCCGTGAAATTCCCTGTATTCTCTTTCAAAATCATCAACGGGTACAAGACCATATCCGATTTCGTCACTAATTAGTAATTGTAGATTTTCATTCTTCTCTAGTGTCGTCAGCAACGCTTCCTTTGTTCTTCCTTCCAAAAGCCAGCGTCTTGTAAATGAATGGAATTTATTAATTGCCACACAATTTTCAATCTCATCCAGCAGACAATTGAATCCGTCTGTCAGCTCAAGTCCCGGATAAATTTTCGTTGCATACTGTGCTTTTCCCTGGAATGCACCACCTATAATTATATGAGCTCTATTTTCTTTCTGACACATCACCGACTCTCCTGATTTGTTACTCTCCACGCCAGGTTTTTCTGTTCTATTGACTAGCGTATCCGGTTTCTTTTTCTGCTGTGTAATTCCATAAATAACTTCTGTCACCTGATCTGCCATCGCTGCAATTTCACGGTTGATCCTGCCAAGAATCCTTTTGTATTCTTTCATCTCCGGCGAATCCGGAACCGATTCGGAAAACACTTCATTTGTCACGATCACCAGATTCGAACACTGTTGATTCAATTCTCGGATTCCTTCCAGAATGGCTTGATCTGCATGACATCCTGCACCGGATTCCATATACATTTCATTTGCCACGAGATTCGACATACATTCGAGAAGCACATCTGAGCCTTGTAATGATCCCTCTTCCAAATGTAGCTTAAGTCCTGTATACCACTCTAATGTCTCAAACCCTTTTCCTTTACGAAGCATCCGATGTCTCTCAATCTTCTTTTCTGTCTCTTCCCCATAAGGATACATGGTTGCAATATAAAAGAGAGGCTTCGGATCCTGCCTGTTCCATTCACAGATCCGGCTTTCCGCATAAGCTGATTTTCCGCTTCCGCTGCCTCCTGTTACTAACTCAAGCATTCTCCTTCACCTCTCCCTGAATTTATCAATTCAACCTGATCATAAACAAAGTATAGCATATAACAAACTTGATGTGGGATTAAATTTCTTATAGTTCTATTACATCCAGATCATCCGGCACAAACAGATTTCCATCATAATAAACTTTGCCTTCTTCCAGATACAACTCCTGTCTGTGTTCAATATTCTTATCTTCTGTATGATACAGAATCAGATTCTCCACATTCAGGTCTGATGCCATCTCACATGCATCTTTTACTGTGGAGTGATGCTTCTCATATGGCTTGAATTCATCTGCCTGTCCGTAGAGACAGAATGCCTCATGCAAGAGCCATGTACTGTTCTCAGCATATTTCTGCTCCAGTTCATTGTACGGCTCATCTCCGCAACAGGTCAGTTTCTCATCCTCATCTAACTGCATACAAAATCCAAACTGTTTTGCCTTTGTAGAATGAATATCGAAAAATGTTACTTTCTTTCCAATAATCTCACGTTCTTCTCCATCTTCTACTACGACCATGTGAAGACGATCATCTATATATTTCATCTCCTTCGCCGAAAGAACTTCACCTGCCATCTCTTTCAGAATACGGATTACTTCTTCGTGTCCGTAAATTGTAGCTTCTCCTTCGTATTTTCCTCTATTCATATTCTGAAGAATCATACGCATCATCCAGATAATTCCAAGAAGATGGTCGATATGCTTGTGTGTCACAAAAATATCTCTCATATCCATCCAGTTAAGTCCTGCTGCTTTTAACTGATGAAGAATCGTATTTCCGCCACCACCGTCTACCATAAAATGACGGTCGTCATCACTGATCACAAAGCATGTGTTATAACACTCCGTAACGGTTGCATTTCCTGTTCCAAGTATTGTAAGCTTCACTTTTTTCTCCTTTTTGTCTGACCTGACAGTTATTTTCCAAATCTAAATTCTTCATAATCTTCCGGCAGGAATCTATGGTAAATGATATGGCATCCTTCATCTTTAAAGCAATACCGGTAAGTATCCTCCGGATCATTTTCAAAGCAGATCATATAATCAAATTCATCGCTGTGCATCTCTTCGATCGTAATCTGATCCGAATGCTGACGGAACAGTTCAAAGATATCTTGCATCTTGCAGCCATGATGAGAGATCAACCCAATCAGGTCTTTGATGAATTCATTCTCTTTCATATTATTGTGTACATATTCTGCACCTTCCTCCGGAATATGAAAACAGAACCGCTCCCCCTTATTTGTCACTTCAACACTTCCAAGCTTCCCTTCTTCATACTCAGAAAACCGGCTCAATTTTTCCTGCATTCCTGTCTCATCCACATCTAACTGAAAGAAATGATTCAGAGAACTCAGCGGATAATACAGACGAATCTTCTCATTACGGTAGCCCAGCTTCGCCTGTTCTTCCTTTATTACATCTATAATATTTTTCTCAAGTCTTGCAAAATCCATGATTTTATAATCCTTTTCATCTGAAATATATTTGGCTTCAAACAGTTTCTATTCTTTTTCTTCCGGTCTTTTATTATAGAAGAACATCCATGCCGCCATTGTGAGAATGATCACATATCCAAGCACACTGTACTTGTCCGGAACCTGTCCGAAAAGAAAATATCCGAGAATCGTAGAGAAAATAATCTGAGAATAATCATAGATTGATATCTCTTTCGCAGGTGCATGATAATATGCTGCGGTAATTCCAAATTGTCCTCCTGCTGCCGCAAGTCCGGCACCAAACAGTGCCAGAATCTGCGCTCCTGTCATTGGATGGAAATTAAATAACAGATACGGAAGTGTCACGATGCAGGAAAACCCTGAGAAAAACAGAACAACAGAGCTTCCTTTCTGACCTCTCTGACCAAGAATCCTTACCATTGCATATGCAATACCGGCACCGATTCCCCCACATAGACCGATCACTGACGGAAAGAGTTCCATATTTGTAAAGGTTGGCTTAATGATAAACAGGCTTCCGATAAATGCAACAAAAATTGCAATTGCCTGCGCCGGTTTTAATTTCTCTTTCAACAGAAGAAACGAAAATAAAATAACAAAAAACGGAGACATTTTGTTCAGCATAGATGCATCTGAAAGTACCAGATGATCTACTGCATAAAAATTACAAAGGATTCCCAGCGTGCCAAATGTTGCACGCAAAACCATATAACCTAAGTTTCCCTTCTTGATTTCAAATCCGTCACCACTTCGCACAATCATTATAAGTGCAACAAAGAATGCAACCAGATTTCGGAAAAAGCTTTTCTGTATGGACGGCACATCCCCCGCAAGCCTGACACAGGCACCCATTAACGCAAATGAAAATGCCGACAATATAATAAAGCAAATTCCTTTATTTCTGGAACTCATAATTTCTAACCCCTTTTCTCTTATTACAAAACTACAATTTCAAACAAATTCCATCTCCTATTAGTATAATTTTCGTCTTACAAACTGTCAATCCAAAATATTGTAACTGTTCAGAGCCAAGCAAAATTTCAAAAAAAGGTATAAAATACTTGCATTTTTTAAACTGTTTTTGAAATTTTATTTGGCGGATACGCCAACCTCCAAAATGCGTAGTATTTTGGAGGTTAGCTCTGAACAGTTACAAATTATTTACAGAACAATATCATCCATCTTCTCAAATCCATTCATGGAATAAGATTCTATCATATTTCCGCTTACAAGATAGAATACGTCACCAATATACAGTCCTCTGCTGCCTTCATATCCGCTCAGCTGTCTGCTCATGACTTCTTTGAATCCTTCTGCCTCATCATACGTATACAACTGATAAGTCACTCCATCATGATAGGTAACAAACCCGAACAGATTCTTCTGAACATCTACAAATACACCTTTATAATTGTATCCTACATCTGTGCCATAGCTTTCTTCAATTGTATACTTATTTTCCTCTGTTACATTGGATGGATCTGTAACATTAAACATCGAAAGTTTCACACCTTCTGTTGTAAATCCATCTTCACTTACATCCATCCCTATGCCAAGCAGTTTTCCGTCTCCATATGGATGCAGATATTCGGAAAATCCAGGAATCTTAAGCTCTCCAAGAATCTTCGGATTCTCCGGGTCTGAAAGGTCTACCGAGAACAATGGATCCACCTGACGGTAAGTAACGAAATATCCTGTATCTCCCATAAATCTTGCGGAATAGATTGTTTCATCCTTTGCCAGATTGTGAATGGAGCCAATGATCTCCAGTTTGTCATTCAGTACATAAAGTGAATTTGTACCAGGTACCGCATCCTTTACATTTTCTGCCACAGCCTTCTCCGTCACCTTACTTGCATCTGATTTATCCGTTGTTCCGTTCTTATCAGCCGTCTCATCTGCGGTCTCATTCAATGGCATAATATCATCATTCGAATAAATTTCATCAATTGTTGTAACTAATCTAAGGTTTCCTTCATACTCATCAATGCTGAAAGAATCGTTCAGCATTCCTTTGATCTTCGTCTGAGCAACACCAACAAGCTTTCCATCTGTATAAGAAATCTTGCGGATCAATGTTCTGCTCACATCTGAATCTTCATAATAATTACTTGTAATATAAATATTATTTTCGCTTACATAACACACATCCGAATAACCAAAAACAGCCTTACTGTCTGTTTTTTCTGATGGATTATCTAATGAAAATGCTGTAATGATCGTATATTCATTTCCTTCTGCTTCCTGTGGCATATAAATATTTTCTGCTTCAATAGATTTTCCCTGCACTTCCGGAATATACCACAGATCTCTTGCTGTAACATTGTCTTCGTAAGGATGGAACTGACTAAGCACATAGACATATCCATCAACAATCCTGGATGTATTATATCCTCCGCTCTGTTCCATGTTACCGATCTCTTTCGGATTTGACGGGTCACTGATGTCATATACCTGGACATACGTATTGTTCTCATAATATCCATCATAAGCTTCTGAATCCTCTGAATTTCCGACTTGTCTTCCTAACGTACCGAACAGAACTAATTTATCATCCTGTACATAAATGTCTTCTATATAGCGTTCTGCATCCTGTTCGATCGAGGCCAGCTTTTCCATGGACCCATTGTCAATAGCTGTGATTGTCACAACACTCCGACACAGTGTATAAATGTTTTTTCCATCGGTTTTGACAATATCGGCTTCCCCCACGCCGTTCTCACGGAGATTCGTATCTGAATAAGCTCCGGTATCACTAACATTACTACTTTCTGCTGATGCTGCGTCTGATGAAGATGCACTTTCATACATTCCAATGGCCATACTGTTGTTGTCCCGTGCCATCTGCTTATTGTACTCTTTGATACATTTTTCAATTTCTTTATAATCTTTCGCTGTTATAAGTGTCTGGGTTGTCTCTTTCTGATCTGCTGCTGATGCGATAGTCGCTGCATCTAATGTTTTGTTGTTTCCTTTGTTGATCTGCTTGATTCCAACTGTCGCTCCAACTATCACACAGACACATGCCGCCGCTGCGATCGGAACGATACGTTTCCAGTTCTTTTTGTTCTTTTTCGTTTTTGATCCCTGCTGCTTTTCTTCCTGTCTTGCCTGAAGCATTTTCTGAATTGCCTCCGGCTCCAGTGAGTCCGGAAGGATCACATCATCTGCCATCTGTCTCAAATCTTGTTCTAAACGCTTTTCATTCTCAATCTTCTTATTGTTCTTTTCTCTATTTTCTTCCATCTTTTCCGCCTCCTTCTTCTATTTTTTTCAACTCCAGCTCTTATAGATCATCCTGCTTCCAACATCTTACGCATCTTCCCAAGTGCCCTGCTTTTCTTTGATCGAACCGTTGCTGCATTCATCTCAAGCATCTGCGCAATTTCCTCACTTCCATATCCAGCGAATACAGAATACGAAAGGATCATACGCTCTTCTTCCTCAAGCCTTGCGAATGCCTCCTTCACATCAAAATGTTGCTCATAGTCCGGTTCGTGTCCAGCCTCTGGTGTCTCTTCCTCTGACACATGATTTCCACGCTTTCCCAACATTTTTCTGCATTGATTTCCTAAAATTGTAAAGATCCAGCTTTTAAAACTACTCTCATTCTTGAGCTTCGCAATATTTTCAAATGCAGATATAACGGTCTCACTTACCGCGTCTTCTGCATCTTCTGTATGCTTCATCATATATAATGCGAATTTATACATTTCCTTGCAAACGCCGGCATATAACAGGGAAAATGCTTTCGTATCTCCATTCTTGGCCTTGCGAACCAATTCCTCTTTGAATTGTATTTCCCTTGAATTTTCTTTATCCTTCATTCGTTCCCTCCTCTCGAATCATCTTTTTCATTTGAAGATTCTTATAACCATTTTTGTGAATCACCTGTATTGGTTCATGAAGTCTATGAATAGTTTCACATTATCTTTATTATAGGTTATATACACTAGAGTCTACAAATAAAAAAACTGTTGCAGATGAAAACTAAGAATTTCTTAATAAAAAGACAGCGAGATACAGGTCTTTTCCATATCTCGCTGTCTTTGGATGATTATTCACTCCTAAAGTGTTAACATATTTTTACTTCATCAATAAGGCTTTTCCTATTAATTCTGCACACTTTTTCAGTTCTGCTTCTGTATGGCTGGACATAAGCGCGACTCTAAGCCTTGCTGCTCCTTTAGAAACAGTTGGATAACGTATCGCTGATATAAAATATCCATTCTCATGAAGATAGTTGGAAACTGTCAGTGCATTTTCCTCATCACCAATAATAACAGGAATTATGGCAGTTTCAGATTTTACATTGATACCATATTTCCCGAGTTGTCTACAAAAATATTTTACATTGTACTGCAATTTTGTTACTCTTGAGATTTCCTTTTCAAGAACTTCGATTCCAGCCAGATTCGCAGCCATGGTTACTGGCGAAAGTGAAGTAGAAAATATGAATCCTCTTGCCACATTTCTCAGATAGTTTATCAGTCTTGTCTCTCCGGCCACATAACCACCTTCGCCACCTATCGACTTACTAAATGTTCCCATTAAAATATCTACCTGTCTTTTTTCCTGCCAGTATTCCCGGATTCCATGACCGGTTTTGCCGATCACTCCTGTGGAATGTGCTTCATCTACCATGGAAAACAATTGATTCTCTTCACAGATATCAAGAAATTCCGGAAGCTTTAATATATCTCCATCCATAGAAAAAACTGCATCACTGACAACAATGCCTGTCTCACATGGATTCTCTTGTATTTTTTTTCGCAGATCATCCATATCATTATGAGCATATGTTACAATTTTGGCTTTTGAAAGACGGCATCCATCAATAATACTTGCATGATTTAATTCATCACTAAAAACAGTATCTCCTTTTTTCACCATTGCGGATATTGTTGCTACATTTGCAACATATCCTGTGTTAAACACGATCGCTGCTTCTGTTTCCTTGTAGGAAGCAATCTTATTCTCCAGTGCATTATGTATCACTGTATTTCCGGTTGTAAGTCTGGAGCCACCGGAGCCAAATCCATACATAGCTGTCGATTCTACGACTGCTGATTTTATGGAAGGATGACTGGCAATATCCAGGTAGTTATTGGATGCCATTAATACATAATCTTTTCCATCTATAGTTACATGTGAACTCTGTGCTGATTCTATTGTCTTCATTGTGCGAAAAAGATGGTTTTCTTTTAAAGATACCAGTGCTTTATCAATTTTATCCCACTTCTGTGGTCTTTTCATATCTGATTTTTTGCAAATCTTTTTGGGTACATTTCTGACGATTACATGCTGATTCTGAAGAAAATCAATTGCTTTTTGTTCTTCTGCATCTGTTCCTCGAAACAGAAATATTCTTCCTCCTTTTTCGCTCCCCATTCTCTTCATCTTCGTGATTCTTCTATAACCGATTTCTTTTGAGCTCACATAACCGGTCACGTACTCGGGATCATCTGAAATACATATCTCACCAATAATACCAGGACAATTTGCCACTTTTGTCGCAAGTACAATTGCTTCTTCATAATGATTCTTCTCGTTTCCGATTCTGTCCCCTTTCATTCTCTCCTGATCCATATTGGTAGCACGAATCCCACGTTTTTTATCCGGTTCTAAACGAATGAGCCTGTCAACATCAAGAAGCATAGCTCCTCTCATGGCATAAGTTTCATCTAAGAATTGCATGACATCTTGCGGATTGTCTATTCCAGTTTCTTTTAAATATTTTTTTATCTCTTCCTGCCCTTTTTCCCATGTTTCGACCTCAATTGTCTCTACTGAAAGTGCATCAAGATAAATAATGTTCTCCTTGCAGACTTTATTTATCTTCAAGTTCAACGCATCTGCTTCACCCTTGGAATGATGCATTCCTCTCTCTATCAGCGCATTGGCAAATATATCAACATCCGGTGCCTCAACGATTTTCTCTGCTCCGGATATGTGTACATCCGTACCGTTTTCCTTTTTGCTTGCACGCATCTTAATACTGTACAATTCCTCCGCACTCATAGATTAAATTCCTTTCTGTTCAGTGAACCAGTCTTTCATGACATCAACAATCTGCCTGATCTCATTATCCTGTATGATATACGGAAACATGGCATACATAATATCGAGAAATGGTCTTGAAAATACTCCTCGTTGATATGCATACTCCTGAAATCCGATAAGACATGATGGGTCATGTACCTGGAAACAAAGACAACCACCCATATATCTGATTTCTTTGATAAGCGGATGAGTGAATCCGGAGACCAGATTTCTAACCATATCCTCTATATGCTTGATTTTTTCCATATAATTTTCACGCTCAAATATTTCTATAGATTTTAATGCTGCACTGCATGCGACCGGATTTCCCATAAATGTAGGACCATGCATAAGTGCATCTGTATCCTTATCAGAATAGAATCCATTATATATTTTATGATTTGCTACTGTCACTGCATGTCCTATATACCCGGCAGTCAATGCTTTTCCAAGCACGATAATATCCGGAAGTACAAGATCAGACACAAAACGATTTCCAGTACGTCCGAAACCAGTTGCAACTTCATCAAATATAAAAACAACATCATATTCATTGCAAAGTTCTCTTGCCCTTCTCAGGAAATCAATACTATACATTTTCATCCCGCCGGCTCCCTGAAGAAGTGGCTCTACAATAAATGCATAAAATTCATTTCCGTGTGTCCGAAATACTTTTTCCAATGCATCCATTTCCGTTGGAATGTGAATTACATCCTTCTTATCATCTTCTGATAATATAAAATGATAATCCTCATCATCTCCGGCCTTCATACACATAAATGTATCTCCATGATACGAGCTGGTAAGCGAAAGGAGTTTTTTTCTTCCGCTGCCACGATTAATATTAAATTGCAATGCCATTTTCAAGGCAACCTCTACAGCAACCGAACCCGAATCTGAAAAAAAACAGTAATCAAGATCTCCCGGGAGAAAATCTTTTAGTTTTTCTGATAATTTCAAGACTGGTTCATGAGTAAGCCCACCCAGCATGACATGACTGAATTGATCAATCTGATTCTTCATTGCTTCGTTAATTTCTTTATTTTTATAGCCATGTATCATACACCACCAGGAAGATACGGAATCTATCATTTTATTATCCTGCGTATACAAATAAACTCCTTCTGCATCTACAATTTTATATGGTGTCTTCATTTTCTTCATCTGTACATATGGATACCAGATCATAAGTTTATCTCCTAAAATTATTCTTATTTTTGCTTTCCTCATTCCGTTATATTGTTATCTGTATAATGAAATTAATTCTGCTATATCAATATTCAAGTCCACGTCTCCCATGGAAACTTTCGCCAGAGTTGGAAGCCCCGTCATATATTCGCACATGCGTATATTATCTTCATGCATGATATTATCCGCTATATAATGATTAAAAATCATTCCTTTTATATTCATATTTCTGTTTTTCATATATTCATAAGTTAGTACAACACTATTGATTGTTCCAAGTCCTGCATCTGCAACCAGAATGCAGTCAAGTTCCATCTCATCTATTATATCTGTCAACCCAATACGTGCCTCATCAAAACAGATCGGACATAAAATACCGCCACTTCCCTCAACTGTTATATAGTCGTATTTCTCTTTTACTTTTCTATAATTATCCAAAACAACTGCCATCTCAACATGATTTCCTTCCAGACGTGAAGCCAGATGCGGAGAATAAGCATGCTCATAGACATACGGGCACATTTCCTCTACTGACTGGGAGATTCCTGATACATTCTTAACCCACAAAGCGTCACCAGGAATCAGCGTTCCATCTTCCTCTCTTTCATTTCCACTCATAGCAGCTTTAAAATAGCCTGGAGTCATCCCGTTCTCTTTTATCTTTTTTATAATCAATCCTGTAACGTATGTTTTACCAACATCCGTACCTGTACCGGTTACAAATATCCCTTTTCCCATTGCATTCTCCTTTTTTCTTGCATACTTTAGGCAAAGTATATACTTACTCGCAACTAATTGTCAACCTTTTTTATTTAATGGTTGACAATTAGTTGCTTATTGTATACAATAACTTTGCTTTTAATCTCTCTCAATGGGAAATGGCAGAAATATTTTAAACAAAAGGATGGGAAAACTATGAGTACTACAGAAGAATCAAAAGAAAGAATTTTATCCAATCATTTTTTTAGCGTCAAAAATCTGACTATGGACGGCATGTGGGTTGTTCTGCTGTTCATCTCGGGCTTATTTAAAATCCCATCACCCATTCCAGGAACTGAATTTCAATTATCAGCCCCATTAGCCATAAGCATCGGAAGAATCAGAGGATTTCTACATTATCTTACCATCGGCATCATTGCCAGCATTATTGGGATGATATTAGGTCTTCAGACTATATACAATGTCATTATCGCAATGGTGTACCGTATTGTAGCCGGTCTTATCTTAACAGTATTAAAAAAGGACCCACTGGCCCTCATTATTGCTGGTCCTGCCGGAACGTTTGCAGCCAGACTGGTATTGGCAACAATCTTGGGTGTTGCCTGGCAGCCTTTAGTAGTAAGCGCAGCTCCTGGAATGATCTTTACTGCAATAACTGCCCCTGTTCTGACTTCAATTCTAAAAAGAGTCCTTAAGACAATTTCCTAAAACACCAACTCAGGAGCATCTATTTTAACAGCGAGATGCAGGTCTTTCCCATATCTCGCTGTCTTTAGACGATTCTTTGCTTTAGCCTGATCCTCATAGTTCCAGCAAATCTTCATTCTTGCATCCAAGCGCCCTGCTCAATCGCAACACATCAATTGCTCTGGTCTGATTGATATCTCTCTGTCTTTGCTCAAAGAGTTGTATCTGCCGCACAGATACTCCTGACAGTTCTGCCAGTTCTCGCTGTGATAGTCCCGCCAAATCACGAATTCGTTTCAGATTTGTCTCCGGATAATGTTGGTTCCATAATTCATCCAACCGCTCCACGAAATGTGCCAAATCCATCTCGTGGTATACTTCATACATATTTCGAATTTCCGTCATTGATACCGCCCTGTAGATGCGTGAAAATGTTCTTCCTCGATACCACTGATAATAGGCCAATGCCCAGCCACTCCAATATTCTGGTGATTTATCCAAATACATCTCATCTGGGTACTCTTCCATTACTAACCCAGAATCCCGAATCACTTCTTTGACTAACTCACACCCTGTTTTTCCGGCTACATAAGTAGGATTTCCAATTTCAAATTGCCGTGACACATTTGAAACCAGAAACATTTCAAAAAATTTATCAATATCCATATCATATGTGTTCACCGCGAAATCCAACATATCTCCCAATATTCGTTGGGCTGACGTAAGATAATCATCTGAATAAGCGTGTATCACCATTTTCCATACCCTCCCTCATGATGTCCAGCATGAATAACTCATGAATATCTGCACTTTCTTTTTTACGTCTTCTATATTCTCGTCTTGCTTCACGCTCGCGCTCCGCTTTCTTGATATAATATATTTCCGCATCTACATTTTCATAATTCTGAAAATAAATCGTCTCAAAAGCTTTCGGACTTTTTAATACAATCTGCTCGCCCAATTTACCTAACCGCATCGCCTCGGATAATTTTTCCAACGAAATTACTCCCGAAACAAAATCCTGGGCAAACGAAAAGTATGAATCATCTGCACGATATCCTACAATAATATCATATGGAGTAATATCTATCAGGAAATGCTCTTTTATGTATTTTTTTGCCTCTTCTGCAATACTTCCATTCTGCCAGTACGTTCTATTATCTGCAAGAATAGCAAGCCAATTCAATATGTGGTATTTTGAATCATTCAGATTCAATACTTTTAATCCTTCCATGTCCAATTCATAAATATTCACATATCCATTTTTTTGCTTTGCACATGCCCACTCTCTTGCTAATTCTATATTTTCTGTACAATAAAAACCTCTTCCGTAATCATTGTGTCTGGCACCCTTCCCGAACTCTGGTTTTTCAATTAAGAATTCTGATCCATGATATAATATTTTTTTCATACCAGCTCCTCCTTATGTATTAAGTATATCGCTACAGCGATATACTTGCAAGAGATTTTGAGTCAGTGTACTCCTTACAGGAAACTCGCAAAAATATTTATGATGTCGTTTTTTCAGGAGATAATGCTTTTACATCTGTCCGGTTTATTTTGTGTGTAACGCACAAAGTGAATTGACTTTTTTTGTACGCAAGAATAAAATAAAAGCGTTGATTTTGCATTTTATTGACTGTATTCTGACCGGATGCTATGATTTGTGCGTAAAGAACAAATAGCAACCTAACGGTAATGACATTATTTCAAATCATTACTGTTAATAAGAAAAGAGATGCTGCATGGTGTTCAGGCTATCCGAACACATATTGATGTGACAGATCCAACATTTACGGGTCTTAAAGCTGCTATTTTCCCCTTCATTTTAAATTCTTCCCGTCTGTTTAAATTTCTTTCATCAAAAATCCCAGACATTTCATCGCCATAAATTCATGGTTACCGACCAGGCATATTGCATTTGGCATTTCCATAAGCTTTCTTATTGTCTTAATAGGCTGAGGCCCCCTATCAAGCACATCTCCCAAAATGTATAAAGTATCCGTATCTTTTAGATCACTCTTATCGAGTAATTCTATAAACATGTTGTACTGTCCATGAATATCCGAAATAACATATGTAGCCATAAAACTATCTCCCTTCTAGCATCTAATTCATTGTGGATAGGACAATAATTCTGTCAATGTTCGCGGTTCATAATTCATCCAGGGTTTCATGCATCCTACATTTATTGCTTTAACTTCTGTTTTATACACATGCTGACAATCGCTTTCCACCATTTTCATCAAACAGCTTTGATAATAAGTATCCTCATTACTGTCATGCGTATGACCATATAATAAAATGAATCCTTTTCCCATCCTTTTCCAACTAAAAATTGGATAATGGCTTAAAACGAGATTATAATTCTTTCCATTAGCTGAATCATGAACTTCTTTATAATCACAAACTTCTGCAAAAAGCTGATGATATCTATAATCCGACACATCATCATGATTTCCTTTCACAAGTATTTTTTGTCCCTTCAATGTAGAAATATAAGCAATCAAATCTTCATTTTTACCTCTATAACTTATGTCTCCAAGAATAAATACCCTGTCTCCATTTGTTATTTTACTATTCCATCGTTTCTTGATCGTCTCGTGCATTTCATCCAGACTTTCAAATGGTCTTTCATCAAACTTAATCGAGTTTTCATGAAACAAATGTAAATCACTGATATAATAATTCATCTAATTCAGCCCTCTTTTCTTCTTTTATTATACAACACGAACGATTTAAGGTGTCTTTCTTGTTTTACCTTTATAAAAGCTTCACTACTATTAACTAATTCGGATTATAAAAAAAATCAGACAAACTTTGTCCGATTTTTTTCTACTAAAAGTTTAATTTTTATTTAAATTATCTTTTTTCTACGTAAGCGCTTAGTTTTTGGGGAACTAGATATTTACTGTTTTCTAACTCATAATGATAAGGACTAACGATCCGTATGAATAAACTTACTTTAAAGTAATTGTTGCTCCATTTTCATAGAAAAATCCATTTGCAACTTCCATTTTAAATACATCATTATAGCCAAACGATGTAAGACCAACCTCTTCGCAACCGGCTGATGGAAGCATTCTGCTGTAATGGCTTAAAGGTATACTTGTATCACTCATATCAAGCACATACACATCCGCTGCACCACCCTCTTCCCCATCTGCCGGATCATGAGAAAAGCGATAAAGTGTACTCTTGATTCCGTTCATTGTATTGTCTTCCTCTGTTACCGTCCACTCACCTTCCCAGCTTTCTGGAACTATCACTTCAAAGTATTCATTGGAATACGATACTTTTGTCGTTTCTTGTGATTCTTCATTTTTATCATTTTCTTTCCATTGTAAATCATCCTGCCAATTTACACTTGATTCCCAGTGCTTTTCCCACAACGGTTTTAATGCTGCTTCAAATAATGGCTGTTTTAGAAGATTTTTATCAAACACAGGTGTATCAACTACTATTTCTCCTTTTATTTCCGGAACAATCGATAAATCCAGGCTACCGGCATATCCATCTAATTCTTTATTAGTGGTAACTTTTGCTTCACCTTCTGCTTTTCCTGCAATTTTTAAAGACATATCCATTCCTGAAGCATCATATAATTTTGTAATCAAATGAACCGATGAACCCATTGATGTATCTCCTGAAATAGAAATTGTATTCCACTGTAATCCATCCGATTCACAAGTTACTTGATTTATCTCTTCCACTTTTCCTGTCTTACTATTATAATTAAATCCTTGCGTTGTTTCTGCTGTCAACTCATATGAAACGCCTATATTTCCTTCCAAATTTATTTCCGCTTCTGTATAAATCTCAAGTTCATTCGTTACAACAATCGGTATTCCTGCAACTATAAATTGATAATCAGGCAATTTTTTTGTTAATAATTGCTTTTCTAATTCTTTTGAATAGCTGGCACTACACTCTAAAGAGGCTTTAGCCCCTTCTTTTGTTCGAATTGCAATTCCACATTTTATATCCCCGTGAACTATATCTATACTCACTTCAACCCATGCACTTGTTCCGGCTTCTCCAGACAGACTGACTGGATCTTCCTTTTCCTCAAAACTTTTTCCAAACATATAATCCGTGCCATTATCCTCATCTTCTGTTTTGCACAAAATATTCGATGACTGCAATTCATTTGTAACAGCATTCATATTTTTAATATGATAGCTCTCAGATTCATTTTGAGATTCTGCTAATTCTATTCGTTTATAAATATGAGCTTTTTCAAATACATCCGTCAATACAGCAGGTTCTGTTTGTATAATGTATTTTCCTTTTGTTTTCTGTACTCCAGTAACATTTCGTATAAAACCATTTGGTGCTGAACTTGTAATTCCTGAAACAATGACATCTCCTTTTTTGTATCTTGGATTCGAGTCAAAAGTTATTTTATCATCTTCTACTAATATCGGTTGCTTATCACTTTCTTCTGTAATAATTTTTACATTGTCCTTTACAACATTATTTTCATCTTTGTCTTTATTATTATGTGATTTCTTATACCCCAGCACTGACAATGTCGAAACCGAAACTAAAACCAGTAATACAACAACCCAAAATATTCTCTTGTTCCGTTTCTTCACAATTTATCCTCCCAATTACATTCCCCTACTCTCCTCATCCTGACACTTTATTTCCACGGAATTTCTGCTATATTTATTTCCTTTCCATTTTCTCTCCTGTAAAACTTATGTTTCCCACTTTCTGCCTCTTTCAAGTTACAAATTTTTCTACTTGTTATAGAATTATCCAACATAATATAATCGCCTATAGAATCATGCACCTTAAATAACTTAATTCCTCCAAAACTTCTATAATCTACAATATAGTGATGATTTGGATTCGTGTCTGTTTCATAGGCTGGTCTGTTATCTTTCTGATTATTCATTGTACTCATAGTATTCCCCTTTACATGATCGTATTTTTTTTGTGAATATGTACCAGTGTTACTTCCTGCACTTCCACTTGATGTGCTTTGTGTACCTCCTCCTACCGACTCTCCAAGCGTTGCTATTGCTATAATTGCTATAATTGCTATAATCGCGATAGCAATTATCCCAGTCGCAATCGGAATTACATTTTCCAAGAATAAAATTAATAATGGCATTACTATCAATGCTACCAGTAATGCAGTTGCCGTATATCCAAATATTCCTCTACATTCTTCTGTAATAACCATTAGAATGATAAATAATGCAATACCTCCCATCCAAACGCCTGCAACAACCATTTCTACATCACTAATGTCTATTCCTGTATTTTTTATTAATTGAAATGTTACATATTCCGCCACTGTTCTGTCAAAAAAAAGACTCACTGCACCTGTCACAACAAGATCAATTATCATTAATACTTTCCGTACTATGCCTGTTTCCTCAAAATACTGAATCAACAAAATGATTAAATCTATCACTAATAATATCAAAAGAATTTTTCCCGCAACGCCTTTAAAAATCATTTGCGACGTTCCTGTTGTGAACTTTTCATCATATGCTCCAAAAAGACCATATTCCTTTACTAATTGAATCTGTTTTGTATAACCGCCTCTGGTAATAAACAAAATATATGCAATAATCCCATTAATAATGCCATTTGCTGCTATCGCAGTCGGCACCCAACGTCCAAGATTATCCAACAAATTTGTTTTCAAATTTTCTACCGTATCTTTAAATTTGAACTCTCCCATTGTACCCCTCCCTCTATTTCTCCATTTCGTAAACTCTATATATTTGCTATCTTTTCCAGGCATTGATTAAAACGCTTATTAAGCGTTTCGACTAATTCATCCTGATAAAATCTGTCAATTGTTCTTGTAGGATACTTTTGTCTTTTCTCTTTAAAGTACTTCTGTCTTTCTGCAATTTCTTGTTTTGAAGGGAAAAAGTTGAACTGAATTGGGTTTCCTCTAAGATGTTCATTTTTGATGGACTTATATAATTCTGGATTTTCTTCAATGATATCAAAAACACTGTCAAAATACTTTATATTAGGATTCAGCTTTAGCCAATTGTCTGGTACTCCCGGAACCTCACAGCTATTAATAATAAAATCCACTTCATCAACAAGTTCATAAAGTCTTTTTCTTATAATTGGTTTATTGACAAATGTTTTATCTACATCCTGTCTAATTTCCATCATCAACTTGTTAAAATACCCTTCTCCGTCCTCTTTTGTACTAGGAATATAATTAAAGTAGCAACTAATTTCCAATAAATAGAGTACCTTGTTTAATTGATTATAAATTTCATTCGTACCTTCAATATTGGTTTGAATTTTTAGAGAATTCACAATTTGCTCAAATGATTCTATTGAAATCGGTATTAAAAATTTCATCTCGTCACCAGCTAATGCTAATCCCAGACTTTTTATGAAACTAATGTCTCCCATGACTCCACTTTTACAATCATCAACATAATTATTGAATCGTTTAATTCTTTTCATCAAAGCCTCTTCACTTCTAAATTCATACGTTGTATTTAATTCCATTTTTGTACAAATATCTTTCGTACTTAATGGTTTTGGCCAGTCTCGCTCATGTTTATATAAATCAAGATCAAACCAGAATTGTTTTCCCGTTTGCTTATCTTCAATCACTTCTGACAGCATCCTAATAATTCTTGATTTTTTCATTTGATTTCCTCCCTAAATAAACATATTACTACTCTTTTTCCATATAGCTGGACAGTGCAATGTCCAATTTAATAAGATTTAATGTGATCCCTGAAAAGTATCGCCTCAACTGCAGGTGTTCTGGAAGCGTATTCAGCTCTCTCAATGCCATTAGTAATCAATACTCTTTTCCATAATTTCTCTTGCCAGCCAGACATCGTGATTTCCTTGAATCACTTGAATATTAGGATGTTTTAAGATTTCAAAATACAATTCAATCGACTGATTCCCGCGATCAAAAATATCTCCCGCCAGAATCAATATATCATCTTCCGCAAAATCAATTTTTTCCAATAACAATTTAAATCTATCAGCATCATTATGTATATCAGAAACAACAAACACCTTTTTATTAACGACCTTTAAATTCATTTCGTCCTCTCTAAGAAAAATTATCGCTGCAATCCTATTTCAGAAGATTTTTCAAAACCATTATTTCCATATAACACGGTGATTGGTGCAAATACGAACGGATCCATGTCTTTTCGATGAAACACGTTATATGGATATATATTGGGATTTTTAACATTCCTGTCACTTAATTTAAAACTGCTGAGATGTATCATTTCAAAAAAAATCCTTCATCTATAAACTTATATTTTTCAAATCAGCAAGCCAGTCTCCTTTTACTCTTCAGCACAAATTTCATCATAATTTTCATACATAATTCGTATTCCACACTCCTCACTTTCTACATGGTAATGTCCCGCATACCACTCTGTAAAATCTAACTTGTCATAAATCTTCTGTAGCCATTTTTCCGTTGACTTGTCCACTACTGATTGATCAATCCCTTGAATAAATGCCCACACGGGTTCCGCTTTAATCGGTACTGTATGCGATAGTACAATATCCACATTCCACTTAGCTTTATCTAACTGCTGTTCCACATATTCTTTTATCATTTCATCTGGCTGTTCCGTCTCAAACCATGGCAGACCATTGCGTATCCTATAATATTTATCAATACTATATGCTCCACCGATCGGCATCACTTTTTTCCCATTGAAATTATAAATTTCTCCATCCTTAGCAAATAAAATATTGGGATACTGTTCTTCCACATACACAATTCCTTCATTCCATATTTTTTCTTCGTAATCTTCCGCCTCCCATGGTCGTGCTTCATGATTCCCGTGAACACAGAAAAATGTAATATTCATTCCAGATAACTGTCCCTTTAATTCTTTATCGGACAGATCCAGCCAATAATTAATTCCTGCATCCCCTAAGATAATCATCACATCCTCTGTTGTAGTTTCATATTCATAGCAAAAATCTTCAATACGATCAAAGCTCCGATGTGTATCACCTGTAATATAAAAATGCACCTATCCTTCCTCCCTCTCAATTTTCACAATTTCCATCTCATCAATACTCTGTATTTTAGATTCTCTTATATGCTTAAACAACGTTTTCTCTCTCGGTAATTCACATGGAATTCCCACAATATCATAAGAAACTTCTTTTTCTTGTCCCAATGTTCCATAATCATCAACCCATTCAACAGTTCCGTAGCCTTCCCTTGCGTCTTCTTTTCCATAGGTAAAATACACCGTTTCTCCTACTCTGTACCTTGGTCTTCCTACTTTCTGAACAGAATCTGGTTCTCCTAACTCTTTGATTTCTTCATACAGTAGTTGAGCATCCATATATTGAATATTGTCATGGTAATGTCCGAAATACCATTGCGAATAATCTAATTTCTTTGCAATTTTATCCATCCATTCCTCTGTCGACAGATCTATCTTCTCTTGACATTCTTCATTCCGCCGATTCGGTCTATATACTAACGGACATGTATGAGAAAACACATAATCCACTTTCCAATCTACTTCATTCAATCTATTTTCTACTTGACTTTTTTCTTTGTCATCTGGTTGTTCGTCCTGGAACCATGGAAGGCCTGTTAAAAGTCGGTATTCTTTATCGCGACTGTATGCGCCACCGATTGCAATCGCCTTTTTCCCATCAAAATCATAAATTTCTCCATCTTTTGCAAATACTATATTCGGAAATTCCGGCTCATAATATACCTCTCCGCCATGCCAGATTTTCATTCTGTAAGTTTGTATATGATAAGGTCTTTCCTCATGATTCCCATGCACGCACAGAAAATAATTAGGAAAATCCGCAAGTATTTTTTTATTCTCACGATCCTTGTCAGCTCCAAAATAATTCAATCCGACATCTCCCAATAATATAATTACATCCTCTTTTCCAAGTTTTTTATTAAATCTCGCCAACCAGATTAACTTATCAAAATGTGCGTGACAATCTCCTGTTATGTAGTAACCCATTTCCTACCACCTTACATATATTATTCATCTTCTGTTCACTATGCTGAAAATTGTAAATTGCCTTCAAAATCTCAATTATATTTATCTGTAATTTCCATTCTCATTTATAGCGTTTTGAATATATAGATTCATTTCGTTTCTTATTTGTTCCATCTGTTTTCCAGTATTTGGATTTGTATACGGAATCCTTCCTATAATTTTATCCACATAATGGTTATCTCTTATACTTTCATATGTCGCTTTAAAATTTATATCATAAAAATATGCAAGATAGGATATCCAGTAATCCATCTTTGTCTTTCTTGTCTCTAATAGAACTGATTTATGATTTTTGAATTGTTGCATAACTTCTGGCGTAATTTCCGACATTCCTACCTGTTCTGCCGTAACTCCCAGAAGAGTTTCAATTGCTGTTTCGAGTTTCACTCTGCAATTGTCAAGTTTATCTGCATCACGTATGATTTGAGCATGCATCAACTCTCGCTCATTCGTAATTCCTTTTAAGCAGTAATCACTATGATGTCCTATTGCTGTTTTTATAATTTCATCCCACTTATTTTCTTCGACAAAACGCCGAATCAGTCTCTCCTCAAATAAAATTCTCACACCGAATGCTGCATGATCCATCGTTCCCGGTTCAAAACTGTTGTAACATTTCAATTGTTCAAATCTTCCAATATCATGTAACAATCCAATAATCTGAGCGAGCTCACAATCTTCTGCGGACAGTTTCATATCTTCTGTAATTTTTTTACTGCATTCCATCACTCCATAAGTATGCACAATCTTCAACTTTATCTTTTCATTTTTTTGGTCATAATCATTCAAATAGTTTTCAAAAGCTTTCTTCGCATATTGTAAATCAATCATTTCGTTTTCCCACCTTATTTTCAAGATTTTTCAACATAATATTCCCGACCAGTATCCAGACAAACTGCAGCCAAACGTCCATTTCTGCGATTACAGCCACAATCAATTGCAATATGGTGATTTGCTTTATATATATAACCTGGTTTAGGATTTCCCAGAATTCCCTGTGTCGGTGTATGTCCTGTCACCACATAGGTATCTTCAAAATATTGGATATCATACTCAGCCCTGTCCCATATCAATTCTTTTAAGGAATATTCTTCAATATCTTTTCCCGGATAGTAATTTCCAAGTCCTCCGTGAACTAATAAATAGTTTTTTCCATTAACTGTCAGTTCTTCGTAAATCATAAAGTCTTTTATAAAATCAATCACTTCATATTGCATTTCCCGGCTCAATGTCCGAAACTCATCAATGGTTGACTTGCTGCCATTGTACTGCCAGGTCATAAGATTCTCCAACATTTTTTCATCGACTTTTTCGATAGAAATCTCTGTAATTTCCTGCATTAAGAATTCCAGACACTCTAACGCCATAAGCTCATGATTTCCTGTCAGACATATCACATTTGGCATTTCCATAAGCTTCAGAATAATCTGAATCGGATGCGGACCTTTGTCCAGAATATCTCCGAGAACATATAATGTATCCGTCTCTTTCAAGTGGATTTCTTCTAACAGTCTAATAAACAGTTCATATTCTCCATGAATATCTGAAACAACATAAGTAGCTATGTCAATCATCCCCTTTCGTTCCCAAAACACCCTAGCGCACTCTAAATTTTTCCGCTTCCGGTATCACCTAACATGCAAATCCAATCTTCTTTATCTGTCTTTTCATTTCCGTCGGAATCTCTGGAATATCGCTTTCCTCAATGGTAGTCAGCACTTCTGTTGTAATTTCTGTTTCGTCCATCTGACATATTCTTTCTGCCAGATTCATCTCTGCCTCTTCCAACATTTTTCTAGCAAATCTTCCATTTCCATAGTCTCTGCTTTCTTTTACGCTCTCGAAATTCTTTTTTAACTTTTTCATTCCTGCCTCTGTGATTGTCATTTGTTTTCTTGAAAGCATCAATTTTGTAATCTCACAAAGTTCCTCAACAGTGTAATCATCAAATTCTACGCTAAATGCAATTCTGGAACGCATCCCTGGATTCCTGTCAAGAAATGCCTTCATTGGTTCCGGATAACCGGCAAAGATTACAATCACATTATCCCTATGATTTTCCATCTCCTGAACGATCGTATTGATTGCCTCATCGCCAAATCCATTGTCATAGCCGTCACACAGTGAATAAGCCTCATCAATAAAAAGTACTCCTCCTTGTGCTTCTTTAAACTTTTTCTTAACTAACGGTGCCGTAGCGCCTACATGTTCACCTACAAGATCTGCACGCCCTGCCTCTACAAACACACCTGTTGATAATATTTTCTCATCTTTCATAATCTCTGCAAACAATCTGGCTACAGTAGTCTTTGCTGTTCCCGGATTTCCTGTAAAGACCATGTGTAAAGAAGCGTTATCCCTTTGAAGACCTTTCTCCATACAAAGCTTGTTTATCTTATGTTTGGCAATCGCTTTATGGATTACTGTTTTAACAGAAGCTAATCCCACCATTTCGTCTAATTCTTTTCTGGCTGTTCCTGATTCTCTTTCCTTCTTTTCTCCCTCTCCAAGCATCTGGATATCCTCTTTCGTAATCTGAAAGAGTTCATCCTTTTGAATATCACCCAGATTTCTTCTTTGTGAAAGTAATCTTACGGATTGCTGTCTAACCGCACGTTCCATCAGATTACGGACATATCTTCCATTCCCAAAATCATCGATATTTCTAACTTTTTCAAAGATATAATGCGCCTCTTTGATTGCGTCATCTGTCACACAGAATCCTTTTTCATGGATCATCAGCTTAAAAATATCTGTAAGTTCCTCTGCCGTATAATCCGGAAAATCAATCCAATATGGGATTCGGCTTTTCAACCCTTCATTCCTCTTCATGAATGCTTTCATTCTTTCATTGTATCCTGCAAGAATAACAATTACATCTTCCCTTTGATTTTCCATTTCCTGAAGCAGCACTGTAATAGCTGTGTCACTCTTCATAGCGTATGCTTCATCTATGAATAAAACACCGCCTTTAGCTGCTATAAAAGCTTCTCGTATGGCACTTACGCATCCCATGCCATCTAAATCCATTCCTCCACGTTCAACAAATGCACCACTTTTTAAAATGCCTTTTTCTTTTGTAATTCCTGCAAACAGTTTTGCAACTGTAGTTTTTGCACTTCCAGGATTCCCGCCAAAAATCATATGCATCGAACTGGTATGATAATCATTTCCTTTTCGTTTTTTTCGTTCTTTCTCAACAATATCTGCCGTAATAATCTTATCAATCTGCTCTTTTACAATTTTCAGGCCAATCATGTTATTTAACTTTTCATAAGCGGATACTTCATTTTCATCTCTGTCCAACAAGAAATCTTCCGAAAGATTATAATCATATGCTTTCAATACATTTTTATTCAGACACCATGCTTCAAACTGCTCATAAGCTCGCAGTACATCTGTCTGTGAAAATTCATTTCCGGGAAATAATGCCATGAACTCCTGTGCCTGTCCTGCATATTTTGAATATTCGGATTTTTCAATCAACCGCTGCATATAATCGACCGCTGCTTTTCTATCCCCTGTTCCTTCTCTTAACATAATCGTCATCATATATCTTTTTAACTGTGGCAAGAGATAATAGGCAAATCCCGGATGATCCATATCATATGTAAATACAAACAGGCATTGGTTCCGATACTTCTTTATAAGTTTCTCCAGATATTGACTTGCCATTACATAATCAACCGGATCACACCCAAACTTTTCAGATAAATCTAAGACAATCACTCCGCCATAACTGTTTTCGATAATTTCTTCAAGATGGTTATTTTTCCTAAACAGATTAGGTTCTATTTCACTGACGATTTCCATTCTTCTGCTGTTGATTCGATTCGCTTTGCGTAAGTTCTGAACAAGTACTTCTGTCATTTCACCTGCTGCTTCAACGCTACGACTGGATATCACATAATGAACCAAATTTCCACTGTATTCAGATAGATTTGCATGCGCCTTTATATTTCTCAGTTCCTCCACAAAATCCTGATGGTAGATACTGCAGATCTCACACTCCTGTTCAGAAATAATACGCTCCTTAAAATCATAAGGAAATGGTCTTGTATCATTCATACAAGAATAATAATAGATCCATAAATTTGACGATTCTATGATCCGATTAGAATAATCAAAACATCTTCTTCTTTTACATTCAAGAAAACATTCCATGAACTGATGCATCGTTATCTCAAATGGCTCTACTTTTACCTGCTTTATTCCAAATGTATCTCGCAACATTTCAAGAATACCTTCATATACATTTTGAAAACTTAGCTTCTGTTCATCGAAAGAAAAGATTGCAGAAATCAGATTGTCCTCTTCCCGATACACTAAAAACGTCCTGTTATTTTTCATATTCTGATACATATACGAGTTGATAGATTCGAGTACATTGTCGTAACCATAGTGTTGGAGTTCGATTTTTGCATTCTCCTTAATCTCCTCTACATTTGTACCCAATTCAAAACCATAATATCTCATACACTTTTCCTCCGTAAAAAAAACTTTTGATAATCATTATGAATATCACTAATGCCATAATGCATTTTCTTATTTTCTCCTATAACATTTTTGCCACAGTTCCGGATAATCTCTAAGATTAAGACAAGATTCTTCTCTCCAGATAGGCTCTCCCCAATAGCGGTAATCACATATATCCCACGATTCATTTTCTTTCCGATAATGGTTTGATTTTCCACTCTGACCATCATTAGGGTTCAATTTTGATCTTCGACGAATTCTTCTATTTGCCAGCTTTTTAGCAAATCGATCTTTATCCCCTTTATAAACTGGTGTATGTTTATAGCTTCGACTCATAATATACCGTCTCCATATTCGATAAATTTTCTTTTTATCCCGACGTCTACAACATAATATCTTCTGGCTTTTTAAGCTTCTTCCAGCATATTTTCTGATAAGCTTTTTTTCCGACATACTTCAGCATATTTTCTGGCATATTTCAGAACCAAGTCTGGGCAAAATTCTTTTCCGTTACTTTTATGACTCAAATAAGCTCCCAACGCTTCCGTTGCATATCTCAAAGCCTGTCTTTTTGGATCATCTTCTATATATGTTGGAAATTCCACTTCAAGATACAATGGATTAATATGTTCATGTGACCAGATTCCTGATTCTGTTAGTTTATAACAAATCATCTGTATATCTGAAAAATCAACATACCAATTTTTCTCTTCTATACGATTCAGATACCGATTCCAATCCGCTTCTCCCCCTGCCAGAACATAATATGAACCATTCCTTATATCTTTTACCGTCGTACCAGCTTGTAATGGACAAGGCATTTTTATAAAATGATATTCGAATCGTTCCACTTGATAGCTATCTACAATTTTTTCATCTTCTGGAAGCTCGTAAGAATTGAATTGTTCTATTTCTCCACTCATATTTAAAGTAACAGATGCTACCGCAGTACCGTCATATGCGCAGTATTCTTCCGTCTCAAAACCTAGATTTGGATTTCCTCGCAACGGATTGCGTACAATTTCGTCTGCATCTGTATCTACAATCATCTGCTTACTTATCCGACATTTCAATTCATATATCTGCATATATTTTTTTGCATATTTTAAAGCTCTATTATAATCAGAGAAAAATCCACCATTTTCATATTCCAGATTTTCGACAACATAGACATATTTTCCGGACTGATTATGGATAAATGTTTCAAATATCTTTTTTTCATAATTCAGCCGTTCGTTAATTTGTCTTCCTAGAGTTTCATCTCTCGTATCTTCCGCCAACTCCTCCAAGGCATCAAAAATTTCCTGCCTGAGTCTGCCTGGTGCATTCCAGATTAAGGTAGCCTTCTGAAAATCTGTAAATGCAAAATCAATTTCTTCAAAACATTTTTTCATCCATTGGGATGGGACTATCTCAAACATCTTACTTCCTCCATACACAATTCCCGTTCTAGTGAATCTAAAAAAGTCGCAAATATATCTCTTTATCAACTCTCAAATTTTTCACGTTTTACTTCCCTAAAGCTATCCTCTTTTAATTATTCATCTTCCTCGTCAGACAAATATTTTATAATCCCTTCCCGAATCTCTCTTGCTATCTTCAGCTCTCGTTCATTCATCCCACTGGCATTTTTTAAACCCAGATGAAAAAGAGCATCGATCACAAAAGCCGTACCTTCTACACTATCATTTACAAGGAGAACTCCATATTCTTCAATATGTTCTATTTCATCCAATGCCTGCTTTAACCTTCTGTGAATGGATTCTTTGCTCTCAGTACCTCTATTTTTTAATCGATGTAATAATTCTTCAAATGATGGTGGAATCAAAAATACCGACTGAATTTTTTGTTTTTCTCTAATCTGTCTCGCTCCCTGCGAATCAATCTCAATTATTACATTTTTTCCCTTAAAATAATTCTTGTAAACATCCTTTTTAAGTGTTCCATAATATTCTCCGGCATACTCAGCAAATTCAAGAAATTCATTCTTGTTTATCAAATCTTCGAATTCTTCTCGCTTCTTAAAATAATAAGATTTTCCATCCACTTCACCTTTCCTTGGCTTTCTTGTTGTAGCTGATACAGATACGACATACTTTTCAGGATATTCTGTTAATAATTGTTGTATAACAGTCCCTTTTCCAACTCCTGAAAATCCAGAAATAATCAATAATTTTCCCGGTGTGGCTTTTATATGCTTCTCATCAATATGTTTATATAAACACTTTTTTCTATAGGTTTCATAATCCTCCACCAAAATGTCATATTCAATTGTTTCAATTTTCCCATGTATCCTGTAAATATCTGTTCCTACAATAACGCCTTTGCATTTTGTCTTTTTCTTTCCATTATCGAAATAAAACTCCACCAAATCATCTTTTTCAAAAAGAGGTGTACGCAGTTCATATCTCCAATTGATTTTTTCTATTTCATCCTCTGTCCTGGCATGTAAAAGTAACGTAGCTTTTATGCAAGAGTCTTCCCATCGATAATAAATCATCTTCTCCAGAGTTGGAAGATTTTCCATGAACAAATCATAAATATCATTTCGCACAAATAACTTTGTACATGACACATTTTCTGCTAACTTCCATTGTCTTGTATCACACTGATTTAACACTGGAAATAAAGAAGCCCATTCTCTATGATAGTTAAGATTATTTAACTCAGGTCCGTAAAATTGATAAGATCTACCATCTTCAGCAATCATAATCACGCACCCTGGTCCACCCATTCCAGATGGCGCATAAAACCCATAGGCAACAATTTTCTCAAATAATTCTTCTGTCAAATCTGATAATTTTAACTGTACTCTATCTTCAAATTTCATACTCATCCTCCGCAGTTATTTTGCATCTTCCATTAACATTCGGATTTTTTCGAAATCATATTCTCTTATTATCTGGGCTTCTTCAGTACATTTTACTTCGTGATCTGTTACCACCACATCTGCTTCCATAGGATCTTCAACAATTTTTTCTGCCATCATAGAAAAGAAATCATACATATTCATGACATCTGTAAGATGAAAATAATCTGTCAAGAATGAAAGATTTGTATCTCCAGCCACCCTTGATTTACTATTTTTTGCTACATTAAGCCAGACAAATTCATTCGTGAAAAGATCGATTCCAAACAGATATGCAAAGGTACTCTCACAATTCACAAGATATGCCGATTTTACTGTCTTAGGTTCATATACTTGTCCACTATCATCCCAATCTCTCAGCATATACCCCGCTTTACAAAAACATTTATTAAAGTTTTTCCCAGAATAAACGTTATCGCAAAAAATCAAATATCGATATTCAGAATACTGTGCCTTGAATTCCGGAATGTTGATATCAAAGTATTCAGAACCTCCCAGGTAACCGCTTGTTTGATCACCCGAATAGGTAATTGCTCCTGACTGGTGTCTCGACATTGTTCTCCAGGAAAATTCTCTCCGATTACCATCTTCCGTAAGTGCAAATACCGAAAGATCAATATCGTTCACCTTCTCCCAATAGGTAAATGCCCTTAGCTTTTTTCCCTCGTCTATTGGAATCCTGCTTCCTTTAGAAAGAACACCCAATCCTCCTTGCAAAGTATTTTCTGCTAATGGAAGTGTATAATTTTTCATGGAAGGTTCAATATATACCTTTCCCAATAGTCGATTTCTAAGTTTCTCAGAAAGTTTTGAACGAATCATTTTACCAACTTCTTTTACCTGCTCTTCCGTAAGCCTGCTTTGACATTTCTCACTCTCCTCTGGTGTTTCATAATGAACCTTCATGAGATTATGCTGTGTAAACTTGAAAATACGTCCGTTCTTTCTCTTCACTCCTTCATATCTAAACAATAATTGTAGCAAAATCAACGTACTGCAATCCTCTGGGAATTCCGAAAGGAATGTTTGCTCATCTTCTCGATCCATACGGCTGATAATGTAATCCATATTTCGAAGCAATGCAGATGTTCCTTTCTTTTCCCGCAATAATTCTGCTGCTTGCTGACATCTGTTTTCCTGCATCAGCTTTTCAAACTCACTGTATACAGACTCATTGCCTTTCGTTCTCATGGCATGTACAAATATTTCCGCCTCTTCGTTTTTCGGCTGATAATGAATATGATGTAAGAACCCATTCCATAACTGCTTCTTTTCATAACATGTACAAATATCGCACCTGTCACCTCGAAACATTCTGTCCAATAGTGCCGTTAAGAATTTTCTATCCTGATTTTTTAAATTCAGTTTTTTCGGATTATCATTGTGATAATACCGATAGTTTAATTCATCTACTATTTTCATAACATCCGACAGATTCAAACTGTCTACCAGTGAAAGATTTTTCGTGTCAATTAAAAGTCTTACACAGGTATTCTTTGATACAATATCCGGAATATTTTCAAGATGGTCACGAATAAATGTAAGTACAAGCGTATACTGCCTCTCACTCAATGGTCGCGAACCTGACAATAAATCCTTCACAATCACTCGTACCGTTTCTTCTGCTTCTTCTTCCGTTTGTATCACAAATTCCTGTACTTCTGTCTCTTCCTGAAAAGCCACACGTTCAAAATCTTTTTCAAACATAGACTGCCCCGGCTCTTCAAAATTGCCAAGCCCGTACGCATTAAAATAATGTGCAAGCTGATCAAATAATAATTCCTCTGTAGAAAGATTTCGGACACTCTGAGGGAATCCTCTATAAAACGGTTTCGGAACATTTTCTCCAAATCTTTTTGATAGTTCTTTTACCATTCCGCAATGTACAAGCTCCCTACCCTTTGTAATTTTTACGCCAAAGAAATGTGCCATTGCAAACAAGGTTTCAAAAACATGCTTTTCTTCTGTCTCTCCATCACTGACAAGAATATGCTTTTCAAACAAATAGTCTTTGTATATTTCTTTCATGCCCGCACCTCTTTCTACTACTATACTTTAATCAATGCCGACTGATCTTGCCACTCAAATACACCTAATTTGAAGTAAGTAACAATAGCTGTCGGCATCCTTTTGGCGATATTATCGGATTAAATCTGTGCTCTACCAACTGAGCTACAGAACTTTTAAAGTTCTGGTGGGAGTCGAACCCACGACAACAAACTCCCAAAGAAGTAAATCCGATTAGCTGCCAAATTCTTTCTACTTATGCTTTTAAGATAAAACCTTTTCTGTTTCTTATATAACGTTTAGTATTAAAACTATTGTACATCATTACCTTAAGTTTCCACTTCTACTCCTGCCAGAATTTTCCATTTTGATAGCCTGCCAACAGTTTTTCCCTCATATCGTTGTACCAGGCTCTCAACGTTGATTGGAGATAATATATTTCATCTTTTCCATTTTTATCGCTTTCTAAAATACTGCCAGTTTGTACATCCATATGAAAAATGATTTTTCCTTTGTCTCCACCATAATACTCCATTGTTAAATAGTTATCTGTGTCCTTTGCAAATACCATAATACTGTCATAAATAATAGATATGAGACGATATTCCGGATTCCACCATAATTCTTTTATATCTATCTCAGTTTTCTCTATCGGTAACCATGCCAACACACTATCAAATTCTAAAACTTCTCCTCGACTTTGTCTGAAACTTCCAGGTATTTTCCCGTGATCAGTACTCCATAACCCTGTATCCCAACAACCAGCGCTTAGATGACCATCTTTTTCAACAATCAAGCAGACCTCAAAATTATTAGGAAGCCTGTCTTTTATATAATTAAAGCCTTTCAGCGTTACTTCTCCCGGCTTATTTGATATAGCAAAGACTTCATTGGTATCCATAATTATTTCTCCATTATTTTTAATATATCTCAAATCAAATTCAACGAATTGTCCCAAAAACAGATTTTATATTTCTTTAATCTCAGCATAAAACTTTTCAAAGTCATCTAGCATCCTATCTATTTTGGTGCGCTCATACCACCCCTGTGATTTCCAGAACAGTAAAATCTCTGTGAATTCATCTTCTTTTTTATCAATAAATTCTCCACATCGCTGACCATTGTTATATACCTTATCATTTTCTCTTGCTGTCATGCAGGCCGTATCATGCCCCAATCTTGAGAAGTCTTTGCAATACAGCTCTTTTGACGCTATTCATGTTATGTACACATTGATTTCTTTTCATAGATCATCTTAATAACGGGACATATATTAATTTCCTTATCTTCATCCAAAAATCCTTGCATTACTAAAATCGGTCCATCTTCTGGATTATCTCCGTGAAATCCAATCTTTTTCAACAATTCTACTGCTGGTGTATTCTCTGCAAGTGTCGTTGCATACAATCTATCTACCGTGATCTGGTTATGATCTACCGATAGTCCTTCTCCAAATATTTGTTTTATTACTGCTTTACAAGCTTCTTCACAATATCCTTTTCTCCTATAATTTTTAGCTATATAGAATTCTATTTCATAATCTCCATTCAGCTCACGATGAAAGCCTACATAACCAATAAATTTCTCCATAGAATCTTTTTGGAAAATGGAATAGATACATTCTTCATGCCCAGTTCTTTCAAAATACGCTGCAAACTCAGACAGGTTTTTCTCCGAAAATTCTACTCCGCAAAATTCTTGAAAATTACCATCTTCTCGTAGCATTTTCAAAAATGGTTTGGAGTCCCGTTTATTGACTCCTGGTAATAATTTTAATCTTTTTGTTTCGATTTCTCTTCCTGTATTCATAAATAATCACCATTTATCCTAAATTCACATATTTATCTTTACATATATCTTCTACAAAAAATACTGGTAATCTTCCATGATATGTGTCATATAATATATCTTCTGAAATCTGTCTATAGCGTTTCCCCACTGGTGTGTCTACTTTTTGCATATAATCTATTACAATAGAATTTTTCATTTTATCATTGATCTTCCCACAGATAGTACAATAGCTGTTAAGTGATGTATGAATTTTGTGTTCATCCCAATTCCATTTATATCTAATTAGACATTCTTCATATTGATGCTTGTGTTTTGACTTCTTATTAGCTTTAGATATATCATTTTCTTTCCATTTGAGATATTTTGGTATTTCTAAATCTGAACTAAATTTTCGCTCCAATTCTTTTCACCTTCCTCTTCCACCAATCCAACTAAAATTAAAAACAGAAACGTCTTTTAAAATTGAACTCTCAAATATACCCTCGGTCACCCGAGGACCTCAAAAATACCTTTGCAGCTACAAATGTCAGCACAGAATATCTTGTCGAGGTATCCCTCTTGTCTTATCCGTCGATAAGACTTATACTCTGTGGACCCTGCATATAGATTTCTCTGCTGCAGGCAGAATCCTTACTGATGTAGACCTGTCTAGCTTTCACCAGCCACAAGTCTGGTCGCCGTTGCGATATCTTGCCTTTAGCTACTCACTTGTGATTTGATTCCATATATGCTTTTCACATATATCCGGGCGTTCATGCAGCAGCGCCCATGCGGCTTGATGTGTTATCGGTTTCGGCTGTGTAAAATCATCACCTTTCGGGTGAGGCATCAACCGTTCTTCCTCTGCATCGAGGCTGCCTATCGAAACATCAACAAATCGTTCACAAATGTATTACTACACTCAACCATCCGTTAAGATGATTTTCAGTCTGCAACGATATTTTCAAAGTGCCATGACCGAATAAAAAACTCTTGGTGTCAACTAACACCATCCTTGCGTCTCCGCTCGGATGAACTCTAACAGGTTCTCCTCTTGAAATAACCTCTGTATTTGCTCATTCATTCCTCTTACGACCATGCGCCCAATCTCTACTGGCGATAGAGTTGTGATGGGCGTGGCATATTTGAAAGTTCAATCCTTTTTTTTGTTATCTCTCCAACCTAATTGCTCCCTTCATGATTTTATAAACAGCATCAGCTTTTTATCTGTGACTGATTATATCGTTTTGAACATTCTATAAATCAGCACATCTAATGCTTTTCAGGTTTATTTTATGCTCCTACCAGAGTTTATTATTGGATTTTTCTACACTTTCCACAAAATTCATCCGGTACACAGGCTTTATCGTCAATATAAATATCACAGAAAATCTTACGTGAATTATTTCCATAATAATCAATCACTTCAGGCACATTATCATTCACTGCATCTGAATCAATAATATCGCCAACATATGTTGTTAAATCTGTAAAATCAAAATCTCTTAACTTCTCAATATCTCCATCTAAGACATCTCTCACAAAATTTTAAAAAATTTCTATACTCTTCTTATAATCATTAGTACTTTTGTAATCTCTTTTATTCATATTTTTTATCATTCCTTTCGCTTCGCTCAAGACATAAACAAGTTATAAAAATCTTGTACCTCTATTTTTTGCTTTATATTTTTTTTCAACACCTTCTAATATATTCAATCATCCCATCAATTGGATAAACTTATACTGGATATACTTATGAAAATCCAAATAACTAATCTCTGGTCCATGTTCAAATATAATAGAATATTCTTTAATCGTAAAACTATCAAAACTGCACTCAGGGTAATATTCAAGTACTCTATGAAAATCATACTCTTTCCTGTCTGCTGTCGTTTCTATCACCAAGCAGTACTCCTTGGTATGATAGGCTGAAATGAATTTGATTGGTTTTATGTCCGGGGAATTTTCTTCCGGTCTCTTTAATCTCCAGACGAATCTATCATCATGAACCCCCACAGGTAAATTCTTGCTGTCGTCTCGACGATATGCATTCCTGTCCAGACAAATATCCACAACTTCGCCTTCGTAGGGATACAAACAGCAAAAAGGAACCTCTATTGTTAACCCATTTTCCTTATTTATGGCTATAAAAACCAAATCTTTAACTAAAATATCACTTATTGCATCATATACTTCTGAATTCAATATATATCCACTCCTCTCGCTATTTCTGATAAAACACTGAATTAATAATGCATATGCATCATCTTGCATATATTGGATTAAGGATCGGTCTGCTATCACATCACCAGACCCCCTTCGAAAATATTATCCTAAAAGATACGCTCGCAGTTCTTGTTCCGCAAATTGGTCTATTTTTTTATCCAACTCCTGGAGTCTTTCTAAGAAATGACTCATCAGCTTATTAAATGCTGCATCTGTCTTGATGTTCATCACTCCATTTTCATATTCTGCTTCTTCCTTGGTAAAATCTGGATACTCCGCTTCAAACACATATTCCTCAACGACATTGTCCATAAACTGCAATATCGTATTAAATATTGTATCCGGAAGAACCAGTTGCTTTCTTTCTATCACAGCTCGGATTCTGTAGTATTCATCTTCATTCTCTATATTCATCTCACTCACAAAATTTTTTAAAACTTCGTAAATCTCCATAATCTGCTGTTTCTGAAATTCACTTACTGTATCCATTCTCTTGTCCTCCGTTTTCTCTTCCTCTATGTTTATCTTCTTTTGCAAAGCATCAGGATATCCCAAATAATCCTCCAATTCTTTCAAAAGCTCTGGGGTTCTAGGATCAGGTCCACTGGATTTATCTCTCTGCCAATATTTAACTGTGTCCGGTGATACATGCAGTGCTTCACCTATCCGCACATATAACTGTTGTTTAGAAGATATCCTGTCTCCATTAAGCTCCTTTTTCTCTACTATGCTTTTCAATATTTCTCTGAATTTCCAGTTGTCAAAAACTACCATTTCGTTATCCTCTCTTTCTTGATTCTGATTCTATTATATTCTACTTGTAAGCTTTCAGCGGAGGAGCAAAAAGAGGAGCAAATTCTCCCCTTTAATATCAACCTCTTGAATTTGGCGAATCCCATCCGCTATGTTATATCTGTGATTTCGTCATGGCACAATCTAAATAAAAACCGCACTTTGGTAAGTCTGATATCGTACCATACGCCCTTGCCGGAATTGCCGCCACGTTATCTCTCATGACGAGCACCTATTTCCGCCTCCAGCTTTATTCTGCATGGAAAGATATAATCGGAGTTTATTGTGCCTGGCACCAATAGTATTTGGCATTTCCATAAGCTTCAGAACAATCTGATAACCAGTTCATATTCTCCATGAATATCTGAAACAACAAAAGTAACTATGTCGGTCATCCCCCTTCGTTTCTAAAAATCTTTCCTAAGCCTTAATGTAATCCCTGAAAAGTATCGCCTCAACCGCAGGTGTTCTAGATGCAAATTCAGCTCTCTCAATACCATTGGTAATCAATAACCTTTCCCATATTTTTTCATAATGTTCAAAATCAAACTTTTGATCATCCAGTATTACGAATTCTTCAATTTCCGGATGTGATTCAAGGTACTCTTTTACGCCCTGTCCTCTTTTCCGCTCTTTATCAATGGTATGATCCGATATTTTCAATCCACACTGCTCGAGTTTTGATACAAGATATCTGTAATCGTCATGATTTCTATCCAGCACTTTCCAATCAGATGAAAGTACAATGTCACCACCTCCACATTTTTCAATAGCATTTGCAAGGACTTTAACTCTTGCATCGTCTATTCCTGTGTATCCATAAGGTGTTCGTTTAACGGTTGTTCTTGTGTTCAAGACACCATCAATATCAAGAAATACTACAAACCTCATTTGACATCCTCCAATAATCTTTTGTCTTTTATTCATCACAAATAGGCCACAATAATTTCCACTCCTCATTTTCCGCATGTTCTGGTTTATGTATGTTTTCTCCTTCCATAAAACAGATTTCATTTCTCTTTTCACAATATTGAATACCATTCATATCTGTTGTCCAAAGATCGTTTTCGCTGTCATTTACTAAACAGACATTCTTCATCAAAAGAGAACTGTCCGTCCTGCTGGTATAATATACTCCAAATAGATCCTGTGATACTTCCATTTTCATTACGCCTATATAAAGTAGTGTAACATCCTTCCGGTTTACATCGGTCTTTAGCACTTTCAAACAGAATGTATAAATCATTCCATTTCATATCATTCTCTGTCAGTCTTATTTTTTCATATGCCTTTTCTTTTTCCTCTCGTCCCTTCTTCTCTCGCTCAATTATCTTTTCTGTTCCGGCATACACAATCCGAATCACCTTTTCTTCTGGAACTTCTAAAAGCGGCCATATAACCTTATTTACCGTAGGCATCATATGATAGTGTTTCTCTATGCTTTCCATGGCAGAAATCACTTTATCATATAAATCATTTCGAATATAAAGATGCACACCGATTCCCCAATAGTATTCTTTAAATTGTGATTCATCCCGAAACGGAACTATTTCATCAAGTTTAAATCAGTCATACTCAACCAAACCTCGTTGATCTGCTAAGTATTCTTCTCCGTCTTCTGTATACATAAGCAAGGTACCTGGCCCGCCTAACCCGGATGGATAAGAATATGCAAAACAAACTACACGGTTAAATAATTTTTCGTTAAGATTTTCAAATTGAAACATTGTCATGTTCACCTCACAAATACTTATATTTCAGAACTACTTTTTACAATGAAATCCGCCCATCGTATAAAATTTCCATATGATTCTAATTCTTTTCTTACTGAATAATTATTTGACGCATACTTCACAATAATGCCAAAATGGTCTGGTGTTCATGCTCTCTATGAGCTGACGGTGGTTATGTTTTCTTTCATCTTCCCTATGAATCCGTGTATCTTCTTCCGTCAGTTCCTGTCTTGCCTGTTTCACAATTTCTGGCTTTATATCATCCATCCGAAGTATGATTTCATCATCAATCACCTCAAAGATTGCGTCAAATTCCTCCGCAGGATTCGGAAATTCTATCTGCTTCTTTTGCTCTTCATATACTTCTATGTTTTCTATATCCTCTCGTTTCTTGCTGTTCTCCATCCAACGTTCATTACTCGGATGCATCACATACACTTCTATTTTCACATCCATTTCGTTGCGTATTTCGTCAATATAAGCTATCCGCCGCTTTGCTTTAAAGAAGGTCTGTTCAGCTATTACATCATTGCCTTGCTTCAGTTCATTTATAATGTCATGAAGATGCTTCTCATTCGCTTTTTTAAGACAACGAAACTGTTCTTCAAATGTAATCCGCTCCTTGTTACCATGTTCATCATAAACCTTTTGCTGATAATCATAAACATCAAGAACAACAGCCTTTTCGTTAGCCAAATGATGTTCTATAAAATAAGTTTTCCCCGCTGCATTTGCACCAATCACAAAGGTTAATTTCTGCATATTGCTCCCCTCACATTTTCTATATCTGTCCTCCCTGTATCCGACAAAACAATCACCATTCTCTTATTCATGCAAGAATCATAACCTCTTTTTTCCAAAGCCTTTATAATATCCTTATCGTTTTCGTCAAAATTGTCCTCCATGCCTATACCGAAAACAAATTTATCATCATACTCATCAGGAATATCTCTTTTCCATTCATATAACTTGTACAACCAGTCCTCTCTGTTAACAACAGCAAAATTACGACCTGTCTGTAAGTACGGTTTGATATCTTTGAACAAAAGAAGTCCCTCTGCTTTTCTTTTTATATCACGTGGTATTTTATGAAGAACAATCTCAATTGCAGGCTCAAAAGTGCACTCCTTTATTTTTATTGAACTATTCGTGTCATCCAAATTCTGGGGAGAAGTGTATATATCCTTAGAAAATTCGACATCGACCATTCCTATTCCATACACATATAAATCCTTATATTTTTCAGCCGAAATATCCGATCAAATAATCGTGATAACATCCATCTTCAAAACATATTGATAATCTAGTGTTTCTTGCCAAATATTGCCTAATTTCCTTGAACTGAATTGCCATAATCATCTTCTCCTTTATTCTTTATCTCTACTCTATTTTTGCACAATTCAGCAACGGTCATAGGTCTGTGATGTGCTTGTACAAATGCCGCTGCTCGTTTTATCCCTTTCACCATTTGAATTTCCTGGTCTGAGTATTCACCATAATCTGTCACGATGTCTACGTGTTCCGGGTCTTTCAAAATCTCAACCAACACACTTTCGAATCTATGAACATGATCCATCTCACCATTATCCATGAAATGATAGATTAAACCTGTTCCAGCGAACTCCGATGCAATATAATTAATATCTCCACATTCAAATCCGTATCCTGTCTGCACACACCAAATACCGGAAGCATCATCTAGAACCGGAACATATTCACCAAGATATTTCTGTTCTAACAAGTCAGCTGAACCGCCTGCATATTCAGGCTTATTTTCAGCATCCATCCTAATATTCTTTTTACGGTAAAGATTCGTTAGATAGTTAAGATACGCCATTCTTTCATCTTTTTCATTCAATGTCATACGCTCAATATATATTGGATTGATATGTTCATGTTCAAACTCACCCTGATAAGCTACTCCGTCAAATTTAATATCTACACAAACCTGAACATCTGAATAATCCCCTCTTAGATTTTTATAAAACTCATAATCCTTATCAAAATAACTGAGGATGATTCCTACTTTTTCACAAAACTCAGTTGTATTCCAGCCACCATAGAGACTTCTTACAATGTCACCATGTCTGAAATCATGCGGAATAAATACAAAATCAAAAAGTGATTCATTATAAGGCAATGCTCCTAATGCAGTATTACACTTTCTGTAATACTTCTTATCCTTTTTTATCTGAACTAACGCCTTTGATATTCTGTCTTTCAATGTGTCATCAGATATTTTTTCCTTAAAACTATTTAACCACTCTACTTTTTTCTCGTAGGAAATCATAATATGATTTGCAACAATCGTAGCTTTCTCCAAGTCCGTAAATTCATGATGAATGCTATACAAATAAGCTCTTGTATCTTTTGATGGAATAAATTCATCAATAAAATTCTTTTCCATTTTGCCCTCCAAATAAATGCGACGCCAATCTTTTGGGATATACAATTGAACCCTCAAATATGCCCCCGGTCACCCGAAGACCTTGAAGATACCTTTACAGCTACAAATGTCAGCACAGAACATCTTGTCGAGGTATCCCTCTCGTTTTGCCCGTCGGCAAAACTCATATTCCATGGACCCTACATATAAATTTCTTCACTGTAGGCAGAAATCCTTACTGATGTAGACCTGTCTAGCTTTCACCAGCCACAAGACCTCACTGTTGAATAAGCTTGCCTTTAGCTACTTGCTTGTGATTTGATTCTATATATGCTTTTCACATATATCCGGGCGTTCATGCAACAGTGCCCATGCGGTTTGATGGTATCTTAGGCATATCACATTCCTCAAGTGTTGTAATTAAACTTATAGTTAAATCCGTTTCGTTTAACTGCGATACTCTCTCTACTAGATTTATCTTTCTTCCTTATACTACTATCCTAGCACAAGAGCACGGGGATATAGCCCCGTGCTCTTATACTGAATATATTTTATCTAAGCTCTCGATTTCATTTCTAATTCTGTCTCGGATAGTTTCTGTCTCAACTTCTATGTCTCTTATATTTTCAATTGCCCATTTTACAATAAAATATGGACTTTTTATAACTAATATACGATCATAGGTTTCTTCCTCATTCAACATATAAAAATCATCTCCAAAAGTTCGATAAATCAAATTATAAGCTGTATTATTTTCTGATCCATCCTCATTTTTCTTATGAACTCTAATTACTATTTTTTCTGCTTCATCATAAAAAACCTGCTGATGTTCTACAATATATTTATATTTTTCTTCTTTGGTCATCTCTTTCCCATCAAAAGCTTCGCTTATATCTCTTGCATCTTCTTCCAGAACATTTATTTTTTTCATCATGTCGATAGGATAAAATCCAAGATTTTTCTTATGTCCATTGACAGCATCCTTACTCTTTGAATCCTGTAAACCTATTAACCAGTACATTCCTGTCATTTCTGTAACAAAATATGGTGAAACTATATATTCCCTGCCATCATGTATAACTTCAAATTTCCCTTTTGAATTATACTTATAGAGCTTAAAGGAAATCTTTTTTCTCTGTTTCTTTTCTAATACGTTATAGATATTACTTAACAAAATCCAAATATCTGGGATTTCCTGGTTTCCGGCTTTATATCTTCGCTGTCCTTCAAATAAAATGGATTCTTTTACACCATTTTTTTCAGTCAAATCATATAATGGATTACTTTTTATAACATTCTGTGCATATGAAGCACTTTCCATTATTTTAGATCCTGCACAATCACAAATAGCCTGAACTAAATTTTTCTTATCGTCAAGCGATAAATTATTCATTTCCATGATTTTCTGAATCAGTATCAATGCATATTCGGTATCTAATTTCTGTTCATACCAAATTGTCACGTCATCATCCTCTTTTTTATAACGCTCCTTTTTCCCAGTATTTTCTGTGAATTCTGTATCCATCTCAATAAGTCCGCTCGCATGTAATCCTACTATATTTTTTCTTATTGTATCTAATTTGCCCCTCTTTTTATTATCAGATAATTCTTGTCCATAAAATAGGTGCTCATATATTTGATGAATATTTACCGGATAATCCATGTTACTGTAATCCATCAGGTACTTAAGTATTGCTCTGCTATAATCAGTCTGCATTTTATGTTCCTCCTCGTAAACTTACACAACTATCTGCTTTTTGCATTTTTCTTTCAAAATATCAACTATCTTATTCGTACGATACACAATCACTTCTTTTGATTTATCAAGATAATCATTCATGATTTCCAAATACTCCTGATCCTGGTAATATTTTTCATTTTTCCGATTTTCATGCTCTGCTGTAATTAACAAGCGTCTCTCTAACGGAGTATTAAAAAGCAATTTCGGTTTATCATTTTCAAAGTAATGATTTAAGAAAAATATTTCTTTCCACTGACTGATCTCCAGGAAGAAAGGATTATATTCTGGGTTCTGCTGAAGCTGCATTTCAAACATATTCATCTTAATATCCCCATTTTTCACCTTGTTCTGATACTTTTCCACAGCAACCAAAAACCAGTCAAAATAGTCTCGCATTCCTTCGCAATAATCTGTATTATAATAACAACCCCTGGCTCCATTAATCCCGTATTGAACGCTACTTCTATTGGGAATTACTATAAAGTTACCTATTTGATGGTATAATCTTGAGAATTCTTTTATCTTGTTCCAAAGAATTATGTCTTTATCCGCTCCAAAAAATTTGGCACGATATCCAAATTCATTTTCCTTGCTTTCCTTACCAAATAAGGAGCCAAACGAATTTATTGTATCTCCACGGAAAGCATATGTTCCTTTTAAATCCCATGCTCCCATTTTCTCAAAGGTCAAGTCATAAATGTCTCCCCATAAAATGATATAAATTGCTTGTACGATCAGGTACATATCTGGATCACCTATATTTCCAATGAACTTTGTAAGATTATCAAAACAAAATGCCCGCATTGCATCAATATCACCGTCTAATTCCTCTTCTACAAAACTGTTCAAAATCTTTAGTGCTTTTTTATAATCCATTGTATTTTCATATTGATTTCTATTCATACTTCTTTCCTCTCCTTCTACTTACTCATGACTTCATGGTCTGTTGCAACCTTAATTGCAAAATCATATACCCACTCACCGCAAATATAAAATATAAGCGGTACACATACATCAGCTATTTGCTGAACACTAAAATTCAAGATATGGTTCATCGACTCTTGAAAATACATTTCCAAAAGTTCATATCTGATATGGCATCCATTAAATATATCTCCGTTATCTTCATCCAATATATATACATGGTTATAGAGCTTATCACAATCATACTTCAAATGCCTATTCAAATAATTAATCAGTCTTGCAGCTCTTATTGCTTCCTCTTCATTGTGTACAACAGGCTGACAATAGTACGACTGGCAATACAAATGCGCCTCTCTAAAACGAATACAGGTTTCTATGTGACCGCCTATAACTTCCGGAATACTGGCACATAAATATATCGTATCTAATGAATCCACATCTATAAGCTTTAATTCTTCATTAACAAACTTATATTCAATAGCATTTTTCTTGAAATAATCAAATACTTTCTTCTTTGCCTGTGACTTATTCATTTCATCACGCTCCTATAAATCCTTTATTTTCCCTTATTCAAGTTTTATTTAATATACCGTATCATAAAAGGTCGGGGATTTGTCCCCGACCTCTTTTTTTCTGGCATATTAATCTACTAAAATTTTGTGATACCGTTTTATTTCTTTTGGATTTCTCAAATATACCTCGCTTTCTTTTTACAGAATTTTGATTTAGTCAGTGTACTATTACTCCATATCCATCAGTTCTTCTTCGAGCTCTTCCTCGGACAGGTTGCTGTACATATCTTCAACGATATCCCAATACATGTCCCAGTCATTTTCATAATACTCCATAATAAATTTCTCCTTTCCTTTAACCCCTTCTCTTACTACCAAAAGTCCAACTGTACGTTTTGCCGGAAACTTTTATATAACAGACAAAAAATGACTAGATTCACATCTAGCCATTTTTACGGGGTCTATATTTAATAGTGTTTGTTATATTATCCATTTTGGCGGGGTCTTTATTTAATAGTATTTTATATGCACTTTAAGCTTCCTTGCCCATGCCCCATATCCTTTATGATCCAATATTTAGATTTATCATAATCCTTTATCTGTTCCTCATCAATAATGCGAAATTCGAAATATTCCAGGAACTCCTGATTTATAGCCATTTTGACAAATTGCCATCCTTTCTCTTGACTATAAACTTCCATAATTGGTTTTTCGTCTGGATTTCCCCACACGCATTCAGGAAAATACCAGTTTTTTCGTTCTCTTTTGTAATCATCAAGACCATACCATCCCAAAAGTTTATCTCCATACAATAGTATAAATTTTTGTTCTTTCGGATGATATTCTCTGCTAAGAAGATACATTGCAATATTCTTCAACAATTTTTCCCTTGTTTTTTCCTGAAGCGAATGTATTTTTCCATCTTTCCCTGGTTTCATGCTGTATAAATAAGTAAATCGCTCTTTTTCTTTTTTTGCCGGAGTAGCAGACCTGTCTTTTCGCAATACCATGTAACGTTCACGCAATGGTCCCCGGTTTATAGCATTCGCTATTACAGAGTCTAATGTTATATGGTCTTCTGCATAATCTTTCTCCATCAGACTCTCTCCCCATTGTTTTTCAATTGTATTCCACATTTTCTCCTTTTTCGTCTTCTTGGCGCAATGAAACATCCAATATTGCTTTAGCCATCCGTCCGCTTCTGGATATTTTTCAAACCAATTTGAAATACTCTCCCTGTCAATCTGTAAACCAGATTCATCAAAATCAAATCCACACCAGCGTTGTAAAATAACTCGTGTATCGTTTAGCAGTTCATTATTGACCATGCCGTCAGAATTATAAATTTCATTCTGATGGCACTTAGAAAAAATGTAGCCTCTGGCAATTACAATAAGAATCCTTTCAATTCCAAACAGATTACCATCTTCATTGAAATTGTTTGTTAATAACTTCGGCTGGATTCTTGGTTTTTCTGATTCAGGAGACTTTACATATGCTTCAAATTCTAATATTTCATTTAACATATATCGCCACCTGCCTTTATATAAGGATCAATATCTTTCCATTCAAATGCCTCCCAGAAAAACCTTCTGGCTTTGTCCGAATTTTTTGTACTTTCATATAATGCAGACACTTGATATACAGAATCTAAATCTGAATTCTTTATGATTTTTCTAAGTTTATTCATGCATATTCCATAAATCTTATCCTCTACATTTGTTATATTATTTTCGTAAAATTCCCGAACCAGCTGTTCTAAACTTGTATCAAGTTCTTCACAGGGAATTGATATCTTTTCATTTTTTTTCAAATCTCTGCTTTTTATACGGTCAAATGTTTGAGATTTTGATCCTTCAATCAGAGTAAGTATTAACCATAGTGTCTTATATCCCTGCTGATAAAAATGATATAACACTTCCCGTTCCTCTTCGTCAAGGCAGCTTTCATTAAATCCATTTCCGATAATCTGTTCTAAGGCTTTTCCCCTGTTGTCATACGGCTGTAACAGCCACTGCACTTCATTCATACGATCTTTCATATCTTTTATCGTATTATTCTCATCCACATACGGCCTGATTTTTCTTTTGATATTAGGGACTATCGTTCTTTCAATATGAATTGCATTTTTCTCATCATATATTTGGAACAAATTTGTCTGAAGATTCTCTGGTGCATAGAACTTATCTTTCTTTTCATTTTTTAATAAGATTAAAAATGTTTGTACATAAAAGAAATAATACTCCAGCACCATCTTGCATTGCTCTTTAAATTTCTCAATTTTTTTCTTATCTTCCGATGATATCTTCCTCGGATAAGCAAAAAAACTAGAGGTATCTTTTATCTTTTCTTTCGATGACTGATATTTCTTTAGCTCGTTTTCAAAATAGACTGGTAATTCATTAATGTATGTACCTTTAGCCGGAATCTGGAATTTTGCTTTCTTCTTACAGCCCTTAGCTGAAATGCAAAGACTCTCTTTATCTCGTTCAACTGATAATTTTCTAAAATCGTAATTTTCTTCTCCTCGTAACTTCTCAAAATCTTTCAAAAAAACAAGATAGGGACTCTTTTCGATTTCTGTTTTCAATATAATATCCAAATTCGGATGCTGGCCATTCTTAGCTGCATCAATTTCTAATCCGGTCAATAACGTACATTTTTCACAAGATGGATCTTTTGATTCAAACACAGTTTCGGCTTGTTTATTGTTGATATACTCATCACTTTCTTCTTTTAAATTTCTTCCATACTCAACCTGTCCGATAGAAATGGCAGCATTTGATATCTGACCTATTCTATTAGAAAATGTATTTTCAATATGTCTGAATGGAACATTCTTTTCCGGTACAATCTCTGGACTCTCCGAAGCCGGAATCTTAACAACCGAAATATTCCTTTCCCAATATTCTATTATTTTTCCATCTATTTTTCTCACGCCTTTTTCTTTTTGATACCCTCCAGACGCAACCGCATTCACAACATCCTGGTTAAACACTACACAAACTAAATCGCCATCAAAATCAGCCCCGCCTAAGCACAAAGGCGCAACTGAACCTCTTGGTACCATTACAATACCAGTCAATTTACCAAAATATTTATTGTATAATGCCAAATGTTCCTTAAATATCTCATACTCTCCCCATCCTATATATGTTTCCGCATCTGTGTCTATAAAACGCTGCATAATAATTTGCTCATTCCTTGACAGATGCGGACTCCTGAAAAACGCATAATATGAGTTATAATTCAGATGAAGTTCTTTATCTAATTCCCGGTAATCCTCCATCGGTAAATAAAAGCGCCCATACAAATATCGTGGATAAAAACCCAAAATATCTTTCTTCTTTTCCAACAGACTTACAAGTAATGGCAACAAATCTCTGCATAAATATCTCGTCTGCCCTTCCACAAGTATTTTCCCTTTTGCTAATTTCGTCAGAAGACCCTTCTGTGTATTTTGTAACTGTTTTGTTATATACACATCCGTTTTCAGTTTCTGATTCTTAAACACCGCTTTCTTCCAATTAGGAATATCACTTGTCAAACCGATCTTATCTCTTTTGCTATAGTCGTTGCTAACATTATTATCGTTATTATTTCCCCATTCTTTAAGGAAATCTATTGGATTCTCTATATAATTACAATGATGGTTGATTACGTTTGAAAACTGTTCTTTCGAAAAATCCAATGTATTAATCATCTGATAACTTAAATGAGTAAATTTTGAATGTCCATACGGCAAATTTGTTCCTGATATATACAACGCATGCTCATACTTATTCATCGCATCACAATAAAACTCCATCGGATGTCCGTACTTATTGTCTTCTAAATTAGATAAATGCTTTATTAGCCATTTCATCCCTTTAAACATGCTTTCCGTAATAAAAATGTGTGCCTTACTCAAATCACGCTTCTTACCAAAAACATCCTTATACCAATTCTCTTCACCATCCTTATGAATATTATATTCTTCCAGAAATTGATGGACATCGACCTCATGAAGCATTCCCTTCATAAACGGAAGTCTCATTTGAAAAGATGTTGCGCCCGTAGTTCCCAATGCCTCATTAATATAGGAAGCATATTCTGGAGAAATGAATCCTGCTCCGTCAAATGGAATATCTACTTCCAACAGTTCTTCCCTCTTGGTCTTCAAGAAAGTGCAATTTATCTTCTCTTTTGAGCCATCTTCTTCTACGTCCAATTTCGCTGTTGCAATCGTAATACCTTTGTCGTAGTAATAACCCGTTATCGGTTTTGAAGGATTCTTTTCATCCTTTCGCACATCATGTAAAACAACAATTGTATCCGCATCGATAATTAATTTCTTATGATTGATCCTTTTAGATGATGACAAATATAATCCCCTGTATGAATAATATTTACTTTCCTTCACCGGAATCTTTGAAAAGTCCATACCTAAATTCAGACGTGTATTCAACCCCGCATAATAATTTTCATCAATAAAAGAAATACGACTGTGTCTGCTCATATTTCCACTCTTATCAAATGCAATCATGTGAACTGGTTTTTCATGATTTTTAAAATAGATATCAAATCCGTTCTCCACAATATCTTTCGCATTTTCCAGATAATCTTCATGTCGCTCTTTTTGTCCCGGAAATGATGAAATCTCATCTAATGGGAAAAATATATCTCCAAAATCAACAATTACAAATTTATCAAATAACGTTGTATTTGTAATTTTAAATGGTTCGTCATTCAGCTGAGAGTTCCATGATTTTTCAATTTCCTTGAAAAATTGATGAAAGAGCGGGCAGTCTTCCATTTCATTTTCCTGTTGAACAACTAATTTATATAATGCACGATTCGCATATTTCAGCGTAAAACATTTCTGATCTTCCGCTATTTCTTTCGGAAAATATTTAAAAAATGCCTTGGCATCGACAGTGATAATTTTCTGCTTCATCTCTGACATAATTTACTCCTATGTATTTGGCTAGATGCTTGGGATTTCGGCTACTGGTGGCTGATGCCAGTCAATAGAAGTAAGACCAGCTATTAATCGATCCCATTCTGCGGAAGCTTCTAAAAGTAATTGTGGACTTGGTGTAGTATTTTCTTTATACTCAGTATACATAGGCTGTAAATCAGCTATTTTTTTTACGTCGATAGTCATTTTGCTTCTATTTAATTTTAAAAAATAAAAGACTAATCCATTTGTGTATAAAACTCTATTGCAAGTTAATAATGTATTTATTAACTGCGGACTATTTGAATCCTCCCATTCTTCTATATCAAAATTTTTCTTTCCTTCACTTGTAATTTTTTGACCGTCTATATTTATATCTAATTTTTCTAAATCTAATTTCAGTATTTCTTCTTGTTTAGTTTTAATTACAAAATGACGATTATTTTTATGTCTTCGATTATCATCAAAGCTCACATCACAATCAGCTTTTTTAACGTTTGCTTTAATGATATCTTTAATAATATTTACAATACTCTTTTCTATTATTCTTTCACCATTTGTATTGGAACAATATTGTTCTATTTTATCTTGTTTCTCTTTATCTTGTTTTTCTTTATCTTGTTTTACTTCTTTTCGTGATAATAATTTTACCCGAATATTACTCATAGAAAATATTAATCTGATTTTATTTATACTAAATTCCCCTTCTGGAAGTTTCAATTCATTTAACGTATTTTTCGAAAATGCCTTTTTAATTTCAATACTTCCATAAACATTTTCACTTTTTCCCCTTTCTATACCACAAATCACCATATCAGGAAATACTCCGTAACTTTGCAATATTTTCTTTAATCCCTTATCTCCTTTCGCTTTTTGCGCTTTATGCACATCTCGTATAGATACTCCCTCATACCATTCCTTGAGTATCTCTTTTTTTCTACACTCTGCCATCTGTAACAACATATAAATCCATGGATATAATTCCTCTTCCTGTCCATACTGTACGTCCATTAGCTTTAATTCATTAAAATATTCCTGTACTCCAAATTCTATTTTCATCGCTAATTCTCCTTATTCTTCATATTACCCTTTAACCCCAAAGATTTTTCTACTTCATCCGCTGATAGACATCCTTCTCCTCTTGCAGAGCGTTCTCCTTTTTCCAATTCTACCATTAACTCTAGCTCTGAAATAGGTTTAATATTTGGCATATGATGCTTCCTTTCCCTTTTCTTAAGTATATCAATTTTCTCTTATTATTCCAATGCAAATTAATTTTTAATTTGACAGCATACCATTTACAAACAGTCTCAAAGGGGAATTTGCAATGTCACAGACATTACAGATTATATTGAAAAGAGAAGAAAAACGGTCAGCAATCTACTGCTGACCGTTTTCAATCCACAATTTCCACATTGTCTTATTCTGCAATTGGAATTAATTCTTCCTCATTTGCTGAATGAATTACAAGATCTGCTCTCATATTACTTTTAACTCCATAGTTCGCTAAGTACTGTTTCGCAGTAATTTTTCTATTGGAACCTGCAAATTCTCAGTCAAATGAATGATTACCTTTTGTCGAACTGTTTCCTCTGGTGTAATATAGATTAATTTTTCTCGAATCGGATCCAAATAACATTCTTTCCCATTTCTCTTATAGCCTTTAGGCAACTTTTCAATAACTTTTTCTTCCATCCTCATCTGTTCCATCTCTTCCGTATTTCTCTACGTCTACTTCATTAGCTCTCGCAAAAACAATTGATTCAACTCACTCCAATCTGGTGTATGACTATCATCCAGTAATCTCACTGCACTTTTGATACTCGGAATACTTTCATCCAGATATTCATTTATTTCCGTAATTCTTTTAATCAATTTTACTTCGGATGAGTTCATCTTTAATTCCAGCAATTGATTCACTGGATTGATTAATTCTACCGGCAGTTCTTCTTTTACCAACTCCGAAAACAACATAGGTGGAGGCGTACCTCGGTCCAAGATCCATCTGCATGCCAGTACCGGACGTAAGACATAGAAATATTTCTTTGCTCTGACGATCTCACCTTTCAGATATTCCCGATAATTTCCTTCCGCCATACTAATATAATGATACAACGTCTTCTTTGATGAAAAATAATGCATCATCAAATCACGAAACTCGTCGGCAAATTCTGTTTTCTGATAAACAATTGATGAAGAAAACCACTCAAATAATGTTGGATTTGACTTATACAATAATCTTAATGTCTTTTGCAAATCCCATCCGTTGATGTCCAAAACATCATCAATTGGTAGTTCAATCACATCTCTAATTGCATCCAGTCGCAGATAATCCTCTAACCTTCTGATATAAATAAACCGCACATCATAGTCACTATCTGGAGATGCAAATCCCCAAGCGCGGCTTCCCGATTCAACAGCCAAAAGTATTTTTATATTTTCAGCTTCTTCAATTCTCCGAAGCTGCTCCTGTATCTTTTCTTTCATTTGTGTCACCTCTCTTTTTCCAAGGCACCTCACTATCAGAGGCTTTGAAATTATATACTGGTTTCATAATATCAATAATCTCTACAGAATCTCTGATCACATCAATGATATCCGCAAGCGATTTATATGCCATTGGTGCCTCATCTAATGTATCTGCATTCACTGATGTAGAATAAATACCTTGCATGGATGCTTTGTATTCCTCTAAATCAATGGACTGTTTTGCTTTTGTTCTGGACATGATTCTACCAGCTCCATGTGGTGCTGAATTATTCCATTCCACATTTCCTTTGCCAACTGCAAGAACGGAACCATCTCTCATATTAATCGGAATCAATACTTTTTCACCAGAATGTGCGGCAATGGCGCCTTTTCTAAGAATCATCTCATTGACATCTATATAATTATGAATGGTGTGAAAAGCTTCTGTTCGCGTCATTTTGGTTCTTTCAATAATAATTTCCGCCATGCGCTCTCTACTCCTTCTTGCAAAGCGTTGGCAAATTTCAACATCATGCAGATAATCATCCATAAATGACCCGTAAAGCCAGCAGATATCGTTGGGAGCATCCAACTCCTGGATTTCATAATTCTTTTTTAAGTGCTTCAATGCCTCCTGGATTTCTGCCCTTCTCCCCTGCTCTTTGTAAGTACGAATAATCTCATCTCGTTTTTTAAAATACTCTTCTTTTCCCGCATGTAAATCAATCGCCAACTGTTGGTAAATCTCAGCTACCTGTTTTCCTAAATTCCTGCTTCCTGAATGAATGACCAGATAATATGTACCATCCTTTGCCCGATCAACCTCGATAAAGTGGTTTCCCCCTCCCAGTGTTCCAAGTGATCTTTCCAATCTCTTTGCATCTTTCAAAGATCGATAACACTTAAGCTGCGTTAAATCAAAACGCTCCATTCTTCCTTCCCATACATTCATTCCCGAAGGGATATAATGACATGCTTCATCTATTTTTTCAAAATCTATTACCTGATCCTGCAGCTTTACAGTATACATTCCACAGCCTATATCGACTCCTACGATATTAGGGCAAATCTTATCTGTGATTGTCATGGTCGTCCCAATTGTACAACCTTTTCCGGCATGGACATCCGGCATAATCCGCACCTTACTTCCCCTTGTCAGATCATAATCACACATTCTTCTGATCTGCTCGATTGCTTCATCTTCAATCACCTTTGCATAGCAAATCGCTGTTGTAACTCTTCCATTTATTTCAAACATATCATTCACATCCTTTCTCATAATCCAAGTTTATCTCTTCTGATTCTTTTTATCATGGAAAAAAAGTTGCGAACTTTTACAGCCCACAACTTTTTTGATCTGACAATCTGTCCTTTATTAAATTAATAAATGCCACAGGCTTTACAACATGAAGCATTGGTCCAAACGAAAGAACACGAATTAAAATCTCTGTTTCGTCCTCTTTGTCATAGTACAACGTAACCTGATACTTTCGCTCATCTATTTTCTCGACTTGTTTTTCTAAATGTGCGAAGTGCATCAGAACACGTTCCAACGCATTACGCTCATCAATCAGTTCAAATATCACTTTACGTGGTCGCGGCTGATTGCTTTTCCCAACTTTTCCACCTTGTTGATTCTCATACTTTTCACAAGAACTAATTCTGCCAAGATTGATCGTATTTCCCAGTTTGCTTCCTGTTCCAATTAACCGGAATTTATCGTCTTTCTCGGAATATTCCAGATATTCTGGAATCGTTCTAGTTGTTATTTGTTTTCCATGACGATTTGTAATACTGATTTGTATCTGGTACTTATGCTTAATCGCATCCAATATCAACCGAAAGTTCCGAATATATTCTGGATTCTCATACGGATCGCCATCTGAATACTTGTCAAATACATAAATATCTTCTGGAAGAAATAATGGTTCGACATCTGAGAATACGATTGGCCGGTCCGTAAACAAACGTATTCTCGGATCTAATGCGATTGCATTAATCCAGCGTTTCTGCAAAATTGTGAGTGGCATCGTTGGCTTCTTTCTGAGAATAGTTGTTCCATCTTCTTTCAATAATTGCCAATGTGTCATTCCCAAAGACTCCGGAATATTCAATGTGCTTTCTTCAAATGCATAATCCTGAATGATTGCGTTGATTTCTCCATTCGTAAGCGGATGCTCTACCGCTTCTGCCAAGATTTTTGCAACAGTTTGGAAATATGTACTGTAAATTTCATGAAACAGCATACTCATTCCTCCCCTTTCAATCCATACATTTCATACATCGCCTGCAAGTCTTCTTTAAACTGTTTTTCCAAAGCCTTATTGGAAATTGAAATATCTGTAATTCGACAAATAAATGTACGTATCCATGGAATCAATTCGCTTGCATCATAAACATCAGCAGAAAATCGACATGTATGCTCATCCATGTACTCCAACCGACCGATTCGTTTCTCCCTCTCTAATCGCTTTGGTATATGCTGTTCTCCATCATCATATTGAACTGTAAATTCAATATGTTCCATCCGATTTCCAGATCTACTGTCTGTAGCAACTCCCCACGTATGTTGCTGCATTTCACTCAGTTTATCTCTTAATTCATCAAACCGATCTGCAATCTCTCCAATTTTAACAGTGACAATATTATCAAGACGATACGCTGTTATTCGTTTAAAATATGGGGTATAGGCCATCATATACTGTCTCCCACTCTGTACACTGATCATCACTCGAAGCGGAACAACATTCGTTTCCGTAATGCGATCTTTTTTACGATTAATCATCTCAACTGTTATATTTCTTTTTTCATGAATTGCTTTCAGTATCATGTACAAAGCCTCACTGTCCATTGCACTGGTTATGTAATGATGTTTGAATACAAAATGATCAGCAATATTATTTGTTTTATCTTCCAAAAATGATCCTATCACACCACATGGTGCGGTTTCTGAAAAAAAATCCAAAACATCTCTACTTGGCATTTCAAACTCTTCTGTACGACTGTATAGCATCGTCTTTCCACTCTTCCGTCTTACCAACAATCCTTCTTTTACATATTCGTTGAGTTTTTTTCTGATCGTAGAGATGTCAAATACTCTTGCATGCTCAAACCCTGCCAGATATTCGTCCACCTGATATGCGACATCCCCAAGTGACAGTTCTTGTCCATTAGAAAGAATATCCATAACAATAAAATGAAGGGTAATATCTCCATCTGTAAAGCTCTTTGTCTTCCATGCCTTATAAAGTGGATTGTGTCTGGTTGCTCTGCTATCAATTGACAAAAATACATTCTTACCATCAGCGGTCTGATGAAACTTCATATAGTTACCAAGCCAGCTCTCTATCCGACGTTTCTCGTCATCATAAGACCTGGTACTTTTTTTCGTATAATCATCCCGGCTCTTGAAACCGTAGACATAAAAATCCCGCATGTAATCACGTATCTTGTTAAAATTTTTGATTAATTCGCTGTATGCCATGGTTTCGCCTCCTTAACTTTTCCCGGATCGTATTGATTTAAAATACTTTGTTTTTTATGATAAGTCATTTTCATCAAACACTCCGGTAAAACTCCAGTTCTCACCTTGATCTTCAGATGTGAACACAAGGCCTTCCGTCTCGCCACTCTGCGTCATCACATGGATCGTGTAATTCTCTCCATCCTGCTGTGGCATTTCCAGATACTGATAATCATCAAGCGTGAATCCATATTCCTGCATATGCGGCGGATATTCTGTCACAGTATCCATCGGAAGTTCTATCTCCTTCAGTGTCTTTCCACCGTCTTTTGTAACATAAATAGATGAATGTGTCTGCGATGCCCCGCTTAGACCAATGAATCCAAACTGTTCGTCGAAGAATTGTATCCCTTCTCCTGCTCCGCCATTTCCGTCGAATGGATCTTCATTTACTGTTGTCCAGTTATATCCACTATCTGACGTAGTTTCCAGTTTGTAATAACGTGTTCCAAGAGCCGCATCAACAACTGAAAGTTTCCAGCCTTTCTGTTCGTTTAAGAAGAATCGGACAACACCGCTTCCGTCCGTATCGACCGTCCAGGTATTATTCTCTTTTCCCTGTTCTTTTGCCTGCGAATCTTTCTCTGCCTGCTCATTCTGACTAATTGTATCAGGACTGATATATTCTGGTTCCATCATATAACGCACCGGCGTCACAGATTCATCCTGCGGAAGATACAGGGATACTTCATATCCAAGTGCTTCCCCACCGCTATCCAAGGCTGTAAAATCAGTCATGCCGCTGACTTCTCCGTCACCATCCACATCTCCCGGAAGATAAACAAGACCTTCCGAAGAAGCGAAGGAGCGTTTTCCATAATACAGAATCTCATATTCCGGCGGATTATCTGCAAATGCATAAGTCAGATTCCATTGTGTCACCTGCATCTTACAATCTGATTTTTCCAGAATAGTAAACATAGGATCTAATTTCTTGTCATCATCATAATCTGCATTTGCATAACCTGCGATCTGCACAACAATCTTATCACTTTTATCGATATCATAATCAATCAGATAGGTCTTGTCTTTTCCCTTTTCATTCTGTCCATAAAGATATGCTGATACACGGGTTATCGTTCCGTCTTTATCAAAAGACATCTCAAAACTATCTGTGATATATAACTCGTCCGGAAGTTTCAATTTCTTATTGATATCTTTTATCAGCCCTTCTGCGCCATCACGGAAGAAATTGTTATGTTCATACTCTATTTTCTTTGTCTTAAACAGGCTGTCTACCTTCCAGGACAATGCGCCATTATAAGGAATCGCAGTATATACGATATAAGAAATACATCCAACCGTAACTACAAGTAGAATCAAAAGTTCTGTACCAAACACTGTTTTCCTGAGTGCGCCTTTCATTTTAAAAGGGGTTTCCTTTTCTGCTATCAGGCAACCGATCCAGATACAAAGACTGAGTACCAGAAGGATACCTAAAGCCAAAAATGCAAACTTCAGCTGTCTGATGCTTCCGTACTTGCAAAGTACACAGGTCACGAGCAAAAACAAAATGTAATAGAGAATACTAAGCTTGCCAAATATAAATTTCAGTTTTTTCATTCAATCACATCCTAATAATACTTCCAGGTCTACTATTTCTAAGTATTCTACTCAAAAAAATTTTATATCGCTCATTTATTTTTACACTTTTTCTTGATCAAAATGTAAAAATTTCATGATCTTTTCTATATTCTCCTTTGTCCAGGCCGTAATCTCAAGCACTGCATCCGGTATCTCCTGGTCTCCGGAATCCGGATTATGCATCCAGATACATGGCATCTTAGCCGCCTTAGCAGCCTTTCCTCCATTCGTTGAATCTTCGATCACAATACACTCGTCTACCGGTACGCCCAGCTGCTTCGCTGCAAAGAAAAATGTATCCGGCGCCGGCTTTGGATTCTTCACTTCATCTCCACTTGTCACGACATCGAAATATTTCATCAGATCCAGCGTTTCCAGTGTCTCTGTGATTACAGGTTTTGGAGAAGAAGAGGCCACGGCCAGGCGATACCCCGCATCTTTCAGACAGCAAAGCATCTGCTCAACTCCCGGCATCTCCGGAAATCCGTCTCGCGCAATAATTTCATCTTTCTTCTCTTTCATAATCTGATTCATTACTTCAAGACTTTCAAATGTGATTCCATAATCTTCTTTGATCAGATTCATGAAATGGAGTCTTGTAGATCCGATGCATGGCTTATATACCTCATAATCCAAATCAATTCCATATCGTTCTTTAAAAATCTCTACCCAACATTGATAATGAATCGGTTCTGTATTGATCAAAACCCCATCCATATCAAAAATTACTGCTTTTATCATTCTTATATCCCAACTTTCTATAAAAGATCAATGTTAATGTGGTCGCTACGATCCAACCAAATGGCCATGCCATCCAGATTCCGGTGCTTCCAAAGCTTTTTGTCAAAACCAACGCAAATCCGATTCTCAAAATAAGATCCGGAACTGTTGCAACTACAAAATAAACCATCGCTCCGGAACCTCGGATAATTCCATCTGTCATCAGCTTAATTACAATCATAAAATACCACGGCGATACTATTTTCAAAAATGCCATTCCTGCGCTGATAGCCTCTACACTCTCCGCACCTAAGAACAGCCCCATCATCTGACGACTGAAAATGAAATACAGAATAACAAACGGTAATGCCGTAAGCTCTGACAATTTCACTCCGGTACGGAATCCCAATGGAATTCGTTCTTTCTTTCCCGCGCCGATATTCTGTGCCGTATAACTGGATAGACAGGAACCAAGTGTCATAAAGATATTAATGGCAAATGTATTCAGCTTGATCGCTCCCGAATATCCCGCAACAACTGCTGAACCGAATTGATTTACAATTCCCTGCACGAAAAGATTTCCTACACTCAATACGCTCTGCTGAAGAATGCTTGGAATTGCAATCGCCATGATCTGTGCAAATAATTTCTTATCAAACCACGACTGCTTTTCTTTCCCGGCAAATTTCTGCAATCTTCCGAGAAGTGTTACTAATGCAAGCACGGCTGACACACCTTGCGCGATAAATGTTGCCCAGGCAACACCGCTCACACCCCACTGGAATTTTGCTACGAAGATGTAATCAAGAATAATATTTCCAGCTGATGATCCAAGCAGAAAATATAACGGTGTCTTAGAATCCCCGAGTGCTGTAAATACTCCGGTACACACATTATAAAGCATCAGGAAGATAATTCCGAAAATGTAAATTTTCAAATATAAAACTCCATCTGCCATAATATTCTCTGGTGTGCGGATCCATCTCATCATCTGATGATTAAAGAAATACCCGAATAATGTCAGCATGATTCCCAGCACCATAGAACTAAGAAATGCTGTTGTAACCGCACGCTTTACACCGCCCCGGTCTTCCGCTCCGAACAGTCTTGATACGACTACGGAGGCACCAAGATTCATTCCCACAGCAAATGCCATGAAAATAATTGTGATCGGATAAGATGCGCCGACTGCTGCCAACGCATTTTCTCCTGCAAACCTTCCCGCGATCATACTGTCTGCGATATTGTAAATCTGCTGGAACATCACACTGAACAACATTGGCAGAAGGAACCGCCATAATGTCTTGTTCGGATGTTCTTTCGTTAAATCTGTAATCATCTTTTTGCCCCTCTCATTACAAACTCTACAATCCAATAATTCTATAAATTTCTTTCATATCCAGACTAGCACGAACGATATCTGCAAGCTTATCATACTGTTCTTCCTTATAAGACTTCCAGTCTACTGCCTGTACCGTCTCCGGATCATAGCCTTTCTCTTTCAATAAAGCGGAGAGAAACCCACCTGACATTTCCGGTGAATCAAAGATTCCATGCACATAACAGCCATAGACATTTTCCTTCTGCGAACCATCCGGATGTCCTTGTTGTAGTGTATCAGAATCATTTTCTAATGTTATAAGCCCGGATGCGTGCTCATCAAGAATCGTCTCTCCCATATGGATCTCATATCCTTCGAAAGGAAGTCCCTCCATCTCTTTCAGGATTCCTTTCATCTCGCCAAATGTTCCATGTACTCTGGTTCTATGTTTTTCCGGGCGGAACACAGTCTTTGTATCCAAAAGTCCCATTCCCTGTACAGTTCCTCCGTACTCTTCTCCTGTTGGATCTGAGATTTCTATTCCAAGCATCTGATATCCGCCACAGATTCCAAAGACCGGTTTGTTCTGTGCGCTGTGTTTCAAGACTCTTGCTTCCAGTCCATTCTGACGCATCCACAGAAGATCGCTGATCGTATTCTTTGTTCCCGGAAGGATCACCGCATCCGGATTGCCAAACTCAGCCGGAGATGAAACATATCTTACACTTACTTCTTCCAATGCTTCTAATGGCGCTAAGTCAGTAAAATTAGAGATCCTTGGGAATCGGATCACTGCCAGATCAATCAGTCCCGGCTTCTCTTTTTTCTGAAATCGTTCCGTCAGACTGTCTTCCTCATCCAGATCTAAATAAAAATACGGAACTACTCCCGTTACAGGGATATCTGTCTTTTCTTCCAACATTCGAAGCCCCGGTTCCAGAATGGATACATCTCCACGGAATTTATTAATGATCGTTCCTTTGATCCGCGCTTTTTCATCCTCTTCAAGAAGCATTACGGTTCCGGCGATCTGGGCAAATACTCCACCACGATCAATATCTCCGACAAGAAGCACCGGTGCATCTGCAAGCTTTGCCATTCCCATATTTACAATATCATCTTTTTTCAGGTTGATTTCTGCCGGACTTCCGGCACCTTCAATTACAATGATATCATACTTTTTTTCTAACTCATGATATGCATCCATAATTGCCGGAATATATTCCTTCTTATGACGGTAATACTCTCTTGCAGCCATCACTCCGATTGGTTTACCATTGATAATCACCTGAGAGCCTGTATCGTTCGTCGGCTTAAGTAAAATTGGATTCATTATTGCTTCCGGTTCAATTCCTGCAGCTTCTGCCTGCATCACCTGGGCTCTTCCCATCTCCAGTCCTTCTTTTGTGATAAAAGAATTGAGTGCCATATTTTGGGATTTGAAAGGTGCAACTTTGTATCCATCCTGTTTCAGGACACGGCAAAGACCTGCTGCCAGTGCGCTCTTTCCGACATTTGACATCGTTCCCTGTATCATAATTGATTTCGCCATATTTTTCGCCTCCTTCACTGCTTTGACAGGATTGTTTCAAATGCCCGTAAAAGAACATCATTTTCCTCTTTTGTCCGCACTGCAATCCGATACCAGCCTTTCTTCAACCCTCTATAGTTCTCACAATTTCGAATCAAAATCCCCTGCTCTAACAATCGTTCAAACAATGAGCTTTCACTATATAATAAGAAGAAATTTGCCTTTGTTGGAATAAATCTAATCCCAAACTCACGCATTTTCTTTTCCATGCGCATTTTTTCTTCCACGATTTTGTTTCGTATTTTCTGAACTCTCTGCTCTTCTCTTTCTGTCAGCGCTTCTATCCCTGCTGCCTGCGCCGGAACCGACACACTCCACGGCTGACGGATCTGCTGCATCCGCTCTCTAAGTTCTCCGTCCGATGTCATTGCATATCCCAGTCTCAATCCCGGGATTCCATACATCTTCGTAAATGCCTGTACAAGAAAAAGGCACGCATGATCTGTCACCTTTTTCACCATGGTATACTTCTGCGCTTCTTCCAGGAATTCAATAAAACACTCGTCTAAAACAAGACGTATCTTCTTCTCTTCACATCGAGTAAGGATCTGTTCCATAAGCACCGGTTCGATCACCTGCCCTGACGGATTCGACGGGGAGCATAAAAATACAAGGTCAATGTCCTCTGTCAGTTCTTCCAAAAAGCTTTCTGTCAATGCAAAGTTATTCTCTCTTTTCAACTTATAATAAATGATTTCGCAGTCTACCGTCCGAAGTGCCTGTTCATATTCTGCGAAAGCCGGAATCGGAAGCAATGCTTTCTTTGGTTTTTCTGCAAGAACGACAGAAAAGAACAGCTCCGCTGCTCCATTTCCGAAAAGAAAATATTCTTCCGGCAGACTTTTTTTCTCTGCCAGTCTCTTTCTGAGCCGTCTGCATTGACTGTCCGGATAAAGACTCACTTCATCCATCGATCTTTTTGCCGCTTCAAGAACTTCTTCTGACGGACCGTAAGGATTTACATTAACTGAAAAATCCAGCACATCTCCATATGTATAAATGTCTCCTCCGTGTACATATTCCATGAATCATACTCCTACTTCTCTATGTGTTTCATTTTTAATCTAAAAGTACTGCCTCCAACTCCTCGCGATTCTCTTCCATCCATTTGATCGGCTTTGGATGTTTAACCTCCGGATTCAGAAGCTTTTCCATCCAGACCATATTATACCAGCGGTCAAATTTGTATCCACAATGATAGAATTCTCCTACCATGCGGTATCCAAGATGTGCATGGAACTGTGCGCTGTTCTTTGTCAGATATTCATCTTCAACTTCAGGATATCCAATGCATGCATATAGATTGCAAATGTTCTGGGCATACAGTACTTTCTCCAGTGCCTCATACAGCTTTTTACCAACTCCGGTTTTCTGCCGGTCTTTTCTTATATAAATTGTTGTTTCCACTGCCCAGTCATATGCTGCACGACCTTTGAATGCCCCCGCACAGCTATATCCAAGAATCTCGCCATTCTGTTCTGCGACCAGATACGGGTACTTTTTCATCGTCTGACGCATTCGATCTTTGAATTCTTCCAGTGACGGAACTTCATATTCGAATGTAATCACTGTATCCGTTACATATGGTGTATAGAGCGCCAGAAGTTCTTCTGCATCTTCCATTTTTGCAAATCGAATCAATAAATCCATAACAATAAACCTCCAAAGACAACCATCATCAGTATCGTTGTCATATACATTAACTTCCCGGCACGAAGAATATCTTCCGGTTCAATCTTACGGATCGCATCGCCGATATAATCCTTTTTATAGATTTTCCCGAAATAAACCGCATCCCCGGCTAACTGTACATCAAGCGCTCCGGCGCAGACTGCCTCTGACTGGGCGGAATTCGGACTTGCATGTTTTCTCTTATCACGCAGATAAATCTTCCACGCATTCTTTCCATCCATCCCTGTCAAAAATGCTGCAACAACCATAAACCACGCAGTCAACCTGGCTGGAATGTAATTAAACACATCATCCATCTTTGCTGGAATCCTTCCGAAATACAGATATTTTTCATTTTTGTATCCAAGCATAGAATCCATCGTATTCACTGCCTTGTATAAGAATCCAAGCGGTGCGCCGCCAATCAAAAGAAATAATAACGGAGCCGTCACGCCGTCAGAAGTATTCTCTGCCACAGTCTCTACCGCTGCTTTCGTCACACCTTCTGCTGTAAGGTTTTCTGTATCTCTTCCGACAATCATGGATACTGCCTTTCTTGCACCCGGCAAGTCATCTTCTTTTAATTTCTGATAAACCTTCCTACTTTCTCCTACAAGACACCGCGCCGCAAATATCTGGTAACACCAGAAGGTTTCCAAAAGAAACCGTACTGCCGGATGAACCTTTCCTGCAGCAAATAAGAATACCGCCGGTACAAGAAAGGATAACGAAACTGTCAGAATCCATAAAATTCCTCCTGCCAGAACTTCTCTTTTATTTTTCTTCTTTTGTTCTGATGCAGGAATCCGACTGCACAACAACTTCCGCAATCCTTTTTCCAACACACTGATCAGGTTTCCGATCACGCGTATCGGATGGTACATCCAGACCGGATCTCCGAAAATGCAGTCTAACAAAAATCCTATGATGCATGCCAGAATCGTCATCCTTCCATTCATTCTGTCACTCCTCCCAGTTTTTGAATTTTACGAAATCTATGAATACCTGACTTCCACTCATCTTCATTCACAAGCATTCTATATCCTCCGCCATTTTCCACCTGCCAGTGATAAAAATCTTTTTGGTCTTCTGCCAATTGTTCCAGCACCGCCATAATCGTTCCTCCATGAACGACAAAAGCTGCGCTTTCTACATTTTCTTTGCATAATCTATCCACCTGACAGAGCATGCCTCTCACGCAACGTGAACGGAATTCCTTCTGCTCCTCCCCTTCCGGAAATGCAATCGTTCCACCGGAATCCAGCCATGCCTGATATTCTTCTCTGTCTTTCAGATCTTCATATGTCTTACCTTCAAAAATACCAAAATCACATTCCTTTAACAATACTTCCTGCGTGATCTGGTTCTTCGGATAAATCAACTCTGCCGTTTGAATACATCTCTTCATTGGGCTGACAATCACTTGCTGTACCTGTGGATAGCTATCTATTTTATATTTCTGTTTAAAGTTCAGTACTTCCTGTTCTGACAAATCTTCCTCTGTACTTCCGATATATTGTCTCTTTTCATTGCCCGGTGTCTTCAAATGCCGGATCAAAATAAGCTCCATAAATCACTCCAAAAAAATCTATTTTATTTCATTTTCATTTCTATAATAAAGCATCTATCATAAAACATTTATATGCAATAACATTTCTAGAATAATGCAAGCACTGCCAGCATAAACAGTTCACATAACTGCAGGAAGTATCCGGCAAGATCACCCGTAATACCTCCAAACTGTTTTCTGCTAAACTGATAATAATAAAAGAAAACAGCAAGTCCGACAACTGCTGCTGCCACTCCGCATAAACCTGCTGTCAGATAGAATCCAACTCCGGCTGCCAATAGCCATATGATCAATACAATTCTTACATTTCTCTTCTGTGCACCGTCTTGAAATGTCCGAAGCAGTCCACTGTTCTTCGCTGCCTGAAACGTCACAACAGAAATTCCACTCAGCGAACGCGAGAACACAAACACGAGTGCTGTTGCAAACAGGCGTTCTATTCTCATTTCACTAAAAATCCCCACACACAGAAGGAAATAACAGCAAAGACTGATGATTGCAAATGCTCCCGTATGTGGGTCTTTCAGAATCTCCAGCTTCTTCTCCCGGTCTCCATAAGAACTTTTTGCATCCATTGTATCTGCGAATCCATCCAGATGAATTCCTCCTGTTATAAAAACCGGAATCAGAGTCAGCACAACTGCATAAAAGAAAGTTCCTTCTCCCTTCCATACTGTGATCAGATTCCCGGCAACTATTTCCAATACTCCAATTATAACTCCGACCAATGGGAAAAAACACATCGCATATCTCATATTTTTTTCATTCCAGTCTACTCGCGGCATCGGAATCTTAGAATACATAGCGATTGCAATGATCATTGCGTTCAATAACCACATTTTTCTTACTCCTCATCTTCACTTAAGTTCTTCATACTGCTCTACTTTAATCTCTTCAAAGGTACTCATCTTCCGATAAACATTCACACCCATCTCAAGAAGTGGAATTGCTGCAACTGCACCACTGCCTTCTCCAAGAGACATCTTCGCATCAATCAGATATGGAAGTTTCAGCTCTTCTAAGACCATTCGCCCCGCCGGTTCTCCCGAGCAATGTGATGCCAGGATATAATCTGCCGTCTCCGGTACCATTCGTACTGCACATAATGCTGCTGCAGAAGAGATAAATCCATCGATCAGAACCGGAATATGATAGATCGCACCTCCGAGAAATGCACCTGTCATTCCGGCAATATCAAGCCCTCCGACTTTGGATAAGACATCTAAAACATCTTCCTTGTCCGGCTGATGCTTTTCAATTGCTCTCTCAATTGCACGAATCTTTCTATTCAGCCCTTCTGAACTAAGACCTGCGCCTCTCCCTGTCACATTTTCTACACTTTCATCAAGCAGAACGGACACAACAGCACTGCTGGTCGTTGTATTTCCAATCCCCATCTCACCGGTTGCGATCAGATCATACCCTTGTTCTGCCAGCTCCTTGACCTTTCGTATGCCAATAAGAACGGCTTGCGCAGCCTGTTCTCTTGACATTGCAGGTTCCATCGCCATATTCTTTGTTCCATACATCACTTTGTCTTTCGGATCTGTCACCGACGGAACATCTGTCACCATTCCAATATCGATTGGAAATAAATCCGCTCCGGCGGTCTCTGCCATAATACATACGCTCGTCGCACATTTTGTAAAATTATCCGCAACGATTGCTGTCACTTCCTGTCCGGTCTGGGTCACTCCCTCTGAAACAACTCCATTATCCGCACAAAAGATCAGCAATCCTTTCTTTCTAATCTCAAAATCTACTTTTCTTCGGATTCCAGCCATCCGGATCACAGCATCTTCCAGTTTTCCTAAGCTGAACAGTGGTTTTGCAACTGTTTTCCATCGTCTTTTTGCCTGTTCTTCATAGGATTTCTCCACCAGTTTTATCGTTTTGAATTTTTCAATCAATAATCTTTCATTTTCTTTCATCGACATCTTTTCATTTTTTGTCGATTTTCTTTTATTATCTACCATTGTTATGTCTGCTTTTCTTATTATTTTCTTCTGATCTATAGTTTGTCTTTCTAACTTCACAAGCCAGTTTTTTCGCATTTTCTGGCATTATTCTCCTATTTTATCATAATTTTTTTCATTCTGATATATAAAAAAGCAACGGAATCTGTCATATTTTCCTTGTAATTTTTCATTTTTTGACATTTTTCTTTTTTCTTCTTGCATTTTTAATATGAAATCTTTCATTTTTTCCAGTTCTTTGTTAAAAAATTTACGGGATTTTTATTGATTTTCTTCACATAATATGTATAATTAAAAAAGGATATGAAAGGCTTGCATGAGCAGCATTTTATTCTATCATTAGAAAGAAAGAGGTATATGTAAGATGGCAAAAATTGATTTAAGTAAGTATGGCATTACTGGAACAACAGAAGTCGTATACAACCCTTCCTACGAATTATTATTCGAAGAAGAGACAAAACCGGAACTTGAAGGTTTTGAAAAAGGACAGGAAAGTGAACTCGGTGCTGTCAATGTTATGACAGGTGTTTACACAGGACGTTCTCCTAAAGATAAATTCATCGTTATGGATGAGAACTCCAAAGATACAGTTTGGTGGACATCTGATGAATACAAGAACGACAACCACCCGGCTACAGAAGAAGCTTGGGCAGCTGTTAAAGATATCGCAATCAAAGAGCTCTCTAACAAGAGACTTTTCGTTGTAGATGCATTCTGCGGTGCTAACAAAGATACTCGTATGGCAATCCGTTTTATCGTTGAAGTAGCTTGGCAGGCACATTTCGTAACAAATATGTTCATTCAGCCAACAGAGGAAGAACTTGAGAACTTCGAGCCAGATTTCGTTGTTTACAATGCTTCCAAAGCTAAAGTTGAGAACTACAAAGAGCTCGGACTTAACTCTGAGACAGCTGTACTTTTCAACATCACAAGCAAAGAGCAGGTTATCGTTAACACATGGTACGGCGGAGAGATGAAGAAAGGTATGTTCTCTATGATGAACTACTTCCTTCCACTTAAGGGAATTGCTTCCATGCACTGCTCAGCTAACACAGACCTCAACGGAGAGAACACAGCAATCTTCTTCGGTCTTTCAGGAACAGGTAAGACAACACTTTCCACAGATCCTAAGAGACTCCTCATCGGTGATGACGAGCACGGTTGGGATGACAACGGAGTATTCAACTTCGAGGGTGGATGCTACGCTAAGGTTATCAACCTTGACAAAGAGTCTGAGCCAGACATCTACAACGCAATCGTTCGTGACGCTCTTCTTGAGAACGTTACACTTGATGAGAACGGAAAGATCGACTTTGCCGACAAGAGCGTAACAGAGAACACTCGTGTATCTTACCCGATCAACCACATTAAGAACATCGTTCGTCCAGTATCTTCTGCACCGGCAGCTAAGAATGTAATCTTCCTATCTGCAGACGCTTTCGGAGTACTTCCTCCGGTATCTATCCTGACAGAGGATCAGACACAGTACTACTTCCTGTCTGGATTTACAGCAAAACTTGCTGGTACAGAGCGTGGAATTACAGAGCCTACACCAACATTCTCAGCTTGCTTCGGACAGGCATTCCTTGAACTGCATCCTACAAAATATGCAGAGGAACTTGTTAAGAAGATGGAAGTTAGCGGAGCTAAGGCTTACCTTGTTAACACAGGATGGAACGGAACAGGAAAACGTATCTCCATTAAAGATACTCGTGGAATCATCGACGCTATCCTTAACGGAGCAATCAACAAAGCTCCTACAAAGACAATCCCATACTTCAACTTCGAAGTACCTACAGAGCTTGAGGGTGTTGACACAGGAATCCTTGATCCTCGTGACACATACGCTGACGCTGCTGAGTGGGATGTTAAGGCAAAAGACCTTGCTCAGAGATTCATCAAGAACTTCGTTAAATACGAAGGAAATGAAGCTGGTAAAGCACTTGTTGCTGCAGGTCCTCAGCTGTAAGATTGTTCTTGTATTCCAAAATTCTGGGATTGATAGAATAAATATGTGAATAGAAGCTGTGAAAGATGAAATTGCTTATCTTTCACAGCTTTTTCTTTTTGTTGACTTGATTTGCGGTTGCATTGATTTTGTTAAATTTCTTGGTTTTATCCAAAAATTATTGACTTCTTTTCCAAAAGTGATATCATAATGATATCAAATAAATTTCATTTTATTTCCAGAGGAGGAATCACTATGAATGAAAAAATATTATCAAATAAGAAAAACGGAATGGGAATGCTTCTGCTCTTTTGTCTGCTCTATCTGATTGCAATAGCAGGATGCGTTCTGTCCGCAATTGCACTGGAACATGAATTCTCAGCTCCACCAGTTATCGCTGGACTGGTTGTCAGCATTATCTGGCTATGTATTGGATGGGTTCCATTCCTTGGACTGAAAGTGCTGAAACCACAGGAAGCTCTGGTTCTTACACTTTTTGGAAACTATATCGGTACACTGAAAGAAGCCGGATTCTATTTTGTCAATCCATTCTGTACCAGTGTAAACCCTGCTTCCAAGACAAAGTTGAGTCAGAGTGGAGATGTTGATAACAATTCCAAGAAGGGAGCAAATCTTTCCAGCCTCTTGGGTGTTTCTACAACAGGAACCACTGAAGAGTCTTCAAGCAAAAAGATTTCTCTCAAGGTTATGACACTGAACAACTCCCGTCAGAAGATCAATGACTGTCTCGGAAATCCGATTGAGATTGGTATTGCCGTAACATGGCGTGTCGTAGATACTGCGAAAGCTGTCTTTAATGTTGATAATTATAAAGAATATCTCTCACTTCAGTGTGATGGTGCTCTTCGTAATATTGTCCGCATCTATCCATATGACACTGCTCCTGATGTCGATACAACCGGTGACGGAAAGGCTGATGAGGGAAGTCTCCGTGGCTCCAGTGAGATTGTTGCAGCGCGAATCCGCGAAGAGATTCAGACTAAAGTAACGGATGCTGGTCTTGAGATCATTGAAGCGAGAATTACATATCTTGCTTATGCACCTGAAATTGCTGCTGTCATGCTTCAGCGTCAGCAGGCTTCTGCTATCATCGATGCGAGAAAGATGATCGTAGACGGAGCAGTCGGCATGGTTGAAATGGCTCTGGATCAATTAAGCGAGAAAGAAGTCGTAGAACTGGATGAAGAACGTAAGGCTGCTATGGTATCCAATCTACTTGTTGTTCTGTGTGGAAACCATGACACACAGCCAATCATTAATTCTGGAAGTCTATACTAGAAATGGCTGAAAAAGATAATAAAAAGAAGCAGGTTCCTCTCCGTCTCTCCGCTAAACTGTATGACGCAATCGCAGCCTGGGCAGAAGATGATTTTCGTTCCGTAAACGGTCAGATTGAATATCTTCTGACTGAGTGCGTCAGGCAACGGAAGAAAAATGGAAAATATGTTTCCGAACATTTGGACGAACCGATTGATCTAGATATTTCATAGAACCTAAAAAAACAGCAGCAGATGTTATTATAACGACATCTGTTGCTGTTTCTCTTTGTTCTATTCTCTGTAACCGCTTCTGCATTTTTCTACAAAACGCTCCGCAAATTCTTTACAAGATGGATAATACAAATGCGGATATCCCGCCACGAGATTCTCTTCCAGATGCATGCATTTCCATCTTCTCTTTCCATCCGGCTTGACAGCAAGACAGTCACTTCCACTGTCTGTGCTATCCCAGTAATGAAACTCGTGTGCACGGATATTCTCATCCGGAAGAATCCAGCTGTCCGCTATACTCATCCGTTCTTTAAGCTCAGAAATCTGATCCTCATCAAGATTCCTCTGTAAATTCACATATCCAAATCGAACCAGTTTACCTGTCGGAAATGTTTTTCCTTTGATTCGCCCAACTAGTTTCCAGACGTTTCCATCTGTGTCTTCCATCTCTTCATGAAGATACATAAATCCGCCACACTCTGCCAGACATGGAATCTTATCATCCAATGCTCTTCTTATTGATTCAAGCATGCTCTGATTTTCTGCCAATTCTTTTCCATACAGTTCAGGATAACCGCCACCGAGAAGAATTCCTTTCACATTTTCAGGAAGTTTTTTATCATGAAGCGGACTGAATTCTATCACTTCACAGCCAAGGCTTTCTAATAGTTCAAGATTATCTTTGTAATAAAAACAGAAAGCTTCGTCACGCGCCACTGCGATTCGAACAGGGTAGTTCAGACTTTTTAAACTTCCAATCTTTTCCGATTCTTCTGAAACTTCTGCTTTCCATACTGCTGCTTCACCGGCAATCTGTTCGAGCAATTCAAGATCCACTGTTTTTGCCAGAATTTCTCCCGCCTGTCTTACCTTCTCCTGCAGATTTTCCATTTCCTGCGGTGTTACAAGTCCCAGATGACGGCTTTCCAGATGAAAAGCTTCATTTTCCGGCATGTAACCGACAATTTTAATCTCGTCATGCCCGATTCTCGCCAGTTCATTCTCCAACATTTCTTTTAATCTTGGATATAGCATTGCGGATACTCTGTTTAAGAGAATTCCACGAATCTTGCTATCCGAACGAAATTCAGCAATTCCTTTCACCATGGCTGCAAGTGTCATTGCTGCACCTCTTGCATTAATCACAAGAATCACCGGCAGTCCCAGTGTTCTCGCCACATCATAAGAGCTTCCTTTTACAGAACCAAGAGACATTCCGTCATAGAATCCCATAACACCTTCTGTTATAGTAATATCTGCATCTTTCGTATGCCTTAGATATTCCTCTTTCAAAACTTCTTCTTCCGAGAAGAACAGATCCAGATTCTTAGAATCAACGCTAAGAACCTCCCTGTGGAACATCGGATCTATATAATCAGGGCCGCATTTACACGCACATACACGCTTTCCCGTTTGTTTAAATGCAGACATCAGGCCACAGGCTGCAGCTGTCTTTCCACTATTACTGGAAACAGCAGACAACAAAAAACCTGGATTTTTTTTCTGATTTTTATTATTGCAAGCATTCTCTTTCATTTTTCTCATGATTCTCCTGTCTGTTTGTTTCCTTTTCTCTCATCTTATACCTGTCCAGGCTTTCTTCCACCTGCGGAAATAATATAAACCGGATTCTGTCCCATCATCATATGATATCTTCCAAGAACCTTTGATCTTGCTGCACTCACTTGCAGAATCTCCGCATCGGGAAGGATTCCCTCTTCCACAAGCCCCATCACTTCACTTACGGTCTCAAGAGAAATTGCATTAATTACGATTCGTACATCCGGATTTTTCTTCTGAAGTAATTGAACAATCTCTCGTAAGTTTCCCGAACTTCCACCGACAAATGCATGTGTCGGTGTTTCCAGTTCCCCTAATGCCTGTGGCGCAAGCCCTTCTATGATTCGCACTCCGTCTGTCCTGAATTTCTTCCGATTCTGATCGATCAGTTTCACTCCTTCCGGATTCTTCTCAATCGCATATACACGAATCTGCTCACCTGCACGTGCGATTTCTATAGAAACAGAACCTGTTCCTGCACCGATATCATACACAATTGCATCCTCGGTTAATTCAAGCTCTGCTATACTGACAGAACGTACTTCCGACTTCGTCATTGGCACCTTTCCTCGGAGAAATTCTTCATCTTTCAGATGCATACCGGCCGCCTTATAATAAGATGGATTTTCTACAAGAACTGCGCAAAGTCCTTCAAAATCTTCTGCCTTCATCTCGTACAATTTGCCCGAAAGTATCTTTTCTTCCTCATAAGACATCTGACATCCCACATGAACCTGCACGTCCCCTAAGCCATACTCTAGTAATGTCTCATAGAAATGACGCCCCGTGTCTTTTCCTCCAAGAAGCAGAAAGGTCTTCTGATGTCTGTGGATCGTCTGAACAAAATTCATGTCTTTTCCATGGAGACTTAGGATTTTTGCATCTTCCCAGGAAACACCGACTTTTGATGCAAGATAAGAAAGTGAGGAAATCCCTGAATAAATCTCTATCTGATCAGAACATACTTCCGTCAATCGCTCTTTCAGTTTTTTCGCACCACTATAAAATCCTGTATCTCCCGAAAGAAGAATTCCTATTTTACTATGTTCTTTGTGCTCTTTTATATAGGATACAATCTCTTCTGTACGATATTCCTTAATAAAGACTCCTTCATTCCTGTTGTTTCCCTCACACTGACGCATACTTAATCCATTCATGCTACGAATCTTCTGTGCACTCGTAATCATTCGTTCTGCTCCGATCAGACAATCCGCCTCTTCTATCAATTGTCTGACTTCTTCTGTGATTACATCACCAGATCCCATTCCTATTCCCGCAAGTATAATTTGCTGTGATTTCATTTAAAGTTTATACCCCCTCGGTGTCACCATCCGCCCATTCAGTTTCATCGTCCTTGAATTTCCGATAAACACGGTTGTAAACATATCCACCTTTGTATCTCTAAGTTCTTTCAATGACAGAATCTGATATGTTTCCCCTTCACGTCCGATATTCTTCACATAACCGCAGATATTTCCCACATCTCTGTACTGAAGCAGTATATCACAGGCTTTCTGCAGATAATCTGCGCGCTTCTTACTTGACGGATTGTAAAGGCAGATGACAAAATCAGCCATTCCTGCCGCATGCAGACGCTTCTCAATCGTCTCCCACGGCGTCAGAAGATCACTTAAGCTGATCACTGCGAAATCATGCATGAGCGGCGCTCCAAGAACAGCTGCACCTCCTGATGCCGCTGTAATTCCCGGAACAACTTCTATCTGAATCTCAGGATATTCTTTTCCGATTTCAAAGATTAATCCTGCCATTCCATACACTCCGGCATCTCCACTACAAATCATTGCAACGTCCTGACCTTTTTCTGCTTCTTCAAATGCCATTCTGCAGCGTTCCGGTTCTTTCCGCATCGGAGTGCTCAAAAATATCTTATCAGGAAACTGCTCTTTCACAAGATCAATATAAACATTGTAACCAATCAAAACAGGGCAATGCTCCAATACTTTCTGTGCACACACTGTCATCTGCTCTTCTGCTCCCGGTCCGAGTCCTACTACATATACTGTACTCATCTGTTCTGTTCCTCTGCTTCCTGTCTTATCTCTGTGCTTTGTTCCTCTCCAGTTTGTCCTGAATCTTTCTTAGAACAGGAGGCCTGTCTGAATTCTGTTGTAAATGTCGGATCATAAAGTTTTGATCTCTCATAAGTCCCGTCAAGCACTTCTCCAACAACAATCAACGCTGTCTTTGTGACATCCGCCTCGCGTGCAGTCTGCTCCAGCGTTCCTACTGTGCAGCGAAGTACTTTCTGTTCCGGCCAGGTCGCTTTATAAACAATCGCTGCCGGTGTATCTTCGCTGTATCCGCCTTCGATCAATTCTGCTGAAAGTTCCTTTAACAGTCCTGTGCTCAAGAATAAAACCATCGTCGCCTGATGTGCCGCAAAGCTTCTGACTGACTCTTTCTCCGGCACTGGTGTCCTTCCCGCCATTCTCGTGATCACGACAGACTGAGAGATCCCCGGCAATGTATACTCTGCTTCCAGTGCTGCCGCAGCTCCGCAAAATGAACTGACACCCGGACAATCTTCATATGGTATCTCAAGTTTCTTCAGTTCATCCATCTGCTCTCGGATAGCACCATAAAGGCAAGGATCTCCTGTATGCAGACGTACGATTTCTTTTCCGTCCCCATAGCCCTTCACCATCACTTCTAACACTTCTTCCAATGTCATCTTTGCACTATTATATATCTCGCACTCTTCTTTACACAATTTAAGTAATCCCGGGTTCACAAGGGAACCCGCATAGATCACGATGTCTGCTTCTTTCAAAAGTCTTTGTCCGCGTACTGTGATCAGATCTTCTGCTCCCGGACCTGCTCCTACAAATGTAATCATAATTCTTCCTGCCTTTACTGTTTTTTCTTGTCTTTTACAATTAGAAGGGAATAGTACCCCATATCTTCTGAAACCTCTTCAACCGACCGGACAATACGTTCCCTGTCCATCCCACAGTTTTCTACAAGACAGATATCCTGACTGCTTTCCTGTAAAAACTCTTTTATCTGTCCCATCTTTTTCCCGGTCTTCATCAAAATCTTTGTTCCCGATAACTGCAGACCTTCTCCCGACTCATAAGAACCCGGTAAAATATGAATCTGCTCTTCTCGTTCTGCAAGTGGCTGATTCAGTCTTGCAGCCGCTGCACAAAAAGATGGGATTCCTGAAACTGTCTCAACCTGATAGCCATCCCGTTCAATCATCTGTTCCACATACATACAAGTAGAATAAACCGTTGGATCTCCTAACGTCAGGAATGCCAGATTCCATCCTTTCTCAAGAAACTGCTCTATCACTTCTGCTCCTCGTGCATGAATCTTTCTCAGCTTTTCCTTATCTTTGATCATTGGCATTGGGAGAAAGAGAATCTGCTTTTCCTTAAGTTCTGAAACTGTCTGCACTGCAATCTGGTAAGCTGTACAGCTTTCTAAATATCCTGCTGCTCTGTTTTCCATATCATTTTGTTCTAGCAGTAGCGGCTCTGTCAATTCTCTATTTGAAACCGGAAGTACTATTACATCACAGTCTTTGATTGTTCGAACTGCTTTTAATGTCATTAATTCAGGATCTCCCGGTCCCACTCCGATTCCATAAAATTTTCCTGCTTGTTTCATCTATTCTCCTGTATCTTCTTTAACAACTCATCCGCATTTTCTGACTTTCCAAGAATGCCATCCTCTGTTGAAAATAAAATCACACCGATTTCCAATTCTTCTCCTGCTCTGGTCTTTAAGAAGAATTCAATACGTTTCATCACACTTTCCATCACCGGCTCAATCAACTTCTCCCTGCGCAGTATTTCCATTGCTTCCGTTGTATTGATACAATCCATGATTTCCCGCACAACTGCTGCATCCGCGCCATTCATAGCCGCATGCACACCAAGTACTTCCATTCGGCAATCCGCCTGTCTGGAATGCGTATTCATCACTCCTGCGGCCAGCTTAATAAACTTTCCTATATGTCCGATCAACAAGATTCCTTTCATTCCAAGAAGCTTTGCATCCTCAATTGTCTCGCCGACATAATTACTGCATTTTACAGAAAGTGCTGTATCCACCTGCAGATTTTCCCGCAAAAAGTCCATCCCATAATTACCCGGAACAACATAACACCAATCTGTTCCATTTTCTTTGAGCATCTTCATTTCCAGATAAATCGTATCTGTCAGTGCCTTCTCACTCATTGGTTCCACGATACCTGTTGTTCCTAAGATTGAGATTCCTCCCTCGATTCCCAGTCTTGGATTAAATGTCTTCTTCGCAACCACTGCCCCTTCCGGCACGGATATAATCACTTTCAGATTTTCTGTATATTGATACTTTCCGCAAACCTCTTCTACTGCTTCGCAGATCATTCTCCGCGGTACTTTGTTGATTGCTGCCTGACCGATTTTTTGTTCCAGTCCAGGCTTCGTTACACGGCCGATTCCTATACCACCATCCAGATTGATTTTCTCGGAAAGATCCACACTATTCTCCGAATTTATTTTACTCTTCTTCTCTACCTTTTGAACTGTTGCATAAACAAGTATTCCATTCGTCACATCCGGATCGTCTCCACTGTATTTTCGCACTGCACATGAAACTTCTGACATCTTACGCATGATCTCTTCCAACTCAAGATACAGTTCAATGCCCTTCGGCGTCAGCAGTCTCACCTGGCGAATCTCTTCTCCCGACAATAACATCTCTGCTGCCGCTTTTGCCGCCGCTGCCGCACAGCTTCCGGTCGTATATCCCATCTGAAGTCCCGATCTTGTTCTTCCGATTTCCTTCATCAATATTCAATCCCTTTTCTCGCGTAGATTCCCTGATCAAACGGATGCTTCACTTTCTTGATTTCTGACACATAATCTGCAAGTTCAATAAGTTTTTCATCCGGATTTCGTCCAGTCAATACAATCTCCAGTTCTTTTGGTTTCTTCTCCAGGAACTCGATCGCTTCTTCCTTCGGGATGAGATCATACCTATAAGCCGCCATAAACTCATCGATCACAAGCACATCATATCTTCCGGTAAGAATCTCCAGTTCAATCGCTCTCCAAAGCTGCAAGTAAGTTTCCCTTACTTCCTGCTTTTTATCTTCGGAAAGATTTTTAAAAAAGCCATAAGACTTTTCAAGATGAAGTACTTTAATCTGAGAAATATCATCGAGAATCGCCAGTTCTCCGGAAGATTCATTTTTTAAAAACCGGGTAAATAAAACCTTAAGTCCACTTCCTGCAGCACGGACTGCAAGTCCGATTGCCGCTGATGTCTTTCCTTTTCCGTCTCCACAATAAATGTGTATCAATCCCTGTTCCATTTTCTCATCTCCTGTTCTGCTTCCTCTACCGACAAGCCTTCTTCTATCGGCCTTCCAATTACGAGAAGAACTGCACCTGCCTGCTCTGCTGCTTCAAGCTTTTCTGCAAATCCTCCATTCTTTCCGGATTCTTTTGTTACGAAATATTTTGCCTCTGTCTGATGAAGAAGTGCAAGATTCATTTCCCTGGAAAACGGGCCCTGCATTGCAATCAGATGCTTCCCTGAAAATCCGAGATCTATACTCTGCATCACTGAAGGGAGTACGGAAAGTACTCTTGCATAGCACCGCTCTTTATAATTTGTCAAACGAGTATATTTATCCAGTTCTTTACTGCCTGTTGTTATCAGTATATTTCCCTGCGTCTGCTCGAGATAGTCCACGGCCTCTTCCACGCTATTCACACAGACTACAGAACTGTCACTCTTAGTAATCGCATTTGTTCTTTCACAAGCAAACTTTTCTGACCTGACTGTCCTTTCTTCTGTCAAAAAATCTCTTAAACATCGTAAATACTCTATTCCGCTGTTTTTACATGCCCGCTGTATATTTTCCGTCACTATAACTGCAAACGGATGCGTCGCATCTATGACAAGCCCCACCTGCTCTTTTTCAAAGAATGCTTCCATCTCCTGCTGATCCATACGTCCTTGGATCACTCGAAGTTCTGATTTCTTATGCTTCTCTTTTTGCAACTGCAGATCATTTTCCAATAGTTCTTCCCCATATTCTGTCGCAGCACTTACGATACAGGGAATTCCTTTTTTAACGGCGTATTCTGCCAGCTGTCGTCCCTCTGTCGTACCGGCAAAAATAAGAATATTTTTCTTCATCAAATCACCCACATTTACATTTATTTAATAAACTTATCAATTGCCTCGTCAAGAGCACGGATTGTCTCCATATCATTCTGCTCAATAGCTTCCACAATACAATGATCCAGATGATTCTTCAAAATCACTTTTCCTGTATTATTGATTGCAGAACGAACTGCCGCAAGCTGGATCAGCACTTCACTGCAATCTTCATCGCGCTCCACCATTCGCTTCACTGCCTCAAGATGTCCGATTGCTCTGGATAAACGATTCATTACCTTCTTCTTTTCTTCTGCACTGTGTACATGACGGTGAACATGTCCTGTGCCGCCATGGTCGTGATGATGTACATGTGACTCTGCCACCCCATCTCCGTTATGATGCGCATGGATATATTCTGTTCCGTCCTCACGGAAATGCGTATGCTCTTTCATAATCATCCATCGAACCCTTTCTTTTTACTCTGTCACTGATTATAAAGCAAAAACACGTTTTCTTCAACTTGTTGGAACTTTCTTTCGTTTTAAAATTGAAGTGTTACTTCTGTCTCTGTCAATGCCACCGTCATCTGCTCTCTTATGCACTTGGGACACAGCAGTTCTCCGTCAGCATCTGCTGTCCGTGCAGCTCTCTCACACACATTGTCAACACCTGTCACCTGTTTCACAAACCGTGATGTGGCTGATACCTCTGTAATCTTCTCTAACTGTTCTGCCGGATAAGTTGCAAACGGTACTTTATATTTCTGCGCATAGGCCAAAATCGCAGGTTCTTCTTTCTTAAGATCAATCGATGCAAGCTGTTTTAACTGCGTAGGTTCAAGTCCATACCCTTCCAGAACATCGTTTAGCCCCTTTTCAAAAAGTTCTTTTGAAATCTGTTTTCTACAGCCTACTCCTGCCGTGATATTGATTGGATACAAAAGGAGAATGCATGGCTTACGCTCACATCCACATACGTTATTCCTGACATCTCCCCACAGAGAACCCGCTAGGGATTCCACGAACTGTCTCCCTTCTTCTGCGGTCTTTGTGATCACGATCACAGGATGTTCCTCTGCAAAGGAGTACAATTCTTCCTGTGAACCACATAGTATAAGTTCTTTTAAACAGCTTTTCTGAAAATCTTCCTGTTCAAATACCAGTCCTTCACCGATCCACAGACCGACCTGCTTTCCATCCAGCACTGCGGCTGATATCTGCTTCGCTGCTTCGCGCTCTGTAAGATACAGGTGATTCTTCTTTGCAAAAACATCTACTGCAAATTTCCCCTGAACATCAGTCGCTGTTGTCTGTACCGGAACTGCACCGGTCCATACTGCAAGCTGATTGGAAAGTTCCACCGCACCCCCGAGATGTCCTGACAGCAGTGGAATCACATATCCTGATTTTTCATCCATGACTACGACCGCTGAATCGGTGAATTTATCCTTTACATAAGGTGCAATATATCTCACTGCAATTCCAACTGCACCAATAAAAAGGAAGGATGTCTCTCCCCATCCTTCCCTGATCAGCTCTTTTGGATTGTCCGGAAACGGAAGAATGTCAGCGAAAGCATATCCGGCAGGTGCATAGTTCTGACACGTAATCCCTTCGTTCCGGAACTGACTTCCAATTCTCTCACCAAGTCTTGTTCCTGCCTGTGTAAAACTTAATATAACAACCTTCACGTTCCATTCTCCCTTAATTCCTTGAAACTATTCTTCTGTCTCTTCTTTCACAGACTCTTCTACTGCATCCACTGCTTCTTCTGCGGCCTCAGTAACCGCCTCAACTGTTGCTTCAGCAGCCTCTGCAACGATCTCTTCTGCTTCCTCTGCCTCTTCTCTTACTTCCTGAGCCAGATCATCCGCTTCAAAAATATCTTCTTCCTCTGCTACAGGTGATCCGCAGTATGGGCAGAAAGCCATATCTTTCGCAACCATCTTGCCACACCGTGTACACTCACACGCACCTTTGAGCCCTTCAATCTTATTCTCATACTCTTCTATGCTTTCCTTGCGGCTTGCAATTGCCTCGCACAGTCCCTTGGAAGCCTCATCCAGTTCTTCTCCATTCTCAAATCTGTCATAAATACTCTGACCAAGTTCCATCAGATCTTCTGCATTTCCTCTTGCAAGCTCTCTGATCTGCGCTTTTAATTTCTGTATCTCAATCGCATCTCCTGCCTTTGCTGTCACTGCCTCTGCTGTCTCGCTCAGACGTTTTCCTAAATCTTCAAAAAAATCTTTCATACTGAAATCTCCCTTCTTATCATTGCTGTATCATCTCAACCACCAGAAAGGTGATCTACAATTTCTCTTGGTCTTATTATATCGTATTCTTCCAGTTTTTGAAGTCATTTTCTATTATTTTTAGACTAATTTCATAAATAGAATCCTTCTTGCATATCCTTTCTACAACTCAACTCAGGAGTCATCTTATGAATGATCTTGAAACTTGCAGGGAACAGATACTCTCCGAAGATACACGCGACTTCATCAGTAATCCGCTGCGCACTCCACTGTTCAATGAACTTCTGAAAAAAGATCCATGTACCCAGGATGCCGGGCTTGGATATCAGTGCATTTACTTTTCCAAAGAACTTGTAGAGCCAATCTCTCTGGCGCGTTTTTCTTACAATTCCATTCCGAATTGTTTTGCTCCTGTCGCTATGGAGACATTGAACCAGACCGGCATCCTTCCCGTGCAGAACTATCCGGCACTTCAATTAAAAGGAAAAGGAGTTCTGATTGGATTTCTTGACAGCGGGATTGACTATCAAAACAAAGTTTTCCGCAATCTGGACGGTACCACGCGAATTGCGGCAATTTGGGATCAGACTATCCAAAGCGGAACTCCACCCAGAGACTTCTTCTACGGAAGTGAATACCGTAAGGAAGAGATTGATCTGGCACTTTCTTCTGATTCCCCACTGTCACAGATCCCTTCTGTCGATATCGACGGACATGGAACTTATATTGCCAGTCTCGCTGCCGGAAATGCTGACGCTGACGAACAGTTTCTGGGAGCCGCTCCGGAATCTACTCTCGCTGTTGTCAAATTAAAACAAGCGAAGCAATATCTGCGGGATTATTACTGCATCCCGGAAACAGCCGTCTGCTATCAGGAAACAGATCTGATCCTTGGATTAAAATATCTGAATGATCTGGCAGATGAACTGGGGCTTCCACTTGTCATGTGTATCACTATAGGCTCTAATCTTGGCGGTCATGTCGGCACGCTTCCGCTTCCCGCATTACTTGGCAGCTACAGTCTGATGCCCGACCGGATTGCTGTGGTTGGCACGGGAAATGAAGCAGACAAACGTCATCATTATTTCAATACGATCCAGTCAGAAAATGACCGTAAAACTGTAGAAATCCGAGTTGGTGAAAATGTATCCGGATTCACTTTAGAACTTTGGGTACTGATTCCCAATCTCTTCTCAATTTCAATTATTTCACCGTCCGGGGAAAATACATCCAAAATTCCATTTCATGTAGGCACAAGCGCCGACATTGATTTTCTCTTTGAAAAGACTCGCGTCTCTGTTGACTATCGGCTTCTGGTCGAAAAAGCAAGCTCTGAACTCATCTTCTTCCGTTTCCGTACTCCGGCAGAAGGCATTTGGAAAATCATCGTAGAACCGACCCGCCTGATTAATGGTGATTTCCATATCTGGCTTCCTGTCACAGAATTTTTAGACGGAGAAGTCTATTTCCTTGAATCAGATCCTTACACGACTCTTACAAACCCGGCCAATGCCCCTAGTCCTCTGACGGTCTCTTATTACGACGGCAGCAATGGTGCAGTCGCCCAGGCATCCGGACGCGGCTATACAAGAACAAGCTTTGAAAATCCTTCCATCACTGCTCCCGGGATTAATATCAAAGGAGCTCTTCCAGGAGACCGTTTTGCCGTGCGCAGCGGCTCCTGCGCCCCAGCCGCTATCACCGCCGGGGCAGTCGCACTTATGTTAGAATGGCAGCTCTATGAACGCAAAATGCCCGGCATCGATGTATTCCAGATCAAAAGCCTTCTTGTTCTTGGAGCCATCCGACCAGACAGTATGGAATACCCTAACCGTGAATGGGGATACGGACAATTAAACCTCTATAACACATTTGAGGTCATGAGACAGCTTTAACTGTCCCATGACCTCAAAGTTTCTACAATATCTTTTATCGATTCTTTTCTCTTTTGTTCTATCTGTTATCTTCTCGATTCTCATAGTAGCTTGTAACCTTCTTTGCAGCTTCTACCTGTGTTGACGGTCCTGTTCCAGGAGCGAACACTACTTTCAGAAGAATCGGTGTGATGACTGTTGTAATAACAACCACCACGATAACCGGTCCTAAGATGGAAGAACTCATAAGTCCGAGTGCGGAACCTTTACTTGCTACGATCAAGGCAACCTCACCACGGGAGATCATTCCCACTCCGATTCGTTTTGCCTGATAGTTCTTGTAACCACAAAGCTTTGCACCAAGTCCACAGCCGACTATCTTAGTAAGAACTGCCACAACTGTAAGAACAACTGCGAACATAATGATGGATACTGACATCTGTGGAAGGTTTACCTTCAGACCGATACTTGCGAAAAATACCGGTGACAGAAGCAGGTAAGACAACGTATCAAACTTAGACTCCAGATAAGTAGATCTCTGTACGTTGGAAATAATTAATCCTGCGATATATGCACCTGTAATATCTGCAACACCGAAAACTTCTTCTGCGATAAATGCCATAAGCAAGCAGAATACAAACGCAATAATCGTATGACGATGCAGTTCCTTCTCAGCTCCGTCAACCCATTTCTTATACATCTTATAGAAAATGAATCCGACAACACCTGAAAATGCGAAGAATCCAATGATCTTGATCAGAACCATTCCAAGCTTTACAGAATCATCTGCAAGACTTGTAACGATTGTCAGTGCGATAATACCGAGAACGTCATCAATGATCGCAGCACCAAGGATTGCATTTCCTGAACGGCTCTTCAATGCTCCTAATTCTTTCAATGTCTCTACTGTAATACTTACAGACGTTGCTGTGAGTACAACTCCAATAAAGACATTCTGAAGAACGATAGGGGATGACAGGTTACTTCCTGCCATACTCGGCCGGTTAAAGAACCACGCCACTGCATAACCGCCGATCAGCGGAACAATAACACCGCAAAGCGCAATAACAAAAGAAGCTTTTCCACTTGCTTTCAGCTCTTTGATATCCGTCTCCATACCTGCAGTAAACATCAGAACAATAACTCCGATTTCTGCAACTTCATGGATAAATGAAGTCTCTGCCAGAATTCCAAATCCTGCCGGTCCGAGGATCAATCCCGCCAGAAGTGCGCCAACAACCTGCGGCATCTGTACTCGTCTTGTTAATAGTCCAAGTAATTTTGTAGATATAAGAATAATTGCTAAATCCAGTAAGTATCTGTATGTGTCCATTTTTCTCTCTTCCTTTTTGTGATTTTTTTAAACTAATTCCCCAATCAGTTTTCAGATTTTTGAACAAAACTTCTCTTTCTAAAATCTCACTTTATCCATCTAATCTCGGTACTGCCTGGCCTCTCAACTGAATAACCGGTCCGCCGGTACTTTCTATATAAGCTCTTGTAATTGTTACTTCTCCAATATTATCATCTTTCGGAATCTCATACATAATATCCAGCATAAATTCCTCAATGATCGCACGCAGTGCTCTGGCTCCGGTATCTTTTTCCATTGCCTTTTCTGCAATTGCTTCTAATGCGCTGTCATCAAACTCAAGCTTCACTTCGTCTAATGCCAGCAACTTCTGATACTGTTTTAAAATTGCATTTTTCGGCTCTTTTAAGATCTTGACAAGCATCTCTTTGTCGAGTCCCTTTAATGTAAATACAATCGGAAGACGTCCTAAGAACTCCGGGATCATACCGAATTTTCTTAAGTCCTCAATTGTCACCTTAGAGAGCAGCTCTTCATCATGCTCGACTGTATCTTTCAGTTCTGCATTGAATCCCATCGACGTTTTCTTCTGCAGACGCTCTTTGATAATGTCTTCAAGATCCGGGAATGCACCTCCACAGATAAACAGAATATTTTTTGTATTTACTGTTGTCAGTGGAACCATCGCATTCTTGCTGTTCGCGCCTACCGGAACTTCAACTTCACTTCCCTCTAAGAGTTTGAGCATTCCCTGCTGCACAGATTCACCACTCACATCTCTCTGACTGGAAGTTTTTTTCTTGGCAATCTTATCGATCTCATCGATAAAAATGATTCCCTGTTCCGCACGCTCGACATCATTGTCTGCTGCTGCAAGAAGCTTGGAAACAACACTTTCGATGTCATCACCGATATATCCTGCCTCTGTAAGAGATGTTGCATCTGTAATCGCCAACGGCACATCTAAAAGCTTCGCCAGTGTCTTAACCAGATATGTTTTACCACATCCTGTAGGCCCAATCATGAGCATATTTGATTTCTCTATCTCAATCTCATCCATTGTTCCTGTTGCTACACGTTTGTAATGATTATAAACTGCAACAGAGATTGCTTTCTTTGCATACTCTTGTCCAACGATATATTCATCCAGACGTGCTTTGATCTTATGTGGTGCCGGAATCTTTTTAATATCCAGCTGCTTAAATTCTTTCGGCTCTTTCTTCTTCTTTTTGATCTTCTGTGCCTTTGGCTGCATATTTTCAAGATCAGAAAGATTCATAAAATGTACTCCCGGAATCTTCATCATGCTGCTTAGATCCATAGAACTATTGTTCATCATATCAAAGCTTCTCTGCATACAATCCGGGCATACTGCGATATTATTCGGAAGCTCAACCATCTTCCCAGTCACACTCTCCGGGCGATGACAAATAAAACATATTCTCTCATATCCGTCATCATCTTTTTCAGAATGGTCAGAAGTTGTCACTTCTTTTTTTTCTTCTTCCCTGCCAGTGTCCTGTCTGTTGTCTTCCTTGTTTGTCTCTTCTTCATCTACAATGATAAAATCATTTTCTGACATAGGTTGTCCCTTTCTATCGTATGAACATCGCATCCCCAAAACTGAAGAAACGATATCTTTCTTTTACTGCCTCCTCATACGCTGCCATCACATGCTCTTTTCCGGCTAATGCAGAAACAAGCATGATCAGTGTAGATTCCGGCAGATGGAAGTTCGTGATCAACGCATCCAGAATCTTGAACTGATATCCCGGATAGATAAAGATTTCTGTCCAACCACTGCATTCTTTTAATCTTCCATTCTCATCGGCAGCGGATTCGATTGTTCTGCAGCTTGTTGTTCCGACACAGATGACACGATGTCCTGCTTCTTTTGCATGGTTGATCTTCTGTGCAGACTCTTCAGTAATCATATAAAATTCTGAATGCATATGGTGATGCTCCACATCATCTACCTTCACCGGACGGAACGTTCCAAGTCCGACATGAAGTGTAACCGGTGCGATCTCTACCCCTTTTGCACGAATCTCTTCCAGAAGCTCCGGCGTAAAATGAAGTCCGGCTGTCGGTGCTGCCGCTGAACCGGAATGCGCTGCATAGACTGTATTATATCTATCCTTGTCCTGAAGCTGATGTGTGATATACGGCGGAAGCGGCATCTGTCCTAACTGATCCAGAATCTCCTCGAAGATCCCTTCATACTCAAAATGGATCAGACGATTACCTTCATCCACTACATCCAGAACCTCTCCGACAAGCAAACCGTCACCAAAGCTGATTCTGGCCCCCGGTCTTGCCTTTTTTCCAGGCTTTACTAATGTCTCCCAGACATCATCTGCCCCACGTTTCAAAAGAAGTACTTCAATCTTCGCTCCAGTCTCTTCCTTCGCTCCGATCAATCTGGCCGGAATAACCTTTGTATCATTGATGACAAGGCAGTCACCCGGATTCAGTTCATCAATAATCTCACGGAATACATGATGCTCTGTCTTTCCTGTCTCTTTATCAAGCATCATCAGTCGGGAGGAAGATCGGTCCTCCAGAGGATCCTGCGCGATCAGTTCCTCTGGAAGATCATAATAAAAATCACTTGTTTTCAATCCTCTTACCCTCTCTTCTTACTTTCGCAGTTCAATACCAAGTTCTTCCAGACCGGAAAGAATGCGACCCATTGCTGCTGTAATCTCAGCCTCTTCCAGTGTCTTGTCTTTTGCACGGAATACGATAGAATATGCAACAGACTTAAATCCAGCTTTGATCTGAGTACCCTCGTAAATATCGAACAGGTTGTAGCTCTCTAAGTGAGCGCCACCCTTTTTCTCGATCACATCTTCGATCTGTCCAACAAGAATCTCTTTTGGAACAACCATACTGATATCTCTTGTTACTGCAGGATATTTAGCAATTCCTGTGTATTTTCTGTCAAATGTAGCATATGGAATGATCTCCGGCATATCCAGAACTGCAACGTATGCACGCTCACCGATTCCATAAATGTCAGCGACTTCCGGATGAACCTCTCCGAGATATCCAACTACTTTTCCGTCATAAATGATATTTGCCTGGCGTCCCGGGTGAAGGAATGACTTTCCTGCATTCGGATCGTATTTCTCTCTGCCCTTCATACCGATCTTCTCGAAGAATTCTTCGATCACACCCTTCATGTTAAAGAAGTCTCCCTCTCCATACATTCCAAGTGTAAACTGCATTCTCTCATCCGGAAGATCTGTCAGTGGAAGCTCCTTCGGAATATAAATATTTCCCATCTCGTACAGACGAACATTCTTATTTCTTCTGTTATAGTTTGTTGCAAGAGAAGTCAGCATACCGTTTAATGATGTTGTACGCATGATACTATAATCTTCTCCGAGTGGATTCATGATCGGAATTGCATTACGCAGTTCTGAGTCTTCCGGAAGAAGAAGCTTATCAAATACCTTCGGGCTTTCAAAGGAATAAGACATTCCCTGGCTGAATCCACAGAACTCAGCGATATTGCTTGCCACCTGCTCGATGCGAAGCTTAAACGGAAGCTTACCTGTTGTAGCTTCTCCAGATGGAAGTGTTGTCGGGATATTGTCATATCCGAAGAATCTTGCAACTTCCTCTGCAAGGTCAGCTAATCTGAACAGATCGTGACGGAATGTCGGTGCGATCACTTCTTTTGTCTCTGCATCATAATCAAGATCAATCTTCTTGAAGTATCCAAGCATCTCTTCCTCAGAAATATTTGTTCCAAGCATACGGTTGATCTTCTCTGCATCAAATGGAACACGTACAGGCTCTTTCTTCTTGCTGTATACGTCGATTGCTCCTCCGACAACTTCACCAGCTCCAAGCTCTTCTACAAGCTGACATGCACGGTTCAGTGCAGCCATTGCATTGTTCGGGTCAAGTCCCTTCTCGAATTTACCGGAAGCATCTGTACGAAGTCCGACACGCTTGCTGGATTTACGGATATTGACACCATCAAAGCATGCTGCCTCAAAAAGCATTGTCTTCGCGCCATCTGTGATCATAGAGTTCTCTCCACCCATGATTCCTGCGATTCCAACAGCCTTTTCCCCGTCACAGATCATAAGAACATCTTTATCCATTGTTCTTTCTTGTCCATCCAATGTGACGAATTTATCTCCATCCTGTGCATTCTTAACTACGATCTGATGTCCTGCAAGTGTGTCCAAATCGTAAGCATGCATCGGCTGCCCATACTCTTCCATTACATAATTTGTAATATCAACCAGGTTGTTGATCGGACGGATTCCAACAGATGAAAGTCTGCGCTGCAGCCACTTCGGTGATGGCTCGATCTTAATATTCTTAACAACTCTTGCACAGTATCTGGAACACAGATCTGTGTTCTCTACTGATACCTTCACATAGTCATTGACATCTTCATCATTTCCTGTCTCTGTCACAACCGGTGGTTTAAATTCTTTATTAAATGTAGCAGCTGCTTCACGTGCGATACCTACTACACTGTAGCAGTCTACACGGTTTGATGTGATCTCATATTCAAAAACAACATCATGAAGACCAAGAAGCTCTATCGCATCTGCTCCAACCTCTGTATCCTCCGGGAAAATGTAAATACCATTCTCCGGCTGTTCCGGATACATCTCCTTTGTAGAACCAAGTTCTTCGATGGAACACATCATTCCGTAACTTGCAACTCCACGAAGTTTTCCCTTCTTAATCTTGATTCCACCGGCAACTCTCTGTCCCGGCTCATGTCCGCCTGCAACACGTCCACCGTCTAATACGACCGGAAGCTTCGCTCCCTCAAACACATTTTTGGCACCTGTTACGATCTGAACTACCTCTGTACCGATATTTACCTGGCAAACTACCAGCTTATCCGCATCCGGGTGTTTCTCAATTTTCTCGATCTGACCAACAACGATCTTGTCAAGGTCTGCATCCAACTCCTTGAATCCTTCAACCTTTGTTCCTGTCAGAGTCATTGCATCTGTATATTCCTGCGCTGTCACGTCAAGATCCGGGACATACGCTTTGATCCATGATAATGAAGTATCCATTTTATATCTCCTTATTTCTATTTTTTGTTCTATTCAAAATGGAGGCTCTAAAATCCAACGGCTCTACGCCGTTGCCGCGCCGCATTCGCGCCGCTTGAAGATTTTATCGCACCGTTCGAACAGAAAAACAAATACTCACTTCGCTCGTGCTTGTTTTTCTGCTGTTCTCACTAGAACTGTTTCAGGAATCTGATGTCGTTCTCGTATAATAAACGCATATCGTCGATCTCGTATTTCAGAAGAGCGATACGCTCAAGTCCTACACCGAATGCAAATCCGTTATACTCTTCCGGATCAATTCCGCACATCTCGAGAACATGTGGATGAACCATACCACATCCAAGAATCTCGATCCAGCCTGATCCTTTACAGAAACGACATCCCTTGCCGCCACACTTAAAGCAGCTTACATCCACCTCTGCACTTGGCTCTGTAAATGGGAAATGATGTGGACGGAATTTTGTCTTTGTATCCGGTCCAAACAGCTCTTTTGCGAATACTTCAAGTGTTCCTTTCAAGTCAGCGAAGGAAATATTCTTGTCGATCACAAGACCTTCAATCTGATGGAAGGATGGTGAATGTGTTGCATCTACTTCGTCAGAACGGAATACACGTCCCGGTGCGATCATACGAATCGGAAGTTTTCCCTGTTCCATCACACGAGCCTGCACCGGAGATGTCTGTGTACGAAGTACAATATCCTTATTAATATAGAAAGTATCCTGCTCATCTTTTGCCGGGTGATCTGCCGGAATGTTCAGCTTCTCAAAGTTGTACAGATCATACTCAACTTCTGGTCCTTCTACAACTTCATATCCCATGCCTACGAAGATACGCTCTACTTCTTCCAGTGCGATTGTGTTCGGATGTCTATGTCCTACACTGTTCTTCTTAGATGGAAGTGTAACGTCTATTACTTCTGCTTTCAGCTTCTCCTCACGGATTGCTTTCTCCATTCTTGTCTTAGATTCCTCTAAGAGCTCCTCAATTGCTGCTCTCGTATCATTCACAAGCTGTCCAACCTTCGGACGTTCCTCCGGTGCAACATCTTTCATTCCTTTTAATACGGCTGTCAGTTCACCTTTTTTACCAAGAAACTTTACACGCACGTCATTGAGTTTCTCCGGAACGTCAGCCTCCTGAATTCTTGCGACTGCTTCCGCTTTAATCTGTTCCAGTCTTTCTTTCATCGTTTTCTCCTTTCTTAACTCACTTATCAGGGACGAACGTTTTCATAAAGAAAGACCTCATCCCAAAAGGGACGAGGTCTGAATCACTCGCGGTACCACCCTGATTCCTGCAGTCTGATCTACAGGCACTCTAAGTTGTGTAACGTACAACGTACGGCATTCTCTACTTATCACATCCGGACAAATCTGTTCTTCCAACTGTCTCTCAGATGCTTCCTTTCAAAAATGCAGCTCACGTGTGAATTTCGATCGCTATCTGAACTTAAGAGAACTTTCAGCCGACGATTCTCTCTCTCTGCAAGAAAACAGGTCTCTACTGTGCACGATCTTTGCTTTTCAAATCTAATAAACTTTTCATATTCTAAGTGAATTTACCTTAATTATTTTAACACAGCATTTCTTTTTGTCAAGTCTAAATGAACTCCTATAATAGTTTGTGTTTTTCCTATTTTCTGCTTTTAACTCCTTCTAAAATTGCATTGATTTCTCCCCCAAGCAGAATAATATACATACACGCATATAACCACAACATAACAAGAATGATTGTTGTAAAGCTTCCATACATATTGGTAAATCCTTTAAAGATATCCAAATAAACAGAAAAGATAAAGGACAGTACCATCCAGCCACACGCTGTAAAGAATGCACCCGGCAATTGTTTCCGTAGAGTCGTCTTTCCTTCCGCGCCACGGTTTGGAAGATACTTGTACACCAAATCCCAGAAGAAAGTCAGAAGTGGAAGTGTGAAATAAATCCTCAACTGTATAATCTTATGAATTGCTTTACTTATAAGCGGTGCATGTTCATAAACTACAACACTAATACTGTTACCGAATACGGAAAGCACCAATGAGAGCATGATTGCCACAAGGAACAAAAAAGTATACATACATGCTCTTGCGCGAAGGTAAAAATAATTTCTCGTCTCTGTGTTTTGATAAATGCAGTTCAATCCATATGTTACAGAAAGTACTCCTTTTCCCGCTGACCACAAAGCCACAAGGATTGTCAAAGGAATGATCGTACCGGAAGTCATATATACCTGATTCACAATGCTTTCAATCATTGGGCTGACTGTGGATGGAAATACTGGAAGTACAGCCTCCATCACATCCGCTTTCGTCACTGGTGTAAATTGTACCATTGTTAAAAGCAACATAAAGATAGGAATCAATGAAAGCACAAAGAAATATGCCGCCTGTGCTGCGAAAGCTCCCGTATGATGCGAACTCACGGTAGCTGCAATTCGCAATCCGCGCTCTTTTATCTTATTAAATTTCTCCATTTTCTTTAACTCCCCAGGTTAAATACTCAGGACGGCTTATATTGTTACTGTTCACACGAAGTGCGACCAGCAACGCATCTCGCCATTTTAAATCGCCTTTGGCGATGGGGCGAGATGCATTCAAGTCAAAACACGCATCCTCCGTGTCAATCAGCGGAGTGATTGACACGGGAGTGAACAGTAACCTTATGTTTCTTCTCAGCCGTCACGAAATTGTTACTTCATGGATAATACCATAACTATTCTCAATATTCAAGCAAAAAAGAAAGACAGCCGAATCTCTTCAGCTGTCCCTTAACTTTATCTTTTGTCTAATCCCCAAAATGCCGTTCCCTGTATTTTGAGTCCTAGCCACAGCTAGGTGGGCAACCTCATCCTGCTTTTCTGCCGTCCACTGCAAAAACGGAGGCCTGGCATATTACTCAGTCTTATCGGAATCCCTTTTTAAATAATGTAGGTTCAAAATATCAGGGTTCTCGCACATTTCAGGTATTTCTTCTTTCTTAACCTATTGCTATTATACTCTATCCACATCATTTTTACAACTGTAAATATGTGGATTTTACATTTCTGTCAGCAAAAAGAAACGGAACTGACATTTTTAATAATATCTGTTTCTGAGATTTCTTGTATAAACACCGAACCAGATCAATACAATAAGGAAAATAATCATTGCAACTGTATCTATTATTGTCATTGTATGAACATAACAGTGAATCACATCAATCACTCCATAGATCACAGACACCAGTCCGAAGACCAAAAGTGCCGGTGCGGTCTTTGCAATATAAGCCTCTTTGTCCTTACATTTTTTATAAGTATAATCTTTTCCCAGAAGAATTGATGCATTGATCTCACCCTTTACCTTCATTATAACAAAGGAATACAATGCGTAAATTCCACAACATAGAACGAAAATACCTATAAATCCCCACATGCTGTTATCCATTTTTTACACCCCAAGAATATTTTTTACTGTCTCTTTCATCTGATCTGCGTCACACTCTGTTGTATGACGAACCTCTGCATCACGGATTTCTTTGATTGCATTTGGAATCGGGAAGCCTGATACTTTCTCAAGCTCATCGATCAGTGCGAAATCTTCCATCTCATCATACTTTGGATCAATTGCTGTCATAACGTTGCGTACGAACTTGTACGGACTTGCTGTTGAAGCAACCAGACACTTCTTCTCATCCTGTGTATCTTTACGATACTGTGCACATACATGTGCAGCAACTGCAGTATGAGTATCCATTACATATCCTGTCTTCTTATATGTGTCATGGATCGTCTCTTTTACTTCTTCTTCTGTCGCAAATCCTCCGACAAAGTCTTTCAGCCCTTCCTTCATCTCAGCTGTGATCTCATACACCCCTTTTTCCTTCAGCTGTGTCATGAGCTCTGCATCCTTCTGTGCATCCTGTCCTGCAATCGTGTAAATCAGACGCTCCAGGTTACTGGAGATCAGAATGTCCATAGATGGCGAAGATGTCAGGATGAACTCTCTGTTTCTATCATAAACACCTGTCTGGAAGAAATCAAAGAGAACCTTGTTATCATTGGAAGCACAGATCAGTTTTGCGATCGGCACACCCATCTGCTTTGCATAGTATGCAGCAAGGATATTTCCAAAGTTTCCTGTCGGAACTGTGACATTGATCTCCTCACCAGCCTGAATCTCTTCATTCTCAAGCAGTTTAGCATAAGCATATACATAATAAACAACCTGTGGTACAAGACGGCCGATATTGATGGAGTTTGCTGAAGAGAACTGATATCCCTTCGCATCTAATTCTGCTGCCAGCTCCTTGTCCTCGAAGATTGCCTTCACACCACTCTGTGCGTTATCAAAGTTACCGTGGATCGCTACAACAGAAGTATTCTCTCCCTTCTGTGTCACCATCTGTAATTCCTGAACGTGGCTTACGCCTCCCTTTGGATAGAACACGATGATCTTTGTTCCCGGAACATCTGCAAAACCTGCAAGTGCAGCCTTACCTGTATCTCCGGAGGTTGCTGTCAGGATCACAATATCATTCTTCACCTGGTTCTTTCTTGCGGAAGTGATCATCAGATGCGGCAGGATGGAAAGTGCCATATCCTTAAATGCGATCGTTGCTCCATGGAACAGTTCCAGATGATAAGTATCTCCCACCTTTACAAGCGGTGCGATCACTTCTGTATCAAATTTTGAATCGTAAGCACTGTTGATGCAATGTCTCAGCTCTTCTTCTGTAAAATCTGTGAAGAACTGTTTCATAACCGCATAAGCTGTCTCCTGATAAGACATGTCTTTAAGTTCATCCATTGTTACATCCAGCTTCGGAACGGATACAGGAACGAACAGTCCTCCGTCATCAGCCAGTCCCTTTAAGATGGCCTGTGAAGCTGTAACAGTCTTGTCTGAATTTCTGGTGCTTTTGTATAATAGATTCATCCTTACATCCCTCTTTTATTTTGATTTCTTACTTATAGTTTCCAGTGAAAATCACTCTTGTCTGCAAGTATAACACAACTTTTCTTATACCACAAGGAAATATGTTATTTTTGCTTTTTTAAGTTACCACTTTAATTTGTTGTAGTCTTTCTGCTCTGTGGAAGGAAAATAATTGCCAATATTCCACATACTCCCATCAGAAGTGGATAATACAGATTTGGAATGATCTGAAGTGGTGTCAGTCCAGTCAATGTTGCTGCTGACAGAAGCTGTGCTCCATATGGAATGATACCTTGTCCTACAGATGTAAACATATCCAAAAGTGAGGCTGATCTTCTCGGATCAACATCAAACTCTTCACTGATTTCTTTTGCGATTGGACCTGTCATAACAATGGCAACCGTATTATTCGCTGTACATGCATCAACAAAAAGCGCAAGAAGTGCGATTCCGAACTCTGCTCCTCTTCTTCCATTAATATTGCTCTTGATCAAATTCAGAATGAACTGAATTCCACCATGCTCTTTAACCAGTGATACGATACATGCTACAATAATAGAAATAACTGTGATATCATACATTGATGTTACACCACTTCCTACCACCTGGAACATCTCAGAAAGTGCAATATGTCCCATGCTTACGCCTACAATCAGGGAAATCACAATTCCACTGATCAATACAACAAATACATTAATTCCAATAAGTGCTCCAAGAAGAACTACCATATACGGAAGAACTTCCCAAAGGCTGTAATTAAGATTCTCTTCAAGCTGGAAGCTCATATTTCTTGTTGCCAGCCAGAAGATTAAAACTGTAATAATTGCTGCCGGAAGAACGATAAAGAAGTTCGCTTTGAACTTATCTTTCATCTCACAGCCCTGTGTCTTAACTGCTGCGATCGTTGTGTCAGAGATCATAGAAAGGTTGTCTCCAAACATAGCTCCACACACAACTGCTCCAATACAGATACTAAGTGCGAATCCGGTTTTTTCACTGATTCCGACTGCGATCGGTGCGAGTGCTGCGATTGTTCCCATGGAAGTTCCCATAGAAACCGAAATGAAACATCCGATCAGGAACAAACCTGCAACTGCAAAATGCGCCGGGATCAATGACAATCCTAAATTGACTGTACTGTCTACTCCGCCTGCTGCTGTAACCGCACCGGAAAATCCTCCTGCGCAGAGGAAGATCAAACTCATTGTGATGATATTTTCCTCACCAACGCCTTTCGCAATTACTTCAATCTTCTTGTTAAAACTCAATTCTTTATTCTGCAAAAATGCAACAAACAATGCGATCAAAAAAGCTACAATTGCCGGCATCGCATAAAAATCCTGGAACACAATTCCCGCGCCGAGAAAAATAATTAAAAATACTCCAATTGGAAGCAGCGCTATCGCTCTTCCCTTATTTTCCTTTTCCATAAGGCCCTCCTCTTACTACCATTTCATAAAATATTTGCGTGATCTATCCTCTCTCAATGCCTCAATTTCTGTCTCTGGTCTAGCACGCGTAAAAGGCAGTGACGATTTTGGTACTGCCACTGCCTTTTTCTATTTTCTTATTTTGCTGCGATATATCCTTTTGCTGTCAATGCCTCTGCACAGAGAACTGCTCCACCTGCTGCACCTCTTACTGTATTATGAGACAGTCCGATGAACTTGTAATCGAACATTGTATCTTCTCTCAGACGTCCGATAGATACGCCCATTCCGCGCTCGTAGTTCACATCCTCTGTTACCTGTGGACGGTTGTCCTCCTCAAGATACTGGATAAACTGCTTCGGAGCACTCGGAAGTTCTGCTTCCTGTGGGAATCCCTTGAATGTAACCAACTTCTCGATCAGCTGCTCTTTTGTAGGCTTCTTCTCAAAGTTGATGAATACTGCAGCTGTATGTCCATTCAGAACCGGTACACGCACGCACTGACATGTAATCTTCGGAAGTTCTGCTTTCACGATCTCTCCGTTCTCTACTTTACCAAGTACACGAAGCGGCTCCTGCTCACTCTTTTCTTCCTCTCCACCGATAAATGGGATGATGTTTCCAACCATTTCCGGCCAGTCTTTAAATGTCTTACCTGCTCCGGAGATTGCCTGGTATGTTGTAACAACCAGCTCTTTTGGTCCGAACTCTTTCCATGCTGCAAGGCAAGGTGCATAGCTCTGGATTGAGCAGTTTGGTTTTACTGCAATGAATCCGCGTGTTGTTCCAAGACGTTTCTTCTGATCTTTGATCACTTCAAAATGATCTGCATTGATCTCCGGTACTACCATCGGTACATCCGGTGTCCAGCGGTGTGCACTATTGTTAGATACAACCGGTGTCTCTGTCTTCGCATACGCTTCTTCAATTGCTTTGATCTCGTCTTTAGACATATCCACTGCACTGAATACAAAATCAACTGTAGATGCTACATGCTCTACATCATTTACATTCAGGACTACCAGCTTCTTAACTGCTTCTGGCATCGGTGTATCCATTTTCCAACGGTCACCTACTGCTTCTTCATATGTCTTACCTGCGGAACGCGGGCTTGCTGCTACTGTTACAACTTCAAACCATGGATGATTCTCAAGCAGAGAAATAAATCTCTGTCCTACCATACCTGTTGCTCCAAGGATACCTACTCTTAATTTCTGCTCCATTGTTTTCTTCTCCCTTTTCTTCTTATTTTCTATTTTTCTATCCAAACATTCTCTTTCAATTCTCTTTATATAATGAAAGAAAGCATTCCGTTATTTTTGTTCTCTGTAATGATTCATTACTCTGTCACAAGATAAGCTTCTTCGATAGCGATCACTTTCTCCATTGCCGCTTTTCCCGGTGCACCGATCGTATTTCTCATCTCCACACAGGTCTTCATGCTGATTGCGTCATAAATATCTTCTTCAAACACCGGTGAAATCGCTTTGAATTCTTCCATTGTCATATCATCCAGTGCTTTCTTATGCTCAATACAGTACAGTACGAGCTGTCCCACGATTCCATGTGCATCACGGAACGGAACTCCATGATTCACCAGATAATCTGCTGCGTCTGTCGCATTGGTAAATCCATGCTTCGCACTCTCTTCCATGCGTACATTATTAAACTTCATTGTCTTAAGCATTCCTGTAAAGAGTGCCAGACATCCTTTTGTTGTATCTATTGCGTCGAATACGAGTTCTTTGTCTTCCTGCATGTCTTTATTATAAGCAAGCGGAATTCCCTTCATCGTTGTCAGAAGAGAAGTCAATGCTCCGTAAACTCTTCCAGTCTTACCACGGACAAGCTCCGCAATATCCGGATTCTTCTTCTGTGGCATGATACTGCTTCCTGTACTGTAAGCATCATCAATATCCACAAACTGATATTCGTTGGAATTCCAGATGATCACTTCCTCTGAGAATCTGCTCAGATGCATCATCACAGTTGACATTGCTGACAAAAGCTCGATCAGGTAATCTCTGTCAGATACAGAATCCATACTGTTCAGTGTCGGCCCAGCAAAGTCCAAAAGCTCTGCTGTGTACTCTCTGTCAAGCGGATAAGTTGTTCCGGCAAGTGCTCCGGCTCCCAGCGGACAGTAATTCATTCTCTTATAAATATCTTTCATTCTGGATCTGTCACGCTTGAACATCTCGAAATAAGCCCCCATATGGTGTGCAAGTGTGATCGGCTGTGCCTTCTGAAGATGTGTGAATCCCGGCATGTAAGTTTCGACATTCTCTTTCATCAGTTTCAGAAGAACTTCCAAAATCTCTTTAAGAAGTGCATCTAACTCAATAATCTCATCTCTTGTATAAAGTCTCATATCCAGTGCAACCTGGTCGTTTCTGCTTCTTCCTGTATGCAGCTTCTTTCCTGCATCCCCGATCCGGTCGATCAGGTTTGCCTCAACAAAGCTGTGAATATCTTCATATTTATCTGTAATCTCAAGTGTTCCGTTTTCCACATCCTCACGGATCCCGTTCAGTCCATCAATGATCTGTTTCTTCTCATCCTCCGTCAGAATCCCCTGCTTTGCAAGCATTGTCACATGTGCAATACTTCCGCGGATATCCTGCTCATAGAATCTCTTGTCGAAAGAGATGGATGCGTTAAAATTATAAACCAGCTGATCTGTCTCTTTTGTAAAACGACCGCCCCATAACTGTGCCATCTGCCTTTCCCCTTTTCTATTATATCGTATTTGCCCATTAGTTTATCACACTAAAGTGTCAAATGTCTACTACAAACTTGCAAAATATACCTGATTTCGACGAATTCTGTAGATTTTTTCTTATTTTCTGCTATTTTAATCACTTCTTCCGTCATTTCACACACATTTTTCTGCCTGACGTGCTTTATAGGAGAACTCACATCCACAATAATCCTGACGGTAAAGACCATAGATCCCGGACAGTTCGATGGATCTCTTATATCCGTTCTTCTTCTTGAAATCAGAAAGCAGATATTGTACACCATATTCTTCACCAACACGTTGTCCGATCTCATTCAACTTCTGCGCATTCTTCATCGGACTTATACTAAGTGTTGTTGTAAAATAGTCAAATTCTCCGGCTACTGCAACTTCTGCGGATTCCTTCAGACGAAGTTCATAGCATCCCATGCATCTCGAACCGCCCTCTCTCACTTCTTCCAGCCCTTTTGCCATCTCATAAAACCGGTCGCGATCATATTTACCAGCTAAAAATGATACCGGATAGCGGAAATGCATCTCTTCAATCAATTTCTGCTGTTCCAGGATGCGCTTTGTGTATTCACTTTCCGGATAAATATTCGGATTGTAATAAAACACGGTGATTTTAAAATACTTTGATAAATACTCTAATACATAACTACTGCACGGTGCGCAGCAACTATGCAGTAAAAGAGTTGGTACTCTTTCTTCCTTTTCCAGTCTTGTCAGAAGCTTCTCCAGCTCTTTCTGATAATTGATTTTCTGTAAATTCATTTTCATCATTCTCCTATATCTTTGTTCCAGATCAATCATTCCTTTTTTCTAAAACGCCTGACATGTTCATTGATTCACTCTCAGGATTATTTTTACATATCATAACATTAACTACTACTGAAATGGAGTCTTCAATGAATTCTCTTCTGGAACTTCATAACATATATTATTCTTATCACACATTGGACGCAGAAACAAGGGCTTTATCTGATCTTTCCTTTTCCGTGCAACCTGGAACCTTCACAGCAGTTGTCGGTCCTTCCGGATGCGGCAAATCTACACTTCTTTCCCTGATCTGTGGATTGATGAAGCCAGATGCAGGAGAAATCCTGTTAAATGGTATCCCTCTCAAGGAAAATTCCCCCCTGATTGGCTATATGCTCCAACACGATCATTTACTGGACTGGCGCAGTATTTACCGGAATGTCACCCTCGGTCCGGAAATCTGCGGCACACTAAATACTGCAACCAAAAAACGTGCGTATGAGCTTCTCGAACAATATGGTTTAAAACAATTTGCTTCTGCACGTCCCTCCCAGCTTTCCGGAGGAATGCGCCAGCGTGCCGCCCTGATTCGGACTCTGCTGCCTGATCCGCAACTCTTACTGCTTGATGAGCCCTTTTCCGCTCTGGATTATCAGACCAGGCTGACCGTCAGCGACGACATCGGCCAGATTATCCGACAGAGTGGAAAGACCGCACTTCTTGTCACTCATGATCTATCGGAAGCAGTCAGCCTTTCCGACCGGGTCATTGTCCTCACCAACCGTCCTGCCAAAGTCCGTTGCGAAATTCCGATTTTCTTTAAATTAGAACAAGACACACCTTTAAATCGGCGGAATGCACCTGAATTCAAACACTACTTTAATCAAATCTGGAAGGAGCTAAACCATGACAACTGAGCATCTTCGTTTTCTCAAAAAATTCCGCAGACGCCGACGGATGGTCGTCTTTCTGCGGATTCTGATTCTTTTCTTATTCCTGTTACAATGGGAAATCTGTGCCGATACCGGAGTTGTTGATTCCTTTATCTTCAGCAGCCCTTCCCGTATCATAACCTGTTTTCTGAAAATGACAGAGGATGGTTCTGTCTTTCACCATATTGGAATCACCCTGTATGAGACACTTGTCAGCTTTCTTCTGGTCACACTTACCAGCATTCTGATTGCAATCCTCCTCTGGTGTTTCCATGGACTTTCCGAAATTCTTGACCCTTACATGGTTGTCCTAAATAGCCTGCCAAAATCTGCCTTGGCGCCCTTACTTATTGTCTGGCTGGGTGCCAATACCACAACCATTGTTGTTGCCGGAATGTCCGTTGCAATTTTCGGAAGTATCCTGAACCTCTACACCAGTTTTTCTACGATCGACCAGGAAAAAATTCGTCTGATCTACACACTACATGGAAAACGCAGGCATGCGCTGACCAAGGTGGTTCTTCCTGGTTCCATTCCGGCAATCATCAGTAATATGAAAGTCAATATTGGACTTTGTCTTGTCGGAGTTATCATCGGTGAATTTCTAGCCGCAAGAAGCGGACTTGGATACCTGATCATCTATTCCAGCCAGGTATTTAAACTTGACTGGCTTCTGATGAGTATCTGCATTCTATGTATCATTGCAGTGCTGTTGTATGCGATAATTGGTCTGATAGAAAAGTGGTATCTGAAAAAGACGGGGTGACAGTATTGATCTGTCATCCCGTCTTTTTCATTATTCAAAACTTCCTGTCGGTCCAGTAACAAGAATCAATAAATGCTGTATCACTGTACTTCTTTTATTATCTTCCGAATCACATTGACATCTTCTTCTAATTCATCCGCAATCTGCTCAAGTGATTTTTGCTTCTGCAGTTTTCTCTTTACTTTTTCCTTTAACAGATCATCCCTTCCCTGCTGGATTCCTCGCTTCATTCCATCTCTTACGCCATCGTCATACATTTCTTGAATTGCTTCACACATATTGATTATCTCCTCCTCATTCTCGGTCTCACCTGGTATCTGTTTCATATTTAAAAATGCCTTCATCGCCTGACTTGTCTCATGGTCAACCTTTTGAAAGAATTTCTTATTTTCATTAACATAGTTTCTTAATCCATCCTTATCTTTTCTATATTTTAGCATAGTTAGTATCACTTGTAAATCCTCAGAGAACCGCTCTATTTCCTCTAAGCGTTCTGCATCTACCAGATTAATCCTATAATTTGGAAGATATTTTTCAAGAATTGCTTTTTCTTTTTCCGTTCCTTCTAATCGAAACATGTCATATAAGTCCACCGGCCCGTCCCACGGCTCTGATCCATAATAAAATACGAGCGAAATAATCGGCGTTAATCGATCTGTTCTTCGAAAACGAGATAAGTATTCTCCAGCTGTAAGATGTTCTAACGGCTGTCCTGTTTTTTTAGCCTGCCTTCGGCCCTCTGTAAAACGTTCCCAGTTATTTCGAATCTGTGTTTCATAATCCATTCCGTCATAAAGCATCACTTTATGCGGCATAGCATAATGAATCTTATCTTGTGCTTCATTCGCAAGAAGTACAAGCGTCGCCTGGTTCTTCCATCGCATAATAATGTCTCGGTATTTCTTCATACTTTTCGTTTTTCCTACTCTGTTTTTCACATTAACAGATGAGACTGGATTTACCTCTTCTAAATCTTCAGCCAATATCACATTCTCTCCACCATAAATCACACCATTAAATAAATTTGCGAATCGATTTTTTTCACTTAGCCAGATATTGACATTAACATCTGCTTTTCCCATAGACAGTTCCTCCCTGGTTTTTATTCTTTTGTTTTTAAATCATCAAAAATGGAATCTCTTGCTGATATAGCCTTGAAAATGAGATATTGTTATCTCTTCGATAACATGTTCAGACAAATGAAATATAGAAATATATGTCTGAGATTTTGATGTGGATTAACTATAGCAAAATAAACTGCTGCTGTCAATGATAAAAATCGACCTGGATCCATAGGAATCAAAACAACAATTCAAAAATCCAGGCCATTCACTATTTATTCATTTTTCAGAAACATTCTCCCTGAAAATGCTATGTGCGCTCTCTCATAAAACTCGCACTCAACCGGGCAGATTGGGTGATACAATGGATCAGCTACTACGATCTGAGCGTTTTTCAGGGCGTTTTCCATCTCTTCTTCACCAGACACTTTTAAATCCTGACTTCCAATCAGTCCATCCGTTTCCTCTAATGGACAAAGAACCTTTGTTTTATAGTGATATTCTTTTTCAATTAAAGCTGCAAGAGATGTTGTTGTAACCGGCTCACCGATCAGAGTAACTATTTGTGATTTCCAATCTTCTATAGCTGTATTCTTTTCCCATTCTTTTCGATCTTCCAATGCCGGCATAGGTATTTTCTTTTCCAAAGCTTCACTGATTCTCTCTGCATATTCTTTATAAGGGGTTCCGATCACATAAGGGGTTCCAAACTTTTCTTTTAACGCTTTTGCTGCCCGCAGCCCAACTGATGACATGACAAGGTTGATCTCTGCATTTCCTGCTTTTACAAGATCTTCCAAACTGTCTCCCATCGCCCAGGTTGAAAGGATCTCCCATCCACATTTCTCCAGATTATTTTTTAATTCTTCTACTCTGGGAAATGGACCAAAATCTAGTGGTGTTGCTCCAAGCAGGTTTACTGTCCGTTTTGCATAGTTTCCTCTTGCTTCCTTTTCTGTAACAAATCTTTTTGCAATTTCTTCGAATGCGATTCCTGCTCCATATACATAATCATGCATTCCATTTGTCGGCACTGCAAAGGATGGTATTCCTGTTTCAATTTCCAGCACTTTCGCCAGTGCCGGAAAATCGGTTCCATTCATAAATGGAATCGGTGAACTGACAAGTGCGATAAATTTCGGATGAAATTCACGTGCTGCTTCTTTGATATCTGATAAAAATTTTTCGTCATTTCCCATGACCGCATCAATCTCTGTCAGACCTGAAATAAAAATCAGGCTATCCTGATCGTACCAGCGAATTTCATCATGTGTATTATAGGTAGAATTGCAGCCGGATGGATCGTGCATCACGACCATGCCTCCCAACTCATAAAGCGCAGAACAGACACCTGATACATCTGAAGTATAAATCGGTATGATTCGATATGATTGTCTCATATGTAGCTTGTGCACCCCCATCCTTTTCTTACGATCATTGTTTTCGGATCTTTTTCATTCAAAAATGCTTCTTCCATAAGTTCCGCTGTCCTTCGGATTCCGTCAAATCCTTGCAGGCTGGCTCCCTGAACCAGATTTACAAAGTAATGACTTCCTGTAGACCACGCTGCTTTCTGACCGATTGCAAGTGTCTTTTCCGAAGGATACGCTTCATGCAGTACACGCATCTTTGCATGAACTGTCGCACGAAGTTCCAGTTTTGGTGCATTTACTTTCAGCCATTCAAATACTTCTTTTTCTTCCGAACTTATACTGTCCAGAAAAACAGTCTTTACGTTAAATCCATGTATCAGCAAAAGCCTGGCCAGTCCAAGTGGACGCGGATGGAAAGTATAATCAATCGTAATTGGAGCATTTCCAATAATTTGTTTTGCATGATTTAACGCTTCTTCGCAAAGTGCGATTTTCTTTTCCATCCATTCACTTAGAATCTGCTTTCTTTCCACTCCCAAAGAATTCCACAGAGTCTCTTCTTCGCTTCTGATTTCTTCATAATCAAAACTAAGTGGCAGATAAAGAAATGCTCTTCTTAATCTTTCTGCCAGTGTTTCAATCCCGTACTTTCCAGATGGATAACAACAGAGAAATGTTCCCGCATTTCCCAATTCTTCATACTCTTCCCATGTGCTGCAATCTTGCAATTCTCTGACTTTATATCCTGCTATAGCTAGCAATTCCTTTAAATCACAGCTTAGATCTAACGCAAAGTCACTCCCCAATATGGAAATCTGTTTTGTATCCATTTTATTCCGATCGGGATTCAGTGGTTCATACATTGCTTTTCGAAGCTTTTGATCCGGTGTTGGTCCATGTTTTTGCATAATTGGATCCATATAGCATCTCAAAAATCTGATTTCTGGAAATCGTTGCTCCAGTTCCCTGTAAATCCGCTCTAGATCGCATCCGAGAAAATGATGAAGGCATACTGTAAACAGAAGAACTGCCTTCGGCATTTTCTGTCCCGTCTTTTCCTCGCGTTCTTTTAGTTTTCTTAAAATATCTGCCGTTCCTTCAATCGTCACATCTTCCAGATTTCCGCTTAACAGATTCTGCTCCTCTACGATCACAAAGGAAAATCTATCTTCTTCACACATCTCTGCTGCAGTAAGCACAACGCCCCGCATACAGTTGTCCGCACAGACATAAATCTGATGTGCTTCCGGAATCAGCATTCCAGTATGAACGATATTCCAACAGCCATGTGCCGGTGAATTAAATTCCAGCCCTTGTGGGAACGGAATTGGATAGGATGCGTCTTTTATGCTGACAACCGCATCTTTCTCACTGATCGGCCAGGCTGATTCTCCAACTTTTCTAAGCATTTGACACCTCTTGTTTTTCTCTCACTTTCATCAGGATCGCTTTGGCAAGTATACGATATTCTTCTGCCATTTCACTTTCCGGAAATGCTTCAAGAACGGTCTTTTTCTGTTCTTCTGCCTGCTGAACAAGATCACTTCTTGTCAAAGTTCCTACAATACTTGTATGAAAATCTTCCGCCAGTTCTTCTACTTTCTCCTCCTCACGCAGGACATTTCTTCGATTCAGAATCAGCCCTCCCAGTGTGGCATATCCGCGATTCTTAAAGTTTTCTACCGCCATAGCAATATTCGCACCTGCATGAATCGCCATATTTTCTCCAGATGTAACAATAAAGATCTTGTCTGCATACCCATTTCGCATCGGCATAGAAAATCCACCACAGACAACGTCTCCGAGCACATCATAAAGCACTACATCCGGCTGGTATTTCTCATAAGCACCTGTCTCTTTGAGTTTTTCCAATGCAGTTATGATTCCGCGTCCTGCGCACCCAAGTCCCGGTGTCGGGCCTCCTGCTTCTACACAGACAATTCCTTTGTATCCAATTTTCACAATATCTTCCAGTTTCAGGTTCTGTTTCTTTTCCTGATACATATGAAGTACGGTCGGAACTTCTTCTCCATGTCGGAGCAGAATCGTAGAATCCGCCTTCGGATCGCATCCAATCTGAAGAACCTTTAATCCCTGCTCAGCCAGTGCTGCCGCTACATTGGAGACTGTCGTTGACTTTCCAATCCCACCCTTTCCATATACTGCAATTTTAATCATTGTGTGCCTCCGCTTTTGTAATAATGTTTGAATAGGCAGTCTTCGCTGACACACCTTTGAGTCTTCCGATCTTTCCGGAAAGGCTGCTAATCATATCCTGCGGTGCATCAATTGCAATACTGATGATATTAATTCCTTTTTCCCTATATGGAATCCCCATACGCCCGATAATATAATTTCCGGCTTCATGAAGAAGATCATTCAGTGTAACGATCGCTTCCGAATTTTCCACAATTATGGAGATTACTGCTACTCTTGTATCCATTTCGATTCCTTTCCGCATTTTGTTTACGCTTCATTTCTCCGTATTTCGGAACTGGTTTAACATATACGTGGAAGTAGTTCTCCACCTGGCTGTGGGAGGAGGGACTGGGTTCCGATTTCTGTCATACGGATAACTTTGCCTGGGTTTTCTTCTGTGATTGTTCCGATGATTGCTGCATTTTGAGAGTATGGACACTTGTGAAGTGTCTCTACAATCTTTTCTGCCTGTTCTGCCGGAGCAATGATCACCATTGTTCCTTCGCAGGCAAGATAAAGTGGTTCAAGTCCAAGCATTCCACAGACTCCCTGCACCTCGGTAGCTACCGGGATTTTTGCTGCATCAATCTGTACTCCAATCTGGCTCTGTCCTGCAATCTCGTATAATACAGTTCCGACACCGCCTCTTGTCGCATCACGGATCACATGAAGTTCATGTGTCGTGTCCATAACAGCCTCCACCGTCTTCCAAAGTGGGGCGCAATCACTCTTCACATCTGCCTCGATTCCGAAATCTTCTCTCGCAAGAAGGATCGTGCATCCATGTCGGCCGATATCTCCGGTTACGATAACTGCATCTCCTGGCTTCGCAAGTTCTCCGCCAACCTGTACGCCATCTTCAATTTGTCCCATTCCGGTTGTTGTGATAAAGACTCCGTCTACCTGTCCTTTTCCGGCGACCTTGGTGTCTCCTGATACGATGCGAACACCTGCTTCTTTCGCTGTTTTAGCCATTGCCTCCGCAATCTGCTCCAGTTTCTCCATTGGGAATCCTTCTTCGATCACAAATGCACAAGTCAGATATAATGGTTTTGCCCCCATACAGGCCAGGTCATTTACTGTTCCGCAGATAGACAGTTTTCCAATATTTCCTCCCGGGAAAAATGCCGGAGATACGATAAATCCATCTGTTGACACTGCCATTTTCCCAACCGGCGGATTTAATACGGCTGCATCATCTGCTGTCAGATCCGGATTTGCAAAATGTGCTGCAAATACTTTGTCGATCAGTTCTGAAGTCTGTTTTCCGCCTGCTCCGTGTGCCATTGTAACTGTCTGGCTTTCTATTTTTTCGCTCATATTATTTCCTCTTTTTCCGTCACTGTTCACAGTAACCATTTCTATTTTCTTCTATACTCCGTACATGAAATAAGCGGAACACGCACCTTCATTTGAAACCATGCATGCTCCTACCGGATGCTGCGGTGTACAGACTTTTCCAAATACTTTGCAATCTGATGGCTTACATTTTCCCTGTAAAACATCTCCGCAACGACAAGCCGGATTTGCTCTTCCTTCCATTTCCGGAATCTGATATTTCACTCTTGCATCAAACATTCCCCACTCTTTACGAAGCTTCATTCCGGAATCTGGAATCACTCCAAGACCACGCCATTCACTGTCGCAGGATTCCATCAGTTCATCTACAAGACGCTGTGCCTCTTTGCTTCCTTCTGCTGTTACTACTCTTGGATAGCAGTTTACAAAAAATGGTTTTCCTTCCTGGTAGCGTTTCAATGAAACAGCCAATGCTGTCAGCAGTTCTTTCGCAGTAAATCCTGCTACAACTCCACTGACTCCCTCCTTTGTCAGAGATTCACACAATGCCGTTCCGGTAATTGCATTTACATGTCCCGGATAAAGAAACACATCTGCACTTCCTTTTAATGCTTCATAAGCTCCCGGCATCGTCTTATTTGCCGTCAGGATAGAATAATTCTCTAGTTGTTCTTCTTTCGCTTTCTTTACTGATAAGCAAGAAGAAGGTGTTGTTGTCTCAAAACCAACGGACAGGAACACGACTTGTTCCTCCGGATGTAACCTCGCATATTTTTCTGCATCTGCCGGTGAATAAACAATCTGGATCTTTGCGCCCTTTTCTCTCGCTCCCGCAAGACTCATCTTTGTTCCAGGTACACGGACAAGATCGCCAAAAGTACAGACTGTCACACCTGCTTGAAGTGCAAGCCACACTGCCTCATCAATAAACCTAACCGGTGTCACACAGACCGGACATCCCGGTCCTGAGATCAGTTCCACCTGCTTTGGAAGTAATTTGCGGATTCCAAGGCGAAAGATCTCATGTGTATGTGTTCCGCACACTTCCATAATGCGAACCGGGGGGCCATCATACTGCTCGATGATTTCCCTCGCTGTTTTTCTTTGTTTCTCATTTCTTTCAGATGTTTGATTTTTTGTTATATCCTGCATCATCATTTATTCTTTTCACCCCACTGTTCACTGCTCTATAGCAGTTCTTCCATAAGCTGATCGGTCTCTTCATCATCTTCTTCTGTGATCTTTGCAATTGCGACTCCGGCGTGCACCATCACGTAATCGCCCGGCTCCAGATCTTCTAATAACTCTGAAGACACTTCCCTTTTCGCACCACCTGCATCTACCACTGCAGTTCCGTCACTGATGCGAACCACTTTAGCTGATAATCCTACACACATTTTTCTTATTCCTTTCTTTTTTAACTCTATAAAATCAGAGCTTCCTCTACACACTCATGATTCATTCCATAAAATGCCTGACCAAGCGCAATTCCTCCGTCATTCGGCGGAATCATCTGATGTGTCAGCACATGAAAACCATTTGCAATTAATCCGTCTTCCGTCAGACGAAGCAGTAATCCATTCTGAAATACACCGCCACTAAGCGCTGCTGTCTGACATCCGGTTTTCTCTTTAGCATGGATACATGCTGTGACAATCTGCTCTGCAAGTCCTTTGTGGAATCCATATGCCGCTTTTTCTATTACTTCGCGTTCTGATGTATCTTCTGCTATATTTACATCCGTGCTTGTAACTATTTCTACTGCTGTTTTCACTAATCTGCCCGTCTGAAGAAGTTCTCTTCCGTCGTCTGCTGATTCAGTTAAACACTTCTGCCCGTCTAAGACATTTATTTTCTTCTCACCAGATCTTTTTTCATAAGCTTCTGCTGCGAATTCCAATGCCATGGAGGCTTCTCCTTCAAAAGAAGATTTCTTTCGAATTCCAAGTATCGCACTGATTCCATCAAATAATCTTCCTGCACTGGTTGACTCTACCGCATTGATCTTTCTCTCAAGCATTGCAAGCTGAACTTTCGCTTCTTTTTCCTCGCAAAGACCAAGTTTCTGAATGATCTGCATCGCCTCATCTTTTGATTCAGATATTTGCCAGATTAAAGAAACTGCGATACGCCATCCTTCTTTTGCTGATAGGTCGCCTCCAGCCTGTAAAAATGGTTCAACACTTCCGATTCTCCGGAATCCGTCAAGATCTGCCAGAAGTATTTCTCCGCCCCATATGGTTCCGTCCGTTCCATAGCCGGTTCCGTCAAAAGATACTCCGATCACCTGTTCCATCCAGTCATTCTCTGCCATACAGGATAGGATATGTGCATAATGGTGCTGCACTTTCAAAACAGGAAGTCCCAGTTCTTCTGCAACCACCGTCGAATTATATTTTGGATGCATATCGCAGACGACAACGCCTGGTTCCACTTCTAACAATGTTTCCATTCGCTGTACTGTCTCTTTCAATGCATTTACCGTTCTTAAATCTTCTAAGTCTCCCACATACGCAGAAGGATAAAATCTGCTATCCACACCGATACAGAATGTATTTTTCAATTCTCCGCCGACAGCCAGTACCTGTCCTTTCCATTTTCCTGATGTCTGGACCGGAAGTGGCGCATATCCCCTTGATCTGCGAATCATATATGGTCTGTTTTTATAGAAATCCATCACAGAATCATCTGCTCTCACACGAATCTTCCGATCATGAGACAAGATACAGTCACAAAATTCTGAAAGCTCTTCGAGCGCCTCCTCATCCGATCTGCAGATTGGCGCACCGGATACATTTCCACTGGTCATTACAAGAAAGTCCGGCATCTTGATTCCATCTGGATATTGAAATAGAAGTAACTGCACCGGCGCATATGGAAGCATCACTCCTACTTTTGGATTGCCCGGTGCGACAGATGAACACAGCTGCTTCGTTTCTATCTCTTTCCTCACCAAAAGAAGAATCGGCTTCTGATGTCCAGTGAGAATTTCTTCCTGCTCCTTACTCAACTCACAGACACTTTGCACTACCTCAAGATTTCTTGCCATCACTGCAAATGGTTTCGCCGGGCGGCGTTTTCTCTTTCTTAACAGTTCCACTGCTGCCTCATTTGATGCATCGCAGCAAAGATGAAATCCTCCGATTCCTTTCACTGCTACGATTCCGCCTTCGGAAATCACTCTTCTTGCTTCCGTAATTGCATCAGAACCTTTCATGTCTATCGTTCTATCAGAAGTTTTGATCAAATAAACTTCCGGTCCGCACGCATTACAACAAACCGGCTGCGCATCGTATCTTCTGCTTTCCGGATTGTAATATTCTGCCTCACATTCCGGACACATCGGAAATTCTTTCATACTCGTACGCTCTCTGTCATATGGAAGAGCATCCAGAATCGTAAGCCGCGGACCACAACACGTACAATTAATAAACGGATGTAAGTATCTGCGATCCTTGGGATCATACAATTCTTCCTTGCATTCCTCACAGATTGCAATATCCGGAGAAATAAAGATTTCTCCTTTTGTCTTCTCGCTTTCTATGATAGAAAAGTCCGGATATTTTTCCTTTGTATCCAGTATTTCTTCTGAAACCTTAAGAATCGCTGCACGTTTTGGCGGACAGGTACGAACTTTCTCAATAAACAGATTCACTGCCGTCTCGCTTCCCTGTGCGAAGATTTCAACATAAGGTCCACGATTACTGACACTTCCTCTGATCTTACAGGAATCTGCATGTCGACTGACGGTCGGACGGAATCCTACGCCCTGTACAATTCCATAGACACGGATTTTCTTCGTTATCTCCTTCTCCATAGACTTTTTCCTCCCGTTATGACTCCTGCAGTTTTCCTGAGACTGCAAAATGCCGTACATTAACAAATGTTCCTTTGAATCCCGGTACCAGGCCTCTCATATTTTCATCTGCAAAGACAATGTCATAGTTCCCATTTTGAACAAGCTTACAATAATCCATCTCTTCTTTCAGTGAAAGATCTCCTTCTTCTGAAAGCTCGGATTTCATCATAAACCAGCTTGCCACCGTAACTTCTGTATTCTGTTCATCACTTCTTGTACGAATTTCCTGTCTGATGGCATTTGCAATCACCTGCTGATGAATGATCAGTATCTTTTTCCTTTCATAACCAAGTTCAGGTATCAATTCATCTACGAATGGATATCCCACTTCATACGGTGTGCCAAACTCTTTTTCCAGATATTTTGCTGTCTCAAGTGCCGCCGGTGCTACAACCAGATTCTTGTCCGCAGAGCCTGCTGTCTTCACTTTATCAATACCTGCTCCCATTCCATAGCAAACATAATGCGTATTCTCATTTTCTAATTTTCGGAACTTTTCTTCTACATGCAGGTCACTGACATCATGTGGCGTCAGACCGAGAACTCCGATTTTCATCTTTTTAGAAGAATCGTCTTCTTCTGAAACTTCCTTTTGTGATGCTACGCCTTTTCCTGCAAATGTCTTGAATAAAGTCAGCCACGCCTTCTCTTCTCCCACATCATACAGTTCCATTCCATTCGTATCTACAGTCAGAATCGGAAGATTTGTCTTCTTCTCGCACATTCTCTGTAACGCTCTATAATCCGTTGCGATCACAGCCGGAACCGGAGTACCGATCACCGCTGCAAAATTTGCATCAATCTTCTCTGCTGCATCCGTAAGTTTCGCAACAAGCCTGTCATCTCTTCCAAGGATTGCATCCATGTCACGCAAGCCAGCACTGAAAATCGCACTACGTTCCCCGAACCAGCGCGGTTCATCGAATCCGCATACATTTCCTGTACAGCCTCCCGCATCACATATGACAAGGATTCCTCCCAGTTCATAGAAAACGGACGCTGCACCTGACTGATCCGGTGCAAATGGAGTCAATCCTTTCCAAAGACCACGCACATGAACATCTTCATCCTTTGCAGCCACTTCTTCTTTGAACAACGTTTCTTGACTCTTATCTTCAATTACTTCTTGTGATTTCGAACCAATCACTTCCACCTGTTTCTGCAAAACATTCCCTTCTGCCTGTTCTGTCACAGCCTGCTTAAGCGCCTCAAACAGTCTTCTTACGCCTGCATATCCGAAAGGCTGGCGCTCTTCATTCCAATGGATTCCTTTTGTGTTCGGATGATAATAACAGGCATCCTTTCCGATCGTCAGTGTCACGCCACTTTCGGATGGATCATAATAGAGCATCGTCGGTTCCATATTGGAGAAAATCTTTGTCTGCTGACTTAACTTTTTCAACTGTCTGATATAAATAAAGTTCTCTCCTGTGATCGTTCCGTAGATTTCTGCTACTTTGAATCCGTATTTCACCAATGCTAATGATAATTCAAATGGATCTGCGTTTGCACATTCCCCAACAGCAAATACCGGGTCCGGACAGACTTCACGGAACCTCTCAATTGCTTCCTGTGCCTGTTTTTTCTGTTCCTCTGCATGGAATTCTATTCCAAGTGCTGCGCCAAATGCCTGGTATTGGCTTCCAATCTTATCAATCTGATAAAGTCTGCGCAGTTCGATAAATGGAATCTTTAATCTGTCATGAAAATCCTCTGCTGCAAATCGTGCCTCCGGGTGAAGCACAAGATTAAAATTCGCCTCAGACATTTTCTTATATTCTTCAAAATCTTCACATCTCGAAATCTCATGAATCGTTTTCACTCCTGCCTCTTGAAGCAGTGTATATAATTCACAGTCATCTACGAGTGGTGAAAAGTATCCGAGCAGATTTACTACATTTCCTTTTTTACGTCCCGGTTCAAGAAGTGAATACAGAGACTGTCTCACATGAACCATCGGAGGTTTTCTTCCCTCTCGTGTCAATGCATACATATAACATGGGCGCACCGGAAGTCCGGCTTTTTCTTCCGCTTTTCTACAGACACGTTCCATATCTGTTCCAAGAAGGGCATCCACACAGGTAATACAGATCATCACAACGGATGGTTTCTTCTCAAGACTTTCACAGATTGATGCAACTGCTTTCGGGATCTTCTTTAGATGACGCCCTGTCACAATATCAGTCTCATCCATGCAAAGGTAAAAAAAACGGTTATTATATTCTTTCATTGAACTGATCATGGACGTATTTCTTCCACAGCACCCCGGTGCCACGATCAGCATGATCGATCCCGGCACTGCAAGTCCTGCTCTTTTCACTCCGAACCCTTCTGCCCCCGGAGAGTTAAAGGCAAGCGTAGCCGGCGAACTATAGATTAAATGTTCCCCTGACTGAAACGGTTTCGGAAGATTATCCTTTCCTCTTTGTTCCAGTTCTTCCGCTGTACAAAAATATGCTTTCTTCATATATTTTCCCTCAACTTATATTTTATCTCACACTTTCTGCTTATTCCTCTAACAGTTTTTCTGCCAGTTCAAAGAATCTCTTACTGATCTCAGAATCTGCGTCGCCTTCGATCACAGTCTTCCCCTGATCTTCCCAGCGTATAATCTCATCACTTCTTGGAATCTCACCAACAATAGGAATCTTTTTTTCTTCTGCAAATGCCTGTACCTTCTCCGTTTCATTTTCCACATTTCTATGATTCAGGATCAATCCAAAGATTCTTGCATAACTGCGATCTTCAAAATTACGCACTGCGCTGGAAATATTGTTAGCCGCATACAATGCCATCTTTTCTCCAGATGTAACAATCACAACCTTCTCTGCATATCCTTCTCGGATCGGTGCTGCGAATCCGCCACAGACAACATCCCCAAGTACATCATACAGAACAACATCCGGTTTGTATGTCTCAAACAACCGCAAGTCTTCTAATAACTGAAATGTCGCTATGATCCCGCGTCCTGCACATCCTAGTCCCGGTGTCGGTCCGCCTGTCTCGATACAGAGCACACCACCGAATCCTTCCTTTGCGATCTGATCTAATTCTTCCGGCTCCTCATCCTCTTCTCTCATATAATTCATTACCGGACGCAATGGCTCGCCGCCTAACAGATTAATCGTTGAATCTGCTTTCGGATCACATCCGATCTGGATTACGCGCTTCCCCATAGCGGCAAATGCTGCTGCCAGATTCGATGTGATCGTGGACTTTCCAATCCCACCTTTTCCGTAAATTGCTACCTTTAACATATTTCTGATCCTCCCATTTTATTTTCCGGGTATAAAAGAAAGACTCTTCTCCACAACGGAAAAAGAGTCTGTTAAAACCACAAAATATTTTTTTGTCTAAACGCTTCTTTACAACTATTCCCGCTCGGTATCTCTCACTTCCTTGCCGTCAGAGTCTATATTCTATTCAAAATCCATGTCTTTATTGCTATGAGATATCTCTCTGCTGCATTCAGATTGAAACGTATTCTTTCCGTTTGGAACAGTTGTAAATCTCTTGCAAAACCATTAGTTAAATTATAACTTATCACTAATAGAATGGCAATGAATTTCTGATTGTTTCAGCGTTTTTTATTTCACAATATTGTTATTGTTTTATCCAACAAATTTACTCCAATATCCCTGCACAAAGATAAATAATACGATCAATGGCAGAATATAGGATACATAGAATCTTGCCCAACCCGGGAACTTGATTCCACTTCCTGCATTCGCTTCTTTCTGGAACTTATCCCAGCCCCAACCATAGCGGCTTGTACAGAACAGAAGATAGATCAGGCTTCCGATCGGAAGCAGGTTATTACTTACAATAAAGTCCTCAAGGTCCTGAATACTGCTTCCTGCTCCCAGAGGCATGAAGCCGCTCCATATGTTGAATCCAAAAATACATGGAAGGGAAAGTACAATAATCGCGATCAGATTTCCCACAACCGCCTTTGTTCTTGAACAATTCGTTAAATCCATCACAAATGCGATCAGATTTTCAAACACGGCAATGATCGTAGAGCATGCTGCGAAAAACATACAAAGGAAGAAAATTGTTCCCCAGATTCTCCCTGCACTCATTGCATTGAAAATGTTCGGAAGTGTGATAAAGATCAGACTCGGACCGCTGTCCGGCTGGACATTAAATGCAAAGCAGGCCGGAAAAATAATAAATCCAGCGATCAATGCAACTAATGTATCCAGAACTGTTACGCAGACTGCTTCTCCTGTCAGAGTTCTTTCTTTTCCGATATAACTTCCAAAGATCGCAATCGCACCGATTCCAAGACTTAATGTAAAGAATGCCTGTCCCATCGCTGCGAAAATAACTTCTTTCAATCCTGCTTCTGCTGCTTTCTTAAAATCAGGAAGAAGATAGAACTCCAGTCCTTTCTCTGCTCCCGGCAATGTCACGGAACGCACTGCAAGAATGATCATCAACACGAAAAGGAGAATCATCATTTTCTTTGTGATCTGCTCCACACCTTTCTGAAGTCCCATACAGACGATTCCAAAGCACAGCACAACAACAAGGATCATACAGATTGTCATTGTAACAGGCTGTCCAAGAAGTGATGTAAATACTCCGGTCACACCATCCGCATCAAGTCCTTTAAACTCTCCGATTGCCATCTTTCCTGTATATAGAAGAAGCCATCCGCCGATTGTTGTATAGAACATCATTAAAAGATAGTTTCCACCGATTCCAAACCATTTATACCAGTGCCACTTTGTTCCCAGTGGTTCCAGACGGTCAAAGGATAGTGCAATACTTGCCTGACTTCCACGACCCACTGCGAATTCCATTACCATGATTGGCAATCCCAACAGAACAAGAAACAGCAGATAGATCAGAACAAATGCTGCTCCTCCATACTTTCCTGTAATATACGGAAAACGCCAAACATTTCCCAAGCCAATGGCACATCCCGCTGAGATCAGGATAAATCCCAGACGTGAGCCAAATTTCTCTCGTTTCATTTCTTAGTTGTCCTCTCTTCCTTCTTTAGTGTCATAAAATGCTGTAACTGAACTTACAACCATTCGATAAGCCATCTCTGCTGCGTACTCTGGTGTTTCATTTTCGCCTGTTTCTAACCATGTTTTCACAAAACCAAGACATCCGTTCAGGCAATAGGAATAAAAATATTTCATTTCACCTGATTTCTCCGGTACAAGAGCCGCAAGTGACTCCCGGCTCTTCTCCTCTAAAAGCTGCTCTAACTTATGCACAAAACCAATATCCCCATGTGGTCCTACAAGTGCGCTTGCAATTTGACGATTTTCATCAAGCACATGAAACAAATCCTGAATAAAATAGTAAACGGTATCTTTTCCCGGATCAATTGGATGTTCACGGATTGCGCGCTGCATCTCTTCCATCATTTCATTTTCAATTTCTGCAAGCAGCCCTGGTATATCAGAATAATGCAGATAAAAGGTAGAACGATTGATATCCACCGCATCCACCAATTCTTTTACCGTAATCTCTCTGATACTCTTCTCCCTCATCAATTGAGCAAGACCTGTTTTAAGCTGACTTTTTGTCTTTCTGACTCTGCGATCTGTCTTCTTCTGCATCTTCTCTTCCCCCTTTATAACTTACAGTACTCCTGACCAACAACTCTCTACCCTGTTTCTATGTTACTGTTCGCACGATGTGCGACCAGCAACGCATCTCGCCATTTTAAATCGCCTTTGGCGATGGGGCGAGATGCATTCAAGTCAAAACACGCATCCTCCGTGTCAATCAGCGGAGTGATTGACACGGGAGTGAACAGTAACGTTTCTATGGCTTAAATGAATGATTTTGTTCACCTGCTAGACATTTTTCAATCTTTCGTCTATTATTAGACATATCCAGTATTGATTAATGGTTGTAAATTAGTTTCTACATTAATATAATACTTTTTGACATGAAAATCAACATTGTATCTATTACTAGAAATATTTTTAAGAAAAGGAGTTTTATCCATGAGAAACGCATTTCGGATTTTTCGCCGCGATATGAAACGCTTGCTCCGTAATCCGGCAGCAATACTTGTTTTGATCGGAGTATCTATTCTCCCCTCACTCTACGCATGGTTTAATATTGCAGCAAATATCGATCCTTATGCCAATACTTCCGGCATCAAGGTAGCAGTAGCAAATCTGGACACCGATGCCACACATGATGATCTGACGATCAATGCCGGCAGCCAGATCATTGACCAACTAAAGGAAAACGACCAATTAGGATGGACGTTTGTTTCCAAAGATGCTGCTATTAAAGGAGTTAAATCCGGTGAATATTATGCAGCAATCATTATTCCGCAAGATTTTAGCGAATCCCTGCTAAGTGTCCTGTCCGGAAAGATCGAAACTCCGGAACTTGAATACTATATCAATGAAAAACTCAATGCAATTGCGCCAAAGATCACCAGTTCAGGTGCAAGCACGATCCAGACACAGGTTAATAACACCTTTTCCTCTGTTGCATCTGAGACAATTGCCGAGATTTTAAAGGATTCTGTATTCAACATTTCCGACTCTGTTGATTCAACAAATGCAGAGATTAATGATCTGCTTACAAAAGCAAATAATATTATCAAAGAATACGAACAGCTTCTAGAAAAATTCAGTAAAGACTCATCCAATACCTCAAAGCTGATAGAAAATGCAAAAGATGCATCTACATCTTTAGGAGATGTAGCAACATCCGGAGCAAATGCATTGTCCAGTGCTGACTCTGTCATGAATACGACACGTTCTTCTGCCGGAGATTTTTCTTCCGCACTTTCTAAGTCCCTCTCTGACGGAGAACTTTTACTTGGTCAGGCAAGCAGCTTTGCATCCACAGGACTGACAGAACTTGCTACCGCAGCCGGAAAGATCAACACTTCTGTCAGTGATGCGCTTGGTTATGCAAACTCAGTCAATGAACTGAATGCAGATATTCTTAAAAAAATGCAGGAACTTGCCAATAAGTTTCCGGGAACGATCGGAGATCAGATCAATGCACAGATTTCTGCCCTGCAAACTCAGAACCAGTCAAATCAGGAATTGATCAATAGTCTTCAGACTGGAAATAATGGAATCAAAGATGCGATTGATACAACAACTGCAACACAGGAACAGCTTACTTCTCTGACAAAAGAAAGTATCAATAACTTACATACTTTCCGTTCTACATTTGACCAGAATATTCTTCCACTGCTTGGACAGACACTGGATACATTTTCCACATTGACCGGTCAGGTAGAAGGACTGCTAAACGGAGTACCAGCTACTTCTAAGCAGATCAATGATATGCTCGACCAGTTAGAGAGTGGATTGTCAAATACAACTGCCCTCCTTGACAGTACGAAGGAATCTTTAAGTGCCGTAAGCGACAAACTAAGTACAATTCAGACGGATCTGAATGCACTGACAGGCTCTGCTACATACCAAAAACTGCTCTCTCTTGAAGGCATTGATGCAGAATCTATCTCATCATTTATGTCCTCTCCTGTGGAGATTAAAACGGAGACTTATTATGCCGTAGATAATTACGGTTCTTCTATGACACCGTTCTACTCTAATCTTGCAATCTGGGTCGGCGGTATCGTACTGATCGCAATCTTTAAGATGGAAGTGGACAAAGACGAATCCATGCGCGGTTACGGACAGACAACATTATACTTTGGACGCTGGCTCTTATACATGGCAGTTGGTCTTGTTCAGGGATTTATCGTCTGCCTTGGTGATACACTCCTTCCAGGAGTCCAATGCAATCATCCGGCACAATTCATCCTGACAGGAATGGTTTGCTCTTTCGTCTATGTAAATATTATTTATGCACTGTCACTTACATTTAAGCATATTGGTAAAGCGCTCTGTGTTATTCTCGTAATCCTGCAGATTCCTGGTTCTTCCGGAACCTACCCGATTGAGATGACACCAGCCTTTTTCCAGAAACTGCATCCACTCCTTCCATTTACATATGGTGTGAATGCTATGCGTGAAGCAATTGCCGGTTTCTACGGTTCTAACTTCCGCAACGATCTTCTGATCCTGCTCCTGTGCTACGTGCCGATCTCTCTGCTTATTGGACTTGGACTGCGCCCGGCTCTTTCCGGACTGAACCATCTGTTCGACAAGAAACTGGCAGAAACAGAATTTATGATGTGCGAACCTCACGAAGCAGAACTTAGCAGAAGTACACAGCTCTCCATGCTCTTACAGGCATCTCTTTCCATCGAAGACCTTCGCCTTGTAACAGCTGAACGGGCACAGAAATTTGAAAACAATTACCGTAAGATGATTCGCATCGGCTTCCTTGCCATTGCGATCATCCCTCTGATCTTCCTGATCCTGATGTTCAGTCTCGAATCAAAGATTGTATTCCTGACTTTATGGATCATTTCCATCATTGCGATTTCAGTATGGTTGATCGTTGTAGAATACATTCATACAAAATTAGAAGAACAGAAAAAGCTTGCCGGTATGTCTTACGAAGAAATGCTTGAAAACTTCCGTGGAAAGGAGGCGGAATAATTTGAAAAATATTTTTTTAATCCTGAAAAATGATCTGATGAAGATCCAGAAAAATGTCATTGCAATGATCGTTATTATGGGAATCACTGTAATTCCGACTCTTTATGCATGGTTTAACATTTCCGCAAGCTGGGATCCTTACGGAAATACAGGTGCGCTGAAACTTGCAGTTGCAAGTGATGATAAAGGGTATGAAAGTGATCTTATTGCCGTAAAGATCAACATGGGAGAGCAGATCCTCTCTTCTCTGCATAAAAATTCTCAGTTCAACTGGGTTTTTACTAATTCAAAAGATGCTCAAAAAGGTGTAAAATCCGGAGAATATTATGCTGCGATCGTAATCCCTGAAGACTTTAGCCAGAAAATGATGAGTGTCTTCTCTTCTGAAGCTGAACATCCGGATCTGACTTATTATGAAAATGAAAAAGAAAATGCAATTGCTCCGATCATTACCGGAAAAGGCGCAACGGCTGTCCAGAAACAGATTAATCAGACATTCATTGAGACAATTGCCCAGACCGCACTTGATGCATTTCAGACGGTAGATTCAATCGCAAAGAAGACAGGTGATGATTCTCTGATCAACAATATGAGTAGTAATTTGAATCAGATGGGATCTGATCTTGGAACTGTTGCTGCAACTGTTCAGTCCTTCTCAGACATGACAAACTCTGCAGTTACAATGCTGAACACAACAACAGAATTTCTTCAGGAAACCGGTTCCGGCACAAAAACCAGCCTCAATTCCTTAAAGAATTCTGATTCCGGAATTGATTCATTAACTGCTGCCCTGTCCGGAACTACAAGCACGATTTCTGACGCATTAGCACAGAATGCAAGCTTCTACACCGCTGTCTCTGATACTATTGACAAGGCTTTAAGTTCCTACAACTCAGATGCACAGGCGGCAGCAAATGCATTGTCTTCCGTAAGTAGCCGCGTACAAAATGTCATTGACGGGTATAATCAGCTTTCTGCTGCATTATCTGCTATTGCAGACGCCTCCTCAGATTATCCTGAGATTCAAAATGCGGTCAATGGAATCAATCAGCAGATTCAGCTGGCAATTGAACGACAGACTGCACTCCGTGATAAAATTAACGGTGCTGCAACTTCGATCACTACAGCAACTGCAAATGCCACTACATTAAAGAGTGAACTTGATAGTCTGATCAGCGAAGCAACCTCTTCTGTCAAAGCAGTCGAGACAACTTACGAACAAAATGTAAAAGGAAATCTTGATAATCTTTCCAATTCATTGAGTTCTACAACAGGTTCTGTCTCCTCTATGCTTGGAAGCCTTGACAGCAGCATTGAAAATATTGCTAACGTTACTGGCTCTGCTTCCAGCGGACTTACAGGACTTCAGACAGCACTTACTAATTCTGCTGCTCTGCTAAAAGAATCTTCTGAAAAGCTGACGGCTGTAGCTACAAAACTTTCCACTGATGATTCAGAAGGTATGGCTGGCTGCCGTAACAAACCTGTTATCCGAAGACTCTGAAACGATTTCATCTTTCCTCTCCTCTCCGGTCAAACTGGATGAGAAAAAGATTTATCCAATTGAAAATTACGGATCTGCAATGGCTCCATTCTACTCCACTCTTGCGATCTGGGTAGGTGCTGTTGTTATGGCTGCCATGCTAAAAGTCACTGTAGCTGATTCTACAAAGAAGATACTATTCCATCCGAAAGAATATCAGCTCTATATCGGACGTATCCTACTTCTGATCATTATCGGTTTCATGCAAAGTGCACTCATCTGTCTTGGAGATCTTTTCTTCCTTGGTATTCAGTGTAAGCATCCGGTAATGTTTGTACTAACCGGTATGTTTACAAGCTTTGTCTATGTGAATCTGATCTATGCACTGACTGTCTCCTTTGGAGATATCGGTAAAGCCATTGCCGTTGTCCTGATGGTAATGCAGGTCGCAGGAAGTGGTGGAACATTCCCGATCCAGTGTGCACCGAAGTTTTTCCAGGTTGTTTATCCACTTCTGCCGTTCACACACAGCATGAATGCGATGCGTGAATGTATTGCAGGGTTCTACGGAACAACTTATGCAGCAGAAATTGGAAAACTGGCAATCTACCTCGTTCCTTCACTGTTGCTTGGACTACTTCTTAGAAAACCGATCATAAAGATGAACGACGCATTTATGGAGAAGCTTGAAAGTACACATCTGATCTAATGTAATGGTCTAAAATATATAACTACAAAAAGCCCCCTAAAACATTACCGTTAACAGTTCTGTTTTAGGGGTTCTCTTATTATTTCATATTATTTTCTACCGTCTGCTGTACCTCCTTTGGTACTTCATCTGTAAAAATCGGAATAAAAATTTCTTCTTCGATACCTACTCCATAAACTTCATTACCATTGAGTTTTCCATCCATATAATGATCCAAAATCCAGGAATATATTTTCCCGAAATCAAACTTAATCGACGCTGCAACCGTTCCCGGAGCAAGATCATTTTGATTCTCTGAAAATCCAATCACCTTTACTCCATTTTCCTTTGCAGCCTCAATGCAGCCATTTCCAACTTTATTTGCGTAAATAAATAAAACATCTGCACCTTTTCCGATCATTTGGTTTGCAATCTCTTTTCCAAGTTCCTCATCTTCCCAACTATTCGCATAGGCCCTGAGTACTGTTGCATTCGGAAGCTTTCTATCCGCAGCCAGCTGACGAACATCCTTTTCATACTGATCCAGCAAGGTCTCCATTGCCTCATTCGGATAACCGGCAATAACGCCAAATGCTCCTGTCTTCGTCAGATTTCCACCAATGATTCCCGCCAAATGGCTTGCCTCCTCTTCTTTTGGATAAACAGAGAATGTATTTTTACCTGATGCCGATCGGCCATTTAAAATACAAAAATCAACTTTCGGATAATCTCCTGACACGGAAGAAACAACCTCCTCGAACTGTGATCCTGCAAGTATGATCAGATTATAATTATCTTCTGCATATCTGCGAATCACTGCGTCAAAGTCTTTCTCTTCGACATTACTCTGATACTCCAGATCAATTTTCTTATCTTTGTTCTGATTTGCAAGAATCCCTTCGTAATTTCCCTTATTCCAACTTTGATCATTTATATCTCCCGGAAGAATTACAACAACTTTCGGCTGATTGGCCGGAATAATTTTTCGGTAAGTAGTTCCTTCGATTACTGCAACAATGATAAGTAATACTGCAACAATGAAGACTGTCTCAGCTTTTATTTTCTTTTTTTTCCTGGTATCTTCCATGCCTTGTTATCCTTTATTTTTGAGTTCTGTATCTTTCAGATTCTCTGACTTTCGATTATAAATCTCCTAAAAAAGGTTTTCTATAGAGATACTTTCCATCTCCTCGATTACCTTTAAATTCGTTATTTTCAGCGATGATATTTCCTCTCTGCATTACGAGATCAATCTTTCCGTGCAGATCTGTTCCTTCATAAGAAGTATAATCAACAGCTCCGTGCATCATCTTGTGAGTCAATGTCTGTTTTGCATCAGCATCAATAATCACAAGGTCTCCATCTGCTCCCGGTTCAATAATTCCCTTCTTAGGATACATCCCGTACACCTTTGCCGGATTTGTACAAGCAACTTCTACCAGCTTGTTGATGCTGATTTTGTTTTTCATTACACCTTCTGAGAAAAGAAGAATCATTCTTTCTTCAACTCCCGGAGCTCCATTCGGACATTTTCTAAAATCATCCTTGCCGTCCTGTTTCTCTTTTGCATAATTGAATGGACAATGATCTGTCGCAACGATCTGAATCTCCCCTGCCTCTAATCCTTTCCACAGCGCATCAAGATCCTGCTGTGTACGAAGCGGTGGAGACATAATATATTTCAATCCATCCGGATCTTTATATCTGTCTTCTGTAAGTGTCAGATACTGTGTACATGTCTCAACAAAAATGTTTTTCTGTCCGTTTCTTCTTGCTTCTTCAACTGCTTCAAGACTTTCCTTACAAGAAAGATGTACAATATACACCGGTGCATCACCTGCAAGCTTCGCAAGATAAAGGACTCTTCTTACAGCCTCTGCTTCTGCAAGATTCGGCCTGCTCTTTGCATGATAGATCGGCGCAGTCTTTCCGGCATCACCATATTCTTTCTTCAGATGCTCTACCACATAATGATTCTCGCAATGGAATGCTGTGATTCCATGCAGTTCTTTCATCTTCTTAAGAACTTCTAAAATACCATCATCATCAATCTTATAGCCATAAGTCATATAAACCTTTGTGCTCTGGACTCCGTCATCCATCATTGTCTCAAGTTCATTTAAAATAGACTCGTCTACATGCTGGACTACTCCATGGAATCCATAATCGATAACAGCTTTATCGTCTGCCAGTCCATGATATACATCCAGTTGATGATGTAGTGGGCATCCTGCCGGTCCGAATCCCATATGGTCTACGATTGTTGTAGTTCCGCCGCATGCGGCTGCAACAGTACCTGTATAAAAATCATCTACTGCTCTCGCGATTCCGACATCAATATCCATATGCGTATGAACATCAATACCTCCCGGGAGAACATATTTTCCTTTCGCATCGATCACCTTATCTGCATCCCCAAATTTTGCTTCCAGGTTTTTTCCGATACATTCGATCACACCATCCTCAATCAGGACATCTGCTTCATAAGTGTCCTCCGGTGATACGATCATTCCATTTTTTACAAGTGTTTTCATGATACTTCCACTCCTCTCTTAGTTTCAGTTATACTTCTACCGCAGTCTATGCTTTCCATAGCTGCGGTGATTTTTGTGCCTGATGAGTGCTGTTTCTAACCTCTTTTTGCTGCTTTAATATAGATAAAGTATGCAAGACCTGCACCGATACTTCCTACTACATATGCATTGTCAAAGATAAATTTCAGTGGTGCAATATATTTTCCGGCAAAGATAATGATCATTGCTGCCACAAAAATAATGATGATCGGTACATTAAAGCCTTTTGAATAATAATATTTTCCGCCGTCTTCCTTGTACATATCAACCATATCAACCTCTGTCTTATGCTCAAACAGATAGGATACCAGATATAATCCTGAGATAGGTCCCAGCAACGCTCCAAGCATTCCACATACATTATAAATCAAATCGTACGCACTTGCCAGTGCATTCCACGGTTGAGCAAATAAAGCAAGTACTGCTGCAATCAAAGCAGCCTTTTTGTAGCTTACTTTCTTTGCAAATAAAGTTGCGATAACATTTGTCGGTGGAACCAGATTTGCTGCAACATTTGTTGTCAGTACTGCCATAATAATGAACAATGAGAAAATAATTACAATAATCGGATTGTCAAATTTACTTACAAGAACTGCCGGCTCCCAGATTGCTTCTTTAAATACAATTGCTGCTCCTGCTGTTCCGCAAATTCCTACAAAGGAAATGAATGCTGTCATTACAGGTGCCCCGACAAGCTGTCCTACTGCCTGTGCCTTCTGTGTTTTACAGTTCTTTGTGAAATCTGCCATAGACAGTGCAATACCACCGTCAAATGCAATCATTGAAGACAATGCCGGGAAAAACAGTGTCCAGAAATTCTTGGACGGATCTCCCTGAAGAGATGGGTCAGAAAGAAGTTTCGACACACTCCAATCTGCACTTCTAATTCCCCAGATGATTACGATAAAGCTCAACACAATCAATACCGGTGCTGCAAACTTTTCCAGTTTCTGTAATGCACTGGATCCTGATCCTGCAATATATACGTTCATTGCCCAGAATAATAAGAATGAAATAAATAAACCTTTAAATCCAAGTCCATGCCATGCTGGAATGATTGCTCCGATAATTGCATTAAGTGCCTGACCGCCAATCCATGCCTGAACACCGAACCAGAAACACCCAAGTACTCCACGGACAATTGACGGGACTACAGTTCCTTTTGATCCAAACACCATTTTACTGAGCATCGGATAACCAAGTCCATACTTTGTACCGAAATGTCCAAGAACAACTGCAAAAATCATAACTAGTGTATGTCCTAATACAATCGTTAACAATGCCTGTGCCCATGACATACCAGATACGATCAGTCCACTTGCCACCTGATATACTGCGATAGATACAATCATACCAATCCACAGATTTCCCATGTCCCATGCTGACCAGTTACGCTCTTTTGAACTCAATGGTTTTGTCGCATCTGCATAATTATTTTTGTATTTATGGATTTCCTTTTCACCTTCCGGTGTCAATTCTACCATATCGCCTATCTGTCTTTGAAAAGCCCCCATAATGTACCTCCATTATTTTTTATTTTTGTTTCGATATATCATTTGCGCATTGATATCTTATACTTCAATTTTAGTACATTTTGTTGTATTTTCAATGTGATAACTTTCTATTTTTGTTTAATATTTACGGTTTTTATGTTAGATTTTCTACATTTCCATGAGAGAATTATTTAAAATATATTTTTTATCTTTTATTGTTTGTTTCTGTATTCTGTCGGCGTAAGATTATATTTTTTCTTAAACATACTGCTAAAATAACGAACATCGTTAATTCCCACTTTTTCTGAAACTTCTCCTATTCTAAGCTGCGGATTCTTAAGAAATTGACAAGCTTTCTCCAGCCGGTAATCTATAATATATTCAGATACATTCTGACCTGTATGTTTTTTAAACAACTCACTCAAATAGTTGGGCGTGATACAAAGTTGTTCTGAAATCTTTGTCAAGGTCAGCTTTTGTGAATAATTCATAGAAATGTAGTCCATCGCTTTCTGAACAAAAAGATTTGTCACTTTCATTTCTTGTTTTTCTTCCCTCCGAGGTTTCTGAATATTTTTCTCAATTTCTTCCAGAATTCCAATCAATTCTCTGGCATTTGTAGGCTTTGTCAGATATCTGGTCACACCAAGCTCTATTGCTCTCTGTGCAAAAGAAAAATCACTATAACCACTTAATATAATAATTTTTGTATTCTCATCCTTTTCACGGATTCGATTGATCAGATCCAGACCATTAATCTCCGGCATCTTAATATCAGTAATAATCACATCCGCATAAGAAACAGACAACTGTTCCAGCGCTTCCATGGCATTTTCGAATACACCTGTAATATCAAATCCAGGTCTGGATGACAATAATTTTGATAGACCATTCCTGATCTTCGGTTCATCATCTACAATTACGATTTTCATCTTCTGTAACCTCCTTTGCCTGATCCACTTCTTCTACCGGGAGAAGAATAGTAACGGTTGTCCCTTTCTGCCATTCACTGTCAATTTTTAATCCATATGCCTCTCCAAAATGCAACTGAATTCTACGATGTACATTTCGCATTCCAATATGCTTTCCACTAATTTCATCTGACATAATACTCTCCCTAAACCTCATCAAACGATCTGGCTGCATACCGATTCCATCATCTGTTACATGTATCTCAAGAGTTCCTTCTCTGACAATCGCTTGAATCTGGATTCTGCCCATCTCCTTCTTCTTCTCAATTCCATGCAGAATCGCATTCTCCACAATCGGCTGAAGAATCAGCTTCGGAACAAAACACAGCTTTGCTTCTTCATCTATTTCTATCTGAACTGTCAGACGATCTTCTAATCGGTTCTTCTGAATACAAAGATAACTTTCAATATATTTTAATTCTTCCTCAAAAAGTACAAGAATCTCTTCTCCATGAAGTGAATATTTCAAAATATCTCCTAAAGATACTACAACATCACTTATCTCCCATTCTCCCTTTTCAATTAACATCCAATTGATAGAATCTAATGTATTGTAAAGGAAATGTGGATTGATCTGAGCCTGAAGTGCTGTAAGCTCTGCATTCTTCTGTGCCAGTTTTTGTTGGTATACTTCCATAATCAATTGGCGTAATCTACTGACCATATAATTAAAAGACTGAATCAGCATTCCTATTTCATCATGTGCTTTTGATTCTACCTGTATTTCAAAATCTCCTGCTTCGACCTGTTTCATAGCATTTTTCAATCTCCCGATTGGCCTTGTAAATGTATAGGACAAAATAAAAATTCCAACTCCTGCCGCCAGCATTGCCAGCAAAACAAGGCCCATAATTGCTTCTCGAAGTCTCTTTGCCTGTGGAAAGAAATCATCTGTCGAAACCACTGAATAAGTCTCCCATCCGGTCAGTCCATTATACTGCCTACAGGCAAAATAATCCTTATTATCCCAGTTGAATTCATATCTTCTAACTCCTTTTTCCATCCCTTTTGTTACGACATCTCCCCAATCATAAATATTTGTCTTATTCGAGCACAGAACATTTCCGGCGCAATCCACCAGATAAGTGTACTGATTTTGAAAGGTACTATAATTATTCAACATCAAAAGTCCAAACGTCTCCGGATTCAATTCTATCGCAAGAATTACCTTATTGATAGAACTTATAAATGTTACTACTTCTTCTGCATTTTTCTGACAAAGCGAACTTCCTTTTTCCGTCCAGGTACCATCTCCAACAAGGTTACTTGCTGCATTCTCATATACTTCCATCCGCCTTTTATCATTCACTGCCTGACAGCCTGAATAGCTGTAATACACGGTTCCATCTTCATTCATCAGTATCAAATCTGAGCAGCTTGATATAAGATTTAAAAGCCCTTCCATCCAATCATTTAATTCTTCTGTTTCTTCCTGCGTATGTATCTCTTTTTTCAAATATGCCCTCACGATTTGACTGGATTTTACATTTTCAGCCAGACGATTGATCTGCTGAACCTGACTATTAATAGAGATATCAATTCTGTTAATTGTATCAGCCATTTCTTGTTCTTTGTTTTCCAATACAAGATTTTTTGCATTTTGATAAGAAAAATATCCAATCATTGATCCCATCAAAAGCACCAGTATCAAAAAAGAGAGCATTAACTTCTTTCGCAAAGTCATTTTATCTTCCTCCCTCCATACTTTTCTCCATGTCATTCCACTTGTGTTATCATCTTTGCAACATATTCCATTTTTTCACAATCAACAAATGAATAATTCATAACATAAATATTTTCATACTTTTTCTTCTTCTCACTTGAATGATAATAGGATGACAATGCAGCCAGCTTAATTCCTTTGCTCTTCATTTTATCCAGAAATTCTTCTTCACTCAAGTTTGTATCTACTTTCATTAAAAAATGTACTCCTGCATCTTCTTCCAGAATCTTAATTTTAGTTTTCAATGCTCCTTGTAAAAATGCTTCCAAGATCCTGTCTCTCTTCTGCTGATAATAATTACGCAGCCGGTTAATATGTTTCTCAAATGCCCCTGAATTCATAAACTGCGCTAACGTATATTGTTCAAAATTTGATACCGTACAGGAATAAAAAGAAAGTTCTCTGTAAAATCGTTCTGCCAATTCATCCGGCAGCACCATATAACTGATTCGCACTGTTGAACACAAAGTCTTGGAAAATGTATTCATATAAATCACTTTTCCCGATACATCAATGCTCTGAAGTGATGGAATTGGCTTACCATTCAATCTAAGTTCACTGTCATATTCATCTTCTATAATATATCTATCTTTCGTTTTTGTCACCCAGCCAAGTAACTCATAACGTTTACTGATTGGCATTACCCTTCCGGTTGGATAATGATGCGATGGAGAACAATGTATCACATTGATTTCTTTTTCTTCCAGTTCTTCTACCTTCGGTCCGTCCTCTTCTATTTCTATATACTCATAACAAGCTCCCATACTGCGATAAATTTTTGCGATTTTATGATATCCCGGATTTTCAACTGAATATTTCAATTCCTTTCCCAAAAGCTGAATCAAAAGACTGGACAAATATTCTGTTCCAGCACCAATAATGATCTGTTCCGGCCGCACCGTCATGTTTCGGAATGCTTTCAGATAATCCGCAATGCTTTGTCTTAATTCCATTACTCCGCCACACGGTGGATTAAGCATCAATTCAGTCTGATAGTCATTCATTACTGCCCGCATCGTCTTTGTCCAAATAGAAAATGGAAATGCACTCTGTTCCGTCTGATTACTCGTAAAATCTGCGATATAAGCATTCTTTCCACCGGTAAGGTTTAACTTATTGCTGTAAATCCTATTTTCTGATAAACCACTCTCGCTTTTCATTCTGTCATCCCGCAGGTCTGCTACATAAAATCCACTCTTTGGAACAGAATAAATATATCCCTCTGCTGCAAGCTGCCCATAAGCATTTTCTACTGTAATTACACTTATAGCCAGATTTTTTGCAAGTGCACGCTTTGATGGAAGTTTTTCTCCACTCTTAATTTTCCCTTGAATAATGTCATTTTTGATACATTTATACAAATATTGATAAAGCGTATCTGACCCTATATTTTCAAAATTATACGTCAACATATTTACTTTTTTCTCCACTCTGACCTTTTTGAATATATTAAAACTGAGTATTTTTATATAGTCACTTTGTCATTATACTATTACCTATCGAATTAGTAAAGAAAAGGAGATTTAAAAATGAGTACAAATAATGAACGTTATGAATTGAATAAAAATCTGGCACAGATGTTAAAAGGTGGAGTGATCATGGATGTTACAACTCCGGAACAGGCAAAGATTGCAGAAGCTGCCGGTGCATGTGCTGTTATGGCGCTGGAAAGAATTCCGGCTGACATCCGCGCTGCTGGTGGAGTTTCCCGTATGAGTGACCCGAAGATGATCAAAGGAATCCAGGAAGCTGTTTCAATCCCTGTTATGGCCAAATGCAGAATCGGACATTTTGCAGAAGCTCAGGTACTTCAGGCAATTGAAATCGACTATATTGATGAAAGCGAAGTCCTTTCACCTGCAGATGATGTCTACCATATTAACAAAAGAGAGTTTGATGTTCCATTTGTCTGCGGTGCAAAAGATCTTGGCGAAGCACTCAGACGTATCAATGAAGGAGCTTCTATGATCCGTACAAAAGGTGAACCGGGAACCGGTGATATTGTTCAGGCAGTTCGCCATATGCGCAAAATGAACAGTGAAATTTCCAAACTTGTAAGTATGCGTGAAGATGAACTTTTCGAGGCAGCCAAACAGTTGCAGGTTCCTTATGATCTTGTCCTTTACGTACATGAAAACGGAAAACTTCCTGTTGTAAACTTTGCTGCCGGCGGTGTTGCAACTCCTGCTGATGCTGCTCTTATGATGCAGTTAGGCGCAGAGGGAGTCTTTGTCGGTTCCGGTATCTTCAAATCCGGAAATCCGGCGAAACGTGCTGCTGCTATCGTACAGGCCGTTACAAACTATACAGATGCAAAACTGATCGCTGAACTTTCATCTGACCTTGGCGAAGCTATGGTCGGCATCAACGAACAGGAAATTGAACTTCTCATGGCAGAAAGAGGAAAATAAAATGACAATCGCAGTACTTGCCCTTCAAGGAGCATTCATAGAGCACGAACAGATGCTTCAAAAGCTTGGAGTTCATACCATTGAACTCCGACAGGCTTCTGATCTGCAAAAAGATTTTGATGGGATTATCCTTCCCGGCGGTGAAAGCACCGTTCAGGGAAAACTCTTACACGATCTTAACATGTTCGAACCTTTAAAAGAAAAGATTCAATCAGGAATGCCTGTTCTGGCCACTTGTGCCGGAATGATTCTCCTGGCTTCTGACATTGCTGAACAAGACGAAACCTATTTTGAAACCATTCCTATGACAGTCAAACGAAACGCCTACGGTCGCCAGCTTGGAAGCTTCCATACAAATGCTGAAGCAGCCGGTATCGGTGAAATTCCTATGACTTTCATCCGAGCACCTTATGTAGAATCTGTTCATACAGACACGTCCGGAAATACACCTGAGATTCTCAGTATTGTAGAGGATCGTATTGTCGGAGTGAAATATAAGAATCAGATGGCATTTGCATTTCATCCGGAATTAGATCAGGACACACGGATTCATGAAGCATTTCTAGGGATGATCAGATAGTTATCTTGGAAAGTTTGACAAAGTAAACTTGAAATAGAACAAACTTAATAAAAGAAACCAACAGGATGATTTGCAAATAAATAAAATATTCTTATCCTGTCGGTTTCTTTCTTTTTACTAGTACTATTAAATTGTTTTTTTACATTGGTGTTCCAACCTCTATCAAATTCCCATCCAAATCATAAAAACGAACAATCTTCTGTCCCCAGCTATGCATCATCAAACGATTCACAAACTTTATATCCGGATAAAGTTTGTCCAGTTTTTCGACAAAGGCTTCGATATTCTTCTCCTCAAAATATAGCTCACAGGAATTGCTCTCTGAAATGATATCTCTTTCCAGAAAGTTCTTCCAAATTGTTTTCTCCTGAAGAACAAGTCCCTCTGTCAGAATGACATTTTCTTCATTATCAAGTATTACATCAAGTCCAAATAAATCATGATAAAATTTCTTCGATTTCTCGATATCTTCTACAACAATCAAAATATTTCTTAATCTCATACTTCATAATCTCCTTGTGAGGTTTTATGCATCTACTTTCCACTCTGCCAGCGGTTTTAGCTCAATCTTTGTTCCGTTTGGAAGCGAAAACCAATGGTCATTGATTGCTTTTACCGGATACGCTTTGATTTTCTCCATAATCTCTGCTTCTGAATCTACTGCAATGGAAATATGATCATATCCATTTTCTGATGCTGCATCCAGCTCCTCTACTTCGCAAAGCTGGATACCTTCTTTGTACCAGCATTTTCTTCCCGGTTTTTCACCGATTTCTCTCCACATATGCATCTCAAATACATCTTCAAAAAAATGTTGTGCTTCTTCATATAATTTTGTACGGATTGCCGCGTGATCGATTCTTGCCATCCTGACACACTCCTTTTTGCTTATTCTACTACCTATATTACGTTATTTCTTTTTATTTTTCATTATAAACTCAAATTGTTTAACAAAAAAAACAGCGCTTTCGCACTGCTTCTCATTCCTATCCATATTTCATGTACCTTCAAAACTACATACAGTCAAAACCAACATCATCATCCAAACCTATCACTGCTTTGGTTATGCCCTCGACCTATTAGTAACAGTCAGCTCCATGTGTTACCACACTTCCACCTCTGCCCTATCTACCTCGTCGTCTTCAAGGGG